>WPCG01175002.1_pt1 | contig 224107 bp, 221 predicted proteins | sample 5403311 | NCBI WGS metagenome assembly WPCG01 (sample SAMN12869467, study PRJNA574797) | sludge metagenome | isolation source: wastewater treatment of Control | place: China:Beijing | collected 2019-05-17
CCACCGCTGCGCCACCGGTGGCGATAGCCGCGCCGCCAGCGACAGCCAAACCAGCGGCACCCAGCGCCGTGCCTGCCGCCGCACCCGCACCGAGCTGCGGTGCGCCAGACACCAGCCCGGTGGCAATCCCCGGCCCGAAGATCCCCAGTCCCAGCATCGCCAGTGAGGCGAGCATGATGGTCAACGCCAGGTCGATCGAGGGCTCAGTGTTGGGCGGTGTTTGAAACTGTGCAAACAGCCCCGTGCCGATGCCGACGATCACCGCCAGCACCAGCACCTTGATGCCCGATGACACCACGTTGCCCAGCACCCTCTCGGCCAGGAACGCGGTCTTGTTCCACAACGCAAACGGCACCAGCACGAAGCCAGCGAGCGTGGTCAGCTTGAATTCGATCAGCGTGACGAAGAGCTGCACCGCGAGCACGAAGAAGCTCACGATCACCACCAGCCAGGCGAGAAACAGCACCGCGATGACATCGAGGTTCGCGAACACTTCGGGGAAGCCGGTCAGGTCGCTGATCTGCGCCATGATTGGCTGTGCCGCATCGACGCCGACCTTGGCCAGATGGCCCGGCTGCAGAAACTGCGCTTGTGTCAGCGTGGAACCCGACGCCACCAGCCCGAGTCCGGCAAACGAATTGAACAGGATGCCGGCCAGGTAGTTGAAGTTGCCGATGATGAACGCGAACGCGCCGACATACAGCGTCTTCTTGATCAGCCTGCCGATCACGTCCTCGCCGCCCATGGCCCAGAACAGCCCGGCCAGCGTCATGTCGATCACCACCAGCGTGGCGGTGAGGAACGCCACCTCGCCATGCAGCAGCCCGAAACCCGAGTCGATGTAGCGCGAGAAGACATCGAGGAAGTGGTCGATGACCGACAGATCATTCATGGCTCAGTCTTTCGGTGCGGAAGCGGGTGCGGCCGGTGGCGCGGGCGTGTACGGCGTGCCGCCGCCCATGAAGCGCCGCCGCGTGGCCTCACTGGCCCTGTTGCACAGGGTGTTCCCCGCCTTGGCGTGGTCGGCCTTGCACTGCGCGCGGACTTCATTCAGGCGATCAGGATTCGCCAGCAGCGAGTCGACCGACTCGGTGGGTTCCGGTTTGCCGCACGCGGCCAGCAGCGCGGTGCAGGCGGCAGCGATGAGGAGGGTTTTCAGGATCACGTTTTCTCAATTGCCGTAGTAGTTGACGCTGTATGGCGTGTAGGGCGTGCCCTCGCCCTGGAAGCGGCGGCGCACTTCACGGGCACGCTCCTGCACTGCGACCTGCCGTGCCTGTTCCAGGGCGGTAGCACGATCCTGGGTGATCTGAAGCTGCTGTGCCTGAATCGCCTGCCGAGCCTGCAAAGCCAGCAACTGGTTCGTCGCCTGCGTGGCTTGCAACGCGCCGACCGCCGATTGGCTGTTGTTCACGAGGTCGGTCAAGGTCTGCTCGTCGGACGCGAAGTTTTGCACCGCCTGCGATTGCACCTTGGTCGCGGTGCGCAACGCCTCCAATGAGTTGCGCCAGCGTGTGCGCGCATCGGTGGCCATCTGGCTACCCGAGGCGGAGGCGGTGTAGGCATCGGGATAAAGCCGCGCGAACTCGGTTTCCATCTGCGACACATTGAAGGCCAGCCCCTGTGCCTGCTGGATCAACTGGTTCGTCGCGGATAGCGCCGAGCGCAGTTCATTGAGCGCGCTGAAGTTCAGGCCTGTCAGGTTTTTCGCCTGGTTCATCAGCATCTGCGCTTCGTTCTGGAGCTGCCTGATCTGGTTGTTGATCTGTTCCAGTGTGCGCGCCGCAGTCATGATGTTCTGCGTCAGATTCGAGGGATCGATGACCACCCACACAGCCTGAGCAGCGGGCATTACGGTCATGAGTACGGCGGCGGCGATGGCAATCAAGGTTTTCTTCATGGCTGCTTCTCCTGAGTAGTGAAGGGGAACGACGGGATCAGGTCAGCAGCCCAGTCGAGGCCGCGATGGCGCAGCCAGGCGGCTGCGAAGTCCGCGGGCGGAACCGACGCGGAAACGGCATCGATGGCGCGCTGATCCTCGGGCTTGGCTGTGCCAGCAAACGCCAGCGTCACCGGCCCGAGGCCAAGGTCGAAGACGCGGTTGCCGAGCCGCGACTGGTAGTAGTAATCGCGCTTGGGCTGTGCGGTTGCCACGATCTCGATTTGCCGCGCGTTGAGACCGAAGCCTTCGTAGATGACGCGAATCTGCGGCTCGGTCGCCTGCGGGTTGGGCAGGAAGATACGGCTCACGCAGCTCTCGACGATGGCCGGGGCGATGCTGGAATCTTTGATGTCCGCCAGCGATTGTGTGGCGAAGATCACCGACACGTTCTTCTTGCGCAGCGTCTTCAGCCACTGCCGGATGCGCGCGGCGAACACCGGGTCGTCGAGGAACAGCCAGGCTTCATCGAGGATCAGCAGTGTCGGGGAACCGTCGAGTCGTTCCTCGAAGCGCGCGAACAGGTAGCGCAGTACCGCCAGCGCAGCCGCTTTGCTGTGCATCAGTTCTTCCATCTCGAACGCCTGCACGTCGGCGCAACCGAGCCGGTCATGGTCGGCGTCGAGCAGCTTGCCGTGCGCGCCGCCCAGCACATACGGTTGCAGGGCCTGGCGCAGTGCGTTCGATTGCAGCAGCACAGACAGTCCGGTCAGGGTGCGCTGATCGAGCGGCGCGCTGGCGAGACTGTTCAGTGCCGACCATACGGACTCCTTCTCGGCCGGCCCGACAACCACGCCTTCGTGAATCAACAGGCCTTGGACCCATTCGGTCGCCCAGGCGCGATAACCGTCCTGGTCGATCCGGGCCAGCGGCTGGAAGGCGATGGCACCATCAATACCCAGGTCGTAATGCTCGCCACCCAGCCCAAGCACGGTGGCGCGAATCGAACGCCCCATGTCGAAGGCGAAGATGCGCGACCCGGCATAGCGGCGAAACTGCATTGCCAGCGTCGCGAGCAGCACCGATTTGCCCATGCCGATGGGGCCGACCACCAGCGTGTTGCCCACGTCGCCGATGTGCGTGACCAGCCGGAACGGTGTCGCGCCATCGGTGCGTGTCACGATCAGTGGCGGGCCGTCGAGATGTGTATTGCGCTCTTGTCCGGCCCACACCGCCGACACCGGCATCATGTGCGCGAGGTTCAGCGTCGAGACGATGGGCTGACGCACGTTGGCGTAGGCGTGTCCCGGAATCGACGACAGCCAGGCATCGACCGCGTTCAAAGTTTCGTGGATCGTGACGAAGCCACGGCCCTGGATCGTCCGCTCCACCGCGTGCAACTTTTCGTCGGCGGCGGTCGCATCGGAATCGAGCACCGTCACGGTGGCGGTGACGTAGCCGAACGACACCTGGTCACTGCCAAGTTCCTGCAAGGCGGCATCGGCATCGGCCGCCTTGTTCGACGCATCGGAATCGACCAGCGGGCTTTCCTGCTGGAAGATGGTTTCGCGCAGCAGCGCTACGATGTTTTTGCGCTTGGCGAACCACTGGCGGCGCAAACGCCCCAGCTCGCGCTCAGCCTCGGCCTTATCAAGGCACAGAAAGCGTGTGTTCCAGCGGTAGGCAAAGCCCAGGCGGTTCAGGTCGTCGAGCAGGCCCGGCCAGGTCGAAGTCGGGAAGCCACGCACCGACACCACGCGCAGATGCTGGCTCCCAAGCATCGGTGCGAGGCCACCTGTCAATGGCTCGTCTGCCAGCAGCGCATCGAGGTGCATAGGCACCTCTGGCACGGCCACCGGATGCCGGCACGTGGACACGCAGGCATGCAGGTAGGTCAGGGTCTGGCCATCATCGAGCCAGTCGATCTCGGGCATCACTCCTTCCAGCAAGCCGAAGAAGCGTTCGGTCTCCGACACGAATCCCTCCAGCCGCTCGCGCCAGTCCACGCCTTCGATCTTGGTGTTCTCATACAGCAGCTTCGCGGCGCGGGCAGTCGATTCCTCGGGCGGCAGGTACAGCAGCGTCAGGTGGTACGCGCTCTCGAAGTGGCTATCGGCCTCCTCGAATGCGGCCCGGCGCTCTTCATCGACCAGCCAGGACAGCGGCTCTGGAAACACCGATTCCGGGTAGTCCGCCGCTTCGCGCCGTTCGGCCTCCACGAACAGCGCCCAGCCGGAACCAAGCCGACGCAACGCGTTGTTCAATCGCGCAGAGGTTGCGACCAGTTCGCCTTGCGTCGCGCTGTCCAGGTCTGGACCGCGAAACCGTGCCGTGCGCTGGAACGAGCCGTCCTTGTTGAGTACGATGCCAAGCGCGACCAGTCCTGCCCAGGGCAGCCAGTCGGCCAACAGCGCGGGGCGCTTGCGGTATTCAGCGAGGTGCATCATGGGACAGCCCTCACACGTCCAGAAGTTGCCGGTGCTTGATGTGGCGCGCGAAGACCGCCATGAACTGCGCATCCAGTCGCGCGCCCCAGACGGCCAACGAGTGCCCGACAATCCACAGCACCATGCCGGGCAGCCAGAGTTGCAGCCCGAGCCCCACGGCGGCGGCCAGCGTGCCGTTGGCAATCGCTACGGTGCGCGGCGCACCGCCCAGCAGGATGGGTTCGGTCAACGAACGGTGCAGCGGTACTTCGAAGCCGGGTGCGTCAGCAGGCAGCGCGTTCATGCGATCACCGCTCCGCCGCTGAAACTGAAAAAGGTCAGGAAGAACGACGACGCGGCAAACGCGATCGACAGACCGAACACGATCTGCACCAGCTTGCGGAAGCCGCCGCTGGTGTCGCCGAAGGCCAGCGTCAGCCCGGTGGCAATGATGATGATCACCGCGATGATCCTGGCCACCGGTCCCTGGATCGAGTCCAGCACCGATTGCAGCGGCGCCTCCCACGGCATGTTCGAGCCTGCGGCATGCGCGGGAACGGCGATGGCCAGCAGCAGTGCGGCGAGAGCAACGAATTGCAAGGCAGGTTTTACGGAAATACGTGAAGTCGTCATGACGGTTCTCCGGGAGTTGATGAAAGTAAAGGGACGGAAGGCATCAGCTCGGCGCTGAGTTTGTAGCCGTGGCTGTCGAAGCCGATGACGCGGGCGATTTCCTGCACGCGGCGTGCATGGCCGCGGCCGGCGATGTAGACGATAACGTTGACCGCTTCGGCGATCAGGGCGCGTGGTGGCGTCACGGCGACTTCGAGGATCAGTTGTTCCAGGCGCAGCAACGCGCCCGCAGCGGAACCGGCATGGACGGTGGCGATGCCGCCCGGATGGCCGGTGCCCCAGGCCTTGAGCAAGTCCAGCGCTTCGGCGCCGCGCACTTCACCCACGACGATACGGTCTGGCCGCAGCCGCAGGGTCGAGCGCACCAACTCGGCCATGGTTACGATGCCAGCACGAGTGCGCAGCGGGACGTGGTCGCGCGCGGTGCATTGCAGCTCCACCGTGTCTTCCAGCACGATCACGCGGTCGCCGGTGGCGCCGACCTCGTCCAGCAGGGCGTTCGCCAGCGTGGTCTTGCCGGTGCTGGTGCCGCCAGCGATCAGGATGTTCTGGCGCTCGCGCACTGCGTTACGCAGGAATTCCGCCTGAGCCTCGGTCAGGATGCTATCGGCCACGTAGGCATCGAGTCGGATCAGACCGACTGCGCGCTTACGCAGCGCGAAGACCGGCCCCGGCGTCACGGGTGGCAGCGCACCCTCGAAACGTTCGCCGGTCTCCGGCAGCTCGGCGGACAACAGCGGCTTGCCCGCATGCACCTCGGCGCCGACGTGGGCTGCGACCAGGCGGATGATGCGTTCGCCATCGGCTGGCGTGAGGCTGACACCCATGGGTTCGCGCCCACTGCCCAGTCGATCCACCCACAGCGAACCGTCCGGGTTCAGCATGACTTCCACCACGTCGGGGTCGTTCAAAGCTTTGGCGATGTCCGGCCCCATCGCCGTGCGTAGCATGAGCACGCGACGCTCCAGCGAGGCTAACAAGCCCTGATCGTGCGGCGCGCTGCTCATGACGGCACTCCTTCTGATTCGTCGGCAGGCGCTGCGGCTGGAACATTTTCCGGCTGGGAGAAGAACTGGCTCTGATCGGGCTGGATTTCTTCGACCACGTCCTTGACCAGGCTGCGCCCGCGCAGCAGATGCCGGCCGAGCTGTTCGATGAACTGCTCAAAGCGTGCCCGTCCCTGAGCGCGCGCCGCTTCCTGATGAGCTTCCGGCACTGGGGTGCTGACGGTGAGGAAATAACGCACGTACAGCGCCAGCGTCTCGATCAGGATGTTCTGGTCGCGCTCCAGCTTGTCGAGCTGGCGAGACAAGCGATCCAACCGCTTGGCGATAGCCGCTTCGCGCTGGTCGCCGGAATCGGGCGAAAGGAAAGAGGCCAATGCGGCGGCGATGATCGAGGACTTGGACAAGCCCTTCATGGTCGCCAGCTCGTCCAGCCGCCTGGCGTGATCGGGTTCGATGAAGAGGTTCAGGCGAGTGCGGCTCATAGCGCAATTCCATCGTCAGGGTCGAGGGCGGCCAGCCGCGCCGTACGTTGCAGCCGTGGATCGAGCTGGGCGGGCAGGGGTAGCGGCAGGTCGTCGTCATCGAACAGCCCCAGATCGTCCACCACGTGTTCGGGGTCCGGCATGAACGCGACTTCGGCCAGTTCCGGCTGCTGCTGGTGACCGCCGTCGTCGATGGCCTCAGCGTGTGCGGGGAAGACCAGACCAGGAATCGGTGCAGCGGGGATGGACAGTCCGGCCCAGTCGTCGGGTCGCGGTGCCGGACCATCGGCGTAATGCCCGAGCCGCAATGGCGGCGGTGCCTGAATGCGCGTCTTGAAATTCGCATCCAGGTAGTAGCGAATTTTCTGGGCCTTGATCGGTGGATGGCCGGACACCATCACCACCTCGTCATCCGGTGGCAACTGCATCACCTCGCCGGGCGTGAGCAGCGGCCGAGCGGTCTCCTGGCGCGACACCATCAGGTGTCCGAGCCATGGGGCCAACCGGTGGCCCGCGTAGTTGCGCTGGGCGCGCAATTCGGTGGCGGTGCCCAGCGCTTCTGAAATGCGCTTGGCAGTGCGTTCGTCATTGGTGGCGAATGTGATGCGCACATGGCAGTTGTCGAGGATGGAATGGTTCTGGCCGTAGGCCTTGTCGATCTGGTTGAGCGACTGGGCGATGAGGAAGGCGCGTAGACCGTAGCCCGCCATGAAGGCCAGCGCCGACTCGAAGAAGTCGAGCCGGCCCAGTGCCGGGAATTCGTCCAACATCAGCAGCAGCTTGTGGCGGCGGGCGATGCCGTCCGACCCATCGAGCGACTCGGTCAGGCGTCGCCCGATTTGGTTGAGGATCAAGCGGATCAGCGGCTTGGTACGGCTGATGTCCGAGGGCGGTACTACCAGGTACAGCGACACCGGATGATCGGCGTCGATCAGGTCGGCGATACGCCAGTCGCAGCGTGAGGTGACTTCGGCCACGGTGGGATCGCGGTACAGGCCCAGGAAACTCATCGCGGTGGACAGCACACCTGAGCGCTCGTTTTCGCTCTTGTTCAATACCTCGCGCGCGGCGGAGGCGACTACGGGATGCGGGGCATCGCCGAGATGTCTTGTGGTCATCATCCGGTGCAGCGTGATCTCGAACGGGCAGGCCGGATCGGACAGGAAATTGGCGACGCCACGCAGCGTCTTGTCATCGCCGGCGTACAGCACGTGCAGGATCGCGCCGACCAGCAGCGCGTGCGAAGTCTTTTCCCAATGGTTGCGCTGCTCCAGTGCGCCTTCGGGGTCGACCAGGATGTCGGCGATGTTTTGCACGTCGCGTACTTCGTGCATGCCGCGCCGCACTTCGAGTAGTGGGTTGTAGGCGGCCGATTTCGCATCGGTCGGGTTGAACAGCAGGCAGTGCGAAAAGCGCGAGCGCCAACCGGCGGTCAGATTCCAGTTCTCGCCCTTGATGTCGTGGATGACGGTGGACCCCGGCCACGAAAGCAGCGTTGGCACCACCAGGCCGACACCTTTTCCGGAGCGGGTGGGTGCGAAGGCCATTACATGCTCGGGGCCTTCATGGCGCAGGTAGTCGCCGTCCTTGCGGCCCAGGAAAACCCCGGCCGGCCTGGTCAGGCCGGCACGATGGATTTCAGCGGGGAGTGCCCAGCGCGCCGAGCCGTAGGTCGTGACCAGCTTGGACTGCCGAGCGCGCCACACCGACATGGCGATGGCCACCATGGCAGCGGCGAAACCGCTGCAGGCCGCGATGGCGCCGCCACGCAGGAAAATGTCGGGCGCGTAGGCATCGAAGAAATACCACCACTCGAACAGCCGCCACGGGTGATAGACGGGAAAACCGAGCAGGTCGAACCACGGCGCGCCGAGCCGCATCTGGTATCCCAGCGCAGCCGCCGTCCACTGGGTGGCACTCCATAGCCCCAGTAATGCGACGGTGAAGACCGTCGTGATCTGGCCCATCAGCACGCCGGTCGGCCCCATGCCGCACCCCCTTATCTGAATTACCCGATTCAGTCCCTCGATGTGCCTTCAGCGCGGTATTCGCGAATCAGGATTGGCCTATCGTCAAGGCTCGAGGCGGCACCGATCAGGCTCCGCTTTAGACATCGCAAGTTTGGGAGTGCCGCGAGAAAGAGGAAACCTGCTGCGGCAAAGGTCGGCTAAGAGGGGAGTACAACCTTGGAGCCAGGCGGCTGCAGACGTCGACGCTGCGGTGGCGAATCAACCGGCGGGACTGGGTAGCAGTCGCGCAGGAACTGCGCCGGTGGGTTCACGGCGGCGGAAAAGTGCTGCCGGGCTTGGTTGTTCGGCGCGAGGCTGAAGTTTGTCTAATAGCGTCCTGCTGAGCATCGAACCATCAGTGCTCGACATTCTTTCGTGGTGCAGTCGTGTCGTCGCCGTTTCAACTTCTTGCCGTTATGTCGCTTCGCTGGCCAGAACAGGGCAGAACCGGGCACGCGCAAAAAGGCGATGTCTGCCGTACACCTCTGGCCGTCCAGCGTTCAAGACTTCAAACCTGCGGCTCTTGGTCTGTCATGGTTTTCTTACCAACAATACACCCCCTGTCCAAGTCGTCCTGATCTCGTCTTCATTACGTACTCGATGTGCGAACCGGAGCCCAGTCGTCTCGATTGATCGGGCAAAGATTGAAAGCGCCTCTTCATTCTGCTGGTCTCCGACAGGAATCGTGAGCAGTGAGAAATGTCTGCTCTTTTCGAATGAAACGGTGCCAATCCAGAGCTGTCTTCCATCGGGATTCAATGCAGTGCCGCTGTTCCAAAGACGAAGGACGATCTCTCGCGGGCCCTCTTGGCCCGCAGGCAGTAGGAAAATCATCAGTAGCACCTCATTCTTCCCATCGTGGACCTGTGGAAGAAGGGGCAATTCCTCCAGCGTTGCTGAGGGCGACAACCAGCGCAAGGCAGTGCGAACATTCAAAGAAACGGGTTCGCGCCAGCCCCGTGTCTTGAGTAGCTGGTCCAAGTCACTCAGCGTGCCTGCCCATTGCACATTGAGGGGTTGCTCATACTCCCCCACGAGGTCCTGACGATAAGTCGGCAGCCGTCGCCAATCCATCTGCCACCACGTCGCCGCATCGAGATGGTGGCTCACCTGGCGTGGCGCATAGCGCTGTAAATCCATCGAATACTGCGTGGTCACGTGCCATCCGCCGGCCAGAATAATCGCGAGCAGAATCACACCCGGAAAGCCTCGTAGATGTGAGGCCGGCACGGGGTGACGATGGTATGCGATTGCCAGCAAGCAGACCCAGGCGAGCCCGAGAGTCAGGCCGCCGATCACGTCCGACAGCCAGTGCGCACCGAGATAGAGCCGGGAAGCAGCAATGACGCTGATGAGCGTCGCGGCCACGGCATACACAATCCAGCGGCGTGATCGAGCGAATTGACTCGCGGTGAGTGCGGCGAGAAAACCGTAGGCCACCATGCTCATGGTAGCGTGGCCGCTAGGAAAGGCGTAGGTGGACAGTCCATCATACAGTTCAGCAAGCGGCCGGGGTCGTTGCAGCGCAAACTTGATTATGGTGGCGGCTATCTGGCCGAAGCCAATTGCAGCGACCCAGTATTTCGCAGCACGCCAACTCTTGCGCCAGATAAGCCATGCCAATACCGCTATCGCGACCGGCGCGATCACTACACCATCGCCCAACTCCGTCACGAACACCATGAGCTTGTCGCCCCATGGGGTGCGCAAGCCTTGCATGAGCTGATAGAGCCCCTGATCCGCACGCACCAGCGGATCGCCAGTGACCACGTCTTCCAGAACGCCGAGGAACAGCCAGGTGGAACCGATTAGCAAGGCGCTGATCAGTAGCAACGCCCTGGCTTCTGGACGCGACGGATCGAGTATGCTGCCGAATAGCCGATTGAGGCGAGGATGGCCGCCGCCCCAGGCCAGGATTCTTTGCGTGATCAGAGCGGCCTGCGGGGAGAGCACCCGAAAACCCCAGCGAACCAGCCACAACAGGAACCAGGTCGAAGCGACCAGCAGGAGCAGCAGCACCACCAGCCTTGCCGCCACCACGCCGGCCAACGCAAGCGACGCGCCGAAGGCCATGCCGGGCAACAGATAAGCCGGCGCCCAGGCGAGGGCCGACAGGACGTTCACGGCATAGAAAAGCGCCGGCCGCATCCCGAGCATGCCGGCCACCACGGGAATGATCGGGCGCACCGGACCGACGAAACGGCCGAACAAGACGCTCTTGGCGCCGTGGCGATGAAAGAAATTCTCCCCGTGCGACAGCCACTCCGGATGCCTGCGGAACGGCCAAACGGAACGCAATCGATCGCGGTAGTGGTGGCCGAGCCAGTAGCTGATCCCGTCGCCGACGATTGCGCCCGCGACGGCCGCAAGCAGCGTCGGCCAAAATTCGAGTGCCCCGAGAGCGACGAGCGCCCCGGCTGCGACCATCACTGCGGCACCTGGCACGACCAGCCCGACTACCGCCATCGACTCGCCCGAAGCGACGAGGAAAACGCCGGCCAGCGTCCAGTGGGGATGTTGGGCAACCCAACTCAGGAAGGATTGGAGTTCGATGCCGTATGCCCCCGTTCAATATCGCGCGAAGAAGATGCGCGGATTCCCCACCGTTTGAGCGCGATGGTGGCCAACGCCAGGACGCAAAAGAGCGCGCCTGCATGGAAGGTGAACGCTGGCCCGAGCCGGTCCCACAGCAGCCCGGCCAGCGCGCTGGCAACCAGCATGGTCAAGCCGCTGAGCAAATTGAAGAAGCCGAATGCGCTGCCGCGCAGGTCGGCGGGCGCGGTATCCGCCACCATGGTCGCCAGCAACCCCTGGGTCATGCCCATGTGCAGGCCCCACAGGGCGATGCCGAGGAAGACCACCCCCAGGGACTGAGCATAGGCCAGCACGAAATCCGCACCCATCAGCACGATCAGGCCGAGCGCCAGCAGCTTGGTGTGGCTCATGCTGTCCGACAGCTTGCCGAAGGGATACGCCGAGGCCGCGTAGACGAGATTCATCGCCACCAGCACCAGCGGCACCCAGGCCATCGGCAGTCCGCCCAGCTGGGCACGCAGAACCAGGAAGGCCTCACTGAAACGCGCCAGGGTGAAGATGGCGCCGATCGCCACGACCCACCAGTAGGCGCCGCTCAGGCGTTTGAGTTCGCGCCAGTGGACGGGATTGACGGGCTTCTCACGCGGGTGCTGCGCCGGCTCCCGCACCCCGAAGAACAACAATGCGACGGCAAGCACACCCGGAATAATCGCAACCCAGAACACGGCGCGGAAATCGTCGGCCCACAACAGCATCAGTCCCACCGCCAGCAACGGACCGGTAAACGCGCCGACCGTATCCAGGGACTGCCGCAAGCCATAGGCTGCGCCGCGCACACCGGGCGGCGCGATGTCCGCCACCAGCGCATCACGGGGCGCGCCGCGAATCCCCTTGCCGATCCGGTCCACGAAGCGCGCGGTGAGCACCATGCCGGCACTCGTCGCGATGGCGAACAGCGGCTTGCTCAGCGCGCCGAGGCTGTAGCCGATGACGGCCAGCATCTTGCGCCTGCCGAGATAGTCGCTCAAGGTGCCGGAGAAAACCTTGACGATCAGCGCGGCCGACTCGGCAACGCCTTCGATGAGTCCGACCGTGAAGGCGCTTGCACCCAGAACTGACACCAGGAATACCGGCAGCAGGCTATGGATGATTTCCGAAGAGATATCCATCAGCATGCTGACGAAGCCGAGCACCCAGATGCCTGTCGGCATACTCCGCAAAGATTTCTCGCGTGGTAAGTCCGTCATGAGTCTTTCTCGTCTTTTTCCTGTTTCATTCACAATAGGCCGGTAATCTCAGTGCATTAAGCACGACGACCATCGTCGATCCCCCATGCGCCAGCACCATCCTCCTGAGATCGTCGGCCATCAGCGACCTTCCTCTAGCACGTCGTGGCCCAGCGCCTGGATGCGCCGGATAATCGCCTGGCGCGCTCTTCCCGCTGTCGAATTCCAGAGACATGCGCTCTGCGGCAGTCACGGCCGTCCCGCGATGGGCGTCGCCATGACGATGTCAGTGATGTAGACCCATCCCGCCTCGGTCTGGCCGGTGCGGGCTTCACGCCCGATGATGGCCACCAGTTCATCCACCTGATCGTCTTCGCAGATCAATTCAAGCTTCGATTCGTTGATGACCTGCTCCGCCAGCTCAATGGAATAGTGTTGTTCTTTGGCATCCACCGCTTTCAGCAGGCTCTGCACCGAGATGATGGTGAGATTGCGACAGCCGGCCCCTGCATTCACATTGCACTGCCCCGATTCCTTCAGAGCTCTAATCACGTCGGCGATGCGGTGGTTATGGATATAAGCCTTGATTTCTTTCATGCGTTTTCTCCTGTGTTTGGTTGGCGCGCGCGGCCATCGGGCCGCGCGCTTGCGGTTTACTTCGCCAGTTTGCGTTCGCGGCGCAGTTCCACCCATTCGTACATCAGCGGCAGCAGCAGCAGGGTCAGCGCGGTGGAGGTGAACAGCCCGCCCACCACCACGGTCGCCAGCGGCCGCTGGGTTTCGGCGCCGACGCCGGTCGACAGCAGCATCGGCACCAGGCCGAAGATGGCGATGGAGGCCGTCATCAGCACCGGCCGTAGCCGCAGCGCCGCGCCCTGCCTGACCGCATCGCGGATCGACAACCCTTGCCGCCTTTGGTCGTTGAGGAACGAGACCAGCACGATGCCGTTCAACATCGCCACGCCGAACACGGCGATGAAGCCGATCGCCGACGGCACCGACAGGTACTGCCCGGTGACGAACAAGCCGATCACCCCGCCGATGGTGGCGAAGGGCACGTTGGCGATGATGAGCGTGGCATAGGTGAGCGAATTGAACGCGGTGTAGAGCAGGATGAAGATCAGCCCGATGGTGAGCGGCACGATCAGCGCGAGCTTGGCCATGGCGCGCTGCTGGTTCTCGAAGGCGCCGCCCCACTCGATCCAGTAGCCGGCCGGAAGTTTCACTTCCTGCCCGATCCTCGCCTGTGCCTCCTTGACGAAACTATCCACGTCGCGCCCCTTCACGTCCATCTGGATCACCGCATAGCGCTGCAACTGCTCGCGCCGCACGAAGGAATAGCCCTCGTCGAGTTCCACCGTGGCCACGCTGGACAGCGGCACCAGCGCGCCCGCACGGGTGCGGATCGGGATGTCGTTGATGGCTTCCACGCTGTTGCGGAAATCGGGCGCGAGCCAGACCTGGATGTCGAAGCGCTTGACGCCGTCGATCAGGGTGGAGACGGCCTTGCCGCCGATGCCGGCCTGCACCACTTCCAGGATGTCGTCGGCGTTGAGACCCAGGCGCGCCGCCGCGTCGCGGTTGACCTTCACCACCAGTTGCGGCTTGCCCTTGTTGGCTTCCAGCGCGAGGTCGGCCACGCCAGGCACTTTTTCCAAGGTGGACTTGAGCTCGGCGGACAAGCGGTCGAGCGTGGTCAGATCCTCGCCGTAGAGCTTCAGCGCCAGGGTGGCGCGCACCCCGGAAATCAGCTCCTCGACGCGCATCTGGATCGGCTGGGTGGCGGAGATGACCGAGGTCGGCACCTCCTTTTCCAGCGCCTCCTGCATTTCCGCCGTCAACTCGGGGAAGGACATCGCCTGCGGCCACTCGCCGCGCGGTTTGAGGTCGACCAGGATTTCCATGTAGTTGACGTCCGCCGTCTCGCCCTTCTCCGCGCGCCCGATCATGGCCAGCGCCGACTTCACCTGGGGAAAGCGCTTGAGCCGCGTCTCGATCTGCTGCGAAATGCGGATCGATTCCTCCAGGGAAGTGGACGGGATGCTGGTCACGCGGAACATGATGCCGCCTTCCTGCAGGGTAGGCATGAACTCCTTGCCGAGGAAGGGGAACAGCGCGAAGGTGCCGACGAGCAGCGCCGCCGCGCCGCCGACCACCCTGCGCTTGTTCTCCAGCGCCCGGTCCAGCAGCGGCAGATAAAGCCGCTTCGCCCAACGTACGACGAAGGTGTCCTTCTCCTCCTTGGGCTTGAGGATCAGCGAACTCAGCACCGGCACCAGGGTAATGGTGAGCAGCAGCGAGCCGACCATGGCGAAGGTGATGGTGAGCGCCATCGGCTTGAACAGCTTGCCCTCCAGCCCGGTCAGCGCGAACAGCGGCAGGAACACCACGATGATGATGAGGATGGCGAAGGCGGTGGGGTTGATCACCTCGCGCGCCGCCTCTAGGATCACGTGGGTCTGATTCACCGTCTGCCCGACCTTGTGGGAAAGCAGGCGGAAGCCGTTTTCCACCATCACCACGGCGCCGTCCACCATCATGCCGATGCCCACCGCGAGACCCGCCAGCGACATGAGATTCGCCGACAGCCCCCACTGCTGCATCAGGATGAAGCTCATCAGCATGGCGAGTGGCAGCGCCAGGATCACCACCACCGCCGAGCGCACCTCGCCGAGGAACAGGAACAGGATGATCGCAACCAGCACCGAGCCTTCGACCAGCGCGCTCTCGGCGGTCTGTACCGCCTTCTCCACCAGCTCGGTGCGGTCGTAGATCGGCTTGATCGTCACGCCCGCGGGCAAGGCCTGCCGCACCGTTTCCAGCTTGACCTTGACGGCGTCCACCACGTTCTTGGCGTTCTCGCCGATGCGTGCGAGCGCCATGCCCAGCACCACTTCCCCGCCGTCCTTGGTGACGGCGCCGATACGCAACGAGGGGGCCTCCTTGACCTCGGCCACATCGCGCACGTAGACGGGCGTACCTTCGCGCTCCGCCACGACGATGCCGCCGATGTCGCGGGTATTGGCGACCAGGCCCAGCCCGCGCACCAGATACTGTTCGCGGCCGAGATTGACGTACTGCCCGCCCACCTGGCGGTTGTTGGCGGTCACCGCCTCCATCACTTCCTTGAGGGTCAGCCCGTACTTGATCAGCTTGCGTGCGTCGATCAGCACCTGGTACTGCTTCTCGTCGCCGCCCCACGAAGCTACGTCGTCCACCCCCGGCGCGGTGCGCAGCACCAGCCGCGCGTTCCAGTCGTGCAGGGTGCGCAGATCCATACCCGAAAGCTTTTTGTCGGCCGACTCCACCGTGTACCAGAACACCTGCCCCAGGCCGGAACTGTTCGGCCCCAGCACCGGCTCGCCGTAACCCTCCGGCATACGCGCCCGGGCCTCCTGCAGCTTTTCGCTCACCACCCGGCGGGCGAAAAAGATGTCCACGTCGTCGTGGAAATACACGCTGACGGACGACAGGCCGAACAGCGATACGGAGCGTATCTCCGCAACACCGGGCAGTCCCGCCATCACGCCTTCCACCGGGAAGGTGATGAGTTTCTCCACGTCCTCGGAAGCGAGCCCCGGCGCCTCGGTAAAGATGTTCACCTGCACCGGCGTGACGTCGGGGAAGGCATCCACCGGCACTTCGCGCCAGGCCTTCACCCCCAGCATCACCACCAGCGCGAAGGCCACCAGCACCAGCACCTTGTAGCGCAGCGATATATCGACAATCTTGTTCAGCATGGCCGCCCCCTCAATCTGCGTCGCCGATTTGCGACTTGAGCAGGCGGGCTTTCAGCGCGTAGGCGCCGCTCGTCACCACCGTCTCGCCGGCGGCGACGCCGGACTTGATGACGACCCGCCCCTGCGCGCGCTCGCCGACTTCCACCGTGCGCGGTTCGAAGCCATCCTTCTCGGCCACGAACACGGTCGGCTGCCCCTGCACCAGCAGCACCGCGTCCTCCGGCAGCAGCAGCGCCTTGGTGCTCGAACCGGTATGGATCGCGGCGGTCGCGAACATCTCCGGCTTCAGCCGGCCGTCGGGATTGGGCACCTCCACCCGCGCCTTCACGGTGCGGCTTTCCTTGTCCACCACGCTGCTGATGTAGGTGAGCTTTCCCTTGAACACCTCGCCCGGATAGGCCGAGACGATCACACTCGCCTGCGCACCCGGCCTGACACGGGCCAGGTCCTTCTCGAACAGGTCAGCCTCGATCCACAGCGTGGAGAGGTCGGCCACGGTAAAGGCGGACTCGTCCGCCGCGCGCAGCTCGCCGAGGATGGCGTGCTTCTCGATCACAGTGCCGGCAAACGGCGCGGCCAGCGGGAATACGGAACCGGACTGCCTTTCCGGGCTGACGCCCATCATGGTGAGCTTGTCGGCGGCGGCGCGCAGGCTCGCGCGCGCCTTTTCGTGCTCGGCGCGGGCGCGCAGGTAGTCCTTCTCGGGGATGATGGCGTCGGCCTGCAAGCGCTGAGCGCGCTCGAAGCCGGCCTGCGCCACCGCCGCCTCGCTCGCTGCCTGCATATAGGCCGAACGCGCCTCGCCCAACTCGATGCTGTCCAAAAGCGCCAGCGCCTGGCCCGCTTTCACCCGGTCGCCCAGGCTGGCATTGACCTTGACGATGCGGCCCGGCACGCGCGGTGCGACATGGGCGAGCCTGTCCTGGTTGGCCTGGATGGTGGCGGTGACCGTGACCTGCTCGGCTTTTTCCTGCAGTTCCAGTTTCTGCACCTGGATGCCCGCGCGTTGGGCCTCCTCGGCGCTCAGGACGAGCAGCTTTTCGGCGCCTTTTTCTTGTTGAGGCGCCGCAGCCTTGCTTGCCGGTTCGTTTTTTTCGGACTGCGTGATGTCTTTTTCCGGAGCCGGTTTGTCGCCGCACCCGGCGAGCAGGCTTGCCGACAGGCTGCCGGCCAGAAGCAGCGACGCCAGTCGTTTCAGGCCGCGTTTCTGTGGGCTGTGTGGGATTTTCATGTCATGAGTTCCTGAATTTGAATGTTTTATTCAGCGCAGATCGGGCGCGGGCTGCCAGCCTGCCGCCGCTTCCAGCGCCACCTGGGTCAGGCGCAAGTCGGTGCGGGCGTCGAGCAGGTCGCGCTGCCCGTCCAGCACCTGGCGGTTGACCAGCAAGAGTTGCAACAGGCCGATTTCGCCGGCACGGAAGGAAACGGCGGAGAGGCGCCGGTTTTCCTCCAGGCCGGGCAGCACCGATTCCCTGAGCCGCGCCACCCGTGCCTTGAGATTGTTGAACCGTTCCCACAGCGCGACGACCTGGGCGCGCACGTCGCGGTTGGTCGCCTCGCGCTCGATTTGGCTCTGGGTGAATTCCGTGCTCGCCCGCCCGATGCCACCCGCGTTCTGGCGGAACAGGGGCAGCGGCAGCGAGACGCTCATGCCGACGATCTTTTCGCGGGCATCGGATGCGCCTTCGCGGCCGGCGCCGAGCCCCAGCGTGACGTCCGGGTAGCGCGCCGCGCGCTCGACCGCGAGGCGGCTCTTCGCCGCCTGCTCCCGATGGCCCAGCGCCTGCAGCGCCGGACGGTCTGCGGCGGAGTTCAGCAGGTCTTCCAGGGAGTAGGGGACGGCTGCCGGATCGAGGGTACCCTGGACCTGCGGCAGCTCGCTGGGCGGCAGTTGCAGCAAAGCGCCCAGGTCCGCGCGGGCCTGGACGAGTTGCTCGCGCAGCAGCGCCACCTGGTTGCGCGCCCGTTCCGCGTCCACGCGCGCGAGGTTGCCGTCGAGCCGGCTGTCCTCACCCGCCGCGACCCGCTTGCCGACGGCCTTGGCGGCATCCTCGATGAGCTTGAGCGTTTCTTCCTCGGTCTGGATGCGCGACTGCAGGCTCAGCACCCGCACGAAACGGCTCTCCACTTCGGCGCGCGTCTGGCGCCGGGTTTCCGCGATCGCCTGCCGGGTCGCGGCCAGCGCCTGCTCGGCGGCCGTCCGGCGCTCGCCCTGCTGGCCCGCGACCTCGAAGGTCTGGGCAAGTTCCACGGCCCAGTCATGGTCGATCTGGGTGGAATTCGAGACCAGTGGGATTTCCTTGCGCCATGCCTGCATCGACAGTTGCGGATTGTTCCACAGCGGCGCGCGCGCATCGCGCAGCTCGCCCTCGGCCCCGGGGACGGCGGCCAGGGACGCGCGCAGCGCCGGATTGGCCTCCTCGGCGCGCTGCCAGGCGGCTTCCAGGGTCAATGCCGCCGGGTCGGCAAATGCGGGGGACAACAAGAACCAGAACAACGACGCCACCGCCGCGCGGCACGCCCCTCCACTGCGGGGTCGGCGGCGCAAAAATGCAAACCTCATGCTCATTCCTTTCCAATGCGAACACGCCGCCCGGCCGGAGGCAGGACGCGTATTCGCAACACAAAAATCAATGCGTTTGGATGCTAGGAGAGGAGACGCGGCGGCCGGAAAAGGCCTTCGTGGGCAGGTTCGGGAATGAACCGGGCGAGGTGGGAAGCGTAGCCTGCGACGGGCTTCGAGGACAAGCTTGGCGCCTGGCCGAACAGCCCAAGAAAATGAGCCGCTTCGTGGCACCAATGATTACATGGTGCCTTGTCTTTGAGCGGCTCACCATGGTCATGGGTCCCTTTCAGGGAAGGCTGAATCAGCCCCGTCGGGCTGCTTTCCGGCCCGACGAAAAACGCATCGGCCACCGCCTCGCGGTTGAACGTCCAGCCGCCCGCATTGATCAGCAGAGTGACCAGCAGGAAATAGAGGAGTCGGCGTGCGGCTGCGGGATGCATGTTGCTATCTTATCTACTTGCGTTCCTTGTGTGGCTGCTTTCTTGGTTGTCGCTCGCTTTTGGCAAGTGATGCTCCGGCTGAGGTAGGCACCCAACCCTTCAACAGCCGGACCGCCCAAAGGCGCCCTGGCTTAATCCCAGTCCCACATTCCGGGGCCCATCATCATGTCGTAGTCGTAGCCGCGCCACATACCGGGACCGTAGCCTTGACCGCTCCCGCGCTGCATGCGCTGCATTCGTTCCCGCTGTTCCTTGGTCAGAACGGCATTCATCCGTTTCTGCGCGTCGGCCCTGGCGTTGAACACCTGACGCTCGAGGTCAGTGGTCTTCCTGTACGCCTGGTCGAGCGTGGCGGGGTTTGCGCCGGAGGCATACATGTCCTGCAGCTTTCGCCTTTCCTCGAAAAGCTGCTGCGTCAGCGGCGCTTCCTTCTTGGCGAGATCGTCACGAATCCTGTCGATCTTGTCGGCTTGTTCCTTCGTCAGGTCGGGTATCCCGGTATAGCCGCCCATCATGCCCGGCCCCATCATGCCGTAGCCACCCATCATCCCGGGACCCATGCCGTAGCCACCCATCATTCCGGGGCCCATCATCATGCCGCACCCATAGCCCTGGCAAGGGTAATAGCCTTGCTGCGCAAAAGCCGCGGGGGCCGTGAGCGAAAGCACGGTCAGTCCTGCCAATACGATCTTTTTCATGCTGTTTCTCCTTACGGTGATCCAAACGACGCATAACGCCCGCGCAAGAGCGAGCACCCAAGGGCGTGTGTGTTAACACTAATTTCGCTTCAAGTCATCGCGTTTTTGTAAGTACTCCTCGCGATCGATTTCTCCCCGAGCATATCGTCCTTCCAGCACGTCCAGCGCGCCTTGACTCGCATCGCGGGCGCCCGGGTTCGGACGGCCACCACCCCCGAAAAAATATTTGAGCACCAGCGCGATGAGCAGGATCGGCACCAGCCAAAACAGGATCATGCCGAACCACCCCCATCCCCAACCCATGCCGTATTCCCACATCATGCCGCTCTCCAAAATTTGTTCCGCCGCACACGCTATTTTCGGGCCGCGCTGTGCCGCTGCAAAAAATCGACGATCTCATCGGTCGTCGTTTCGTCCGGGACGATTTTCCCCATGGCGGCCATATGGCCGCGCATGCGGGCCACCACTGACGGCCATTCCTGGGCGGTGTGCTGCCTGGGGTCCGGCAGGGCGTGGCACTGCATGCAGGCCGTGCCGAAGGCCCGGCCCGGCGGCGTGTCCAGGTCCGGGTACGCCGCCGCATCGATCGGCTTCTGCGCATTCCGCTGCAAATAGCCGAGCAGGATCTCCAACTGCACCGGATCGGGCGCCGCAACGCCCATCATGCCGCCCATCATTCCCCCCATCATCTGCATGCGCATGTTCATCCGGCCCAGCACCTGCGGCCATTCAACGGCGGTATGCAGGCCGGGGCCGGGCAGGTTGTGGCATTGCATGCAGAACTGCCGGAGCAGGTGCGCCCCCGACGAATCGGGCTCGGGCAGGCGGGCAGGGTCGATTCCGGGCGGCAGCATGCCGCCCATCATCCCTTGCATCATGTTGCGGTGCATGCCCATTCCGCCCATCATCCCCATCCCGCCCGCCAGGGTCGTCCGTTCGCTGGAAGCAGGCTCGCCTGCGGATGCCGCAATCGGGGCAGCCAGGCAAGCCGCAACGGCTGCGCCCAGCGCCAGGATCGAAGCCCCTTTGCCTGTCTGCATGATGCCTCGCCTCTTGAGGCTTACAGGGCCTGCATGACCCGCTCCAGCTTTTGCCTGACCTCGCTGGCCAATTGATGGATCTCCGGCTTGTTCACCAGATCTAGCACCGCATTGGGGTCCATGAACTCCACCTGCACCTTGCCCGCTTCGTCCTGGCGCACCACCACGTTGCACGGCAGCAGCAGGCCGATCGACGGTTCCGCTTCCAGCGCCCGGTGCGCCAGCGGCGGGTTGCAGGCCCCGAGGATGCGGTAGGGCGGCATGTCCTGGTTGAGCTTCTTCTTCAGGGTCGCCGCCACGTCGATGTCCGTCAGCACGCCGAAGCCTTCCTTCTGCAGCTCCTGGGTGACCTTCTCGACCGCCGCATCGAAAGAAGACGCGACCGCCTTGCCGAAACCGTACTTGGTGTTCATGTGTTGTTCCTTATGTTGAGAAAAATTAAACATAGACCAGAAAAGTTACGTCCTGAGCATGCGCAGCCCGCTCGCGATCACTGCGAACTCGCTGATCTCGTGCGCGAGGACGGCGATGGGAAGCGTGAAGTAACCCGTCACCGCCCCGGCGATGAGCGAGCCGATCACCACCACGGACAGCGCCAGGTTTTGCAGCACCACGCGCCAGGTGCGCCGGCTGAAGCGGATGAGGTAAGGCAGGCGCGCCAGGTTGTCGCTCATCAGCGCCACGTCCGCCGTCTCCAGGGCGACATCGGTGCCGGCGGCGCCCATGGCGATGCCCACGTGGGCGGCGGCAAGCGCCGGCGCATCGTTGACGCCGTCGCCCACCATCAGCACCCTGCCGTATCTCGCTTCGAGTTCGGCCACCTTGCGGGTCTTGCCCTCGGGAGACAGTTCGGCGTGCACCTCGTCCACGCCCACCTGTTCGGCAATGGCGGCGGCGGCCAAGGGATTGTCGCCGGTCAGCATGACCACCCGCTCGATCCCGGCGCGCTTCAGGTCGGCGATGGCATCCGCCGCCTCGGGGCGCAAGGGGTCAGCGATGGCAAACAATGCCTGGATCGAGGAATGGGTTCCAAGCATCACCACGGTCTTGCCCTGACTTTGCAGGCGCTGAACCTTGTCCATCACGTCGGCAACCGGAACAGCCAGGTCGGCGAACAGTTTTGGACTGCCGATATAAAACTCCCGTCCTCCCACCAACCCCAGGGCGCCCGCGCCGGTGAGGGCGCGAAAGTCCACGGCAGGCGTTGGTTCGAGGCCGATCGCCTGCGCGCGGCGCACGATGGCCTGGGCCAGGGGATGCTGCGAGCGCGACTCCAGGGCCGCGGCGGCCTCCAGCACCTCACGCTCGTTGTTCCCCCAGAACACCAGCACGTCCGTGACCTCGGGGCGGCCCAGCGTGAGGGTGCCGGTCTTGTCGAGCGCCACGACTTTCACGCGGGCCAGGTTCTCCAGATGCACGCCGCCCTTGATGAGCAGGCCGTTGCGGCCGGCCGTGCCCAGGGCCGCGACCAGGGTGATGGGGATCGAGATCACCAGGGCGCAGGGCGCCGCCGCCACGACGAAAACCGTCGCGCGGGTCAGCCAATCCTCCCACGGCAGCCCGAACAGCGGCGGCAGCAGGCCGATCAGGATGCCGATGCCCAGAACAGCCGGACTGTAGCGCCTGCCGAAGCGCTCGATGAAGCGCTGGCTGCGCCCCTTGCTGGCCTGCGCCGCTTCCACCAGATGGATGATGCGGGACAGGGTGTTGTCTGCGAATGATTTGGTCGCGCGCACAGTCAGCGCGCCTTCGCCGTTGATGCTGGCGGCGAAGACCTTGCCGCCCGGAGCCTTCTCCACGGGAACGGATTCTCCGGTCACCGGCGCCTGGTTGACCGCGGAAAGGCCGTCGATCACGTCGCCATCGGTGGCGACCGCCTCGCCGGGCAGGACGATGAAAATGTCGCCCACCCGCAGCTGTTCGACGGGGATGCGCGACTCCTGGCCGTCCCGGCGCACCAAGGCGGTCTTCGGCGCCAGGTCCATTAGCGCGCGTACGGCGTATCGCGTCCGCTCCGCCGTATAGCCTTCGGCCGCCTCGGAGATGGAATAGAGGAACACCAGCGTGGCGGCCTCCAGCCACTGCCCCATCGCGCCGGCGACGAGGGCTGCAACGGACATCAAGAGTTCGATGCCAACCGCACGCTCCTTGATCAGTTCCTCAAGCGCCTCCCGGCCGAAGTAATAGCCTCCGATTACGACCGCAGCCACATAGAACAGCGTCTCGGCGGCGTGGGGCAGGCCAAGGTAGCCGCCGACGAAGCCCAGCGCGAGGAGGACCCCGGAAGCGGACGAGTTCACGACCTGCGGATTTTTCCACGGCGGTGGCATTGCCACCCCAGGCGCAGACAAAGACGCGGAGCACGAACAGGCCATCACTCGCCTCCCGCCGCCAGTTCAGGCGTCTGGATGCCGACGCGGCAGCGGCCGGCTTCCCGCAGGCACATCCGCCCGCGGAAATTTTCCAGATCGCGGGCGAATGACCCGTCGACGTCCGGCAGCGCCTTGAGTGCCTCATGCATCCGGTCGAGATAGGGGATGCCCTCGACCAGCCGGTGATAGACCCAGCGGCCTTCCTTTTCGGCGGACAGCAAACCGGCCTGTCGCAGCACCTTGATGTGGCGCGAGAGCTTGTATTGGGGCTCCAGAAGACTATCTACCAGCTCGCAGAGACACGCTTCCTCCCGCGTTTCGGCGAGAAGACGTACGACTCGGATCCGCGTCGGATCGGCAAGAGCCTGGAATATTTCGGATGGTTTGATGTTAATTGAATGCATGGTTGCATAATAACGCAACTAATTCAGATAACGCAACTCGTTGTGAGACTAATGATCGAGCCAGGACGAACTTGTTTGTGGCAGCCGGGCGGCTTGGGTAGCGCCTGCCGTCGAACTCGTATTACCCGTTCTGGGCGACGGTCAGATCATGTGCATTCATGTGGCTGCACCATGTGTTTTTGCCAACACGTCATCGAGTGAACGCGCGACCACATACCGTGCCGGATTCTCACCAACGGCCAGCGACTGGAAATGCGCCTTGCCGCAGGCGATCTTGGCGCTTTCTTTGTCGCGTAAATCGTCCGTGAACAGGCTGCTCTTGGTTTCCACCACGAAATACAGGCGCTGTGCGCCGTCCTGCTCTACGAGCACTGCCCAGTCAGGGTTGTAGCTGCCCAGCGGGGTAGACACCTTGAACCATCCGGGGAGTTTGGCATACAGCTTGATGGCATCGTTCTTTTCCAGCGAATCGGCAAAGTCGCGCTCGGTAGTGGAGTTGTACACCACGTGCTCATAGACGGACTTGGCGGTGTCCATCAGCATGTTCTTGAGATAACCGGTAAGCTCCTCCTGATCGAACAACTCCTGGGCATAGAAATGTTCGCCGCCCAGTTTCTGGTATTTAATGCCATCCACCAGCGCCAGCCGCTTGCATCGGTTGATCGTTTCGGCAGCCAGCTCAATGAACTGCTGCGGATTCCGCTTGAAATCATCAAGCCGCCCGCTGCCGGTCAGGATGCTCGTGATGGTGCGGCGTGTGAGCTGGGTTCGGTCCTGCAAGTCGGTGAGCAAGTCCGGTAGCTCGATGTCCGACTCGTCCAGGACGACCGTTGCGGCACCGGCTTTTTCCGTTGCCTCCACACCCGCCTTGCCTATGGCGATGTCGGCCTTACGCCATTGCAGACGTGCCTTGGCGATGGCCGGCGCCTTCTGCAAGGCTGCGATGCAGTCCGACACGAGTTTGGCGTTGTCGAACTGCACGCGGTATGTCGTCTGGTGCTTGATCCGATCCCACAAAGCCTTGAACTCGGCGCTGAGATAGATTGCCTTGCGTACCGGCACCTGCTTGCGCTCGTCGGCATTCTTGATCTCCAAGCGGCCCGACACCTTGCGCAACACTTCGGCGATCTGACTGCGTTGCGTCTCGAACTCTGCTGGCAGCGCGAGCGTTCCATCTTTCAAAGCAGTTTTAAGGGAATCCTGCACCTTGCCCTTGGCATCGATGTGGCCCGAAGCCTTGAGATGTTCCCATAATGCCTTCGACCATTCGACACCCAGCGGCACGACCTGGCCGTCGGCACCAGTTACCGCAATGGCCGCGAATTGGTGTTGCGCCACGATGCCAAACCGAATGCCCGTGTCCGCTTCGATTTCCTTCTGTAGGTTCTCGGCGAATTCCTCATAGTTTTCGGTAGCGACGACAGTCAGCGTGTTGACCTCGAAGCCACGCACCCGCTCACCGTGCTGGTTCACACAAAGACGCAGCCCCCGGCCAATGGTCTGGCGGCGTTCACGTTCGGTTTGGATGTCGCGCAGCGTGCATATCTGGAATACGTTGGGGTTGTCCCAACCTTCCTTTAGCGCCGAGTGAGAGAAGATGAACTTGAGCGGCGTCTCGAAACCCAGCAGCTTCTCCTTCTCCTTCATGATCAGGTTGTAGGCCCGCTCGGCATTCTCGCGGCTACCCGCATTGCTTTCGCTGGTGTCCGTCCAGCCGCCTTTCTTGTCGATGGAGAAGTAGCCGTTGTGCACTTCCTCGGCGGCATGGTTCAAATCCACTTCGGAAAACAGGCTCTGATACGCCGGCAACTTGGCCGCACGCCGGTATTCCTCTTCAAAGATGCGGGCGTAGTCGCCCTTCACCGGATTGCCCTCGGTGTCGTACTGGCGGTACTTGTCCACCGCATCGATGAAGAATAGCGATAGCACCTTGATGCCCAGCGGACGCAGGCGCTTTTCCTTGTCCAAGTGTTCCTTGATGGTGCGGCGGATCATTTCCCGCTGCACCGCCATGGCATCGACATCGCCATGCGCCTGGCCCAAGGCCAAGTAGGATTCCCCACAGGGATAGCGTAGCTCCAGAAACTCCTCGCCTTTTGCGGTATTGATCTCGCCAATGCGAAAATCGGCATAGATAGCTCTTTTGGCGATCTGCTCCAAATCATCGCCATCGCACACCGGGATCTCCTGCCTTTTCACACCGCTGGCCGTGGCCATGTCGAGCTCGACCTTGGCGTTGACCGTCCCTCGCTTGCTGCTCACCGACACCAGCCGAACAAAAGGCTTGTTGTGCGCATCCTCCACAGTGGCCGAAGCCACTTCGATCTGCTTCACCAGCTTGCGCTCGTAGGCATCGACGGCATCCAAGCGAAACACCATATGATGCTTGTCCACATGGGTGGCGGAATAGCGTAGCGTGCACAGCGGGTTCATCGCATCGAGCGCAGTCTTGCCAGCACCCGTCAGGCCGCCGTCCACGCTCTGCGGTTCGTCGACGATCACAATAGGCCGGGTCGCCTTGATCAGGTCGATGGGCTTCTCGCCGCCGGTTTTCTCGCTGTCCTTGTAGAGGTTGTTGACGTCTTTCTTGTTGATGGCCCCGACCGTGACCACCATGATCTGGATGTTCGAGCTGGTGGCGAAGTTGCGCACCTGCCCGAGCTTGCTGGAGTCATACAGGAAGTAGTCAAATGGCACACCGGCATACAGCCCCTTGAAGTGCTCCTCGGTGATCTGCAAAGACTTGTAGACACCTTCCTTGATTGCCACCGACGGCACCACGACGACGAACTTGGTGAAACCGTAGCGCTTGTTCAGCTCGAAGATGGAGCGCAGGTAGACGTAGGTCTTGCCCGTGCCCGTCTCCATCTCAACGGTGAAGTCGCCCGAGACCAGTGCACCGGACGGCGGCAATCCACCGCGCAACTGGATGTCGGCCAAATTCTGCTGCAACTCGTCGTCCAACAGAGTAAGGCGGTTGCCGACGCCCAGGTCGGACTCGGCGACGCCGAGCGTCATTTGCTGCGGGGTGGCACCAGAAGCTGCGTCGTCAGCAACGGGCGCCTTCATGGTCACCGTGAACTCGGTACGGCATACCTCCTGGCCGCGAAACAGATCGCAAACCGCCTCGATAGCCTGCAACTGATAGTCGAGGTTGGGCTCGAAGTGGAGCTTCATGCCTCCACCTCCCTGATCAGGTCCATATTTCTGTTGTGGCGTTCACCATCAGGGTCTACCTGGGCAGAAACCGCTGCCAAACGTGCAATATAGTCGTCGGGAAGGTGGTGTTCTTTCGCTCCTGCGAGAACCAAAGCGCGATACCAAGAGTAGGGCGTAAGCGCGTGGTTAATTTCGGTAGCCTGATACGCCTTGGCGGTCATTTGCTTGCCGTCACAGAGCACCTGGATTTCTATCTCTTTGTAGCCATGTCCCAGGCCTTCAGCTTTATCGAGAGCTCCCTTCTCGGCATCGGCGATCTCGTAGAGCACGCCAAAAACATAAGCCTCGGGGGATGCGGACGGGACGATGTCGCACTTGCCTGAGCCATCTTTGCTCTTTTTGTGCCAGCGTAATTCGTAACCGTTCAGCTTCGCAGCGCCCAAAGTCATGACTGATGGGCATCGTCCACGGAGCCGCACGGTCAGCATGTTCGACCCGTAGGCGAAGTTGATGAGTCGATCTGCGCGCATTACAGACTCCTCACGTTCTGGATGCCGTGTTGCTCCAGGATGGCGGCCAGATTGGTCTTGGCTACGTCGTCTGCAAAAGCACTGTCTCGGAATACGCAGGTGGTGTCGCCGGCCGGGGCAAGTTCTTCATGCCAGGCAACAATGCCTTGCGTCAGCGGCTCCACATCGTCGCGAGTGATGTGCTCGGCAAGGCAGGCCATCAGCACGCCGCCACCCACCGAATGCACGTCCTTGCCGTTGATCGTGCGCTCCTCGATAGGCACACAAAGGTCCAAGCCGAGCTTGAGCAGCAGCTCGTAGAGTACGTCGGACTCAGTCCGCCCCTCGATCAGATGATCTTGGTGGGCCAACAGGGTTTTCTCCAGATCGGCGGGGGCGGGATTCCAGGCTCGGATGTTTGAGTGGCCGAGCTTAAAGACGCGGAAGCCGGAGTCGCCGGCGAACATCGGGTTGTCCGCCTTGACCTTCGCAGCAGCACGTCGCACGCGCTCCTTGGTCAGCTCGGCGATGTTCCTGGGCACACCTAGACTGTCGCAAAGTGCCGCAGCAGCCTTCTGCTTCTTGTCATCCGGGTTCAGCGGCTCGGGCAGTTGGATGCAGACAAAGCGCCTTGCCTGATTGTCAATCGCGTTCTGCTGCATCACGGCTTGGGCTGTTACACCCGATCCGGCGAAAGGATCGAGCACGATATCCGTGCCACTCGTCCCGAGCAGAACACAGGTTCTCAAGAAGTCGAGCGACTTGGGGAAATCGAAAGCGTCCCCCGGCATGAGGCTCTTCAGCGCTCGCTTGCCACTGTCCGACGAGAACTCGCCTCCCAGCCATATCGACTTCGGTTTTGATGTGCGCTCGAACGTTGCGTCGTCATCGTCCTCGTCTTCCTCGTCGTCGTCGATGGCAATGCTCGGGTCTAGATACACACGGTGCTCGACATCCAGCCGACCACTGCGCTCCGACCGCTTCGGATGCAACCAATCCAGGTGCGCCCCGACTTTGTCGATTCCCCATCGCCAGCACCCTTCGCTGCTATCGCCCTTCAAGGGATAAATTTCCACATCTGACGGCGCCTGCCGTTCGAGCGAAACCCGGCCCGACGTCTCGTCCCAGTAGATCGGAAAGTACATGTTCGGACGGTCTTCCCGACGGTCAGGACCTCCACGCTTGCGAAGGTCGCGCAGCGCGTACTTGAACCCCTTCGCATCCGCGTACTTGAAGGCCGCGCGTTGCTCTTCAGTCAGCGGCAGGCCGTTGGAGACGAAGCCTGGACTCGCATACATCACGACGTACTCGTGGCACGACGCGATGTGTTTCTTGTCGTTGCGACCCTTCATGTTGTTGACAACAGTGACCACTGCAACGAAGTTCTCTTCGCCGAATATTTCGTTCGCCACCACACGAAGATGGGGCAACTCGCGATCGTCGATGGAGATGAAAACAACCCCGTCGGAACGAAGCAGTGTCTTCGCCAGCTTCAACCGCGGATACATCATGTTCAGCCAGTCGGTATGAAACCGCCCGCTGGCCTCGGTATTGCTGCTGATCTTCTGTCCGCCTTCCACCTGCCCAGTTAGCTCCAGATAGTTCTTGATGTTGTCCTGGAAGTTGTCCGGGTACACGAAGTCCTTGCCGGTGTTGTACGGCGGATCGATATAGATCAGCTTGACCTTGCCGGCATAGCTCTTTTGCAGGAGCTTGAGCACCTCCAGGTTGTCGCCCTCGATCATCAGGTTCTGGGTGGTGTCCCAGTCCACGCTTTCGTCCGGGCAAGGGCGCAAGGTGCCCGTGCTGGGCGTGAGCGCTAGTTGCCGTGCGCGGCGCTTGCCGTGCCAATTGAGGCCGTATTTTTCGTCGGCGTCGGTGGCGGTCTGATCGCCCACTAGCGTCTTGAGTACGTCCACATTCACCGCCGCGCCATTGGGACCCTCGGTGATGAGTTCCGGGAACAGGGCTTTGAGCTGTTCGATATTCCCGGCAACAAAGTCGGCGGACTGGGCCTCCGGGCTGGTCGCGTCGATTTTTTGCATGTTCCTCTCCATCATTCGTTCATTGTTCAAAGCTGCTGGCGCGCTGCGGCCAGTTGTGCCTGCACGCGCTTGAGCGCGAGGTTCAGTTCCACCTGCCGCGCCAGTTGTTTTTCCTTGGCAGCCTGTGTGCGCAAGCGCGCCTCTTCCAGTTCCAGCCGCTGGCATTCCTGTAGCGCTTGGCGACGGGCATCGGCTTGTTCCGGACTGTCAGCGGTCTTGAACGTGCCCGTCAACCTTGCCGCCAGCAAGGCCTGTACGCTGTCCATCCAGCCCTGATAGAGGCCAAACAGCGTCGCCTGGGGCTGACTGGTCAGGGCCAAGGCTTGCATAAACGCGCTCAAGACATCTGCCGAAGATGCATCGTCAGGCAGGGATGCGGACACCACACCGCTGTCCAGCACGACCTTGCCAGCCTCGTTCTGGGCCCATCGCTTGTGCGCCAGGGAGAGCATCACACGTTGCCCAGAGTGCAACAGCAGAAGCACCGGATAGGGTACGGCGCGATGCACGAGTTCGGCGAGGCGGGCGACTTTCGCCGGTTTGTCGTCCGTGGCGCGCAGCACCACGGTGAGTACGGCAATTTCCACATACTCACGCAGTTCGTCGCGGTAGTCGGACACGCCGATGGTGTTCGGCTTGAGCGCGGCCACCCACTGGATTTCTTCGATACCGTTGTTGATCAGGCGCTTGTCTGCCGTCGTGGGTGCGCCGTTCTCCAGGAGCAACTTCTTTGGCACGCGCTGATCGACCCGGCAGCCATCGGGCAAACCAAGCGACAGGATGATGTCGTGTGCCGTCATGGCAGCCCCTTGCGTCGCCATCACGTTTCGACCTCAGCCAAGACGACCAGGAAGGCTAGAACCTCAAAGTCGTTGCTTCCTGCGAATTCGCCCTTGATGGCGTGGGTACCGCCCGGCGAGAACAGGCTGGCTACTGCCCGTTCTTCGCTCTTGCCGGCAATGGAGGCCACGGCGGCGGCCAGCAGCTTCTGGGCGTGACGCATTTCTTCGCCGTGCCGGGTGGCCTTGTCGAGCCGGGCACAGGCGCTGGCGTCGGGCTGTTCCTGCCCTTGGGTCAGGCGCTTGAGCCGGTCGAGGATGTGCTTGGCTTGGGTATAGGGCAGCAGCACGGCGCCGTCATCCCCCACATGAACCAGGTAATGGGGCGCCAGCGGGTAACCCGGCTCCGCCGCTTTTTGAGCGGTGGCACCTTCCGCGCGTAGGCAGAAGATGACGCCCGGCGGGACGTCAGTATCGATGCTGGTCGTGACCGCATACGCGCCCAACGGCATTCCTTCCAGCTTGCCGGGATAGGCCTTGAGATATTGGGCCAGGTCGATACGGAAATCCGTCAGGGTAAGGTCGGTGATGGATACGCCGGTGGAGAGGTCTTCCAGATCAATGACTGTGTCTTGCAACTTGAGCAGTTGCTTGCGCCGATATTCCAGATCGTTCATCGGGTTGCCGGACTGCTGCTCGATGAGGTTTTCCTCGCCAGTGGCGGAAACGTCCAGCAGTACCATGCGCCCGCTGACGCGCTGTTCCAGGTTGATGTATTCCTCCAGCTCCATGTTGGGCCAGAAATTGACGAGCTGGATGTGCTGGTTGGTCGAGCCGATGCGGTCAATCCGACCAAAGCGCTGGATGATGCGCACCGGGTTCCAGTGGATGTCGTAGTTGATGAGCCAGTCGCAGTCTTGCAGGTTCTGGCCCTCGGAAATGCAGTCGGTGGCGATGAGCAGGTCCAGTTCGCCTTCTTCGGCCAACTCTGCCGGGCGCTCCTTGGAGCGGGGCGAGAAGGCCGTCAGGATGGAGCCCAGATCCTTGCGCAGCTTGGGTAGGGTGGTCTGATTGCGGCCTGTGCCGGTAACCAGGGCGGTTTCAACATCCAGGGCGGCTTTAGCCCATGGCGCAAGTTGTTCGTAGAGGTATTGGGCGGTATCGGCAAAGGCGGTGAAGATGATGATCTTGCGATTGCCGGCGTTGAGGGGGGTGCGGCATTTGTTTTCCACCATGTCGCGCAGCTTGGCCAGCTTGGCATCGCGGGAGGCATCTACCTGATTGGCTGCGGCCAGCAGGATAGCCAGGCGGTCGCGATCTTCTATGAGGTCCTGCCGCCAGCGGATAAGGTCCACATCCCCCAGCAGCACCTTGACCTTGCGGCCCACCAGCAGCGCCTCAAAGGCCGGATCGTCAATATCCACATCGGCTATGTCGATTTCTTCCACGTCATCGGCATGGGCCTCGATCCGCTTGAGCGTGGCTTCCACGTCGTCCAACTGGCGCTGCACGGTCTGGGTGAAGGAGGATACCGCGCTTTCCATGCGTTTGAGCACGTTGACGCGCAGCAGGTGGATCAGGCTTTCCTCGCGGTCCACCTGGCGGAAAATGCTCTCCCCACCGCGGATCTGGGTGCTGTACTTGGCGTCGTAGGCGGCCTGCTTGTGGGGCAGCACGTAGCGCAGCGGCGCATAGCTGGCTAGGGTGAGGCGGCGAATCTCCATATTGATGTCGCGGATGGAACTGAACACTCCGGCGCGATCTACGTCCGCCTTGATGTTAATCGGCGGCAGGCGTTCGGGAAAGCGGCCTGTTTCGGCCGTGCCATAGTATTTCTCGATGTGCTTGCGCGAGCGGGCGATGGTCAGATGATCGAGCAGGGTGAAGTAGTCGAAGCCCAGCATATCAACCAGCAACGCCGGGGTTTTTTCTGCTTCATCGATTTCCAGCCAGCGATTGAATTGTGCTTGCGCCTTGCGCGTGGTGGCCTCGATGCTGGCAATGCCATGCTCCAGCAGGGCGGTGTCATCGCCCTCGGTGACGAAGGCGATCTGGTTGCGCAAGTCGGCCAGTCGGTTGTTGACCGGCGTAGCGGATAGCATGAGCACGCGGGTTTTGACGCCCTCCTGGATGACCTTGCGCATCAGGCGGTCGTAGCGGGATTCCTTGTCCTTGTGGGTCGATTTGTTGCGGAAATTGTGGGATTCGTCGATCACCACCAGGTCATAGTTGCCCCAATTGACGTGCGTCAGGTCGATGTCACCGGACACCCCGCCATCGCGGGAAAGATCGGTGTGGTTGAGCACATCGTAATTGAAGCGGTCGGCGGCCAGCGCGTTTCGCTTGTCGTTGGCCTTGTAAAGCGTCCAGTTGTCGCGCAGGCGTTTCGGTGCCAGCACCAGTACGCGGTCGTTACGCAGCTCGTGGTATTTGATGATCGCCAGGGCCTCGAAGGTCTTGCCGAGGCCAACGCTGTCGGCAATGATGCAGCCGCCGAAGCGGTTAAGCTTGTCGATGGCGCCTACCACACCGTCGCGTTGGAACTTGAACAGTTTCTTCCATACCACCGTGTTACGGATGCCAGTGGCGGACTTAACGATGCGCTCCTCGTCCATGTCGTCGCCGCTGTCACGAAACAGGTGATGCAGGATGAGCGTGTAGAGGGTGTATGGGTCGCGGTGTTCACCAATTGCGCGCAGGGCCTGAATAAGCGCATTGCGCGTATCGGGCTGTGCGCGCAAAGCTGCCCACTGATGATCGAGCCACTTGGCGAGTTGCGTGGCCTCGTCGGCGGATTCGGATGCCTGGATCAGGCTCATTGGATTACCGGGAGTCAGTCCGAGGCCATCGGTGCTGAAAGCGAATGAGCCCAGCACGACTTGCTCGGGTGTCGCGTCTGGCTTGCGCATTACGGCCGCACCTTGGGGCACCGGCCCCAACGCCCGCCGCAACTCCACCTTGTCGCCGATCCACTTCGCGCATTGGTTTGCCAACCAACGGGCCTGCAAGCGATTGCGCGCAGCACGGTCGCCTTCTCCGCCGAGGAACCCCAGCCCTTCATCGTCAGGGGGAAGAATTAGCTGTACCCGATCCAGCTCTGACAGCAAATCGCGCAGTTCCGCGAACGCAAAGAGGGAGAACGAGGGCGTCACGCAGCCGAGCTGGTTGCCGCGCTTGAGATGCGGACGCATCAGGTCGATGACCCGGTCTGTGCCGGTGTTGTGGATCAGCTTCATGGTCAGCGCTCTTTTTTTGATGGGTCAGGGTGGTTGATCCCTTGCCCAAGAGACGACTGCCCTTTGATCCAGCTGTCGATGTCAGCATGCGAAAACCGCCACGTCCCACCAACCTTAAAGGCGGGGATCTTCTTGGCTGCGGCCAGCCTGTAGATCGTCCGCTCCGTGACCTTCAGGTAGTCGGCGACCTGCTTGATGGTGAGGATTTCGCCCTTGCTGGGACTTTTTGGCATGGTTTGAGACGGCAATTTTGTCAAATTAGGACAAGATAGTGCAAAATTTTCAAGATGACAATACAATTGTCTGGCGCTCTTGAATGTGCTCTTAATTTTGCCGGGTTTGATTGATACCTATAGATGCGATTTCTACACGCCGCCGACCTTCATATTGACAGCCCCTTGCGCGGCCTCGACCGGTATGAGGGCGCGCCGGTCGATGATGTTCGCGGCGCCACGCGCCGGGCCTTCGAAAACCTGATCTCCACAGCGCTGCGCGAGCGCGTCGACCTCGTGGTAATTGGCGGCGATCTCTACGACGGCGACTGGCCAGACCACAATACGGGACTCTTCTTCGTCAAAGGGGTAGCGCAACTTGCCGAAGAAGGTATCCCGGTTGCCATCGTGCGAGGCAATCACGACGCGGCGAGTAAGCTCACCAAGTCGTTGCGCCTGCCGCGCAACGTTCACCTGCTGGCCGATACAAAGCCCGAGACTGTCGTTTTGGACGGGATCGGCGTTGCCGTGCACGGGCAGAGTTTCATCACATCCGCCGTGCTGGATGACCTTGCCTCTGCTTACCCATCGTCCATTCCAGACTGTTTCAATATCGGTCTGCTCCATACCTCCCTGAACGGTCGCCCAGGGCACGACAACTATGCCCCGACTACGCTGGATGTGTTACGGGGTAAAGGCTACGACTACTGGGCACTGGGCCACGTCCATGCGGCAGAAATCGTTCACCGCGAGCCGTGGGTTGTTTATCCGGGTAACACCCAAGGACGGCACATACGCGAATCTGGCCCCAAGAGTTGCGCGCTGGTGACTGTCGAGAATGGTGTGGTGCAACATCAAGCTATCGCGCTCGATGTCATGCGCTGGGACACGCTCTCGCTCGATATTGCCGCACTGCCTGATCTGGATGCTCTGCTCGACGCGGCCACCGTGGAGATTCGTCGCCGACTCGGCCAGTCCGACGGCCGGACGCTTGCGCTCAGAGTCCGAATCGCAGGTAGTGGGCCATTGCACCGCATGCTGGCGGCGCAGCCGGAGACGATTGAGCAGCAGTTGCGGAGCGCGGCCATCGAGGCATCAAATGCCCAGGTGTGGATCGAGAAGGTCGAACTGACGACACGGCCGCAAGTGGACCTCGATCGCATCGCCGAACGCGACGATCCACTAGGGCTGCTGGTTCGAGAACTGCGTGGCTTAGCCGTCGATGATGTGGCGCGCAGCGCCGTGGCCGAAGAGGCATACCGAGACCTGCTACAAAAGCTGCCGGTAGAGCTTAGGGAAGGTCCGAACGCCCTTCGACTCGATGTACCTGATGTTTTAGCCGAACTCTTGGGCGAGGTCGAGGGAGAACTGATCGCGCACCTGTCGGGCGAAGGGGCAGCCCCGTGAAAATCGCGCGTCTCTATCTCAAGGCCTACGGTGCCTTCTCCGACCGGGCTCTCGATTTCGGCGCTGGCGCGAATTTTCATGTGATCTACGGCCCAAATGAGGCTGGCAAGTCCACCACTTTACGGGCACTGACTGGTCTGCTGTTCGGCATCAACGAACGCACAGCCGACAAGTTTCTGCATCCGCAATTGCGCGTCGGTGCCACTTTGCTCACCCAACAGGGAACGCGACTGTCCGTCATGCGACGCAATGCCCGCAAGCAGACGCTGTTCGCGCTGGATGAAGCAACCGGCATGGAGCTGACAGATCAGCCGGTTTCGGATGAGGCGATTTCTCGGCTGCTCGGGGGGTTGGACGAAGCACTCTATCGCTCCCTATTTGGCCTGGATCTGGAAGGTTTGACTCGGGGCAGCGAAGCTCTGCTGGCGGGGAAAGGCGAAATCGGCCAAAGCCTGTTCGAGGCTGCTGCCGGAATGGCCAGCCTGCAGCAGTTGCTCGGTCACCTGGATAGTGAAGCTTCAGCTCTTTTTCGGCCTCGTGCCAGTTCCAGTGTTATCCATATCGCGATCAGGGAGCTTGAAGAAAAGCGCAAGCTGATGCGGGACGCCACAGTTCGTACCAACGCTTGGGAACAAGCCGATCGCGCCAAGCGACAGGCTGAAGAGAAGCACACCAAGGCGCGCAACGACCTGGCGGCGCTGCGCGAGGAACACCGGCGGTTGTCACGAATCAGCGCCAACCTGCCGCTGGCCGCCGAGCGGGTATCTAAGCTGCAGGAACTCGACGCTCTCCAACACGTTCCGTTACTACCACCAGAAGCCGCACAGCAACGCATTGAGGCTGAAGAGCGGTTGCGCGCAGCCGTTGAAGTACAGCGTGAGGCAAGGGCGGAAATCGAACGTCTGCAGACCAAGCGGTCCGCGCTGGTGGTGCGCGAAGCACTACTGGCAAATGCCGTGACAATCGAACGACTACACCATGCCGCCGGGGAGTGGCGGGGAGCGGTCGAACGCATGCCACGCATCGAAAGGGACATCGTCGCTGCGGAAACGGATATCTCCCGCCGATTGGCTATTATTGCCCCCGATCTGGCGCCGGGTATCACCACCGACCAGGCGCGCAGGCTAATCCCGGCTCCGACCCTGGTAGCCCGCATTCAGGCGCTTGCTGATGAGTACGCAACATTGCACGCCAAGAATGAACAACTGACTGAGCGATTCCGTACGATCACGGGCACCCTGGAACAGCTTCGCGTTGATCTGGCGGAACATCCCGAGCAAGCGCCTCTGGGTGCCCTGGAAGCGGCTCGCGAAGAGGCGGCCGGACGGGGTGACTTGGTTGGACAGCAGGCCAAGCTGGATCGAGAGATTGCCGCACTCGATGGGGTTGTCACCCGCGACGCCTCGGCCCTATGGAGCGGAACACTCGACGACCTGACTGCGGTACGCGTGCCGCTGACGGCCACCCTGCGTGAATTCGAGGCTGAATACCGGCGACTGGACGAGGCCCAGCGTGTCCTTCAAGAAAAAGATGACGATCTGGCGCGAGACATCAGCGAACGGGAGCGTGAACTCCGCGGCCTAACAGCAGCCGGCGAGATAGCCACCCACGAGCAGGTACATGCGGCGCGGCTGCATCGCGACGATGGCTGGCATCGGATTCGGAAAGGGTACATTGAACGAGCCGAAGACCCTGACCGACTGTCCTCCGATTTCTCTCCAGGACTATCCTTGCCCGTGGCCTACGAGGGTACCGTGCGGGAAGCAGACCGCTTGGCCGACCTGCTGCACGCGGATGCCGGGCGTGCCGCCAATTTTGAGACCACGCGTCAGCGTGTCACGGAAATGCAGAACGCTCGTATCGCCCTGGCCAATCAGCGCGATGGGCTCATCGGGGAACTGGGCCAGCTCGATATCCGTTGGGACGCCATCGCTACGGCCTTGGGGCAATCCGATATCACGCCCGCCGCAGCGATCGAGTGGTGTCAGAAACATACAACATGGGTCGAGCGCTATGCACAACTGAGAGCGCTGCGGCAGGCGAGGCAAGAGATCACCGCTCTGCTGGCGACAACGCGAGGTGACTTGAGTCGGGCATTGACCGGTTGCGGGCTCGCTGGTGTGACGGAACAGGAATCCCTGGTCGCGGCGCTTGCTCGTGCCAAGGTTGCAGTCGATGCTGTGCGGCAAGCGGCCACCGCACGGGCTGCTCTTGCCGGACAGATAACCCAACAGGAACGCGATCTGGCGGACACCACGTCTCAACAATCGCAACTGACCGAGCAGGTGAAAGCTTGGCAGAGTCAATGGAATGAAACGGTGGCCGCATTGCGCCTGTCACCTGGGGCGCTGCCGGCAGAAGCGCGTGCCCGGATTGATGAGTTCATGGCACTCGAAGGCGCACTGGATGAACTTGATGAGCTTACTCGTGAAGATGCGATCGAACGGGGCAAGCGCACCACTTTTGAGGATACGTTGTCCGCGCTCGCGAGCGCGATTGGCGAATCGACTACCGACAAGGATGCCGATCATGTGGTATCTCTGCTCTATGAAGGACTTGCCGAGGCCCGTGAGGCTGATCGCGAGAGCAAGCAGATCAATGCGGACGTCGAACGCGAGGCGACCCGACTGCAACAGGCTGAACTCGCCGAATCATCGCAACGCGAGCGCTTGGTGGAGTTGACTCGCCGTGCCGGCGTGCAGTCGCCTGACGAATTGCCGTCAGTGGAAACGGACTCAGCACGCAAGCAACTGCTTGCCGCCCGCATAGCCGAGATTGACGAGCAATTGGTTCGCAGCGCCGCCCGGCCGATTGCGGATGTGCTGGCCGAAGTCGAGGGGCATGACATGGTGGCCACGGCTGCCCGGCTGACTGAGGTCGAGGCAACGATTGCGGAACATGAAGCAACGGCGGACACTGCCTATACCCAATTGCTCGAAGCGAGCCGGGCGTTCGACGCAATCGACGGTAGCGATGCGGCAGCGCGCGCGCAGCAGGAGGCGGAAGAACTCATCGCCCGCATCGCCCGTCATGCGCACTCCTTTGCACGAACGCGGCTGGCACAGGCTACCGTGTCCCGTGTGATCCAGTCGTACCGAGAAAAGCACCAGGGCCCGGTACTTCGGCGCGCCGGGGAAATATTCGCGAAGATCACACTGGGAAGCTTCTGCAACCTGGTCACCGACTACGACGACGATACGCAGGTGCTGCTTGGTCAACGACCAGACGGGATACGAGTCGGTGTGGCCGGTATGAGCCAAGGGGCTCGGGACCAACTCTTCCTGGCGCTACGCATCGCCGCAATCGAAGAGCATCTTAAACAGCGGGAAGCCATTCCGCTGGTCATCGACGACCTGCTCGTTCAGTTCGACGATGCACGTGCATCGGCCACATTGTCGGTGCTGGCTAATCTGGCCCAACATACCCAGGTGCTGTTCTTTACGCACCATGGGCATCTTTGCGAGCTTGCTACGTCCGTGCTCCCGGCCGGCACTTGGCGGCGGCACGATCTGGGCGCAGCGAGTGTGGGAAGCTAGCTGTGCACATGCTTTGCTGGCAACGGCGGCCACCATTTTCAAAATAGCCCTACGCCTATCGGCCAAGCTGCCGCCGCCCCATATCCCAGGTGACCGATGACCCACGGACGACAGCAGTCATGGTCTGTCCCAGCCGCTGTTCGATTACCGGTTTCCACGGCACCAGGCTGAAGCTCATGCCGTCATCGAGCATCGCGAAGCGTCCGCTGGCGAGTTGCACGTTGCGGCGGTAGACCCCAGTAGCACGTTCACCATCTGCCAGGGGCCGGTACGCCATACCGGTTTCCGCAGCGATGGTTTTGGCTGTCGTATCAATCTCGCGCCCACGTAGCGTCGCCAATAGATTGCGTGCCAGAATCACGCGTTGTCCGCGCCGCTCGGCCAAGCCCTGTTCGACCAGGAAATCCGACCGCTGCCGCAGCGCTTCGCGCACCTCGCCGCCGAAGCCGTTGTCGGCGATACCGCTGGCACGACCTATCAACTGCTGATCCAACCAGGTCGCGCCGATCACGCGGACTTGCCGCTCAATGGGCAGGTGCGAACGCAGTTCCACCGACACGCCGCCCAGCCGCTGCGCATCGTATTGCCGACCTCGCTCGGGCAGGTCCGTCGGCACCCGCCAGACCCCTTCGGCCACGCGCTCGACAATGCCCGCCCGGCGCAGTGATTCCAGTCGGCGCACATGGGCATCAACCACCTCCTTGGGGTCGTGCGTAGGCGTGGCCTGGGCCGTGGCCATCGCCAGGTGATGGTCGGTGCGGTACAGGCCATCGACCGCGAGCGCGGCGATGTTCTTGTCGGCCGCGCGAATCTCGGCCGACCCGCGTGCCTCCACCACGGACCCCACCGGGTATTGCTCCAGCTCCACCTTGGCATTCAAGGCGATGTAGTGCGCCTTGCCGTCGGTGCCATCGACCACGAGATAGCCCCGGTCGTACAACTCGTCGGCCATGCCTTTGGCGGCTACCCGACCGACCACCGACCGGGCGCTCTCGCCAGCATCGAACACCGCCAAGTCGCGCGGCACACCGCTCATGGCCCATTGCATCGTGCGCACGATGTCGCCACGTTCACCCATCGTCCGCAGAACCTGTTCTGCATCGGCTTGGACGGCCCACACGCCGGGCGATGACTCGTGCGCCAGCCCCATGTGCTGCAAGCGTTGCAGTCGTCCGATCAGCAGCACGCGTTGCTGCCTGTGCGATGGATCGCTGGCAGGTTGATTCATGTGAATCAGCCCGCCTTGCGCTTCACGTTGCAGCGTGCGATCCAAATTGGTCCAGCGTTCCTGATCGACCTCCCGCCGCAGGCTCTGCTGGATCTCCAGCTCGGTGCGCGGCCCCAGCCATTCGGTCGCCAGTTTCGAGGCCCGCTCGCGCATCCCTTGCGCGATGTAGTCGCGGGAAATGATCAAATCCTTGCCCGTATCGTCCTTGCCGCGCAGCACGATGTGGGTGTGCGGGTTGTCGGTGTTCCAGTGGTTCACCGCCACCCAGTCCAGGTTCGTTCCTAGATCGGTTTCCATGCGGCTCATCAAGTGGCGGGTGTATCGGCGCAGATCGTCGAGCTGCTCGGCGTCTTCGGGCGAGACGATGAAGCGGAACTGGTGCCGATCCTCCCGTCCGTGTTCCTCGAAGGCGGCCAGGTCGGCGTTGTCCGTTGTTGATCCATAGGCCTGGCCCGGTTCGCCATCGCGACCCACGCCATCCCGCTCGATGTAGCGCAGATGCGTGGTAGTCGAGCGTGCCCCGGCCTGTTTGAGGTTCACCAGCCGGGTCTTGATGGTGACGCGCCGTGAGCCAGGCTGCGCGGAGCGGCCGGTGAAACTGGCGGCTACATGCCCGCGACCAAGGCGTGCGCCGGGCCGGGTTCCCGACTTGCGCACCGACTTGCCGCCAGCCTTGCTGACCTCCTTCAAAACCTGCGAGACGAACTTCTGTTGTCTGTTCTTGGGAGCGCTGGGGCGGACGCGGAAACGGTCATCGTCCTGCTTGCTCATGGCATGAACTCCAGCGCAGCACTGCCAAGCCCAGCGGACAAAGCACGCCATTCGATCAGTGCTGGCGCGGACTTCGTGCCGCACGCGGCACATTGCCACCCAAAGCGCGTGCCGCGCCAACCCACGTGCAGACAAGGCTTTCGACGCGACGAAGTGCCGCGTCCTTTTATCTTGCCCTCCGTCTTTTCCGATCGCTGGCGCGACCGGCCCAGACGGTCAGGCTGCGATTGTCTGCACGGGTGAAGCACCGCAACCGCAGGTTGTGGTACAAGCGATATGCAGCGGGGCTGCACGTTCATGGCGTGCCCCACGTCCATAAGGGCTGCGCGCTGCCGATCACGGCGGAGACCGCAATGGGACCGAAGTACCGGCTGTCGAATGACGCCGGATTCGTCGCACTGAGCAGGAACAACTCGCCATCATGAAGCCGCCTACAGTGATGCCAAGCCGACAGTGGACGGCCACGACCATCGACTGTGCGGGCGACAGCTTCCGCCACGCCGCCGATGCGAACGATGTGCTTCTCGATGCACACCTGCTGCGGTGACATCGCGCCGATAGGCTTGAGCAGCGGGATGTGCACAGGCAGGTAGCCACGCTGCGCAGCCAGTGCGGCGGCGTCTGCCGGAAGCTGGGCGAGCACGATGCTGCCGACGTGAAGCGAATCAGGCGGACCGATGCGATACCAGCCGCGTGGCACGCTGTCACTCGGGTTGTAGACGATCCGCGCAATGGGTGTATGCACCGACGGCCAGGCGAGCGCAGCGATGCCGAGGACGGTGAACAGTGCGACGGCCCGGCGGTGGCGATGGGTGTTCATCGCAACACCTCGCACGCGAGGTAAGCGGCATGCCGTTCAACCGTGTAAGCCGGCAGTGGCAGGCGCGCAGACAGTCGATTGCCCAGCGTGCGCCAGTACGCGGGCGACACCGTCACCGGATCGATGTCGAGCGTTTCGATGGCGTCGATCTGCGGTAACACCGATTGCACCTGCAACTCGCCCTCAGCGCACAGCAACAGGCGCGCGCCCGGTCGGATGCCGGCGATGCGCTGAATGTCATCGGGCGGTGAGCAGGCCTGCAAAATCATGAGCTGCCAGCGCGTCGTACCGTAGTCGTTGGATTCCCAGCGCATCCGGCAGAACACTGCCGCCGGTGTGAAGATCGCGCTGCGCCGCCAGCGGTCCAGCCGCAGTTCGCGCACCGGATGGCCGAAGCGCAGGTAGAGGTTGATCCGGTGTTCGACGAACGCCAGCGACACGCGCGTCAGCGGCGTGTTGTTCGTAACGCTTGATAGCACGGGACGTGGTGTTGGTGGTACGTTGCTGGCCGCCTGCGGCAGCGCACTCATGGCTGTTTCTCCGGGAATTCATGTTCCAGCAGCGCACGCAGCATCTCGGCGACCGTGATGCCGTGTGTGAAGGCTTCAATTTTGATGCGGGCGCGCAGCGCCGGCGTCACGTCGAGGGTCAAACGGGCGGTGTAGAGATCGGTCTTGCCGATGTCTGCACCGTCGCCCTGGCGCACCCAGGCATCTGCGTGTGGATTGGCAGGTGGACGTGCACCGATGACAACCCGTTTCCCATTCTTCATGGCGCCATCCTCAACACTTCAGCGGCGAGCGCCGCGATCTCGCGTGCGGCATTGCTGTCTGCGTCGAGTTCGTGGGCGAGTTGACCCTTGGCCACGCTGTCGGCGAACACGATGCGCTGGCGAACCTCCGACAACAGCGATGGCAACGGTTGATCGGTGAGCGCATTACGTGCCTCGCGCCCGATCACCGTGGTGCTGACCCGCCGGTTGATGACGAAGGCCGCGCGCAGCGTTGGCCGGAACACCTGCGCTTCGCGAATCAGCGACACCATCTCGGCGCTGGCCCATACGTCGTAGGGACTGGGCTGAACGGGAATCAGCACCAGGTCAGCCGCGAGCAGCGCGGAGCGCGCGAGGGCGGCAATTCTTGGCGGGCCATCGATGACGATGTGATCGCAGCGCCTGGCGAGTTCTGGCGCTTCCTGGTGCAGGGTTTCCCTTGCCAGACCGACAGCGCTGAACAATCTTGGCAAACCATTCTGGCTACGGCGCTGGGTCCAATCGAGTGCCGAACCTTGCGGATCGGCATCGAGCAGGATCACCGATTTGCCTTGCGTCGCCAATTCGCCGGCAATGTGCGTGGCAAGCGTCGTTTTGCCGACCCCGCCTTTCTGGTTGAGCATCGCGATGATCATGATGCGTGGCCTCCGGCGAGCCGGTTTATCCACAGCGCGCGGGCTCTTCTTATCGTTAGTTTTATAGATTCAAAGTTAGAAATTAAGTTAAGAGGCGCCGAGAGCCGCGCCACACAATACTTTGCGGCCTGTTCGTACTCCTGATAGCACGATAGCGCTGCGCCTGATAGCACGAGGATTTCTACGCCTGATAGCACGAGCGGATTCACCGTTTTTCCACAGGCACTGCACCGACACCAAAGCTGCCGCCGGGTCGCAGCGGTGCCGTGGACGGCACGGCGCGGAAGGTCAGCACTTCCGGCCCATGCCTCGGCCGCAGGATGGCAAGCGTGTAGCCCGGCAAGGATTGCCGCGCCACGATGCGGCGCAGGTCGTAGGCGAAGTCGGTGAAGCGCGCCAGGCTGCCAGATTTTCGGTGCAGCTGCAGAAAGTCGAAGCGCCAGCCGTCGCGCTGCCAGCCGCCGTGCTTGCGCACCAGGCGGTACAGCCAGCGCTCGATGCCACCGGTCAGGCGGAAGTAGTTGGCGTCGATGGTCAATACCAGGCTCTCTTCGAGCACACCGGCGTAGAACCAGTCCGGCAGGATCAGCTCGATGCCCAGCGGCCGGCCCTGGCCGTCCGCGCGCTCCTTCCACTCGTTGATCCATGAGAAGCGATGCAGACGCCGCGCATTGGGCTGACGGATCGACGTGGCTACGCTGGTGGACTGCAAGCGATCCAGCGCCGCCTTGAGGCGCTGGTAGTCGCGCAGCGACGTGCCGCGACCGATGAAGCGCAGGATCTCGTAGGGCGTGGCCGCCATTAGCCGCGACGAGCGAATGCCTGCATCGCGCGCCTCGACGATCTGGCTGGCGGCCCAGATCAGGATGTCGGCATCCCAGATGGTCGCCAGGCCATGCTCGGCCGTGCCTTCGACCCGCACCGTCACGTTGCTGGTGCGAAAGTCGATCGGCGCAGTGCGCTTGCTCTTGGCCAGCGAGAAGAACGGATACGCCATCAGATCCTGCGCATCGCGCGCCGGCAACTCGCCGGAGAAAGCATGGAACAGTTCGAGCTGCTCGCGCTGCGGGTCGCGCCCGATGGCCATCGACAAAGGTGTCCATCGCCGATCAGCGCGAGCCGGAACGGCGCGCGGCGTGTTGTTCGGTGTATTGGGGGTCGGAAGTCATCTCGAAGCTGCGTGCATCGGCCCACGCTTCGAGGTCGGCGACGGCGTACATCACGCGTCGGCCGAATTTGCGAAAGCGCGGCCCGCCGCCGATGACGCGCTGCTTCTCCAGCGTGCGCGGCGACAGCCGCAGGAATTCGGCGGCTTCGTTGTTAGTCAAGTAGCGCGCAGGCTGCGTGGACTGGGCAGACTGCTGGGTGGCAGCGGGTACGGGATACGGCCGTAACGGTGCGGGTCTCATGGCATATGCCTCCATCGGTCAAGATCGGCGACGAGGCAATCGCCGCCGGATGGAAGCAGTCTCGGGAAAGTCAGGCGTTGTGCGCAGGGACGTTTTGCGCCACCGCGCGAACGTCCCTGTGCGGCCGTGCCGAGTCAGAGTAGGCGCTGGTAGCCGCCGTCCATGAGCGTCTGCCCGCGCCGGATCAGGCGGCGAACCTGGGCGCGCAGATCGCTGTCGTCGTACCAGCGCTCGGCGACCGTGGTGATGCCGAACAAGACTTCGGCCACGCCGCGCTGCGAAGCACCTGCCAGCGTGCCGTCGAGCGCCTGCAGGGTGTGCATGTGCAGCATCGATGTGCGGCCTGGTCTATCCGAGGTGGTCGCGGTGCAGTGCATCTTTGCGGTGTCGAGCATCGCCAGCTCAGGTTCGATTGCACGCCAGCGCTCGCGGAGCTGGCAACCGGCGCGGACGGCATAGGCGTAAGCCATTCCGTCCGCCAGTGCGGGAGATATCGCCATGCGCAGCATGCGGCCGACGAGTTGGGTGGTCAGCACCAGGCGCTTGCCGTCGTGCGTCAGGTGCTTGCGGCCGGGGAAGTGCCAGAGGTGGAACGGCAGCGCATCTTCAGTGGGGTCGGCGTCGGGATAGACCTGGACGACCGAGAAGGGATCAGTGAACCAGTCGGGGTGCGCGTCGCGCGCATCGCGCGTGGGGTCTTCCAGCAGGCGCAAGCCCCAGCGATGCGCTTCGTGCTGCGGACGATGCCGGTGTTGTTGCCAGGCGCGACGGTATTCCGGGTTGCGTCGCAGGTATTCCCAAGCCAGCGCGGGGCCGTCCAGATGCAGTACATACAGGTATGCGGCGCTTGGATGCCAGTGAACGGCGCTCGAATCTGCCATGGCGAAACCTCCTCTCGGTTAGAAAGAAACCAATCGCCACGGGGGACACGGTGGGTAAGACCGCCTCGGTCTTCGACTGTTATGGGTTAACCACAATAAACATAAGGTTATAAGTTGATGACGATGGGTTGGTAAAGTTCCATCATCGGTCTGCGTCGGCAAGTTGGCCAACAACGGGCCGGACATTCGCATTATTTGCGACCGCGTTGCGCCGCTACCGGACTGCGTAACGATCAATCCAAACAATGTCTGGACTCAGACCCAAGAAGACGCAACGCGAGCCCATGTGGCATCGCATGGCGTGGCCCGCGAGCAGTCCAACAGGAATCGATCAATCGTTGATTGACCCATCGGTTCGTGCCAGCCGGACGTACTCAGACAGTCGCCGCTTTGGCGTGAAATGCAGATCACGCACAACGGCCAGGTTCCGCGGCCCGCGAATGCCTTCCAGGACGGACAACCTCACATGGCCGAGTTCCGGCATGCCCATGCCGAGGTCGAGCAGGCCGAACGCGGTATCGCCGTCGCCTGGATCGAGTTCGGTCAACAGCCAAGTCGCATGCGCGTCCAGGGTGAACAGCTTGACGACCGGCAGCGGGTCGCGCTTCTCGCCGCGCGCGGCGGCAGCGCCGTTGTCCAACAGTTGGCTGCGGTGATCATCGTTGATGAGTGGTTTCATGGTTGCTGCGCGCAAGGGATTACGATCAACGCGGTGTCAGTTTTGCGCAAACGTGTCGATGAGTCAAAACTTGAATATACAAGTACGCTTCTGCGCCAAATCGCCAAAGCGGGTTCCACCGAATCCGTGGGTACACGAATTGGCGATTGCGTAAGTACGGAAGCCATGATTTCCGTAAAAGCGGCTTTCAGCATAGACATGCCCCGGCGCAGGCTCAAGCAGGGAAAAAATAGGCGCTGCCCAGAGGCAGCGCCCGCGTGACGGCTACGTCACGATGCGCTCCGCCGACCGCGCTTCACGCGCATAGGCACTGATCGGCTTCGAAGCCGTGAAGTGCATATCCCGCTCGACTGGAAGGCCAAGTCGGCCACGTACCGATTGCAGCTCGGCCAGGCTCACATACCCCAGTTCCGGAAAACCCTGCCCCAGATCGCAAAGCCCGAAAGCATGGTCGTGGTCGTCCGGGTCGATCTCGGTGAGCAGCCAGGTCGCGCCCGCGTCAGGGGTGAACAGCTTGACCACGGGCAGTGGGTCGAAGTTGTCATTGTCGAGGGACTGCCGGCCGTTGGCCAGCAGTTGTGCGTGTTGTTCGTCGGTGATGAGCTTCGTCATGGTCTTCTCCTTGGAAGGATTCAGGGCAGGATTGCCCGAGACCGCGAGAAGCACGGCGCAGCGGAGCAGTCAGGGTTCGTAGACGGCCGCAGGACGCCAGCGTGCAAGGCACGCGCAGACCTTGACGGCGAGAACGCCGTGATAAGGTGAAGGGAACAGCAAGCCAGCCCCCACCGTTGCCCGCTGCAGCAAGCGAAGCGCGCAGGCGTCAGTGATGGAAGCCGAAGGGGCGAGACGCCAAGGGTGGCTCGATGCGCAGCACGACAGCGCGCCCCGGCATCAGCCGGGGGACGCACGGAATTTCGATCCCTGAAAATATCGAAACCGCTTCCCTGTAAAGCAACGGATGCACGAAGCCGGCTCCGCGCATAGACTGAGTTCCACCGAATCGCAAATTCGTGAAAGCGGCTTGCCGCCGATGCACGAAGCCGTAATGGCGCTTTTACGGAAATGCGTCCAACGCGGACGCTGAACTCGAAAGCGCCCCGCCGCTTGGGCAGGGCGCCGAGGACGACGATCAGTCGCCCTTGCTACGCGACCAGATCAGGTTGTGCGCGCCGTCCTCGCCTTCGACCAGGCGGGCGTAGATGGTCGCCGGGAACGACGGATCGTCCAGGGTCGCCGACAGGTAGGGCCGCTCTGCCTTGCTTATTTTCTTCCACGCCGCGCCGATCTCGAAGTTGCCGGCGACGATGCGGTAGTCCGGGGCGTTCTCGCTTTCCTTGGCGTTCGGAACGATTTTGACCTTGACGTTGAGCGTCAGGGTGCGAACCGTGCCGGTGAAGCTGTCGTTCTGTGCGGTGAAGGTGCCGATGTTTGCCATGATGAATCTCCTTTTGGTGGTGCAAGGTCGCGCCCATCGCGGCCTTGTCGGTGATCCGAAGGGCGAGGTACGGGCGGGTTGCATCGCGCAGCGGCCGCAACAGCGTGGAGGACCGGGAGGAACAAGAAATTTGTTTCGCGAGGAAGGCACGCAGTGCCGGGGAAATTTGTTGGGCCGGACGGTTGCAGCCATGAAGCCCGAGGCGTAGCCGGTGTCTCGCCAGGATTCACGACAAGCCAAGGCCGCCGTTGGGTGTGATCCTCACCGAAAGGCAGCATGGCTCCGGCATCCCTGCACAGAAGCGTCGCCGGCACGTACCCCATCGCAGGCAAGGTCAGTTCCGGATGAACAAGGATGAACGCCTCCCTCATCGGCGCGGGCTTGATTGGTCACGGCGTGGTTAGTCTCGGCATGGTAGACGGCTTGTCGGTGAGCCGCCGTCGTTTATGGCAGTCTGCCCGCCAGCATCGGGTAAGGGGCGTGATTACACAACCCGGCGCGGTTGGGAAAACGCCAAGAGAACTTGTACGGGATCTTCGGATTGCCCAACCAAAAGCATGGCGACTCATTGGACGGATGAACAAAAACAGGGATGGCGAAAGTAATTTCTCCATCGGGCAGTCGCTTTCCGATTATTGCCGCGCCGCCCGACCTGACAAGGCCGGGCGGCGCGGCGGCGTTGTATGCCTCCTCCGTTGCGTTGCGCCGAAGTGAGGGGCAAAGCCCCCTCGGATGTCAGCCTTTGAGCCGCTTCATCTCTTCGGCCAATATCCACAGCGCCCGGTTGACCTTGACGTTCTGGTCTATGCCCTGGATGGCGCGGGTGCGGTTCCTGCGTCCGTTGGCCGTGCGTGCGGACAGCCCACCTTGAACCAGATTTTCCTGTACGCGGTTGAACGTGCTCCACAGGTTGGGTCGATCATCCTCCCGGCGTCGAGGGTGAAGCAATTGTGTTTCAGTGATGGGCGCAGGCTTGACCGGGTCATCGTATTTCAGCGACAACGCGGCGCGGGCAAATGCCTCTGATTCACCGTGGTTGAGCGTGATGGCAGCCATCTCTTCCCGACGTTCCCGCACCAGATCGAACCCCTCCAGCACATCGTAGGCCCCTTCGATCACCTGGCCGATCACGTCGCCCTTGTGCGGGATGCGCAGGTCGGCCACGGTATCGCCGCATACCAGCCCATTGCTGCAAACGAAACGGAACATTCCCGCCAGCATCTGATAGCTGCTGGTGCCGTCGTGCGAGTTCAGCAGAATGATTTCGTTGGCCTCCGCACCGTTGATCTGCGCTGCGTGGCGCAATCGCAGCATGTGCTTGGTGTGTTCGCGCTTGCCGGTATCGCGTACGCGCGTCTGGCAAACCATGAACGGCTGGAAGCCTTCCTTGCGCAGGGCACCCAGTACCTCTCCGGTCGGGATGTAGGTGTAGCGGTCGGATCGGCTCTGGTGCTTTTCCTCCGCGAAGATGGAAGGGGCCACGCTGCGAATCTGATCATCCGATAACGGATGGTCGGCGCGCAGGATGGGTGTAGCGTTGGCGAAACGGGAACTGAGTTGCATGGTATTTCTCCAGTGGTTACAGGTTGTGGTTTCAAAGCTGACCGGATTCCAAGATTCGGAGCCCGGTGTTGGCTTCGGTTTGTTCGGCGCAGTGACCGGGGCTGGTCGCCGTTGCCGCCGTCTTTCCTGAGTTCATCGCCCGCGAACAACCGGGCCGGCGAGGGACTGGCGGTCAAGGAGGAAAGCGCAGGGGAGGTGCGGCCCGCAGCGCAGCGAGGACACGGTCCTGCGCGCCTTGACGGACAGGCACCGCTGGCTACGGTCGCGGGATTGGTGATGAAGGAGAGGGAAAGACGGATGACCGGCCTACGGCCAGATGATCGACGGACCCACGCCGCGCGGCGAGCGCTGCTGCGTGCCGTAGGCACGCCCTGATGGAAGTGAACAAAGCGCGCAGCGCGAAAACGGCATCGTGCGCAGGCCGATCAGGCGTCGCCTGTTCGGCGGTCTTTCGGGGCGCCAAGCCTGCGCGGCGGGGTGGGCGTCAGCCGACCCCTGGAGGCAAGCGCAGCGCGCAGCGTTTTCGCCAAACCAGGGGCACAGCAAAAAGGGGGCAAAGCCCCCTCGGGCTACAACAGCCCGCGTTCGGCAAAACTCAGGATGGTGCTGCCGGCAACGATCAGGTGATCCAGCACCCGCACGTCCACCAGAGCCAGCGCCGACTTCAGCGTCTGCGTCAGCATCTCGTCGGCGCGCGAGGGCTCGGCTGCACCCGACGGGTGGTTATGCACCAGCAGCAGCGCAGCGCTGTTCCTGGCCAACGCCTCCTTGACCACCTCGCGCGGATACACCGATGTCTGGCTCACCGTGCCCCGGAACATCTCGACGTAGTCGATGACACGGTTCTGCGCGTCCAGATGGATGACGGCGAACACCTCGTGCTCCAGCGTCCCCAGTTTGACCCGCAGGAAGTCGCGTACCACCTGCGGCGAGGTCAGCGCTTCGCAGCCGCGCATCTGCCCGGCGAGCACACGCCGCGCCGCCTGCAACACCTCATCGGCATTGGCCGGACGGTAGTCGCCCGTGACATCGCGAACGAGAAGGGAAGAATCGAGAGAAAGAGAAAGTTGCGACATGATCGTGCTCCGGTTCGTATCAGGCGGAATTGCCTGGAACCGGCGAAACACGTCGCAGCGCAGCGGTCAGGGGTCGCAGACGGCCGCATGGACGCCAGCGTGCAGAGCACGCGCAGCCCTTGACGGCGAGAACGGCGTGGTACGTTGAAGGGAACAGCAAGGCCGCCCCTCCACACACTCCACTGCCTCAACGGCAAGCGGAGCGCGCAGGCCCAAAGGGCCGGAGGTGTCAGGGATCAAAGCCGAATGGCCGCGATTCGGCACGAGGCGCGGGGCACTGCCCGCGAGCCCGACGGCGGCAACGCCGGGACGCCAAGGGGGATTGTTCGCTGTGCAGTGAATAAGGCTGAAGCAGCGAATATTCCGCTCATCAGATGCTAGTAGGCAGCGCTCTTCTTAACTCAGCACCTCATCAGGTTCCCATTCCACCTGTGCATGCTGAGGTATCGATCTTTACAACATAGTGAAAACATGAGAAAATTAAATAGTCCATTTATAATCTAAAATAATATCTTTATAATCATCTATTTAAATTTATGTTGGACGAAATGAATGAAGCTTACGCAGATTTAGCCCAGATCGTCCGGCTGGCGCTCGCCGAGCAGACCGAAGATGTTCGGTTGTTCGTGGCTAGGCTTGTGCGCAAGTACCGCAACACCGAGCCGGAGTTGGCTGAGCAGATGGATCTCTACTTGCGTGCTAAGACATCCAGAGCGGGTGCGCCGATGCGAAAAACTGTGCAACCGGCGATGCCGCAGCATGCGTTGCCAGTAGATGATGAGTCACGGCTTTCACTGTTGAAGGCGTACAAGGATGCTCCTGATCGAGAGCAGCCGTTGCTGTCCGCCGATCTGGAAGAAACGCTGAGCCAGCTTATCCAGGAGCGGCGTCAGATGGAGCGCCTGGCGTCGATGGGTTTGGCGCCAACGCGCTCTGCGATCTTCGTGGGGCCTCCCGGTGTTGGGAAGACGCTAACCGCTCGTTGGCTTGCGGCCCAACTCGGAGTACCGCTGTATGTGCTTGACCTGACGGCGGTCATGAGCAGCTTGCTCGGTCGCAGCGGCAACAATCTCCGCGCTGCTCTCGATTTCGCGAAACGCAACCCTTGCGTGTTGCTGCTGGACGAGATCGATGCAATCGCTAAGCGACGCAGTGACGAAACCGATATTGGCGAATTGAAGCGCCTGGTCACGGTCATCATGCAGGAAGTCGACGAGTGGCCGGCGACCGGCCTGCTGCTGGCGGCTACCAATCATCCAGAGTTGATTGATCCCGCGCTTTGGCGTCGCTTCGATCTAGTGATCGATTTCAAGGTGCCGGAGATACCCGCCGTAAAGGCGGCGATCAAGCGTTTTCTTGGGCCGGATTATGCGCTTTTCGGCCGTTGGATTGACATCCTGTCGTTGGCGTTCAACGGCGAGTCTTTCAGCAACATTGAGCGAGATATTCAGCGTTTCCGACGCGCCGTGGCGCTGGGCACGGCCGCCGACGTCGATTTGATAGAGGAATTCATCAAATCACGTGTGCTGGTCCTGGATCGTCAGCTGCGCATCGATCTGGCGGTGATGGTTGCCAAGCAGACGCGCCTGTCGCAACACACCATCTCCGACATTACCGGGGTAAGCCGCGACACCATCCGCAAGTACACGAACGAACAACCGTCCGCAGCCAAGAAAACCACGAAAAGGAAATCTGACGCATGAGTCAAACTAATTTTCTGATCGGGCGCGGCGAACTGTTGACGCATGACATCAAAGGGCCAAAACGCAAGCCAGGCAAGGCCGAGGTGTATACGTTCCAACAGGCCGCGCTGCGACTGACGCCCCAATTCTCGGAGACTTCGGCTGCACTTGATCACCTGCCATCGCACGCCTGTCCAGGCGATTTTGGCGTCGCGCGGCTGACGATGAACCCGAGCTATATCGCCAAGTCCTTCTTTCCGGTGGCAATGCTGCGTACGGTTGGTCTGGAGTCGGTTGGCAGTCGCACCGTGAGGGTGGAGCCCGAAGCCTGGACCAGAAAAGGGCCGCCGCAGGAATGTACGACGACGGAACTGTTCGTCGCGGGAAAACGCCATGCGTTCCGCAATCTCAAGGATTGGACGAAGCAGATCGAGCCGGACTCTGATGAGGCGCTGGATCTGGCCCACATCGAGAAGTTCTCGGCATTTGCCCCGGAGCAACGTATCGCGACCTACGGCAGCCGTAAGGATCATTTTTTCGAGGTGGGCCTTCATCTGCTTCCGGATGAAGACCGTCTGTTTGTACAGAGGGCGTTCGCGAAGTATGCCAAGGAGGTGGAGGTCAAGATCCACAGTAATCTTGGCTTCACCGCCGGCAACCTATGGTTCGTTCCGGTCGAAGGGAAGCACGCAAATATCAAGCGACTCTCCGAGTTTGTGTTCGTCCGCGTCATCCGACCGATGCCCAAACTGCGGGGAATGCGGCCAGTGCAACGTGCGGCCGGTGTATCAGTTAGTTGCAGTTTGCCGACGGAGCAGCCGCTGTCATCGGAACCAAAGGTTGCGATCCTTGATGGCGGTTTGCCGAAGCAGCATGCAGTCGGGCCGTGGCTGCGATCCTATCGGGTGCTTGACGAGGACGCGGACGATGTTCCGGATGGCCTGGAACATGGCTTGGCCGTCACGTCGGCGTTCCTGTTCGGTCCGATTTCCCCGAATGGCACCGCCGCTCGCCCATTCGCGTACGTTGATCACCTGCGGGTGCTCGATAAAGACGCAGATACGGAGGACCCGCTGGAGTTGTACCGCACGCTCGGGTTTGTGGAAGAAGTGCTGCTATCGCGCCAGTACCAGTTCATCAATCTGAGCCTTGGGCCCGATTTGCCCATTGAGGATACCGATGTTCACGCCTGGACATCGGTCATCGACGATTTGCTGAGCGACGGCGACACCTTGATGACGGTCGCCATTGGCAACAATGGGGAAATGGACCGCCCCTCGGGCAACGCTCGAGTGCAGGTCCCATCGGACTGCGTCAACGGGGTCGCGGTCGGTGCCGCCAACGACACTGAGGCAAACTGGGCCAGGGCTTCTTACAGCGCGATGGGCCCTGGTCGCAGCCCTGGCGTCGTCAAGCCGGACTTGATGGCCTTCGGCGGAGATGCCGGCAATTATTTCCACGTTCTCTCGCCGAGCAAGAAGCCGGTGCTTGCGCCGCAGTTGGGCACGAGCTTCGCGTCTCCTTATTTGCTGCGCAGCGCGGTTGCCATTCGTGCCATTCTGGGCGTCGAACTGACGCCGCTAGCGATTAAGGCGTTGCTGGTTCATGCTGCCGATCCGTCCACCCATGACAAGCTCGAAGTGGGTTGGGGCAAGGTGCCGGAAGACCTGATGAGCATCATCACTTGCCCGGCTGGGGTGGCGCGCATTGTCTACCAGGGCGAACTGAAGCCAGGCAAGTACCTGCGCGCGGCGCTGCCGTTGCCCGAAGGTGGCTTGAACGGCAACATCCGTCTTTCTGCGACCTTTTGCTATGCCTCGCCGACCGATCCGCAAGATGCCGCCGCTTATACCCGCGCCGGCCTGGAGATCGTGTTCCGGCCCAACGACGAGAAGATCAAGGACGGCAAGACCAACGCCAATACGAAGGGCTTATTCGACATGAAGAAGTATGCCACCGAGGAGGAGCGCCGCTCCGACATGGGTAAATGGGAGACCGTATTGCACGGCGCAAAAGGCATGCGTGGCAGCAGTCTCAACAATCCGGTCTTCGACATTCACTACAACGCACGCGAAGCCGGTGGCCGGGCAACTGGCGCTGAGAAGATTCGCTACGCTTTGATCATTACTGTCGAGGCATCAAAGCACGCCGACCTCTACAACGACATTCTGCGTGCCTACGCGAAAACACTGGTGCCGATTCAGCCGCAAGTGTCGTTGCCGATCCGTCTCTGATGGCGCGGGAAGGGCAATATTGAGTTTTTTGGTATCGATTGAGCTATTTCATAACGGAGGCAGCGAATGCCGGAACCGCTTAAACGAAAAAGAAAGGACGGTACGCCATACGAGCGCCCTGCCGAAATCGAAGACTGGCTCAAGAAACTGGAAATAGTCGATGTCTCGGAGCGCCTTCGGCAATTTGCCACGCTGGGCAGGAAGAGTCCTGGATATGTGCCATCGGAGGTGCTGATCCACTTTCTCCGGGAGGCTTGGGCCGAAGGGAAACGCGGAGATTTTGAGAAACATTTTCGGATTCTCATGAAACGGGTCGAGCAGTCGCTGTGCTCAGCCATCTCCGATGCACACATGGCTGGCGCCCAGGCCATCCGCGATGAGATTATGGGGCGATTTGCGGAGCGAATCGCCAAGGACTGCCGGGGGCGTGTTGGTCTGCTCGACTTCTACGAAATCCACTTCGACCAGGCCTTTGCGGCGTTCCGAACGTCCGCGCTGCGCCAGATCGGGCCGTCAACCGTGGAGACGGTGCCCCTGGGTACGGACGAGGACGATGGCTTGGAGATTTCAGCGGAAGTAGAGGCAGCGGCCGCGGACTTTCTGGGGGGAGACCCTGAAAAAATTGATGATCCGGCTTTCCGGTCGGCGCTGACCGCCGCGATTGACTCCCTGCCAGATGATCAAAAGCAAGTCATCGGGCTGCTGCTACAAGGATTTCAGATCGACTCAAAGGATAAGGATGTCATGACCATCGCGCGCATCCTGCAATGTGACGAAAGGACGGTTCGCAACCGGCGCGATCGTGCCTGCAAGGCGCTCAAGGCCATTCTTCAAGAGGAGAATGCACAATGATTGCCGAACAACCATCGGATCGGAGCGAGGAAGAGGTTCTTCTTGCCTTTTCCGTCGAGCCGACACATGACCGCGAGACGTTGGAGCGATATCTGACGGACTACCCCGAGCACGCGAGAGCTCTCGTCGCCTGTTCGATTGAATTGATGGTGGATGCGACGCGCAGTGTCGAAACAGGGGCGACGTCGGACAACGCGGTAGATCGGGCTTGGCAGCGGTTTCAGTCTGTCGTGAGCCAACCTGAAGAAGTATCGGTACTAAACCCGTTCGCCACGTTAAATCCAGCCGCTTTCAAGTCGTTGGCAAAGAAACTCGGCATCAACAATTTGCTGCTGATACGTCTGCGTGATCGCGCCATCATTGCTGCGACGATACCACGCCGTTTTGTTCAGAGGTTGGCATCCGAGCTGGGAGCAACGACAGATGCCGTTATGGACTATCTGCGAAGTCCACCCGCCATGGTGTCAGGGCACAGCTTCCGCTCGACCGTGAAGCCCGCAGTGACCGAGCAAATCTCCTTTGAAAAGGCCGTCGAGACTTCGCAGCTTACGCCTGACCAGCAGGACGCCATCAAGGCCCTGCAGGACTAATCATGGATGCGACCGAGGCCGCTCGTCGAGAAGCGGAACGCGTCCATCGAGAAGCGGTCGCGACGGGCAACGATCCCTGGAAGCTGCTCAACTTTGTCCGTCAAGAGGCAGCCCGGAGAGAACTGGATGTGTATGCCTTACCAGTAGGGGATTCCCAACTGAAGGGCGGACGAGCGGTCTTCGATAGTCAGGCCGGGATCATTCTCTATGAAGACGCGGGGTCCGAATTTGACCGCGCCTTCCTCATTGCCCATGAACTCGGGCATATCGTCCTTGAAGGCGGCACGCAGGACGTGGTGACGGAGCATGTCGAACCGGATCGCTCTGTGGAGGACGCGCCGGTCGGTATCGAGAAAGTGCTGGACTACGGTGCGAGGGAGCGACGGGAGGTTCGCATGGATCTCTTTGCGCGCGAATTCCTCCTGCCACGTTCGATGGTTCGCCATCTCCACCTGCAAGACGGCTGTACTTCAACAGACATTGCAGTGCGTCTTGGCGCGCCATTGCAGGTGGTTCAGCAGCAGCTTCTGGATGCGCTGCTGCTCCCCGACGAGCCCACAGTGGAATCATCTGCGATTTCTGTTGCAGAACTGACCCCCGATCCGACTCAGATCGCTGCTTCAGAACATCGTAATGGCGCCTTCCAGCTGCAAGCGGGGCCAGGCACAGGCAAGACGCGGACGCTTGTGCGTCGTATCGAGAGCCTGCTTGCCGAAGGTGTGGACCCGACGACCATCCTGGTTCTCACGTTCTCCAACAAGGCGGCCAATGAGTTGAGCGAGCGGCTTGCCGCGAGCAACCCGACGGCGGCTGCCGCGATGTGGATAGGTACGTTCCACGCGTTCGGCCTGGATATCGTTCGTCGGTTTCACGACAGGTTGGGGCTCCCGGCCGATCCGCGCCTGATTGACAAGTCGGAAGCGATCGAGCTGCTTGAGGATGAACTACCCCGGCTGCCGCTTCGCCACTATCGGAATCTGTGGGACCCGGCACTCGATCTCAGCGACATGCTCAACGCGATATCGCGAGCCAAAGACGAGGTTGTCGATGCTGCGCAGTATCGCGCCCTGGCTCAGGTCATGGCGGACAACGCCGGCCATGACGCGGAGGCCGTGCTACGCGCGGAGAAGTGCCTGGAGGTGGCGCTGCTGTTCGAGACTTATGAGAGGCTCATGACAGCTGGACAACTGATCGATTTCGGCGACCTGGTGGCGCAGCCTGTGCGGTTGGCCGAGTCCGACAGTGAAGTGAGAATGGCGTTGAAGGCGCGGCACCAGCATGTTCTCGTCGACGAGTACCAAGACGTCAACCGCGCGTCCGTGCGGTTACTGAAAGCGATTGTGGGCGAGGGAAGAAATCTCTGGGTTGTGGGCGACGCACGCCAATCCATTTATCGGTTTCGTGGCGCATCGGCCACCAACATGGCGCAGTTCTCGTCAGATTTCCCTGGCGCGCAGATGCGCCAGCTTGGCGTCAACTATCGATCGGGCCAAGAAGTCATTGAGTTATTTACGACGTTCTCAAGCACGATGAAGGTATCGAGAGGAGCCTTGCCTCTGCAACTGGTGGCAGACCGCGGTGCCTTGCATGCCCGGCCAGAATTTCGCGTGGTCAAATCGACCGACGATGAAATATCGGCGGTGGCGGCTGCGATCCAAGAACAGCGAGACGCGGGTGTTCCATTTCGCGGGCAGGCGCTGCTCTGTGCGTCCAATGCTCGTCTGAGCGAAATTGCCGAAGGCCTGTCGACAAGAGGAATTCCGGTATTGCACCTGGGCAGCCTCTTTGAACGTCCGGAGATCAAGGATCTGCTGGCTTTGCTATCGCTGCTGTCGGACCCATATGCGGTCGGTTTGGTCAGGGCCGTTACCATGCCATCGCACAAGATGCCGCTACAGGAGGTCATGCACATCATCGGACATCTCAGGGAAAGCAATCCAGGCCCTCTCGACTGGCGGCAGGTGACCGCGAAGCTGCCGACCCTTGCGACGGCGAGCCAGGCTGCGCTGGCACAAGTCGCTGACCTATTTGCCGGCCTGAATTCAACGGGCAACCCTTGGACCATCCTGGTAACGTGGGTGATCGACCGGCTAGGCATGGCGAAAGCCCTGTATTTGGCAGACGATCCCCAAAGCAGGATGAAGGGGCTGGCGCTTTGGCAATTCCTGAACTTCTGCCGCCGCCAGCCGGGCGGAGCCGGGATTCCGAGCGTGCGCCTGCTTGATCGGATTCGTCGTCTTCTCCTGCTTTCTGAGGATCGTGGTCTTCGGCAAATGCCGGCGGCCGCCGATGAGATCGATGCGGTACGCCTGATGACGATCCACGCCAGCAAGGGGCTCGAATTCGACATCGTGCATATTCCCGGCATGGTGACGTCCGGGCTGCCGCGCAACAATATTGCGCCGCGCTGCGTGCCGCCGGACGGTTTGATTCACGGTTCGCGGGGATTGACCGGATTGGAGGCCGTCAAAGCAGGGCACGACGAGGAAGAGGAGTGTCTGTTCTTCGTTGCGCTGTCGCGCGCGCGTGATCGGCTATTTCTCTATGCTTCCTCGGTTCAATCCGATGGCAAGGCGCGCAACCCTTCAAAATTCATTCCGGCGATCGATCATCTGCTGGTTCGTCCAGCCAGTCCGTCTCTGAGCAGCGGCGTGGCGCGGCATGGAACGGCCATCGAGGTTGCGTGGGAGGACAAGCCCGTCTGGACCGAGAGCCAGGTCAACCTGTTTGAGAGATGCCCGCGGCGGTTTTTGTACACGCACGTGCTCAGGCTCGGCGGTCGTCGTACGGAAACAGCCTTCATGAAGATGCACAACGTCGTCAGCGACGTGTTTGAGTGGCTGAAATCGGTTCATGAGACGACGACGCCGAGCCAGGCCGAACTCGACGCGCGTTTTGAGGATGTTTGGCTAGCCAAGGGGGCTGTGGATCATGGCTACGCGGACGACTACCGGCGGATCGGTCGTCGCCTGGTTGACTACGTCATTGAAACCCGGAGCAACGGCATCCGCTCCCCGGTCGCGCCAATCTCGCTGGGCTGGGCCGAGGGCGACATCTTCGTCAGGCCGGATAGCGTGGCCCGTGGCGACCGGGGACAGGTCGTGGTGGGAAGGATCAAGAGTGGCAAACCGCAATCGAACGCCTTTGACGATATCGAATACACAATTCTTCATCTCGCCGCAGTGCAAGCTTACGGCAGCCAGGCGCAGGTCGAAGTGACGTTCCTGACCAGCGAGACCACGGTGCCGATGTCGATCTCGGCAAAGAAACTGGAGACGCGGCGACAGAAAATTCAGGGCATTGTGCAAAGTGTCCGGTCCGGCCAGTTCCCGCCCAAGGCAGAGGCCCGCACCTGTCCGCGCTGCCCCAATTTCTTCATCTGTGGTGATCTTCCAGATGGCGCCGTCACCGTAAAAAAGTTGTAGGCAACTTTTCCGGTTCTGAGTGGCGCTGCGATTGACTGACTGAAGGCCAGAAACCTGCACTCCCGCAGCGGCCGACAGAAAGGCAATCCAATGCAAACTGCTACTACTGCCGGCGATGGCCGGATTCAGGACGAAGGTGCTGGTGCCTCAGCCCACCACATCATCGAAGTCGCCGACCAAACATTGACATATCGGCAGCTTCGAATCGAAGACCCCACACCTACTGGCGAGCAACTCGCTATCGCCGCCGGTTTCAAGTCGGCGGATGATGTCAGCGTGCTGCAGGTCTTGCCGGGCGGCGAACTGGAGGACGTTCGCCCAGCGGAGACTGTGCATCTGCACCGGACAGAAAGGCGCTTCGTCATCGTCGAGAGCGATCGCGCCTATCGGCTGACGATCGATGGCCAGCGCTTCGACTGGCCCTGCCGTATCGTCTCGGGAGGGCTCCTGCGCAAGCTTGGACAGGTGCCCGCCGACAAGGCGATCCATTTCGAACGGCAAGATCAACCGGATGTCATCATGGGCAACCATGATCTCGTTGACCTCGACGCAGCGGGCGTCGAGGCGTTCGTCAGCCGCAAGCTCGTGTGGAAGCTGAATGTTCAGGGCGTCTTGCTGGAACTTCCCACGCCGACGGTCGTGGTGCGTGAGGCGCTGATCCTGGCTGGGTTCAACCCCGATCAGGGCTGGCAGATCTTCCTCAAGGTCGCAGGACACCCGAAGCAGCCTGTTCAGCTCACCACCGAGATCGATCTGCGCACGCCGGGCATCGAAAAACTCCGACTCACCCCAAAAGATGTCAACAACGGCGAAGGGCCAGCGAAGCCCAACAGGGCGTTCGCTCTTCTCGACATCGACGAAGCGCATCTTGATCGGCTCGGCTTGCAATGGGAAACCATCATTGAAGCTAATCGGCGCTGGCTTCTTCTCCACGAGTACCCACTGCCGTCCGGCTATACCGTAACGCATACCAAACTGGCGTTGGAAATCCCGCCCACCTATCCGGGTGCACAGATTTACGGCTTCTACGTCTATCCGCCGCTCGCGTTGGCTTGCGGGCGGGTGATCGAGAAAACTCAGCTTCGCGGAGTCCTGCTTGGCGTCGAGTATCACGGCTGGTCCCGTAACCGCGGCCCGGCGGCGCCATGGAATCCCGCCACGGATAATGTGGTGACCCAGCTCGCTTTGGTCGATGCGGCGCTTGCCAAGGAGATCGGCGAATGATGCCCGAGACGACTCTGGCCTTCAGCGGTGTCCTGCATGCTGAGGTGAAGGGCCACCTCTTTCCCCCGGACGGGATGGAAGCGGCCGCCATCCTGATCTGCACTCGCACCCCGGGGTCACGACTGCGCCTGCTGGTTCGTGAGGTGATCCTTGTGCCACACGCCGCCTGTAAGCGACGGGAGCGTGACGCTATCACTTGGCCAGGTGAGTACCTGGAACAGGCGATCGATGTTGCGGAGCCAGCTGGCTGTACTGTGGTTCTGATTCATTCGCATCCCGGCGGGCTTTTTGGCTTCTCGGCTGCGGATGACAAAAGCGACCAAATGGTGATTCCCAGTTTGTTCCATGCGTTTGGCACCGTGCATGGTTCGGCTGTCATGACGGCAGATGGAGCCGTTCGAGCACGGCTCTATGATCCTGGCCTGCAGGAGCGTCCAGTTGATCTCGTCACTGTCTCCGGTGACGATCTGCAGTATTGGTGGGCGGACAAGGCAACCGACCTCAGTCCCGGGGATCGGCCCATCGCGTTCACCAGTGGAATGGCAGCCGAACTCGGTCGGCTTTCCGCGCTTATTATTGGCGCTTCAGGGACGGGATCGATTGCGGGCGAACAGCTTGCCCGCCTTGGATTTGGCCGCGTTCGAGTGGTCGATTTTGACCGGATCGAATGGAAGAACCTGAACCGAATTCTCAACTCCAGCCGCGCTGACGCTGATGCGAATCGCCTGAAGGTCGAGGTGTTTGCCGAAGCTGTATATGGCTATCGCGGTGAAGGCATTGCCATTCCGGTGCCTGCATCGATCACGACGCGGGAAGCGGTGCTTGCGGCGGCGGACTGCGATGTTGTCTTCTGCTGCGTCGATACCCTTGAAGCCCGACATATCGCCGATTTGATCGCGGCGGCATTCCTGCTACCGTTATTCGATGTCGGTGTGGTGATTCCAGTGCGCAAAAAGGGTGACACGTTCGCGGTTGCCGACGTGTGCGGGCGCATCGATTACGTTCAGCCAGGTGGTTCAACTCTGCTGGATCGCGGCATCTATACGCCGGAGAGCTTGCGCGGCGAATACCTACGCAGTGTGGCACCCGAGGCGCATCAACAAGAACTCGAAGCTGGCTATCTCAAGGGCCTCATTGAGGAGGCACCGGCGGTGATTACGCTCAACATGCGTGCAGTCTCCGCCTGCGTCAACGAGTTCATTGCGCGTGCATATCCCTTTCGGTTGGGACCTAACCACCTCTATGCGCGCACGGAATTCAGCCTTGCGGCGTGCGAAGAGGAGTACATTGCCGAGACGGCATTCACACGCTCGCCGAACCTCATTCTTGCGCGCGGGAATGCAGAGCCGCTGCTCGGCATGCCAATGCTCAGAGGGGCCGCGCGATGATTATCACAGCGAATGTGCGGAAATGGTGGCGCAATACGCTGGCGCGTGTCAGTCCACGCCGCCACCTGCATATCATTGAGGGTGATAGCTTGCCCGTTCGATTGCCCAAGCGCGACTTGGTCCTTGCGCGTGACGATGGCGAGGATTGGTGCGTGGGGATGCGCTGTCCCTGCGGCTGTGGGTATGCAATCGAACTATTGGTTGTTGCGGAGGGCATGCCCCGCTGGGATGTGACGGTGGACGAGAATGGCGTACCAACACTGAAACCGTCGGTCTGGCTGAAAAAGGGCTGCCGCTCACATTTCTGGGTTCGTGACGGCCGCATCCACTGGTGCTGATAACCAAGCTTGCCCGGTGGAAGCCTAATTCAGCCGCTGTGCAAGTGCCGCGATCTGCTCAGCGAATTTCCTCGGACTCTTCTGTTCAAGCTGCGCCAGGTTCTGCAGCTTCCAACGTATGCCCGGAAGCTGATCGAGATGCGCGATTCCGAGCAGCGGCCACTGCGGATTCCCCTCGACCAGCGACAGCAGGAAACCGCGTTCGTCCGCATCCAACCCGCTCTGCAGCTCATGCAACATGTGCTCTCGCGCGACCAGCAAAGCGGCGAGTTCCACTGGCTCGGTGGTCATGCCTTTGAAGTTCCGCTCGTATTCATGCTCAATGTTGCGCAAAGTCGGGAACAGCACCTCATGCACCGGTCGGTTGTGACTGGCCAGGTAGACCACGAATGCGCGCCGGATGCCTGGAGTGATGCCCTCATGCGCAAGAAGCTGCATCACGTCGAACAGGTCGCGTGGATGTTGCCTGTCCATTGCGGCGACGAGTTTTCCACCGTACACGTCTTCCAGCGATACTACTGGAAGCTCAAGATCTGCCAGCAAGCTGTCGCGGGCGGCAGGCGACAAGGCCGCAGAGCGCACAGGGTTGACGGTGCCGCGCATCACGAAATTGACTTCGACCTTCACCTCGATGCTCCCGCGTCGCACCAATAGTTTGGTTTCACCGACGTCGGGCGCCGCGAGCGTGTGGGTTTGAAACCCGCGTGCTCGCAGGCGCTCCGTGGCTTGCCGGATGGCCTCGTTGATGTGGGCCAATGCCTCATCGCGCGGCTGGCTGTAATCCGGAAACACCAAGTCCAAATCCACCGATAGGCGCGGCATGTCGCGGATGAACAGGTTGATTGCCGTGCCGCCCTTGAGCGCGAACATCCCATCTGAAAAAACGAGTGGGGCGACCTGGACTAGCAGACGTGCGGTGTCGAGGTAAAGCTGGTTCATGGCTTGAGCACCAGCAGTCCGTCGGGAGAGCGGGATACCCACGCCCGGCCGCTGCCGGTGGGCAGCCGCGTCGCATCCAGCTTGGCGGCCCAGGGCAACGTGAGGTCGCGCCCAAGCTGCAGGCATAGGCGCACTGTCTTAACGCTGGTGCAGCGTTGCAGCAAGTCACTCAACACATCGGCACGCAGGCTATAGGTGCTCTCGGCAAGTTCGCGTGCCTCCTGCAGCGGCTGACGCACGCCCACCTCGCTGAGCACCTCCAAAAACGCGCGTTCGGGTATCGAGACCCGGGGCGCGCCTTCGCGTTTCTCGAACGGTCCCGCATGTAGGGGATCGTTCGGCGGTTCATTGAACAGACGCTTGCGGTGGTATTCCGCAGGGAAACGCTCGGTGAACCAGTCGGGGAGACGGGCGGTTGCCCAACCGTAAAGATGCAGAGTGGATTGCTGCGACAAATACTGCCGGACACCGTACCAGTCGAGAGCCGACTTGCCGCCAACATGCAGGCCTTCGATGGAGCGCTGCATCAGTACCAGACAGGCATGAAGATTGAGCGTATCGTTGGGGCGACGGTACACCCCTCGCGCCAACCGGGAAAGCCAACCGGCGCGCGCGTAGTGGACGGCCAGGTCCGCGGAGACGCCCAATGCCGCCAAGTCCTCCGAGGTCAGGGGGGTTCCTGGCGCCCACTGCCGGTAGAGGGAATTTAATTTGGTTCTTTCAGTCGTAGCCATGTTACGATATTTACCACTTTTGTAAGTGATTGCCAAGCTTTGTTTGGATGCGTTAGTCGTAGTTGTGCTACGATATCCGAGAATAGTTCAAATTATCAGGCTTGCCGGCTTGCTGCGATAGTTGACGATTGATGGGCTGGCGTGGCCGCCCGTCAAACCGAGTCCATCTCCCGCGCTGGCAAAAGCGCTCATTTTTAGACGGTAAAAGAGACGGTAAATAATGAAGATGAGGACACAGAAATCCAGTACCCATGCGGGTTTCCGGGCGCCGGAAACAATTGAGTGGGAGTGAGCCGCGAGCCGTAGGACGAGGGGCCCCGCGTAGCGGGGATCGGCCCGGCAGAGCGGCTCGGCTTCGAGCAATTCAAGATTTGTTTCAGATTATGAGGATGCTTGTGCGAGAAGCCTGTGCCACTGGCCGTGAGCAATGGCCCCGCGTAGCGGGGATCGGCCCGGCAGAGCGGCTCGACTTCGAGCAATTCAAGATTTGTTTCAGATTATGAGGATGCTTGTGCGAGAAGCCTGTACCAAGGGCCTTGATCAATGGCCAAGCATAGCCGTCATTCCTCGCCAACCATGAAAACCATCGCCATCATCGGAGGCGGCCCGGCCGGCCTGATGGCGGCAGAGGTGCTGGCACAGGCGGGGCTGTCCGTTGATGTCTACGATGCCATGCCCTCGGTCGGCCGCAAGTTCCTGCTGGCAGGCGTGGGCGGCATGAACATCAGCCATTCCGAGCCCTTCGATACATTTCTGTCGCGCTACGGCGCACGTGCCGAATCGCTTGAACCACTGCTGAAAAATTTCTCCCCGGAAGCGCTGATAGGCTGGATACACGGGCTGGGCATCGAGACCTTCGTCGGTTCCTCGGGCCTCGTGTTTCCCAGGGACATGAAAGCCGCGCCGCTGCTGCGTGTCTGGCTGCATCGCCTGCGCGACACCGGGGTGCGGTTTCATGTGCGCCATCGCTGGTTGGGTTGGCGCGATGGCAAGGTACTGTGCTTTGCTACGCCCGAGGGCGAACGTCTCATACAGTCCGACGCAGTGGTGCTGGCATTGGGCGGCGGCAGTTGGGCAAAGCTTGGATCGGATGGCGCGTGGGTGCCGTTGCTGACGCAGCGTGGAATCGAAATTGCACCTTTGTTGCCATCGAACTGCGGCTTCGACGTAGCGGGCGGCTGGAGCGAACATCTGCGCAGTCGCTTTGCCGGCCAGCCGCTGAAAACCGTGGCCCTGGATTTTACCGATATGAACGGCCGCACGCATGAACGCAAGGGCGAGCTGATGCTGTCCGGCACCGGTGTCGAAGGCAGCCTGATCTACGCGCTGTCGGCGCCGCTGCGCGACACCATTGCGGCGCAGGGCAGCGTGACGGTACGGCTCGATCTGCTGCCCGACAAGCCGCCGGAACGAGTCCTGGCCGAAGTCGCCCATCCGCGCGGATCGCGTTCGCTGTCCAGCCACCTGCAAAGCCGCGCCGGCATCAAGGGCGCAAAGATGGCGCTGCTGCGCGAAGTGTTGACGGCAGCGCAACTAAACGACCCGGCACAGCTTGCGCACGCGATAAAATCGCTACCGGTTACTCTGGGTGCACCACGACCCATTGACGAGGCGATCAGCAGCGCAGGCGGCGTGCGGTTCGAGGCGCTGGATGAACACCTGATGCTGCGCGCGCTGCCCGGCGTGTTCTGCGCGGGCGAGATGCTCGACTGGGAAGCGCCCACCGGCGGCTATCTGCTGACCGCCTGTTTTGCCAGCGGGCGCGCAGCGGGAAAGGGCGCATTGAATTATTTGGCTGGCCAAAACTGAATCACGACACCATGCTGCGACTGACTGAACTCAAACTGCCGCTCGACCATCCGCCGGAAGCCCTGCGTGCGGCAATCCTGCAACGCCTGGCGATCCGGGACGAAGAACTGACCAGCTTCAGCATTTTCAAACGCAGCTACGACGCGCGCAAGAAACACGCGCTGCTGATGATTTACGCGGTCGATGTTGAAGTCAAAAATGAAGCCTCGCTGCTGAAAAACTTCCGCAACGATCGCCATGTCATGCCATCGCCAGACATGGACTACCACTTCGTCGGCCACGCGCCGGAGGGTTTCACTGAGCGCCCCATCGTGGTCGGCTTCGGCCCGTGCGGGATTTTTGCCGCGCTGGTGCTGGCGCAAATGGGCTTCAAGCCCATCGTGCTGGAGCGCGGCAAGGCGGTGCGCGAGCGCACGCAGGACACCTGGGGGCTCTGGAGAAAAAACATACTCAATCCCGAATCCAACGTGCAGTTCGGCGAAGGCGGGGCGGGGACGTTTTCCGACGGCAAGCTCTACAGCCAGATCAAGGATCCCAAATACCTGGGGCGCAAGGTGCTCACCGAATTTGTGAAAGCGGGTGCGCCGGAAGAAATTCTGTATGTGTCAAAGCCGCACATTGGCACCTTCCGGCTGGTCGGCATGGTCGAAACCATGCGCCGCGAGATCGAGTCGCTGGGCGGCGAAATCCGCTTCCAGCAGCGCGTGACCGATGTGCTGATCGAGGGCAGCCCTAATGGTAAAAGCATTCGTGGCGTGACGCTCGCCAGTGGCGAAACCCTGCGCAGCAACCACGTCGTCCTCGCGCTCGGCCACAGCGCCAGGGATACCTTTGAAATGCTGCACGCGCGCGGCGTGTACATGGAAGCCAAGCCGTTCTCGGTCGGCTTCCGCATCGAGCATCCGCAGTCGCTCATCGACAAGGCACGCCTTGGACCGAACGCGGGCAACACCCTGCTTGGCGCCGCCGACTACAAGCTGGTGCACCACGCGAAGAACGGCCGCTCGGTCTACAGCTTCTGCATGTGTCCCGGCGGCACCGTGGTGGCCGCCACCTCGGAAGAAAACCGCGTCGTCACCAACGGCATGAGCCAGTATTCGCGCAACGAGCGCAACGCCAATGCCGGCATCGTCGTCGGCATCACGCCCGAAGATTTTCCCGGCAAGGGTCCACTCGCCGGCATCGAACTGCAACGCCAGCTGGAATCGCGCGCGTTCGAACTGGGCGGCGGCAATTACGATGCGCCCGGGCAGCTGGTGGGGGATTTTCTCGCCGGCAAGGCATCCACCGAGCTAGGCAGCGTCGAGCCGTCGTACAAGCCCGGCGTGCGCCTGACCGACCTCGCATCCAGCCTGCCGGACTACGCCATCGAAGCCATTCGCGAAGCGCTGCCGGCGTTCGACAGACAGATCAGGGGATTCGCCATGCACGACGCGGTGCTCACCGGCGTCGAAACGCGCACCTCGTCGCCCCTGCGCATCACGCGCGGCAACGATTTCCAGAGTCTCAACATCAAGGGCCTGTACCCGGCGGGTGAGGGCGCAGGCTATGCCGGCGGCATCCTCTCGGCGGGCGTGGACGGCATCAAGGTTGCCGAAGCCGTGGCGCGGAGTTACCTCGGGCTGGCTGTGCCGGCGGAGTCAGGCGCACAGCCAGACCCGGAGTGCGGCTGCTGAATTTTTAACCCCCTTGATAAAGGGGGTGGCGCGAAGCGCCGGGGGATTCTTACCCCCTCGCGCACTCCTCCGCAATCCGGCGGATATGCGCGGCGAAATCCGCATCCTCACCCTGCAACAAGGTCGGCAAGGCATCGCGGAAATCCGCGCGGGCGCACCACTCGCGCATGTAGTCTTCCCACGACAGCCAGCGGCGGCGTTTTTTGTCCGGCATATCTTCTTCATACGCCAGCAGATACGCGCGCTCGAACAGCGCAATCAGGATTTCAAACAGCACCATCATGCGCTCCTGCTGCTCTTCGTTCAGGTCGGGCGTATGGGTTTTGGTGCGCAGATGCAGGTCGGGATTTTCCAGCACCAGCTTGAGAAAATCCGTGTAGGCATCCGACAGCAACTGATAGGCTTCCTCGTCCTCGTTCTCCCGTTCTTTGCGCTGCTCGTACAGAAAAACGAATATGGCCAGCGGCAGGCCGATGACGGTAACGATGTAGCTGGCGAGTTCCAAAGTTTCCAGCATGGTCACAGTAATACCCATTAATGCTTCATGTGAGAAATTTACGGCTTGCTATTTTCGTCTACTATAAAGCACATTTTGCAGACTAGATATTGATGGTTAAAGAGTCATGAGTCAAAAACCAGATATGCCAATCTCGGATAAGTGGGAGGACGATCATTTAGATCGTATTAATGTGGCGCGCTTCCTGACTCAGTACCTTAATGGTCTTTATCAAGAAAGCGATCCTACAAAGAATGATGAAGGGTTCTTTGTTTTAAATCTGAATGCAACTTGGGGCCATGGAAAAACATTCTTGCTAAAGAAGTGGTCTAAAGATTTAAAAGAAAACAAATATCCTGTCCTAATGTTTGATGCTTGGAAGAACGACTACACAAGGGAACCGCTTGTAGGGTTTATATCTGAATTGAATGATTCGTTAAATGAGTGGGCTAATTACGTAACGCCAATAAAAAACCGCATAGATCAATTACTGGCATCTTCAAAGAAATTGATAAATATCGGAGGTATCGCTCAGCATGTCATCAATGCAGGCATTGAGGTCAAGACCGGAGTAAATCCGGGGTTATCCAAGAAGTCGGATACATATGCGGCAAGCGTACTAAAAGCTCATAGGAGCATGAAAAATGCCATTGACGATTTCAAAACAAGCCTCACTAACCTTATCGAGGCTATTGAGTTGGAGCAGAAGGAAGATCAAGTCAGGGCTAAAGAAAACCAACTAGGAATAAAACTTCCACTGTATATTTTTGTGGATGAGCTTGACCGTTGTCGCCCTACGTATGCAATTGAACTGCTAGAAAATATCAAACACTTGTTTGGTGTAAGGGGTGTTTTCTTTGTAATAGCCACCAACAACGAACAGCTGTCACATTCTATACAAGCTGTGTATGGCCACTCTTTTGATGCATCCGGCTATCTTGGAAGGTTCTTTGATCAGGAATACACATTACCTGAACCAGATAATCTTAAATATTCGAAGTACCTTTTAGAAAAATATGACCTTCTTGTAGAAGATCGCTTTTTCTTTTCGATAGATTCAAGGGATGGAACAGATGCCGCTATGGTCTATCTTTTCTCTGCGTATGCAGACCTATTTGGATTGTCCTTAAGAGATCAAGAACAAGTGGTGCACAGGCTTAAAGCAGTTATTCTGACCTACAAGAAAGAGATAATATATTTTGACTATCTAATTTTTCTCTTAATGTTGAGAAAGAAAAGTCAAGATGCATTCAATAAGATTACTAGACTAGGTGTTAGTTTTGATAGGAATGAATACAACGGAATTCTCAACGGGTGCACAAATCCTAATGTGCGTATTAAATCTCCTAAGTATGATGCGTATGGCAAGCTGACTGAACCTGAAATAGTAAAACCTTTAAGCCACATTGTTGAATATCTTGCCTACTCACAGAAACGTTGTGGAGAATTAATCCGTGAGGTTCATAACAATAACTATGGTTCAAACAATCTAATTATGTCCTTTTACAAAGAGGCAATTAAAACAGCCGGGTCGCTAAACGCGGTATCTAATGAACCTCTTTCGATAACTGAATACCCGAAATTAGTAAAGCAAGTCGGGCATTTAAGCAGTTGACATAAAAAAAGCCTTAGAGAAAATTTCTTTAAGGCTTTATTTCTGGTGCTGGTGAGAGGAGTCGAACCTCCGACCTACTGATTACGAATCAGTTGCTCTACCAACTGAGCTACACCAGCAACGGAGCGGAATTATACCTTGAAGCGCGGGGATGCGCTCATAGTCCCGGATGCGGCAGGTGTTCTTCCAGCCTTGCCAGCACGCGTTCCTTTCCCAGCAGTTCCAGGGTGGCGTCGATGGAGGGGGTTTGCGGTTCGCCGGTGACGAGGACGCGCAGGGGCATGGCGAGTTTGGGCATTTTCAGGCCGAATTCCCTGGCGACGTCCTTGACCAGCGCGCCCAGCGATTCGCGGTTCCAGTCGGATTGTGCGAGCTTGTCTTTCAAGGCATGCAGGGCGGGCAGGTTTTCGCTGGTGACGTGCTGGGACAGCAGTTCCGGGCTGGGGGCAAGGTCGCGGTAGAACAGCATGGCTTCGTCGGTGAGATCGTTGAGGGTGGCCGCCCGTTCCTTGAGTAGCGCGACGACTTTCAATGCGTCCGGGCCTGTGCTGATGTCTATGCCGCGCAGGGCCATGCGCCGCTTGAGGTCGGCTGCAAGGTCAATGTCGGCCGACTGCTTGATGTAGTGCTGGTTGAGCCAGCGCAGTTTCTCGGTGTTGAACTGGGCCGATGAAGCGGTGATGTGGTCGAGGTCGAACCACTGGGTGAACTGGCCGCGCGAGAAGATTTCATCATCGCCGTGCGACCAGCCCAGTCTGGCCAGATAGTTGATGACGGCGTCGGGCAGGTAGCCGTCCTCGTCATACTGCATGACGGACACCGCGCCGTGGCGCTTGGAAAGCTTGGTGCCGTCGTCGCCCAGGATCATGGACAGGTGGGCGTATTGCGGAATCTGCGCGCCCAGGGCTTTCAGGATGTTGATCTGGCGCGGGGTGTTGTTGACGTGATCGTCGCCGCGAATGACGTGGGTGATCTTCATGTCCCAGTCGTCCACCACCACGCAGAAGTTGTAGGTGGGTGTGCCGTCGGCGCGGGCGATGACCAGATCGTCCAGCTCCGTGTTGGAAAATTCGATGACGCCCTTGACCAGATCCTTCCAGCCGACCGATCCGGTCGTGGGATTTTTGAAGCGCACCACGGGCTGCACGCCGGAAGGCGGCGTGGGCAGCACCTTGCCCGGCTCGGGCCGCCAGCGGCCGTCGTAGCGGGGCTTTTCGCCGCGTGCACGCTGCGCTTCGCGTATCTGTTCCAGTTCTTCCGCGCTGGTGTAACAGTGGTAGGCATGGCCACTTTGCAGCAGTTGTTCGATGACTTCCTTGTAACGCATGAAGCGCTGGGTCTGGTAAAACGGACCTTCATCGTGCTCCAGTCCCAGCCACTTCATGCCGTCCAGAATCGCCTGCACCGCTTCGGGCGTGGAGCGCTCGATGTCGGTGTCCTCGATGCGCAGAATGAATTGCCCGCCGTGATGCCGGGCATAGGCCCAGGAAAACAGGGCAGTGCGGGCGCCGCCAATGTGCAGATAACCGGTGGGGGAAGGGGCGAAACGGGTGCGGACCATGGAAAGAAGCAGCTTGAATAAAGCCGCCATTTTACCGGATGGCGCCGCCAAAATTGACCGGATCGGGCCGGATATGGTTTAATTCGCGCCGCTGTCATGCACTTCGGGGCAGTTAGCTCAGCGGTAGAGCACTGCCTTCACACGGCAGGGGTCACAAGTTCGAACCTTGTACTGCCCACCATCCCGAATTTCTCTGAAAAGTCCCGTTCAAGGGACTTTTTTATTGGGTCTGCACCCGCATCGATAAATCCACCGCGCGGACATGCTTGGTCAGGCTGCCGATGGAAATGCGCTGCACGCCAGTGAGCGCGACATCGCGCACGTTGTCCAGCGTGATGTTGCCCGAGGCTTCCAGCACGGCGTGGCCCCTGGCGATTTTCACTGACTCTCGCATCTGGCTGAGAGAGAAGTTGTCGATCAGAATCAGATTCGCACCGGCGTCCAGCGCTTCTCGCAATTCATCCAGGGTTTCGACCTCGATCTGGATGGGCACGTTGGCCTTGAGCGCAAACGCGGCTTCCAGCACGGGCCGGATTCCGCCGGCCGAGGCGATGTGGTTTTCCTTAATGAGGATGCCATCGTAAAGTCCGATGCGCTGATTGGCGCCGCCTCCAATCCTGATGGCGTATTTCTGGGCAATGCGCAGGCCGGGCAGGGTCTTGCGGGTGTCCATGACCACGGCGTCCGTGCCGGCGATGGCGTCGGCATAGCGGCGGGCGAGGGTGGCGGTGCCGGACAGGGTTTGCAGGAAGTTGAGCGCGGGGCGTTCGGCGGTCAGCAAGGCGCGGGCATTGCCCTCGATGTCGCATAAAAGCTGATTCGGATAGATGCGTTCGCCCTCGCGCGCGTGCCAGCGGATATTTGTTTGCGGGTCGAGTTTGCGGAAGCAGGCCTCGAACCAGGGCATGCCGCAGAGGATGGCATCCTCGCGGCTGATGACGCGGGCATGCGCGGTTTGCGTGGCGGGCAGCAGGCTGGCGGTGAGGTCTCCACTGCCGATGTCCTCGGCCAGGGTGGCTGTCGTATTCCGTTCCACGGCATCTTCGATGCGGTGCGGTTCAAGGTCCGGAAGTGCGGGGGTGAATGGATGTCTGGCCATGTTCAAATCGGTCATCAACTTGCTGGGTAAGGCGCTTGAAAAAGCGACAGTATTCCCCACATTGTCTGTAATGCCAATTTTTTGAATGGGGAAGCCCGTGCGTTTCGACAAACTGACCACACAATTCCAGCAAGCCCTGAGCGATGCGCAAAGTCTCGCCGTGGGCGCCGACCAGCAATTCATCGAGCCGCTGCACCTGATGTCGGCACTGTTGTCGCAGGAAGGCGGGAGCTCGTCCGCGCTGCTGGCCAAGGCCGGGGTTCGCGTGCCAGCTTTGAAGGCCGGCATCAACGAGGCCATCGGCCGCCTGCCCAGGGTGGAAGGCCACGGCGGCGAAGTGACGCTGTCGCGTGATCTCAACAACCTGCTGAACCTGACGGACAAGGATTCGCAGAAACGCGGTGATGCCTACATCGCCAGCGAGCTGTTCCTGCTGGCCGCGCTGGAAGACAAGGGCGAGCTAGGCCGGCTGCTCAAGCAGCATGGCGCGCAGAAAAACACGCTTGAGCAGGCGATCAATTCCGTGCGCGGTGGCGAGAGCGTGCAGAACCCCGAGGCCGAAGGTCAGCGCGAGGCACTGAAAAAATATACCCTCGACCTGACGGAGCGGGCGCAGCAGGGCAAGCTTGATCCGGTCATCGGCCGCGACGACGAAATCCGCCGCGCCATTCAGGTCTTGCAGCGCCGCACCAAGAACAATCCGGTGCTGATCGGCGAGCCTGGCGTGGGCAAGACCGCCATCGTCGAAGGCCTGGCCCAGCGCATCGTCAATGGCGAAGTGCCGGAAACCCTCAAGGACAAGAAAGTGCTGGTACTGGACATGGCCGGCCTGCTGGCGGGTGCCAAGTATCGCGGCGAATTCGAGGAGCGATTGAAGGCCGTGCTCAAGGAAGTGTCGCAGGACGAAGGCCGCATCATCCTGTTCATCGACGAGCTTCACACCATGGTTGGCGCGGGCAAGGCCGAGGGCGCCATCGATGCCGGCAACATGCTGAAGCCCGCGCTGGCGCGCGGCGAGCTGCATTGCATCGGCGCGACCACGCTGGATGAATACCGCAAGTACATCGAGAAGGATGCCGCGCTGGAGCGCCGCTTCCAGAAGGTGATGGTGGACGAGCCCAGTGTGGAGGACACCATCGCCATCCTGCGCGGCCTGCAGGAAAAATACGAGCTGCATCACGGCGTGGACATCACTGATCCGGCCATCGTCGCGGCGGCGGAGTTGAGCCATCGTTACATCACTGATCGCTTTCTCCCCGACAAGGCTATCGACTTGATCGATGAAGCAGCCTCGCGTATCAAGATGGAAATCGACTCCAAGCCGGAATCGATGGACAAGCTCGATCGCAGGTTGATCCAGCTCAAGATCGAGCGCGAGGCGGTGAAGAAGGAAAAGGACGAGGCTTCGCAAAAACGCCTGGCGCTGATCGAGGGAGAAATTGCACGGCTGGGGCGCGAATATGCCGACCTGGAAGAAGTCTGGAAATCCGAGAAGGCTCAGGTGCAGGGCAGCGCGCATATCAAGGAAGAGATCGACCGCTTGAAAGTGGAAATGGCCGAGCTGCAGCGCAAGGGCCAGTTCGACAAGCTGGCCGAGATTCAATACGGCAAGCTGCCGCAACTGGAAGCGCAACTCAAGCATGCGGAAGCAAGCGGCGGCGAATCGGCCCTGAAGCTGCTGCGTACCCAGGTCGGCGCGGAAGAAATCGCCGAGGTGGTGTCACGCGCCACCGGCATCCCGGTTTCCAAGATGATGGAAGGCGAGCGCGACAAGCTTGTGCACATGGAGGAAAACCTGCACAAGCGTGTGGTCGGACAGGACGAAGCGGTGCGTCTGGTGTCGGATGCGATCCGTCGTTCACGCGCGGGTCTGTCCGATCCCAACCGGCCTTACGGCTCCTTCCTGTTCCTGGGGCCGACGGGTGTGGGCAAGACCGAGCTGTGCAAGGCGCTGGCCGAGTTCATGTTCGATTCGGCCGAGCACATGATCCGCATCGACATGAGCGAGTTCATGGAAAAGCATTCCGTGGCGCGGCTGATCGGCGCGCCGCCGGGATACGTGGGCTACGAGGAAGGCGGTTATCTGACCGAAGCCGTGCGCCGCAAGCCGTATTCAGTGATCCTGCTGGATGAAGTGGAGAAGGCGCACCCGGACGTATTCAATGTCCTGTTGCAGGCACTGGACGATGGCCGCATGACCGACGGCCAGGGCCGTACCGTGGACTTCAAGAATACCGTTATCGTCATGACATCCAACCTGGGCTCGCAGATGATCCAGCAGATGGCGGGTGACGATTACCAGGTCGTCAAGCTGGCAGTGATGGCCGAGGTGAAAACTTATTTCCGGCCGGAGTTCATCAACCGCATCGATGAAGTCGTGGTGTTCCATAGCCTGGCGGAAGACCACATCGCCAGTATCGCCCGCATCCAGTTGAAGAATCTGGAAGCGCGGTTGGCGAAAATGGACATGACGCTGGAGGTAACCGATGCCGCCGTGACGGAAATCGCCAGGGCAGGCTTCGATCCGGTGTTTGGCGCGCGCCCCTTGAAGCGGGCGATCCAGAGCCAGATCGAGAATCCTCTGGCGAAGGAAATCCTCACCGGCCACTACGCGGCCAAGGATGTCATCCGCGTGGTGCCCCGCAATGGCGTGATCGAGTTTGAGAAAGCCTGAAAGAAAAACGCCCGGTCATGCCGGGCGTTTTCCTGAAGTCACTGCGCTTTACAACTCGCCGTTGGCGGCCGCGCGCATCATTTCATCCATGCGCTGGTTGAGATCGATGGCGCCTTTGACCAGTTCCGGGGTGAGGCCAAGCTGTTTCTCATAACCCTTGACCCAGTCCAAGCTCCAGTCCAGCATCAGCAGCCAGATATCCTTGTTGGCATCTTCCATGATGACGATGCGGCAGGGCAGGAAGACAACAAATTCCGGACTGATCTTGAGAAGTTCGCGTGCCACGGCAATGTCGCACCAGGAATAAACCTCGATTTTGGGTGCTTCCTTGTCATCCAGCACGGCGTGGAAATCCTTCCACATAAGGTTTTCGCCGACATATTTCACGTTGAGCTGGTTGGCGCGCAGGAACAGCGATTCCTTGACGTCGGCGAAGGTCAGGCCGGGCTTGACCTTGTACTTGCGGGCGAAGTAGTTCATCGAGTCCGCCATGGACATGCGCATGACCGTGGTCATCATGGGCAGGGCCATTTGCATCATCTGGATTTTTTCCTGCTGGGAGATGGCCCGACGCATGGTGTAGGGCTTGGCGGGTGGCGGTGAGGCCTGTGGAAAAGCGGGAAGCTGGGGCAGACCAGGAAGCTGAGGCAGGCTGGGCAGCGGCAGGAAAACCGGCGGCGGATAAGCCTGAGTCGAACTGGGTGGCAGCCATGGGTTGGCCGGTACCGGTACTGTTTGAGGCGGTGTCGAAACGGGCGTCTCGGCGACAGCCTGCGTTAAAAACACCAGGCTTGAAAGCAAAACCAGAAATTTTGAAATATTCATTACATCCCCCTGTTCATGAGCGCATCATAGAGTTTGGATACATTTTTGAAATTGATACTGGTCAAGTTTTTTACTGATTATGGGAAACATTATTCCCGATTTTTGAGATATTCATTGGACGAAATGAACTTTTCTTGAATGAAATCATCTGGAACATAAGTTGCTTTAGTAATTGCTAATATACCAATACAACCTCGACGGACTGGGACTTCGATGAAAAAAATGGCGCAATACCTGACCCTGGTTTTAAGTGTGCTTTTCAGCCTGGTTGCAGTCTTGCCGGCACTCGCAGAGGAGGAACCGCCTCTCCTGAATGTCGCAATCAAGGGGAAGACGATGGACCAGGTGACGGAATCGCTCATCAACGCGATCAACAGCAACAATTACAGCTTTGTACGTCAACAGGCCATTGATAGCAGGCTGGTCCCGACTGATTGGGAAGCAAAGTCGGTTCGCATCGTCTATTTTTGCAATTTCGATACCATGAATCGCGCGCTCGCGCTGGATACTCGGGCCTCCGAGTTTTTACCCTGCCGCATTACCTTGATAGAAACGAAGGATGGTGTGGAACTGATGGCGATCAATCCAGCCTGGGTGTCGCTGCGCATGGGGAATTACCGCCTGCATGAATACTGTATGAAACTGAAAACGGATTATCTGGCCATCATGAACGAGGCAGCAATATGAAAGGGTTGATTGGCATTCTGCTGGTGCTGTCATGCACGACATTGGCGCATGCCGCCCCCATTTCCTCAGCCAGAACCACGGACATGCGGGATGCCATCGACCGCATCACGATTGCCGCAGAGAATAATGGCTATCGTTTGGTAAAGATTCAGGCAGTGGACAGCGCGCTGGTTAAGCGTGGGTTTGAAGACCCGGGCTTGCGCATCCTGTTCATCGGCAAGCCGGCTGCAATGGAGCAGGCCCAGGCCTACTATCCACCCCTGCTGAGCATGCTGCCGCTGAGGCTGGCGCTGATTGTCCGGGGAAAGGAGATTGTTGCGACCAGTGATGATCTCGATTCATGGAAAGAGATGTTTCACGAGCCGCAGGCCCATCACCTGATCGACGCCTGGCGCAAGGACCTGGAGCTGATCCTGAAGGATTATGCCGAGCGTTGAATCAACGCATTGATGTGGTTATAAATCCCCATTCGCCGCTGCTGGGGTGTTGTGGCTTCGGCCGCCGCTTCGCGCCTTAACCTGCTTCGCAGGTTAGCCTTCACCGCAACATGCTGCAAAAAGCTTATAAATCACCATTCGCAGCAGCCCGCATCATGTTGTCCATCTTGTCGCGGATGTCGATGGCGGCTTGACGCAGTTCGGGCGTAATGCCCATTGCTTTTCCGGCATAGTCCAGCCAGGTAGCGTCCCAGTCCTGGGTCAGCACCCAGATATTCTTGTCGGCGTCTTCCATGATGGTGATCCGGCAGGGCAGGAAGGCGGACATTTCCGGAATCAGTTTCAGCAGTTGCCGTCCGACTGCGATATCGCAAAAGCTCAATACTTCGACACGGGGTGCGGAGTCATCATTGAGAACAGCCTTGAAATCCTTCCACATCAGATTGGCGCCGACAAACTTGAAATTCAGTTGATTGGCGCGCAGCTTGAGCGATTCCACCACTTCGTCGAAAGTCAGGCCAGGCTTGGCCTTGTATTTCACGACCATGTAGTTCATGGCTTCGCGTGCGTCCAGTTGCATCATGTTGGCCATCATGGGCATGGCCATTTGCAGATAGCGTTTTTTCTCCTCGGGCGAAACTATGCGGTTCATCTGGTAGTCGCGATAAGGCGGCATGGCGCCCTGCTGCTTGAGTACCGGGCCGTAGGGTGTCTGGGTGGGTGCAATCCAGCCGCCTTGCTGTTCCTGGAGGTAGGGGTTTTTCGAGATGGGCGGCAGGGGCGCGGAAGTTTTGGACGTGGACGTATCCGCCGCGATGGCGGTGGACGCAATGAACAGGCTTAGCACAATGGCTGGCAGTTTCATGTCGGTTCTCCAATAATGTTCTGGCAATGCTAGAAACAGGTCGAAAATACGTCAATACGACATTTGAACTAGTCTGCGGAATTATTTGCCCGCTGAGACAAATACTTGCGCAACTTCAGGTACTCCGCCTGAGCCCTGTCCAGCAGGATTCCTGCCTGATTCCAGTCGGCGGACTGGAATGCGGATTCAAGTGTCGAGGCAATCTTGAACAGCCCGTCTGCTGAAATGGCCGCGGCAGATCCGCGCAGACTATGGGATTCACGCTTGCCCTGGACGGAGTCCATGTTTTCATGGGCGGTTTGAAGCGCTTGCAATGATGTTTCAGTGGTTTCCTGAAATACCCGGGCGATTTCCCGGATAAAGGTTGCGTCATTGGCATTTTTCCCGGCGAGCTTTTCAAGGTCGAGCGGTGGGGAAGCATTATTCGACGATTTGGGCAGCCAGTTTGCCAGCAGGGAAATCAGCGCCGCTTCTTCGTAAGGCTTGGTCAGATAGTCATTCATGCCGGCATCGAGACATTGCTGCCTGAAGTCTTCGCCCGACTGCGCGGACAGGGCGATGATCGGCACCTGGCCTGCACTGCCGTGCATTTCACGGATTCTGCGCGTGGCCTCGAAACCATCCATTTCAGGCATTTGCCAATCCATCAGGATAAGGCTCCATTGATTCGATGCTGCCTGCTCGATTGCCTCGCTGCCTGTTGCAACAATTACCGTCTCAAGGCCGAGCGCGCCAAGCTGATAAGACAGCACTTTCTGATTGACCGGGTTGTCTTCAGCGATCAGCACGCGTCCATCGAAGTGTTCGGTATGCAGGGCGGCGACCGGGGCTGCCATGGAGTCTGCGGGAGCTGGAACAAACGGGAGGTCAATCCTGAAAAGCGTGCCTTTTTGACAGCCGGAAGGCGGACTTTCCAGAGTGATTTTCCCTTCCATCAGTTCAACCAGTTGCCGGCTGATGGTGAGCCCCAGGCCTGTGCCGCCGAAAAGCCGGGTGGTCGAGGTGTCGGCTTGCGAGAAGGCATTGAAAATCTGCGACTGTGCTTTGGACTCGATGCCGACGCCTTCATCCTGGATTTCAATCCGGAAATGCCCGGGACCAGGCTGGGCAGCACGCACCATGATGCGGCCCTTGTCGGTGAACTTGATCGCATTGTCCAGAAGATTGAGAAGTATCTGGCGAAGACGGGTCGGGTCGCCGATGAGCAGGGTTTTCAGCGCGGGTGAAATTTCCAGTTCGAGCTCAAGCGACTTCTCGAGCATTCTTGGCCGGAAAAGATCCACAACGCTCTGCAGAATATGTTCGGGTGAGTACGGGATGTGTTCTAGCCTGAGTTTACCGGCCTCAAGTTTCGAAAAATCCAGGATGTCGTTGATGACAGCACGCAAACCTTGCGCGGACTGCCGCAGGGTGACTGCATAATCGCGCTGCGTGCCAGTCAATGGTTCGCGCATCAGCAAGTCGGCCATGCCCATGATGCCGTGCAGGGGGGTGCGGATTTCGTGGCTGACATTGGCGATGAATTCGCTCTTGGCCCTTGCGGCATCGAGCGCTTCGTCATGTGCCTTTTTCAAGGCAATTTCGACTTCCTTGCGATCGGATATGTCGCGCATGATGGCCTGGATGACAGGCTGGCCGCCAAGATACATGGCGTGAAGACCGATTTCGGAAGGAAACAGGCTGCCATCCGCGCGTCGACCGATCCATTCCATGAAGGCATGCCCCTTTTTACGCGCCTGCTCGATGTGGCGCAGGGCGTAAGGTAATGCCAGTTCGCCTGCATCCTGCTCAGCCGCGCCCAATTGGGTAATGGGCGTTCGAAGAAACTCTTCACGTGCGTGCATGCGGAACATTTCCAGCGTGGCGGGGTTGCAGTCGACAAAGCCTTGCTCGCCCATGATGACGACTGCGTCCGAGTTCGATTCAAACAACGTCTGGAATTTAAGCTTCTCGGTTTCGAGCAGGCGTGTCTGAGTGGCAACGCGGCGCGAAACCGCTATGGCTACGATGACAGCAAGTCCGGCGGCGAATGTGCTCAGCAGCAGAATGAAGTTCCGGGTGGACTGATAAGCCTCATAGGCTTTCTTGAGCGCCTGTTCGTTGGCCTCGCGCTGCAATTGCGTCATTTCATCCAGTGCGGCGACGAGTCTGTTTTGCAGCGGGATGGCCTGCTCCTGCAAGAGCGTCAGGGCGCCGTAATTGTTCAGATCCATCGCCTGACTGACCACCTCGAACATGACGGGCTGGTTAATGCGGGTGATTTCATCCACTTTGTCCATGACGTCTTTTTCCCAGACGGATTCCTGCATCTCAATCAACCGCGTGCGGTCTTTTGCGTATCGCTCGCCGTAGCTCAGGAATTGCTGGAACAGGGCGTCTTTTTCCCAAGGGTCGATCGACACCACGATGTCGTGCATGAGAATGGCGCGGTCGCGCAAGGTGTCACGCATGCGGGTCGCCAGGCGGGTCTTGACGTTGTTGACGGCGACGACCTTTTCCAGCTGCTGGTTGACCTCGGCCATTTGCGAAACCGCCAGGGCAATGACGCCCAGCAACAGCAGCAGTGCAGCGGCGAAACCGAGTCCGACATTCAGCAACAGTTGGCGGAGCGGATGCGCGATCATGGAGTGTTAGCTCAGACGGCGATAAGCAACCACGTGGTCCACAGCAAGCTTGATGCCGATGCGCTCGCCGATGGCGTGATCGTGGTGGGAAGGCACCAGCGACAGTGCGCGCGCGCCGCTGGGCAATCGGAGCGTGTAAAGAAACTCGGCGCCTCGAAAGGCCTTGTTTTCAACCTCCGCCATCAACAGGCTTTCGTCGTCATGCACGATATCGTCCGGCCGGATCAATACATCGACATAGCAGTCGTGGGCGCACTGGTCGCATCCCGTCGCATCGCAATCGGTGGGTATCATGCCATGCAGCACACCCAGTTCGATTTCGACCATGGAGTTGTTCATGACCATGCCGGGCAGGAAAACCCCCTGGCCGATGAAGTCGGCAACGAAACGATTGGCAGGCTGGTGGTACAGGTTGTAAGGCGTGTCCCATTGCTGAATGGCGCCCTGGTGCATGACGCCGACGATATCGGCGATGCCGAAAGCCTCATTCTGGTCGTGCGTCACGATTAATGCCGTCATGCCCTCGCGCTTGAGGATGTCGCGCACTTCCAGGGAAAGACGCTCGCGAAGTTCCACGTCGAGATTGGAGAAGGGTTCATCCATCAGCAGCATACGGGGTTTGGGGGCGAGCGCCCGGGCCAGGGCCACGCGCTGCTGCTGGCCGCCGGACAATTGATGCGGAAACTTGTTTGCTGAATCCGGCAGGCCGGTCAATGCAAGCAGTTCTTCCACGCGCTGGCGTTGGCGCGCGGCGTCAAGCTTGCCTAGGCCAAAAGCAATATTGCTGGCGACATCCAGGTGCGGGAACAGGGCATAGTCCTGGAACACCATGCCGATCTGCCGTTTTTCCGGTGGTGTCAGTCTGGCGGGGCTGCTGACGATATCCTCTCCGATCCCGATATGTCCCGCAGTGATGGGCTCGAATCCAGCGATGCAGCGCAGGACGGTTGTCTTGCCACATCCGGAAGGGCCCAGCAGACAGCCAATCTGTCCTTCTCGCAAATGAAAGGACAGGTCGTCGATAATCTGGCGCGGGCCGTAGGATTGCGAAATCCGCACCAGTTGCAGATCAGACATGGCCAGGCCTGTTTGAAAATTTCATTGTTTTTCTCCACGGCTGGCCAGAAATATGACAGGCAGCAGGCCGGCAAGCACGATCGCGACGGATGGCAGCGCGGCGCGTTCCCACTCGCCTTCAGATGTCATTTCAAAGACCCTGACCGCAAGCGTATCCCAACCGAACGGACGGGTCATCAGCGTAATCGGCATTTCCTTCATGATATCGACAAAACTCAAGGCTGCGGCGGTAAACAGACTGGTGCGCAGCATGGGCAGATGGATGCGGTAGAGCAGCGACCAGGTGTGGCTGCCCATGACGCGCGCGGCTTCGTCAATGCTGCGGGTGATGCGTTGCAGTCCTGAATCAATTGAACCAAACCCGACTGCGAGAAACCGGACGGCATAGGCCAGCAGCATGACGAGGAGGGTGCCTTTCAAAATGGCGGTTCCCTCCCAGCCATGCGGTTTCAGCCAGTCGATGAGCTGGTTGTCCAGCCATGCGACCGGAATGAAAATTCCCACCGCCAGCACGGCGCCCGGGATGGCATAGCCTATGGTGGCAATGCGTTGTATCAGCATCATCGAATGTCCCGGTTGCTGCCTGCCCGCATATCCCAGCAGCAGGGCCAGCAGGGTAACGATAAAGGCGCCAAGGCCGGAGAGCCACAACGAATGCCGGACAAACGCCCAGTAGCGGCTGTCGAGATCGGTTTCGACAGCACCAGCCGCCCAGATCAGCAACTGCGCCATGGGAATGAGAAAGGCGGCCGAGAAAATTGCCGCTGTGTAGAAGGCGGCCAGCAAGCCTTGCTTGCGTGAAAGCGCGATGCGGCGATGGGAAACCGACCGGCCAACCGCTCCGTATTTCATGCTGGAACGGGAGCGCTGTTCCGCGAGAACCAGTATCAGGACAAACACGATCAGGATCGAGGCGAGCTGTGAGGCAGCGGAAAGGGAGAAGAGTGAAAACCAGGCTTTGTAGATGGCCGTGGTGAAGGTGTCGTAATTGAATATGGCAACCGTGCCGAAATCGGCCAGGGTTTCCATCAGCGCCAGCATCACGCCCGCGGCAATCCAGGGGCGCGCCATGGGCAGCGCCACGCGAAAGAATCCCTGCCAGCGATTGATTCCCAGCGACTGCGCGGCTTCGAGTGCTGCCCGGCCCTGGGTCATGAAAGCGTTGCGCGCGATGAGATAGACATAGGGATACAGCGCGAGCGACATGACCAGAATGACGCCGCCACGCGAGCGGATCTGCGGCAGCTTCATCGGACCAAATGCTTCACGCAATCCTGTTTGCAGTGGCCCCGTGAAATCCAGCAGACCAATGACCACGAATGCGAGCACATAGGCGGGAATGGCAAGCGGCAGCAGCAGTGCCCAGGAAAAAAAGCCGCGGCCTGGAAAGTCACACATGGCGGTCAGCCAGGCCAGCGACACGCCCAGAAAAGTGACACCCAGTCCCACGCCGAGCAAAAGCCAGAAAGTGTTGGACAGGAGTTCGGGCAGAACGAATTCCGCCAGGTGGCCAAGAATGTCTTCTTCCGGTTTCCCCCAGGCTGAAAAAATCACCACGACGGGAACGATCACCAGCAGGGCGATCAGAATGGCGATGAACAGCCAGCTGCCTGGCCGTGCAAAAGCAAAAACGCCCATGGCGGGCGTTCTTGCGGCTAATAAGGTGGTTTCAGGCATGACGCCAAGCGGTTATTTATAGCCAACGCGATCCATCAATTTTACGGCTTTGGCCTGCAGGCGGCCAGCTTCCTTTACGTTGATGAGATTCTGCTTGAAGCCGCCCCAACCCGCGACTGTCGGGTCGGACTTTACTTTTGCATTGACCGGGTATTCCAGATTCACGTCCGCATACAGGTTCTGGGCTTTTTCCGAGGACAGCCACTCAAGCAGCTTCATGGCGCCCGCGGGGTTCTTGGCATGTTTGGTGATGCCCGCGCCCGAAATGTTGACATGCACGCCCGCGTCATTCGACTTGAGATTCTGGTTGGGCCAGAAAATGGCCAGCGGCAGGGCGGGGTTCTTTTCCATCAGGCGGCCAAAGTAATACGTGTTGACCAGCGTGACATCGCACTGACCCGCAGCCACGGCTTCCATGGCCTTGGTGTCATCGGGAAACGGCGGGGCGGCAAGATTCTTGACCCAGCCTTCCACGATGTCTTCGGTTTTTCCCTCACCGTGCTCATAGATCATCATCGCGACAAGTGACTGGTTGTAGACCTTTTTTGAAGTACGCAGGCACAGGCGGTTTTTCCATTTGGAGTTGGCAAGGTCTTCGTAAGTCGTGAGTTCGCCAGGTTTCACGGTGTTCTTGTTGTAGACCAGGGTACGGGCGCGAACGGACAGGCCAAACCACTCGCTATCCGGATCGCGCAGGTGGGCCGGGATGTTCGCGGCCAGAGTTCTGGAGTTCACCGGTTTAAGCAGTCCTTCTTCCGCGGCTTGCCAAAGGTTGCCGGCATCGACGGTCATCAACATGTCGGCGGGCGTATTGGTGCCTTCGGCTTTCAGGCGGGCCATCAGTGGGCCTTCCTTGTCGGTGATGAACTTGACGTTGACGCCGGTTTCCTTGGTGTAGGCATCAAACAGGGGTTTGATGAGTTGCTCGTTTCGGGCTGAATACACGACGACTTCTTCGGCAACCGCGGCCTGGAAAGTCAGGGCGGCGATCAATCCTGTGAACAGTGTGTATAACGGGGTGCGCATGTAGGGTCTCCAAGGGCAAAAGTAATCCTTGGAGACTATTCTACATCATAATGAGAATAATTATCAACAATATTTATTTCTACGTTATTTCAGGTCGCATGGTGTTGATATTCATGGACTTACTTGCGCTCAAACTGAATTGTCGTACGCAATTCACCCTCGAAAATCGTGTCAATCATGACCTGTCCTGCCTCTTGCCGAACGGTAAAGCCAGGTTGCTCGGCGGGAGAGATGTCTATGAGTTGCAACAAACTTGCCGGGTATTCAAGACGCAGGGAAACCTGCATGGGGTAGTAGCCATCCAGAAACTTGCGCATGTAGGGTCCGTTAAAAAGGCTGAAGTAACCGTCCCCTGTGTTTTTCAGCGCACGGGTTTGGGCTTCCAGGCAGAGGCGGGCGTTGGGAGAAACATTACGCAGCTGAATGGTCGGCCCTTGCACCCAGGCTTCGCCAATGGCGCGGGATTCGACCACTCGCAACTCCCTTATGTAGCCCTCTCGAAAGGTGATCTGGGCGCGCGGGACGGAATCCAGGTTGTCATGGCATTGCATCAGATCTGTCCAGCCTGTCGCAAGACTGTCCGGCATGATGCGAATCTGGTTTTGATGGTGATGGATGGGCTTGGCGGGCAGTTCGATCAGAAATGACAGGCTGCCTTCATTGACCTCGGCGGCGCTTTTGCCATTGAACCAGGCGTCCAGCTCCTGAGAGCTCATGCCCGGGCCGGCAGCGGCGACAGCCGGAATCAAAAACCACAGGCATCCGATCCAGCCGGCAGTCATGGCTGCGGGATGGATTCTTTGTCTGGCGGAATCAGCAGCCGTCTGGCGCCATCAAAGCGCTTTGACCAGTAAGGTTGATTCATGTCGGACACCATGACAGCACCGGTCTGACTGCTGCTGGCATGAATGAAGCGGTTTTCACCCAGATATACGCCCACATGCGAAAAGGCACGATCAAGCGTGTTGAAAAAAACCAGATCGCCCGGCTGAAGATCCGCAGGTTCGAGCGCCGTGCCGTGCTTGCTGATTTCCAGGCTGCTCCTTGGCAGTTGAATGCCGGCCACCTCCCCAAATATATGGCTGACGAAACCACTGCAATCCATGCCGGTTTCGGGACGATTGCCACCGTATTTATAGGGCGTGCCAATCAGGCTCAGGGCATAGAGAGGTAATTCCTGAATGACATCAGGAGAGCGCGTTTCAGCTGCCGGCACGGGGGTGTTCAGGAGAAGCAATCCGGTCAGGAAAACAAGGCGTTTCATTTGACTGTCCGACATTCCTGTTTCAGGCGATTAGGGTGTAGCCTATATTGAATACATGGAAATGGCTACGGCAATTTTTCCTGATTATTTATAGCGTTACCCAAGGAGTGAATCATGGAAACGAGCAATGTCGCAGACGATCTGAAACGCGAGGCGGAAACCGCCGCCAGCCAGGGCGAGAATATTCGGGACCGGGCCAGGCAGATTACGCTGGATGCGCTCAAGGACGGCAAGCTCTCGCTGGAAGAGATCAGAAACATAGGCCAGGCAATCACGGAAGGGGTTTCGCTGGGATTGACTGGACGCGGGGGTGAGTTGAAGTCCGGCCTGAAAGAAGCCGTAAACGGAATGGATGAAGCCATCGGACAGGCGGCGCAACGGGTATCCATGACATTCCGCGAAGCCATCGAGCGCGGCAAGGATTTCAACGAGATGGAACTCAAGTCTTCCATAGAGCGCATGCGTGACCTTGAGCGTGATTTCGTGGAAAGCCTGAAAGATGTCGCGGGCAAATCCGGCGGCAAGCTAAAAGAGGAGCTGACTGAAATTTCAGGCCATCTTGGACGTACAGGAACAGACACAGGCGGCCGGGTGAAGGAATCGCTCAGCGCCTTGTACACGACCCTGAATGCCCAGGCCGGGTCAACCAGTTCCACCCTTCAGGATGCGGCCAGGACGACCGCTGCACGGCTGGCTGACCTGGCAAGCGGTGTTCTGGCAGGTTTCTCCGAAGCCATGAAACACAAATCCGAAAAACGGGCCGAATGAGTCAAACTCTCAACGTGATTCGTACCCGCAAACAATAACAACATATTGAGAACATGCTCTGGGAAACCGTATCGGTAGTTCGCGACCTGCACCGTCTTCACGAAATTGCCTCTGTTCTGATCCGGTATGGAGGCGGCGATATTGTCCGTCTTTTGGGCATGGCCAATGTGCTGGAGCGCGCGGGCAGAATCCTGCACTGGCAGACCACTTCTGAAATTTCGCGGCTGGAAGCGCCCGTGCGCATCCGCATGGCACTGGAAGAACTGGGGCCGACATTCATCAAATTTGGCCAGATGCTGGCAACCCGCGTGGACATGTTTCCGCCCGCCTGGATCAGCGAATTTGAAAAACTTCACCGCGAAGTTCCGCCCTCCGATCACATGCTGGTCCGCGAGTCTTTGCTGAGAGCCTGGGGGCGGCCGCCGGAAGAGGTGTTCCAGGAATTCAACCCCGAGCCTATCGCGGCTGCTTCAATCGCCCAAGTTTACCGCGCAAGGCTGAAGGATGGCACAGATGTCGTGGTCAAGGTCCGCAGGCCTGGTATCGATGCCAAGATCGAGGCGGACTTGCGCATTCTGGAGCATTTTGCCCAGCTGATCGAGAGTGAAGTTCCCGACTGGCGCCGCTACGAGCCGGTACGCATGGCTGGTGAGTTGCGCCGCTCATTAAGACGTGAACTCGATCTGGTAAAGGAATCGCGCAATATCGAACAGTTCGGGCGCAATTTCGCCAGCGATGAGACGGTCAAGATTCCCCGGATTTTCTGGGATTACACCACACAGTCGGTCAACGTCCAGGAAGAGATCAAGGGCGTCAGCGGCACGGGACACCCAGCCTTGATTGCGGCTGGGCTTGACCCAAAGCTGCTTGCCGCACGTGGCGCGGATACGGTGCTCAAGATGGTGCTCGTGCACGGCTATTTTCATGCCGACCCGCATCCGGGCAATGTGATTTTCCTTCCAGGCAACCGCATTGGCATGATCGATTTTGGCATGGTTGGCCATTTGACCGACCGGCGCCGCAATGAGATCGTCAACCTGCTGCATGCACTGGTGAACAAGAACGAAGAGGGCATCATGACTGTATTGCTAGACTGGACGGGCAATGCGGAAGTGGATGAAGGCCGTCTGGCGCATGACATCACCGAGCTTGTGTTCAGCTACGATGACCTGCAGCTCAAGGATGTCAAAATCGGCGCCCTGTTGCAGGACATCACCACGATCTTGCGGGAAAATGCCCTGGTCATGCCCGCGGATCTCACGCTTTTATTCAAGGCGCTCATCACACTGGAGGGATTCGGCCATCAGCTGGATCCCAATTTCCACATGGTGGATCACATGACGCCTTTTGTCGAAGATGTGATTGCGAACCGCTATACGCCGCAAGCCGTGTTGAATCGCGGCCGCGAGAGTTTGAAGGAACTTGGAAGTATCGTGGCTGGGCTGCCGCGCGATCTGGCGCACCTTCTGCGGGAAACCCGGCGCGGCCGGATGAAGATTGACCTTGATTTGAAGCGGCTGGATCATTTCGGCCAGCAACTTGACCGTTCCAGCAACCGCCTGACCATGGGGATACTGACCGCATCGCTGGTGATCGGCTCGTCCATTATCCTGACAGTGAAAGGCGGACCGGAGATATTTGGATTGCCCTTGTTCGGCCTGCTGGGTTTTATCGTGGCGTTCTTCAATAGCTTGTGGATCATTTTTTCCATCTGGCGATCCGGCAAGCACTGAATTCTTATTACACGAGCTGCGCCTTCGGAATGTCGGCTTTATTAAGGGTTTCAACAGCAGCAGGCCTGCCCAAATGGAATCCCTGGGCATAACTGAAGCCCAATTCCCTGACTCTGGCAAGGATGGGTTCTGATTCGATGCCTTCCGCGATAAGGGTATAACCCGCATCGATCATCAACCTGGCAAAATCCGCCACCACCGTTCCGGCTCGATCCTGACTTTGCAGCTTGCGGATCAAGGACATGTCGAACTTGATCACTTCAACCGGCAGGTCGGCAAGGTAGCGCAGTGGGGAATAGCCGCTGCCAAAGTCGTCCAGCGCGATCTGGAATCCATTCGTGCGCAGCATCTGTAAATAATATGCGACTTCATCCAGCTGCGGGACCAGCGACGTCTCGGTGATTTCCAGCATCAGGGGATGATTGCCGATATGCCGGGTGATTTCGAGCAGATGCGAAATGATCTCCGGCCGGGGCAGGCTTTGCGCGAACAGGTTGATGGAAACGCCTTGCCCAGGCGGGATCAGGCCCGACTGGATGATTTCGTGGGTGCGTTGAATGACCGTCAAGTCAAATTCGGCCTCCAGCCTTCTTGCCTGCACGACAGGCATGAAACGGTCTGGCGTGAGCAGGGTATTGCCATGGCGAATGCGGCAAAGCGCTTCGTGATAATCCTGTTTGCCATTAAGCGCGACAATGCGCTGGAAATGAATTTCCATGCGCTTCGGATTGACCAGCGTTTCATAGAGCGCACTGGTTTCCAGGCTGGCTACCAGGGTGTCATCCTCAAGGATGCCTTCCTTGTGATGCACCGCGATTTTCTGGTTGCCAGGACGCTTTGCCTGATACATGGCCACGTCCGCGCGTGCCTGCAGGCGGGTCAGATCGCCCGCTTCACGGACTTCGCCTATCGCAATGCCGATGCTGATGTTGACAGGCTCATTGACGCCATGCCTGCGGAAATCATGCTGGCGCAAGGCTTCAACGCAGCGGTTGGCAATTGCCTTTGCCTGGGCTTCGTCGGCATCCATCAACAGGGTGGAAAACTCGTCCCCGCCCAGCCGGTAGAGCCTGTCGCCAGTCCGCAAGGCCTTGCTGACGTTGTCGGCAACCGCCTTGAGCACCCGGTCACCAACATGATGTCCGTAGGTGTCGTTAATGGGCTTGAAATGGTCGCAGTCAAACAGCAGCAGGGCGATTTGCCGCGCGGTATTCCTGCGATCCTTGATCAGGGCTGACCAGTCTTCTTCAAATGCCCGGCGATTGTGAATCCCGGTCAGGGCGTCGCGCCGCGCCTGCTCGCGAAACGCCGCATTCTTGTTTTCCAGCGCGCTGTGTGCCTCATTGAGGCGGAGGCGATAGTGGCGAATGGACTGTCGCACGGTTTCCAGTTCCAGCAGGGGGCTGGGTTTTTCAAGCACCTCATCCTGCTGCAGTTTGCTGGTATCAGCCTGAAGGTTGGAAATTGCCCTGGCGAGAAGGGTCAGGGGTCGTGCCACCGAGCGCTGAATCAGGACATAGGCAATCACGGCGGAGGCAACCAGTGCCATGCCCAGCAGCACCAGCACATCAAACACCGTGGACTTGAAGGTTTCCAGTTCTGGCGAAGGTGTGTCTATCAGATACAGCCGGTAAATTCCGAAGCTGCCCAGCACCAGCATGACCAGCGCGATGATGACGAAATACAGGCTCAGCCAGTGCGTGATGGAGCGGCGGGCTGGACTCAATAAATGCTTCATGAGTGGGGCCGGGTTCGCCGGAACATTTTGATCCGCAAGAAACCGACAGTTACTGGGGCTGATATAGGACGATATCGCCAGATGTTTTGATGGTCTTGCAACATGGCCATGGTTATGGAGCGCCCGATCCGCAACATCTCTTTCGGGCAATTATTAGTAAAGTGTTACATGGAGTTATCGGCGGCCATCAGGTGCAACTTGAGCGGCGCCAGAACAAGGCTAACATATTGATAATATTTGATAAAAATAAGGTTGGTTGGCGTAGTGAGGCATGGCTACCGGTTTTACTGGCGCCACCCTGAAAATTCCGTGCCGGCAGCTTATTTACTGCACTGAAGCGCGCCTGACGTCACCACACAAGTCATTGCGCCGCACTGGCAATGCGCAACGTAAATCCGGGCAATCGTTTCAGCAGGATTCACGGGTTTGTATTCCAGCTTTTCCACCGGCGAGCAGACACATGAAGACGGTGCAGGTTGTGGGGTCGCAACTGTCGTTGCATTTGACTTTATTGCCATCAGGCCAGCAAATGAAACTGCTGTAAGCATTCCAGCGGCTATTAAAACTCGGATCCATCGGTTCATGTCATTCTCCTTGGCAAATCGTCATACCAGAATAGAAGAAAAGCCGGTGATGTGTTGCGGGAGGATTTGTTTGGCTTGAAGTAAAGGAAAAGGCCGGACGAATTTCCAGTTGCTGGTTTCTTCCATGCCCACATAAGATTCGGGTGTTATTGATGGGAAATTCATGAACTTGAATTTCCCATCAATAACCCGCCGAGGTTTGATTATTATTGATCCGAAATCTGGTGCGGGTTTCCAGCCATTTTTGGGTAACCAAAGCCCAAGGCATTTTTCAAGTTCATTGATTTCGGATCAATAATGGAACATCCCCCGGAAACGGCATTGAATGCAGTTTGATCACAATCATTTTTTTTCGAATGACGGTCCGCTTGCCGCCCAGTTAAAGGGTTATGCACCGCGGCCCCAGCAAATCGCCATGGCGGAGCGGGTAGCCGCCACGCTGGAAGAAAACGGCGTGCTGGTGGCGGAGGCGGGCACGGGCACGGGCAAGACGCTGGCGTATCTGCTGCCCGCTCTGGCGCATGGCGGCAAGGTGATCGTATCCACTGCCACCAAGGCCTTGCAGGATCAGTTGTTCGAGAAGGACATTCCCCTTGCCCGGCAGGCCATCGGCGCGCCGGTTCAGGTCGCGCGCCTGAAAGGCCGCGCCAATTATGTGTGCCGCTATCACCTTGAACGGAATCTTGCGGGCGGGCGTTTCGAGCGCCGCGAGGATCATGCCTACCTGTCGCGCATCGCGCGTTTTGCCGAGACATCGACCAGTGGCGACAAGGCCGAATGCATGGATGTGCCCGAGTCGCATCCGGTATGGCAAAAGGCGGTATCCAGCCGAGAAAACTGCCTGGGCGGCGAGTGTCCGCAATTCAAGACCTGCTTTGTGATGGATGCGAGGAAACAGGCGCTGGATGCCGAGCTGGTGGTGGTGAACCACCATCTGTTTTTTGCCGACCTGTGGCTGCGGGAAGAGGGCGTTTCCGAACTGCTGCCCGCTTCCAACATGGTGATTCTGGATGAGGCGCATCAACTGGAAGATATCGCCACGGTGTTTTTCGGCGAGACGCTTTCCACCGGCCAGTGCGTGGAACTGGCGCAGGATGCCGAACGCGCAGCGAAGGTGTATGCGGGTGACAGCCCGGAACTGGCGAAGCTCTGCGTCGCCCTGGAAAAAGCCGCGCGTGATGCGCGGCTGGTGTTTCCATCACTGTCAATCAAGCAGCCCGCGGAAAACGCGCTGAAGCAGGTTGAACCGGTCAAGGCGCTCGGGGAGTTGAATGCGGCGCTGGTTGTATTGAGCGAAGCACTGGAACCGCAGGCTGAGCGCGCGCAGGAACTGGCCCAGTGCCGCAGCCGGGCGGTGCAGTTGAGCGCTCAACTTGCCCGCTGGCAGGAAGAAAACAACAGCGAACGCGTGCGCTGGCTTGAAACGACGCCCCGCGCGGTCCTGTTGCACAGCACGCCATTATCCGTGGCGGAACTGTTTGGCCAGCAGGTGAAGGATGATGGACGCGCCTGGGTGCTGACTTCGGCGACGCTTTCCGTGGCGGGCGATTTCAGCCATCTGCTTTCAAGGCTGGGGCTGGAGGGGGTGGAAACCTTTGCCGTGGACAGTCCCTTCGACTATCCCCGGCAGGGCGTGCTGTATGTGCCTGAAAACCTGCCCGAGCCCAACCGGCCGGAGCACACCGATGCCGTTGTCGATGCCGCGCTGCCGGTCATCGAAGCCAGCGGTGGGCGCGCCTTCCTTCTGTTCACAAGCTTTCGTGCGCTGGACCGCGCCCGCACCCGTGTCGAAGCCGCGTTCAAGGAACGGGGCTGGGACTATCCGCTACTGGTGCAAGGCGATGCGCCCAAAAACAAACTGCTGGATGCGTTTCGCGCGGCGGGCAATGCCGTGCTGCTGGGCGCCTACAGTTTCTGGGAAGGTGTGGATGTGCCGGGCGATGCATTGTCGGTGGTCATCATCGACAAGCTGCCGTTCGCGCCGCCTGACGATCCGGTGATCGCGGCCCGCATCCGCCATCTGGAAGCCAGCGGCGGCAACGGCTTCATGGAGTTCCAGTTGCCCGCGGCGGCGATCGCGCTCAAGCAGGGAGCGGGAAGATTGATCCGCACCGAAACCGACCGTGGTGTACTGATGCTGTGCGATCCGCGGCTGGTGAGCAAACCTTACGGCAAGCGCCTGCTGGCCGCGCTGCCGCCCATGACCCGCACTCGCAGGCTGGACAGGGTGCAGGCATTTTTTGCCTGGCACTCGGGCAACGATCTGTCTGCAGCGACAGCAATCCTCGCGTGAAGTAACACGTTTCCTGAAATACGGCCTCAGGAATTTCTCAACGGCCGCAGGTACAGCCATTCGAACAGGCGCTTGGCCCAGTGCATCAAACGCAGGGCTGGCAACACGAACGCGCGCTTCTCATCGCGATAAACCAGTATGCCCTTATCCAGCGTGTCGACTATGCAGATCAATTCGGGCCGGAATTTGACTGAGGCCGGCTTGCCCTGAAGGGTGGACACCAGATTCTCCGCTGCCGCTCTGGCTTGTAAATCTGCCAGATGAGCCTGCTTGGGCATCCAGTCGGGGCCGGGGTAACTGCCCGCATCGCCGGCGACAAACACCTTGTCCAGGCCGCTCACCTGGCAATGCGCACCGGCCACGACAAAGCCGCCTTCGGACTTTGGCAGATCGGTGCTGGCAAGCCAGTCAGGGCCAGTCATGCCGGGCATGAACAGGATCATGTCGGCCGGAATTTCGCCGCCTTCGGTTTTGACCCGGTCAGCCTCAAAGCCGAGAAGCTTGTGGCCAAGATGCGTCTCGATGTTGCGGCGTGCCATTTCGCACAGCAATCCCTTGACGGCTTTTTCGCCCAGACGCTTGCCGGGTTCGGGCGCAGGATTGAAAAACACCAGGCGGAATTTGTCGCGCCGGCCTTGTTGCCTTAAAAGTGTATCCAGTCCGAACAGAAGTTCGAACATGGGGCCGCCGCGCATGGCCGCCGGCTCTTTCGGATTGGCGCCAAAGCCGAGTGCAATCGTGCCGCCCGCCATTTGGGAAAGGCGGTCGCGCATCGATTCGGCGGCGGCGATGCCTTCGCAAATCGTGATGGCGTGTTCGATGCCGGGCAACGCCTTGAGGAAGCGGCCGCCGCTGGCAATCACCAGTGCATCGTTTTCGACGGGGCCGTGGTCGGTCAGCACCTTGCGTCCGCCTTCTGCGATACCGGTTACCCGGCCATGCCAGAAATGGATACGCTGCTTGAGCAGCCAGCCATGCAATTTCAGTCGAAGGTCCCCGCCACTACGCATTCCGGATGGCACCCAGATCAGGCTGGGGTAATAAACAAATTCCGATGAAGGCGCGATCAAAGTGATATCCGCTTTCGGCAGCCGCTTTCGCAATTCCCTGCCAGCGGTCAGGGCGGCGAAACCGGCGCCCAGAATGGTGATGCGTGGTGGAAGTGACATGGTGTTCCTGGTAGGTTTGATCTGATAGTGCATGCACAACAAGATGCGATTTTATCTTGTTTATTAGCAAAATCTAATAATCCTGCCACGGCGGACGATCCGGTTATGATTTGAATAAACGCATACCTGAAGTCAAACAAACCGATGCCAATAAAAAAAACGGCAAATATTTTCCTGTTTTGTTTCTGGCTGCTGCCGGTGTTTCCGGCACAGGCAGGGACGGAGTCGCACATCCTGCTGCAGGATTCGCCCCTGGCCGGATTTCAGTACCATCAGGGCAAGGCACTGTGGCCCGAGATGAAAGTGGGCGACCGGCTCGATCTGATACGCGAACCGGAAAACAGACATGATGCCCGGGCTGTCCGGGTGGAGTGGCAGGGCCGGAAGCTGGGCTATGTGCCGCGCCGGGAAAATTCAGACATCGCGCGGTTGATGGATAACGGCGCCAGGCCCGAAGCGAAAATCACTCGGCTGATAGAATCGCGCGATTCCTGGCAGCGGGTGCGATTCGAAATCGTGCTGCCGCTGGAGTAGAAAATTCAGGCCGCCACCAGTGAAACGACCTTCATGTTTTTCGACATGGGCAGGGTGCAATACCTGAGCTGACGGCAATGGATGCAGATGGATTCCGGCTTGTGCAGGTAAAAGCCCTGGGCAAAGTCGACGTTCAATTCCCGCAGGCTGTTCAGCGTTTCCAGATCCTGCACGAATTCGCCCACGCATTTCAGCCCCAGGTCGTGCGCCAGCTTGGTCATGGTGGCGACAAAAACATAATCATGCCGGTTGGTGGTCATGTTCTTGACGAAATCGCCGCTGATCTTGAGTGTGTGAACCGGCAGTTCTCTGAGGTAGGCAAAGGAAGACATGCCGCTGCCGAAATCGTCGAGGGCGAATTTGCAGCCCATGCTGCCCAGCATGCGCATGAAATGCTGTGCATCTTCCAGATGGGTGATGGCGGCGGTTTCGGTGATTTCAAAGCAGATTTGCCGGGCGACATCCATCTGGCCGATGGCGTCGATCGCATGGTTGAGAAATCCCGGATCGCCAAAACTGACGCCTGAAAGATTGATGTTGTAGATATCTCCGCTGCCGGGATTTTGCGACAGGTATTCGAGTGTGGTATCCAGCACCCAGCGGTCGATGTTCTGGATGATGCCGAAGCGCTCGGCCGCCGGCAGAAACTGTCCCGGATTGACGATATGGCCGGCGCGGTCCTTCATGCGGATCAGCACTTCATGATGAACCGGATCGCCCGAACGCAGGGGATGAATGGTTTGCCGGTAAAGCAGCATGCGGCCCTCGTCCATGGCGGCGCCGATCTCGGCCACCCAGTCCATTTCCTTTTCCAGAACCTGCATGCCAAGGTCCGTCCCGTGATAGACCTGATAACGGTTTCGTCCCTGATTCTTGGCGGCATAGCAGGCCTTGTCGGCCCTGATCAATATCTCATCCATGTCCAGGAGCGGGTGACCCTTGCCGAACAGCGTGATGCCGATGCTGGCGCCCAGCCTGAACTGCCGGTCTTCATGCTTGAACCGGTACACGTTGATCAACTGGATCAATTCATCGCAGGTTTGCAGGACGTGATTAAGCGCGGCGTTTTCAATCAGCAGCCCGAATTCGTCGCCGCCTATCCGGCAAAGCAGCCCCTTGTTACCGACGTACCGGCTGACCGTCTGGATCAGTTCACGCAGCATGCGGTCGCCCGCGTGGTGCCCGCAGGTGTCATTGACCAGCTTGAACTGGTCCAGATCGATGTAGCAGAAGGCATAAGCGTGACTGTGATCCTCGCAGGCCTCGGCCAGGCTGGCTTCCAGCACCCGGCGATTGGGCAGCCCGGTCAGGGTGTCTTCCCTGGCCTGCCGTTCAAGTTCGTGCAGCAGCGATGATTGCTGTTCAGCCAGGTCGTTGAATACCTGAACCGTCATCAGCAGTTCCGGCGCGGCGTTCCCAGGCGCAAGCACTTTCCGGGGGTGGCTACCATTCAGAAAATCCTGCGCGGCCTGGCGCAAGTTCCGCAAGCCGGTCAGGTTGGTGTGCAGAATCAAATTCAGCAACCAGAGCAAGGTAACGAGTGTCAGCGCACCCCAAGACAGGTAATTGATGGTCTGCTGCCAGAGCAGGTTTTCCTGATCGTGGGCATTGGCTTCAAGCGAAAGGGTTCCGTGAAATGTCTCTTCGATATAAATGGGCTGGGCGAGACCGGCGGAGTGCATGCCCGTCAACCGGGCAAACCATTCCGGACGCTTGCCGGTATCGCGCGATTGAGTCAGTTCGATGCGCTGTCCGAAACGATCCGAATACGCCAGAAAATTCAGGTCGTCGTTATCCATGCGCTTTTGCAAAGCCTGCCGAAGACGCTCGTTGTCGTGCAATTCCACCCAGCCCAGGATGGAATCGGTGATCAATCCCAGTTTGAGCTGGCTTTGCCGGTGCAATTGATCCAGCGCCTCGCGCGAGCTGATGCTCAGGCCAACATAAACGGATATCAGGAAGGCAGTCGAGAGAATGGCCGTGGCCAGCCACATGACCCGGGCATGCAGCGAGCATGAGGAAAACCAGCGTGAAAAATAGGGAACTCTCATGGCATTTTCGGGTTTCTTGTAAACGTCTGGCCGTTTACGGCATCCTTTTGTCAGCCGGTGCTTTTTGCCGGACCTATTCTGGAGTATCTGTATTGTGTAATCGGCAGCCGGCCGGGATGTTCCAGTCCGGCCGCCTTATAATCGACACATGAGAATTCTGGGAATCGAGACCTCCACGGAGCATTGCTCGGCCGCCCTGTGGCGGGACGGGCAGGTGGCCTTCCACACCGAACTGGCCGGACAGCGGCACAGCGAAATCCTGCTGCCGATGATCGACACGCTGCTGAATGAACAGGGATGCCGCTTGCAGGAACTGGACGGATTGGCATTTGGCGCGGGGCCGGGGTCGTTTACCGGCGTGCGCATCGCCGCCAGCGTGGCGCAGGGGCTGGCGCTGGGGGCCGCAATTCCGGTCATGCCGGTCTGCACACTTGAGGCGCTGGCCGAAGCAGCGGGCCAGGATCGCGTGGCATGCGCCCTGGATGCGAGACTGGATGAAATCTATTTCGCTGCCTACGAAAAGCAGGGCGATTCCTGGAAGGCCATTGTCCCGCCCTGTTTGTCCGCCATTGCCGATCTGCCGCAGCTGCCGGGTTCGGGCTGGAGCGGCGTGGGCACCGGCTTTTCCGTGCTGGAAGGCGAACTTGCCCGGCACCTTCATCTGGATGCCGCGCAGTCCGATCGGGTTCCGGATGCACGGGCCATTGTCGAGCTGGGCGCCCGGATGCTCAAATCCGGCGCGGGGCTTGATCCGGCGGGCGCGCAGCCCATCTACCTGCGGGATAAAGTGGCCATGACCACGCAGGAACGTCATGCGAAAGGTTACCGGTGAGCGCCGTTCTTGAACTGGTGCACGCCATCCGCCCCATGCGCGAGGCGGACATTGCCGCTGTCCTGCGCGTGGAGCGCGCAAGCTACGAATTTCCCTGGAGCGCGGGCAATTTCCACGATTCCATTCAGGCCGGATACAGCGCATGGGTTTATGAAGTAGGTGGAGAGATCATCGGCCACGCCATCCTGATGGCCATCGCGGGCGAAGCGCATCTGCTCAACATCACAATTTCGCCAGACTGGCGGCGGCAGGGACTGGGCCGGGCCTTTCTGCTTCACCTGCTGGATACGGCAACACATCACCATGCCAAGGTGCTGTTTCTGGAAGTGCGTCCCAGCAATGCAAGCGCCATCGCCATGTATCAGCAGTCCGGTTTCGAGGCTTTTGCGCTGCGCAAGGGCTACTACCCGGCACAGGATGGCCGCGAGGACGCGCTGGTAATGAGGCGTTTTCTATGAGGTCGCTTTCATGAGTCTGCCGCGCGAAACCGTTTTAAAGGAGTTGGGCATATCGCCGGTATGGCGGTTGAAGGCATCCGGCCAGGCGGCGCCCGCAGCGGGTGAAGTCGCGGACCTTCCCGGCGAGGCAGTGCCCGCAACAGACCGCCGCACGCAAATCCAGCACATGGACTGGGCAGAACTCAAACAGGCCATATTGACCTGCACCGCATGCGATCTGCACAAAACGCGCACCCAGGGCGTGGTGGGCGTGGGCGACGAAAAAGCCGAGTGGCTCATCATCGGCGAAGCGCCTGGCGCGGACGAGGACGCGCAGGGCGAACCCTTCGTCGGCCAGGCCGGCAAACTGCTCGATGCCATGCTCGCGGCGATCGATCTCAGGCGCGGCGAGAATGTCTACATCGCCAACGTGCTCAAGTCCCGACCGCCTGGAAACCGCAATCCCGCGCCGGAAGAAGTCACCGCCTGCCTGCCGTATCTGGAACGGCAGATTCAACTGATTCAACCCAAACTCATTCTTGCCATGGGCCGCTTCGCCGTGCAAAGCCTGCTCAATACCGAGGAAGCCATTTCCCGCCTGCGCGGCCGGGTGCACCAATACCAGGGCGTGCCGCTTATCGTCACCTATCACCCCGCGTATCTCTTGCGCAATTTGCCCGACAAGGCCAAGGCCTGGGAGGATTTGTGCCTGGCGGTGGAAACAATGCGGTCCATGAAAAGTTAATTCTTTTCGTGCTTGCTTGATTTTCCACAATCCGCCATAAAATCGGACTTGCCCCATCAACAAGGAGGACGGCGATGAAAAAGTGGCTCGCGATCGGTTTTCTTTCCCTCAGCCTGACGGGCTGCGGCTACAACACCCTGCAAACCACGGACGAGACCATCAAGTCGTCGTGGTCCGAGGTGCTCAATCAATATCAGCGTCGCGCCGATCTGGTGCCCAACCTGGTCAACGTGGTCAAGGGTTACGCTGCGCATGAAAAGGACATTCTCATCCAGGTGACCGAAGCCCGCGCGAAAGTAGGACAGATCCAGGCGACTGCCGACCTGGTCGGCGATCCCGAAGCCTTCAGCAAATTCCAGGCGGCGCAGGGGCAGCTCTCCGGTGCGTTGTCACGCCTGCTGGTGGTGGCCGAGAATTACCCGCAGTTGAAAGCCGACGGCGTTTTTCGCGACCTGCAGGCGCAGCTTGAAGGCACCGAGAACCGCATTACCGTCGCGCGCAACCGCTACATCGATGCCGTCAAGGACTACAACGTCACCGTGCGGCAGTTTCCCAGCAACCTGACGGCCATGGTGTTCGGCTTCAAGGTCAAGCCCAACTTCAGCGTGGAAAACGAAAAGGCGATCGCCACGCCGCCCAAGGTCGATTTCGGACCGGCCACTTCGGCACCTGCCCCAGCGCCAGCCCAACAGTCTGAAAGCGCGCCCGCCGGTCAAAGCCCGCTCAGCGCGGGATATTAAAACTGGATGAACGCAGAGGCGCAGAGACGCAGAGAAAAACAGGCCTTCATGCGTGCTGGAAATTGGCAAGCTGTCCTTGGCCGCCAGCCCGTGATGTATCCAATTAAAGAGCGCCTTTTGTCTTTCTCCGCGTCTCTGCGCCTCTGCGTTCTGCTTTTTCTTCTCCTGGCGGGCTTGCCGCTTCGCGCCGAAGTCGCCGTTCCAGCATTAACCCAGCGCGTCACCGACCTCACAGGTACGCTTGCGCCAGACACCGTCAGCCGGCTGGAATCAACGCTCGCGCAATTAGAACAGAGCAAGGGTAGCCAGATTGCCGTGCTCCTCATCCCAACCACGCAGCCCGAGGACATCGCGCAATACGGCATTCGCGTGGCGGACCAGTGGAAGATCGGCCGGGAAAAAATCGATGACGGCGTAATCCTCATCGTGGCCAGGGACGACCGCAAGGTGCGCATCGAAGTCGGCTACGGGCTGGAAGGCGTGATTCCCGACGCGGTGGCCAGGCGCATCATCGAGGAAGATATCGTGCCGCGCTTTAAACAGGGCGATTTTTCAGGTGGCGTGGAGGCGGGTGTCACACGAATCATGAAATTGATCGAGGGTGAGCCGCTGCCGCCGCCGCGGACCGCACAGCCCATGCAGGGGTTCAATCTCGATAACCTTGTTCTGCCTTTTATCATCGGCATTGCAGCGGGCGCGTTCCTCGGTGCGATTTTCGGCAAGGGCTTGGGCGGATTCCTGGCCGGCCTGGGCGCGGGCGCCTGGGTCTGGTCAACCATGGGCATTGCCTTGCTGGCCGGTGGCATCTTTTTCTTTATCTGGCTGATTGTGATGAGCATGGGACGCGGCGGCGGACATTGGACAAGCGGCGGAGGCGGCTGGCCGGGCGGTGGGGGCGGTGACTGGGGTGGAGGCGGTGGAAGCTGGGGCGGCGGCGGGGGCGATTTTGGCGGAGGAGGCGCGTCGGGATCATGGTAATGCGTTGGCTGCGACACCTGTTTGCGCTTCCGTTCACCTTGCGGCGGCGGTTTCCGGCTTCGTTGCTGGCGGAAATCGAAACCGCCATCCGCGATTCGGAGAAACATCACAATGGCGAAATACGCTTTGCCATCGAGACCGCGCTGCCGTTTTCCGCGCTTCTGGGAAACGTGAGCGCACGGCAATCCGCCATCCAAGCCTTCAGTGATCTGCGCGTATGGGACACCCGGGACAACAGCGGCGTGCTGATCTATCTGCTGCTGGCCGATCACGATCTGGAAATCGTGGCCGATCGCGGCATCGCCGAAAAAGTCGGCCAGTCGCAATGGGACGACATCGCCCATGCCATGGAACAGCATTACCGTGCCGGACAATTCCGCGAAGGCTCGCTGGAAGGCATCCGGCGTGTAACAGAATTATTGACCGCGCATTTTCCGCCTGGCGAACGCAATCCCGACGAACTGTCGAACAAACCTGCAATAATCAAACGATAGGAAATCCATGAGCACATACATCATCTGGTGGATACTGGCCTTTGCCCTGGTGGCGCTGGAATTGACCACCGGCACCTTCTATCTTCTGGTCTATGGACTGGCCGCCGCCGCTGCCGGCATCGCGGCCTGGCTGGGCTTTGGCCTGGTGGCACAACTGGTCATTGCAGCCGTCATCGGCATCGCCGGCACGCTGGCGTTGAAGAAATGGCGGCGGGCCGGGGCCACGGACGAGGACCTGCAGGACCTGGATATCGGCCAGATGGTTACGCTGGAAAGCTGGAAAGATGGGCGCGGCCAGGTGAAGTATCGCGGTGCGCTGTGGGATGCCGAGGCGAAGGATGGCAGCGTGGACAGCACCAAACCGCTATACATCCGCGCCGTGCGCGGAACTGTGCTAATGGTTGGCAATTAAATAATCGCATGCAAGCCTGCTCCTGCGCTTTTTATGTAGGAGCACCCTTGGGTGCGATGAAGAATTTTTCACACCATCTTTCTTCTAGAGGGGAATAAATGGAAATCGCTCTCGCATTTGTAGTTGTTGTCCTCATCGTCATTGCCAAGGGCGTTCGCGTAGTCCCGCAGCAGCACGCCTGGGTCATCGAGCGCCTTGGCCGTTTTCATGGCGTGCTGGCGCCGGGCCTCAATCTGGTCATTCCCTTTGTCGATCGGGTCGCATACAAACATTTGCTCAAGGAAATCCCGCTCGATGTACCCAGCCAGGTGTGCATCACCAAGGACAACACCCAGCTTGCCGTCGATGGCGTTCTGTATTTCCAGGTCACCGATCCACGCCTGGCGTCCTACGGCTCCAGCGATTACATCGCCGCCATCACACAACTGGCGCAAACGACCCTGCGCTCGCTCATCGGCCGCATGGAACTGGACAGGACATTCGAAGAGCGCGACCACATCAATCGCGGCGTGGTGGAAGTGCTGAACGAAGCCTCGGTCAACTGGGGCGTGAAAGTGCTGCGCTACGAAATCAAGGATCTGACCCCGCCGAAGGAAATTTTGCACGCCATGCAGGCGCAGATTACCGCCGAGCGCGAAAAGCGCGCGGTGATCGCCACCTCCGAAGGCAAAATGCAGGAGCAGATCAACGTCGCCACCGGCGAGCGCGAGGCTGCCATCCGCGAATCCGAAGGCGAAAAAATGGCCGCCATCAACCGTGCGCAGGGCGAGGCCGAAGCCGTCAAACTCGTGGCCGAAGCCACCGCCAAGGCGCTTTACATGGTGGCCCAGGCGACTCAGGCGCCCGGCGGCATGCAGGCGGTAAATTTGAAGGTCGCGGAAAAGTATGTCGATGCCTTCGGCAACCTCGCCAAAACCAACAACACCTTGATCGTGCCGTCCAACATGGCCGACATCTCCAGCCTGATCGCCAGCGCGATGACAGTGGTGAAGGCGCAGAGTGGTGAAGCCAAATGATTACTCCCTCTCCCCTTGTGGGAGAGGGTTGGGGTGAGGGGTAATGAAATCCATCACCTTCTTCGACCAGCAGTTCCAGCAGCAGATCGCCAAGGGCGAATTCGCGCTCAATCCCTTTGAACTCGCGGTGCTGCCGCACCTGTCCGGTGGCGTGCTCGATCTGGGGTGCGGGCTGGGCAATCTCGCCATCGCGGCGGCAAAACTGGGCTGCGCCGTCACCGCGCTGGACGCAAGCCGCGCGGCGGTCGACCGCGTCAATGAAGCCGCCAGCAAATTGGGTTTGGGCCTGGCGGCGTATCAGGTCGATATGCGTCACTATTCGATTGACGGCGACTACGACAGCATCGTCGCCATCGGCCTGCTCATGTTTTTCCCGCAGGACAAGGCGCGCGCCATGCTGGCCGACATCATCGTCCACACCAGCCCCGGCGGTCTGGCCGCCATCAACGTGCTGATCGAAGGCACCACCTATCTGGGCATGTTCGAGCCCGAGCACTACTACCTGTTCGATGACAAGGAAATGAACCGCGCGTTCGAAGGCTGGGAAATCCTGCTCTCGCAATACGACGAATTCCCCGCGCCGGAAAACACCGTCAAGAAATTCCACACCGTGGTGGCGAGAAAGCCGGGTTAGTCAGCCTGGAATTGCCTAATGCTATGCATGTGCTAGCATATAGCTAGTTATCCCTTGTGGAGCTTCAGAATGGGTACGGAAAACAAGCCTTCCAATTCGATGCAATTCAACATCAGATTGCCTTCAGAATTGAAAGACCGGCTGGAAAACTATGCCGAATTGGTTGGCCGCCCCCAGGCCAGCGTGGCAAGCGAGGCATTGGCTGATTATCTCGATTGGCGTGTCCCGCAAATCGAGGCCTTGAAACAGGCCATCGCGTCGGCGGATCAGGGGAAGTTTGCAAGCGCGGAGGAAGTGGAGCAATTCTTCAGGCGTTATGAAGCTTAAATGGACGCTTGGCGCCCTGGCCGATCTGCAAAAAATTCTGGATTACATCAAACAGGACAACCCCAAGGCGGTACAGGCACTTGCGGCGGGCTTCAAGCAAACCGCAGAGCACTTGACTCGTCATCCCTTCATCGGACGGCGCGGAGAGCTTGAAGGTACGCGCGAACTGATGCTGCATCGCAATTACCTTATGACCTACCGCGTCAGCAGTGAAACAGTGGAAATTCTGCAAATCTGGCACGTCGCGCAAAGCCGCTATCACTGAATCGAAGCATTCACCCGGCCCATTGCGGGAACTCAGCATGCAGCTTGTGTTGCATGCCTCTTAATGAACGATATCGTTGTGATGACGTCGCCAGATCAGGGCCATGATGCCGCTGATGAAAACGCCGAAGACGATCATGATGGTGTGTATGTGCCAGTCGGCGCGGATCATGAGAGCGTAGGCACCGGTCAGCAACAAAATGGAAATGTTTTCGTTGAAGTTCTGCTGGGCGATGGAGTGTCCCGCGCCCATGAGCAGATGGCCACGATGCTGCAACAGCGCGTTGAGCGGCACGACAAAGTAGCCGGACAGCACGCCCAGCAGCGTGAGCAGGATGGCGGCGATCCAGAAATCATGAATGCCGGTGAGCACGATGGGCAGAAACCCAAGCGCAATGCCGGCTGGAAGTACGCCGACCGATTTTTTCAGCGGCACCAGCCATCCAGCCAGGGCCGAGCCGATGGCGATGCCCAGCGCCACGAGTCCGGTGAGTTGGGTCGCCTTGTCGAGTTCAAACGTGAGGTTGAGCGCGGCCCAGGCGATGATCATGAGCCGCAGCGTGGCGCCCACACCCCAGAATAAAGTGGTAACGGCCAGCGAAACCTGGCCGAGCGGGTCTTTCCAAAGCAACAGAAAGCTGTGCCAGAAGTCGTACAGGACGAAGCCGGGTTTTTTGCTGGCCAGCCGGTGGTCGATGGGCAGGCGCGGAATGAGCAGGTTGACGATGGCGGCCAGCAGGTACAGCGCCGTGATGACGGCGATGGCGAACATGGGCGGTGCCGCATTTTCATGCATGCTGAAGCTGGCGATGCCCGCGGCGGCGATGTCGGGGTTGATCAGCGCGCCGCCGATGATGGCGCCCAGCACGATGGCGGCAACCGTGGTGCCTTCCATCCAGCCGTTGGCGGCGACCAGTTTCTCCGGCGGCAGGATTTCGGTGAGGATGCCGTACTTGGCGGGCGAGTAGGTGGCCGCGCCGATGCCGACGATGGAATAGGCGGCCAGCGGCGGCAGGCCCATGAGCATGGCGGCGCTGCCCAGAAACTTGATGGCGTTGCCGATGAACAGCACGCGGCCCTTGGGCAGCGCGTCGGCGAACGGCCCGACAAAGGGCGCCAGCACGATGTAGGCGACGACGAACACGCTTTGCAGCAGCGGGTGGTGCCAGTCGGGCATGCCGTAAAACATGAGCAGGCCGATGGCGGCGAACAGCAGGGCGTTGTCTGCGAGCGCGGAAAGAAACTGCGCAACTAGAACGGTATAAAAGACGCGATTCAAAGGATTCTATCTGGCGGAATAGTCGCGTTTATGGTTAAATAAAAAACTTTTCTACAGCCAATTATTTCGGGGCCCTTTAGGAATATTCATCATGGCCGACCGCAGACTGCAAGTATTCTACACCGTTGCCAGGCAGCTCAGTTTTACCAAGGCTGCCGAGACGCTTTACATGACCCAGCCTGCGGTCACCTTTCAGGTCAAGCAGCTGGAAGAGCATTTCAATACGCGTCTGTTCGAACGCAGCCACGGAAAAATATCGCTGACGCCGGCTGGTCAGCTGGTGATGGGCTATGCCGAACGCATCCTGGCCATGTCCGGCGAAATGGAAGCGCGCGTGGGCGAACTGACCGGGCAGGTGACCGGGCCGCTGATGATCGGCGCGTCCACCACCATTGCCGAATACCAGTTGCCGCGCATTCTGGGCAAGTTCAAGGAACGCTATCCGGAGGTACAGGCACGGCTGATGGTGGCCAACTCCGAAACCATCGAGAACAAGGTCGCGGACCACAGCCTGGATGTTGGCCTGATTGAATCGGTGCCGCACCATCCGACATTGAAAGTTCACGCGTGCTGCGATGACGAGCTGGTGATGATCTGCTCGCCGGAGGACAGGCTTGCCAAAAAGGGCAAGGTATCGGCCAAGGAAATGGCCGTGCAGCCATACGTATCGCGCGAAATGGGTTCCGGCACGCGCGAGGTGATCGATGCCTATCTGCGCGATCACAACATCAACCCGGATGACCTGCACGTGGAAATGGAACTGGGCAGCCCGGAAGCGATCAAGGGCGCGGTGCAGGCGGGCCTCGGCGTCGCCATTCTTTCCGCCGCCACGGTCAGCAAGGAAATCAGGCTGGGCGAACTGGTGGCGATTCCTCTCGATCCGCCGCTGCGCCGCCCGCTGTCGCTGGTGTATTCACCCGACAAGTTCCGCAGCAAGCTGCTGGATGCGTTCATCGGTTTTGTCGAGGAACGTTTCAGCGTTTGCGACACCATCGTCCCCATGAAGAAAGCTGCGGGTGGCAAAGGCGCCAAATGAGCGCTGAAAGCAAAAGCCTGCTGCGCATCTACCGCGAGCTTTCACCCGCAAGACAGGCGGCATTGCTGGAATATGCGGAATTCCTTTCCAGCCGCGAACGCGTCGAAGGTGAAAACGCGGTTCCGCAAGAGCCGCAACCGATTGCGCGTCCCGATCAGGAGTCAGTCGTCAAGGCCATCCAGCGCCTGATGTCCAGCTACCCCATGCTGGACCGCAACAAGCTCTTCCAGGAAACTTCCGTGCAGATGACCAAACATGTGATGCAGGGCGTGCCCGCCAGGGAAGTGATCGACGAACTGGAAATCATTTTCCGGCGGCATTACGAGACGCATGCGGCGGAGCGGGAGAATTCAGTTTAGGGTTTTTCCGCAGCTCCAGCAGCTCAGAAAGTTTCTTGGATTGATTTCGCCGCAATGTGGGCAGCGCTTGTTTTCGCTGCTGTCCGTGTCCTGCATTTCCCGCAACAGCTGAAATGCCACTTTTGCCTGCGCATCGTCCTCCACCCACACCTCCGGCCACATTTGCGTTGCGGCCAGCTCGCCCACGCCGCTGGATGCATTGGCATTGAAGATATGCGCCTTGATGTCCTGCGTTGCCAGCACATCGACCGCCACTTGCGCGTCCATCAGGTTGGCGGCGATGTAAACCCGCTTCACCTGGCGGTGGCCTTGATTGTCGTCCAGTCGTAGGGCAGGGGCTGCGAGGGCCAGTTGCCCTGCTGGCTGATCATGTCCTGCAAGGTCTGCATGCGATCGTCGCTGGCCGGGTGGGTGGAAAGCAGCGCGGGCGGCGCGGCGCCCTTTTCCTGTTTGTGCAGCTTCGAGAAAAAAGTCACCATGCCTTGCGGTGCGATGCCAGCCTGCCTCAGCGCGGTAAGACCTTTCTGATCCGCTTCGCTTTCCAGATCGCGGCTGAATTTCAGTTCGCCCAGCGTCGCGGCCACATCGCCCAGCGCGCCGCCACTGATGTCGCCCAAGGCCAGCGCGAACGCAGCGCGCAGACCCAGGGTATGCACCAGGTTCTTGAGCGTGTGACGCAATTCGACGTGCTGCACTTCATGCGCCAGAACGCCCGCCACTTCCTCGGCGGAATCGGCGGCCTGGATGAGGCCGGTATTGACCACGACATAACCGCCGGGAATGGCGAAGGCATTGATCGCGGCATCCTCGGCGACATGCCACTGATAGCTGTACTTCGAGCCTTTTGTCAGTCTGGTTCCCATTTCCTTGATCGCCGCTGCATCCAATCCGCTTTGCCTGAGCTTCAAACCTGCGGTGGCCTGTTTGAAGGCCAGCTCGCCGAGTTTCTGTTCGTTCTCGATCGAAATATGGCTGGCCACCCAGCCGGCGATGTTGTGCGACTGCCAGAACAGCAACGCAAGCAGCAGGAGCGGCAGGGCAAGAAACAACCCCAGCATGCCCAGGCCGAAACGCGAACGGCGTTGCTGGCGCGACACGTCTTTTGCCGCGCCTTTCAGCAAACCGGAAAGCGGCTCTGGCGCACTGGTCCGAAGTTGAGTCAGCGCGTTTTCGTCGGCTGGGCTGATGGCCCAGCGGCCTTCTTCCTGGTGCCAGAACAGATAAACCTGTTTGTGATCGAAGCCGCCGAGCGTCACGCCGATTTCATCCAACGGCACATCGACGCGGCTGCCATTGATGACGAGCGCGCCATCCATGAAACCCGCGCGGGCTTTCTCTCCGTGAGAGGGGAGGTGGGGAGCGAAGAGAAGAATGTCGAATTCGGTCATGAATGTGAGGCAAGTCTTTAACCACCAGGGACGCAAAGTACGCAAAGAAGTTTTGTAGGGCGGGAATACTTTCCCGCCGGATTGGGTAGATACCGTCGGCAAGGTATTGCCGACCTACAGGTTGGGGGAGGGCAGGTCATTCTGTCCGCAACGCTTCCACCGGATCAAGCCGCGAAGCCATCCACGCCGGCATGACGCCCGCAGCGAGGCCGATCAACATGGACGCGACAATCGCCCCGCCGACATATTCCCATGGCACCTGAACCGGCAGGGCCGGGACAAAGGTTTGCAGCAGCCACGCGAGGCCGCCGCCAGCGGACACCCCGGCAAGGCCGCCCAGCAGCGAAAGTCCGGCTGACTCGAACAGAAACAGCGTACGGATGCGCGTGCGGGTAGCGCCCAGCGCCTTGAGCAGGCCGATTTCAGGTACGCGTTCGTTTACCGAAATATGCATCAGCGTGATGATGCCGACCGCGCCGACCAGCAACGAAATGCCGCCCAGCGCGGCGACGGCGAAGGTCAGCACGTCCAGCACGGTGGAAAGCGTGGACAGCATCTGCTGCTGCGGCGTGACGGTGAAATCCTCGCGTCCATGACGAGCAAGCAGAATTTTCCTGATGCCTTCGACCACCACGTCCACCGATGCGCCGGGCCGGTACACCACATGCGCCTCCATCACGCCTTCGCGGTTGAACAGTTCCAGCGCGCGCGCGGTGGGGATGTATACCGTGTCGTCGAGGTCGAGGCCGAGGATCTGGCCCTTGGAGGCCATGACGCCGATGACGCGAAAGCGGTTGCCGCCGACCTGGATGACAGAACCCAGCGGGTTCTCGGCGCCGAACAATTCCTGCCGGGCCTTGGAACCCAGCACGGCAAAGGCGCGGGCCGAATCCAGACTGTCGTGCGGCAGGAACTGTCCTGATGCCACGCGCATGCTGAATGCCCTGGAGAAATCCGGGCCCTCGCCATACACCATCACGCGGCGGCTCTTGTTGCCGGCGCGGATTTCCGCATTGCCCATCACGCCGCTGTTGATGAAGCTGGCATGGGGCACATCCTTCAACGCCTCGACATCCTCCAATGTCAGAGGCCGTGTGGTGCCGATGGAGCCGACCGAGCCGCCGTGCGTCTGGGTCTTGCCGGGTGTGATGTTGACGATATGGGTGCCGAACTGGGTGAACTCCGCCAGCACGAATTGGTGGATGCCTTCACCGATGGACGTCAGCAGGATGATGGCGGCAATGCCCACGGCAATGCCGCCGGCGGAAAGTCCGGTGCGCAGCTTGTGCGCGGTGAGCGCGCGCCAGGAAAAACGGAAACTGTCAGCGGCTTTCATTTTGGAAATGAAAAATTGACGCAGAGACGCAAAGGTGCAGAGAACACCTTGAGATAGAAATTCGCGGTAACGAAATGCCTAGAACCGGGCACGAATTCCTGCAAAGCTGCAAATTCGTTCATTCGCTCTTGCATTTCTCTGCGCCTTTGCGTCTCTGCGTCGATAGGTTTTTTCATCGTCTCTGCGTTGAAAAGGTTTTTCATCTTCTTGATAGCGCCAGCACTGGATTGAGTTTTGCCGCGCGGCTGGCGGGCAGCAGGCTGGCGAGAATGCCGGTGAGCAGCGCCGTGCCGATCGCGGCCAGGCTCGCCCAGGCGGGCGGATAGGCGGGAAGCTGCGGGTAGGCGAGGCGAAGAACAAAACTGCCCGCGTAGCCGAACGCGATGCCGGTCGCCGCACCGGCCAGAGACAGCCAGAGGGTTTCCATCAGAAACAGCTGTTTGATATTCCTGCGCGTGGCGCCCAGCGCTTTCAACAGGCCGATTTCCGCCGTGCGCTGGCTGACCGCCACCAGCATCACGTTCATGACGAGGATGCCGGCCACGGCCAGGCTGATCGCGGCAATGCCGGAAACCGCGAAGGTCAGCGCCTTGAATATGCGGTCGAAAGTAGTGAGTACGGCATCCTGGGTGATGACCGTCACGTCTTCCTCGCCGTCGTGTCGCAGCCTGATGGCTTCGCGGATGGCGGCCTTGGCGGGTTCGATGGCATTGCGGCTGGAAGCCTCGACGAGAATGCGAAACAGCGATTCGGTATTCAGCAGCGCCTGCGCATGATCGATGGGAATCATGGCAATTTCATCGGTATTGAAGCCCATGCTTTCGCCCTGCGAGGCAAACACGCCGGTAACGCGAAAACGTCGATCCGCCAGCCGGATACGCTGGCCGACCGCGTTGCCTGTCGGAAAAAGCTCCTCGGCCAGCTTGCCACCCAGAACGATTTCCGCCGGGTTGGGACCGTTGCCCGCCGTGAAGCCACCCTGCGCCAGCTTCATGTGGCGGATGGCAATGAGGCTGGCGGTGCTGCCCAGTATCGTGACTTCGCGCAACCGGCCGCCGGTGCTGATCTCAGATACGCCGACATTCAGCGGCGCATAGCGGCGGATGCCGCCCAGCGTTGCCAGGCTTTCGGCGTCGTCCAGCGTGAGGTCGCGTGGCGTTTCACCGACGATGGCGCCGGGGAAACCGCCGGAGGTTTCGGCCCGGCCCGGCAGCACGATGATGAGATTGGAACCGAGCGAAGCGAACTGGTTGACGACAAAGCGCCGTGCACCATCGCCCAGCGCAGTCAGCGTGACCACGGCCGCCACACCCAGTGCCATCGCCAGCAGGATCAGCAGGGCCCTCAGCCGGTAGCTGACGACGGTGCGGAAGGAGAGGGTGAAAGCGTCCCTAACGTTCATCTTCCACGATCTCGCCATCGCGCATCTGGATGCGGCGATGCGCGCGGCTACCCAGTTCGCGGTCGTGGGTCACGACGATGACGGTCGTGCCTTCATGGTGCAACTTCTCCAGCAGCGCGACGACTTCCGCGCCGGTTTTGTGATCGAGGTTGCCGGTGGGTTCGTCGGCCAGCAACACGGCGGGATTGAGGATGGTGGCGCGGGCGATGGCCACGCGCTGGCGCTGGCCGCCGGACAGCTCGGCCGGACGATGGTTTGCGCGATCGCTCAAGCCGGTCTGTTCGAGCACGGCTTTTACGCGTGCCTTGCGCTCGACAACCGAAAGGCCCTCCAGTATCAGCGGCAGCTCGATGTTTTCCGCAGCGGTCAGGCGGGGAATCAAATGAAACGACTGGAAGATGAAGCCGATGCGCTCACGCCTGACCTTGGCCTGTTCGCCTTCCGACAGCGCGGTCACGTCACGGCTTTCCAGAAGATAGGTGCCGCTGTCGGGCTGGTCGAGCAGGCCGATGATGTTGAGCAGCGTCGACTTGCCCGAACCCGACGGCCCCATGACGGAAACGTACTCACCCGAATTGATCGTCAGGTCGATGTGGTTGAGCGCCCGCACTTCCTGATCTCCCATGGTGAAAACGCGGGAGATGTCATTGAGCTGGATCATTTTGCGGTTTTTGACCTGGCCAGCGCACCCGCCTTGATCGCCTCGTCCTCGAAGCTGGACACCACGCGCTCGCCCTTGCCCAGTCCTTCGGCGACTTCGGTAAACGCCCAGTTGGCCAGACCCGGCTTGAAGGTTTTTTCCACCAGCTTCTCGTTATCCTTCGCCAGCGACAGCACCTTGTTGCCTTCCTGGATGGCCTGGGTCGGCAGGCGCAAGACCTTGTCGCGCGATTCGAGAATGATCTCCACATCTGCGCTGTAGCCAGCCAGCAGATTCTTCGGCACTTCCGCCGGATCGACGAAAGTCACTTCCACATCCACCGTGCGCGCCTGCTTCTCAACCTCGGTGACATAGGGCGCCACGCGCCTGACCTTGCCGGCAAAGGATTTTCCGGGCAGGGCATCGAGTGCAATTCTGGCCGGCATACCGGGCTTGATCTTCGGCGCGTCGATTTCGTCCATGGGCGCGGTGACGTACAGACAACTGTCGTCGATCAGGTCCACGGCGGGTGGCGTGGGAATGCCGGGTGGCGAGGGCGTGGTGAATTCGCCGACCTCGCCGGTCACGCGCGCGACGATGCCGGCGAAAGGCGCATACAGCACCGTGCGCGCGAGGCTGGCGCGTGCCACATCGATCTGGCTTTGCGCGCGCTTGATGTCGGCGCTGGCGGCGTCGCACGCGGCCTGTTGCGCGCGTGCCTGCGCCCGTGCATCCTCCGCGCGCTGCGGGCTGACAAAGCCCTTGGTGGCCAGCGCCTCGGTGCGCGCCGCGTCCGACTTGGCGTTCTCGGCCAGGATGCAGGCCTGCCGCTGGTTTTCACGTGCAGTCGCGACCTGCCTTGTGGCCAGTTCGGCCTGCGCGGAAAGATCGCGGTTCCACAGCTCGAGCAGTTTCTGTCCCTTCTTCACACGATCGCCTTCCTTCACCCACAGGTTGGTGATCTGTCCCCCGGCGGGCAGGGCCAGCTTGGAACGTCGGCAGGCTTCCACCGTGCCGGCGCGGGTGTTGACCACCGTGGCCTCCACCAGTCCTTCATCGACGGTGGCAAGAACGACCTCAACCGGCTTGGGCCGCGTCGCTTTCCAGATGCCGAATGCGACGCCTGCGACAACGAGCAGGGCGATGAGGATTTTGATGAGGGTTGAGCGAGTGATGATGGGCTCCGATGTCAATTTGTCTCTGCTTTATACCCCTCTCCCAGCGGGAGAGGGTGCCCGAAGGGCGGGTGAGGGAGAAATGCATGCACTACACACCATAGTGGTCGAACCTGGAATTCACCCTTACCCCTGCCCCTCTCCCTGAGGGAGAGGGGTTTTAGCCATTATCCCCATCCAGCAGCCCGCCCAGATTCCCCAGAAACGATCCCTCGCCAACCTGCCTTCCACCTGCCTGCGGCGCGGCCATGATGATGCGGTTGGCAAGGCGGGAAAGCGGCAGCGACTGCAGCCAGATCTTGCCCGGTCCGGTCAGCGTGGCGAAGAACAGGCCCTCGCCGCCAAACAGCGCGGATTTCAGTTTGCCGACATACTGGATATCGTAATTTACCGTGGGGGCCAATGCGACGATGCAGCCGGTATCCACACGCAGCGTCTCGCCCGGCGCCAGGCTGCGTTCCATCAGCATGCCGCCCGCATGCACGAAGGCCAGCCCGTCACCTTCCAGTTTTTGCATGATGAAGCCTTCGCCGCCGAACAGGCCCACGCCCAGTTTTCTCTGGAACGCGATGCCGAGCGATACGCCCTTGGCCGCGCACAGGAATGAATCCTTCTGGCAGATGAGCGTGCCGCCCAGCGCCTGCAAATCCATGGGCAGGATACGGCCGGGGTAGGGCGCGGCGAAAGCGACACGGCGCTTGCCGTTGCCCTTGTTCTGGTACACCGTGGTGAAGAGCGACTCGCCGGTGACCAGGCGCTTGCCCGCACCCATCAGCTTGCCGAAAAAGCCGCCCTGCTGGTCGGAGCCATCGCCAAAGATCGTGTCCATGTCGATGTCGGCGTCCATGTACATCATCGCGCCCGCCTCGCCGATGGCAGCTTCGCCCGGATCGAGCTCGACCTCCACGTACTGCATGTCTTCGCCAAAAATTTCGTAGTCAACGACATCCATTGCCATGAGTGTTTCCTTGCTTGCTGGTTGATTCAAAAGACTTGATTCCGGATGGAACCTACATAAGAAGAATTGTATCCCGCGAAAGTTTCAGGCGGTTTGAGGTTTTGGTTGCAGGTGGAGTATTTCCCTGTAGCCCGACCGGGTCATTTCCCGCGCTTCTTCCAGCAGTTCTCCGGAATGGGCATCCAGGTCATCCAGCAGTTTCATCCAGTACGCCTGCTGGTTCTGCAACGTGCGCGGCGCGGCCAGGCCCTGTCTTTTCAGGGCGGCCTGCCTGCCGATCAGCCACTGCCTTGCCGCCTCCTGTTGAGCGGGCAAGGGGAGGGTCAAATCAAACACCAGTTGCGCATCGGTTCCGGATTCAACCGGCCGGTCAAAACGAAAACCCGGCGCGGGCCGCCAGTTGATGGGCGATTCCAGTTCCCACGCGGGCAGGGCCGGGTTCTGCGGAAACTGGTAAAAGCCCCATTTGGCGCCCATCCAGCATTCAATCAGTTGGCGGTCTTCGTCGTCCGTGGTGCAGGCCGCACCCGTCATCTGTTCCGGGTCCCAGGCCGGGCGGGATGCGCGCGGATCGTTTTTCCAGTTGAAGAAATCCCGCCTGGGCGGCGCGCCATAGTCGGCTTCCAGCGCCTGCCAGGTCGCAATGAAATCGCGGTAATCGGCCTGATAGTCCGTATTGCGGCGCAGGAATTCCCAGGCCCACTGGCCGATGTCGAGTTGTGCAAGCCGTGTGTCAGTCATGGCCCGAGCTTATCACTGTGTACCTGAATATGGAGTGCACTCTATATATATGGTCCTTCGTGGGGCAGGTTGTGCAAATTAGCCGTCTCGTCTTCTGACATCTCTCCCCTAGGGAGAGGGGTTTATTGACCAGTTCCTGATAGCGGCACAATCAAGACCGGATGAATCATTATTCCCTCAATGGAGCCCAGGTATCCAATGGAAATATTCCACATTTACTGCAATGAATCTGCCCAGGCTGAAGGGTGGTCATCCCTGCTCAGGCACGCATGTGCTTCCTTCATGGTGGCAGGAGGCCGACCCAATCAGATACTGGCTGGATAGCAGGCATTTTTTGTGATTAAACATCCACTTTGGCGGCCATGACGCAGGCAAACAATCAGAACCCGAGTCACAGCCAGCTAAAGTTTCCGATTCAGGCTGCTAGCACTGCTTGTCGTCTTTTTTCCAGCCCAGTATCGCCACGTCCACGCGATTGCGAGCCTTGAGTTTTTCCATGATATAGCGCATGTGGTTGCGCACGGTGTTCTCGGATAGATTGAGTTTGTTGGCAATTGCCTTGTTGCTCATTCCACGTTTCACAAACCTGACAATTTCCAGTTGTCGTGGCGTCAAACAGTCAAGTTCGTTTTGATTGAAATTGCCTTGCGCCATGCGCTGCATGACCCCGATGGGAAAATTGCTCTGCCCTTCGCAGACATTTCTTATTGCTGCAATGAGCTGGTCTGCTCCACAGGTTTTAACAAGATAGCTATCTACGCCTGATGAAATGGCCTCTGCAACTTCACGTTCTGTGTCTGCTATTGAAAGCATTATGAGCTTGAGGCCTCTGGCTTTTATTCCTTCCACCAGATCGAGGCCATCCATATCCGGAAGGTATCGATCCAGTAATACCACATCGGCCTGGCCTCCTGCTTCCAGCCAGTCCAACAGGTTTTTTCCATCCGTCAGTTGGGCAACCAGGGTGATATCCGAAGACTGGCTAATGTAATTTGAGGCTCCAAGGCGAAGCAACGGATGATCGTCTACCAGTACAATTCTGATTTGCTGGCCTGTTTTCAATTTTCCTGTCTCTTTGGAGTAAGGTCCCCGCGGTCCTGTAATCCTGTTTGCCAGTAGGTGATCGTGGATACTTTTACAGTCTTGCTCATGTTTCCTTCATCGAGATGAAGCCTGCAATACCAGATGCTGATCCATCCTTGACTATTTTTTCATGGTCATTTTCGAGTAATGCGCGGCCAGTTCTGCAAGCTGCTCGTCGCCTACATCCCTGAGCATCGAATTCATGCGTGAATCCTGACGGGTTCCGCTTTTGTAGGCACGCAAGGCTGATAGCAGATAGGTCTCTTTTTGCCCGGCCAGATTGGGAATCAGTTTGTTGGTGCCAACACCATTCTGCCCATGGCAGGCAGCGCAGGCTTGCACCAGCTGTCCGGTCTTCTTCACGACAGTCTCCGGCGCGTTATATGCCTCAAGAAGTCTCTCGGCCTCCTTGTCGGCATCGCTCTGCTTGTTATGGTCAGTCGTCGATACCATTTTCATGTCTGGCAGGGAGTAAACCGACTCAATATCATTCATGGCAATGACCGGTACCTTGATCTTGCCTTCGCCAAGGAGATGATCCACGAAGTGCTGCGAGGCGGAGCGGTAATTGAGTTTGGCCCGCACCACAATGCGATTTACGTCAGGAGACAGGTTGAAAAAATAATTGCTAATGTGATGCCCTTTGGGCGGAATGGTGTTGCGGCGCTCAAAACGCTCGACTGTCCAGATGAATTGAGCAGGATTGCCGTTCTTGTCCACTGCATAATTCTTGAACATGGTGGCATTGGGATCGACTTCATCATGATTATCCAATGCGCCTGACCGAAGCAGAACACGGCCGTTCTGATCCGTGACTGTTACATCTACCCACAATTCGCGGACGAAGGTAAGACTTGTCGGCAAGTCATGTCCCGCGCGCTGGTTGGTCACTTTTACCGCCAGATGGCGCATGCCGCCCTGACCTGGAACTTGATTGAGTGACACATTCATGTCGGCAACATTGCGCAGTCTTTTGACTGCAATGCCAGCATGCCGGTGTGAATCCGGATCACCAAGCACGGCTGTGATAACAGCATTGCCCCCGACAAAACCGTGGCCATGCACAATCTCGCGATCCTTCTCGGCGCCAATGCCGGCCTTTCCGCCCAGCCCATGCTCCTTGAGTTTGGCGGCGGGCGTAAGCGTATCCGCCACGCGCATGGCGGTTTCCACCGGTACCATGTGACAGTCCTGGCATTGCACGCCATTCTGGGCATATACGGAATATTTCCATTCATCGTAGGTACGTTCCAGCGGAAACTGGTTGAGCGGATTGAAGATGTTGTGACAATTGCCGCAGAAAGCCGCCTGGGTGTGCTGCTCGGAATAGGCAGTCTCATGATAGGGCGACTTGGCATCCTTGATCGGACCGCGCTTCACGGGGCCAGGCGAAGATTGGTAGGAACCATTGCCATGTTCCATGACAGAAGATTTGCTGAATGTGGAGCCGGAAATCGTATGACAGACATCGCAAAAAACACCATTCTCGGCGATCGGGGGTGCGGTGAAGCCACCGTGTTTTCCCATGGCAGGGTCGAATTTGATGGATTTCGTCAACATGCCGGCAGGACTGTGACAGCCGCCGCACAGGTTGCCAATGTTGCCCCCCAGCTCTTTTTCGGCCAGAGCCCATTCGGCCTGAAACAGCGGATCCTTGAAGGAGTTGGAATGCATGGAACCTTTCCATCCCTGATACTGAACGGTATGGCAGCCCCCGCAGATGGCTGGATCTTCCCAGTTTTCCGGAGTCACCTTCTGCTCTGGTTCCAGTCTGGCCAGTGATGGTGCATTCGGCATGTCGGCTGATGGCAGCATGATCGAGGCCTTCAAGGGCTGTATCAAAGCCTGACCAGAGGATTCCGAGCCAACACTCAATCCCATCCAGGAGAACATGCCTGTCACAACGGCAAGCAAGGAAAAAAACAGCCTGATCTTTGAATCGCCTGACATGACTACCCCCGTAATTTTCAGTTCACTTGCAATACTGGTTCTGCTCCGCCTGTCTGCTGGCGGTGATTCATTTGACTGGCAGATTCGAGTAATAGGCGGCCAGGTGCCCAATATCCTCTTCAGTCAGCGGCTTCACCATTGCACCCATCACGCGGTCATTCCTCGACCCGGAACGGTAGTCCTTGATGGCCTTGAGCAGATAGGCCTCTTTCTGACCGGCAAGATTGGGATAATTGGGCGCTGCTGATATGCCGGTGACCCCGTGACATCCTGCACATCTTGCCGATGCCGCCTTTCCAGGCGCGGGATCACCTGCATGGGAGGCATGAGGCAGGCATGCATAAACCATCACTGCAAGAAAAGTGCTGACTCTGCTTGTTTTCATCGCATCTCCTCATTCGATGTTGTTGCCTCTCCGGAAGGCTTTATTCTTGTTATTCATTGCTGCATGCCGTTGCGCATAAAGTCACACAGAACATGCGTGAAGAAAATCATGGTTTCTTTATGGGCACTCACGGCCGTGCAGCGCGAGTGACACTTCTAATTGGTCTTCATGGAATAGAGTAATTCAATATCCGGGCGAGGCCATGGTACTTAACAACTCACTGGCATGACCATTTACACCCGGCATGAATAACAGGCAGGCATTGGTATCAAAAACACAACCCGGTTGGTATCTCGTGGTTATTGATTGTTCTGCGCATGGTCAACTAAATTAGGGGCTCGTCTTGTCATCTGGTGCATGCCTTGCTGCACGCCTGGAATGCAAGCCAAGAAAATGACATTTGTATTATGAGGAGGAGCTAAATTGAAAAAAACCATATTGGCGGCATCCATCATGGTTGCCTGCGTATTTCAGGGCACTATGGCGGCTGATGCCCCTCCAGAAACACCCACCCCCAAGCCGGAAAACATAGAGGCCTATCAAACCTGGAAAGCCACGGACTATGCCATCAGTACGCCTCTGGGCGGGCTGAAGGGCGATGTGGCCAATGGGCGAAAAGTGGCCATACATCGCGGCAAGGGCAACTGTCTTGCCTGTCACAGCATGCCCATATCCGAGGAGGAGTTCCACGGAGAGATCGGCCCGCCACTGGCTGGGGTCGGAGGCCGTTATGACGCGGCTCAGCTCAGGCTGCGAATTGTGAACATGCAGGAATTGAATCCTGGCACGCTCATGCCTCCTTTCTATAAACACCCCGATCAGTTCAACAGGGTCTCCAAGAAATACCAGGGGCGCACGATCCTGACTGCACAGGAAGTCGAGGATGTGGTGGCCTACCTGACGACGCTTAAATAATGGGGAGACAACAATGAAACTCAAGAAAACCATAATGATTGTTGGCATGAGCGCGGCTGCCATCCAGTTGAGTTCGACCGCATACTCTGCGGAGCTTTTTTCCGGTTACACACTGCTGAAACAGGAAACCAGGGAAATGCAGGATGACGATTTCCTGAATCAGGGGATGACTTCTGTGGCAAGAGGGGCCACCTTGTTTTCAGGTGTGGGAAAAAACGGGAAGTCCTGTGAGTCCTGTCACGAAAAAGGCGGGAAGAAGCTGGATACAAAAGTCATTGCCACTTTTCCCATTCTGGACAAGAAGACTCAACGTCCTGTCACCTTGCAGCAGTACGTCATCAACAAGTGGACGGAAGTTCTGGGAAACGCGCCGCTCAAGTATGAAAGTGACGATGCGCTGGCGCTGGAGGCTTTCGTGAGGAACATGGCACGAGGGCAGGTCATCAATGTTCAAACAGGCGGCAAAATGGCGCCATTCATAGAGCAGGGAAAAAAACTGTATGAATCTCGCGCCGGCCAGCTCGACATGGCGTGTGAAAACTGCCATGGGCTGTATCCAGGCTTGAAGCTCAGGGCGCAGGTTTTGTCCCAGGGACACAGCAACGGCTTCCCTTTGTATCGCCTGGCTGATGGCAAGGTGGTTGGTGTGCAGACACGCATGAAGCAGTGTTATGACCAGTTCCGCGCGGATGGCTACCCCTATGGCAGTGAGGAAAACACCTTGCTTGAGCTCTATATGGGTGCGCGCGGCAATGGGCTGAAGATAGAAACGCCAGCAGTCAGATTCTGAAATACTGGATCGGATATCGTTCAGCAATGACCATCATGCATCGCGGATATGTTTACCAATCAGGCAGCGGCTGAGCCCCAGAGGGTTGGCTCTGCCAGGCTTCGAAATCCTCCGAATCCCGCCCGACTGTAAATTTCAGGGCGGGATTTTTTTATTTCTGATTTTGCCTGTTCCAGTTCATGGACAGGGAAGTACCCGCCCAAGGTTGCCACATGGCTTCTAGGAAGCGGCCGCAAGTGTCCATGACGGGAACCTTCCCCTGGTTTGTTTTTTTGCGTGCCGCTATTGGCCAGTGGGCACCGGTTGGGCCGCCTGAGCGGGAGCTGGGGGTGTGGAATTGGGGAACATCTGCACCCAGGCTGCCGGATCAATCAGGTTGGGCGCCTGCGCCTGGGGGACAGCACTGTGCTGAGGCATTGGCGCGGCAGGGAAGGGCATGAAAGTCCCCTGACCCGGGGGAACCGGAGGCATGCCGTAAGCCGGTGCGCCATAGCCCGGCACAGGCATCGGCTGGGGCATCATGGTCGCCGGGTTCATCATGCCCATGGTCGCGGGATTCATCATCATGGCCGGGTTCATCATCCCCATCATGGGATTCATCATGGTCGTCGGGTTCATCATGCCCATCATGGGATTTATCATGGTCGCCGGATTCATCATCCCCATCATGGGGTTCATCATGTATTCCATGCCGAATTGCGCATGGACGGCGGGCGCGGCCAGAGTGGCGGCAATCAGGGGCAGTGCGTAGCGTTTCATGGTGTCTCCTCGGGGTTGAAATTACAGGTCGCCATTGGCATGTGGGTTGTGGCTTCCATTACAGGTCACCTTTGGCCCCAGCCTGCATGATGTTGTCCATCTTGTCATGAATGTCCTTGGCCATGGCGGCAAGTTCCGGACTGATGCCCATGCTGCCGTTGACCGAATCCAGCCAGGCAATGTCCCAGTCCAGTGTCAGCACCCAGACGTTCTTCTCGGCATCTTCCATCACCGCGATGCGGCAGGGCAGGTAGACAATGGACTCCGGTGCCAGCTTCATGATTTCACGGCCGGCCTTGATGTCGCAGAAGTGGAACACCTCCATGCGCGGGGATTCGGTATCGCCCAGCACGGCCTGGATGTCCTTCCACATCGGGCTGTGGCCGACCAGCTTGAAATTGAGGGAATTGGCGCGCAGCTTCATGGACTCGACCACGTCATCAAACGTAATGTCCTTTTTCGCCTTGTACTTGGTCGTCATGTAATTCATGGTGTCCTTGATGTCCATTTTCATGCCGAGGGACATCATGGGCATCATCTGCTTCATCATCCTGGCCTTTTCTTCCTTGCCGATGCTGCGGTTCATGGTCCACGGCCTGGAGGCCTGCTTGGGCGGCAGGGTGATGCCGAAGGGCATGTAGGTGGGCACATTCTTAAGATAGGGGTTGCCCTGAAGATAGGGGTTCACTGGATCAACCAGGGTTGGATCGGCTGCAAATGCGGGGCCTGTCAGCATCAGTAGAACGCTGCCAAGAATGTTACGCGATGTCTTCATGGTGCAAGGGGACGGGAAACAGGTTGCCTGATATTTCATTGATCTCTCCAGTTATTACGTGCTCGAAAAAAGCGGGCCGGCAAAAAAGCTGGCTCATGGGCGGATATACGCCCAGCCTGCTGCCTGCAGCTTGATCAATTCGACTATGCCCGCCTGAACATAGCTGATGCCAGTCAACATGTCGTCCTTTTTCAGACCTTGCGCGTTCATGCTGTTCATGCAGGCCACGATCTTCACGCCGTCTGTCAGCGCATCGCTGACCTTTTCAGCCACCAGGGAGTCATCTTTCAGCATGCCCATGGCCTGGTCGTATACCACCAGCTCGAGCTGGATATTTTCCGGCCCGAGTTCGCGCTGGATATTCCGGAAATTGCCGAACACCTCGTTCCAGGTGTGCTGGTCGTTCTCGGCAACGGAAAAGACTGCCTTGTAGCGAGGCTTGGATGCTCCAGGTTCGGCATGCGCCAGCGGGCCGAAGAGCATACCGGCCAGAAAGATGAGTACCAGCATGGCATGGCTGCTAGTCGGAAATTTCATGGATGCTCCCTGCTTGTTTGTGAATTTGGCATGGCTGACAGCAAATGGGTAACTCGTCAGGCCATCATGCCCTGATTGCCCTCCAGGCCGATAACCTTCGGCTCGTTGAGCTTCACTGGCTTGACCACTTTCACATCGCGCAGATATTCAGCGACCACGTCCCAGATCGGTGTTCCGGTTACGCCTTCACCCACGGGGGCCCAGCCGGCAACCTTGTATACCTTGTGCGGATCAACAGGTTCGCCATTCAGGGTCATGTCATTGATGCGGTTGCCTATGGTGGCATTGGGCGTGACGGAATAGCGGATGCCACCCACTCGCACCATATCACCGCCCTGCTGGTAGTAGGGGTCGGCATTGAACAGGTTGTCGCACACATCTTCCATGATGGTCTTGATGGTTTCTCCAGTCATGTTGTTCAGCGTGGTGGAGTTGTAGGTGATGGCTACCTGGTCCATGAGTTTTTCCATGGTGATGAAGTCACCCGGCAGCAGGGTGGTGCCCCAGCGGAAACCGGGCGAGAACGCCGCGTCTGCGCCTTTCACTTTCATCAGCGCATCGCAGATCATCTGATCATAGGTGCCATTGAAGTTTCCGCGGCGATAGAGCAGGTCTTCCGTCACGGCGAGTTTTTCGTTGAGTTTGCATTCGAATGGCGCGCGGATCCTAGTGATCAGGGCCGCCATTTTTTTGTCTGCTTCCAGCAGGTTGGAAAATACCGGCACCAGGCGATATTTCCAGTCCCTGACCTTGCCACCCTTGACGTCGAAATCCATCACGCCAAGGAATTTGCCGTTGGAGCCGGCATTGGTCACCAGCGTGATGCCATTCGCATTCCTGACCTGGATGGGCTGCGGCACACCATCATGGGTGTGGCCGCCGAAAATGGCGTCGATGCCGGTGACGCGGCTGGCCATCTTCAGGTCCACGTCCATGCCGTTGTGCGACAGCACCACGACCACCTGCGCGCCCTTGGCACGGGCGTCATCCACCCATTTTTGCATGCCGTCGTCGCGGATGCCGAAGCTCCAGTCCGGCACCATCCAGCGGGGGTTGGCGATGGGGGTATAGGGGAAGGCCTGGCCTATGATGGCCACCTGCACCCCATTGATTTCCTTCATGACATAAGGCTTGAACACCTGATCGCCGAATTCGTTGGTGACCACGTTCTGGGCGACAAACTCTACGCCGGCCTTCTTGAAGTCGCCGTTAACAATCTCCATCACTCGTTCGGCACCATAGGTCATTTCCCAGTGCGGGGTCATGACGTCCACGCCCAGCGCGATGCAGGCATCGACCATGTCCTGGGCATTGGTCCACAGCGCAGTGGCCGAGCCCTGCCAGGTGTCGCCGCCGTCCAGCAGCAGCGAGCCGGGGCGCGAGGCACGCACCTTGTCGACCAGGGTTTTCAGATGGGCAAAACCGCCGACCTTGCCGTAGGTCTCGGCAGCGGAACTGAAATCCAGGTAGGTAAAGGCATGGGCATCGATGGAACCAGGCTGAATTTTGTAGGCCTTGAGGAGATGTTCGCCGACCAGATGCGGGACCTTGCCCACCGCTTCCCCCACACCCAGGTTCACATTGGGCTCACGGAAATAAATGGGCAACAGTTGTGCATGACAATCTGTCATGTGCATGAGCGATACATTGCCGAAGCAGGGAATGTCGTAGTAGCTGGATGAAACATTGCCTGCAAGGGCCTTGCGGCTGTTCAGGGCAAAGCCTGCGGCACTGGCGGCGGCTAGAATCTGAAGAAATTCGCGACGGGACATGGACATGATGTTTTCTCCATTTGCCTACCAGTGGGGGTACATCATTCTTGTAACGCCAGGCCGAAAGGTAAATGGTAGCGAAGGACCAAGGATTATGGTCTATTGAAATATATGTTCGGCAGGCACTCCTTGTGCTGGCCGTCTGAATTTAATCCTTGCGCCGTTCCCGGAAAAGACGATTTCCGGAAATCTGGAACACCATGGGCCAATAAGCGTAACGCGCTGGGCCAGCATTTTGGGTGACCGCCATATCAGGAATTGTCCAAAAAACATGCAAGTATTACAATTAAACTTGGAGTAATAATCGAAAGGTAAGGCCATGTCGACAACCCTGACCAGCAAAGGCCAAGTAACGATCCCCAAGCGAATCCGCGATGCCTTGCGTTTGGAGCCCGGCAGCCAGGTGGAGTTTGCCGTCAACCGCGATGGCGAACTGGTAATAGTCAAGGCAGGCAGCCGCCCGAAGAAAAAGGCAGACCGTTTTGATGCCGCGCGCGGCAAGGCGGATGTCAAATGGAAAACCAGTGAGCTGATGTCGCTGCTGCGTGGCGAAGACTGATGATCCTGGTCGACACCAATGTGCTGATCGATGTTCTGGAAGACGACCCCGAGTGGGCGGACTGGTCCATCACCCAGCTTCGTGCCCAGTCCCATGCGCATGCCCTGGTGATCAATCCCATTATTTACGCAGAGCTGTCGCTGACATTTTCAACGGTGGAAATGCTGGATGCTGTTGTCGACAACCTGGGCCTGAAAATGATCGAAATTTCCAGGCCCGCGCTTTTTCTGGCCGGCAAGGCGTTTACACAATACCGGCGCAAGGGTGGCGGGAAATCCAGCGTGCTGGCCGACTTTTTCATCGGCGCGCAAGCCGCGGTAATGGGCTGGCCGCTGCTGACCCGGGATACGCGCCGTTACCAGACCTATTTCCCCAAGGTGAAACTGATCACGCCATAACCACCTGAATCTGGAAACAGGCATAGCCTTATTTCCTGGGGGATCTCTGATGTATTCGTCATGCTCGCGCAAGCGGGCATCCAGTGCATTGATTGAGCTGGGTTCCCGCTTTCGCGGGAACGACAAAACAGAATAGACCAGAGACTCACCAGGTGCTGTCGGTGCAAGGACGCACGATTCGGATTCTCATCGAGCTTGCACTGACTGGATATGTTTGATATCGTGATATCAAATAATAGCAGGAGATGGTCATGGCTCAAGTAATTGTTCGCAATCTGGAAGAGGACATCAAAACCGGTTTGAAACGGCGTGCCGAGAAGCATGGAAACAGCATGGAAGAGGAAGTGCGCCAGATTTTGCGGAATGCGGTCAAGGACGAATCCATGCCCGCCCCCAGATTGGGAAGCCGTATTGCAGCCCGATTCCGGAAATCCGGCCTGAAAGCTGATCTGCCGGAATTTCATGGGCAGACCGTGAATCCCGCGGATTTCGTCTCATGATCATTCTGGATACCAATGTGCTTTCCGCGCTGATGCGCAACGATCCAGAGGAAATGGTGATCGGCTGGCTGGACAGGCAGGCATCCGAATCGATCTGGATCACCAGCATAACCGAATTCGAAAGCCGCTACGGACTGGCGCTGTTGCCGGATGGCAAACGCAGGAAAGCGCTGGAAAGCGCGTTTGAACGTTTGCTGAAAGAAGACCTCGATGGCCGGGTGTTGCCCTTTGACAGTGCGGCGGCGGCACAAGCGGCCATGCTTGCCGCGAAACGGCAGCAGGCCGGAGAGCCGGTTGACATGCGCGATACCCAAATTGCCGGAATCGCACTGGCCCGGCGTGCCACGATTGCGACACGCAACACGCGTCACTTCAGCGGCTTGAAGGTGGATGTTGTGAATCCCTGGGGCAATGGCTGATGGAAGCATTGCACTGCTGGCGCTGCGGCGCCTCGCTCGCCGAACTGACGCCGCCCATCGAGCGGCGGGATGGATGCCCGGCCTGCCGCGCGCAGTTGTATGTGTGTAGGTTCTGCGAGTTCTTTGATCCCAAAGTAGCCAAGCAATGCCGCGAACCGGTCGCCGATGAGGTCAAGGACAAGGAGCGGGCAAACTTCTGCGGTTACTTCAAACCCAATCCCAAAGCGTATGTACCTGTTGATTCTTCCGGTGCGGACAAGGCCCGGTCGGAACTGGACGCGCTATTCGGCGGGGCCGCATCTTCTGCCTCATCATCAAGTGCGAGTGACGCACTAAACAAACTTTTTGGAAAAGACTGATGGAAATCTTCAACCGCTACCACCTCGAATCCGCCCGCCGCCTGCCCAAGCTACCGGTCGATCATCCCTGCTCGCGCGTGCATGGCCATTCCTTCCAGGTGGAAATCCACGTCAGCGGGCCGCTTGATCCCGACATGGACTGGGTAGTCGACTTTGCCGAACTCGATGCGGCGTTTTCACCCATCCACGCACAGCTTGACCACCATTACCTGAACGACATCCCCGGCCTGGAAAACCCCACCACCGAGCGCATGGCGCAGTGGATATGGCAAAAGCTCAAACCCGGACTGCCGGGCCTGAGCAAGATCGTCATTCAGGAAACGCAGCAGTCGGGTTGCGTGTACTGTGGGGAATAAGGGCTTATTGGGTTTGTCGAGGCTAGGTAAAATGGTTGCCGATAACAGATTTGGGAAACAGCCATGAAGAAATCTGAAGCGCAAGCCTTAGGGCCATTGCTTTTAATCGGAATAGTGGCCTATCCGTTTATTTGGCTTCACGAAAAAATCGGATGGGGCGGGATTACGGTTCTTGGGGGCTTTTTTCTTGGCGGTATTTATTACTGGAATGTTCGTGCCTCAAGAAATGATAGGGAAAGATTTAATAAATTAGTGTTGTACGTCCTGCATAACCGGATACATCCGGAGGAAGCCAGAAAATTAAATCACTCTCTTTCTAAAACGAACTTCCGACGCGCGACGCTTATCAGGCGACTTCAAATTCTGAGAGATTCAATTGAAATTGCTTTGACCAGTAATAAGCGTGATACAGCAGAATCGAGGATGACAGAAGTCAAATCATCTTACGAAGAAATTAAGAAGGACCATGCCGATTTGGTTGCTCCTGAAACACTAGCAGAGATAGATCGTGTGGTTAGTGAGTGCGAGAAAGATTTCGGTACCAGCCTTTATACAAACATAGCGAGTGCCCTAATTGAAAAAGCTCAGAAACTCAAAACAGCTAGTTCCAAGGCAAAATATGCCACGTTAGCCATGGAGGCTATTGTCGAAGGCCTTGAGAATCCAAAAAACGAAAAGCGCCGCCTAGAGGAAATGAAGAAAAAAATTGAGCAGTTTGCTCAATCAATAGAAATGAGCAGCTAACAACTGCTCCGTGAACGTAACTTAAAGCGGTGAGCATTTTTTCTCGGCGCCTCAGGTTGGTCGTTGATCACTATTGATGGAAAACGCTGGGCTCGAGTATTTCGTGTTTCAGGCCATCACTTCCATAAACAAGGACAAGGATAAGCAGCCATGCCGGGAACCGTTCGTTTTCACCGGGTGCTGAAGGCGCCGCCGGAGCGCGTGTACCGGGCATTCGTCACGCCGGAAGCTTTGGCCAAATGGCTTCCGCCGCATGGCTTTGTTTGCACGGTTCATCAACTGGAGCCGAAGGTGGGCGGAATGTTCAGGATGTCGTTTACCAACTTCACCACGCAGCAGAGCCATTCGTTTGGCGGCAAATATCTTGAGCTGATCCCCAACGAGCTGCTTCGCTACACCGATGAATTCGATGACCCCAATCTTCCGGGTGAAATGCAAACCAGTATTTCGCTCAGGCCTGTTTCATGCGGTACGGAGTTGAGCATCGTGCAGGAGGGCATCCCTGACGCCATCCCGACGGAATTGTGCTATCTCGGCTGGCAGGAATCGCTGGCATTGCTCACATTGCTTGTTGAGCCGGAGATTCGGCAGTAGCGGGAAGCAGAACCGGTCTGTTGATGTTTTCGAAAATCATGACAGTTTGCTCAATCCGTCATTGCGATGCCTCGCTATGACAAAACCATTTGTCATGTGATCTGAAATTTTCAATAGGCCGTTTTCGGCAATCTCAATTCGAATCGAATTCCGCCCGGTATCAGGAATGCTTTTACATCGCCGCCGTGTGCCTGCGCGATGGAGCGGGTGATGGCGAGGCCGAGGCCGGCGCCTTCGCCGGTGTCGCGCCGCGCGGGGTCGATGCGGTAGAAGCGGTCGAACAGGTGATCGAGATGGTTCTGGTCGATGTTTGAACAGGGGTTGTCGAAGGTGACGATGACTTTGTCGTCAGCCGTGCTCAAGCCGGCATTCACCGTGCAGGATTTGGGCGCATGGCGGATGGCGTTGGAAAGCAGGTTGGACAGGGCGCGGCGAAGCATCAGCCGGTCGCCGTGGATCGTGGCGGCGCCTGTGCATTCAAGCCTGATGCCATTGTCTTCGGCCAGCGCTTCGTAAAACTCGAACAGGTCGTGGATTTCTTCAACCAGGTCAACCCGCTCGCGCGTCGGGACGATGAGGCCGTTGTCAGCCTTGGCCAGGAACAGCATGTCGCCGATGGTGCGGGCCAGGCGTTCAAATTCTTCCAGATTGGACGCCAGCACTTCGCGGTATTCCTCTGCCGTGCGGGCCTGCGTCAGCATTACCTGTGTCTGCATCATCAGCGTGTTGACGGGGGTGCGCATCTCGTGGGCCAGGTCGGCGGCAAAGGCGGACAGGCGATCGAACGAGCCGCTCAGGCGATCAAGCATGGCGTTGAATGATGAGGTCAGTTCTTCCAGTTCGGGCGGCACGCGATCATCCGGCAGACGCTGGTCGAGATGATCCGCGCTGATTTGTGTTGCAAGCTGGGCGGTTTTCCTCAAAGGTGTGAGGCCGGCGCGCGTCACGCCCCAGCCGAGCGCCAGGGCAATGAGCGTGGCGAGGGCGATGACGGCCCACAGGGCGAGTTTGACGCTGTCGATGAAATCGCGATGGTGGCTGGTTTCAACGGCCACGGCCAGGGTCATGGGCTGGCCATTCATCCGTGTGTCGAGGCGAAGCGCGAGTCCGCGGTAGGGTGCGTTGCCCTGTGTCCAGGTTGATGCCTTGGCTGCATCCTGTTTGGCCGAAGGATTGGCCAGAAGTGGGGCCGGGTAGCCGGCTTCGCCGAATCCATAGACTTTCTGTTCACCTGAAAACAGCGCAAGCGAAAGGTGATGATGGCCGACCAGCGCGTCATCGAGCTGATGCGGCAACTGATTGAAGCTGTTGTCCTGGCTGGCCTTGGCGATGAGCCGCGAGGCCAGTTCCAGCTTGCCGCGCATTTCTTCCTCGTCCTGTTTGGCAAAGTGGGCATCGATCACATGGATCATGTAGAAACCGACGGACAGCAGGATAAGCAGGGTGGATGCGGCATAGAGCAGGGCCAGGCGCAGGGTGAGCGAACGGCCGAATTTTGCGGCAGTCACGATTGCCTGATCTCCAGCACGTAGCCCATGCCGCGCACGGTATGAATCAGCTTCAACGGAAACGGGTCGTCGACCTTGGCCCGCAGCCGCTTGATGGCGACGTCGACGACATTGGTGTCGGAGTCGAAATTCATGTCCCACACCTGGGAGGCGATCAGCGCCCGCGACAGCACTTCGCCCTGACGCCGCATGAGCAGCGCCAGCAGGGCGAATTCCTTGGCGGTGAGGTCGATGCGCTGGCCCGCGCGGGTGGCGCGGCGCTTGAGGTGATCCAGCTCCAGGTCGGCAATCTGCAGATGTTCCTGTTCCTTCATCTTGCCCCGTCGCAGCAGGGTGCGGATGCGCGCCAGCAGTTCGGAAAAGGCGAACGGTTTGACCAGGTAATCGTCGGCGCCAAGTTCCAGCCCGCGCACCCGGTCGGCGACATCGTCGCGCGCGGTCAGGAACAGCACCGGCGTCTGGTTGCTTTCGCCGCGCAAGGTTTCCAGAACCTGCCAGCCGTCCATTCCCGGCAGCATGACATCGAGCACGACCAGATCGTAATCGCCCGTCTGCGCAAGGTGGAGCCCGTCGGGTCCGGTGCGCGCGAGGTCGGCGACGAATCCGGCCTCTGTCAGCCCCTGGTGGAGGTATTCGCCGGTTTTGGGTTCGTCCTCAACAATCAGCAGTCTCATGGGCTCACTATATCGCGATCCAACCTGATCAAAGCCTGGATGACAAAATTGTAATCTTCCTGTCAGCCTGCTGTTGGCGATGCGCTGGAAAATTGGGCATGTCCGCCAAAAGATATCCTAAGCAATGAACCCTCCCGGCATTATTCTGTTTGCCCTTGCCTGCCTTGCCGCCATTCCGGCCCATGCCGCCGAATCGCTGCGCGAGGCGCTGGATCGGGCCTGGGAACGGGCGGCGCAGGTGCGCATTGCCGAATCGCGCGGACTGCTTGCGGAAGCGAGCATGGCTGCCGCCAAAAGCTGGTTTCCCGAAGCGCCCTCCATCGAATTCAGCCATCGCGACGACCGTCTCAACGAAAACATTGGCCTGCGCGAACGGGAAATTGATCTCAATCTGCCGCTCTGGCTGCCGGGCCAGCGCAAGGCCCAGAAAGGCCTGGCCGAGCAGGAAGCCGCGGACAGCAGGGCGGCCATTGCCGGGGCTCGCCTGGTATTGGCGGGCCGGCTGCGCGAGGCGGCCTGGTCGTATGCCGCCGCCCGGACAGAATCCGGGCTTGCCGATGAACGACTCGATACGGCCATGCGCCTGGAAGCCGACGTGGCCAGAAGGGTGAAGGCGGGCGACCTGGCCCGCACCGATCTGCTCATGGCGCGGGAGGAAACGCTGGCCGCGCGCAATGCCGCAACCGAAGCGCATACCCGTGAACGCCAAGCGCAGATCCGCTACCGTGCCCTGACCGGGCTGGAGACTTTGCCGAAACGCATGGAGGAGGAGGTTGCCCGTGCGGATCAGTCGCATCCCCGTCAGCTCATGGCCGAGGCCGCAGCCGGACGCGCTCGCGCGGAACTGATCTTGACGCGGGAATCGCGACGCGATGCGCCTGAATTGAGCATCGGCTGGCAGCAATCCCGCGATGCCCAGTCCCAGCCGGACAACAACAGCCTGCGCCTCGGTCTGCGCCTGCCTTTTGCCACCGATGGACGCAACGCGCCGCGCATGGCGCAAGCCAGCGCGGGATTGATTCAGGCCGAGGCAGAAAGCAGGCAGGCCAGGGATGAAATAGAGGCCGATCAGCGCGAAGCGGAAGCCCTGCACGAGAATGCCGAAGCCGCGAATTCAATCGCCGGGGAGCGCGTGGCAGCCGCGACGGAACGGTTGAGGCTGCTGCAAAAAGCATTTGATCTGGGCGAGCTGTCCCTGTCCGAACTGATGCGCGCGCGCGGCACGGCCAATCAGGCAAGGCTGGAAGCGGCCCGGGCTCGTGTCGCGCTTGCCTCGTCCAAAGCAAGGATCAATCAATCCAGGGGAGTGCTGCCGTGAAATTTCCAGTTTTCCTGATCGCCTGCTTTCTGGGCATGGTCGCCCACGCGCATGAGGGCCACGATCACGGCGACGAGACGAAGCCGATGGTTTCCGGCAGCATCGCGCCGCGATTCGAGGCGCGCAGCGATCTGTTTGAACTGGTTGGCATTTTGAACGGCGAGGAATTGTGGCTGTACCTGGACAAGGCCGAGAGCAACGAGCCGGTTGAGCAGGCCGCGATTGAAATCGAATCGGGCTCATTCAAGGGCAAGGCTGTAGCTTCGCAGGGAGCATACAAGCTTGCGGCGCCCTCGCTTGCCCAGCCTGGCCAGCATGCGCTGACGATTACGGTTGAAGCCGGCGAGGATTCCGACCTGCTGACCGCCAGTTTTGAAATGAAGGCGACGGATTCGATGGAGGCGAAGAAGGCGCCGGCAGGCAATTGGCTGGTGTACGCCGGGGTTGCCGTCGCGCTGGCCGTGCTGGTGGTTGCCGTCATTCGCATGAGAAAAAGGAAATGAACATGCGCCTGACTATATCTCTGATGCTTGCACTTGGCCTGTCCGGCCATGCGCTCGCACATGGCGGCGAGGATCACAGCCACGACGAACCGGCCCCGGTTGCCAGGCCGGCGAATGTCGCGGTCGCGGCAATGGCCGAGGCTTCCCAGCGTCTGGCCGATGGCAGCGTGTTCGTTCCCAAACCCGCGCAGCGCGCGCTTGGCATACGCACGGTGGTGGCGGAGAAGGGTGAATTTCCCAAAGTCATCGAGCTGCCCGGCCGCGTGATCGCCGACCCGAATGCAGGCGGACGCGTGCAGGCCGCGCAGGCGGGCACCATTGCGGCGGGGTCGAACGGCATCGCGCTGGTGGGGCAGCGTGTGGCGCGCGGACAGGTGCTGGCCTGGCTGGCGCCCGCCATCGATGCTTCCAGCCGCGCCGACAAGCAGTCCAGCCTGGCCGAATTGTCTGCGCAGGCCAGCGTGCTGGAGAAACGTCTGGCGCGTCTGGAGCAGCTTGAAGGCAGCGTGCCCGCGAAGGAAATCGAACAGGCGCGCATCGAACTGGAAAGCCTGCGTGCAAGACGATCAGCGATCAGTGGCGCGCTGGGCGGACGCATTGCACTCGTCGCGCCGGTCTCGGGCGTGGTGGCGTCCAGCAGCGTGAGCGTTGGTCAAGTCGTTGACGCGAAGGAGGTGCTGTTCGAGATCGTCGATCCAAACCGTCTCGCCGTCGAGGCGCTGGCTTTTGAAGCAATGTCCATTAACAGGCCGGGCCGCGCAACGGCGCGGGTTGGGGAATCCAGCATCGGGCTGGATTTTGTCGGCGCCGGGCTTGCCTTGCGCGAGCAGGCTTTGCCCGTGCTGTTCCGCATCCGGCGCGAGGCAGGCGGGGAAAATGCGCCGCTGCTTGCAATCGGTCAGACCGTCAAGGTGCTTGCCGAAACCGGAACAAAAACGGCGGGCGTTGCCGCGCCGGCTGCCGCGATCGGCCGCAATGACGCCAACGAAAGCGTGGTCTGGGTACACGACACCGCGGAACGCTTTGTGCCGCGCCGGGTGAAAACCCTGCCGCTCGATGCGGATCGCGTGCTGGTAACAGAGGGCCTGGCGGGCGGCGAACGTGTGGTGACGGTTGGCGCCCGCGCACTGGGCCAGGTCAGGTAACGTGTTCAACTTCATCATCCATGCCAGTCTGCGCCAGCGCCTGCTGGTGCTGGGCTTTGCGCTGATCCTGATCCTGTATGGCGCGCTGGCGGCGATGAAGACGCCGGTCGATGTTTTCCCCGACCTGAACAAGCCGATGGTGACGCTGATGACCGAGGCGGGCGGCATGGCGCCGGAGGAAGTCGAACAGCTGGTGACCTTTCCCATCGAAGCCGCCATGAACGGCATGACCGGCGTTACGCGGGTGCGCTCGGTTTCGGGCATCGGCCTGTCGGTCGTCTACGTCGAATTCGACTGGGGCAGCGACATTTACCTCAACCGCCAGCAGGTGGCGGAGCGGCTGAACCTCGTGCGCAACCAGTTGCCGTCCGGCATTGAGCCGCATGTCGGACCGATTTCCTCGATCATGGGCGAGATCCTGCTGATCGCGCTGCCGGCCGATCCGGCCAGAATCGATCCGATGCAGGTGCGCGAATACGCCGACTGGGTGGTGCGTCCGAGACTGCTGACGGTGCCGGGCGTGGCCCAGGTCATTCCCATCGGCGGCGAAGTGAGGCAGTACCGCGTCACGCCAGACCCGGCACGGCTGATGGCGGCCAACATTCCCATCGGCAAGCTGAAAGAGGCCCTGCAAAACTTCAGCCACAACACGGCGGGAGGTTTCGTCGATTCCGGCGGGCGGGAATATCTGGTGCGCAACATTGGACAGAGCAGCCGGCTCGAGGACCTGGCCATGTTGCCGGTGGAGACTCGCAACGGCCAGGTGATCGTGCTGAAGCAGGTGTCCGATGTCGGCTTCGCGCCGGCCGTCAAGCGCGGCGATGCCGGCTACAAGGGCCAGCCAGCGGTGATCCTGTCGGTGCAGAAGCAGCCGGCGACGGATACCGTCAAGCTCACGCGCGAACTTGAAACAGTTGTCGCGGAGTTGTCGCGCAAGCTTCCCGCCGGCATCGAAAAGCCCCAATTCCTTTTCCGGCAGGCCCAATTCATCGAGCGTTCAGTCAGCAATGTGGAAGAGGCGCTCAGGGACGGCGCGATCATGGTGGCCGTCATTCTGTTTCTGTTCCTGGCCAATTTCCGCACCACCTTCATCTCGCTGACGGCCATACCCATTTCGCTGCTGGCCGCCGTGCTGGTGTTTCGTTATCTGGGCCTGTCGATCAACACCATGACGCTGGGCGGTCTGGCCATTGCCATCGGCGAACTGGTCGACGATGCCGTGGTCGATGTCGAGAACGTGCTGCGCCGCCTGAAGGAAAACCGCCGCGACGCGCAACCCCGTCCGGTGCTGGAGGTGATTGCCGGGGCATCGAAGGAAGTGCGTTCCGGCGTGGTCTATGCGACGCTGATCGTGGTGCTGGTGTTCGTGCCGCTGTTTGCCCTGCCGGGTATCGAGGGCAGACTGTTTACGCCGCTGGGCATTGCCTACATCGTTTCCATCCTGGCCAGCATGCTGGTGGCGATGACCGTCACGCCGGTGCTGTGCTATTACCTGCTGCCAAACATGAAGCGGATCGGGCATGGCGACAGCAGGCTGGTGGCCTGGCTCAAGCGCAGGGACGAAAAACTGCTGCACTGGTCGTTCGATCGAGATGGCTTATTACTGGGCATCGCGGCAGCCGCCATTCTGCTTGCCGCCGCGAGTTTGCCGCTGATGCCGCGTTCTTTCCTGCCGCCCTTCAACGAAGGCACGTTGACCATCAACGTGCTACAGAATCCCGGCACGTCGCTGGCCGAATCAAACCGCATCGGTTCGCAGGCCGAGCGCCTGGTGATGGCCGTGCCGGAAGTGACCCAGGTGGGACGGCGCACCGGGCGCGCCGAACTGGACGAGCATGCCGAGGGCGTGCATTACACGGAGATGGACGTTGATCTCAAGCCATCGGAGCGGAGCCGGGACGCGATCATTGCCGATATCCGCCAGCGGCTTGCCGTGCTGCCGGCTTCGATCAGCGTCGGCCAGCCGATTTCGCACCGGCTCGATCATCTGCTGTCGGGCGTGCGTGCGCAGATCGCGCTCAAGGTTTATGGCGACGACCTCGACACCCTGCGCGGCCTGGCTTCGCAATTGCGCGATAGACTGTCGCGCATTCCCGGCGTGACCGATTTGCAGATCGAAAAACAGGTATTGATCCCGCAGTACAAAATCCGTGTGGATCATGAGGCTGCCTCCCGCCATGGCATGCCGGCGGGCGTGCTGGTCGGAGAACTGGAGCGTCTGCTGCAAGGCGAAAACATCAGCCATGTCATCCAGGGCAACCGGCGTTTCGAGCTGAGCCTGCGGTTGCCGGAATCGTCGCGGCAAGGGGAAGGGCTGGACAATTTATTGATTGCAACGCCAACCGGCACGGTTCCGCTGTCGCGGCTGGCAAGCATCGAGGACAGCAGCGGACCGAATCAGATCGGCCGCGAGAACGCTCGCCGGCGTATCGTGATTTCGGCCAATACCGATGGTTCGGACATGGCCGGCATAGTCGCGGCAATCCGCGCAGAAGTTGCGGCCCAAGTCATGCCAGCGGGCTACTTCACCGCGCTGGAAGGTCAGTTCCAGGCGCAGGAACAGGCGGCGCGGCTGATTGCCGTGCTCGCGGCCATTTCATTGCTGATGATCTTTCTGGTGCTGTATTCACGTTACCGCTCGGCCGTGCTGGCGGCCATCATCATGGGCAACATCCCGCTCGCGCTGGTCGGCGCGGTCGTCGCGCTGTGGCTGTCCGGCCAGCCGCTTTCGATCGCGGCCATGGTCGGCTTTGTCACCCTGACCGGCATCAGCGCGCGCAACGGCATTCTCAAGATCAGCCATTACATCAATCTGTGTATGTTCGAGGGTGAGATGTTCGGAAAAGAAATGATCGTCCGCGGTTCGCTCGAACGCCTGACGCCGGTGCTGATGACGGCGCTGGTGGCAGCCTTCGCGCTGCTGCCGTTGATAGTCGCGGCCGATGCGCCAGGCAAGGAAGTGCTGCATCCAGTCGCTGTTGTCATTTTCGGCGGCCTGATCAGTTCAACCCTGCTCGATACCGTGCTGACGCCGGTCATGTTCCTGCGCTGGGGACGGCCGGCGCTGGAACGTTTGCTGGATCAGCATGCCAAAGAATCGTTTTGAATTTTTATGCAAAGGAGAAGCACCATGAAAAGATTGAATGCCCTGATTTTTCTGCTGGCCGCGCTGAACAGTCCTGCTGTCCTGTCGCACTCGGATGAATATCTGGATACCCAGACCACGCCCAACGGCGGACAGATGCGCATGGCCGGCGCCTATCACTACGAACTGGTGGTGGCCAAGGACAGTAAGACGGTGAAGGAAAACCCGGTCGTGGTGTATGTCACCGACCACGGCGGTACGAAGATTTCCACGGCAGGCGCGCGCGGCGCGGCGACGATACTGGTCGGCAAGCTGAAGGCCACGGTCAATCTCGTACCGGATGGCGACAACCGGCTAAAGGGCTTTGCCAAGTACGCCTCCATGCCCGACATGAAGGTTGCAGTATCAGTGACGCTGCCCGGCAAGACCACCGAACCGGCACGGTTTACGCCGCTGGCGAAGCAGTCGACGGACCCGCATGCCGGGCACAAACATTAAGCGGGTGGCTTGAGCGATTCGCTGCTACCGTCTTTCTGCGCCATCCAGGCGAACAGCGAGGCGCGCATCGCTTCCTCAACCGACATCTCGATCGGCTGCACCCAGGCGCGCGGCACGAATACGGTGTAGCCGCCGATCATGTAGCCCATGGGCAGGTAGACCGCCACGCGGTCATCTTGCATGAATCCTGAAGGCAATCCTTCCACGTTCTGCCTCGTGACGAGACCGACGAGTTCAAGCGGCTGCCCGGGTATGCGCAGGATCACGACCTGCTGACCTGTGTTGCCGGGATGCGGCGAGAAGTAATCGGCGAAGCTTTTCAGCGACGAGTAAATGCTCTTGACCACCGGGATGTTGGTGAAGGGCAGTTCGACCAGCGACAGCAGCCGGGCGATAAACGGCTGCGAAACCAGCACACCAAGCAGGAAAATGCCAAGGACGCCGAGCCCCAGTCCCAGCCCCGGCACATAGAAATCGCCAATGAAGGGCCGCACCAGTTGAATGGCCAGCTTTTCCGACCAGGCAAGAAAGAGATACAACAGATATACCGTCAGGCCCAGAGGGAGCGCGGTAATGAGGCCGCGAAGGAAATACTGTGTGATGCGCTTCATCGGAGGAAGGTTACGAAAGCCGTAGTAATCGGAGAAACAAAAATGGCGGCACCACGGCCGCCATTTCTGCTTTGAAACATTGCTTTGTTGCGATTACTTCTTTTTGGCAGCTTTCTTGCCAGCAACGGCGGCCTTGAAACCAGCGCCAGCGGTGAAGCGGGGCACGGTGGTCGCGGCAATCTTGATTTCCTTGCCGGTCTGGGGGTTGCGGCCGGTACGGGCAGCGCGCTTGGATGACTTGAAAGTGCCGAAGCCGATCAGGGTGACGGTGTCGCCCTTGGATACGGCTTTGACGATTGCGCCCATGGCGGCATCCAGTGCCTTGCCAGCGGCGGCTTTGCTGATGTCGGCGCCTTCGGCGGCAATGTCGATCAATTCGGATTTGTTCATGTGGTCTCCTTTGGTTGAGTGGAAGTGTGATCGTACCAGCGTTCACAGGCATTGTGTCGGCCTGGAAGGATCAACTGGGTGCCATTATGTACAAGTCTTTGCCCTTTGTTAATGGGGCAGAGCATGGTTTTACATATATTTTTTTAAAAAATTTGACGGCACGCAACATGCATGTGTGCAATGCATTGCCGCTCCGGTATGCCTGAAAACAGTGCCAATCCGCTAATCTTCCATCAGCGAAACCGTGGCCTGTGAAGTCAACTTGTTGATTTCAAACATCACTTCGCAGTATTCGGTTTGTTCGCTGATGGGTGTGGGATCGTCCGCGCAACTGCATCCCGCAATGATTCCGGCATACAGGATGCCGGCCTTGACCAGCAGGCAATCCGGTGTCTCGGATATGCCCAGAATGCGCACGCTGAAAGGCGAATCCGCGACATGGCTGCTCAACGACAGGCCCTGCTGCAAGGGCAGCAAGTCAGCGTCCAGCTGCTGAACTTCGCGCTTGAAGGTGTCATAAAAGGCTGGTTTTCCCCATGCCGCAAGCGATTCGGGGAGAAGGACATTAGCCATTCATGCGCGGGTAATCGGTATAGCCTTTGGGGCCGGAGGTGTAGAACGTGGCGGGATCGGGTGCATTGAGGGATGCGCCGGCCTGAATGCGCTCGGGCAGATCGGGGTTGGCGAGGAAGGCCGTGCCGAACGCCACGGCATCGAGCTTGCTCTCGGCGATGGCGGCTGCGGCTTCTTCCGGCGAGTAACCCATGTTGCCCACCAGCACGCCGCGGTAATGTTTGCGTACCGGGGTCATTACGTCGCCGGCCTGCTGTTGCATGAAATCGCTGCGCATCAGATGCAGGTAGGCCAGATTGTAATCATTGAGCCGGTTGGCGAGCCAGGTTGCCAGGCCCACCGGATCGCTGTCCTTCATGCTGTTGTAACTGTTCAGGGGCGACAGCCTCACACCCACGCGCTTTCCGCCAAACACGCCGGACACGGCTTCGATGACTTCCAGCAGCAGACGCGCGCGGTTTTCGATTGGGCCACCATAGGGACCTGTGCGTTTGTTCGAGCCGTCGCGCAGGAACTGGTCGAGCAGGTAACCGTTGGCGCCGTGGATTTCCACGCCATCGAATCCGGCCGCCCTGGCTTTTTCGGCGGCCTTACTGAAACCGGCGATAATGCCCGGCATTTCGTCATCGCGCAGTTCGCGCGGTATCACATACGGCTTCATGCCTTCCGGCGTCATGACTTCGCTGTCAGTGATCGCAATCGGGCTGGGCGCCACCGGTTGAGCGCCGTTGTTGAGCAGCGGATGGCAGGCACGGCCGCCATGCCACAGTTGCAAAAAAATCCGCCCGCCTGCCGCATGCACGGCATCGGTGGTCTGCTTCCAGCCCGCCACCTGTGCCGGTGAATAAATTCCCGGCTCGCGCCAGAAGGAAGAATTGCCCTCCATCACCATCGTCGCCTCGGCAATGATCAGCCCGGCGCTGGCACGCTGGGCATACTGCTCCGACATCAACTCGCCCGGCACATGATCGCCTTCGGCGCGGCAACGCGTCAGCGGCGCCATCAGGATGCGGTTGGGGAGGGTGAGGTCGCCAAGCTGAAGCGGCGTGAAGAGGGGATTCATGGCGTGCTCAAAAAAGCTTATTTCACCGCCAGCAATTCCACTTCGAATACCAGCGTGGCATTGGGTGGAATGACGCCGCCCGCGCCGCGCGAGCCGTAACCCATTTCCGGCGGGATGGTGAGCTTGCGTGTGCCGCCGACCTTCATGCCGGCCACGCCCTGGTCCCAGCCACGGATGACGTGGCCCGCGCCGAGCGGAAAATCGAAGGGATCGTTGCGGTCCTTGCTGGAATCGAATTTGGTGCCGTCGGTGAGCCAGCCGGTGTAGTGGACGACAACTATTTTGCCAGCGGTGGCTTCGTCACCCTGGCCGGTGGTGAGGTCTTCAATGATGAGCTCTGACATGTTGATTCCTTTAGATGGGTAGTAAAACAAAACTGGCGGCGTTGAACACACCGAAGCGGATACTGCGGTTGGTCTTGTCTTCGACCACACGGGCGATCAGGTCCTGGGTGGCGATGAGCTTGCCGTATTCGCGTTCGAAGCTGAGATTTTGCACGCCTTCGTGATCCACGCCATTGGTAAGGAACAGCACTTCGCCCGTGGACTTTTTCGAGTTGGACAGACGCCAGGCGACGATCTCGATATTGCGCGCGGCGTTGTAAAGCTTCTGCGGGTCCATGCTGTCGAGCAAATAGACCTCGGTCTTGTGGTTGTACGATGACATGACCATGGTCAGGACGCCAGTCATCAGGGAGTGCACGCGGTCGCCGGCGAAGTCCTCGCGGAAGGCATTGTTGATGGCGGCCGCCCAGTCGAGTTCGCGCTGTGGTGACAAATGCCAGTGATTGACCGGGTTGAAGATTTTCGCGACGGCAGCCTGGACATCCGTGATGCCGCCCTTGCTCATTTCGACCGGGTTGCGTTTGTAAAGCTTTTCCGTCAGCAGCTTGAGGCTGGCGAGGGTTTCCTTCTGATGCAGCTCAATGACGTCATCGATGTCGCCCTTGGCGAGGCCGGCCACGCTCCAGGGCTTGGCGGTGGTTTTGCCATCCTTGCGTTTGATGGCCTGGCTACCACAGGAAGCGAGAAAGCTGACGGAAAGGAGAACAACCAGAAAACGGAGCAGGGTTTGCGTAAAAAACATCAGGACGAGCAGCCGACAGAAATTTCCTTGGCCCAATCGGGCGGTTCGTCAGCATGGTCGCCGAATTCTGGCTGTTCGTCAAAGGGTCTGGACAGGATTTTCCGCAGGAGCTTGATTTCGCATAAAAGGCAGGATAAAGCTGTAAGCAATCAATCAACCCGGCGACCAACATGCATTCATAAACAACAGAGGGGGAACAACATGACCTGCGCTCATTGCATCCAGCGTGGACTGGGGATACTGGACGGCATCGGAAGCTGGCTGCCTAATCTGGCGATACGGGTGCTGCTGGCGTATGAATTCTGGACGGCGGGTATCAACAAGCTGAAAGGGGATAACTGGTTTACTGATATTCAGGACAAATTTCCATTCCCCTTTAGTGTGGTGCCCACTGAAATCAGCTGGCAACTTGCCACCTGGACGGAGTTGATCGGGCCGATTCTCCTGGTGCTCGGTCTGGGCACGCGCTTTGCCAGCGCGGCGCTGTTGATCCTGACCGTTGTCGCCTGGGCCAGCGTGCATGCCGGCAATGGTTACAACGTGTGCGACAACGGTTACCAGCTGCCGCTGATTTATCTGGTGCTGTTCCTGCCATTGTTGTTTCAGGGGCCTGGAAAACTTTCTCTGGATCACTTGATCAGGAAATTCACGGCAATGAAATGAAGTGTCGTCTAGACTGATGTTTTGAGCTGCAACAGAGAATCACGATGGCAGGCATTTCCAAAATCAGGCGCTATGGCCAAAGCATCTGGCTGGACAATTTGACCCGCACCCATCTGGAGGAGGGCAGGCTTGCGGATTTGATTGTCCAGGGCGTGTCGGGCATTACCTCCAATCCGGCCATCTTCCACAAGGCCATAACCGAAAGCCCGTATTACCAGATCGCGCTGGAGAAACTGAAATTATCCGAATCCGATCCCGAGCGGCGGTATGAATCGCTGGTGATCGAGGATATTCAGCGTGCCTGCGATTTGCTGCGGCCGGCTTATGACGCCAGCCAGAACGATGACGGCTATGTGAGCCTGGAAGTCGCGCCACGCTACGCGCATGATGCGGTCGCTACGGTTGCCGAGGCCAAACGCCTGTCCGGGCTTGTCAGTCGCGAGAACCTGCTGATCAAGGTGCCGGGCACGCCGCAAGGCCTTGACGCCTTCGAACAACTCACGGCGGAGGGGATGCAGGTCAACGTGACCTTGCTGTTTTCATTGCGCCAGACAGTGCGGACATTTGAAGCGTATATTCGCGGCGCGCGGCGCTGGCTGGAATCAGGCGGAAATCCGGCGCGATTGAAAGCCGTGGCCAGCCTGTTCCTGTCGCGCGTGGATACGCTGGTGGACAGGAAACTTGAAACAATCAATACGCCAGAATCGCTGGTGCTACGTGGCAAAACTGCTGTGACCATGGCCAAACTGGCCTACCAGCGTTACCGGGAGTTTTTTCATGGCGCGTCATTTGAAACACTGCACAAAGCGGGCGTCCGCCCGCAATACCTGTTGTGGGCCAGCAGCGGCACCAAGAATACGGCCTATTCCGACCTGCTATACGTCGAGCCTCTGATCGGGCCGGAAACCATCAACACCCTGCCGGATAAAACGCTCTCGGCTCTGTTGGATCATGGCCGCATCGACCCTTCGCTGGATTTTGGCGTACCCGAAGCCGAGGCGCACATGGTCGCGCTCGAAGCGCTGGGGCTTGATCTGGACGAGGTGGGTGAAACCCTGCAAACAGAAGGATTGAAGCTGTTTGCGGAGTCATATGACAAGCTGATTGATGTTATGAGCTAGACGCCGGTCTGCTTTGAATTATGCTCGGCTAACCGCCGTGCTGTTTTGATATATGCCCGGTTAGCCGCCATGCTGCTCCAGTTCGACCGGCTAGCCGCCGGTCATGGACATGAACCTGACCAGCTTCTTCGGCGCTTCGCGGAATTCGTGGCGGGCGGGTTTGCGGGCAACTGCGTCAAGGATGGCCTGTTCGATTTCTTCATCGCTTGCGCCTGCTTTCAGCAGAGGACCAAGTTCAAGTTTGTCATCCTGCCCCAGGCACAAATACAGCGTACCATCAACGGAAATGCGCACGCGGTTGCAGGTTTCGCAGAAATGCTGGGAGAGTGGGGTGATGAAGCCGATGGAAAATTTTCCGTCCGGCGTGCCGAGATAGCGCGCCGGCCCGCCGCCCGGGCAGCTTGTTTCCATCAGGCCGTATTTTTCCGCCAGCCGGGTTTTCACCGGCTGCAAGTCCAGGTAGCCGTTTGCGCGTCCGGTGTCGCCCATCGGCATGGTTTCGATCAGGCGCAGGATGTAATCGCCGGCCATGGCGAATTCGACCATGGCGTCGATCTCGTCATCGTTCTTGCCGGCGATGGCCACCATGTTGAGCTTGATTTTGCGGAAGCCGGCTTCTTTCGCGGCATGGAGTCCGGCCATGATCCTGTCGAAGACGTCACGGCCATTGATGGATTCGACACGTTCGCGCTGCAGAGAATCCAGGCTGACATTGAGCCGTGTAACGCCGGCACTTTTCAACGCATGCGCATGTTTGGCCAGTTGGGTCGCGTTGGTGGAAAGGGACAGATCATCGACGCCGGGCAGGGCGGAAAGCCGGGCGGCCAGTTCAGTCAGATTGTGCCGCAATAGCGGTTCGCCGCCAGTCATGCGAACGCGCCTGACGCCAAGCCGGGCAAACGCTGCGATGAGCCGTTCTGTTTCGTCAAAGGTCAGCCAGTGCTCGGGCTCCTCAAAATCCTTGAAACCTTCAGGCATGCAGTAGGTGCAGCGCAGGTCGCAGCGGTCCGTCACGGAAAGGCGGACATACTCAATGGCGCGGCCAAAAGGATCGGTGAGCATGGATGACAGACTGGCGTTATATATGACAAAATATAACCAAGATTTATGACTTTGTCAGCATTCAATTGGAAACAATTCAGGATTATTTGCTGTTGGCAGGATTGGCGGTGGCGGCCTTCTTGTATGCCTCGGTCGGTCACGGCGGCGCATCCGGATATCTGGCCGTCATGGCGTTTGCCGGGCTGTCACCCGCAGTGATGAAGCCCGCCGCACTGGCCCTGAACGTGGTAGTGGCGGGTATCGGTACCTGGAAATATCTGCGCGCGGGTGCGTTTGACTGGAAAGTCTTCTGGCCGTTTGCCGTCGTGTCAATTCCCATGGCCTATGTCGGCGGCGCCATGCATGTTCCGGCCGGCGTGTTCAAGCCGCTGGTCGGCGTTGCACTGCTGTTCGCGGCCTGGCGCATGGTGCTCTCAACCCGCCGCGTCGAAGTCGAGCGTCATCAATTGAAGCTGATTCCGGCATTCGTTGCCGGCGCGGCCATGGGTTTGCTCTCGGGCCTGACCGGCGTGGGGGGAGGCATATTCCTGAGCCCGCTGATCCTGTTGCTTGGCTGGGCCGGCACGCGTGAAACGTCGGGGATAGCCGCGCTGTTCATCCTGGTCAATTCGCTGGCTGGATTGCTGGGCCACGGTGACCTGTCCGCGCTGCCAGGCCATTTTCCGGTGTGGATGGCCGTGGTGGCCGTGCTGGGCTGGCTCGGGGCGGAACTGGGCAGCCGGAGATTCCGCCTGCCTGTCATTCGCAATCTGCTGGCCGTGGTGCTGGCGCTGGCAGGCACCAAGATGCTGCTGACATGAAGGTATTGGGCATTGCGGGGTATAGCGGGGCGGGGAAGACCACCCTGATGGAAAAACTGATCGCAATGCTGATCAGGGATGGAGTTTCGGTTTCAGTGATCAAGCACGCGCACTGCGGGTTCGATGTCGACCAGCCCGGCAAGGACAGTTACCGGCAGCGTCAGGCCGGAGCCTCGGAAGTGCTGGTTGCCTGCGATGACCGCTGGGCGCTGATGCATGAAAATCGCGCTTCGGCGCCGCCCGATCTGAATGAATTGATTGCCAGGTTTTCACCCTGTGACCTGGTTCTGGTCGAAGGCTGGAAGCGCGACCCGATCCCGAAAATAGAAGTGCATCGCGCGGCAAACGGCAAGCCCTGGCTGTATCCGGACGATCCGCTTATTCTTGCGGTGGCCAGCGATGTTCCGCCGCCGGACCATAAACACTGGCTGGCGCTGGATGATGTTGCCAGCATTCGCGCCTTCATTAAAAATCAGCTGGGAGTTTAAGTATGCCGAGGTTTTATGCTTAGTGCCGCCGAGTTATTGCAGGAATTGTTGATGCGGGCCCGCCCGCTGGACAGGACGGAAACCATCCCTTTATCTGAAGCCTACAACCGGGTTCTCGCGGAAGGCTTGTCTTCCTTTGTCAGCGTACCGCCTCTCGACAACACGGCCATGGACGGCTATGCCGTGCGCAGCAAGGATTGCAAGTTGCCCGACGCAACGCTCAAGGTGACGCAACGCATCGCAGCTGGGCAGGTCGGCAAGCCGCTTCACCATGGCGAAGCCGCGCGGATTTTCACGGGTGCGCCCGTGCCGCCCGGCGCCGATGCCATCGTCATGCAGGAAGATACTTCGGTGGAAGGAGATTCAGTCACCATCTACAAAACGCCCCGCCCCGGCGACCACATCCGGCGTGCCGGCGAAGACATTCAGCCGGGCACCAATGTGCTGACACCCGGAACGCGCATGAAAGCGCCGCAACTGGGGCTGGCGGCTTCCATCGGCCGCACGGATGCAAAATTCGTCCGGCAATTGCGGGTGGCGATGTTTTCCACCGGCGATGAATTAGCTGAGCCCGGCAAGCCATTGAAGCCGGGACAAATCTACAACTCCAATCGCGCCACCCTGCGGGGATTACTGACCGGACTGGGCGTGGAAGTGATCGATCTGGGTGTGGTGGATGACAGCCGCGAAGCCACGGTCAAGGCCATGCAGTCGGCGGCTTCGAAGGCTGATGTCATCATCACGACCGGCGGCGTATCGGTGGGCGAGGAAGACCACGTCAAGGCAGCCGTCGAAGAGCTGGGCCGCATCGACATCTGGAAGGTGGCAATGAAACCCGGCAAGCCCGTGGTATACGGACGGGTGGGGGAGACGGATTTCATCGGATTGCCCGGCAATCCGGTATCGGCATTTGTCACGTTCTGTTTGTTTGCGCGGCCCTTCCTGCTCAAACGCATGGGCGCAAGCCAGGTGCTGTATCGTGCGTATCCCTTGCGTGCCGCGTTTGACTGGAACAAGCCAGGCAAGCGCCGGGAGTTTCTGCGCGGACATGTGGTCAGCGGCCAGGATGGCCTGGGCGAAGTGCGTCTGTATCCCAATCAAGGTTCTGGCGTGCTGACTTCAGCGGTGTGGGCGGATGGTCTGGTGGACATTGAAATCGGCCAGACGATTATCAGGGGTGAATGGGTGAGGTTTATCCCGTTTTCAGAATTGCTGGATTGAAGGTGATGAAGTGAAAGTGAAAGTCCTGTATTTCGCAAAACTGCGCGAGAAATTCGGCGTGGAGTCGGAAGAGCTGGAATTATCCGGCGACCACGTCTTTGCCGCCGCGATCGTTGATCTGCTGCGCAAGCGCGGCGAACCCTGGGCCACATCACTAGCCCTGGATGCGGGCTATCGCATGGCGGTGAACCAGACCCTTGCCGGGCTGGTTACGCCGGTCAAGGATGGCGACGAAGTGGCGATCTTTCCGCCGGTGACGGGCGGCTGATGAAAATCCTTGTTCAGGAAAACGACTTCGACCCCGGCGCGGAAATCGCCGCGCTGCATGCCGGCCAGGCCAAAGTCGGCGCGGTGGCGAGTTTTGTCGGTCTGGTGCGCGACATCAACGAGGGCGATGCCGTCCGCACGCTGACACTGGAACATTACCCGGCCATGACGGAAAAATCCCTGCGCGGCATCGTCGACGAGGCGGTGGCGCGCTGGAAACTATTGGACGTGACCGTCATCCACCGCGTTGGCCGCCTCAATCCGCTTGATCGAATCGTCTTTGTCGGCGTGGCGTCTTCCCATCGCGGCGATGCCTTCGCCGCATGCGAATTCATCATGGATTACCTGAAAACCCGCGCGCCATTCTGGAAGAAGGAAGGCACGCCCGAAGGCGATCGCTGGGTGGAAGCGCGCGGGAGCGACGACGAGGCAGCGGAGCGCTGGCATCTATCATCAAAAAAAGACCCGGCCTGAGCCGGGTCTTTCGTGACGCGTTGTCGCGCCGGGTGGGTTACTGCAGGGTGGCGATGTGCGCTGCCAAACCGTCGATATCAGCATCGCTCAGTTTGCCCGCAATCGGGAACATCAGCGCGGATTGTGCACCGATCTGCTTGCCAGCCTTGTAGTCAGCCAGCTTGGCCTTGATGGCGTCGGCAGTCTGGCCAGCCAGTTTCGGGAAGGCGCCCTGACCCTGGCCGCTGGGGCCGTGGCAGCTTGCACATTGGGAGGTGTACTGGGCAACCGGATCCGCGGCAGCGGGTGCGGCAGCTTCAGGCGCTGGGGCGGCAGCAGGCGCCGGTTCCATTGCGGGTACGGCGGGCTGGGCGGCTTCTTCCTTTTTGCCGCAGGCAGACAGACCAAGTGCCAGAACAAGCGAAATCAACAGGGTATTGCGCATGAGATTCTCCAGGTGGAAGTTTATGGGAAAGTGGAATATAAGCAAATGTTAATGTCCTTTTTCCTGTCGTGCAAGTCCGGCTGAAAAGACTGCGTCAGGACTGGAACCGTTTTGGCAATTCCCGCGACATCTGCTCAAGCCAATCGCGATGCCTGGCTTCCATCAATTCAAATTCGGTAATCAGCCTCTGGCCAAATTCCGTCAGCCGGCTGCCGCCGCCCTTCGATCCCCCCGTCGCGCTTTCGACCACGGGTGTGCCCAGGGCGTTGTTCATCGCATCGACTGCATCCCAGGCGGCTTTGTAACTCATCTTCATCGATTTGGCGGCTTTGGAAATCGATCCGGTTTCGCCGATTCTTCGAAGGAGTTCCACACGACCATGGCCGACCACGTTCTTGCCATCCAGTGTCAGCCACACGCGGCCGTGAAGTTTCAGGTTCTTGTTCATGCGCAGAGTGTAGCAATTGACTGCCCGTTGAAGAACTCCGCCTGAGCGCGACAAGGTAGAATCCACGGCCATGAATGCATTTATTGCTGTGGGAGCAGGCGCGGCGCTCGGCGCCTGGCTGCGCTGGGGCATGAGCGTCTGGCTCAATCCGCGCTTCGAATCCTTGCCGTTGGGTACGCTGGCTGTGAATGTGCTGGGCGGCTACTGCATCGGCTTTGCCATTGCCTGGTTTGCACATCATCCCGCTGCGTCACCCGAGTGGCGGCTGTTTTTCATCACCGGTTTTCTTGGCGCGCTCACCACGTTTTCCGCGTTCTCCGCGGAAGTGTTGAGTCAGCTCATTCACGGGCGTTACCTGTGGGCGCTGGCCACCACCAGCGCGCATGTGCTGGGTTCGCTGCTTGCCGCCGGATTGGGCTGGCTGACATGGAAAGTACTGCACGCATGACGCCTGCACTGGATGCCTATGGTCAGGTAGTGCTGTTTCTTGCTTCGCTGGCGGCGAATTTCTTTTCCGCACTGTCTGGCGGCGGTGCAGGCCTCATCCAGTTTCCCATCCTGATTTTTCTGGGCCTGCCGTTTGGCGTGGCTCTGGCCACGCACAAGCTTGCCAGCGTCGCATTGGGGTTGGGGGCGACGATCCGGCATCTGAAAGAAAGCCACTTGGCACGACGCGAGTCGCTCATCATCCTGGGCACAGGACTGCCGGGCGTGGTGCTGGGTGCTTCGACCATTCTCCAGGTGCCGGAACAAATTGCCACGCTTCTGCTGGGTTTTTTAACGCTGGGGCTCGGGGTGTACTCTATTTTCAAGCCTCAGCTTGGCATGACGTATGCACCGCGCAACTGGCAGGGAGCAGGGCTTAATGTGGGCATGGCTGGCCTGTTTACGGTTGGGTTCCTGAATGGTTCGATCACATCCGGCACTGGCCTGTTTCTGACCATCTGGCTGATCCGCCACTTCGGCATGGACTACAAACGAGCAGTGGCTTATACGCTGGTATTGTGCGGATTATTCTGGAACGGTACCGGCGCAGTCGTGCTGGGTTACCTCGGCACGATTGCCTGGAACTGGATGCCGGCCCTGTTGGCCGGATCGATCATCGGCGGTTTTCTGGGCAGCCATATCGCCATCAAAAAGGGTAATCTGTGGATCAAGCGGTCGTTTGAAATCGTGACCATTTTGATCGGGCTTAAACTGATTTTTGCTTAGGGAAGAAGATGCGAATTCTTTCATCGTTGTTTTTCGTTGTAATGCTTGCCGCCTGCAATGAGCATGAAACGCTGCCGTCTGTACTAAACCCGGATGTCGCGAGTGGCGGCGTTGCGGATCGCGCCATCGCCATGGAGGCGTCGCCAGCCGCTGCACCTGTTGAAGAGGGTCAGACGGAACAGAAATACCTTGCCGAACGTCAGCACTGGGTGTTCGAACTGAAGGAGTCGGACATCGAGAAGCGCTGGCAGTCTCATCTGGCGCTGTGCAGCGGAAACTGCGAAGTGCTCAATGCCTCGGTCAGCAAATCGACCATGTCACCGGTTTACGCCAATTTGCAAATGCGTGTGCCACGCAATGAAGCGAGCAAACTGTTCGCGGCCATGGAAAGTCCGGATGTCATCGAGCGGCGCGTGGAGCGCGAAGACAAGACTTTGCAAGTCGTGGATGTCGAGGCCCGGCTGAAGAATTTGTCCGAACTGCGTGATCGCTTGCGGGTTCTGCAAACCCAGTACAAGGGCAGCCTGAAAGACCTGCTCGAAACCGAAAAGGAGCTGGCGCGCGTGCAGGGCGAACTGGATGCCATGACGGCGCAGAGAAAAGTGCTGGCGAATGAAACCGAGAAAATCCTGCTCAATGCCGATTACCGGCCCAAACCCAGCCTGGGCGAGACTGGCGCGTTCCAGCCCCTGGTCGAAGCCTGGCGCAACGTGGGCCGCACCTTCGCGCAAAGCCTGGGTTCGGCCATGCTGTTCCTGGTTGGTGCACTGCCGTGGGTGGCGATCGTCATTCCGGTGTTGTGGGGCGCGTGGAAGGGCATCAAGGCGCTGTGGACGAAATTCAGAACCTGGCGAAAGCCCGCATGACCGACGCAGACTACATGCGTGAAGCGCTCATCGAGGCGAAAAAAGCCTGGGCTGCGGGCGAAGTGCCGGTCGGCGCGGTTGTCGTCAAGAAAGGCGAGATTGTCGGGCGTGGTTTCAACCAGCCCATTTCCAGTCACGACCCCAGCGCGCATGCCGAGATCATGGCCCTGCGCGATGCGGCGAAAAACATCGGCAATTACCGGCTGGTGGATACCACGCTGTATGTCACCTTCGAGCCCTGCGCCATGTGCGCGGGCGCCATCTTTCATGCACGGGTTGCGCGAGTCGTCTATGGCGCGGCCGAATACAAGACCGGCGCGGCAGGCAGCATCGTCGATCTGTTTGCCGAGCCTAAACTGAATTTTCATGCCGAGGTCACCGGCGGCGTGTTGGCGGAAGAATGTGGCAAACTGGTCAGCGATTTTTTTGCCGAACGGCGTCAGCAAGGCAGGACTGAAGCATCTTGACAACTTACCGCATCGACATTGACACCCGCCTGCAACGTTTATATTTGTGGGAGCCTTATCCGGACGGCGACATGCTGATCCGTGAGTATCCTGTGTCGACTGCCAAAAACGGCCTCGGCGAACTATGCGGCAGTTACTGCACGCCTCGTGGCCGCCATCGAATCGCCGAAAAAATCGGTGCAAGCCAGCCGTTGCATGCCGTGTTCAAGGCACGTGTGCCGACGGGCGAAATCTGGTCAAGTGAACTGCAGGCCAATGAACCGGACAGGGACTGGATACTCACGCGCATCCTCTGGCTGGACGGGCTGGAAGAGGGCCGCAACAAGGGCGGGCAACAGGATACCCATGATCGCTACATCTACATTCATGGCACCAACGAAGAACACCTGATCGGTACGCCGGTTTCGCACGGCTGCATTCGCATGAAAAATGCCGATGTGGCGGACCTGTTCGATCTGGTGGAGGAGGGTATGGAAGTCAGGATCAGCTGAAAAACAAAGCCCTCTTTCGAGGGCTTGTCACGGAGTTTGCCTGCTCAGGCTTTCAGGTGTGTCCGTGCAGCCCAGCCTACCAGGCCAAGTCCGACAAGGATCATCGCGGACGATTGAGGCTCAGGAACTGGTGTGGGAGGAAAGATCACCCAGGTGGTTACCGTTTCAAGTGAAAGAAAGGTGCTGGATTCATCCGCAGACCAGTTGCCACTCAAGTAATGCACTCCACGTGCTTCCACGCACAAGCCACAACCGCTTATTTCACCAACAAGGAAGGGAACCAATCCATTGAGACTACCAATGCCATCATCAGGAACGCCGTTAGTGAAATGAATGTTTTCTATGTTGTTGTCATTAAGTGTAGTTGCGATGGCATTGATCGCTGCATTCACCGCATCCAGATCTTTGACGGGCCAACTAATGGGCAACGCATCCGCGTCTGGACCAAATAAGCCCTTAAACGTAGTGTGACTGTAGAAAATATCATTATTGGTGGCGATTCCATTCAATGTGACTGGCACTTCGATCAGGGCAGCGATATGACCATCTTGACCAACTTCAGATTCGATTATTACTACACTTGCCTGCGCCGAGAGCGATGCTGCAAGCAAGCTCCAGCCAATCAGGTAGCAATATCCTTGCGTCATATTCATTGTCTCCAGCATGTTCTGTATTACAGGTAAATCTCCGGCCTTAGGAAATGCACAAAACGCACCAGCAATTTTCATTTTTATATAAACTTAATGAAAACAATTTATTAAGTAATTTTTCTTGCGTAACGCAAGAGGAAATAATGGCCGTGCTGTAAACAATTCCGACGTGGACTTCTTGTTGGCTACCTTAATAAACAGAGTGGCTCAAGGCAAAGATATGCCCGCTCGCGCGGGCATTTTTCAGGGCCCAACAAGCTTTATTTATTGCAACACGACCAGCGTCACACGGCGGTTTTCGATGCGGCCTGCCTTAGTCTTGTTGTCGGCAATCGGCGCGGATTCGCCGTAGGACATGGCGTTCATGCGGTGCAGGGCGAAACCGTGTTTCATGGCGAGATAGCGGCGCACGATCTCAGCACGCTGTTCGCCGATTTTCAGGTTGGTGAATTCCGGGCCCGAATTGTCGGTATGACCCTGAATTTCGATGTAGACATTCCTGTTGTCGGATTTGATCTTGCCGGCAAATTCGTCCAGCGCCTTTTTTGCGTCGCCGGTCAGTTCGTTGCCTTCAAACGGAAAGGCAATCTGGCTGGAAAGGGTCGTTTCGTACATGAACTTGCCTTCGGCCAGTTTGCCCGCTGCCTGGGCGCGATCGAGCGCTTCCTTCGCCGTTCTTGAAGCGCCGTCCAGCGCAGTTTGTTGCGTATTCAGACGGCCATCAAGACTTGAATAACGGCTGGAGAGTTCCTGGCTCTGCTTGTCAATCTTGCCGCTGAGTTCCGCATGCTGGCCATCCATGCGCTTGTTGGCGGTCGCAGATGAAGCCGATACCTGTTCGTTGACAAATTCCTTGGTGGCACAGCCGGAAAGAACCAGTGCCGTGGCCATGGCGATTGATAGTTTCTTCATGTTGCTCATCCCTGAAAAGAGTTCTATGTCCTCAATTATCGGGCAATCGCGTTCAAATCTAAACAGTTGGTTAAGGATTGGACGACTGGTCGGGCAGACAAATGTTGCAAGAAAACCATTTACCGGGCTTTATCTCCCCCAATGCGCGCATTGCCCGCCAATCGCCAAAACATTGCCAGATGGATTAGACGCCTCTCAGAAGTTCGTTGATTCCAACCTTGCTCAGAGTTTTTTCATCTACCTTCTTCACAATCACGGCGCAATACAGGCTGTATTTGCCATCCTTGGAAGGCAGGTTGCCGGACACCACCACAGAGCCTGAAGGCACGCGGCCATAATGCACCTCGCCTGTTTCGCGGTCGTAGATCTTGGTCGACTGGCCGATGTACACCCCCATGGAAATCACGCAGTTGTCTTCCACCACCACGCCTTCGACTACTTCCGAACGCGCGCCGACGAAGCAGTTGTCGCCGATGATGGTGGGGCCGGCCTGCACCGGTTCCAGCACGCCGCCGATGCCGACACCGCCGGACAGGTGAACGTTCTTGCCGATCTGGGCGCAGGAACCCACAGTGGCCCAGGTGTCGACCATGGTGCCTTCGTCGACATAGGCGCCGATATTGACGTAGGACGGCATCAGCACCACGTTTTTGGCGATGTAGGAGCCGCGCCGGGCGGCAGCGGGCGGCACCACGCGGAAGCCGCCTTCACGGAAATCGCGGCTGTTGTAGTCGGCGAACTTGCTGGGCACCTTGTCGAAGTAATTGGTGAAGCCGCCCTTGATGAAGCTGTTGTCCTCCAGGCGGAAGGACAGCAACACGGCCTTCTTGATCCACTGGTTGGTTTTCCATTCCTGGCCCTGCACACGCTCGGCCACGCGAATCTGACCTTTGTCGAGCAGGTTGATCACTTCATTTACCGCGTCCTTGACCTTGGCTTCGGCATTGCGGGGGGTAATGTCGGCACGGCGTTCAAACGCATCTTCAATGAGTTGTTGGAGTTCTTGCATGGTGTTTCCTGTAATTGTTTAATTAAATTGTCGTTCAAGTGAATTATCTGATGGGGCAGAAGTTGGTGTCCGTTTTAACCCAGGTCAGGTCTTTTATGTCAGGGTGCGATTGTAATGCCTTGATAGCCTTTTCGATGCGCCAATCAGGTTCATTGATGCCGAACAAGAGGATGACCTTGCCGCTGCCGCCAATACTGTAATCGACAAACAACACACCCTCACGTGCCAATATCTGTTGCATGGTGAATTCGATTTCCGCAGGCGTAGCTGCCCAGGCAGGAAAACTCAACAGAAATGTCAGCAGGAAATGTTTCATCTCATCGCAGAAATTCGCTGATGCGCTGTGCAGCCTCCACGCATTGCGCCAGTCCATCCACCAGCGCGATGCGTACAAATCCCTTGCCAGGATTGATGCCCTTTGCCTCGCGCGCGAGAAAGCTGCCGGGCAGCACGGTTACATGACAGTTCCTGTATAGCTCACGGGCAAACGCCGCGTCATCCTCATTGGGCACCCTGGCCCACAGATAGAACGCTGCGTCGGGCATGGGCGCATTCATGACTTTTGCCAGCATGGGTTGAACAGCCGCGAACTTGGCGGCGTACTGGCGGCGGTTTTCCACGACATGCGCCTCGTCGTCCCAGGCGATTGCGGATACGGCCTGCACCATCGGGCTCATCGCGCTGCCATGATAAGTGCGGTAGAGCAGAAATTTCTTCAGCACCTCGGCATCGCCCGCCACCAGTCCGGAACGCAGCCCAGGCACGTTGGAACGTTTGGACAGCGAATTGAATACCACCAGATTCCTGTTGCTCCGTCCTAATTGCTTTGCGGCAGTCAACGCACCCAATGGAGGATGGGCTTCATCAAAATAAATCTCCGAATAGCATTCGTCACTGGCGATGACGAAGCCATGCTGGTCGGCCAATTCAAACAGCGTTTTCCAGTCTTCCAGTGACATGACCTTGCCTGTGGGATTGCCGGGCGAACAGACATAGACAAGCTGTACCATTTCCCATAAATCTTCCGGCACGGATTCCCAGTCCATACGGTAGCCGTTTTCCGGTGTGGTGTTGAGGTAGTACGGCGTAGCGCCGGCCAGCAGGGCCGCGCCTTCGTAGATCTGGTAGAACGGGTTGGGCGAGACCACGCGCTTCTTGTGTTTGGTGGGGTCCACCACGGCCTGGGCAAAAGCGAACAAGGCCTCGCGGCTGCCATTGACCGGCAGCACTTCCGTGGCCGGATCGAGCTCCACACCATAACGGCGCTGGCACCAGGCGGCCAGGCTTTTTCTGAGCGTTTCCGTTCCCTGGGTGAGGGGATAAGTCGCAAGGCCGGCAAGGTTTTGCGTCAACGCCTGTTTGATAAACTCCGGTGTCGGATGCTTGGGCTCGCCAATCGACAGGTTGATTGGCGCGAAATCAGGATTGGGTGTGACACCGGCAAACAGTTCCCTCAGTTTCTGGAACGGATAAGGATGGAGCTGATCGAGCCTCGAATTCATTACAAATGAACCACTGACTTTTGAAACCTTGAATTTTATATGACATCCCGTCTGCTGCCTGTTTCCGGCCTGCTTTTTGGCGCCACCATGTGGGGGCTGATCTGGTACCCCTATCGCCTGCTGCAGGATGCGGGGGTGGGTGGGGTGGTGTCCTCACTGGCTTCCTATGCCATCCCGCTATTGCTGGTCATCCCGTTTCTATGGCGGCATTTCCTCACCGCGCGCGAGCATTTCGGCTGGCTGGCGCTGCTCGGCATCGCGGCGGGCTGGACCAACATGGGCTATGTGCTGGCCGTCATCGGCGGCGAGATCATGCGGGTGGTGTTGCTGTTTTATCTCGCACCGGTATGGACGGTCATCTTTGCCCGCTGGCTGCTGGGCGAAAAGCTATCCGGCTGGGGCTGGCTGATCATGGCGTTTTCCTTTGCCGGGGCCTTGACCATGCTGTGGCCGGAAGGCGGCGGCTTGCCGCTGCCTGCCAATCAGGCGGAATGGATTGCATTGTCCGCGGGCGCCACATTTGCCCTTTCCAACGTGGTCACGCGCAAGGTGGCGGGCGCAGATGCCTGGGCCAAGTCGCTGGCTATCTGGGTCGGTGTGACGGTCATTGCGCTGGCCGCGCTGCTGTTTGAATCCGCGCCATTTACGTTTGCGGAAGCTGCCAGCAATATAACCTGGACCATCCTGCTGGGCGTGGGGCTGGCCATCGGCATCATGACGCTGGCGGTGCAATATGGCTTGTCTCACACCTCGGCCAATCAGGCCATCATCATTTTCCTGTTTGAACTGGTGGTGGCCGCCATTGCCTCTTATTTTCTGGCGGACGAGGCGCTGACGCCGCGCGAATGGGCGGGTGCCGCCATGATCATCGCCGGCAGCCTGTTTTCGGGTCAAATGGAGAAACGCGCATGATCACCAGTCTGCTGCATGTTTCCATGCTTGTGGAAGACCTGACTCGCGCCCGAGCTTTTTATGAAGGCGTGCTCGGCCTGACACCGAGCCCCAGCCGGCCAGCCATGAGTTTTGACGGGGTCTGGTATGAGCTGGGCGCGCAGCAGATTCATCTGCTTTGCCTGCCCAATCCGGACAAGGGTGTTGAACGGCCCGGGCACGGCGGGCGCGACCGGCATGTCGCATTGGGCGTGTCGTCGATCGATGAGCTTGCCATGAAGCTCGAAGCGGCCGGCATTCCTTATACGCGCAGCCAGTCTGGTCGTGCGGCGATATTCATGCGTGACCCGGATGACAATGCAATCGAGTTTGTTGAGACTACATGATTCGTGGCATGAATTAAGTTTCTTGATCGGGGTCCCGCTTCGCGCTCCCGCACCCGCCGCTACGCGGCCGCCGAGTCGCCGCTCGCACCCGGATGACAATGACATCGAGTGTGTTCAAATCTGACGAGACCGGAATTCCTCGCTATATTAAAAGAGGAAATTCTCTTAAATTCATTCATGGAAGGGTCAAGCATGTCGCAATTGAGCAAAAGCGATGTCCAGTCTGTTGAGAACAAGCTGAATGAAAGGAAAAAAGCGCTGCTTGAGGAAGTCCGCAAGGAACTGGATCAGCGGGAAAACCAGCATCTGGCTTCGGTGATGGGCAATCATCCCGGTGACAGCGGCGATGTCTCGCTGGCGGACTGGCTGGCCGATCTCAACATCCTTCGTGTGGATCGACAGGTTCGCGAACTGCGCGAGATTGAAACCAAGCTTGCTCAGGTGCGCGACGGGACGGCGAACGAATGCATCGACTGTGGCAAGCCGATTGGTTTACAGCGCTTGCTGGCTTACCCAACCGCGATGCGTTGTGTCGTCTGCCAGGAAAAGCACGAGCATATCTACCAGCACGGAAGTCATCCCGGATTGTAGTTTCCGATCAGCATGAACGATGCTGAAATTCAGGACAAAATCGTGCAGGCACTGCACGATTCGTCCTGTTACCCGCACATGGTGGGACAGGTGCGACACATCGAAACGCATATTTCCCATGTGCTGCTGACCGGGCAATTCGCCTACAAGATCAAGAAACCGCTCGATCTCGGCTTTCTGGATTTCAGCACGCTGGGCAGGCGCCACTTCTGCTGCGAGGAGGAACTGCGGCTCAATCAGCGACTTGCACCGGATGTGTATCTGGACGTGGTCAGTCTCAACGGCGAGGCCTCGGCGCCGCGCATCAACGGTGGTGGTCCGGTGCTGGAATATGCTGTAAAGATGAGGCAGTTTGATCCCGAAGCTGGCCTGGATCAGCTCGATGAGCAGGGACGGCTAACGATAGACCACGTTGATGCCATTGCCGAAACGGTGGCTGGTTTTCATGCGCACATTCCTTCCGTGCCGCTGGATTCGTCATGGGGCAGGGCCGAAACCCTCTGGCAGCCGGTGGCGCAGAACTTCGAACAGATCGTTGCGCGCATCGACGGCAAAAGCGAAGCGCAAGACCTGCTGAAGACGATCCGCTCATGGAGCGAAACCGAACACGCGCGACTGGGCCCAGACTTCGAACAACGCCGCGCACAGGGGTTCGTTCGCGAATGCCACGGCGATCTGCACCTGGGCAACATGGCCTGGGAAAACGGCGGGCTGCTGGTTTTCGACTGCATCGAATTCAATCCCGCGCTGCGCTGGATCGACGTGATGTCCGAAGCTGCCTTCTGCTACATGGATTTGCTGCATCGCGGCCATCACGATTTTGCAGCGCGTTTCATCAACCGCTGTCTGGAACGCACCGGCGATTATGCCGGCATGACGCTGCTGCGTTTTTACGCGGTTTACCGCGCCATGGTGCGAGCCAAGGTGGCATTTATCCGCGCCAGCCAGGCGGGCCTCCCTACCGAGGACGCCGCCCGCGAAACCGAACAGGGTATGGCTTACCTGCGATTGGCGGACAGTTTCACACGACAGGTGTCGCCACGACTGTTGATTACGCATGGTCTGTCCGGATCGGGCAAAACCACCTACAGCCAGGAACTGGTCATGCAATTCGAAATGATCAGCCTGCGTTCCGACATCGAACGCAAGCGCCTGGCCGGTCTCGATGCGCTGTCAAAAAGTGAGTCGGGCATTGAGAGCGGCATTTACACCCGGGATTTTTCTCGCCGCACATACGAGCAACTTGCCGGCCTTGCCGAAAAATTATTGCAAGCGGGCTGGAGCGTACTGGTCGATGCGACCTTTATCGCTCGCTGGCAGCGCGATCTGTTCCGTCAGCTTGCCGAACAGTGCAATGCGCCGCTGCATATTCTCGACTTTGACTTGCCGGAAGAAATATTGCGTCAGCGCGTTCAGGCGCGCAGCGCCGAAGGACGGGATGCCTCTGAAGCAGATGTGTCCGTACTTGAGCAGCAACTCAAGACACACGAGCCGCTGACAAGCGAGGAGAGTGAGTTCGCCATCGAGGCCGAATCGGTCGAGTCGGTAGCTGCCCGGCTACTAAGGAAGTAGGGTTTGCCCAAGGCGCGCCAGCTTTGCCGCGCCGATGGCCGCTTCCGAATGCGTCGCAGCGCTGACCGGCACACCCATCAGCTTTTCCCGGATTTGCCGCCAGGTTTCGTTTTTTGCGCCGCCGCCAGCAGTGAAAGCCTGCTTTAGCTGGCTGGCGCCCAATGCTTCGAGCTTTTGATACCCCAGCGCTTCGATGCGGGCGATGCCTTCCAATAGACCATGCAGAAACGTCGACTCATCCTGCGGTCGGGGTTCAAGCCGTGGAGCGAGATTCGGATCGTTGACGGGAAAGCGTTCGCCCGGTTTGGACAGCGGGTAGTAGTCGACCCCGCTGGATGAGTCGGGATCGATTTTCGCGGAAAACCTGGCCAGTTCTTCGTCATTGAAAAACTGCTTCAGCACGCCGCCACCGGTGTTGGATGCACCACCTGCCAGCCACAGTTTGCCGAATCGATGGGAATAGACACCGCTTGCAGCATCGTCCACGCGTTTTTCTGACAGCAGCTTCAACACCAGGGTCGTGCCCAGGGAAGTGACGGCCTCGCCGGGTTGCGATGCACCCGCAGCGATGAAGGCCGCAATGCTGTCCGTGGTACCGGCGCGTACCAGGCAGGTGGGATTAAGCGTGAAGCGCTTTGCGATTTCCGGGCTGACTGTTCCTATGGCCTCACCCGGAGACAAAACCTGTTGTTGCCAATGCCCGCCGGACAGGGCAGTTACCCAGTCAGGCCATGCAAGGCTTCCCACGTCGTAGCCGGATTTCAGCGCGTTGTGATAATCCGTGATGCCGGGCTTGCCAGTCAGCAACGCAGCCAGCCAGTCGGCTTGGTGAAAGCAGAACGCTGCATCGGAGAAGTTTTTTGCGAGCCACAGCCGTTTGGCGAGACCGGAGGTGGGGCCGTAGGGGCTTGGTTCCCCCCTTGATAAAGGGGGGTTAGGGGGGATTTTCTCTTTGTCGGCATCAAATCCCCCGACGCTTCGCGCCACCCCCTTTATCAAGGGGGAATAAACCTTGGCGATTTCCGCAGCCTCAGTGGCCGCCCGCCCATCGTTATATGGAAGAGCCGAGCTGACGGGTTCGAAATGTGGGTCTGTTGCCAGCAATGTGCCCGAAGTGCCGTCGATGGACAGCGCGGACAAGTCCTTGCGGATTTCTTCGGGCAACCCGCCTATCAAATCAAACAGCGCTTCGCGCCAGTGCCAGGGATTGGCCGGATCGGCATAAGCCGCGCGGGATTCAATAACCAGCTGGCCGGTTGCATCCAGTACTGCAGTCCGGGCGCCGGAGGTGCCGAAATCCAGGCCCAGGAAGAATTCAGCCACGCGTATTGGACTGCGATTCGAACTGGCTCAATTCGATGCGAGGTTCTGGCTTCCAGCCCTTTTTACGGTGCTCGGCCACCACGTTGGTAAAAATGCCGCCGCGCACGTAGAACTTGGCGGTCAACCGCATGAACCGGGGTTTCGTCGCCTTCACCAGATCATCCAGGATGCGGTTGGTGACGTCTTCGTGGAAGTGTCCCTCGTTTCGGAAGCTCCAGATGTAGAGCTTCAGACTTTTCAGTTCCACGCAGGTTTTGTCCGGGATGTAATCGAGGTACAGCGTGGCGAAATCCGGCTGCCCGGTCTTGGGGCAAAGACACGTAAATTCAGGGACTTCCATATGGATATGAAAGTCGCGTTCAGGTTTTGGGTTGGGGAAGGTTTCGAGGATTTTTGAAGGTTGGGACGGCATGGTCAGGCTCGGGTAAAATTTGAAAAACCGGCTGGAGGAGGCCGGTTGGTTTCAGTCAATTATATAAGCAACGGGAAATCATCTTGCGACTCACATCCATCAAGCTTGCCGGTTTCAAATCTTTTGTCGATCCCACCACCATCCCCATCCCCGCGCAACTGACGGGCGTCGTCGGCCCCAATGGCTGCGGCAAATCGAATGTCATCGATGCTGTGCGCTGGGTGCTGGGCGAATCGTCTGCCAAGCATTTGCGCGGTGAGTCGATGCAGGACGTGATTTTCAACGGCTCATCGGCGCGAAAACCCGTCTCCCGCGCCTCGGTGGAACTGATTTTCGACAACAGCCAGGGCAAGGCCTCGGGGCAGTGGTCGCAATACGCGGAAATCTCCGTCAAACGCGTGCTCACCCGCAACGGCGACTCCAGCTACTACATCAACAACCTGCATGTCCGCCGCCGCGACGTGGCCGATCTGTTCATGGGAACCGGCCTGGGCGCGCGCGCCTACGCCATCATCGAGCAGGGCATGATTTCTCGTGTGATCGAGGCCAAGCCCGAGGAACTGCGCGCCTATCTGGAAGAAGCCGCCGGTATTTCCAAATACAAGGAACGCCGCAAGGAAACCGAAGCCAGGTTGAAAGACGCCCGCGACAACCTCAACCGCGTGGAAGACATACGGCAGGAACTGGACAAGCAGATCGAGAAGCTCGCCGGCCAGGCCGAAGTGGCCAAACAATACAAGGCCTTGCAGGAGCAACTGACTGTATCGCAGCACATGCTGTGGTACGTTAAAAAGCGTGATGCCCAGAATGGCCGCAGCAAGCAGGCGCGTGACATGGGCGAGGCTGGCAACCGGCTGGAAGCCGAGATTGCCCGGCTGCGCGAAATCGAGGCCGCGCTGGAAACCACCCGCAACGAACATTACGCCGCTCAGGACCGTTTCAATATCCTGCAGGGCGATTACTACGCCGCCCAGGCCGAGGTCAGCCGCATCGAACAGGCACTGAGCCACCTGCGCTCGACGCGGGAAAGATTGAGCCGCCAGGCGCAGGAACTGGAAACCCGCACAGCCTCGCTGACCGAACGCGCCACCCACGCAGTGACCGAAAAATCGGACTGGGAATCCAAGCTGGCCAACCTGGCCGATCTTCTGACGCAGGCCGAATCCCGTTTCAAGGCGGCCTCCGACCAGCATCTGCCGGAAAAGGAAGAAGCGCTCAAACAGGCCCAGCAGGCAGTGGGCGAAGCCCAGCGCACGCTGTCCATGGCCGAGCAGAACCGGCAAGTCGATGAAACCCACCTGTCGCACGGCCGCAAGACGGTCGAGCAGTTGCAGGCGCGCAAGGCCCGGCTGGAACAGGAGCTGACGCAGCTGCCGCGCCCCGATGCCGCCGCGCTGTCCAGCCGCGAAGTCGAATTGAGCAACCTTGCCAGCGCACTCACCGAATCGAAATCGCTGCTGCAAGCCAGGGAAACCGAAATCCCTGCGCTGGAAAGCGCCCGCACCGGGGCGCAACAGGCTGTCGAACAGGCGCGGCGTGAACTGAACGAAGTCGAGGCCGAAATCGCTGCGCTGGAAAAAATGCAGGAAAGCCTCAAGGCCGACGAAAAACTGGCCGGCTGGCTGAGCGGGCAGGGCATCGCTTCTAATGATCGCCTGTGGCAGGCCATTGAGGTGGAGCCGGGCTGGGAAGCCGCCGTCGAAGCAGTTTTGCGCGAACGCCTGCAATCGCTGGGTTCAGACATCCGCGACAACTGGTTTGATTCGCCGCCCCCGGCGCGCATGACGGTATTCCAGGCTGGCGATGGTCGTGCCGAAGCCGCAGCAGACAGTCTGTTGAGCAAGATCCGCGTCAAACAATCCAGCTTGCAAGGCGTGCTGGCCGACTGGCTGTCCGGAGTAGGCACGGCCGAAAACGGCAGCGAAGCCCGCCAGAAACAGGGCAGCCTGCATGCAGGCCAGTGTCTGGTCACGCCGCAAGGACATATCTTCCATCGCCACAGCGTGACTTTTCATGGCGTGCATTCAGCCATTGAAAACGTGCTGGCACGCAGCCGCGAACTCGATGGACTCAAGTCGAAAGCGGCCGAACGCAAGGTCCGGCTGCAGGAAAACGAACAGGCCGCGCAGTCGGCCATTGCGGCACTCGGCACCGCGCAGCAGGCCTTGCATCAGTTAAGGCAGCAGGCTGCCCAAAACCAGAACAGGCACCACACCACGCAGATCGAAGTGGTGCGCTTGCAGCAGGCCTTCGAGCGTGTGACCCAGCGCCGCGAGCAGATCGAGAAGGAACTGGCCGAAGTCGACAGGCAGCACGCCGCCGAGCAGGCCGAAGCCGATGCCGCAGACGAACGCCTGAAATTGCATCGCAGCGAAATTGAATTTGCCCGCGAGCGCGTGTACGAAGCCCGCCAGGCGCGCGACATCGCCGACCGCGCCGTGCACGAGGCGCGCGAAGCCCAGCGCGAAGCGGAACGCAGCCTGCAGGAAACGCGCTTTCTGGAAACCACCTGCCACAGCAAAATCAGCGAGTTGCAGGCGCAACTGCAAAATCTTGGCGAAGAAAAATCCCGTGCGGCCGAAACGCTTTCCGGCCATCAACTCGAATTGCAGGGCCTGGATGAAGTGCCACTGGAGGCTTCGCTGCAATCCGCGCTGGAAGCGCGTGTGAGCCGTGAAGAAGGATTAAGCACCGCGCGCAACGCACTGGAAGAATTCACCAATCGGCTGCGCCACGAAGACGAATCGCGCATCCAGTGCGAGCAGGGCCTGAATCCGCTGCGCGAACGCATGGAGCAACTGCGGCTCAAGGATCAGGAACTGCTGCTCACCGAAACCCAGTTCGAGGAAAACCTCAACCAGGCCCAGGCCGATCAGGAAGCGCTTAAAGCAAAATATGAGCAGGCCAGCCCCAAGGCCGGCCCGCTGCAATCCGACATCAATCGCTTCACCGGCGAAATTGCCGCGCTGGGCGCCGTCAACCTTGCCGCGCTGGAAGAACTGACCGAAGCGCAGGAGCGGGGCACCTATCTCGCCAACCAGCATGCCGATTTGATGGAAGCCACCAACACGCTGGAAGCCGCGATCCGCAAAATTGATCAGGAAACCCGCGAACTGCTCAAGGCCACCTTCGATACCGTCAATGGCAATCTCGGCGAACTGTTCCCGCAGTTCTTCGGCGGCGGCCGCGCCGAACTGGTGCTAACCGGCGAGGAGCTGCTCGACGCCGGCGTGCAGATCATCGCCCAGCCGCCCGGCAAAAAGAATTCCAGCATCCACCTGCTGTCCGGCGGCGAAAAGGCGCTCACCGCGCTGTCACTGGTGTTTGCCCTGTTCAAGCTCAACCCCGCGCCGTTCTGCCTGCTCGACGAAGTCGACGCGCCGCTGGACGACGCCAACACCGTGCGCTACTCGGAAATGGTCAAGCGCATGTCGAGCGAGACCCAGTTCCTGTTCATCACCCACAACCGCATCACCATGGAAATGGCCCAGCACCTGGCCGGCGTCACCATGAACGAGCCGGGCGTCTCAAGAATCGTCGCGGTGGATGTGCAGGAAGCCTTGCGGTTCCAGGAAGTGGCGGCGGCTTAAGGAAGCTCTGTATTTTTTGTCTGAATGAAATGATTTCTTGGCAAGATCTAGACGCGCAGTTCAGTCGTTTAAATGACCCACGAGGTTTTACGCGCCTCGATATTCAATGGGGAGTTGCCGGGGAGCATCTAAGTATCTCGGGTTATTTTGATGCAGCAACCAAACAGAGATTTGATGCTCTAGCTAAGCTAGCGGGCGAAAAGCTTATGTCATGCCTTGAGCCGGGTAACGAGATAAATGACTTCATCCTTTCATCTTCTAATCCAGAAACTGCTTGGTATCGAGCTTTGTGGAAATGTAGTCCTGCTTTTAAGTTTGGTGTCTATGGAATCCAACAGTCAGAATCGGGGGAGGATATGGGGCATATCTACTCTGGTACTGTACCGTGTGTATACGCTAATTCAGCAACGCTCGCACTTAGCTTTCTCTCCCAACTGGGTGAACGAACAAACACAGTCGAGGAGCCGAATCATTCGTTTTCAGAGAAAGTTGCCTCATCCTTAAGTCTCAAACCCGGGATATTCGGGGTTTCAATTGACTTAAAAAAGCTTTTTAAGAGAACCACCAGACGGGATATCTAAGCTATCCATTCGGCCAGACCGGCGTCAGTATAATTACTTTGCTTTAGCCGAAATCGAGTAACGAATACGCGAAACGTCCTCCGCATTTCGTTCAATCCATGCCAAGTGCAGGTTGCCGGCCTCATCCAAAGCGAGCACCGGATCGGTTTGATTACCTGGGCCTGCGGCGACAGTGGGTGCAATATTCTCGGCGAAGCCGTTAGGCGTGAGCCAGGTCAGCCAGATATCTGAAGTCCCATCGCGGTCGTCGTCCCATGCAATGACCAGATCCCCCTTGCGATTGCCGGCCGCGCTGGCGTGCCACTGGGCGTAGGTGTCGCCGAAGCTGTCCTGGGCTTTCAGATTTTTGCCGTAGTTCTTTCCGTCATCGGCGCTTAGCGCCGCATAGACATCGTATCCCGACAGAAAATCGCGCTTGTCGAGCCAGACGGCGGCGACATTGTTGCCGCCATGGGCCGCGAGGCTGGGCCGCATGGCGCCGGTGCCGCGTCCAAGGTCGGTGCCTTGCGCCTTGCCGGTGGGGTTCTGGCTGATTCTGAAAGGCGCGTTCCACTTATTACCTGCATCCATACGGCCGGAATAAATGACGGTGTGCCCGAGGCGGCGGTCTTCCCAGGCCAGGGCGAGGCCGTTGGCGATGTACGTCAGGACGGGATACATCTGGTCGTCCTTGACTGGCTGCGGGTCGGCCGGCTGGGTTGCAATCAACTTCGGCTCGGCGCCATCGAGATCGATGTGCGCGAGCTGGATGCGACGAAAGCGGCCTTCGTGCTGGCCCCACGCTGCCCACAAGCCGGACGCGGGATGAAAGGCGAGGCTGCCGTGGCCGCCGGATGAGGCGAGTTTCAATGCCGGGCCAACGCCGGAAGCATCGACGCGGGCAGCATTGACCCCACGCATGTCTTCCCAGATGGCGGCGAATCGCCCGGCATCGAGCGCGGTGACGGCTGGGTCGTAGCATTCGCCTTCGCCCAGATCGCGCGTGACGAAGGCGGAACTATCCGGGCCTTTCAGCGCCAGATAGCAGCGCGGTGTGCCGGTGTGGTCGTCTTCCCAGACGAGGGCAACGTGTTGTCCGGAAATCGCCAGGGATTTTCGGCCCGATGCGCTGAGATGATGGAATGCCTTGACCGGCCCGGCGACATCGATGGCAGTCTCGAATCGCCATTGCGCCAAGGATGGCGCCGAAGCGAGCAGGGCGAAGAGCAGGGCAGCGGTCTGTTTCATTTTTCGCTTTTTAGGAATTCCATCAGGCTCTGGCGTTCGTAATGTTTGCCGCGCACATAACGGTCGTAACCCTTGAAGTCGTCGACCGTTTTGAACCCCGGAATCTTGGCGACCTGCTGGCCGTCGGCGGTGAGATAGACAAACAGCGGCGTGGCGAAAGCGCCCAGCCGCGCGCCATACTCGGCTTCGGTGAGCCGTTCGCCGCTGGGCAGGCGCAGGCGCTTGCCGCCTTCGGCATCGACATAGATCAGCACATAGTTTTCGCTGTAGAGCTTTTTCAGTTCCGGATCGGAAAAGGTTTTGCGGTTGACGTGGTCGCACCAGGCGCAGCCGTAGCGGCCAAAATAGACGAACACGGGCTTGTTTTCGGCCTTGGCTTTTGCAAAACCGGTGTTGAAGTCGGTGAAGTCATAGCCAGGCGGCGGGTCGGCTAGTACCACAGCAGGCGCCAGCAAGACCAGCGACAGCAGAAGGTGATGGATTTTGAGCGGCACGAATCTGTCTCCGTTACGGGCAATGATTCATTATCAGGCGCATGTATCGCGCAGGTAAATCCGCCGAATCTACCAAGCAGCTGCGGGCCTGCGGGATTGCTTTTCTCAAACCGCCCCGTAAAGCTTTGCCGCGCGTTCGGCAAACGCGTTCAGGGTTCGCGCGGCGGAATGCGACATGAGGAATTCGGCCAGCCCGGCGCCGAAACGTGTGGGCGGGCTGAGTGACATGTTGAAATCGACGCGGGCGCCGCTGGTAATGTCGGCAAACTTCCACAATATTTCCATTTCACCCAGCAGCGGCTGGGTGGAACGGACGATGATGGATTCGGGCCGCATGAAGGTCGCGATCGCGTTCAAGGGCAGGTTGATCAGGGGCAGGGCAATGACTTGGTCTACTTCGAGCGTGTCGCCCGTGCGGGAACGGATTTTTGCCTCGCGGTATTCATCGAGGAATTCGGGATAGCGTTCGATGTCGGCCACCAGGTCGAACATCTGGCCCGGGGAGTAGGGGAGTTCGATAGTTTGCGCGTAGCGGATGGGCGAGGCGCTTCCGAGCAGTGACACGATTTGCCCTATTCCTGATTTGTGCTGAATGGCGCGAGCGGGATTACCACAAGGCCAGCAACCGGCCGTTTTCCACTTTGGTGTCGAAAGCCTTCAGGGGATGCTTGCCGATGGCGATGCACTGACCGGTGGTAATGTCGAACTGCCAGTGGTGCTTGGGACAGGTGAGAGTCTTGCCTTCCAGCGCCAGGTGCGGGATGTTGGTGACCTGGTGCGGGCAGTGCGAGTCATAGACTTTGTAGCTGTCCTTCTCGCGATAGACAAACACGGTACGCGCGCCGCAAGCCACCCGCTTCACCTCGCCGTCCGCGATTTCCGCCACCGCCATCACATCGCGCCACTGTGGCAGGCTGTTGATGAGTTCGGGCTTGAACTCGGGCATGTCCATTTCCAGCAGGATTTCGGCCGCCCACACGATCTTGGCCAGGCCAAGCGCCGGGAAGGCCATGAGCAGCGCATCGATGATTTCCATGGGCGTGCAGCCGTCGCGCAAAGCGCGCATGAGGTATTGCTTGAAGCCGCCTTCGGTCTGCGAATGCACCTTGGTGATGACGGAAATCAGGTCGCGCGTTTTCGGGTCCAGGTGCTTGCCGGTGTCCTTTAGAAACTTGAAATAATGGCCCAGTGCATCGCCCCGAACCGCGACCAGATAGTTGAGTGCATCACTCATGAGTGCCTTCCTTCGTATTGTTGAAATGTGATTCTGGCTGGCATCTTAAATGAAGCAGAACCCCCTGAATACCGGGGTATTATCCCATCACATACTTCGCATAATGTATATTAGCAAGTCCTGATATAGCACTCTATTGAGTAACGCGAAACTCAAGCCTGCTGCGGGTTCCGCAGCATTCAGACTGGTTGTCTCCATGTCCCTCGTTAAACCTGGGGAGGGATATGATCAAGTTCACTGTACTGAGTACGAAGGGCGGGGTCGGCAAGACGACTTTGGCAGCAAATCTTGGCGCACTCATGGCGGACATGGGGCTGAGAGTTCTGCTTGTCGACGCCGATGTGCAGCCAGCGCTCTCGAAATATTACCGTATAAAACGCGAAGCTCCGTTTGGGCTCACAAAAGTCATTACCACCGGGTATGTCACAGAGGATTGCATCTCTCAGACGGTAATCGATGGGCTCGATGTAATCCGGTCGGATGATCCAGATGGCAGTCTCCAAACCTGGCTCCTGCATCGTATTGATCGAGGCGAGCGCCTTGGCAATGCCCTGAATTCCCCCGCAGTATCCGAAGACTATTACGACTGCGTCTTAATCGACACACAAGGAACCGTAGGCCCACTGCAGGACACCGCCGCACTCGCTGCCACGCAGATCATTTCTCCAATCAAGCCGGAAATTCTGTCAGCTCGTGAGTTCAAAACGGGCACGATGGAACTGCTGGCGCGGCTTGAGCCCTCACCAAACTCGAAATACAGGGTAGGGCCGGTCAAAGCAGTCATTTCGATGCAGGACCGGACTGCCGACGCGAGAATTATCGCGGAGTCGATCAGACAGGACTTTATCAAGCTTGGCGGTCGGGTCACGGTCCTCGATACGGTAGTTCCTGATGCTAAGTCCTACAAGGAATCGGCCACCCTGTGCATCCCTGCGCACCGGCATGAACCGTCGCGCAAGGGCACGATGCCATCTGCCTATGAAACCATGCACGCTCTCCTCTGGGAGTTGGTGCCGAGCCTCGCAGGTCATTACGCCGGATCGGAGGCAGCACAAGACATAGGCCGTGACGGAGCTGAAGCATGATGGCGGGCGGAAAGAAAAAGCCCCCACTCATGAACATCCCGAGTTCGATCAAGATGGTGGACTTGGCTGCCAAGCATGGGTTTACCCCAAAGTCCGATTCGGAAAAGCGGACCGTACGGGAGCGCCTGAAACTGGAGGTGTCCAACAGCCTGAACGTGCCGGCGCCAAACAGCGGGAGCGGCCTCAAGCATGACACTGAAGTGGATGATTCGTGGGCGAGTCTTCCCGTAACCACCGTCCACTTCTATGAGCGTAATCCCCGCAAGGCGAACAACGAAGCCTACGCTGAGCTGAAGGAGAGCATCCGGGTCAACGGAATCCTCCAACCCTTGACCGTCACCAAGCGGCCGGGAGAAACCCATTACATCTTGTACGCGGGTGGCAATACCCGCCTGCAAGCCATCCGGGAATTGTGGGAAGAAACCGCAGAACCGAAGTTTCGCGAAACCCGCGTCATCATCAAAGCCTGGCGCGGCGAGGCTTCCGTTCTGCTGGCCCACATGGCCGAAAACACCCAGCGCAACGACATGACCTTCTGGGATCGTGCCAACGGGACGCTGGAAATAAAGCGGCAGATGGAAGAGGAGGGCGGTAAAACACTCTCACACCGGGAGTTTGAAGCCGAAATCAAGAAATTCGGCCTCCAGACTGATCTGCGAACACTCAGCATGTACCGATTCGCAGTCGAAAAAATTGCCGATGTCGGCCCGTGGCTTTCCGGTTTAGCCGTGCGAGCCATCCAGCCTCGCCTGAACCTGTTGTTGAAGCTGGCTAATCATCACGACATCGAGGAAAGCGCTTTCTACGCCGAGGTGGTCACGCCAACCGCAAAGACCATAGCCGGCATGGTTCTGGAAGATAGCCATGCGTTTACCGCTGACTTGTTTCTTGGTCGATGCGAGGCCAGCTTGTCTGCCCGGCTGGAATTGACTGAACGGGACATGGGCAAGTTTCTCACCGCCATGGAGCGCTTCCCTGACATGACGCTGGAAGGTTTGCAGCGGATATGCAAGCCCCAGCGTCCGGTCGAACCCCAAACTCAATCCACACCAGAGTCTGTCGGCCAGGAACCGGGGAAATCGTCACAGTCCATTGCTCTTGCTCCACGATTGCTTGGGATAACCACACCGACTAAGCCGACCGCAACAGAGCACGGTGAACGCAGCCAAAGAGTGAGTTCAACGGCTTCCCATTCCACAGTCAGTTTCCCCCCGATCCCAGCTGAGAGAGGAGAGCCGGACCGGTTGATGACCTTGATTCAGCAAGTGCTTGTCTCCGCCGGCCTCGGCTCCTGCTATGAGCCTTCACCTGGCATGCCCATGGGGTATTGCATGGGATTTCCCAAGGATGGCCCACTTGATTTGAAAGAGAACGCGCAGAGCCGCCAGGCTGCCTGGTGGGTGCTTGCGATGGCAAGCGGACAGTTCGAAACGGAAGTGTGCCGGTCTGGCCTTGAGGAGCCCAATGAGTGGCGCACCTTGATCCTGGAAGAGGGGAGCCAGGAAACGCTGGGAGGCCTGGAACTCGCCATACAGCACAACATTGGTGGCCAAGGTGAGTTTCTGCCGATTCCATGGCTGCTGAACCCGGACAACCCTATTGCGGGCGTGTGCCTTGAGTTGCTCTCGGTCATTCGTGGAGGGGCTCGATCATGATGATGGTTCGCGTCACTGACAATACGCTGAGAGCCTCGCTGCTGATGCACTTGATCGAGCAGCTTGAGCGTGGCGACCTTGCCGTCCTGCTGGAAAAGGGCGCTTGTCCGCGGTCCATGGATCGGTTGCGAGGTCTCGCCATTAATGAAATTCTGCACCTGGCCTCATCAGGCCATCCCGACATCCATTTCTCGATCGATGAGGGCGGTTTCGAACTCGGAATCGAAACCCTGTTTCGGCGCAAGCAGGAAACCGAGCATCTGGTGTATTGCATCCAGAATGGCGCCAGCCAGTCGATGCTGAACCAATTGTTTCCGTCGACCGACCCGCGTGTCATCCAGACCTACCGCAAGCTCCTCAAGAATGACCGCAAAACCGGCCGTGTCGCGCTACCAGATGAAAGCGTCCGCGATCTGATCCACCAATGCTGGTTCGGGATGAATGAGGAATACCCCGAGATCACCACCCTCCGCGAAAAACTCATGCTTCTGCATGGGTTTTTCAGCAGCTATTCCCTCGACGGGCTGTGCGCCACCATCAATGAATTCAACGAACCCCAAAGGAAAAACCATGGCCAGAAATAAAAGCCGTGCAACTCCTCCGGACTGCCTGCCAATGAATCCATCGACAGACGATCAGGCCGTCTACAACACGATCAGCCCAGCAATGTTGCTGGACATATTCGACGAGCCAATCGTGTTCCAGCGTGCCTATGTGAGTCTGACAGGCAGCGCTGTGGCTGCACTGTTCCTGTCATACGCGATCTACACGACAGAACGCCTTCCGAAAGACGCGGAAGGCTGGTTCAGAAAGACCGGGGATGAATGGAAGGCTGAAGCAGGGCTGACCCGCTTCGAGCAGCAAACGGCTCGCCGCATCCTGCGTGAGCTGGATGTTCTGATTGAACGGCGGGCTGGCTTGCCGGCCGAGCTTTGGTTCAAGATTCGAGTGGACCGCATTCTTGAATTGCTATCGGATCAGGCAGAAGCCAAGTGGGGGCAGGTCATCTAGGACCAGATGATGCCCCACGCATACGCCATAGCTGCTAAATCGAGCCGGGTGAACGAAAACCTGGCCCAGGGGGTGAAAGACCTCCTGTCGGCGCTTGGTAACCGCTACGTGGCGTATTACCCCTCCCTCGCCGAATTGACGGGTTCTCCCAAAGCCGCCCTGATGCTTGGACACGCAATGTTCATGACCCGTGTGGTCTTGGACAAGCAGCCCAATCGCGGAGGGTGGTTCTGGAAGACATCGAAGGAATGGAAGCAGGTCGCCGGGTTGAGCGTCCGGGAGATTGAAACATCTCGCAAAGTGCTTCTAAAAGACGGCATCTTGCAGGAATCGAGACGCGGTATGCCAGCCAAACTATGGTTCAGGGTCGATCTTGACCGTCTGGCTTTGAAGCTGTGCCAGTATGCCAATACCACCTACCGCCCTTGGTCATGGGAAGACCGGGTGCTGAAAACGCTGCTCGGTAAACCGGTGATGTTCTACGCCCCTTTTGCGTGGACGGCGGACAGCGCCTTGGCGGGTCTCTACATGTCCAGCCTGTTCAATCGGCTGCGGCAGACATTATCCCGGAACGAAGTTGACAAGGAAGGCTGGTTCAGCAGCCCGACCAGCCAATCGCTGATCCATCTCCATTTTGGCCGTCGCATGTTGACGAATGCCCGAGCCAAACTGATCGAGTCCGGCATGATGGAAGAGGTGCGGGAAAGCCGGATGCAATCCCAGTTGTTGTCACGGATTATGTTGACAACTCTGCCGGCCAAAATCTGCCAGGAAGCCAATGAATTCCACAGTTTGTCGGAATCCAACAAACTAGATTGTCGGAATCCGACAAACAACAGTTGCTCAAAACGCGTAACAAGAGTTGCCGGAACCGTAAAACAAGAGTTGCCGGAACCGCAAGACAACAGTTCACGTTTCCGCGAAACAAGTTCTGCGGAAACAGCAACTCACTCTAATAAGGAAATAAATACTCCATACCACCCCCTCCATAACAGCTTGGAGGGGGTGGGCGTATTCGATTTCCCCAAGACCATCCGGACTGCGCCAGCAAGCGCTGATCTGGAAAACCTGATCTATCCAGACAAGCTGCTTCCCGGCGAGAAACAGACCGCACGGCAGATTCTGCACGGCAGCCCCAATCCTCAACTCATCCTCGACGAACTGGCAGGCCAGATGCAGGACGGCCACGTCAAAAACACGATCGGCTACCTGCGAACCCTGAAAACCAGACAACAGGCCGGGACATTTGAGGCTGAGTACGCCCATCGGGTTGAAGCAGATCGAAAGCGCCGGCAGGAAATACTGGAACAGCGAAAGCGCCTGATCGTTGAGCCACAAACACAGTTTGCGACAAACCGGGATTCTGCCCGGATCAAGCTGACCGAACTGCGTCAGACCATTTGGGGAAAGAAATGACCAGAGCCACGGCTACAGGAAGTGAGGGTGATGGTAGTGCCATCACCGAAACAGGCAACCGCAAGGTGGCGCAGCAGGAAGTGATGACTTATAGACGGAGACTTTGATGGCAACACCGAAATCGAAAATCAAGTTCCCGACCTCGGCGGATTCGCCGTTCGAGGATGGGTACGACATTGCTGGAGAGCGAGATGCTCTGAAGGATTTAGTCGAGGCAGATGAACCGTACGAGAAAGATCCTCGTTGGGAGCGTTTTATGGATCTGCTCGAAAGGGAAGAGCGCCTGCGGCAGGAACAGGCTAATCGCCAGCAACGCCAATACGCTGACCCGATCGTTCCCGATCATGAAGCACGTGCACTGAAGGCAATCGGCAGCCTCGTTGCTGATGAGACTGATGTGATGGCAATCCATACCAAGGAGGCCTATCGACTGTTCATCGGCAGGACGCGTGATGAAAGCCCGCGCGGCTACGGAATCACCAGCGGGAAGAAGGTTGCAGCAGTGCTCCGGTCAATCTGGAACCTGTCGGCCAATGACAATCCCTATGCGGACTGGATTCTGGTGCAGGTGACGGATCGGGTCGGCGAACTGCGCCAACAGCTTGAGCATGCCGGAAAGCATTTCCAGGACGATCTGGACAAGTTGCAGGCGCGTGGGCTTCGCGTGTCCGTATTGAAGAGTCGTGCGCCAGTGGAAGTGGAACTGGGTTTCCGCAGTCCCTACGGCTACATGATCGTGGATCTGATCCTGGACTTTGACTGGTATGCGCGTGTGGTCAAGACGATGGTGCAGAAGAATCGTCTGGGCGACATCGAAGGGAAGGAAGACTTGTACCAGATGACCAAACGGATTCGGGCGTTGTTCGAGTCCACCTTGCCCTATCAGAAGTATCTCCTCCGCGAGGAGTTGCGCCTGCTATCCAGGAGCGATTTTCTCCCTGGTGCCAGCGATGAAGCAAGGAAGCGGGTTGAAGCTGCGGTGGGGATATTCGGGGCTGTGCCGCAATCGATCTTCACTGGTGAGGTGCGACCGCGTCATAGCCGTCGTCGGGCGGATGTGAGTGAGGCAGAGATGCGATTGCTGGTGGATGTGGCGCAGGGGAAAGTGGATACGGCCGGAAGTGATCTGAACCAGGAAAACACGCTCCTATGAGCGGTTTGTCATCAATCCAGATGGATAAAAGGCCTTTTAAGGGTAAGGGGGCGGATGAGTGGTTGGCGCGGCTCCATCGTGACTACCGGAAGGTCGTGTTTGAGATGGAGGAATTGTCCGAGCACTCAAAGCGTGCCGCAGGTAATGCCTGGTATGTGTATCTGCATCACCGGAAATCGACTGGGCAACGCTTCCTGATGTGGCGCAGCTTTGGCGTGAAGCATGTCCACCTGACATGGGACAGCATCCAGCTCACGCTGGGTCGAATGACAGGATCACAGCAGGACTGGTTTGAGGAGGTCAATGCGGAAGTGCGGTTGCTGAATGCGAAGGAGGTCGTGACCAGGAAGGCAATACGCATGGCACAGGAACTGAACAGTGAGAATTGAAGTGAAGTGGGTACGCCACCCCTTGGCGTGGGTTTTTTAATCAACTGAAGGAGAAGAGGCAATGAGCAATGAATTTCGTGGCACTGGCAATTTGGGCGACAACCCCACGTTGAAGACCGTACTGGTCAAGGGCGAGGATCGTAAGGTCGCAGAGATCCGGGTTTTCTTCGACGAATACAAGCCGGATGGTCAGGGCGGTTTCGAGCAGTCCGGTGGGTTCTGGATGAATGCTTCGGTGTGGGACAAGCGCGGCGAGGATGTTGCCCAGCACCTGCGCAAGGGGGCGCGTGTGCATGTCGCCGGCCGCCTGGCCGAGCAGGAATGGACAGACAAGGAATCTGGCGAAGTGCGGAAGACGATGCAGCTCAATGCCGACGATGTCTATCTGTCGCTGTCTCGTCTTGAGGAAGTGAAATTCAGGCCGAAAGCGCAGGAAGTGGGGGCTTGATGCGAACAGCATCCACTCTGCTGCTTTCATCAGCGCTCATGCTCAATTCCTCAGCATTTGCTGCTGAGAGTCACGAGCTGATGATGTGCAACACCTATTCGGGTGGCGGAGGTGTCAGCGTCAAGGGCAGAACCCTCAAGTGCGAAGGCGAACCGGATGCTCGCGGCTACAGCAAATTCTGGACGACGAGTCTGATGGACCTGTACGGCCAGGGCTGGAGGGTTGAGTCCATGTCGGCCTACCCGGCGAACTCGTCCGGGGAGGCGACGGTGATTTTCCTGTTGAACCGGACAACGACATCCGGTCCCGCTTCACCTGCCCAGAAATAGGAGGCTTCATGAGACACCCAACCCAGCCTGAGGAAAACATGATTGCAGCGGTGCTGCAATCGGTGTCGGAAGACGCGTGCCGGCATGGGATGGGCTCGGGATGTTTTCATGGATTCGAGTTCAAAGCCATGAGGCTTGGACAGCGTGCCAGACCAGGTGCAATGGCAAGAGTAAAGGTTGTGGTCAGTCAGGATGGCGAGGTGATCGAATCGCGATTACTCGATGTTCCGAATGATCCGTTGTAGGCCGCAGCTGGGTTGAGTCGGGGTTATGAGCCAGCACTATTTCAACACGACGTTTGACGGTGAACCCGTGACCGTCATTCTTGGATGGCACGCAGCGGTTTGTTCAGGGAGGTGATGCAGTGATAGACAAGAACTGGCAGGCAATTGCCCCGGATCCTGATTGGGTGAGGCAGGAAGTAGCCCGCCTGAATGAGGCAGCCGATGAATTTGCCAGCGCCATGAAGGCGAAGCTCGCGCAGAAAGCGCATGAGGGCTGGTCTGGCTGGGACAAGCCTGAATCGGGGATCAAGATCTGGAATGCCATGCTTGCCCAAGGCGCTGCGGTACCGCTGGCCAAGGGGCAGGAAGTGGATATTGCCAATCTGGCGATGATGCTATGGCGGACAAATGGGCGGATGGAATGAATGCCCTTGCGCACTGGTGCCCGATGATATCGACCGAGCTGGCATCTTTCATTGATGTGTCTGCGATTTCAGGATGGCTTGAGTGAAGCTCTACCTCTGCGAAAAGCCTTCACAAGGCAGAGAAATCGCCGGCCACATCGGTGCGCGGACACGTGGCGAAGGATGCATTACTGGTAACGGTGTAACGGTAACCTGGGCCATCGGCCACCTGGTTGAGCAGGCGAAACCGGAGCACTACAACCCGGCATTGAAATTCTGGGACATCGCGCACTTGCCTGTGCTGCCGGATGAGTGGCACATGGAGGTGAAGCACCAGACCCGTGATCAGTACAAGATCGTCTCGAAGCTGTTGAAGCAGGCAACTGAGGTTGTCATTGCCACCGATGCCGACCGTGAGGGCGAAGTGATCGCACGGGAGCTGATGCAGCTGAACGGCTACCGTGGGAAGGTTTCGCGCCTTTGGCTTTCAGCGTTCGACGATGCGTCGGTGAAGAAGGCTCTGGCAAATATCCTGCCGGGCGAGAAGACGCTGCCGATGTATTTCTCCGGGATGGGCCGAAGCCGGGCGGACTGGCTGGCCGGGATGAATCTCACCATGACCTTGACCAAGGCCTTTGGTGCCGGCGGCAAAGACGGAACCTTGCATTGTGGTCGTGTACAGACGCCTGTGTTGGCTTTGGTGGTGCGGCGCGAACGGGCCATCGCCGCGTTCGTTCCAAAGGCGCACTTCGGGGTCAATGCGACCTTCCTGATGGGCGGGGCATCCGTACCGATGGCCTGGGTTGCGCTAGCGGTACTGCTCGACGATGAGGGGCATCTCGTCGACCGCGGAAGTGCAGAAGCGGTGGTCAAGCAGGTCGCAGGGCAGGCCGGGAAGGTGAGCCTTGTCGAGACGACACAGGAACGCGAAGTGTCGCCGTTACTGTACAGCCTGGGATCACTCCAGCGGGAGGCCTCGGCGCGCCTCGGGATGAAAGCGCAGGCCGTACTCGATGCTGCGCAGGCACTTTACGAAAAACACAAGGCGACATCGTATCCACGAACGGATTGCGAATACCTGCCGCGCTCGATGCTGGCTGAATCGAACGAGACGCTGCATGCCATCGCCGGAGCGAAGCCCGAGCTGGCAACACTGGCCACGGTTGCCGAGTCGGCGCTCAAAGGTGCCGATGAGCGTTTCCGGGGCAGGGCATTCAACGACAAACAGATCACTGCCCACCACGCGATCATTCCGACGCGAAACCCAAACATCGACGTGTCGGCCATGACGCCGACCGAGCGGACGATCTTCGACATGGTTTGTCGACGGTATCTGGCGCAATTCCTGGGGGATTACCAGTACAGCAAGACAGTGATCGAAGTGATCTGTGAGGCAGAGAAATTCAGGGTGAGCGGCAAGACGCCGTTGGTCCCCGGCTGGCGGCAGACCTTGCCCGAGGTGACGAAAGCACCCACGGACAAGGATGGTGACCAGGAGGAGGCGGTAACGCTCCCGAAGGTACGTGTGGGCGAGGATGCCCGCAACCTGCGTTGCGAGGTGCAGGACAGAAAGACCTCACCGCCCAAGCGCTATACCGAGGGCACGCTGTTGGCTGCGATGGAGTCGATCGACAAGGAGATCAAGGATCCGCGCTGGAAGGCAGTGATGAAAAACAAGGAGAAAGCGGGCATCGGAACGGATGCAACGCGTTCGGCCATTATCGAGGGGTTGTTCAAGCGGGACTACATCGTCGCCAAAAAGAAGGAGCTGCTGCCGACCGAGAAAGCTGTCGCGCTGATTGGACTGATCGAGGAGGTTTCGCCGGAAATTGCAGATCCAGTCTTGACTGCTCAGTGGGAAGATCGACTGAGCCAGATTGAGAAGGGCGAGATCGAGTTGTCGCAGTTTGAACGCAGTCTTGGCGAGTGGCTGGTGCAGGTGATTGACGGCATCAAGAGTCAGAAGGGCACGCGGCAGATCTCGTCTGGCAAGACTCGTGATTTGCCGGCCAAGGGTAGTGCGGTCGTGGCGTGCCCTGCTTGCGGCAAGCCAATGCACAGAGTTGATGGCCAGAATGGCTTCTTCTGGGGTTGTACGGCGTACCGGGAAGGGTGCAAGTCGACGCTTCCCGATGTCGATGGCAAGCCTGGCACCGCCAGAGAGGCGTCGCTTCCAAAATCGCAGGCAGGGCCTTCCTATCCATGTCCCAGATGCCAGAAGCCATTGCGCCTGGTGAAAGGACCCAAGGGGCCATTCTGGGGATGTACAGGCTACCCGGAGTGCAAGCACACCCAGCCGGATGACGAAGGGAAGCCAGGCGTTCGAACTGACGAGGTGGCAGGAAAGGTTCAGCGACCCGAGGCGGCCGTGGCGCGAGGAACACCCATGCGTACCGCCAAGGCAGGTGCAGCCTGTCCGGACTGCAAGACAGGCTTGCTCGTCAGCAAAACCATGAAAGATACCGGTAAGGCATTCGTGGGATGCAATCGCTTCCCTGCCTGCAGATTTTTTGCATGGCCAGCGAAATAACGGCTGCGAGTGATGCACACCACACGGATCAAAATTCCCTGTGCCGAGTCGGTATGGCTGGTTGCCGAATGCAACTGATTCTAACCAAGAGGGAGTCATTGATATGGAAATGCAAAATAGTAACGGGGCTGGCGATGCGGAATCACAATCCCTGTATTGGTTAAGCCCCGGTGTGGACGTGCCGGTACTGGAAGATGAGGCCGAGGATCCGCGAACCTACGAGACCATCTACGGGTTCATGGTCGACGTCGGAGCAGGGGAGGCTGTGTTCTCCCCGCAGGGCGAATTTATGGACCAATCCCCGATTTGGCGCATGGATGTGGCCAGTGATTTGCTCGCATCGATCATTCAGGTCTATGAGCACGCCGCTGTGGAATACCTCCGGGAATTACAGAGCCTGAAGAAGGCTGATGACGCATCGATGGATGCTCGTGTTGACCGATACAAGGAGCTCCTCAAAGAGGCCGGGCTTCCATTCTCGGATTCACTGGAGCGAAAGATCCGTAGCGATCAGCGATATATCGAGGATGCGCTTGAGGGGGCGTTGAGAAATGACAATACGTGATGCCCAATCGCAATGGAAGATTGGCCCCGGTGTGGACGTGCCCGTCCCAGAGAATCTGACAGCCGTACTCCCTTCTGCAGCCCCACTGCGCGGTTTTTACTTCGATTCCGGCCTGGGGGATGCCATTTTTATTCCCGACGCCACACTCATGGAGCTTACGCCACGCAAGCGACTTGGCGTTATTGATGGGTTGCTGGCGTCAATCGAACAGGTCAGGCTGCATGCACTTGTGGAGTTGTTCCGAGACTTCCTAGACCATCTGGCGGTGAAGATTCCAATTTCGACTGACGCTGACGCCGAATTCGATTTTGCAATTCGGGCTTTCCTGGCTTACTGCGCCGATGAGAAGATTTCCCTTCCTGGGGAAGCGGGCGACATGAAGGCCATTTTGTGTCTGCACGTTTCGTTCAACGCTGCTTCCGATGCAGGCAACCTCCCCAGAGGTCGCCAGAAAGGAGGGGGGAATTGTGGGTGAAAGCAACCCCGAAATCGAATGTTCAGATCAAACATGGATTATTGCCGAATGGCCGGACGGCACCTGGTGCGATCTTCATGATCTGCATGAAATGACCCACATGAGCGACGACTACCAGATTGTTCGAGTGCTGACGCACGACGAAGGATTCACCCCAATTAAAACGCAACGATGGAGCCCGAATTGCAAATGACAGAAAGTGAAATCCGCCACGCAGTGAGCGACGAGTTAGTGAGGGATGTGCTTCGTGAGCGCCGCTCAGAACGGCGCTGGCGACTGATCAAGCGCGGAATGATGGTCGCGGCCGGCGTGGTCTTCTTTGCCTTGTATCTCTTCGGCTACGCGAAGCAGATGGGATGGAAAATGATTCCCAACAACGAGATCACCGCGGTGATTCACATCGATGGTGAGATTTCAGCCGGCGCCACGGCCTCGGCGGAGAAAGTGGTTCCCTTGCTCAGGCAGGCATTCGAGGCGAAGAACGTCAAAGCAGTGGTGCTGAGTATCGACAGCCCAGGAGGCGCTCCGGTTGAAGCAGAGCGAATTTACCAGTCGATCAAGGCTTTCAGAAAGAAGCATCCCAAACCGGTTGTTGCGGTGATCAACAACGTCGGTGCGTCGGCCGCCTACATGGTGGCTCTGCATACCGACAAAATATACGCTGCGAATTATTCGCTTGTCGGATCTGTAGGCGCGGTCCTGACAGGTTGGGACTTCCACAAGGCGCTTGAGAAGCTCCAGATCAGCCAGCGGGTGTATGCCTCCGGCAATCTGAAATCCATGCTCAATCCCTATATGCCCATGACGCCTGAAGCCGATCGCAAGGCGCAGGAAATGGTTCAGAAGATGGGCGAAAGATTCAAGGCAGAGGTTCAGGCTGCCAGGGGGACGAAACTGCAGAGTGGAGTGGATTACACCACCGGTGAAGTCTGGGATGGGGTGCAAGCCAGGGAGATCGGGTTGATCGACGAAATCGGTACGCTTGATACCGTGGCGAGTTCATGGGATAGGGCGGTGCATGATTTTGGGCCGCGCGCGCCAGGGGCGGGGTGGTTAAGTGGCATGGCCACGGCCTTTGAATGGCTGGCACGCTTTCAGAATGGTTTGCATTGATCGTTACCGATTGATGAAAAAATAATCGCGCGGCAAGGATGCTTGATCGGACTGAGATTTTGGGTGAAATGCTAAAGTCTTATCCACAGAAAATGTGGATGAATTGTCATGGAGCCGGATATGAGTAATGTGGTGGATCTTGCGGGGTTTCAGTGCCCGGTTGGCAGCATGGCCATGCATTCCGTGCATGGCCTGGTTGAGGTTTTTTCTCGGGATGGGTGGATGCGTGGTGTGGTCTATGAACACCATGAAGAATTGAGCCTTGCCCATGAGAGTGATGACGTGGTTTTTGCTGAGCACATCGAGATGCGTGAGGTATGGGTTCATGTTCGCGAGCTTGCCGAGGCGGATCTTGCGAAAGACATCGAGAACCTGCGAAAGCGTGGTCAATTTCTCTTTGATACTGTCGACTGAAGTGAGGTCGACGTGCTCCCGTACCCATCATTCCCCTTGACCGCATCCCGACGCTCAGATACCACCAGAAGCGGATGCACAAAGCAGTCAGTTCAGGGTTGATTTGGGCCGCTGATCATCAGTCCCAGTACGGCCAATTCCAGGCGGTCAGGTTTTTAAACCTTGACCATCCGAAACTTAACCATAGGGATGACTTCGTCATATGTGAGCGGCTTGTTAATGAGGTTGTTGGGAATGGAAAATTGAGCCCAGCAAGGGCTTGCGCCACATACAATTATTTGTATAATTACGTTAATGTTAGATATTAAGCCTGTCGAGTTCCGGGGCAGCGCCCTTGATGATCTGCGCGCCTTCCCCATCTCGGCTCGGCGCGAAGCAGGACACCAAATCGACCTGGTACAGCAAGGCGGCGAACCGGAAAATTGGAAATCGATGACAACGGTAGGCCTGGGCGTGCGGGAAATCCGGATTCGGGACGAAGTCGGCGCGTACCGGGTGATCTATGTCGCCAAGTTTGCCGATGCCGTCTATGTGCTGCACTGCTTTCAGAAAAAAACGCAGAAAACCAGCAAGGCAGATATCGACTTGGCAGCGAAACGCTACCGGGATTTGTTGAAGGAGATAGAACAATGAGCAATAAACGATTTTCCAGCGTGTGGGATGCCATCGAGGACACCCCTGAGGAAGCGGAAAACATGAAGCTCCGCTCGGTCTTGATGATGGCCTTGAAAAATCATATCGCCCGCGTCGGCATGAGCCAGTCGCAAGCTGCCAAGCTGTTCGGTGTGACGCAGCCGCGCGTCTCTGATCTCATGCGCGGCAAAATCGACTTGTTTGCCCTGGATGCCTTGGTCAACATGGCGACAGCCGCAGGCCTGCACGTCGAAATGCGTGTGCTGGAAGCTGCATAGGGCAAGTTGCAACGTTTGCCGGGCTTTATTTTCCGATTCCAAAATGAACCCCGCATGCAGAAAGTGGCTTCGTCTGCCTGTGGCGGTTGTCGCCCATGAAAAGACACTGACGAGGCGGGGGAAAGCGTTACTGGGCGGCAAGCAGCGGTCAAGCTGCCCAAGAAATTCAAGTTTGCGGGTCAACGTCTACCCTATGACCACAAACACCGACACGTCGCGGATAAAGGTGTCCCCTATGAGTTTAAGGACGCTTACCAGATTAATGGCCGCCTTTTTCACCGAAGTGGATCGTGTATTAAAGGAAGCAAAACAATGAAAAAAATCGCCATTGGGATCATGTCTCAAGAGAAAATCCGCGAACGCATGCTGGCCATCGCCAAGGGCGAGTACAAACTCAAACCCGGCGAACCTAAAATCTGGTTCACCTCGATGAAATCCTTGGCTGAAGTCCTGAGCGACGACAATCGCGCCCTGCTCAAGACCATTCGCGATTTACAGCCCGAATCCATCAGCGGTCTGGCTGCTATTACCGGTCGCAAAACAGGCAACCTTTCCCGTACCCTGAAAACCATGTCCCGCTATGGGATAGTGGAAATGCGCCGGGAGAATCGCCACGTGCGGCCCATTGTCATGGCAACCGAATTCCAAATTCTTGCAGCGTGAAATTTGGGGCTGCACCGTGACCCGTCTAGGCCTCACTCCTAATCGATTGGATCCATCTTTGCGGGGAATCAGCTGACGAGACAACATCTCGTGTGAAGCGGTTGTGAACCGGCTCTAGTCGGCCAACTGCGGTCACTGAGTGCGTTGAAGACATGCGTTCCTGGACGGCCGGTGTACATTAGTAAGCTGCCGGCGGCTGAGCTGGTATGGTTGGCAAGTCATCGGCCTAAGCCGACGCTGGCGCCTTGATCCGATCGCTTCCGCTATGGATTCCTTACCGGACATACCCCAAATCAGGTGAATGACATGCACCTTCGCTATTAGGACCTTTGCCTTCATTAGGCGACGGCGGATCTTTCCGAATGGAGGCGAGCCACTGCCGGGTGAACAATACCCTCCAAATGGGTTCGCTTAAGCAGCAGCGCGTTGACGGCCACCAGGGCCGAGCTGCCGGACATGGCAAGCGCTGCCACCTCGGGGCTGATGACGAACGGATAGAACACACCGGCGGCCACCGGGAAGGCAACCACGTTGTAGGCGACTGCCCACCATAAATTCTGGTGCATCTTGGTGAGCGTGGCGCGCGACAGCGCAATCGCACCGACCACGTCGTACGGGTCGCTCTTCATCAAAACCACATCGGCGCTCTCCATGGCGACGTCGGTGCCGGCGCCGATGGCAAACCCCACGTCGGCCTGGGTCAGCGCCGGCGCGTCGTTGATGCCGTCCCCAACCATGCCGACTTTCTTGCCCTGAGCCTGCAACTCCTTGACCTTGTCGGCCTTCTGCCCGGGCAGCACGTCTGCCAGCACGATGTCGATGCCCAGCCCGGCGGCGATGCGTTCGGCTGTCGCCTGGTTGTCACCAGTGAGCATCGCGACCTGCACGCCGCGTTGACGCAATGCCTTCACCGTCGCCGCCGAGGTGAGGCGCGGTGCATCGGCAATGGCGACGAGCCCGACCAGACGGCCTCCGTGCGCGACATGCACCACGGTCCTCCCGGCACCCTGCATCTCGTCTGCCTTGCCATCCAGACCACCCATGTCGATATGCTCGGCCTGCATCAGTCCGCGGTTGCCCAGCAGCACCGTGCGGCCATCGATTTCTCCCCTGGCGCCTCTTCCGTCGATGTTGGTGAAGCCGGTTGCAGGTTGAATCGCCAAGCCGACAGCCCGTTTGAGAATCGCCTGAGCGAGGGGATGCTCGGAGCCCGTTTCCACGGCGGCGGCGAGCGCAAGGACCGCGTCTTCATCGATTCCCGGCGCCGTGGCCACGTCCACCACCTCGGGCTGCCCCTGGGTGAGCGTGCCTGTCTTGTCGAAGATCACGACGTCGAGCCCGGCCGCCTCCTCGAGCGCGGCCGCGTTCTTGAACAGGATGCCGCTCTTCGCCCCGAGGCCGGTTCCCACCATCACCGCCATTGGGGTGGCGAGTCCCAGGGCATCCGGGCAAGCGATGACGAACACCGTGATCGTCAGGGTCAGCGCAAACAGCAGAGGCTCGCCAATCCACCAGAACCATACCGCAAAGGTCGCCAGACCGATCACCAGCGCAATCAGCACCAGCCATTGCGAGGCACGATCGGCGAGCAATTGCGCAGGCGCCTTGGAATTCTGCGCTTCCTGCACCAGCTTGACGATCTGCGCCAGCGCAGTGTCGGCGCCGACCTTGGTGGCACGGTAGACGAAGCTGCCGCTCTTATTGATGGTCGCACCTATCACCCTGTCGCCCGGTTTCTTGGGAACCGGCATCGATTCGCCGGTGAGCATGGATTCGTCAACCTGCGACTCGCCCTCGAGTACCTCGCCGTCCACCGGGATCTTGCTACCTGGACGAATGACGACCATATCGTCCACCATGACCTCGGCAGTGGGCAGTTCGACTTCCTGCCCCTCGCGAATCACCGTGGCCATAGGGGGGGCCAGGTCGAGCAGCGTTCGTATCGCTTCGGAAGCACCCGCGCGAGCGCGCATTTCCAGCCAATGGCCGAGCAGGATGAATACCAGCAGCACGGCAACCGCCTCGTAGAACTGGACGCCGGCGAAGAAAAAAGTGGCGCCCACGCTGAACAGGTAGCCGGTGCCGACCGATAGCACGACCAGCACGGCCATGTTGAGCACGCCGTTTTGGAGCGCGCGCCACGCGGCGACCAAGAACGGCCAGACGGGATAGATGACTGCGCAACTGGCCAGCAGGAACAGCCACAAGTTGAGCGGGAGGCCGAACGGCGGCGCAGGAGGCGTGAACATGCCGCCCATCGGCGAATAGACGAAAACCGGCACGGTGAACGCGGTCGCGATGAGGAAACGATTCCGCATGTCGCGCACCATCCCCTGCATGTCCATCCCGGCGCCGTGGCCCATTTCGTGCGCCATGGCATCGGCCTTTCCGGGTGGCCGGGTAGGCGGCGCATGCCCGGGGTGGGCTCCATGCGCATGGGCCGGGATGACGTCCGCTTCAGTGGCGCAGAGGTGCCTGGGTAGCCGCTCGCCGGCACAGTGGTAGCCGCATTCCCTTACGCCCGCCTCGATGGCCGGGATACGGGTGACGCCTTCGTCGTAGGCCACGGTGGCGCTGCCGGCCACATAGTTGACCTTGGCCATGTGCACGCCGGGAAGCTTTAGCAGCTGTTTTTCGATGCCCTGGGCGCTCAGCACGGACACCAGGCCTGCCACTTCGATCGTCGCTGTTTTCATGATGCACCTCCATACACGGAAGCTGCCATACCCGCGTGCGCCGGGATCACTGCTCCCTGCCCAGCTCCCATTGCTTGACCAGGGCGTAGATCGCCGGGATCACCGCCAGCGTCAGCACCGTCGACGAGATCATGCCGCCGACCATCGGCGCCGCGATGCGGCTCATGACCTCGGAGCCGGTTCCGGTACCCCACATGATGGGCAGCAGGCCGGCCATGATCGCGACCACCGTCATCATCTTGGGACGGACGCGTTCGACGGCCCCCTCCATCACGGCCGCGTAAAGTTCGGCCGTGCCCGGCGCGCGGCCGGCTGTCCGGCACCGGGCCTGCGTGGCCTCCCAGGCGTGATCCAGATAGATCAGCATCACCACGCCGGTCTCGGCCGCCACGCCGGCGAGCGCAATGAACCCTACCGCCACTGCGACCGACAGGTTGTAGTCGAGCAGCCACATCAGCCATATCCCGCCCACCAGAGCAAACGGCACCGAGAGCATGACGATCAGTGTCTCGGTGAGCCGCCTGAAGTTGAGATAGAGCAGGACGAAGATGATCAGCAGCGTCACCGGGATGACGATCTTCATCTTGCCGATGGCGCGCTCCATGTATTCGAACTGGCCGCTCCAGGTGATGTAGTAGCCAGGCGGAAACGTCACCCGATCGGCCACCGCCTTGCGCGCCTCGGCGACGTAGGAGCCGATGTCGCGATCGCGGATGTCGACGAAGATGTAGGCCGAAAGCAATGCGTTCTCGGTGCGAATGCCCGGCGTGCCCTTGGCGATTTCCACCCGCGCGACCTGGCCGAGCGGAATCATCGCGCCATCCATGGTCGGCACCAGCACTTCTTGCGCAATCTGCTGCGGGTTGGACCGCAGTTCGCGCGGGTAGCGGACCTGCACGCCGAAGCGCTCGCGACCCTCCACTGTGGTCGTCACCATCTCGCCGCCGAGCGCGGTGCCGATCACCTCCTGCAGGTCGCCGACCGCCAGACCGTAGCGGGCCAGTTGCTCGCGGTCCGGCTCGATGTTGAGGTAGTAGCCGCCGGTGATGCGTTCGGCATAGGCCGAGGTCGTGCCGGGCACCGCCTTCACCACGGCCTCGATTTCCCGCGCCAGCGTCTCCATCTCACCCAGATCGCGGCCGAACACCTTGATGCCGATGGGCGTGCGGATCCCGGTTGAGAGCATGTCGATGCGCGCCTTGATCGGCATGGTCCAGGCGTTCGACACCCCGGGGAACTGCAGCGCCTTGTCGAGTTCTTTGATCAGCTTGTCCATGGTCATGCCGGGGCGCCACTCGGATTCCGGCCTGAGGTTGATCACGGTCTCGAACATCTCGACCGGCGCCGGGTCGGTGGCAGTGTTGGCGCGCCCGGCCTTGCCGTAGACCGAGGCGACCTCGGGGAAGCTCTTGATGATCTTGTCCTGGGTTTGCAGCAGCTCGGCTGCCTTGGTGATCGACATGCCGGGCAGCGAGGACGGCATGTAGAGCAGCGTGCCCTCGTTGAGGGTCGGCATGAACTCGCTGCCGAGCCGCGACGCCGGGTAGATCGACACGGCCAGCGCCAGCAGGGCCGCCAGGACGGTCGTTTTCTTCCAGCGCATCACCCAGGCGATGATGGGGCGGTAGCCCCAGATCAGGAAGCGGTTCACCGGGTTCCTTGCCTCCGGCAGGATGCGGCCGCGGATGAACAGCAGCATCAGCACCGGCACCAGCGTGACCGATAGCAGCGCAGCGCCGGCCATGGCAAAGGTCTTGGTGTAGGCGAGCGGTGAGAACAACCGGCCTTCCTGCGCTTCAAGGGTGAACACCGGCAGGAAGGATACGGTGATGATGAGCAGGGAGAAGAACAGCGCCGGCCCCACCTCCTTGCAGGCCGTGATCATCGCCTCGACGCGCGATTCGCCTTCCTTCAGCCGCTCGATGTGCTTGTGGGCGTTCTCGATCATCACGATCGCTGCATCCACCATGGCGCCGATCGCGATGGCGATGCCGCCGAGGCTCATCAGGTTGGAGTTCATGCCCAAGAGGCGCATGGCGATGAAGGCGATCAGCACGCCGACCGGCAGCATCAGGATGGCGACCAGCGCCGAGCGCACGTGCAGCAGGAAAATCACGCACACCGCCGCCACGATCAGGCTTTCCTCGATCAGCGTGGTCTTCAGCGTCTCGATGGCGCGGTGGATCAGCTCGGAACGGTCGTAGACCGCCTGGATCGTCACCCCCTCGGGCAGGCCGGCGGTGATCTCGGCGATCTTCGCCTTGAGATTGCCGATGACCTCGAGTGCATTGGCACCATAGCGCGCCATGGCGATGCCCGACACAACCTCGCCCTCGCCGTTCAACTCGGCGAGGCCGCGCCGCTCGTCCGGCACCAGCTCGACCCGCGCGATGTCGCGTACCAACACCGGCGTGCCGCCCTCGCTCTTGACCACCAGACTTTCGAGGTCGGCCTTGCCGCGAAGGTAGCCTTTGCCGCGCACCATGTACTCGGTCTCGGCCATTTCGACGACGCGCCCACCGACATCGCGGTTGGAATCGCGGATCACCTGCGACACCCGCGACAGCGGAATCGCGTAGGCGCGCAGCTTCACCGGATCGACCGTCACCTGGTAGGTCTGGACGAAACCGCCGATCGAAGCAACCTCGGCCACCCCTTGTGCCTTGGTCAGCTGGTAGCGCACATACCAGTCCTGGATCGTGCGCAGTTCGGCCAGTGTCCTGTCCTTCGCCAGCAGGACATACTGGTACACCCAGCCGACCCCGGTGGCGTCCGGGCCCAGCGCCGGCGACACCCCCTTGGGCAGCCGGCCGGAGGCGAAGTTGAGGTATTCCAGCACCCGCGAGCGAGCCCAGTAGATGTCGGTGCCGTCCTCGAAGATCACATAGACGAAGGACGCGCCGAAGAATGAAAACCCGCGCACCACCTTGGACCGGGGGACGGCGAGCATCGACGTGGTGAGCGGATAGGTGATCTGGTCTTCGACGACCTGCGGCGCCTGTCCGGGGTATTCGGTGTAGATGATGACCTGCACGTCGGACAGGTCGGGCAGCGCGTCGAGCGGCGTTTTTGCGACGGCGTAGACACCACCGATGACGATGAACAGGGTGGCGAGCAGAACGAGGAAGCGGTTCCTGCCCGACCACTCGATGATATGGGCCAGCATGGCGTTCCCTGTCAGTGCCCGTTGTGCGATTCGGCGCGCACGGGCTGGCCGGTGGTCGGCTGGATGCGGGTGATCACCCATTCTCCCGGTTGCCGCTCGACGAATTCGAACGCCACCGCCGCCCCCGGTTTCAGCCCCTTGAACAGGGTTGCGTTGGCGGCCTTGAATTCCATCGTCATGGCCGGCCATTGCAGCGAAGCCACCGGGCCGTGATTGATGCTGACCATGCCGGTTTCTGGGTCGAGGCCGTCCAGCGTGCCTTCCGCCTGGTGCCCCGCCCCGCTCGCACGCGGAATCGTAGCCGCCGCCTTCGGGTTGCCTTGTCCGCCCATGCTGCCGATTGCGGCCTTGAGGTTGCTTTCGGCGTCGATCATGAAATTGGCCGCGACCACGACCGGCTCGCCGTCCCCGACCCCGTCGAGCACCTCCACGTAATGAGCGTCACGGTCGCCGAGCCGGACCTCGCGCGGCTCGAAGCGGCCTTCCCCGACCTGGACCAGCACGATGCGACGGGTGCCGCTGTCGATCACTGCCGACTCGGGAACGGCCAGCACCTGGGTCTTTCCGTCGACCGACAGTTCCACGTCGGCAAACATGGCGGGCTTGAGCAGATTTCCGGGGTTGGCGAGTTCGACGCGGACCGGGATCGTGCGCGTCCCGGCCGTGAGGGTCGGGTACACGTACGTGATCCTGCCCTCGAACACCTTGCCCGGATAGGCGTTGACCGTCACCCGCGCCTGTCCTCCCCGTTTGACGAGGCCGATGTCCTGCTCGAACACGTCCGCGATGACCCAGACCGACGACAGGTCGGTGACCTGATACAGGGTTTCGCCGGGCATGAATCGCATGCCCTGCAGTGCTTTTTTCTCGGTCACGATGCCGGAGACCGGCGAGCGGAAGGTCAGGGTGTGCTTCGCCTCGCCCGAACGGGCCAGCGCCTTCAGCTGGGTGTCGGAAATATCCCAATTCTTCAGTCGCGCCAGGCTCGCCTCTGCAAGCTGGCGCATTCCGCTGCTTGCCGTGCTATCAGCTTCTTTCATGGCCTGCACGCCCTCGATGGCGAGCGTGTATTCCCGTTGCGCGGAAACCAGTTCCGGGCTGTAGACCTCGAACAACGGCTGTCCCTTGTCCACCGCCTGGCCGGTGACGTTGACATGCAGCCGCTCGATGTAACCTTCGAACTTGGGCGAGATTGCAACCACCCGACGTTCGTCCGGCTCGACGCGCCCGGCGGTGCGAACGAGCCGGTCCAGCACCCGCAGGCGGGCTGCTTCGGTCCTGACGCCCAGTTTCTGGATCTTCTCGGTGCTGATCCTGACCTGGGGAACATCGCCCTCGCCACCAGCGGTGTCCTCGCCTTCATAGACCGCGATGTAGTCCATCCCCATCGGGTCCTTCTTCGGCACCGGCGAGGTGTCGGGCAGTCCCATCGGGTTGCGGTAGTAGAGGAGCTTGCGCTGCGGCGCGGCGCCTGCGTTCGCCGGAGACTTCATCGCGGGCTCGTCGGCCTGCCCGCTGAGCGAACCCAGCCAGTACCCACCCCCTGCGGCCAGAGCCACCGCAGCAATCGAGCCGATGGCCACACTCACACTCCGCCTCATATACCTTCTCCCAGGAGCCGTTCGATCTCCGCCAGTCTGACCTGCATCTCGACCTCGGCCTTGAGGCGCCCGAGCCTGGCCTGGAGGATCTGGCGCTGTGCGTCCAGCAGGGTTGAGAAATCGACTTTCCCGGTTTCGTAGCCAGCCAGCGCGGCACGGAAGCTGAGCTCCGCCTGGGGCAGCAGGCTGCCGGCGGTCAGGCTCTCGGTGCGGCGGGCAGCTTCGAGTCCGGCGAGATGCTCCGCGAGGTCGGCGAGCACCTGGTTGGACGTGGCTTCGGAGCGAGCCCGCGCGGCGGACAGCATGGCTTCCGACTCGCGCTGCTGGGCGCGGCGCGAGGCTTGCTGCAAGGGCAGGTTGAGTTCGACCATCAGCTCCCATTCCTCGACCGCGTTCCCATACTGGATCGGCGAAACCCCCAGGGTGAAATCCGGATAGCGGTTCTTGTAGGCGAGTTCGCGGTTCTTTTCGGCCGACCCGATGCGCGCTCGCTCGGTGAAAAGCAGCGGATTCCGCGCGCGGACGCGTTCCTCGATCGCGGTGTGCTCAAGTTGTGCCAGTGCGGGAACCGGGCGCAGTTGCCCCGGCTCGGCCAGCGGTGCACCGGCCGGACGGGCAAGCAAGGCGTTCAGGCGCGCCTGCAACTGGCGGCGCTCGTTTTCCAGCGCGATCAGCTCGGCCCGCATGCCGGTCTGCTCGATCTGCGCGCGAACGACGTCCTGTTGCGCCGCCAGTCCCCCGGCGTAGCGCACCCGCGCAATCCCTTCCAGACGCCCCATGAGATCGAGAACTTCGCGGCCGTACCGTTCGCTGCGGTAGACCGAATAAAGTTGAGCGTAGGCCGACTTGATGCGTGCAGCGAGTTCCACCCAGCTCCCCATAGCCTGCCCCCTGGCGCCCTCGGCGTCGAGTTCGGCCGCCTGTCGTTTCAGGTCACGCTTGCCAAACCAGGGCATGTCCTGCATCAGCAGATAGCGGGTGCTGCCCACGCCGCTGGGAGAAAGCGTCGGGCTCTGCTCGCCAAACTTGGTGATGTCGCGCAGTTCGACGCGGAATTTGGGATCGGGCAAGGCCCCGGCCTGCGTCACCCGCTCGCCGGCTGCATCCGCCTCCAGGCGCATGGCCGTGAATTCTGGATTGTGTTCCCTGGCGTATTCGAGAAGGGACTCGACGCTGGCGCCCGGCAGTTGATCCTGGGCCTGGGCTGGCGCCCCCCAAAGCCCGGCCAGGGCGGCTAAAAGGCACCCTGACACACCAATTGTTCTTCTCATGTGGGCCTTCCCTCGATACGCACGAATTCCCCTTCGGCGGTCAGTTCTTTGAATGTGCCTGGGCTGCGAGTTGCGTGTTGGCCATAGATCCCGGTCCGCTCCGAACTCTCAATCCGTCAGATCGGCACGCCGCTTCAGAAACTCTTCGCGGTCAATTTCGCCACGGGCATAGCGCGCTTCCAGTATCTCCAGTGCCGTATGCCCGGATGTGCCATTGCGGCCGCGCAGGGCATACACGATGGCCGCGACCAGCAGGATGGGAATCAGCCAGACCAGCATCATGCCCCAGCCCATCCCGTAATGTTCAAACCCCCACATGCCTGTTCTCCTGTCCGGATTGGTGCAATCCATAGGCAGGCCCCGCTCCCGCAGGCTTGCACTGCGGGATGGATGCCATGTCTTTTTATAGATCAGTCATTCAGCACCGACCCGTAGGTATTGCCGCTGCCTTTCTCCGGGGCGTGGCTGTCGCCCGCCTTGTGCGGCACGTGCGTTTCGCCCGCCTGCAGGTCGAGCAGAAGCGAGCCGTAGAGATCGCCGGAGCCCCGCTCGGGCTCGTGGCTATCCCCGGCCACGTGAGGGAAATGGCTGTCATGCACGTTGGTGATGCTCTGCTGCAGATCAGGGGTGCTGTTCTGGTGGTAGGCCCAGGCCGGGGTGACCAGCAGGGCGAGGGTGATGGATGCGATAGCGGATTTCATGATGTGCTCCTTTTCATGGGGTGGCGTGGTGCTGCGGATGTGTCCGCACGACTCACTTGGTGGGGGATGCAGGGGCGGCCTGCGGCATGCCCATGTTTTTCTGCATCATCATCTGCATCATGTCCATGCGCTTCTCCATCATCTCCATGCGCCTGGCCATCATGTCGTCACTGCCGGACATGCCCGGTCCCATCATGCCCATGCCTCCTCCCATCATGCCGTCCTTCATCATCGGGCAGTCCATCATTCCGCCGCCCATCATGCCTCTCCCGGCCATCATGTTTTCCTGCATGGTCTGCATGTGCTCCTGCAGCAGTTTCTGGCGCTGAACCGGGTCTTTGGACCTGGCCATTTGTTCCAGCTGGCTTTGCATTCGCTTGGTGTTGGCCTGCATCTTCTGGATCGCCTGATCGGCAGAGGGCGCGGCTGCACCGGCTTTCTGGTCGGGGTGATGTGCGTCTTCCGCGAAAACAGGTGGCATGGCCATGGCGGTCAACATCAGGGTGGCAATCAATGCGGTGGTGCGTTTCATGTTCAACTCCTTCTTGGGGGGATAAATGAGCCTTATGGTTTGACAACTTCGAGCGTGGTGACGGTGAATGTGCCGTTCATCCTGTCAGCGCGGAACCGGATGGTGTCGCCTGGCTTCACCTGATCGAGCCAGCTGGCGTCCTGGACACGAAAAACCATGGTCATGCCGGGCATGTCGAGGTTTTCGAGGGGGCCGTGCTTGAGGGTAAGCTTGCCTTGCGCCTTGTCCACTTTCCTGACCACGCCTTCGCTGAGGGAGGTCGCGTGCTCCGCGGCACCGACATGGGCCGGATGATTCGATTCGGCCCAGGCGGGGAACCCGAGGGCGAGCCCCAGGGCGAGGGAAGTCAGGGTGGATTTCATAAGCACTCCTTTCAGGTGTTGGTGCAGGCCCGGCTGGGCCCGCTCCGGTTCAACGTTGATGCCAGTGTGGACGGTCGCCCCCCACGGCAACCTGACGGTGGGATGACAATCGCGTCATTCAGGAATGATCTGGGGTTTGACGACGATGCGCCCCCGCATCCCGGCCTCGTAGTGCCCGGGAATCAGGCAGGCGAACTCGAACTCTCCGGCCTGATTGAAATGCCAGACGATTTCGCCCTGCCGCCCCTGGCTGACATGCGCCATGTAGGCTTCGTCGTGTTCCATGCCGGGAAACTTCCTCATCACTTCGGCATGCTCCGCCAGGGCCGCATGGGTGCCGATCACCATCTCGTGCATCAGCCTGCCGTCATTGCGCAGGACCAGGCGCACGGTTTCCCCCTGCTTGATCTGGAGGGTGTCCGGCTCGAATCGCATCGCGTCGGTCATGCGGATAGACACGGTTCGCTCCACGCGATCAGAACCTCCGGCGATGCCCCATGGTTTCTGCTCCTTGACGACGGGTGCCGCGCTGCTTTCGTGTCGCGCGCCGCCATGCGCCATGGCATCTCCGCTCGCAGCCGCCAGGCACACTGCCAGAATGAGATAAGGGTTCTTCATGCGTTCTCCATGATGGGTTGAGTGAGCCAACATCTTCATCCTGTGGGGACGCACCCGACGCGAACCTGACCTCTACATTACAAATCCGTCATGCATCCCTTTCAGGGCGGGAGCTATGGCAGGATGCACGTGTTCAGTACCACGCTATGCCCATGAAAATCCTGATCGTCGAAGACGAGCCCAAGACGGGCGCTTACCTCAAACAAGGCCTGACCGAGGCCGGCTTTGTCACGGACCTGGCGAACGAAGGCTGGGAAGGGCTTGAACTTGCAAAGGAAGACCATTACGACCTGGTGATCCTCGATGTGATGCTGCCCGGGCTCAACGGCTGGCAGGTGCTCGAAGGCCTGCGCCGTGCCGGTAGCGAGGTGCCGGTGCTGTTCCTGACCGCGCGCGACCAGGTCGAGGACCGGGTCAAGGGGCTCGAACTGGGCGCCGACGACTATCTGGTGAAGCCCTTCGCCTTTGCCGAACTGCTGGCCCGGGTGCGCTCCCTCGTGCGGCGGGGGCATGCCAGTCTGGAGTCCGCTGTGCTCAAGGTTGCCGACCTGGAGCTCGACCTTTTGCGCAGGCGCGCCGTTCGTGGCGGACGCCGGGTCGACCTGACCGCCAAGGAGTTCGCGCTGCTGGAGCTGTTTCTGCGCCGGCAGGGCGAAGTGCTGCCGCGCAGCCTGATCGCCTCCCAGGTCTGGGACATGAACTTCGATTCCGACACCAACGTCATCGACGTGGCAGTACGGCGGCTGCGCGTGAAGATCGACGAAGGCTTCGAGCCCAGGCTCATCCACACGGTTCGCGGGATGGGCTACGTGCTGGAAGCCGGCCCGGATGACGTGATCCCATGAAAAGCCTGTCGCTGACCAGCCGGATCAGCCTGCTGTTCGCAGTGGCCGCTTCGCTGGTCCTGCTCGCCACCGGCCTGATCCTGACGCAGGTGGTCGAGGCTCACTTCGAGGAGGAGGACCGCTACGAGTTGAGCGGCAAGCTGGTGCTCATCCGCAACCTGTTTAGCCACGCCTCCAGCCAGAAACAGCTGGATCGCCTGCCCCAGCAACTGGACGACGCCCTGGTCGGCCATCAGGGGCTTGCCGTCGTTGTGACGGACGCGACGGGCAACATCTGGTTCGCCACGTCAGGCGCGAATTTCCCTCGCGCGTTGCTGCAGCACTGCGTCAGCCAGCCTCAGGAATGCCGCTCCGGGACCCTGCACCAGTGGCAGCAGGGCGGCGTCAGCCACAGGGGGATGGCAGTCTCGATCACGTCGGGCAATGGCATGCCTTACACCGTAGCGGTGGCGCAGGACATCGAGCACCACGAGCATTTCATGGACAAGTTCAAGACCGTGCTGGCGCTCGCCATCGCGCTGGCCGCCCTGGCCACGGCCGCGCTGGGCTGGGTCGTGACCCGCTGGGGGCTGTCCCCGCTGCGCCAGGTCACCAACCGGGTGGCCGGTATTTCCGCCGAACGTCTGGCTGAGCGACTCCCGGTTACCGGCCTGCCGGCGGAGCTCAAGCCGCTCGCGACTGCCTTCAATGCTATGCTGGCCCGGCTGGACGACTCCTTCCGCAGGCTCTCCGAGTTCTCGTCCAACATCGCCCACGAGTTGCGCACCCCGATTTCCAACCTCATGACCCAGACCCAAGTGGCGCTTTCCAGCGCGCGCGACAAGGACGAATACAAGGAAGTCCTCTACTCCAGCCTTGAGGAGTACGAGCGCATGGCCCAGATGGTGGGCGACATGCTCTACCTGGCCCAGGCCGAGAACGGCCTGCTCAACCCGGGACAGGAACAGGTCGACCTCGCCAGCGAGACGCGGGATTTGTTCGACTATTTCGAAGCCTGGGCCGAGGAGCACGCGGTTGCGCTGACCCTGACAGGCGCTGCCAGCGTGGTCGGCGACCGGCTGATGCTGCGGCGCGCGCTCAGCAATCTGCTGTCGAATGCGATCCGGCATACGCCGCGTGGCAACTTAGTGCAGGTTTCCATGAGCAGGCACGCGGACACCGTCACCCTTGCCATCGAGAATCCCGGCCCAGCCATCCCGGCGGAGCATCTGCACAAGCTGTTCGACCGTTTCTACCGCGTCGACCCGTCGCGGCAACGCAACGGCGATGGCACGGGGCTAGGGCTTGCCATCTGCAAATCCATCGTGGAGGCACATGGCGGGACGATCAGCGTGTCCTCCGACGACCAAAGGACACGCTTTGTGATTGCCTTGCCCGCCACGTTGGCATCTAGTCAATGGCCGGTGTGCGGTGCTTAGCTGACCTGGCTGTCGTGATACTCCTACGGCGGTTCAGGCCGATGAGCGCTCATTGAAGGCGATATTTTCAAGGTCTGCAATCTGTGGCGCTGCTGCCGCTCGTTTTGGTAATTTCAGCGAACCGTGATCGTCAGCACCTGGCCCGTAGTGACGGTTGAGCTAATGCTCCCTCAAACAACCTCTGAAACATGATGCTTGCACAGACTACGTGCAGGCGGTTGACGTGTCTCCCAAAATGGGAGATATTGGTGTTAATGAGGGTCATCGCAAAGAGCAGTCTAAAGAACTTTTGGGGCAGGCCCGGCTGCGGTGATGCGCGTGGCCCGCTGCACAGTTGGTACGACGAGGCAGTCAAGGCGACCTGGAAATCACCACAGGATGTCAAGGACCAGTTCGCCAGTGCCAGCATCTGCGGCAACAACCGCGTGGTGTTCAACGTGGGCGGCAACAAGTACCGCCTGGTGGTCGAAATGCAGTACCGGGCGGGCATCGTCTGGGTAAAGTTCGTCGGTACACATGCCCAGTATGACCGCATCGATGTGGAGAATGTAAATGACTATTAAACCGATCCGAAACGACGACGACCTGAAGGCGGTGTTCCGCCGGCTCGAATCCATCTTCCAGGCCGAGGAGCAGACCCCGGAGGCGGACGAGCGGGACGTGCTCGTGACGCTCGTCGAGGCCTATGAGAACAAGCACTATGACTTCGGCCCGGCCGACCCCGTCGAGGCCATCAAGTTCCGGATGGAGCAGCAGGGTCTGACCGCGCGCGACCTCGAGCGTTTCATCGGATCGAGCGGCCGGGTCTCCGAAGTGCTCAACCGCAAGCGGCCCCTGAGCCTGCGCATGGTCAAGCAACTACATGACGGATTGAATATCCCCTACGAGAGTCTGCTAGCCGAAGCTTCTTGATTACCGAGGCGCGTCGATGGCACCCGCCTTCACCCGCCACATTTGCGTCGACTACTCCGGTGTCCAGACACCCAAGGCCAGTCTGAAGGGGCTTCGAGTCTATTGCGCCAACGGCGGTTTTTGCTGCCGAAGGGGTGCAGGCTTTCGAGCCTGTTAAGTCGCCCGGCCAAGTATTGACACACCATCTGAAAATTGGCAACCTAAAGCCTGCTTTGTTGGCTCATGCAGCCCGATTGGCTTCCCGTAAGGAGCCGCCTTTTGCCGCAAGGCGCGCATAAATGCCGTTCAGTTCCTGAAAACGGCGGGTCTTCGGATCTGGAATTCCATCGCAGTTCAACCACCCCATGGGGAGCCACGCTCCCTTTGGGGAAAGTGCTCCCCTTTTTATTTTTTAAGGAGAGCATTATGTCTGAATCCAAATTCTACGATCTTCATGTCACCGGCCTTGGCTACCTGAACCGTGTTCGCATGGTCAAGCCCAACAAAGGTGAAACGTTCCTCGCCTGCTCCATTTCCGCTCTCCGTGGTGAGTGGAACAAGGATGGCTCGATCAAACCTGAGTCGACTAAATTCGATGTGCGGGTTTATGGTCAGGACGCGATCAAAGCGATCGAGATACTCAAGCCGCATGGTGATGAGAAACGGAAAGTAATGATCCAGTTCAAGCTGGGTGACATCTACCCTGAAGTGTTTGTCTACGAAAAAGACGTGGGCACACGCAAGAAGGGTGATACGGGAGTGATGATCAAGGGCCGCTTGCTCAAGATCACCAATGCCTGGGTGGACGGTAATCCGGTTGTCCTCCCTGCGATTTCATCGCAACAGCAAGAGGCTGCAGCAGGCGGCCAGTAACGTCCAGCTTCACAAACCCGACCGGGGAGATTCACGCTCCCTGCCGGGTGTCGCGGACTCCCCGGTTTTCATTTTGAAAACCAGGAGTCCACGATGAAAGAAGCTTTTCTGAAAGTTCTTTTCGATTTGCACATCATGAGTCTGTGCGTGATGGTGTCACAAGTCATCGCCTTGGCGAGCACTCTGTCGAATTGATGGAGTCAATCTGAAAACCTCCTGCGTGGGGTTTTCACCAGAGGGCCAACCCTCCGGTGAAAACCCCGCAACCAACCAGGAGACATCCATGAGTCACCAACTTTCACTAAACTTCCTTCAATTGATGGCCAGGGCTGAAGTGCCGATCGAGGACGCCAGGTGGTTTCACTGCATCGCGCGTCGTCGGGGTTTGCTTCGTGAACGGGATGTACTCCGGTTCCGTCGCATCCAATCCATCCTGGCTGATAGAATCTGTTTCGGTTGATCGAAGGAAACGCCCAGCCTCTGGGCGTTTACCCAAGCGGGCCATGCCCGTTTCGGTAAACCCCGTTTCTCGTTTGCTGAGTACAGCAGGATTGGCGCCCTAAGCGCTGGCTTTTATTCCGGGCAGCCCCTCATACCGGATTGGGATTCCTCCGCAGTTTCCCAGGGGTTACATTGGCGACGGATGCATCCCCATCTGCTTGCCTCATCCCTGAGACGGACCGATAACCCGTCTTCCCTACAACCGCCAGAAGGCTTACCCGAGACCAGGTTTCGGGCAAGCCTTCTGGGCATCGATCAGATCATGGGTTGTGACGGCCAGAACGGTCACGGCATTTGCGGTTTGCCGCATCCAAAAATTCGCGCCGAGCCCCTCAGTGCGGCGCGTCGCTTCCTATATGGAAGAGTTGAGCAGGGGTTCCATTACCAACCATATTGAATCATGACCAACCCATCCTGCCCCGCAAGCGGGGTATCCAGGAGAACTGGCCATCTTGGATAAGCCGTTTGCCAAAGTTTCACTGCTGGCTGACAGTATCAGCCCGACCGATGCGCGTTATGCATCGCCCATTAAAGCCGTTCAGTTCCTGAAAACGGCGGGTCTTCTGACCTGGAATTCCATCGCAGTTCCACCCCATGGGGAGTCACGCTCCCTTTGGGGAAAGTGCTCCCATTTTTTTCTGATTCTTAAGGAGAGCACTATGTCTATTCGCATCAATGGAACGCTTGTAATCAAGGAAATCAAAGGTGCCAACGGCAAGTTCTGCGTAGGCGACCTGACCACCCCGATCGGAGAATTCAAGGTCAAGGAGCCCATCCTCGATCAGTTTTCTGAAGGCCGATACGAGGGTGAGTTTCTCGTCGAAAACTTTTACCTCAGTTCGTATATTTGGCGCGGGAAATCGACCACCGACATCCGTGCGAAGGTAATGGAAATATTCCTGGACACGGTTGATGAGGGAAAGATTGAGGACGTGCCGACCGAACCCGATCCAATCGCCACAGAGTCCACAGCGGCAGCGAATCAAGCCGGTCCATCCGATATTCCTGTTCCAGCTGCGCTGGTTCAGGAGCATGAAAACCAGGATCCGGTTTTCCAGGAGTTGCTGGAATTGTTTGGGGCCGATCTTGCCGACCTTGTCTGGGTTAGCAAGGACGTGAAACTTGACCCCACTGTGGATCGAGCTGTCTTCCGCAGTCAGCGTGACCGTCTGAAGGAGATGGGCTACGTGTTCGATGCAAAAACCCAAGGATGGTCCAGGAAGGAAAAGTAATCATGAAATCGAGCATGCCTCCTCCGGCTGAGATTCTTGCCATCACAGTTGACGATTTCCGTGCCCAACAGGCTGAGGATGTTGCCAACGATGTGTTCCTTCAGGCAGAGCAGATTCTGCGAAGTTTGGGGGATACGGGCGGTGGAAGAGCGTTGGCCAGGCTCATCAAGGCGTTGCACGGTGAAGGTGGGTTGAAATTCAATGACCTCCTGCCCCTGGACAGTGGGAACCGCTCGATCGCGTTGGCACTCATCAAGGAATTTCTGGATGAGTGCCGTTCATTTGATGAGTGGGAGTCACTGGCCGAATTGGCTGATCGTTGCGTATTTCATGGGATGAAGTGCCATGAAGCGGAGTTTCATGAAAGTTTGAGTCCGGTCAGTCCCTGAAACCGGAACGCCTCGCAAGAGGCCGGGATTTAATTTCATCAACCACCCCATGGGGAGTCACGCTCCCTTTGGGGAAGGTGCTCCCCTATTTTTTAAGGAGAGCAATATGTTATTTGGCCTTGGCATTACCGTCACAGAAGCTGCTCGCCAGCTTGGCATCAAGGACCCCGATGGTTACGGGATTATCCTGGCGACTACAGACGTTGAGTATGTGGATGCAGCAGAAGCCTTCCAGGCGGAGTGTGGCGAACAGTGCCACCTTGAGAGGGAGGACTTCGAGGCTGCAATTGATAGGCAAATGAAAAATGGCCGACTTGCAATGGGCTTCCTGTTCATCGGAATGGCCAGGATCGATACCGGTACGAAAAAACCTGTTCCCGGTACTGAGGCCTATGGAGTCGTGTGCCTGCCTGGTCAATTCGGCTGGGTAAAAACACAGGACGCGCTTCCGGGCGAGCAACAGCCAGTGGTCGTGATCGCTGCGTCAGGGGTGATGTCGTTCGGGCGGATGATCGAGGGGCGGTTCTGCGAGTATCACCCTGACGTAGACCGCTTTGTTGACAGTGAAATGGAATGGGGCGGAACACGGGGTATCCAGCAATGGATGCCGATTGATCGGCCTCTGTACTGATTTTCATTTAAAGCCCCCACCAGGGGGCTTTTCTCGAACACGCGGCTGCGGCCGGCGTGTTGGAGAAAGGCTCCGAGCCTTTGAAGTGTTTCACTGCTGGCTGTCAGTATCAGCCCGACCGATGCGCGTCATGCATCGCCTTATGAGTCCGGTCAGTCCCTGAGGCCGGAACGCCTCGATGTCCTCACAAGGACATGGAGACCGGGATTCAATTCATCAACCCAGCGGGGCGTTTTCACTCCCTCTTGGGGAGTATGTCCCTTCATCGAAGGAGAAAGGTGTGTACGGTCAACTGGCAAGACAGTGGTGCAAATTAGAGCTACCGCTTCAAGTGCTTCATAGTAATTCGGGCTTCTATATCGGCACGGCCGATGGGGATGGCCCTGTTTCAAGAGAGGGCGTTGAGTATTTTCAGACGCATGCTACTGCTCAGCAGGCACTGCAGGATGGTACCTGGACGCAGGACGTAATTCTTTAAGCTGGAACGCTTCTTCGGAAGCCGGAATTCAATTTGTTATTTCAACCCAGCGGGGTGCAACCACCCCGCACTGGGTTCGGCTGCCTCCGCGTTTTTATTGAGGAGAGCAGCGCTATGAATTTCCGTACCCGCAGGGTATCCGAGATTGACGTGGATGGATTGACCGCCGAGTTGAGCTTCGAGCCTTCCAGCGCCATGAGTTACGTGGAACACAAGATCGTAAAGCAGGGTGGCATGGTCGCAGTTGGCTATCTTGTTGACGATCATGATGTGGAAAATCCCTTAGACGACTGTGACGGAATGGGACATATTTATTCTTCGCACCGTCATTCTGGCCAGCACGCCAAGATGCAAGCCGTACTTGGCCTGGACTCGGACTGGCAACGTGATTTGTCCCTTCGAGTGGTCGAGCGTGATGCGGAGTCGGCCTTGATGGAGTTGGTCAGAACCAGGCTCCAGGTCGATCTGGTTGCTTTCATCCTTGAGTGCGCCAATAACAATGGAATGAGCCGCGATCAGGCGCTTGAGTACTTCATCGTCGACTTCACAGGCCAGCTTCCCTATCACCGGGAAACCTGGCTTACTGAAAAAGTGCGTGCGCTTGTCACCTGGGATAGCTTGCTTGATGAGGCTTGGCAATTAGCCAGACTGTCAGGCCAAGTAGGCGATCCCCACACCGTCATGCTCGATTGTTATGAGCATGGTGGCCAGGTTTGGTCGGTGACAGGCTCTGGACCGCAATGCCTCTTTGATACGGCTCGGGGTGCCGGTGTTTGGGTGCCCGATCAATGTCTTCGTGAAGAGCTGGACTCGATCAAGACCAATGAAGGCATTGATGCAGCGCGCACCAAGGCAGTCGAGTTTGCGCGTCAGGCACTCGGGTCGTATAACGCCTGGCTGGCGGGTGACTGTTACGGGGTGGCGGTCGATGTATTTTCGATCGAGGGTGATCGCCTGAAACTGATCGACGAGTCTGCTGTATGGGGCTATGTCGGCAGAAAATTGGCGGAAGAATCACTATCTGAGGAGATTAGGGCAGTGCTTGGCAATGCTGCCCTTAAAGCTGCATGAACCCTATATCTGATATTCCCCTATGGGCATTTGAGTGGGCCGGCGCATTCCTTGGTCTGACTGGCGCTGCATTGCTCTCGCTCAATGTGAGAGCAAGCCGCTTCGGCTGGCTGCTGTTCCTGCTGTCCAACGGTGCCTGGATTGCTTATGGAGTCAAGGTTGGTGCGCATGGACTGGTTGTTATGCAAATCGGCTTCACGCTCACAAGTCTGATGGGTGTTTATCGCTGGCTGGTGGCAGCAAAAATGTAGTTTCAAGTGAATTCCGCTCAATGCGGCTACCCGGAGGGTGCAATCCCCTCTGGGGGATTCCCCTCCTTTTTTTGATTGAAAAGGAGAAGGAAATGGATGCAAACGAGCACACGCAGTTCTATCTTGACCAACTCAAACCTTTGGTTGGCGGGGTCATAGAGGATGCCGTTCGTACTGACGGGGATGAGTTCGGCGACGAGTTTTTCGGACTAGCTATCAGATGCAAGGATGGTGAAGTCAGGCATTTGATCATCCTGGCGGACGATGAAGGAAATGGCCCTGGCAGCTTCGAGATTGTTGAAGGAGAGAGCCATGGCTGACCTATCCGCCGAGCAGCAGCCGGCCATGAAGAAATTTCTCGTTGAGTACGAATTGCCTTACGTGCATTTGGTGCGGGTGGGCATCCAAGCCAAAAATGAGGAATCCGCGATTTCGATTGCCGATCAGGCTTTCACTGATTGCACGATTTGGGACAACACGCCCGAAATGCCCTTGCTGTACGACGACTATGAGGAAACCGGGGATTCTGGTGCCGTTCTGGAATTCAAGATTGTTGGTGAATATCAAGAATGGCCCGAGCCTGAGGTGTGCGTCAAGATTATTGAGCGTGATGCGGCTGCCAGGCGTGCGTGCGAGCACCTGATCGCCGCGCAGGAATGCAGCAACTCCGCATCTGTTCGCGAGGCACTTTTTCAGTCTGCACTTGAGGAAGCGCATGTGGCAATGCCGCACCTCTCCGCTTCAACCAAATCAAGCAATGGCACCGCTGGATCGGAAGCGAAACCAACGGTTGTGGCGTGGCTTGAAGGCGGAATCGTGCAATGGATGGCATCGGATCATCCCATGCGCTACCTAGTGCTCGATGCCGACACGGATGGTAGCGACAGCATGAAAGTCACGATGGAAAACGGAAGCATTGCAGATGTCATCCGGACTTCTTCCACAGTGCTTGCAGATCACCTTCCTGAGTGGGTGACAAAATTGGTGGAAGAAGTCGAAGGCCAGTAGCAAAGCGGTAGATCGAATTTTCTTAACCCTGTCGGGGCATCCCCGTCAGGGGCTGTCTCCGGATTTTTTCTAGGAGATGCAAATGGAAATGATGAATGTGAAAACCTATGTGCTCGGCCGCGATTCTGGTGGATCGTCCGATTTTTTCGAGACGGATGTTAGTTTGTCCAGATCGTCGTATGACCTTGGCGAGCACTACGACGTCGCCATCAAGCGTGCGGAAGAGGCCGGTTACGAGACGCCGATGGAAGCCTTCGATGAGTTCGAGCCTGCCGGCAAAGCGCTTGCACGGCTTCAATCCATGCAGACTGTCGAGGCCATTGGGGGAAATGTTCCAACGGTCCTAGTATGGCTGGGCGAAGGCGGTGTCGAGGAGTTGATCGCGGATTTCCCGCTGCGCTACGTGGTTGTCTCAACCGATACTGAGTATGCGGACGATGACTGTTTACATCAAATCAACACGGGCAATGAGATTCACGAAGCCCTTTGTCATACTGGGGTCGGCACCGTAAAGCAGCACGAGGCCGGATTCGTTTGGAACCAGGTGCGACGGCTTGCTGAACCTGCGTTGTGGCAGCCGGTTGATTACAGTGATCTGGATACCCTGCCTGCGGATTTGAGTAATGCGCCGGGGATCAGCACACCAAACCAGGCCACGGCTCAGCCAGGAAGTTTGCAGGACGCAATTGTGAAGCATCGCAGGCGTTGCCGGAAAGCGCTCGGGATGGATGAGGTGCACAAATGAAGCACTATCTCATCACCTCGATAGGCGAAAACAAAGGTGCTCCACGGGTGTGGCTTCAAGGTTCCAATCTGGATCATGTTGGATTCAAGCCCGGCACCCGATTCGACATAAAGCTGGATGACGCGAGACTGGTGCTCACTCGATCTGATCAGGGCATTCGTGTGGTCTCGCGGAAACGGCGAGGCGAAAGCGAGTATCCGGTCATCGACATCAATAGCAGGGAACTGCTGGAGATGTTCGAGGGAATGAGCGCGGTAAGGGTGGTGATGCTGGAGGAGGAAATCCATATCCTTCCGCTTGCATCCGAGCTGCGTCGCCAGGAGAGAGTCGAGCGAACTGCCGCCAGGATGGGGCAGGGTGACCCGCTGGAAATCGGGTCGCTTTCCCATGGCGGCGGCATCATGTGCCATGCGATTCATGCGGGGTTATACCGCGAGGGGCTGGACTCAAGGCTGATTTTTGCCAATGAGATCAGACCTGAGCTGCTCGATCATGCCAGGGAAGCCAATGATTGCTGGGAATCCGACACCGTAGGCATCGCGGCGCCCATGCAGGAACTGGCCTTTGATCGCTGGGCCATGGCCAAGCTTCCAGACGTGGATATTCTGGAGGCCGGGATTCCATGTTCTGGTGCCAGCCTCTCCGGACGCTCCAAGCGCAAGCTTGGCGTGCCGGAGGATCATCCCGAGGTAGGCCATCTGGCTGTTGCCTTTCTGGCGATCGTCGCAGCGGTCAACCCGTTGGTGGTGGTTCTGGAAAACGTGCCCCAGTATCGGGATACGGCCAGCGGCGCCATCATCCGATCGCAGTTGCGAGACCTTGGCTACGCAGTCCATGAAGTGGTGCTGTCTGGTGAGTCCTTCAATGCAGTCGAGGACCGCAAGCGCTATTGCATGGTGGCCGTGACCAATGGGGTGGGCTTTTCGATGAACGACCTGGTGGTGCCGGAAAGGAACCCGGTCACCCTGGGAGATGCGCTGGATGAGGTCGACGACGACGATCCAAGGTGGTCGGCCATGTCGGGTCTGAAAGCCAAGCAGGAACGCGACAAAGAGGCCGGCAAGGGATTCATGATGCAGGTTTTCGATGGCGGTTCTACCCGGATCGGGACTATCACCAAGGGTTACGCCAAGGTGAGAAGCACCGACCCGAAGATCCGCCACCCGCGCAACCCTGACCTGCTCCGTCAGTTGACCGCAGGGGAGCACGCCCGGGTAAAGCAAATTCCCGAGCATCTGATCGATGGGATTTGCGAAACAACTGCTCATGAAGTCCTTGGCCAGTCGGTGATTTATGGGCCATTCATGGCGATCGGCGCCTTGATTGCAAGCGCGCTCAAGCGCTGGGCAATCGAGGGGCCAAGCGGTTGCCAACAAGGCGATACTGCACTGATTGCTTGCGGTTAGTTTTTGCCCTCCCTCCGGGGGGGGCTTTTCTCGAACGCACGGTCTGATGCCGGCGTGTTGGAGAAAGGCTCCGGGCCTTTGAAGTGTTTCACTGCAGGCTGTCAGTTTCAGCCCGACCGATGCGCGTCACGCATCGCCTTATGAGTCCGGTCAGTCCCCGAGACCGGAACGCCTCGATGGCCCCACAAGGGCATGGAGGCCGGGATTCAATTCATCAACCCGGCGGGGTGCATCCACCCCGCAAGGGGACGGTTGCCTCCGCGTTTTTCAGGAGAGCAGCAATGAGATGTATCAACGAACAACTGACCAAGGCAAACGACTGTTTGCGATTTGCGGCCGATGATCTGCGTGGCGCACTGGCTGACGCCAACGCAGTGCAAGCACTTGTGCTGTTGCCGCTGATCGCCGACACGACCAGACTGGCGCAGCAGGTCAGCGCACTGATCGAAGCGATGGGGGCTTGCGAAAGTGAAGCTCAGCATAAGCTCGACTGGGACCTGATCGGGAAAGTGATGGCGAAGCACGGTATTCCGGGTGACATCGCACCACTCGAATCAGAAAGCGGGTTCATTGCCAGGCTTCTTGATGAAGCATGTTCCAGAACCTTGCGGGCTGAACATTCGATTGCAGAAGGGGACAGCTTGTTATCCATCGAAATGAAACGCCATGTCCTGCATCTCGACGACCTGGAAGAGGCTGTGTCCTTTTACGCAGATGATGTTGAACCTGGGCAAGGTGGCGTTCTTCAAGGAAAGCTGAGGGACTTTTCCGGATGTACCCATGTGTCCTTGATTCGGAGTGACTGGATCACCGTGGCAGCCAGTCTGCGGTGTGCAGACAATCACAGCGCGGCGGCATATATCGAGGAAATTATCGATGCAGGCGCTGGCGATTATGTGGGCTGAGCCAGGCTTGTAAAGGCTCTTGAAACGCGCATAATTAACGCAGTTGTGCCTGCTGGCTGTCAGTTTCAGCTCGACCGATGCGCGTCATGCATTGCCCTTGAATGCCGTTCAGTTCCTGAAAACGGCGGGTCTTCCGACCTGGAATTCCATCGCAGTTCAACCACCCCATGGGGAGTCACGACTCCCCTCCGGGAAAGTGCTCCCCTTTTTTCCAGGAGCACGCCATGCTTTACAAAATATCGGAACTCTCTGACCTGTATGCGGATGCCTGCATCCGGGACGAATCGGGCGAGCTGATGTTCCTCTCCCTGTACGGTAGGGACACTGCGATTCAGCAGCTTCTCGCCGCATTCACCCTGAAGGAAAGCTGCGGAGGCTTGTCTGGCTTCCGCCTCGCGCCAGTCAATGACGGCGATGGCCGCTCGGTCGAGCAAGTCCATGTACGCAGTCCGGACCGGCTCACAAAATTCAGCGGACGATTACCCAGGGACAACCTCTTTGGAAACCTTGTCCATACCTGGATTTACGATGCAGCCCTGCTAAAGCCTGACAGGTCTACCAAGACCGCGTGGTTCATGCTGGACGAGCCATTCACGCCGGAAGCAAGGCCTCGATTGCTGCAGGGGATATGGTCTTTGTACAAGACCCTCTCACCTGTTCCGTTACTCGATAGCTGGAGGGACGTAGTCATACGGGCAACCCATGCCGAGTGTGTGAGTTTTCTGGAAGACAGTGACCATCCACCGTTCGGGAAGGTAACTGCAGCCAAAGTCATGTTGACCGAATCATTTTCGGACGACGTGTCGAGAATGGTTCAGGCAGGCATGATCGGCTTGAATGGCGAGGAAGATGCTTACCTCGAACAAGCTCGAAACGCCAACACCATGGCAGCTTAGCGTCAGCGATTTTCAACCCAGCGGGGTGCAACCACCCCGCAAGGGATTTGGCTGCCTCCGCAATATATAAGGAGAGCAGCATGTTGTTAAAAACACTGGAAGTTACGGAGTGGGACCAGCCGGAAAGCGAGGTGTCGGCATGAGCCTCATCTTTCCGCGATTGGCCCAGAACTTTATCAAGAACGGATATTTCCCGACGGATGAGGTAACGCTGGCCCGGATTCTCCAGGCGCTCGACATTGGTGGTGGGCAACTGCGTATTCTTGACCCGTGCTGCGGCGAAGGAACGGCATTGGCTGAAGTTAAGCACCACCTGGTTCAGAGCGGAGCGTCTGTCGTGGCCAATGGCATCGAGTTCGATGCGGAGCGTGCGTGGCATGCCAAGGGGATCCTTGACACAGTCGCTCACAGCGATGTGAATGACGTGTTTGTATCGGCTCGCAGTCAGGGGCTGCTGTTCCTGAATCCACCGTATGGCGATGTCGTATCGGACAAGGCGGCTACGGGTGATCGTTCCCGGGGTGATCGTCTTGAGAAGGTGTTCTATCGCAAGACCGTTGCCTGGCTGCAGTTCGGCGGTGTCATGGTGCTCATCGTTCCGCACTACGTTCTGGACAAGGAGTTCTCCGGAATGATTGCCCGGCACTTCGAGCAGGTCCAGGTCTTCATGGCGCCGGAAACACGGTTCAGGCAGTGCGTCGTGTTTGGCGCGAAGCGTCGTGCAGACGGAGCGGATCCAGGCGTGCAGAAGCTGCTGGAGGCCTGTGGTCGCGGGGAAGTGCCCGCCGTATTGCCGGAGTATTGGCAAGGTGAGCAGTACCTGGTGCCACAAATCAAGGAGGCCGAAGCACGCTTCACGTCAATTCGCATTGACGGTCCCCAACTCCAGGCTGAGCTTGAGCGTGTTCGCAAGAATACGCTCTGGCCGATGTTCGGGACGCACTTTGTGCGTGCTGACGATACTCACCGCCGGCCCTTGCGTGCGCTTTCTGACTGGCATTTGGCGCTGGCGCTGGCAGCAGGACAAATCTCGGGTGTCGTGGAGTCTGGCAATGGAAAGCGTCTCCTGATCAAAGGTGACACCTTCAAGGAGCGTGATCTCAAGACGACATTCGAGACCCGTTCCGATGGCTCCGTGTCAGAAATCCTGACCTATACGGACAAGTTTGTGCCAAGCATCACCGGCATCGACTTCACCCCGGGTCCGGGATTTGGGACAGTCGTTTCGATTCGTTGAGTTTTTTCAAACCGCCTTGCGGGGAGCATTCCCGCAAGGGGTGTTCCCCTCTTGGATTATTCAAGGAGGAACACCATGCGTTTATTTGAAGACAACATTCAGATTGAAATACCCGGACGGCCGACTCCATCGGCCCGTTCTCCCGAGGCAGAACCCAGCCTTGACGGAAAAGTGAAATCTGTCAGTCGACGTGATGCCGTTGAAGCGTTCCTTCGTCTTCGGTTGTTCATGCCAGAGAGACAGAAGCGAATCGTGGCCACATGTATGAATGGGGAAGAGCGGCAGTATTTCTTCGACAAAATGGTTGAGATTGCGGCCACTGTCGAAGGCATGCCGGTAACGTACCAGCAAGATGGCAATGGCGACGAGGCTATTGCACACCTTCACTATTTTCTAAGTGATTGCCATTGGTACATCACCGAGAAGGACAGGGAAGGGGAGGTCGAGCAGGCTTTCGGATATGCCATCCTGCACGGCGACTTGATCAATGCCGAGTATGGATATATTCCGATCACAGAGCTTGTTGATACAGGTGTCGGCGCCGAGCTGGATTTCCACTTTAAGCCCACCCCCATGGTTCAGATCAGGCAGGCGCTGGAGGATCGGTATGGATGATTCTTCGCAGGCAATGTTCTGATTCTTAACTGCCCCCTCCGGGGGCCTTTCTCGAACGCGCGGGCTGATGCCGGTGTGTTTGGGGAAAGGCTCCGGGCCTTTGTGGTGTTTCACTGCCGGCTGTCGGTTACAGCTCGACTGATGCGCGTCACGCATCGCCTCATGAGTCCGGTCAGTCCCTGAGACCGGAACGCCTCGATGTCCCCACAAGGGCATGGAGGCCGGGATTCAATTCATCAACCCAGCGGGGTGCATCCACCCCGCAAGGGGACGGCTGCCTCCGCGCTTTTCAGGAGAGTCGTCATGGAAGCAGTCATTGAAGTATCGCAGCAGGAAGTCATTCCTTTGAGCGATTTCATTCACGAATTCGGGGAAGATCTACTGAGCGCGGTTCAGCAGCAGAATCCGCCAATCTACGATGGTGTGCCGAATTTTCAGCATGCCATCCTGATGGAAGAGTTGCTTCGCAAGCCTTTTCCGCCTCAGCAGGATGCAGTCCAGGCTGTAACGCGCCTTCTGGTCGACGAAGCCCAGCCCGCAGCGATCATCAACGCTGAAATGGGTACGGGTAAAACCATGATGGCGATTGCCGCCGCGGCAGTCATGCACGAGGAGGGCTATCGCCGCACATTGGTGATCGCGCCACCGCATCTTGTCTACAAGTGGCGGCGCGAAATCAAGGCGACGGTGCCTCATGCCCGAGTCTGGATTCTCAACGGCCCTGATACGTTGCGCAAACTCCTGCAGTTACGGGAGCTGCGTGAGAAGCCGGTCGTTCCAGAGTTCTTTGTCATGGGACGTGTGCGCATGCGCATGGGATTCAACTGGAAGCCGGCCTACACCCATAAGCGGACTATCGTGGGTGAAGGACAGGAGAAGCAGGTGAAAACCTATGCAGCCTGTCCGAAGTGCGGCGCTTTGCTGGTGGATGACGAGGGCAACCCATTGCCAGCAACCTTGGCTGAAAGCAGGCTCAATCAGACGCGATCCTATTGCACCAATCAGCAGTCGGTGAAGCGAGTAGTGGATGGCGCGCTGCTGGAAGACAGGCTGCCATGCGGAGAACGTCTTTGGACGCTGGTGTCGAAACGTGGAAACACCCAATCCCGGCGTGAGCTGGTTATGGAGAGTCTGCGTCAGATACCGACCATCGGTTCAAAAACTGCCGACAGGCTGCTGGATCGGTTCGGTGAGGACATGTTGTCCGGGATGCTTGAGGACAACGTCTACGAGTTCATCAACCTGATGGATGACAAAGGCGGTCTGTTCTTTACAGACCGGCAGGCGCGCAGAATGGAGCGTGCAATGGCCAACACCGAATTCTCCTTCGGGCAGGGCGGCTACCAGGCAACCGAGTTCATCAAACGCTACCTTCCGCAGGGGTACTTCGGCCTTCTCGTGGTTGATGAGGGACACGAGTACAAGAACGAGGGATCTGCCCAAGGGCAGGCGATGGGGGTTCTTGCACGCAAGTGCCAGAAGACCCTGCTCCTGACCGGCACCCTGATGGGCGGCTATGCCGACGATCTGTTCTATCTTCTGCACCGGCTTAACCCGGGTTTTATGATCGAAGACGGGTTCGACTATAACAACCGCAATTCACTGGGGCCTGCCGGCATGTCGTTCATGCGCGATCACGGCATCCTGAAGGACGTGTTCAAGGAGACTGAAAGCGAGTCGCATCGCACGGCGCGGGGCAAGAACATCACACACCGCACCTCAAAGGGACCAGGATTCGGCCCGAAGGGCATCATGCGCTATGTGCTGCCACAGACGGTCTTCCTGAAGCTTAAGGATATAGGCGGTGATGTTCTGCCGCCTTACCGAGAGCATTTCACGGAAGTACCGATGTCCGAGGCGATGTCCGGGATTTACCGCGAGTTGAGCATGAGCTTGCGCGAAGATCTCCGTGAGGCGCTCAGGAAGGGCGACACCAGCTTGCTGGGCGTTGTCCTGAACGTGCTGCTTGCGTGGCCGGATACGTGCTTCCGTGACGAGCTGGTTCGCCATCCCCGATCGAAGCAGCAACTCGCTTTCGTGCCTGCGTTGCTGAACGGCACCGAGGCAAGTCCGAAAGAGCTGGAACTGCTGCGTATATGCAAAGCAGAAAAGGCGCGAGGGCGGAGGATTCTGGTGTACTCGACCTACACCGGTACTCGTGACACCACCACCCGACTGAAAAACTTTCTTGAAAAGGAAGGTTTCAAGTCCGCGGTGTTGAGGGCAAGCGTCGATGCTTCAAAGCGGGAAGATTGGCTGTTCGATCAGGTTGACCGCGGTGTGGAGGTGATCATTACCAACCCTGAGCTGGTCAAAACCGGTCTCGACATGCTGGAATTCCCGACCATCGTGTTCATGCAGAGCGGTTACAACGTCTATACCCTGCAGCAGGCCTCCCGTCGCAGTTGGCGGATCGGCCAGAAGCAGGACGTGGATGTGTACTTTCTGGGCTATGCAGGATCGGCCCAGATGGGATGTCTGGAACTCATGGCAAAGAAGATTGCCGTGTCTCAGTCGACATCTGGCGACTTGCCGGATTCCGGCCTGGACGTTCTGAATCAGTCGGGGGACAGCATTGAAGTCGCCCTGGCCAAGCAGCTGCTTGCTTGAGCGCATACTGTAGCCACCCTTCGGGGTGGTTTTTTTTTAACGTTTGTAGACCTGAGCAGAGGCAATATCAGATTTACTCTGTTCGATAGGCTCAAATCTGACCCATGCCGGTCAGCCGATATAATCATTGAGTATGACTGATTGTCGGCCTTTGCTGTCGGTCGCATTGGTTCATTGAATGACCGGTATCGCACAAGGGTTGCTGACGTTGATTGAGCGGTCCCTTGATCCATTTGCTGCAATTCTCGGAAGGCCGTGTTTATTCGATGATTTGGCCGCGACCGACCCAGGCCGGTGGCTCCGTCTGAGCGATTTCCGCCCAGCCCCTGTCGAAGGTAAATGTCCGGGCATGGGCAATGGGGTCCTGAATCCTGAGCACCCGAGCCTTCGCAGGGTTGGTCGCGTATTCGACGACGTACAACCAGTACGCCGCACCGCGCTCCTGGGCGCACTCGAACTGCGTGTGCGACAGCCCCACGGGACGGTCGTCAAGGCTGCCCGTCATCGATTTGACTTCGATCCATCGAATCGGCTGACCACCGTTATTGATTTCATAGAGATCGAATCCTGGGTTACCCTCCGGCGTGCGGCGCAGCGCTGGTTCAAGGCCGACGATCAGTTCAAGGGCCTGGTCCTCGATCTGCATCCGTGCAGCTTGTTCGAGCCCGTCCGGATCAGACTCCTCGTCATGCGGATGCGCGCCAACGTAGGATATGAAGGGCCGCCCTCCGGCATGGCCGGGCGACCGTTTCCCTTGGCCGCCGCCCCCGGTTCCGGCGCCTTTGCCGCCACGGTCAGTGTTGCCACCAGATCCTCCGTGTGCGCCGCCGTTACCCTGGCCTCCTCCTCGTGGCGTACCAGTGCCAGTGCGACTCTGACCTCCGCGTCCTGCGCCGCCCGTCGCGCCGTCGCCGCCATCTGGATCTGGGGTACCGGGCGGGATGTCCGGCATGTCGTCCCCATACAAGTCTTGCGCGTCGTCGTATACGTCGCCATCGGATGGTTCGTCAGCCGGCGGTTCGGCGTCTGGTGACGGTTCGGGTTCCGATTCTGGGCTGGCACTGCTCAATCGTGACGCCAACTCGGCAACGATAGCGGGGTCTCTGCGTAGTAGATCGAGAATCGCCGGATCGATGCCAGCTTCTTTGGCCAGTTGATCGATGATCGGCGGTTTGAATGAGATTTTGGTCAGCAGGAGGGGGCTGGGCTTCCAGCCGAGTGTATCGAACACCACGAGGCCCGGAGGTACCAGCTCACCATCGGCGTTCGGCACCCAGGCCACCTGATTGAGCATCCGGATGAAAGCTGCGTCGAATCGGGCTGTCTTTGTCTCGTGGGAATAGCCCCATTTGTAGGAGCCGTAGAAGGCGGCTGCGTTGCGAGCCTCGATATCAGCCAGCGCCTCCCACAGCACTCTCACTCTGGCCGCTGCTTCATCGGCCTTTAGCGTGGGCAAGAAGTCCAGGAACTGTGTCAACCCACGAAGGGTGAAGTCTTCAGCCTGACTTTCCCAGCTCGCGCGCTCAAGCCCCGCTTCTCTGCGGATCTGCGCCTTCTCAGAATGCCCCAACCCAGACGGGGTTGCTTGTGGAATGAGGTAACGACTTGCGCCACATGACACCAGCAGGTCGCGGATGTCTTCGCCACGCAGGCAGTCGTATTCGTTGTCGACGATCAGGATGCCGGGCACGCCTGCGAAGAGCTGCTGCAGGCGGTCGGTGGCGATGTAAACGTCGTCAGGCTTGGCGACGTAGCCCTTGCCGTCGCCGGTATCGACAACCATCACGAAAGTGGTGTCCACCAAGGCAGTGCGGAGCTTTGCCTTCTGCGTGTCCGTCAGGTCAGACTTGAACGCCGAACGGATGCGCTCAATGTCTGCGGCGTAGGCACCTTCGTCCACATCCACTTCTTCCTGCCGGTACTTTGGCAGGATGTTCCGGATTACGTCATCCACCGGATCAGGCTCTGTGATTCTCAGGGAGCTCAGGAAGGCGCGTGCTACAGGTGTTGCGCACACAGCACGGCGTACTGTCGGAAAGCCTGTTGCGATGATGCTGGGCAGAAATGCCTTCGCCTCGCCGTCCTCATGGGCGACGACGTGCGTGCCATCTTCCAGACGAACCAATGGAATCGTGTCGAGGCGGCGGCGCAAGGCAGCTTCCTGGCCGCTGAGGAACTCATATAGCCGTGACACCCACTCGTCGGGTTGCGCCTCAAGGAATGGTTTGGTCAGGCTCGGCACCAGTTTTGTCGGCGTAATCAGTTCGATGCCGAGTTCATGCGTCAGGTACTTGAGGATTTCCGGTGCCTTGTCCTGGGTGATGTCGCCTGACAGCCACGCAGCGACCTCTGAACCAAACACCGCCGCAACCTGTTCTGGGCTGAAAAGCTCACGCAGCTCCAGCGTTCGCGCCAGCTTGGCTTGCCCGACAGCCACGTAGCCGCCATCAAAACGAGGCAACAGGGCCTCGTCCTGAAACGCTTGCCGAACAGCGTTGAACAACGGTGCGAACCGCGAGCCTTGACCCTGCAGGAATTTTTCGCGGTCTAGCGGCAGGCAGCGCAGTGCTGAAACGTCCAGCATTTGGCTATCGCGCATCCAGCGCATTGCCTCCACCAGCAGGTTGGCCGTTTCCCTTACCAGGTGCTGGTTCCACGGGTCAGAGGGAGGAATGTTGTCCCGGCTGGGCGTGGTGCGATATGGCCCCTGCACGAGGAAGCCAAGGTGGCTTTCGACCACGGTCGGGAAGAACACCACCAGCGGCGAGCTGGCCAGTGGCTGCACAGCCCAGCGACCGGGGGCGTCCTTTACCGCAACCAACGAGAAGGCGATTTCCACCCGCCCGACCTTCTGCTGTTCGGCGGAGAATACGTCGCGGTGGAACACCAGCCAGTTCTGATCGACTTCGGCCTGGCCACTTTCCTGGCCGATCACGGTGGTGCGCTGGACATTCGGGCCGAGCGTTTCCGGGCTGTTGCGCAGATAGAACCCAGATGCGCCGCCTTCGACGCTCCAACTGATTTCGTCAATGTGGCGCAGGAACAGCAGAGCGCCGGGGCCCAAGTGCCTGAACCCCGCCGTGATTTCCTGCGGTGCGGTCGTGTCCTCTGGCTTCAGGGGCAGGATGATTTGTGTTTCGTCCGCCTCACGCGGCGTGCGATCCGCCCTTTTGGGGAACACATAATCCTCAATGGCGAAGTCCTCATCGCCAGAGTGAATCTCCGGAAAATCGGTAACGGTGTAAACCGACTTGAAGCCGAGGCCGAAGCGGCCAATCGAGGACTCGTTCTTTGTGCTCTCGGCGATGTCACATACGCTTCGAACGTCGGGCTCGTCGAACGGCTTGCCGAAGTGGGTTAGCGTCAGGCAGGTCGGGGTCAGTGCGAACGCGACCTTGTGCTGCCCGTTCCAGACGCCGCGCCGCCCGAGGGCATCCTCGGCGTTTTGCAGCAATTCGAAGATGAAGTGCGTTCGGTCATCGTACAGTCCAGCAGCCAGCCCCCCGGACTTCTGAGCGCCTTCGGTGCCGTAGCGCCGCCGGTTTTCCTCGCAGATTACCTCGTAGTTCGATGCCACCGCCGCTCCCTCTCGGTCAGGCATCTTTTCGATGCCAAGTTTGCCCAAGTATGCCCAATCGGGGAATATTATGACAACATGTGGCAGCAAACCAAGCACAGCGCAAATGACATGGGAAAGCCGATGAGCGACCAGCCGGACGAGATCCTCACGATTGACGAGGTTGCCGCATTTCTGAAGGCGGGCAAGCGCACGGTCTATCGTCTTGCGGCCAGTGGCAAACTCCCGGCCTTCAAGCTCGGAGGCACGTGGCGCTTCCGCCGCAGCGATCTGGATCAATGGATTGCCAGCCGCATCGGCAAGGCGATGGTGGACGACGGCGAGGGAGCGGAATGACCTCCAGCGCCACCACCCTCCAGTCCAAGGCCAACCCTCAGCAACTCGAAGCCATCCTCGCCACCGATGGCCCGGTGCTCATCATCGCCGGACCGGGTTCGGGAAAGACCTTCACGCTGGTCGAGCGCATCGTCTATCTCATCACCCACAAGGGCGTCGCGCCGGAGTCGCTGTTCGTTGTCACATTCACGGACAAGGCTGCGCGCGAGCTGACCACCCGCATCTCCAACCGGCTGAGCGAGCTGGGCATCAAGTTCAACCTGAACGAGATGTACCTCGGCACCTTCCATTCGATCTGCTTGCGCATCCTGGAGGACTTCCGCGAGTTCACCCGGCTCAAACGCAGCTTCACGCTGTTCGACCAGTTCGACCAGCAATACTTCCTGTACCAGCGCATCAAGAACTTCCGCGAACTGCAGGATGCCCAGCTCGTCATCGGCGACGACCAGTCGGGCCGCTGGGCGCAGTCGGAGAACCTGCTCAAGTGGCTCAACAAGGTCAGCGAGGAAGCCCTCGACGTCGCCACGCTTGCGGCTGCCCCCGAAGTGGAAATCCGCGCGCTCGCCGCGTGCTTTGTCAAGTATCAGGAGTTGCTGCACGAGAACAATTCGCTCGACTTCTCCGGCATACAGTACGAGGCGCTGCAACTGCTGGAAAAGCGCCCAGAGGTGCTGGCGCAACTGCGCGAGAAGCTGACCTACCTGATGGTCGACGAGTACCAAGACACCAACACCATTCAGGAGCACATCCTGCTGCTGCTAGCGGGCGAGAAGCGCAATCTGTGCGTCGTGGGTGACGACGACCAAGGCTTGTACCGCTTTCGCGGGGCCACCATCCGCAACATCCTGGAGTTCCCCGCGCTGTTCGACGAGGGCCAGTGCAAGCGTGTCACCCTCACGGTCAACTACCGGTCGCACCCAGACATCATCCGCTTCTACAACGAGTGGATGCGCGAGCAGACGTGGGACGACGGCACGCGCGTTTTCCGCTTCGCCAAGCAGATCGTCCCGCGCGAGCACGTCTTCCCCGACGTGCCCACGGCGGTGCGGCTGGCCGCCACTGACAACAAGGACGAAACCACCAACTGGCACGCCGAGGTGCTGGCCTTCCTCAACGGCCTGAAAGCGTCCGGCAAACTGTCGGACTGGAACCAGGTCGCCTTCCTGTTCCGCTCGGTCAAGAACGACAAAGTGGTCGCGCTGGCGCGCTTTCTCGAAGCGGAGGGCGTGCCCGTGTTCTCGCCGCGTTCGAACATGTTTTTCGAGCGCGAGGAAATCCGCCTGATGATCGGCGCGCTGATCTTCCTGTTCCCGCAGTTCCCCAAGGTGCGGGCGTGGGCCGAAGGCGTCACGCTGCCAATCTGGGACTACTACGACCAGCTGTGCTTCGCGGCCTTCACCACAGAACTGCGCAAGCCGGAGAACAAACCCCTGCTGGATTGGGCACGCCCGCTGGCCAAGCGCCACGCGGTGCTGACCCAGAACACCGACTACTCGTTCTCCGGCCTGTTCTACCAGCTGCTCCAGTTTCCGCTGTTCGCGCGCTTCCTCGCCGAGGATGCCGTGCAGGGCGTGGACAAGGGTCGCGCTGCGCGCAACCTCGGCACCTTCTCCAAGCTGCTCACCAAGTTTGAGTACCTGCATTTCGTCAGCGTGCTCAACCCCGAATGGCTGGAAAAGAATATCCGCGACCTGTTCAACCAGTTCCTGCGCTTTCTGGTGGACGGCGGCATCGGCGAATATGAGGACGAGGCTGAGTACGCCCCCAAGGGCTGCATTTCCTTCCTCACAATCCACCAGTCCAAGGGCCTGGAGTACCCGGTCGTCGTCTGCGGCTCGCTGGAGGCAGTGCCGCGCAAGCAATACAGCGCACTGGACGTGCTGCTGGAGGATGGTGGCTACCTCTCGAAGGAACGCTTCGAGCCGCTCGACCACATCAAGAACTTCGACTTCTGGCGGCTGTTCTATACCGCCTTTTCCCGCGCGCAGAACCTGCTGGTGCTGGCCGCCCAAGAAAAGCAAGGGCGCGGCAGGTCGCCGTCCAAATACTTCGATCGACTGTTCTACGAGCTGCCGAGCTGGCGCGACGTGGACCTCGCGGCTCTCAGCTACGACGCGGTCAAGCAGATCAACCTCAAGCGCGAATACTCGTTCACCTCGCACATCACCGTGTTCGAGAACTGCGCCGAGCAGTACCGCTTCTTCAAGGAGCTGGAGTTCGCCGCGATCCGCGAAAGCCCAATGCTGTTCGGTACGTTGGTGCACCAAACCATCGAGGACATTCACAAGACAGTGCTGCGTGGCGAGGAGGTCACTCTTACTCGGGACGGTATCGAGGCTTGGTTTTCAGCCAATTATGCCTTGCTCTCCAAGAAGGAGCGCGTGTACCTCGCGCCCAGCTCGCAACAGGCCGCGTTGCTGCACGTGATGCGCTACTACGAGCGTGAGAATGGAAATTGGGATCGCATCAAGGAGGCCGAGGTCGAGATTTCGTTGGTCAAGGATCAGTACATCCTTAAGGGCAGCGTTGACCTCATTCGGGGCGAACACGACACGGTCGAGATCATCGACTTCAAGTCGGAGAAGAAGCCCGACATGGAGAAGGATCGCAGCCGAATCCAACAGTACCAGCACCAGCTGGAGGTGTACGCCCATCTGGTCGAGGAGCGCACCGGCCAGAAGGTCAGCCGGATGCACCTGTACTACACCGGCGAGGATGGCGGAAACCCCTACGTGTCCTTCACCAAGGACGACCGCGCTATCGGCAAGACCATCGCGCAGTTCGATGACATCGTGGCTCGCATCGAGCGGCAGGACTACCAGATTGCGGCGCGTCCGGCCAAGCTATGCCAGAACTGCGATATGCGCGCCTACTGCGATAATAAGAATTGGAAATTCAGGAAGAACGACAAATGACAAAAACCAGTACGCCCGCGCAAGAAAGTCTGCAATTGGCTACGCCCGACGGCGGCACGACCAACGTTGAGAAGTACGAGTTCGAGCCGATCAAGGGCTACCCGATGCTGAACTGGCGCGGCAAGCGCCCGTTCACCTCAACGCAGTATTACCCGGCGCAATTGAAGGAAGTTCACGGCGAGGAAGTGGATGGCTGGAGGAACAAGATTTTCTGGGGTGACAACCTTCAGGTGATGAGCCACCTGCTGAAGCAATTCCGGGGACAGGTTGATTTAATTTACATTGATCCGCCGTTTGACTCGAAAGCGGACTACAAGAAAAAAATCAAGCTGAAAGGAAAAAAGTATCTGGGGGACACCGGCTCCTTCGAGGAAAAGCAATACACGGACATTTGGACAAATGACGAGTACCTGCAATTCATGTATGAGCGTCTCGTTCTGTGTCGTGAGCTGCTATCGAATCGAGGAACGATTGTCGTCCACGCAGATTGCGTCAAATCTCATCAGATTCGATGTCTGCTCGATGAAATCTTTGGCGAGAAAAACTTTCTCAACGAAGTTATATGGGACTACCGGCGATGGCCAACGCCTGCACTTGAGTACCAGAAGATGCATGACAACCTCACCATCTATACGCGAAAGAAAGGTGAACACATTTTCAATCGACAATACATGGAGCGCACGGAGTCCACAGAGAGGCGATGGAAAGGCAAAGCAATCGTAGCTTCACACAATGATGAGGGGGAGCGAATTCCTTCCGACTACAACGCTGAAGATAGCCAGGGAAGCCCACTGAATGACGTCTGGTATGTTCCGATTGTTGCCCCTTCTGGACACGAGCGTTCTGGCTACCCGACGCAAAAGCCAGAAGCACTGCTTGAGAAGTTCATTCAAGGAAACTCCAACCCTGATTCAATCGTGTTTGATTGCTTCATGGGATCCGGTACCGCGCAAGTAGTCGCCATGCGAAATGGTCGTAGATTCATTGGGGCGGACATCAATGTCGGAGCCATTCAGACGACGACCAAGCGCCTTCTCGTAGAGGTGGAGGAGTTGCGCCAGCAAGCCTTGATTGACGAGATCAAGAAGTACGCCGGATTTGAGGTCTACAACGTCAACCACTATGATGTCTTCCGCAATCCCGTCGAAGCCAAGGAACTACTGATCGAGGCACTGGAGGTGCAGAAGCTGGAGTTCAGCACTGTGTTCGACGGTGAGAAGGACGGGCGCATGGTCAAGATCATGCCCGTAAACCGCATTGCCACGCGTGCTGACCTGAACGAGCTTATCGCGGGCTTCGACTACAAGGCTTGGGAGCGCAAGCAGAACGAAAGCCCGAACCGCCCGGTAGAGAAAATCTCCCTCGTATGCATGGGCCATGAACCAGACTTGGCCGCCCAACTGGAACTGGCCGCGAAGCCCTTCAAGATCGACGTGGAAGTGGTGGATATCCTGCGCGACAAGGCCGATCTGGAGTTTAAGCGCGACTCTGAGGCAAAGGTTGCCATCAAGAAGGGCGAGCTGGTCATTGAGAAGTTCTACCCGATGAACCTGCTGCAGAAGCTGTCGATCCAGAAGGAGTCGGTCGAAGACTGGAAGGAGCTGGTCGAGAGCGTGCTGATCGACTGGAACTACGACGGCGCGGTGTTGCAACCGGCGGTGGTGGACATTCCGGGCAAGGACGATCTGGTCAAGGGCGTTTACAAGGTGCCGGGCGACGCGGGCACCATTCGCGTGAAGATCACCGACCTGCTCTCGGAATCGTGGGAAGGGAGCGTCGGAAATGGCGACTAAACGCGCAGCGACCAAGGCCAGCGCCACGGCGGCCAGCACGTCTGGCGCGTCGCTTGACTTCGCCTTCTTCCGCTTTCTCTGGCGGTTCTACCAAGACAACCGGGGCGCGATCCGGCAGAACTACAAGGAGCTGACCCGCAAGTTCCTCGATTTCAACAACCCTGAGAAGAACCCCAAAGCGTTCCTGCGCCAGCCGCAGTTCGAGGCGCTGGAGACCTACGTCTTCCTGAAAGAGTTTCTCGGCAACGCCAAGGTCGAGGATATCTTCAAGGCTTGGTACGAGCGCAGCGGCAAGTTTGAGGGCCGCAAGTTCGGCTCGTTCCTCGGCACCGCTGGGCAGGAGATGTTCGAGTTCGGCGAAAGTGATGAGCTTGAACTGAACTCGTACAAGGTGCTGTTCGAGAAGATGCGCAAGAACTCGCGCGTCTACCCGAACTACATCTTCGCGCTGACGATGGGCACTGGCAAAACCATCCTCATGGCGACCTGCATCTTCTACGAGTTCCTGCTGGGTAACAAGTTCGAGAAGGACGCACGTTACTGCCACAACGCCCTGGTGTTCGCGCCGGACAAGACAGTGCTGCATTCGCTGAAGGAGATCGAGTCCTTCGACCTCGCCCGCGTGGTGCCGCCGGAGTACGTCAACTTCCTGACCACGCACCTGCGCTTTCACTACCTCGAAGAAGCAGGCACGTCGCTGGATACGCTGGATCGTTCGCGCTTCAACATCATCGTCTCCAATACGCAGAAGATCATCTTAAAGCGCCAGCGCAAGGAAAAGACCTCCGTCGACAAACTGTTCGCCGCGACCGGCGAAACGCTCACGGCCACCGGCGTCTACGCCGACGCCGCCGACCTCTACAACTTCGACCAGCCGGAAGAAGAAGGCGAACTGACCACCAACCAGCGCTTCGAGAAGCTACGCCGCCTAGAGCAGTTGGGCATCTATGTAGACGAGGCCCATCACGCGTTCGGCAAGGCGCTGGCCAAGGACATGGGCGTTGGCGCGAAGGCGACCGACACCAGCCTACGCACCACCATCGACATCCTCGCGGCCAGCCTAAACGCAGCGGGCACCCGGGTAGTGGCTTGCTACAACTACACCGGCACGCCCTACGTCGGGCGCGAGGTGCTCCCCGAGGTGGTGTATGCCTACGGGTTGAAAGAGGCCATCGAAAAGGCCTACCTCAAGAAGGTGGTGCTGCACGGCTACGGCAACACCCGCACCGACGAGTTCGTGGACATCGCCATCGATGCATTCCTGAAGGAATCTGGCGCGCTGCGCCCGGAGGGCCTGCTGCCCAAGCTGGCTTTCTTTGCCGCCACCATCGATGAGTTGACTGGCGAGCTTAGACCGGCGGTCGAGCGCGCGCTGCTCAAGCACGGCATCCCGACCTCGCGCATCCTGGTCAACGTCGGCGACGAAAAGCTGACCACCAACGACGACATCCGCGAGTTCAATCGCCTCGACACCGAAGGGTCGGAGAAGCAGTTCATCCTGCTGGTCAATAAGGGGCGCGAGGGCTGGAACTGTCGCTCGCTGTTCGGCGTGGGCCTGTTCCGTGAGCCGAAGTCAAAGGTGTTCGTTCTGCAAGCCACGATGCGCTGCCTGCGCGCCATCGGCGAGGCCCAGCACACTGGCCACGTCTTCCTCTCGGATGACAACCTGAACACGCTGAACGACGAGCTGCAGCAGAACTTCCGCATCAGCGCCGACGAGCTGCAGAAAACCGGCAAGGACAAGGAGTTGGTGCAAATCCGCGTGGTCGAGCCGCCGGTCAAGATCAAGCTGGTGCGGGTTCGCAAGCTCTACCAGATGCGCGAGAAAGCGCTCGTGCCCGGCCAGACTCTGGGCTTAGACCGCGCCGGCAAGGAAAGCTGGAGCACGCTGGTCGAGAAATACCGCTTGATTGAAACTCAACAGGATGGCCTGACCGCCGCCGATGCCGCCCGCGCATCGGGGAGCCGCACTTTCGATCTGACCGCCCGCCGTGAGAAGCGCGCCTTCTCGCGCATGACGTTGGTGGCCGAGGTGTCGCGATATCTCAATCGCAGCCCGCTGGAGATTGAGGAACTGCTGGACGCGACCCGGGAAGGCACCGACGAGCTGGTGGCCATCACCAACGAGTTCAATGAGCTGCTGTACGACGAGATCATCCCGCGCCTTTTCCGCCAACTCTACGACCTGGACGAGTCGCAGCAGACCGAGGAGCATGAGGTCGAACTGATCAAGATGCCCCCGAACGGCTACTACGAGGTGTCGGCCGCCAAGGACAAGATTGTCCGTATGAACGACACGCAGATCAAAGACGAGGAGCGCGCCAAGAGCTTCCACCTCGACACCTACTGCTTCGACTCCGGCTCGGAGAACTGGCTGTTTTGGGATCTGCTCCGCGAGCAGCGGGTGAAGAAGATCTACTTCACTGGAATGCTGACCCACGGCCAGTCCGATTTCTTCATCCAGTACATCGACCCCGACTCACGCACCGTGCGCAGCTACTACCCAGACTTCATCTTCCAGCGCGAAGAGCCGGATGGCAGCCTGAAGTACGTCATCGTCGAGGTGAAGGCCGACAACCAGATCGAGGACGCGGTGGTGCAGGCCAAGAAGGATTTCGCCCAGCAGATCGCGGTGGCCAGCGGGATGGAGTACCAGATCATCAAATCCACGGACGCGGATAACCGGCACTTCCGGATGTTGCTTTGATATGCAAGCTAGAATTGTCCCGGCAAGCGAACGTTCGACTTGAAGTGGTCAATCGTTCAAGGCGAGTTGGATCTCGTTGACCGAAGCAAGGTTCGACTTCCGCCAGGATCGTTTGACGATGCCGTGACCTTGTTCCTGGGGTGGGACTTAGCGTGTAGCGTGACCATTCGCTTGGTAGCTACGAATGTGTAGATCTGAGTCGTGCTAATACAGGCATGTCCCAGCAGCTTCTGGATAACCCGCAAGTCAGCGCCTGCGTCCAGCAGGTGGGTGGCAAATGCGTGCCGAATGCTGTGAGTACTGAGAGGCCTGACGATGCTGTTGTTCTCGGCATGCTTTTTCACGACCAGTCGAAGGGTGCCGGTGTTTAGTTTCTTGCCTCGCACCGAGAGGAAAACATAATTGCAGCGATAATCTCGCCTGAATGCGGGTCTTGATCTGCTCAGATACAGGTCAAGCCAGAACGCGGCCTCTTCGCCGTACACAACAAGGCGTTCCTTGTTCCCTTTCCCACAAACGCGAATTACCCGGTTTCTGAAATCGATATCACCAACCTTGAGACCTGACAGCTCCGCAGCACGTAAGCCGGTCGCATAGAGCAATTCGAGCAAGGCTTTGTCGCGCAGGCCCTGGTGAGAATTAAGGTCGGTAATATCGAGCAGCGATGCAACCTCATCCTGAGTCGGTGGATTCGGTAGCTTTTGCGGGATTTTGATCTTGCGAATCGACGTGGTTGGATCCTGCGATACCAAATCATTGGAAACGAGATATTGATAAAAGCGCCGTAGCGATGCGGTATAGCGAGCCACACTTCGTGCGCTTATTTTTCTGTCCAGCAGGCTTGCCAGCCATTGGTCAATATCCTGGATCAACGCCTGTAGAAGGGTCTTTCCGTTTTGACTCGACAGCCATGAAGAAAAGCTTAGAAGATCGGCCCGATAGGCCGCGATAGTCGTGTCAGCCAAGCCATGAACAAGCCATAGCTCGTTGCAGAACTGCTCCACCGCGGCGGGCAGGCATTTAGAGGGTGCGGAACCCATGTGTTTTTCGCCTTTCTTGTTTTAATCCCTTCGGCTCCGCAACTGCAAGGGGGTAATTATTCAGCTTATAATTTTTCCGCCACTCCCATGGCGGGATTCAAGTCAGACCACAGTTCATTCTTGAATCGAGTTCTGATCGCGCACAAATCTCGCGACCTTCAACATACTGATCATTTTCGTTCTTTTTATAATGGCACGCCAGTCCCAGCTTGATGAACTGGTTGTATGAGACTTCAAGCCCTTTCGACATCTTCCTTCAAGGGCCGTTGTCGCTTAGTCAATATGGTGGCTCTTCTGCCGATTTGCTACCTGCTTGTTCGGTCATTCCTGGTCTTGCGGCTGTCCGAAATGTGTATATAATTATCGGACAAGGAGCCCGTCATGCTCAATCCGACGCCAGTCATCAAATCGCAGGTGATGCAACGTATCAACCAGGCACCGGCAGCCAAAGTGTGGACGCCGGTGGATTTTCTCGACCTGGGTAGCCGCGACGCGGTGGATAAAACGCTCCAGCGCATGGTCGCCAGCAATGATCTGCGTCGCATCGACCGAGGGCTGTATGACCAGCCCCGGATGAACGCCCTCACCGGGCAGCAAACCGTCCCCGATTACCGCAGTGTGATCGATGCCGTGGGTCGCCGCGACCAGGTGCGCGTATTGATTGACGGGATGACCGCCGCCAACGATCTGGGCCTGACCAATGCGGTGCCGGGGCAGGTCATCGTACATACGGATGGTCGGCTGCGACCGATCCAGTTGGGCAAATTGACCCTTCAGTTCAAACTGACGGCGCCAAGCAAGCTCTACTGGGCGGACCGTCCAGCCATGCGAGTGGTGCAAGCCCTGTACTGGCTGCGCGATGGCCTGAAGGATGGTGCCCAGATCGATCAGGATGCAATTCAAGCCAAGCTCATTCGGCTACTACAGGACTCCAGCCAGGGACGCGCGATTCGTGATGATCTGCGATCCGGTTTACACACTGTGCCGTCGTGGATGCAACAGTGGATCCGCGATCTGCTTGCCCGGTCCGAGCAGGCAAGCACCAAGGCTTCGCCGTGAACGCCAGCTTTCTTCGCATCATCGCCGCCTCTCCCGAGGATCGTCGCGGCCTGTTCCTGGCGACCGCCAACCGGCTCGGCACGCCGCTACAGAACGTGGAGAAGGACTTCTGGGTATCCTGGGTGCTGGACCTGCTGTTCAACGGCCGCGACACCGGCGAGCCGCGCCTGCTCTTCAAGGGCGGGACATCGCTGTCCAAGGCCTACGGGCTGATCTCCCGTTTTTCTGAAGACATCGATATCACGGTGTTCCGGGAAGACATTGGCCAGGACATCCAGGTTGGCGACCTGGAAGGTCTCTCGGGCAAGCAGCAACGCCTCCTGCTGGAAGCCATCAAGCAAGCCTGCCAGGCTTACATCCAGGGCACACTCAAGGAGCGTCTGAACCGGCAGATCGATGCGGCATTCCGCGAAGCTGGGGTATCTCTTGCAGAAGTCCCCGTCGTTCACGACCCTGACGACCCGGATCAACAGACACTGCTGGTACATTACCCCTCAGTCAGCACTGGCGTCGACGAATATGTGAAGCCAACGGTCAAGATCGAAGCCGGAGCCAAGTCGGCTCTGGACCCGCACCGTTTCGCCACCATTCAACCCTATGTCGCCGACGACATGCCGGCGGCCGATCTCGTCGTGCCGGACGTGGTCACCATCGATGCCGAGCGCACTTTCTGGGACAAGGTCGTGATCCTGCATGGCTTGCGTCGTTGGCATGACAACCGGGGGGTGTTACGCCAGCATGGCCATCGTGTTTCGCGGCATTACTACGACATCTACAAACTGACTCGTTCTCCGGTAGGGCAACAGGCAGCCACGGATCATGCACTGGCTCTCGACTGTGCGCGTCACGCCCTGATGTTTTTCAACAGCGCGGACCTGGACCTGCTGCATGCCCGGCCCGGTTCATTTTCGATCACACCGACACCCGGGATGGTGGATGCGCTCAGGCGTGACTACCAGGCGATGACCGGGATGATTTTTGGCGAGGTGCCCGATTTTGCCGAGGTGCTTGATGCCACTCGGCAACTTGAGCAGGTGATCAACCAAGGGATCCCATGATCTGCGCGTGCACGATGTTCAGCGTTCTATCGTCTGCCAGAGTCCAATAGAATTGGCATGGCCATTCAGCTGACCCTGCTGCCCGGTTGTGTTTCTATTTTCAGGCTGTCATCCAGTAGCAGAAACAGCGTCTCGTCGTCCGTCGACGTGTAGATGCTGGTGGTTGCCACGCTGGCGTGTCCGAGCAGGCGCTGGATCATGTTGACCGGCATCGTCTCTGCGGAATGTGCGCCGCGTGTGTGTCTCAGCCAGTGCGTCGAGGCTTTCGCCATCTTTTTGGCATCGTCATGATGCCCCTGCGTGGCAAGCACCGCAGCCGCTTCCCTGAAGAACACCTTCAAGGCCTTGTACAGCGTCGTGGGATCCAGGGTGCCCGTATCCTGCCCAAGCCGCAGCCGGGCGATCATGGGAATGTCTTCAGGATTATCCAGCGGGTCGGCATTCAGGCCCCGCCAGGCCAGGTAATCGCATAATGCATCCATCACCATGCCGGGCATCGGGACAGCACGCCATTTGCCACCCTTGCCGAGCACTTTCAGCATCCAGCGAACACCCAGTTCTTGCTTGAGCGGGACCGAATAGAGTCTCCCCAGGCGTGCATCCACCAGTTCGGCGAGCCGTAGCCCCGTGGCATAGGCAAAGGGGAGTACGAAGCGCAAGCGCCGGACGGATTCGTCCATAGGCTGCCTGTGCAGATATTCCATGAGAAATGCCCACTGGCTGCGTGTGAACGCGTGCGTCAGTTCCAAATCAGGCGCGGTGGCCACGTCCATCACCCGCTGTGGCGGCGGCACGCCGTCCCAAGGATTGCTGTCGAGGTAACGCACCTTGGCAAGCCACTCGAAAAGGGACTTGAGAATGGTATGGGCCTGGATCTGGCTGCGCAGCGAGGCAGGCCCCTCGAATGGCCGCCAGTTGGCAGACCAGCGCGGTGTGCTGCGTTTTCCCATCCATTCCGCCTGGGGGAGGCGCCATGGCCATGCCGCGAGCAATGTGCGGCCGAGCCCGCCCAGCCAATCCCGGTAGGCAACGGCATCCTCGATCGACAGCGACGACAGGGCGCATCCGCGCTCCATCACTGACCAGATCAGGAGGCGCTCTGCCTCGCGTCGATAGGCGCGCTCGGTATGCGGATTCGACGCGCGCGCTTTCAGCCAGGCCTGGATCGCCTGATGGTCATTGTCAGCATTGATGCGGCTGCGGCCGAGGCATCGGTTCTCGCCAACCGAGCCGTCCAGTTCCGCCGGCGTCGAGAACGACTCCAGCGGCATGATGGCGGTGGCTGAGGGCCGGGTCAGTTCGACCGGCGACAACGACCTAAGCGGGGCGAGACCCTGTGGCGCCATGACACCCAGACTGCCTTCGTGGGTGGCAAGCCAGGTTACAAGCCGGCGCGCCCCTTTTTCGCCGAGGCGGGGGACGGACACCCACCAGCGGTAGCCCTGGGTGCGGACACGCTGATGGAGTTCCTCGATGGTGTGAATGTCAGCGAGGATGAGTCTGGCGGCAAGACGGTCGTCAAACCAGGCAGCAACCGGATCCTGCGGCTGCGGATCGGTGGCGAGCAGTTCCTCCACCCACACCAGCGCGGCCAGTTGGCGTTCGACCAGACGGGCGTAGCGTCTCGCGCGGCGGTCGATGCTCTGCGGATAGGCCTCGACGTACATCGCG
>WPCG01070479.1_pt1 | contig 218979 bp, 225 predicted proteins | sample 5403311 | NCBI WGS metagenome assembly WPCG01 (sample SAMN12869467, study PRJNA574797) | sludge metagenome | isolation source: wastewater treatment of Control | place: China:Beijing | collected 2019-05-17
CTTTGTTCAAAATTGATGTGTTTCCATTTTTTCATAACATTTTCTCCTTTCTTTGCAGGAAACAAAGTTATCATAGCATTGATTAGTTAAACTTATTTCTGTTTTATTCAAAAAACAGAAGTTACAAAAAGAATTCAGGAAATCTCGCTTTTTAAGCAAGTTTTCTTGCATTTTAAAGTACACTTATGTATAATAAACTTGCTTGCATCAGAGGGGAGGTTGAATATGCCAAGAATCGTACTCAAAGAGAACGAAGTTCTAGATGATGCTCTGCGTCGTTTCAAGCGTCAAGTATCACGTAACGGAACCCTAGCTGAAGCTCGCAAAAGAGAGTATTATGTGAAGCCAGGTGTTAAACGTAAGTTAAAGTCCGAAGCTGCACGTAAGGCGAAAGCCAAAAAAAAGCGTAGATAAACACTAAAAGCACAATTTGTGCTTTTTTTTATGAAAAAAAATAGTATGATGATAGTAAAGGAGGGTGTATTTTGTATCAAAGTGAAATTACCTTAAATGAACTGAATGTTGATGAAGCTTTGCAATTGTATGGCGTAAATGACGCTAATCTACAGTTTTTGGAAACGCATTTTAATTGTGAGATACTTGCTCGCAATGGACAATGTTTAATTAAAGCACAAAACAAAGAAACACTTGAAACAATCAAAGATATTTTAGATCAAGGATTAGCCATGATACGTGCAAATCAAGAGTTTAACTTATCAAGTTTACAATACATGGTGGATGACACCAATAAGAAAATACCAGTGATGATAGACTTAAAAAAGACACCGGTTGCCAGTAACTTTAATGGGAAAATGATTTATCCTAAAACCTTTGGTCAACAGTTGTTTATTGAAACAATGAAAAAACATGACATGGTGTTTGCCATAGGACCAGCAGGAACAGGAAAGACGTATTTAGCGGTTGTATACGCAGTCTATTGTTTAAAAAACAACCATGTAAAGAAAATTATATTAACTCGTCCTGCCGTAGAAGCAGGGGAGAATCTAGGCTTTTTACCAGGAGATTTAAAAGAGAAAGTTGATCCGTATTTACGTCCGCTATATGATGCTTTGTATGATATGTTAGGTAGTGAAGCAACCAACAAATACATTGAAAAAGGTGTTATCGAAATCGCACCATTGGCTTATATGCGTGGTCGAACACTCGATCAAGCCTTTGTAATTTTAGATGAAGCCCAAAATACGTTATCTTCACAAATGAAAATGTTTCTCACGCGTATGGGTAATGAATCAAAAGTGGTTATTACAGGAGATATTACACAAATTGACTTACGAAAAGATCAGATTTCAGGATTAAAAGATGCACAACAACGATTATCAAAGATACCAGAAATTGGTTTTGTATACTTGCATGAATCAGATGTTGTACGACATCCATTGGTTAAAAAAATACTCGCAAAATACGAAGACTAAAAAAGAAAGCTATTCACTTTCTTTTTTTGTTGGTTTAATATCATGGGTGACATGTATGTTCACCGCATTTTTAGAGATGTTGCATGCGTGATCTCCAATACGTTCGATTGTACCTAAGATATCGACAAAGATTGAACCACCCACTTCAGCACGACACTCATCACTTGCCATACGGTTAAAGTGTTTTTGTCGGGCTTTGTATTCTAATAAGTCTAAGTAGTTTTCATCTTCTAAGATAGAATTGTGCAAACTAAAGTCTTTTTCATGATAAATTCGTAATGCTCTATTTAGCATGTGTAACACTAAATCATGCATTTGTATAACATCATCGATGGCAGCTTGTGATAATTCTTCCTTCGCATCAAAGATGAGCTCATAAAATTCGATAAGGTTGGTGGATAAATCACCAATACGCTCTAGATTTTTAACGACTTGTAAGTTGGTGGTGTATTCTTCTAAATCCGTTTCACTTAAATTTTCTTTGGCTATTAAAAGTAAGTAATCAGTTATCTTGGTATCAAGAGAGTTAATAATGGATTCAAGTTGCATCACTGCTTCATGATCGGTGTTGTTGCCATTGAGTAAGTATTTTTTTGTATCTTCAAAAGCTTCAATAACGATATCACCCATTTTTAAAATGTTGTTTTTCGATATGGTAAGGGCAGCGGCAGGTAATGATTTAATAAGTTCAAGATCTAAGTTAATATCAATCTCACGAAACTCCACTTCATCCCCTTTAATAAAGCGACGAACAAGTTTAACCATTTGATTAACTAAAGGATACATAATTAAGGTTGCGATAATATTGAAAATAATATGAGCGACTGAGATTTGCATCATTTCATTTAAATGGAAATAATTCGACATCCACAAATCAAACTGAATAAACTGCCGTAGTAACAGCATTCCAGCTATAGTACCACCGACATTAAACATCGTATGTATACCAGCAGCTCGTTTAGAAGCCAATGAGCCACCTAATGCTGCTAGAATAGCCGTAATCGTTGTTCCTATGTTAGAACCAAAAACAAAGGGCAGAGCCGCTTGTAAGTCCATACCACCAGATTCATAAATCTTTTGTACAATCCCAATCATGGCAGAAGAAGATTGAATTAATGCCGTCATGACAATACCACCAGAAAGAGCAAACAGTGGATAATCAGACATGGACTTAGTAATAATCGTAAAAAACTCAATTTGAGATAATAACTTTAATTCATCACCCATTGTTTTTAAACCAAAAAACATAATCCCAAATCCTAAGATAGAATTACCTATGTATTTTGTTTTTTTACGTTTACTAAATAAAACAAAAGAAGCCCCAATAAAGATAATATACAAGGCGAAATTTTCTATTTTTAAACCAATTAAAAAAGAAGTGACAGTAGTGCCGACATTGGCCCCCATAATGATACCAACTGATTGTTCTAAACGCATTAAACCAGCACGAACAAAACCAATTGTAATGGCTGTGGTTGCTGAAGAGGATTGTATTAAGATAGTAATGGCTGCTCCAACCAAGATACCCATGTATATTTTTGAGGTGTAACGATCTATATAATCACGTAGTTTATCACCAGCTACTGCTTTTAAACCATCCCCCATAAATTTGATTCCAAAAAGGAATAAACCAAATCCACCGAGAACATAGTCCCATCGGATGATAGAATTTGAAAAAAAGGACAATATTGAATCAAGCATAGTTCTCTCCTTAGTTCATAGCCATTTTAACACAAATCATGCTTATTAAATCAGATTTCTTTCATATTATCAACGATTTTTTTAAAGGGTTAATATGGTATAATCATACAAGAAGGAGTGTGTATGAACGTAAACTTTATAAATCAAAGCAATCAACGAAAATTTAGTAACTACAAAAAAGATTGCAATGACATTTTTAACCAGTGTAAAGAACGATTTAACTTACCAAAACATACATCTGTTAGTTGTATTTTAGTAGATGATAAGACAATGCATCAATACAATTACACCTATCGAAACAAAGACTATGCAACCGATGTGTTAACGTTTGTCGATGATCAAGATGAGTCTTATTTAGGGGATGTCATTATTAATGTCGTTGCATTAGAAAAGCAAGCGATAGAATACGATCATACCATTAAACGAGAAATGTGTTTTCTTTTTGCCCATGGACTATTACACACCCTTGGATTTGATCATCAAAACGAGCAAGAAGAAGCAATTATGATTGCTCATCAAAAGGAGATATTACAGCATGTTTCTAAAAGAAGCTATCGAAAATCTAACCGCTAAATTTAAGCATGCCATAGCTGGTGTGTTTGGTGGTATTGCACATGATCGATCACTTAGAATACATTACATCATTGCTTTGGTTGTTATTGTTGTGTTTTATGTGCTTGAGGTGACCTTTATTGAATGGGCACTTATCTTTTTAGGGATAGGCATTGTTATTGGTTTAGAATATTTAAACAGTTCAATTGAGCTGCTATGTGATCATGTAGAAGAAGAGTACCACGATACGATTAAAAAAATAAAAGATTTTGGAGCAGCTGCTGTGTTTGTTTCCTCTATCTTTGTGGCTTTGATGGGTATCGTAATTATCATACAGTATATAGGATAGGAGAAAATAAATGGAAGTAGAAAAAATTGTAGAAAAAGCGTTTGAAGCGATGGAAAACGCATACGCACCATACTCACATTATCATGTAGGGTCATGTGTCTTAACTAAAGATGGAAATACCTTTATTGGTGCAAACATAGAAAATGCCTCTTATGGTGCGACTAATTGTGGAGAAAGAAGTGCAATCTTTGCGGCATATTCTCACGGTTATCGCCAACAAGATATAGCATCCATTGCGATTGTTAGTGATGGAGACTTGTTAGCTGGGCCATGTGGTATATGTCGTCAAGTGTTGTCTGAACTGCTATTAGAAGACACTCCGATTTATTTAAGCAACAAAAAAGAGTTTAAACAAACAAGCATTAAAGAATTGTTGCCGATGCGATTTACAAGTGAGGATCTCAAGTGAGTTACAAAAGTGGCTACATTGGTTTAATAGGTCTTCCCAATGCAGGAAAATCAACGCTTTTAAATACCATTTTGCAACAAAAGATTGCGATAGTATCTTCGAAAGCACAAACCACACGTCATGTTATTGTTGGAGTGTATCATAAAGAAGACATGCAAATTGTGTTTATGGATACTCCTGGCTTTCATCAAGTAGGGGATGGTTTAAGTAAACAAATGGTTAAAGCAACAAGCACAACCATTCCAGATGTGGACATTATTTACTTTTTAATTGATGCTAAAAGAAAACCAAATCTGAATGACAAACGTTTGTTAACAGTTATTGAAAAGGCCAATAAGAAGGTTTTTTTAGTAGTTAATAAGATTGATGAACTATCCAAAGAGAAGCTTATTGAACAACTACTCTTATGGAGTAAAGAATATGCTTTTGATGAAGTTATTCCAATTTCTGCTTTGCACAATGAAAACATTGATACATTATTGGACATTAGTAAAGAATATTTACCACAAGGTATGCCATTTTATATGGAAGATACACTAACAACACAAAGTGAGAAAACACTCATTGGAGAAATTATTCGTGAAAAAGTTTTGCACTTAACCAATCAAGAAATCCCTCATAGTGTTGCGGTAGTGTTAGATGATGTGGAGTTTAGTGAAAATCGTTTATCCATCATGGCAAGTATTATTGTCGATAAAGATTCACAAAAGGGAATATTAATTGGTAAAAACGGTACAAAGAAAAATGAAATCATTCGTTTAGCATCGATGGAACTAAGACGATTGTATCAAATGAAAGTGATGTTAACTCTGTTTGTGAAAGTTGAAAAGAATTGGCGTAATAAGGCAAGCCGTTTAATGGAATACGGTTATCATAACGATCAATAATGAATGAGACAGTTACCTTAATTATTTTAGATCGAAATAGCTATAAAGAACACGATGCATTGCTTACTTGTTTTATCAAAGGAATCGGAGTAACAACTCTCATTGCTAAAGGTGCTAATAAACCAACAAGCAAATATGGATCATTGCTTCAACCTACGTATGTTTTACAAGCGCTAATTGATTTAAAAAAGGGTATTTCTCTTTTTAAAAGTGCATCGCTAATTAAACATTATAAACAACTAGAAACAACACTTGCACCACTTGCCGTTGCATCGTTTATATGTAAAGTTCTTGCGATCAATGCTATGGATGATAAATACCTTGTGGATTTTGATACGTTGGACAATTATTTATCGAAACTCAACGAAAAAAACACATACACACTATTAACGCACTTTCTTATGATGTTAGCGAAAAAAATGGGTGTTTCCATGTATTTAGATGGCTGTGTGATTTGCAATGAGCAAAAGATAGTCGCAGTATCAAGTGAGGTAGGTGGTTTTTTATGCCAGCAACACGCTCATTTAGCTACTTTAGAACACCAGCAAGTTAACTTTCATCGACAACTTCGCTGCTTACATAAAGCAACCTTAGATCAGGTTGATTTATGTCCTTATGCAACAACAACACAACATGTGCAACTATACATGGACTTATTGGATGAAACTTGCACAATTCCATGGAAAAATTGGCAATTCATACAACAAATATAATATAATAGTATATTGATAGAGTAAGGGGATGACTATGAAAAAATTCAGTAACGAACAAATTATTTCACATTTAAAAACATCAGGATTTGTGTTTCAAGGTTCTGAGATTTATGGGGGATTAGCAAACACGTGGGACTTTGGACCACTTGGCGTAGAAGTAAAGAAGAACATCAAAGATATTTGGTGGCAAAAGTTTGTGCGCGAAAGTCGTTATAATGTGGGTATTCAATCCGCTATTTTAATGAACCCGCAAGTATGGGAAGCAAGTGGGCATTTAAAAACCTTTGCGGATCCTTTAATGGATTGTAAATCATGTAAAACCCGTCATCGTGCAGATAAGCTAATTGAAGAAGCATTGCACATTAATGCAGCTACAATGAGTTTTAAAGAGATGGAAGAGATCATTGCAAAAGAAAACATCGTATGTCCTAACTGCAACAAAAGTGATTTTACCAACATCCGTCAATTTAATCTGATGTTTAAAACCTTTCAAGGAGTTTTAGAAGATGGTAGTTCGACAATTTATTTACGTCCTGAAACTGCACAAGGAATCTTCGTAAACTTTAACCAAGTTCAACGCTCCATGCGTAAGAAAATTCCATTTGGCGTTGCTCAAATTGGAAAATCATTTAGAAACGAAATTACACCTGGTAACTTTATCTTTAGAACACGTGAGTTTGAACAAATGGAACTAGAATTTTTCACTCATCCAAGCAAAGACATCGAGTGGTATGAATATTGGCAGAAATTTTGCTTTGATTGGCTACTTGATTTAGGTTTATCAAGGGAAAACCTCCGTATTCGCGAACATGATAAAGAGGAGCTATCTCACTATTCTGTCGCAACAAGTGACATTGAGTATAAATATCCTTGGGGTTGGGATGAAATGTGGGGTATTGCTGATCGTACTGATTTTGATTTGCGTTCCCATCAAGAACATTCAAAAGAATCCATGGAATACTTTGATCCAACAACCAATGAAAAATACATTCCATATTGTGTTGAACCATCGGTTGGTGTCGAACGGTTGTTTTTTGCGTTTATGGCAGAAGCCTTAGTAGAAGAACAACTTGAAAAAGACACTCGAATTGTATGCAAATTGCATCCTGCATTAGCGCCATATAAAGTTGCCATCTTGCCACTATCAAAACAATTAAATGAGCAAGCTATGGAAGTGTTTGATGTTTGTGCTAAAGTTTTTTCAAGCACATACGATGAAACAGCTAGCATTGGAAAACGCTATCGACGTCAAGATGCTATTGGTACACCACTTTGTGTTACCTATGATTTTGAAAGTAAGGATGATCAGTGTGTGACTATTCGTGATCGTGATAGCATGAAACAAGAACGTGTACCGATTGCTGAGTTAGTCAGTGTTATTTCAGAGAGGATAAAACTATAATACATGCCCCGAATATCTGATGAAAAAATAAATGAAATACGCTCAAAAGCCGATATTGTTTCCATTGTAAGTCAATATATACCTTTAACTAAAAAAGGGAAGAACTATGTTGGGTTATGTCCTTTTCATGATGATCATAATCCATCACTTTCGATTTCATCAGAAAAACAAATATACAAATGCTTTGTATGCCATGCTGGTGGTAATGTGTTTAGTTTTGTTAGTGACTTTGAGAAAATATCCTTTGTGGATGCGGTAGTTAAGGTTGCTAAAGAGGTTAGTGTTGATGTTGGTGATTTCACCTATCAACAAGCACCACTTGATCCAATCAAAGAAAAACAGATCAATGTGTTGGAAATGGCAAATCAGTTTTTAAAATATCAACTGCAATCATCAGAAGGACTGATGATTAAAGAATATTTGAAAAATCGAGGAATTAGTGAAGAAGTGATTGAAACCTTTGATGTTGGTTATAATCCTTCTAATAATGCAGTGTCGACATTTTTGCTTGCAAAAAAGTGTGAACCTCAAACAATGGTGGATGTAAACATTGCAACTGAAAACAACAATCGCTTAAACGATGTGTTTTATGATCGAATTACCTTTCCAATTAAAAATGAAAAAGGTCAACTGATTGGGTTTACTGCCCGATCGATGTTTGAAGATCAAAGCAAATACATAAACACCGCCACCACTAATTTATACACCAAGTCAGAGGTAGTGTATAATATTCATCTTGCGAAAGAGCATGCAAAAAAACAGGGCTTTATTGTAGTTGTCGAAGGTGTGATGGATGTAATTGCCTATTATCGTGCGGGTATTAAAAATGTCGTCTCACCTTTAGGGACTGCCCTAACAAAGCAACAAGTTGACACAATAAAAAAAGCAAGTTATCATGTGGTTCTCTCTTTTGATGGTGATGATGCAGGTAAAAGTGCAACTTATCAAGCTATTGAACTGTTAATTAGTAAAAATGTACTTGTTGAAGTGATTATGCTTGATCAAAAAGAAGATCCTGATGACATCATTAATAAACAAGGTAAACAAGCACTCCTAGATGTCGTAAAGACACGTAAACATTGGATGGAGTTTATGCTTGAATATGGTCAACAGTTATACAACCTTGATAACTACAATCAAAAAAAGACGTACATTAAAAGCATGATTGAGCATATACGTAAATTACAAGATACAATGGATCAAAACCATTTTGGGCAAGTGCTTGCTAAGATTACGGACATGGACCAACAAGAGATACTACAGGCAATCGCAAGCAAAGCAACACTCAAACGTGATAAAATAAAAGAGACGCCAACTGCGCAAGATTTTTTAGTTCCAATTTATGAAAAAGAAATCTTAGCGCAAATGATACTAAGTAAACAAGCGATTGTCATCTTTACAGAACAACTTGGATACTTAAGTCATCCACAAGCCAACGAGCTTGCTAAAATGCTTATTAGCATGAGTAAAACAAGTGAGAACATGATTGAAATTGCTGATATTTTAAGTAAAGCACAAGAACGTGATTTAAAGCAGTTTCTAATGTGGTTGTTGGATTGGCCACTGTTTCCAAAAGGCATGAACAAAGACGTGCTTAACGATGCCATTGTTCATGTTAAGTTAAAAATTATTGATGATAAGATAAAGAAGTTAAAGAAAATGGCAGCGTTAACAACAAGTTCAAGTAAAAAGGCAGAATACATTAATAAAATGATTGAAGCGCAAAAAGAAGTCGATCAGTTAAAAAAGAAGGAGCGTGTTTATGAAACGATTTAAAACCCTAGATGAGATAAAGGCAGAATTTGTAGAAAAGGCAAAAGATAAAAAGAAAGTATACGAAAGTGAACTGCTTGAAGCGTGTGCTCATTTGGATATGGATGATCAAACATTGGAAGATTTGTTTGTTTGGTTTAAAGATAATAAAGTAAAACTATTATCCGATGATGAAATCGATGATGAAGATGTTGATATTACCAATGACGAACAAGCAGCGGATGAGTTGGAGTTTTTAAGTGACGATAGTGATGATAGTGAAGAAGAAGACATTAATGTTGTTGACTTAGAAGCGTATCATGCTCAGTTTTCAAATGCTCCAAATGTAAGAATTAACGATCCTGTTAAAATGTATTTAAAAGAAATTGGTCGTGTTAATTTAATTAATCCAGCAGATGAGCCTGAAATCGCACGTCGTATTCAAGATGGGGTTGATGCTTCAGAATACACACGCAACATGTTTGAATCATTGTATCCAGACTTTAAAGATGATCCTGCATACACTAAGATTGACATTATTGAAGATTATTTAGAAGGTAATGTTGAAAATGATGAACTGCGTGAAAAAATAATTTCTCTTCGAGAAAAACGATTGGATGGAGAAGAGTCTAAGAAAGTACTTATTTCTGCTAACTTACGTTTAGTAGTGAGCATTGCAAAAAAATACGTAGGGCGTGGAATGTTGTTTTTAGACCTTATTCAAGAAGGAAACATGGGTTTAGTAAAAGCTGTTGAAAAATTTGACCATACAAAAGGATTTAAATTCTCAACATACGCAACATGGTGGATTCGTCAAGCAATAACAAGAGCGATTGCAGACCAAGCGCGTACCATTCGTATTCCAGTACACATGGTTGAAACGATTAACAAACTAACAAGAATTCAACGTCAACTTGTTCAAGATTTAGGAAAAGATCCAACGGCAGAAGAAATTGCGGCGAAAATGGAAAACATTACCCCTGAAAAAGTACGGGAAATTCAAAAGATTGCAATGGAACCTGTATCTTTAGAAACACCAATAGGGGAAGAAGATGATTCTCATTTAGGTGATTTTATTGAAGATAAAGATGCACTATCTCCTGATGATTTTGCGAACAATCAGCTTTTAAAAGATGAAATTAACCTTGTCTTGCAAGGATTAACAGAACGTGAAGAAAAAGTACTTCGATTACGATTTGGTTTATACGATGGTCGTACACGGACACTTGAAGAAGTAGGCAAAGAATTTAATGTCACACGTGAGCGAATTCGACAAATTGAAGCAAAAGCTTTGCGTAAGTTAAAACACCCAACTCGTTCAAAAAGGTTGAAAGATTTTGTTGATAAGGGATAAGCTATTATCGAAGCGGCTTCAAGTAATATACGATTTAGTGGATCAAAATGATAGTGTTGCAGATATTGGCACTGATCATGGGTATTTAATTGCAGCGTTAATTAAAGATAATAAAATCTCAAAAGCTTATGGTGTCGATAATAAAACGGCACCATTATCACAAGCTCAAAAGACCATGCAACAACTCAACATACACGATGAAGTAGAGCTTACATTAGTATCGGATGATCATCCGTATCATCATGTAGATGTTTGGGTTATTGCTGGAATGGGTTATGAGACTATCGCATCCATTTGTAATGAATTTATGGAAACAATTAAAAAACTAAAGTATGTTATTATACAGGCAAATCATCAAGTGGATCGTTTACGAGCATATTGTGTTGAGCATAATCTACACATTGTTGATGAGAAAATCGTTGTTGATAATTTTTACTATCAAATAATAAAAGTGACGTATAAAGAGCAATCGTATCATTTAAATGACTTACAATTGCTTTGTGGTCCATTATTGTTAGAAAATAAAGAGCAAACATTTATTAATTATTGTGAGCACAAAATCAGCTCGTACAAACAATTACTTATGCAAGTACCAAAAAATAGTGATCGTGCTAAAGAAATACAACACATGATACACCAATATAACACCGCATTATTACCATAAGAGAGGATGATTGGATGCAACAAACAAAACAGCTAAAATATTTGATGGATTTAGCAGGGTTTGAAACCTTAAGTAATGTTCAGCAGAAAGTAACACCTCTAATTTTAAAAAACCAAAACTTAGTTGTTACTTCACCAACTGGAACGGGGAAAACCCATGCGTATTTGTTTGGGATTTTTTCCAAACTATCAAAAGCACCATACACACAAGCAGTAATTGTCGCACCAACTCGTGAGTTAGCATTGCAAATTTCAAGGTTTGCCAATCAACTTGCAGAAGGCTTTGATCATCTTCAAGTAAAGACCTTTGTTGGTGGAGAGAAACGATCATCCATAAGCACCCATGCACAACTTGTTATTGGGACAATTGGTCGTTTAAATGATTTGTATTTAGAAAAACACACTTTGCAACTTCAAAAAGCAAAAATGATTGTATTGGATGAAGCTGATATGCTAGTAGATCAAGGATTTATTGAAGATGCGGATATGTTGTTATCGCACATGGATTCAAATATTCAAACACTCGTTTTTTCCGCTACCATACCTGTAGGATTACAACCATTTTTAAAGAAGTATTTAACTAACTCAAAGCAAATACAAGTAATTGAAGATAAAGTATTTAATCCGAAAATTGATTTTAAACTTTTGGATGCTAAACATTTATCCTACATTGAAAAAGCACAACAAATATTACAAGGGTTTAATCCAAGCCAATGTTTGATTTTTGCTAATTCCAAACAAGAGGTATCGCAATTAGCGTATAACTTACGTACAAATGGATACAAAGTCGTGGAGTTGCACAAAGAACTAACTAGTTCACAGCGTAAACTAGCGTTTCAAAAGATCATTGACCATCAAGTAACGTATATTGTTGCTAGTGATATTGCAGCGAGAGGGTTGGATATAGAGCATGTCAGCCATGTTATTTCTTGTGGATTTCCGAAAGATTTAAGCTATTTTAAACATCGTGCAGGACGTACTGGTCGTGCTGGTAAAGATGGTGTTTGTTTTACCATATACAAACAAGAAGATACCGCGACAGTAAATACTTTAATTAAAGAAGGAATTAATTTTACCCATGTAGCGTATCAAAATGGAGCATTTAAAGAAATTAAACCATTTAATTTTAAACCAAAACGATTGGATGAAGATGATAAAAGGATTATTTCATTAGTAAAAGGTAAAAAGCAAAAAGTTAAACCTAATTATAAGAAAAAGCAAAATGAAATGATTGAAAAGCATCATCGTAAAAAGCGTCGTAGTATGATTGAATCAAAAATTAAAGATGCGCAAAAAGAACGAGCAAAGAAAAAGTCTAAAGGAGAGTCCTTATGAAAATAGGTAGCCATGTTGGATTAAAAGCACCTGATTATTTACTTGGATCAGTGGATGAGGCATTAAGTTATGGAAGTAATGCACTTATGATTTATACGGGAGCACCTCAAAATACACGTCGTAAAAATGTTGAAGAACTTATGATTCAAGAAGGTCTTCAAAGGATGAAAGACAATAATATTGCAATTGAAAACTTAATTGTGCATGCTCCTTATATTATTAACCTTGCAAACACAGTGAAAGAAGAAACCTTTGAACTTGCGACATCTTTTTTATCAAAAGAAATCAAACGAGTGCAAGCGATGAGTGGAAATGTGGTGGTGTTGCATCCTGGTGCACACGTTAATGCAGGTGTTGAAGCTGGTTTAAATCAAGCCATTAAAGGATTAAACATGGTGCTTGATAATGAGCGCAATGTTTCCATTGCTTTAGAAACCATGGCTGGAAAAGGCAGTGAAATTGGTAGAACTTTTGAAGAAATTGCCTATCTTATTGATGGTGTTAATAACAAAGAATGCATTTCAGTTTGTTTAGACACGTGCCATATTCATGATGCTGGGTATGATTTAGAAGATTTTGATCATATTCTTGATGAATTTGATCGTATTATTGGCTTGCAATATTTGTCAGTAGTTCATGTTAATGATTCAAAAAACATTCGTGGTGCTGCTAAAGATCGTCACGAAAACATTGGTTATGGTGAAATTGGATTTGACATCTTACATGACATTATTAAACATCCACGTTTAAGTCACTTAGTGAAAATATTAGAAACACCATATGTGGATGGACTGCCTCCTTACAAACAAGAAATTGAAATGATAAAAACTGGCAAGTTTGTGGATTGGAAAAATTTATAAACAACTATTGTAGCGATTAAGCACCTCGTAACTCAAAGGAGAGATTATAGGGTTTTTATTATGAAACTTTCTTAAAATGCTATATAATAGGAGCATGAAAAAAATCATTGATTTCAAAAAAGAAAAAGACAGTAAGAAAAACTGGGCAAATACAAGTGAATCCTTAAAGAAGAAACTAGACATTCAAAAAAGTATCGTTTTTCGTTTGCAAATTTTTGGTCTTGTCATGGTTCTTGGCTTAGCAGGGGTACTGACACGATTTTATTATGTCCAAATAGTTCGTCAGGATTACTACCAAACACGTTTAGAAAATTACACACAACGATTGTATTATGTATCATCTCCTCGTGGTGAAATAGTCGATCGTAATGGAGAAGTTCTAACTTCAAATCAAGAACAACTACTTATTACATATTTACCACCTCTTAATTTGAGTGAATCTACAAAATGGGAACTAGCTGAAAAATTTGCCTTATCATTTGATATCGATGTTGAATCAATGAGCTTAAACCAACAAAAAGATGCTTTTTTGCATTACTACTATGATCAAGCATTGTCACTGTTATCTGTTGAAGATCAAGGTCGTATTAATGATAATCAACTTAATCAAAACGAAGCAACAACATTATTAAAAGAAACACTACAAGAAGAAGATCTTACTTTGCTAAATGACAATCAAAAAGCCATTTGGATGGTAAAGGCAGCCATGGATGTACCATCAGGTGGAAGACCAAAACCAATAAAAGAAAGAGCTAGCAAAGAAGAAGTAGCTTACTTAATGGAACACATGGATGTGTATCCTGGTTTTGATGTGCAAGTATCATGGGAACGAAGTTATCCATATGAGCATGTACTAAGAACGGTGTTAGGTTCTGTGACTACTCAAACTCAAGGTGTACCTGCTGAGAGTTTACTTTCTTATTTAGCACTAGATTATGCACGCAACGATATCGTAGGTCGAAGTGGGTTAGAATTACAATATCAAGAACTATTAAAAGGTTCACGTTCTGTCTATAACTTATCGTATGATGAGTTGGGAGTAGGACAATTAGACAACATTATGTTAGGTGAAAAGGGATTAAACTTAGTAACATCGTTTGATATTAATTGGCAATTGCACGCAGAAGAAGTGATTAAACGAATATTAAACGAAGAAAAAGACAATCCGTTTAGAAAATACTTAGACACGATAAACTTTGTTATGATGGATGTTAATACTGGGGATGTTTTAATTATGACATCGATAACAAGAACTGATGATGGATTTATCTACGATCCTCTCTCAACAATCACAAAAGCAATGCCGATTGGCTCAGCAGTAAAAGGTGCAGTTGTGTACATGGGGCTTAAAGAAGGGGTTGTACAGCCCAATGAGATTATTATTGATCAACCGATAAAACTAAGAGCAACACCAGAAAAAAGCTCTTCTGTTAATTTAGGTCCTGTCAATGATTTACTAGCCTTATCGCGTTCATCCAATGTGTATATGTTTTTTGTGGCGATGCGTTTAGGTGGTGCAAGGTATGTGTATGATGGACCACTGAATGTTGATGTATCTACTTTTCAACTAATGAGAAACTACTTTAGTCAATTTGGATTAGGGACATACACACAAATTGATTTACCAAATGAACAAACGGGCTTTCAAGGAACAACAACCCAAGGAGGGTTACTTCTTGATTATGCAATTGGACAATACGATAACTACACAGCCATGCAAATGGCACAATATGCAACTACCATTGCGAGTAATGGTAAACGAATAGCACCAAGGATAGTAACTGCCGCAACAAGCACATCAAGCAACCATACAGCTTTTGTAAATGATGTTAATGTCATTTCACAGCTAGATGATATGGATGCCTTATTACGTGTTCAACAAGGATTTCGTTTGTGTGTAAGTGATCATTATTGTCGTGCACACTTAGGTAATTTACAAACACCATTTGCGGCTAAAACAGGTACTGCAGAAGTAACACTTGTTGATGATGGGGAAGTAGTTTATCCACCACACACTACATTAGTAGGGTATGGACCATATAATCAACCTGAAGTTGCCTTTTCTTGTCAAGCACCTAATGCAAGCAATGATCGTACTTTAAGTAATATTTGCTTACAAATAAGTGCAGAAATCTTAAATTATAAGTATGATTAAGTAGAATTTGCACAATGAGTATGATATACTACTTACGCGTGGAATGGAGGATGAGACAGTGCGAGATCAAATTACATTTAAGTGCTCCGAATGTAACGAAGAAAATTACATAGGTACACGTAATAAACGTAAAAAACCAGAAAAAATGACAATTCAAAAATATTGTCCGAGATGCAATAAAAAAACAGCTCACAAAGAGAAAAAATAAATCACAGTATCGTGATTTTTTTTTAGGACTTTTTGTTTTTTATGTTGATGATAGAGTATGAAAACTTTAGAAGAACAGTTGGAAACCTTAGTTTCCCTTGCGATCATTGATCATGCCAATGACATTCATATTCAATGCAATGACCCTATAGTTAGTGTAGCATTTCGAGGTTTACAAGGACTAAAAGAAGTGTCTTGTATTAAACTTACTCCACAATTTATTGAGTTTTGTAAGTTTAAAGCTAATTGTGACAGTTCAATTTATTCCATTCCTCAAACAGGTCGATTTGAAATGATTATTAACAAACGACTGGTACTCATTCGATTTTCTATTATCGAAACATACCATGCAAAAAGTGTAGCACTTCGAATTTTAAATGGTGTTGGTATTTCACATTATGATCGTCTTACAAAAGATGAACATGCCATAAAAAAGCTCCAACAATTATCTTCAATTACATCTGGTTTGCTTTTGTTTTCAGGAGCAACCGGTTCTGGAAAAACAACGACGATGTTAACTTTTTTAAAAAATTTAAAAAGCAAACGGATATATACCTTAGAAGATCCCATTGAGCAATTACATAGTCAGTTTATGCAATTGCAAATTAACGAAGAAAGAGGATTAACGTATGCAAATGGGTTAGCTCATTTATTAAGACATGATCCCGATGTCATTGTACTTGGTGAGATTCGAAGTGAACATGAAGCTAAAGTTGCCATTAGTGCCGCATATACTGGGCATTTGGTTTGTTGTAGCATTCATGCAAGTAGTGCTTATTTAACATTAGGACGAATGATGGATTTAAAAGCATCAACCTATGATCTACTTTCGATTACTAAGGCGATTGTTTATCAACAATTAAAAGGCGATCCTCATCAAAAAACAAGGAGTGCACATTATGATATCTTGGATCAAGAAAACATTAAAACCTTACTCCTTAGCGCCTAATAATCATGTCTTAGAACAAGTTATTTTGCTTTTAGAAAATAAGATGCCCTACAATGTCATTCAGCAAACATTATCATTAAAAACACAGTCTCTTGATGAGTTTACACAACATGTGTATCATAAGCAATTAGCTACCTATCATCAACTCAAAAACAAGTTTAGTCAAATCCAGTTGCTTAATTTGTACAAAAACATTCATGCCTTTCAACAACATGTAAAAATGACGTTGTTTAAAAAGTGTTTTTATCCGATAGCGATGGTTATTGTTAGTTACGCTGTTTTCTTAGTCTTTTATGTTGTGATTTACCCTATGTTTTTAGCCCTATCACCCAACTTTAAAACGCCTGTTTATTTAGTGTATACGTTTGTTTCATTTGTTTTGCTTTGTGTGATATTCTTGATGATTATCTTTGTTTTTATGATGATGAGATCATCGTATCAATGGACGTTATTTTTACGTACAGTGCATAAAAAATACCCTCATTGGATTGTCTTTGAATATTACACGATACTTTTGCTTTTAGTGTATCGATTATGTTTAAACAATCGCTTTTCTTCATTGCTTACCATTGAATTGTTTCGTGGGTTTCACGATACACCATTTTTAAAGGCAATTGCTTATGACATTCAGCAAAGCTGTCAAAATGGCACACCTTTACATCAAGCAATTAAAGATCAACAATTATCGTTGTTGCTAAATCAAACCATCGATTTAGGAATTGCTGCAAATGATCTAAAAACATACATTAGTAATTGCTCATTATCATATCAATCCATACTAACTAGTAAACTTAACGCTTTTGCATACAAAATTAATTTAATCAGCTATAGTTTTGTGCTTATTCATTGTGCATTGATTGTTTCAATTTTACAAATACCAACAAAAATGATTGCACAGTCATTTTAAAGAAAGGAACAAACATGTCTAAAGCAGGATTTACAATGTTAGAAATGATGATTGTAATTTTAGTAATTGCCTTGCTTTTTTTACTTACGATACCCAATGTAAACATAGTCACAACTTTAGTTCAAGATAAAGGCTGTGAAGCACAACTTAGTGTTGTGGATGCGGCTATATTGCAGTATTTTATGTTGCATGATCGCTATCCGACATCTTTATCAGCACTCATACAGGAAGGATTATTAACTCATGAACAAGCAACATGTCAAAACGGAGAAGCCATTCACATTGTCAATAATCAAGCAAGCAAACAATAAAGGATATACGCTTCTTGAACTGATGGTCGTTATTAGTGTTTTAAGTGTGTTCTCGTTATTATCATTGACATTATCCATTAGTTACTCATCCATACACATGTTTAATCATGATAAATTTATGTTGGAAGTAGAGCATGCACAATTAAAAGCGATAGCCAATCAAACAACGATAGCATTACCATTTAAAGTTGATCAAACACAATTAACATACAATGCATTTGGAAACATTAACCAAGCAAAATCAGGCCAAGTGTCATATCCATATCTTTTTAATGTTGTCTTTTTTTTAGGGTTTGGTCGATATGAAATCAAATAAAGGATTTATTTTACTAGAAGTCTTAATAAGTTTGCTCATACTAAGTATGATGAGTTATTTACTTCGAGGGTTTATTTTTGTATTTTCACAATAAAAAAGGATCATTAATGCTTGAACTGCTTGTATCGTTGCTTTGTTATTCATTAATTTTGTTGCTTATGGTTCAATCAATACGAGCGTTATTAGAGTTATATACACCACCTGTTTCCTATGAGTTTGATGTGGCAATAAAACAAGTGCAAACACAAATTGCTACAACAAATAAGTTGTATGTTTTAGATGGACAATATTGTTTTGATTACAATGATTCTTATCGATGTTTAATGATTAACCATCAACGCATGTACCTTAAACCAGGAACTCAAATTGTATTAACTCAATATGAATCAATACAATTTTATGTCGAGCAAGGAGCTCTCTATGTTACAGCAAAGAAAAATGAAATTACCTACTACGCTAAAATCTATGACATTAGCGAATAAGAAGGGTGTTATATTACTTCAAAGTTTAATCATGTTTATGTTGTTTGTGTCACTCTATAGCAGTATCGTGACCATAAATGCATTGCAACGAGCTAATGATAGTTTAGCAAAACAAGCATTTTTAAAAATGAATCTTGAAATTGATGCGTTGCAATACTTCCATCAACATGACATCAAACATCATGATGCTATATACATTCATAACCATTGGGTTACTTATTGGTATAAAGATAATAAACTAATTATTAATTTTGATGGTAAACATCGTTATAATCTGCTTTTTGATATAAATGAACATAAAAAACTAAGTAATCGTACAATACAATAGGTTAAGTCTTTCATGTTTTGATATAATAAGACAAAGGAGTTAAAACAATGAAAACAAGAATCCATCAGTTGCAACAAAAATTAAACGAATATAATGTCGATGCACTACTAATTGAAAATCTCGTCAATGTTTATTATTTAAGTAGTTTTACAGGAACGGCTGCAAGTTTAATCATCACAAAAACCAATCAATATTTGCTCGTAGATCATCGCTATATCTTACAAGCAAAACAACAAGCTAATGATTTTGACGTTGTTGTGTATGATCAAAGTTTTGATGATTTTATGGATAAAGTAAACGGTATCCTTAAAAGTAAAGATATTAATACAATCGGTATTGATGGAGCGACAACTACTTATGATAGAGTGATGCAAATAAAAGAATACTGTGATGCATCGGTAGTTTCTATAGATATCATTGATTTGCGAACATGCAAAGATGAACATGAACTTAACTTATTAAAACAAGCAATCGCAATAGGTGATGATGTGTTTTTAAAAGTATATCCTCAAATAACACCAGGTTTAAAAGAAAGTGATGTCGTTGATATGCTTTATAAAGAACTAAAAGCAGCTAACGCAACTGACTTCTCTTTTGATGTGATTGTTGCATCGGGTCAACGCTCAAGTATGCCACATGGAGTCGCTTCGGATAAACTAATTGAAGCAAACGACATTGTGACAATTGATTGGGGAGTAAAAGCAAATCGCTATTGCAGTGATTGTACCCGTACTTTTTTTATGAGTAAACCAAAAAACAAGCAATTAATTGACATGTACAATACAGTTTTACATGCAAATAAACAAGCGATTGCGGCAGTAAAAGCAGGGGTCACTTCAATAGAAGTCGATCGTGTTGCTCGACAAGTGATAGAAGAAGCAGGATACATAGAACACTTTAATCATGGAACTGGCCATGGTTTAGGTCTTGAAATTCATGAGCACCCACGTTTAAACACATACAGTGATGTACCATTAAAAGAGAACATGGTTATTACGATAGAACCTGGCATTTATATTGAAGGTGTTGGAGGAGTACGTATTGAAGATGTCGTTGTAATCACAAAAGATGGATGTGAAGTGTTGACAAAATTAAACAAAGAATTACAATATAAGACGGAAGGAAGTAACACATTATGATAACAGTAAATGATTTAAGACCAGGAATTACTTTTTCACATGAAGACAATATTTATACTGTCCTTGAAGCATCACACAATAAGACAGCGATGCGTCAAATGATCATTAAAGTTAAAGCAAAAAACTTGCGTACTGGTACAATTTTAGAAGTTGGATTTACAGGTGGTGATAAGGTAGAGCCTGCCCACATTGATAAAAAGGAAATGAACTATTTATACGATGATGGTGACTCATTGGTATTTATGGACAATTCTACTTATGAACAAATTGAAATACCAAAGTCTAATTTAGAGTGGGAAGTAAACTTTTTAAAACCAAATGAAAACATCGTGGTTTCTATGTTTGAAAATGAAGTATTAGGAGTAATCTTACCTGATAAGGTTGCCCTAAAAATTGTTGAAACCGAGCCTGCAGTTAAAGGGGATACAGCCACCAATGCCACAAAAATGGCTGTCCTTGAAACTGGATTAGAAATTAAAGTGCCTCTATTTATTAACCAAGATGAAGTTGTATTAGTTTCTACTTCAGATGGGAAATATAGTTCTCGTGCATAACAAGCCAACGGCTTGTTTTTTTATATAGGTCCAAGTATAAATCACTTGGAATCACAGTTTTTTAACTAATACTGAATAAAAATTGTGATCTCAAAGTAATTAAGCAATAGTGCATGTGCTTGTTTAAAAGGACAAGTGCATCTAAGATTATTATTAAGTAATTATTAAGTAATTAATTTTGTACGAGTGTGTTTACTGCAAATAAATTTGTTATAATTACTTTAAAAGAGGGATAAATCTATGAAATACAAAATTGTTGGATCCATTATGCCATTATTAGAAATTACTTTAGACAAAAATGAAACGATTAAATCTCAAGCTGGGGCAATGAAGTGGATGGACGCAAGCATCTCTATGAAAACTAGCATGGATGGAGGCTTTGGTGGATTTTTAAAACGAAAAGTGATGGGAGAAAGTGGTTTTCTTAATTTTTTTCAAGGTCAAAATCAAGATGATAGAGTTGCATTTGGTCATACATTTCCTGGTAATATCATTGCGATAGATGTCTCACAACAATCAATCATATGCCAAAAACGAGCTTTTTTATGCTCCGAGATGGGAGTTGAAGTTGAATTGGCTTTTCAAAAAAGACTTGGATCAGGCTTTTTTGGTGGAGAAGGCTTTATTATGCAAGAGTTGAAAGGTCAAGGAATGGCTTTTGTTGAAATTGATGGCGAATGCATTGAAATTGATTTAGCTGTAGGTCAATCGATTAAAGTTGAAACAGGTGCTGTAGGTATGTATGAATCCAGTATTAAAATGAATGTTGAAATGATAAAAGGCTTTAGCAATGTGGTATTTGGAGGCGAAGGTTTGTTTCTAACCACTCTAGTTGGACCTGGTCGAGTTTGGCTTCAAACAATGCCTATTCAAAGTATGGCAGGAGAACTCTTTCCATATTTACCTAAGCCTAGTAACTAATTTTGAGCACTAAGTGAAACAAAGTGAATTTCTTTAGTAGTCTAAGTGTTTTTTCAACTAGTGTCTGTTGAAGCTGAATTTCTTTTTAATACAATACAAGTAGCAATAAATATTGAGATGAGATTAAATTTTAATTTTTGTCATTGCTTAATCATACCTTAAAATTTAACTATTTTATTACACTCGAGTTTGAATCATATAAAAAATTATTGTCATGATTATTCATTGTTGATTTAATGTATGAGTAAAACTTTGTGTTATATAAATGTTTTTATACGAATTGTTCTGCTTAGTACATAAATGTTTAAAAAATGATAATTTTACTTGTTATATTTATAACAAGTATTGACTTTACGAACACTTTTTGCTATTATCTGCATGTAATACTTCAGGGCAGGGTGTAATTCCCGACCGGCGGTAAACCCCGCGAGCCAATTTGGCAGGAACTGGTGAGATTCCAGTGGCGACAGTATAGTCTGGATGAAAGAAGTAACATCTTTCTTTTTAACGTCGCCCGGGTATTTCCGGTTTTTTTATTGTTAAGGAGGAAAAATAAATGAAAAAACAGAATACTCGAGTTTTGGCCTTAATCGGCATCATGTCTGGATTAGCTTTTGCACTGTACTTTTTAGAAGTACCTTTTGGATTTCTATTTCCAGCAGCACCATATTTGAAAGTTGAGTTTAGTGATATACCTGCTATCTTAACTGGAATCGCTGCAGGACCTGTAGCAGGAATCATTGTTCAGTTTTTAAAGAACATTTTACATGCTATGTTTATTATGAAAGAACCAGCATTCTCAGGTGAAATTGCAAACTTTGCAGCAAGTGTATCCTTAATGTTGCCTATTGTTCTTTTGTATCGTAAAGATGAAAAGAAGTACAAATGGATTTCAGGTGTCATTGGTACAATTATCATGACGATTGTAATGATTTTTGTTAACTACTTTATTACCTTTAATCTTTATGGACTACCAGCAGGATTTAGCTATCGCATGGGATTAATTCTAACTACTTTTACACCATTTAACTTACTAAAAGGAACACTCGTTACAGTAGTGTATGTACTACTATATCCTAAGTTAAAACCAAGCTTAGCAAGATGGTTATCTAAATCCTAATCAGACGAAAAGTCAAACTCATCAAACTTATGGAATTTATCCATAAGTTTTTATTTTCAACTTTTAATTATGGTATAATAACACATATTGTGGAGGTGCATAATGGAACATCAAACTCGTACAAATAAATATGCAAAGCTACGCGAAAGTATAGCGTCTGATCAAGAAGACATAAACTATCATGATGCTTTAGCACCATTTGCAAAAAAATTATCGGCTATCGATGAAAAGTATGACGTCGATGCTGATAAAGTTAAAAGTGATTACACACCCAATCATGCTAAAACGAAAGCTTATCAAGAATTGTTTTTGGATGAAAGTGAAGACTTAATAAGCAACGATTTCTTAGAGAAGTTTATTGAAGAGGTAAAACACTACAACGTTGAAGCAGGCACTCGCTATTCAAGTGAAACTGCTGAGAATATCCTGGCTTCTTATAGCTTTAAAGGCTCGGATGAATCATCAACGAAAAATGAGATTGTTAAAGATGATTTAAAACAATCCATTGAACAAACACAAAAAATGAGTGCAATGATTCATGATGATGAGAACGATGATGAGCAAGATGATGAACTCATTGATGATGTACTTTCTTTACTACATAAAGAAAAGCCTTCATTTAACTTAAAAAATGATGACGATGATGATTATAAACAAAATGAAGTTGATTTCTATAAATCAAAAACACAAGAACTAACTCAAATTGTAGAAACGATGGAACATAGCTTAAGTGATGTCAATCAAAAAGTAATTGCGACAAATCGCTTAGTGAACTTCTTATTAGCCATATTTATTGTAGGTTTACTTATTGTAGGAGCCTATGTCATTTACTTAATATTAGGATTGCAAGGAATACTATGAAAAAAATTAACATTGCCATTGATGGTCCTGTTGCTTCTGGCAAAAGTACCATCGCCAAACAACTAGCAAAGAAACTTGGTTACATCCACATTGATACAGGAGCGATGTATCGATGTGTCGCTTATCTAGCACTATCAAACAACGTAGACTTAAGTGATGAGCAAGCATTAGAAGATATTACAAAGCAAAACAACATCACCTTAACTGCTGATGGAAGAATTCTTTGTAATAATAAAGATGTGACTGAAGTGATTCGCACAAATGAAGTTTCGACCGCTGCTTCTCAAGTATCGGTTTTTTCAAGTGTACGAGAAAATTTAGTAAAACAACAACAAGAAATGGCAAAACAAAAAGGTATTGTGATGGATGGGCGTGATATTGGAACTGTTGTTTTACCAGATGCAGATTTAAAAATATTTCAAACAGCAAGTGCTGAAAGTAGGGCTAATCGTCGATATCACGAGAATGTATCAAAAGATATTGTAAGTAATTATGAACAGTTAGTGGATGAGATTAATAGTCGTGACTATGCAGATACTCATCGTGAGGTTTCCCCACTAAAAAAAGCAGCAGATGCTATTGAAATAGACACATCTTCACTAACGATAGAGCAAGTAATACAAAAGATCGAAGATGAAATAGAAAAGGTGATGAACCATGATTGATGGAATAGTAGCCATTGTAGGACAACCTAATGTTGGTAAATCAACATTGTTTAATCGTCTCATTGGCGAGAGAGTATCGATTGTATATGATGAACCTGGTGTAACACGGGATCGTTTGTATGGGATGTGTGAATGGCTAACAAAAAATTTACGTGTCATAGATACTGGCGGAATTGTTTTAAAAGAAGATATGTTTAAAGATGAAGTAATGATGCAAGTAGACATTGCCATTGATGAGGCAGATGTCATTATTTATGTTGTTGATTCAAGAGTAGGATTAACACAAAGTGACCATTTAATTGCCAAAAAACTGCATAAAAGCAACAAACCAGTCATTGTGGCTGTCAATAAAATCGATGATGTATCTTTTAGTGATCGAATGTATGAGTTTTATGGACTTGGTTTTGAACATGTGTTTGCGACTAGTTCAACCCACGCTATTGGAGTAGGGGATGTATTAGATACAGTTGTTTCTTTATTACCAGCAAAACAAACAAAATATGAAGAAGGTACCATTGCATTTTCGATTATTGGTCGACCAAATGTTGGAAAGTCATCGATCGTAAATGCATTATTAAATCAACAACGAGTCATTGTTTCTGATATTGCAGGGACAACTCGAGATGCTATAGATACAACATTTAAAGTTAATCAACAACCTTATGTCGTTATTGATACTGCAGGAATTCGAAAACGTGGAAAAATCTATGAAAAGATAGAAAAGTATGCACTTATTCGTTCGATGAGTGCTATTGAAAGAAGCGATGTTGTTTGTTTTGTTTTGGATGCTTCACAACCCATCACCGAATTAGATAAACATGTGGCAGGGTATGCTCATAACTTAAACAAACCGATTATTATTTTATTGAATAAATGGGATATGGTGGATAAAGAAGAAGAATCGTTAGACGATTACACTAAAAAAATTAAAGAAGCCTTTGGATACATGTCTTATGCACCAATTTTAAGTGTTTCCGCAGTTACAAAACAACGCATTGGTAATATGATTGATCTTATTAACAAAGTATACGCTAGTGCTTCTACAAGAATTATCACAAGTGTATTAAATGAAGTGCTTATGGATGCGACGACATTAAATCCTCCACCTGCTCATAAAGGAAGACGATTAAAAATTAATTATATGTCACAAGTTGGGGTATTACCGCCTACTTTTGTTATCCATGTTAACGATATAGAACTGATGCATTTTTCATATCAGCGTTACCTTGAAAACCAGCTAAGAGAAGCATTTGAGTTTATCGGAACACCGTTAGTGTTTAAGATACGTCAAAAATAGTATTGTTTAGCGATGTTTTTGTACGTTTTATACTTAATTTCACCTCATATTCATTGAATTTGTGTACTAGTGGTGGTATTATTAATAAGTAGATTGGAGGTACCTTAATGGCAGAATCTATGAACAAAAAAGCGTTAGCAGAAGTTTTAGCGGAACGTTTAGGTATTACTAAAAAAGCAGCTACGGAATATGTTGATGCTTTATTTGAAGAAGTAACAAAAGAATTAGTTAATGGCGGAAAAGTTGATATTAGCGGCTTTGGACGCTTCTCAGTGAAAGAGCGTGCAGCTCGTACTGGTTACAACCCACAAACAAGGGAAGCAATTGCAGTACCAGCATCAAAAGCACCTGCTTTCAAACCAGCAAAGGCCTTAAAAGAAGCTGTTAAATAAGAAGCGTCAAGCTTCTTTTTAATTATCAGATGGGAGGATTTAACATGCCATTTTTTGCAGGTGGATCTGATTTTATCTTATATATTCTTGCACTAGTCATCATGATGGCTGCACAAGCTAAAGTAAAAAATGCATACGCACGCTTTAGTCGTATGCGTGCAAACACAAGTTACACAGGATCTGATGTTGCTCAGATTATTTTAAGACGTCAAGGAATTAGTGATGTCAATGTTGAAGCAGGTAGAGGGACACTTTCTGATCATTATGATCCAAGAAGCAAAACAGTTCGTTTATCTGAAGGTGTTTATAATTCAAATTCGATTGCAGCAATTTCAATTGCAGCACATGAAGTTGGACATGCTATTCAACATCATCAAGGCTATTCCATCTTAGCATTAAGAAATTTAATCTTACCAGCAGCGATTGTTGCGGGAAACCTTGGTTGGGGTGTCTTAATCTTTGGATTATTGTTAAATTCAATACCAATGCTTTATCTTGGGATTTTAATGCTTGTTGTGATTGCTGTTTTTCAACTTGTCACATTACCTGTTGAGTTTGATGCATCCAAACGAGCTCTGGTTTTGCTTGTGGATGAAGGAATTATTTCTACCGATGAGCGATCTTATGCCAAGAGCATGCTTTCTGCTGCAGCATTTACCTATGTAGCTGCACTAGTGGGTTCATTGTTACAAATATTCAGAATACTATTGCTCACACAGCGTCGTCGATAAGATTATGAAAGAGTTAGACCCGTATAGGCCACTATTAAAAAAGATAACCAAACAAGGATACCAAGCATATTTTGTTGGTGGTTGTGTTCGCAATGCCTATTTCAAAAAGAAAATAAACGATATCGACATCGCAACCGATGCACCGATAGAAAAAGTAATGGAAATCTTTAGTGATCGAAAGTTAGACAAACAAGGAATAGCTTTTTTTAGTGTAAGCTTCCCTTATAAAAGCAAAACCGTTACAATTACTCCATTTCGTCAAGAAGGTGAGTATGTTAAACATCGTTATCCAAGTGAAGTTTCGTATACTAATGATGTAAAAATTGATGCTCAACGTCGTGATTTTACAATGAATGCACTTTATGTTAATGAACACGGTGATATACTTGATTTTTATGAAGGCATAACGCATATTAAAGAAAAACGACTTGTAAGTATTAAAAACGCAGATCGTTCGATGTCAGAAGATGCCCTTCGAATTTTACGGGCTCTTCGCTTTATGGCTGTGTTTGATTTGAAGTTAGATGAATCACTTAGTGAAGCCATTGACACCCATGCTAGTCTTGTTCATCGATTGTCACGGCATAGTTTAAACCATGAAATTGAAAAACTACAAGAGCAAGCCACTAGTGATCAACAAACCCAATATTACAAATCATTAATTAAATACAACATAAAAATTTAACTCCAACTAGGAGTTATTTTTTTTATTGTCAATAATAGGGTGAGGTGAACAATGTACTTTCATACTGGTGATCATGTTTCTACAACTACATTTTATGATAGCCCATGTCAAAAAGATTTTGTGTATGTTGCTAACATGGCTGATAATCATTATTTATATAATGAACATCCATTTTTCTTTGCGGATAGTGATGGTATTTTGCTCTCATTAGATCAACAATTACCAGTTGTTTCTCTATACAACACAAAGGATGAGTTAATAGACATTATTACATTTACTTTTATACATGAATGTCCAACAAGTGAAACAATTTCAGTGATGGAAAAGTTACCTGAAGAATCTCAACTTCATAGCAATCAAGGGTACTTTTTAATTGTCGCACTTTTTGGAATTAGTGTTGGAGTGGTTTTATTAAAACGAAAGGAAAGAAAAAAACATGAAACCTAAGCTTATACTTCCCTTTATTATTTCGTTAATATTTTTCTCTATTTTAAGAGTAAATGCCCAAGCAAACACTTCTACTGTTAGCAAGTATCATCTACCTTATGAAGTGTTATCTACAACATTAAATAAAGACACCCTTACCATCACAGGGTGGGCTTTTATTAATCAAAACCAACACTTTTTAAACGATTCAACCCATGAAATTGCAATTGTATTTCAAAGCAAAGATCATCAGTTTACAAAGCATGCAACACTTACAAACCTTGATATGACAAGTTTAATGACATATCGTGGATCACCGATTTGTAAAAGCAATGAGTTTAATAAGATTTCTTCTGTGTGTAACTACTCCTATAAAAATGTTGGATTTACACTTAGTGTTAACATGGACCAATTTAAAAAACAATCCACCTATCAAGCACTACTGCAAGTAAAAGCAAAACAAACAAACACCACCTATCGCATTGCGTTGTATGCACCAAATGCAAATCAGTTAATTACTATGATCGATGATTATAAGTTTACACTAGATTCATCCTTAACACATACTCGTCTTGTGATTTCTCATGGCAATGTTGTGGTGCGATCAGGTCCATCAACCCAATATCCTCATATCAAAGAAGGAGCATCATGCAGTAGTGTGTATACCAATCAGTTGTTTTATAAAATGGGTTCTGTGTTTAATAATATTTTTGATAAAGTGACAATCAATAATGTGACATACTTTCAAATTGGTGGTCAATTAGACGATTGTTTAGATTTAAGACGACGAGTAAAAGAAGGCCAAAGCATCCAACCGATGTATATTGCGTCATCCTTTGTAGAGTATGCTGGTAAGATGCTAACGATTAGTAGTGAACTTATCAATGATCCGCCAGTATTAAGTGTTACTCATCCAACAATTGCTTATAATGAACTTTTTGACTACAAAAAGTATGTTTCTGCCTATGATAAACAAGAAGGGGATATTAGTGAAAAAATTGTTGTATTATCAAATAACTTTAAACAGCAAGCCGGACGGTATTCATTGCTCTTACAAGTTCAAGATAAACATGGTGCATCTGATCAAAAAGTGATGAATGTAACAGTGACTGCTCCAGAAAATACACCTCCTATTATCAAGGCTGATGATATTGTTGTTAAGCAACACGTAACTTTTGATCCTTTGTTTAATGTAAGTGCTTATGATAAAGAAGATGGTGATTTAACCCATAAGGTGCATACAACCAATCATGTATCTACAGAGTATATTGGTGAGTTTATGCAATGCTATCAAGTTATCGATTCACAAAAAGCAAAGGCTAACATATGCGTCAGTGTTTCTGTAATTGAAAGAGATAAAATAATAAGTACACGGTTTGTTTCACCAGTAATTACATACAAACCACATCGTAGTTGGATTGCAAACATTATTCTACTTAATCGACAATTATCCTCAGCAAACGCTATGTATTCTAAAAAGAAGTAGCTTTTGGTATAATGATAACCATGAGGTGTAAGCATGGATATGAACAAATTAAAGAATATTACCGATGAAAAACAGCAATTAAATGAGTTGTACAAGCTTTTTGATGAAGAAAATCGCCTTAAACACTCAAAAGCAGCACGTGTGGAGTTTATTACGTCACTTCATATCATAAATGATTATTTAAAAAACAACAGTAGAATCCTTGATTTAGGTGCAGGAGTAGGGGAGTACACCCTTTTCTTTGCAAATAAAGGCTACGAGGTTCATGCTGTTGAGTTGGTGGTTCATCATGTAAAAAAACTAGAAAAGAAAGCATCTGTATATGATCATTGTTTTGTGTATCATCAAAGTGCAGTGGATTTATCTAACTTTGATGACGACAGTTTTGATGTTGTGTTGTTGTTTGGGCCACTTTATCATATAAGTGATGCTCAACAGCGATCAGATTGTCTTTTAGAAGCTTTGCGTGTATTAAAAGATGATGGTACCATCTTTGTATCACTTATTAATAATGACATTATTCCTTTAACTGAATCAGTGTATGATACTGACTATTTTAATCATGGAGATTACGATAAAAAAACATTTAAAGTCGATGATTTTCCGTTTGTTTTCTTTAGTTTAGAACAATCTCATCAAATGTTAATAGATAGTGGCATGATTGTGGAACGTATTGTCGCAACTGATGGTGTTAGTGAATTATTAGCATCGACAATCAATCAAATGAGCGATGAAGCTTACCAACAATACATAAAATACCATTTGCATTTTTGTGAAGACATACATCGGTTAAGCATGAGTAATCACTGGTTGTTTGTTGGATATAAGTAACATGGATCACAACTGTCCAATATGCCATGAATCAACATGTTCAATAACTCACAAGAAACTAGGAACATTTTATAAATGTGATAAATGTGATTTTATACACAAAGATAGAAATCACTTAATCACATTAAAACAAGAATTAGCTATATATAATAATCACAATAATAGTATTGATGATCCCAAGTATGTAGCGTTTTTTAACAGATTTCTCTATAAAGCAGTTTTCCCATATGTTAATAGTGGTAAAAAAGCATTTGATTTTGGTAGTGGACCTACACCAGTCTTAGCACAAATTTTACAACGGTATCATCAATATGACATGGTAATTTATGATTTGTTTTATGCAACTAATAAAAGCTACATAAACAAGAAATTTGATTTAATCACATCAACCGAGGTATTAGAGCATGTTAAAGATCCTATTAGCACATTTAAATTATTAGTATCTTTATTAAAGAAAGACGGCGTTTTAGCAATCATGACATTGTATCATCCAAACAACGATGATGATTTTCTAAAGTGGTATTACATACGTGATCCTAGTCATATTTCATTTTACTCTTTAAAGACGATGCACGTTATCGCAAATATGCTTAATTGTGAGATTATTTACAGTGATTATCATCGATACACTACTTTTAAGTTAAAATAACTATACTTCGCATAATGTATATTATGTAAGTTTAAGAAATATCTCAATATACATATGAAAAAAAGTGCACGGTATTGTGCACCCTTTTACAGTTGTTGATGTTTGATATAAAACATTACATTTACTTAATTTTATCTAATAAACTTACACCATTATGAGATGGTTTTACATTGAAGTTATCCGCAATGGTTGCGGCAATATCCGCAAAGGTTTTGCTTGTTTCTAGTTTTCCATAACCAGCTAGTGATGGTGAATAATAAATTTGAAAAGTATGTTCACGTGTATGATCTGTTCCATGATGGGTCGGATCATTACCATGATCGCTTGTTAAAATAAGTAAATCATCTTCTTTTAATAATGGTAATAACTCACCGAGTTGCACATCAAATAATTCTAACTCTTCTTTATAGCCTTGTGGGTTGCGTCGATGACCCCATAACGCATCAAAATCAACTAAATTAACGTATATTAGACCATGAAAGTCTTGTTTTAATCGATTCATTGTTTTAATCATACCATCTTTGTTAGAGGTTGTTTTTTCATAATCAGTAATCCCTTCCCCATCAAAGATATCGACAATTTTACCAATACTTATAACATCGTAATTAGCATCTTTCAAATCATTTAATGTAGTAGGTTTAGATGGCTTTAAAGCATAATCATGGCGATTGGATGTTCGCTTAAACTCCCCTTTTTTACTACCAACAAAAGGGCGAGCAATAACACGACCAACACGCCATTGTTCTTTCATTGTTAACTCACGAGCAATTTCACATGCTTTGTATAAATTTTCTAAACCATAAGAATCTTCATTTGCGGCAATTTGAAGTACACTATCAGCTGAGGTATACACAATTAAGTCCCCTGTTTTAATGTGATGTTCGCCATATTCATCAATGATTTCTGTACCAGAAGCTGATTTATTGCCAACGATATTGCTACCAGTTAGTCTAGTTAACTCGTTAAGTAGTTCATCAGGAAAACCTGTTTCGGTAAATGTTACCAGTGGTTTATCAATGTATAACCCCATCATTTCCCAATGTCCTGTCATGGTGTCTTTACCAACAGAAGCTTCTTCCATTTTCCCAAAGTATGCTAAAGGCTTATCAACGGGCAAAATACCATCCACAGGATGTAAATTACCTAAGCCAAGTTTTGTCATATTAGGCATTGATAAAGGTCCAGCAGCTTTGGCTATGTTTTTTAGTGTATCTGAACCTTCATCGTTGTACTCACTTGCATCAGGAAGCTCTCCTACACCAACGGAGTCTAATACAATTGTGATAATTCGTTTAAATCTACTCATCTTCTTTCATCTCCTTGTTTATTTTTGATCCAGGATGATAAGCATCGTAACTTTTATGTAGCTTTCCTGGTTGCAAATGTGTGTATATTTGGGTAGTGGAAATCGATTTATGTCCTAATAACTCTTGGACAAGCCGTAAATCGGCTCCTTGATCTAACAATATCGTCGCAAAGCCATGACGAAGTGTATGAGGACTCATCGGTTGTTTAATATTGGCGATGATACCTTGTTTTCTAATCATTTCATACACATATTGTCGTGAAATAACGTTTCCTCGTTTGTTAATCAGCATTTTCTTTGTGTCTTTTTTTAACCAACCATTGCGTATGGTCATTAAATACTCATCCAACAAACTTTTTGCTTTATCATGAACAGGAACCCATCGTGAGACATTACCTTTTCCAACAATGCGTAACATCCCTTCATTGGCATAACAATTGCTAAAGGTTAACGTAACAAGTTCACTTACACGTAAACCACTTCCTAAAAGTAAATACACAATCATTTTATGAAACTTTTCAACATCATTTTCTTTAAAAGATGCTAACAAAGCCATTATATCATGAATATATAGTGTACTTGGTAGCGGTGCTTTATGGTGTTTAAACTCGACTTTGTCCATTGGATTTTTCAGTTGATGATACACACTAACATACTGATAAAATGAGTGCAAAGCACTCATCATTCGATTAATGGATGTCCCCTTTTTTTGATCATGTATTTCCACAAGAAAATCATGAATATGCTCGTGAGTAACAAACTCAAGTGCTAACGCTTGTTTGTCTACAAACCCAATAAAACAAGCCACATCACTACAATAGGAAGTAATGGTATTTGTTGAGAGCTGCTTAACATAAGTTAAGTAATGCTCATATTTAAGGATGTACTCTTTGTTTTTTATCATAATGACTCCTTAAACAAAGACAATTGCTCATTAATGCTCGCTTGATTAAACGCTTTGTTTGTGCCAATGCCAATGTTTCGAATATCCCAATCACTAAAGTGATCATCTAATATCATAAGTGCTTGTTCATAAATATCTTCTGCTTCATCTATCATCTTATCAAGTGTAATAGAACGTGTAAAGCTTTGATGATTGGTATCTTTTATCGATAACATTAAATTTTTACACGCTAAATTTCGTGCTTTTAATCGATTGGATAAATCTACACAACATTGTCGAAGTGTTGTTTGAATTTCAAGTGCATCATTGGTAGGCTTTAAAAAGGATGAGCTTTGTGATAAAGATTTTATGCTTGATTCTTGTTCTAGTGTTCGCTGATCAATGCCATTAGCACGATCAATGACTTCTTGAGTATGGTTTTTAAACACATCTAAGATATCTTCTTTGTTGGATAGTGCTAAATCTTTTATTGTAAAAATCCCTTTTTCTTTTAAGGATACAACTGTTTTATTGCCAATACCATGCATTTTTTCAATGGCCAAAGGCCATAGTTTGCTTTGTATTTCTTGATCGCGAATAATAGTTAAGCCATTTGGTTTTCTCATGTTGCTAGCCATTTTAGCTAAAAACATATTAGATGCAATACCAATACTTACATCTAAGTTTAGTGTTTGTTGAATGTCTTTTTGTATTATAATCGCTAAATCAAGTGGTTTATCGTATTGTAGAATCGCTTTTGTGACATCCAAATAACATTCATCAATGCTTGCTTGTTCACAACTATCGCTGTATTGCTTACAAAGTTTGATAAATTGACGACTCGCTTTTTTGTATTCGTTAAAATTGAGTCCTGTGATAATTAAATCAGGACACTTTTTAAGTGCAACAGAAAGTGGCATCGCACTTTCAATGCCATAATTTCTTGCTATATAATTAGCAGTTGTTATAATTGCTCGTTGAGTATCTGAACAAACAACCACAGGTTTTCCTTTATAGTGTGGATGATTGTTTATTTCAACAGAAGCATAAAAGGCATTAACATCGATATGAAAAATCCATCTATTCATGATATCTCTTTTTTTGAATATCATCATACAGCACTTTAGCTGCTGTTAGTGATTCACTTGTTGTTGTACCACTTGACATTAAAGCAAGTTGTTCAATGATATTTTGATAATCAAGCTTTTCGATGGTAACCATCGTTTTGTTTTTATTTACTTTCTTTAAAACATTAAAATGATGATCACCATAACTTGCTACTACGGGCAAATGAGTAATTGTAAAGGTTTGTACGTGTGTTGACAATTCATCCATTTTAGCGCCAACCTTAGCTGCTACAGCTCCAGAGACGCCTACATCTATCTCATCAAAAATAATAGTGCCACAGCCTTGTAATGGCGTGAAAATGGCTTTTAAACCTAACATTAAACGTGATAACTCTCCCCCACTTGCAATTTTAGATAAAGGAGCAAATGGTGAACCTGGATTGGTTTTTAAATAAAAGGTAATCTTATCGATTCCAAGCTTAGATGGAGCATTGTCATCAAAACGAACATCAAATTGAGCATGAGGTAATTGCAAATCTTTTAAATGTTTGGCAATATCGTTGGATAATTTTAATGCAGACTGTTTTCTTAGTTCACTTAGTTCTTTTGCAAGCATATTAAAATGAGCAAAGGCTACTTCTTCTTTTTGTTGCGCTTCACTTAATACTTGTTGATGATGATCAATGTTGTAAAGTGTGTTTGAAATTGATTCCATTTTATCTAGCAAGGATGTAATACTTCCTCCATGTTTTCGCTTTAAACGATCATAAGTTGCTAAGCGCTCTAAGATTTCATCAAAAGTTTCTTGATCAAAACTTAAGTTGTACACATAATCAGAGAGCTCTTCTTTAGCTTGTTCTAAAATGCTATATCCATCAAGTACCATAGAAGCAATCGAAGCTAAGGATTCATCCTCTTTTAATGAGTCAAGCTGCTTAAATGCTTCATAAACTTGTTCTAAAACGCCACCATCATCATTAAGTGTACTCAAAGCTTGATTAGTGTGAGTAGATAATTTCTCAAAAGATAACATTTGTTTTTGTTTTATGATGAGTTGATCATAGTCTTCTTGACTTGGTTGAAAGTCTTCTAGTTCTTGAAGTTGAAATTGCAAAAAATCTCGATCACTTTCATCTAAAATCATTGCCGCTACTTCTTCTTTAGCTTTTCTTGCTTCTAATAGATGTTTATAAGCCTCTTTTACTTCAGCTTTTAGAGTGTTATTTTGAGTGTAATTATCAAGTAAAACTAGATGATTTTTATCATGCAATAAATATTGAGTGTCATGTTGAGAATGAATGTCAATTTCAGAGTCCAGTATTTCTTTAAATGTGCTTAAAGGAACAATTTTATGATTTATTTTACATGTATTTTTATTGTCTTTGGATATTTCACGTGTAAAGACCAACACATCATCCACATCATACCCATATTCCTTAGACAATCGATACGCAAGCGAGTTTTCTTTCAATAAAAAAACACCTTCTACACTAGCTTTATCGTGATTGTTACCTATAAAGCTACTAGATGCTCGACCACCAGAAAGCAAGGTCAGTGCATCCACCATCAGTGATTTACCTGCTCCAGTCTCCCCTGTAAAAACACTAAGCCCTGATTCAAATTCAATGCTAAGTGTATCAATGAGTATAAAGTTTTGAACGCTTAGTTGTAATAACACACCATCACCTCATTATTTCTTTCATCCATGTCTTCGTTTTATTATAATCTAGTTGCTTGTCATTTCCTTAAAGCATAAGCATCTTATCCTTTACAATTATAACAAAAACAAAGCCAAACTCGTTAATAAACACTGACTTAGTTCTATTTTAGTAATCAATTAAGTATACTTTTTATTACGTTTGTCTTTACCATGAAATTATAGTAGTGTTTTTACAGTTGTACGTGATAAATTGAAGCACAGCATACTAATTAACTTTTTTTAATAAGAGCTGTAAGCTTTCATAAACGGTCATTGTCGTATGTAAAGATTGTGGTGTTAATAATTAGTTGTTTATTCTAACTATCGTCAAACAAGCTACTACAGGCTACTGTGATTAGCAACAAACAATGTTTAGTTGCGACCTTTTTGAATAATCTCAATCAATGAATTTGTGTCTATTTTATTCTCTTTTTTAATTTGAATCGTGCTGAAAGCATATTTCAATGGTTTTTCAATACCAACTCGTTCTAAGGGAACTTGGCGATTTTCTTGTTTATAAAACTCTACAATTTTTAAATATAAACCTCCGGTTTTATCATCACTTTCATAAACAAGGATATCAATGTTTTTGTTTGCTAAAACCGTAAGTAGTTCTGTATCGATTGGTTCAATAAATCGAGCATTAATGACTAATATTTCTAGTTCATTGCTTTTAGCACGACTTGATAATGAGCTAACCATTTCCCCATAGCAAATCACAATCTTTTGTGCATTAGGATGACTATATTCAATGGTCCATGATCCAATTGGTAATTTTGATACTATTGTGTGTTCAGATATACTAATAGGATGATTAGAAAAACGTAACGCAAAAAATCCTTCATGCAACATGGCTGTGTGCATTAAATGAAAGGCTTCCTTTTCATCTTTTGTATGAGCAATTACGCCATGGTTAATGCTGGATAAGACACTTAAATCAAAGACATTAAAGACTGGATTTTGATCATAGTTAATACCAACATTGCTTATAAATAGGCTAATGTTGCCATTATCTAAGCTATTTTCATGATGCAAGACAACACTTGCTTGTTCGATTTCATGACTATTTAAGATAACCACCACTTTTTGTTGATTTGAAGCTAGTGTGGTTGCTAAAGACATGATAAATGATGGAGATGCTGCATGAATAAATGATTGCTTCTTCTTTTTCATGGCTTTTTCTAACGCATCAAAATGATGATTATACGATGTTAAGACAACAAAAGAATCATTATTAGCAAGTGAATCCAACAATTTTTGCTCAATCAGTGTTTCATAACTTGTTTTTTGAATGATTGAACTGGTTTTATCTGAGTTGTTTTCTACTTTTTTTGGTTGAGTTTTAATATGAATGACAATTGGACCATCATGATTTTTCGCAAGGTTAAATGCGCCGCTCATTAATTTTAAATCTGTCGCTTCGATTGGTCCTAAATATTCAATGTTTAACTCATCAAATATACTTTGAGGTGTAATAGCGTCTTTTAGTGATTCTTTTACATTGCTTAGTCCCTTTAAAACATTGTGTCCGACTTTACTATGTTGTAATAGTCCTTTAACATCCTTTTTTAAATGGGTATATGCTTTTGATGTTCGAACAGCAGAAAAGCTTTGACTGATGATTCCCGTACTTTTATATGATTCAAGTTGATTATCGAAATAGACTAAAATAACTTTCTTTTGAGTTTGTCCAATATGATGCAATGCTTCATAGACATCACCAAAAGCCAAAGACTGATGATCAATGACACTAACAATATGATGATCCTTATCTAAAAGAGCATGAGCATAGGCTGCTGTTAATGAAAAAAGTACATGGGCGTTTTTCGTTTGAACAAACAAATCATAAAGACTTTTAAATTGATGGTTTTCAAATAAAACAATGTCATCTTTCGCATCAAACACTTTGTGTAACACCAAAACTAGTTCAATAATATCAAGTGATTGTTCATCAACGTTTTTGAGATGTTTTTCTTGATTATGTAAAAAAAACCGCAATTGACTCGATAATTGTTTTAGTTGTTTGAATGAATAAGAAGACAGCAACTTAGGATTGTCTAAAAACGTTTGTAACATGTTAATACCCTCTTTTTGAAATGGATTGAATCAAAGCAACGACGTGCTTATGATCATTCAACGCAGATAACGATTCAAAAACATCATTAAATGCATTGTTACAAATGGTTTGTGCCTCTTCTTTCCCTTTAAATGAAAGCAATGTTATTTTTTGGTTTTTTGCGTCACTTTTCGATTTTCCCAGTTCAGACTCTGTTTTTTCAACTTCTAACAAATCATCTTGAATTTGAAAAGCAACACCCAATGTTTGACCAATGCTACGATAATTATCTTTTTTATCCCCTTGATGTGACAATATCGCCCCTATTGCAAAGGCAGCACCAAACAACATTCCAGTTTTGAGTGAAATCATTTTTAAGATGGCATTATTTGAGGTGAGATAGAAAGGACTCATATCAAAGTGTTGCCCTAAAATCATTCCACTTGCACCACTAGCATACGACAGTTCTTTGATGATAGCAACCTTTTCATCACTGGTGTATTCACCATCGACAATCACTTCAAATGCTTTTGTTAAAAGTGCATCCCCTGCTAAAATAGCGGTGGCTTCATCAAATTTCTTATGATTAGATAATTGATTTCGTCGAAAATCATCATCATCCATGGCTGGTAAATCATCATGAATCAGTGAATAGGTTTGAATCATTTCTAAAGCAACACCACTAGTGTGCGCTAGATCTTTATTAAAGCCATAATCTTGCACCATAGCTTCAATGATAAAGGAGCGCAAAAGCTTGCTTTTTGCTTGTAGTGAATAGTTCATCGCCTCTTTGATGGTCGAATCTGCTTCTTGAACTAAAGCAACGTTAATTTTTTCTCTAAGACTCATCGCTATTCTCCAATTTCGTTGTTTTTAACATCGTAATTTTTTGCTCAAATACTGATAACTGCTCTTCACAAAAGGTTAAAAGTTCTAATCCCTCTTCAAAAAGTGTGGTAGCTAATGATAGCGGTATTTCCCCTTTTTCTAACTGGTTTAAAATATCTTGAAGTTTGCTCATGGCTTGTTCGAATGTTTTCTCACTCATACAAATCTCCCTCTGTTTGTTCTACTTTACTTTTTATGATGCCATCACTAACATGTGTGATGATAATTTCATTGTTAGATACTTGATGTATGCTACTAATAATTTGATTGTTATGATAGGTGATGCTATATCCTCTTTTAAGTGCTGATTGATGCGAATATGCGTGCAACTGTTTCGCTATAAACTCTAGCGATGTTCTGTTGGTCTTCACTTGTACTTGCATTGCTAACGCTAATCGTTGCTTAATCGTTTCTAGTGTTTGTTTTTGATAGAGCATTTTTTGAACGTGGGTGAACAATCTATCTTTTAATCGCTCAATGTCATGTTTATGTTGGAGTGTTATTGACAATGGATCAACAAAGAAACGATGGTTTTTAATGGTTTTTAGTGTATGACGATGATAATCTAGTAAACTTGTCATTTTGCTATGCAACGACTCTTGTGCCTTTAATAATGAAAAGTGCACATCATCAACATGAGGTGATGCTAACTCTGCAGCGCCAGTAGGTGTAGGTGCCCTTTTATCGACAACATAATCGACAAGTGTTAAGTCGCTTTCATGCCCTACTCCACTAATAAGGGGGGTAGTACACAACGCTAAGTGTTTAATGACACTTTCATCATTAAATGACCATAAATCTTCAATTGATCCACCACCACGAACGATTAATAAAACATCACATGCTTGTTGATCTAATAAAGTGATGGCATCTTTTAATTGTGCTATTGCTTCAACTCCTTGTACTTGACTGTGCACAAACACAATTTCAGCTATGGGCCATCGTCTTTTTAGTGTCGAAATTACATCATGATAAGCTGCACTTTCATAAGAAGTTACTAATCCAATTCGCTTTGGGTAGTTAGGTAGCTTCTTTTTCTTGGATTCATCAAAGTAGCCTTCATTTGCTAGCTTCTTTCGTGTTTGCTCTAGTTGAACATACAAATTACCAAGTCCAGAAAGTTGCATGTCACTCACATAACACTGCAAGCTTCCACTAGCTTCATAAAGTGAAATTCTTCCATACACAAGTACTTGATCTCCTTCTTTAAAAGGAGTTCTTACTTTTTTTGCAGCAGAAGAAAACATCACACAAGAAAGTCGTGCTTTTTCATCTTTTAATGTAAAATACATGTGCTTGTTTGCGCTAATTGCCACATTAGAAAGTTCGCCAATCATAACTACTTGATTAAGCAACACTTCATTTTCTAAGGTTGATTTAATTAAGGAAACAACCTCACTAACAGCAACTACTTCTTTTCTCATACGTTATCCAACAACCCATTGATCATTTTGTAACTTTGATCTGATGCATATAATTTTGCAATTTCAACGGCTTCATTAATTATAACTGCTTTATCATCAAGCTCATACACTAACTCACTAATGGCCATAAACAAGATGGCTTGTTCAACTAAGTCCAAACGTGAAAATGTCCACCCTTTTTTAAGCAATGAATTAATTTTGTTAATGATAAGTTGTTGATTTTCAATTGCATCTACCATCATTTGTTTTGTTTCATCGTTAATGGTTGCATACTCATCATCTTTAGCTTCATCCACAAATGACTCTTGAAAATCTTGTATTATATCTCTAATATCTCTTTTATTAAAAAAGTACATATAAAAACAAACAATTGCGGTAATTCGCTGTTTGCGACGGCTCATAGTAAATCCTCCATACACCTTATTTTATCATAAGTAGACACTAAGACATCAAAAAAAAAGCCCGTAGGGCTAAAAAACAAAACCATCGACATTAATATCAACACTTGTGCTTTGATAATCCGTCATATCCTTGATTGTCTTGGCAATTTTTTCTTGCAAGCGATCTACGATACGATTAACATTTTTCCCATATTTAATGTTAACATCAACACTAATATAAAGCTTATTGTTGTTAATTTTAACATTGATTGGTTTAGAGAATTTGCTGCTAACTAAAAAAGCATCCTCATCTTCTTCAATCGTATAAGAAGTGATCAATTCAAATGCATGTTTCGTAATTGCGATAATGCCTAAATCTTCGTTTTGTTTTAATTGAATGTATTCATTTGCCATATTTTTTCACCTGCGCTTATTTTAACATAATTGTACCACAAATAGAATAAAGATGAGCAAATGAAGGTACACTCGATGAGCAAATGAAGGTACACTCGACCTGTTTTCTTTTTGAAGTGGTTTGATTACTCAAACCACTTCGCTACTAAAGCATCTAATGTTCCATCTTCTTTTAAAACATCAATAGCCGCGTTAATATCTTCTAATAACTCTGAATCAACAGGTAGTGCTACTGAAACACCATTGACTTCTATAAGGTATTCTTCAATAAGCGCATTAGTTAACTCAAAGGTTACTAACGTATCGAATTGATTGGTGTATTCTTTTGCTGTAGGACCTTCAATAACAACAAAGTCAAGACGACCAGTCGTAATTTCAAGAACCATTTGAGAAACACTAGAACGTTGATCAATGGTTAGGTTTAGTTGATCTTTTAATTGATTCACCATTTGTTCTTGAATCGTTCCAATTTGAACGCCAACACTTTTATTAGCAAGTTCATCACTGTTTGTAATTCCACTGTCTTTTAGTGTCAGTACAAAAAACGGACTTTCTTCTGCACCTACATAGTATGATTGAGAAAACAAAGCATTACGAGCAGGATCTGGTGAAATTGCCGCAAGAGCCATATCACCACGACCAGCGTTTAACGAGGCAATAATTCCATCAAAATCCATGTCTTGCCACTCAATTTCAACATTCATTTGTGCTGCCAATGCTTCTCCAAATTCAATATCAAAGCCTATAAGTTTTCCAGATTCATCAACCATTTCATATGGATAGTAACCTGAACTTGTTAGAACGATAAGTTTTTCTTTGTTTGAAGAACAACCGGATAATACGATGAGAGTAAGTAATAATAATGTAAGTTTTTTCATGTTTTTTCTCCTATAACATATTGTTTAAAAACTGCATAGCACGCTCACTTTGCGTGTTTGTAAAGAATGAAGTTGTATCCGCAACTTCGATAATCTGTCCTTTATCCATGTACACAATAACATCAGCGACTTCTTTAGCGAAGTTCATTTCATGGGTCACTAAGATGGATGTTAATTTCTTTTTTGTAACTTGTTTAATAACATTAAGTACTTCGACTGTCATTTCAGGATCTAGTGCACTTGTAGGTTCATCAAACAACAAAATGCTTGGTGACATCGCTAATGCACGTGCAATCGCTACCCTTTGTTTTTCACCACCGGATAAGGTGTGAGGATAATGATCAAGTCGATGATCACAACCAACTTCTTTTAATTTGCTAATAGCAATTTCTTTTGCTTGTTTTTCACTTATTTTTTTAACTTTCACTAACGCAAACATCACGTTTTCTAGTGCTGTTTTATGTTCGAATAAATTAAACGATTGAAACACCATTCCAATCTCTGGTCGTAGTTTTTCTAGCTGTTTATGATGTTTTACAATGTCTACCCCATCAATATCGATAGTACCTTTTGTAGGTACTTCTAAACCATTAAGCATTCTAAGTAGTGTACTTTTACCACTTCCACTAGAACCGATGATGGCGTATGTTTTATTGTCTTTGAAGGTAACATTAATGTCTTCTAATATAGATAATTGATCAAAAGATTTATAAACATGATTAACGGTGATCATAACTAAGCTTCCCTTCTAAGTATTTTCCTGCTAAGGATAGTACTTTATTCATCAAGTAATAAACTAAACCTATTAATAAAAGTGGTTCAAATGTTCTAAATAGTGTTCCTGAGACAATTTCATATCGTCGCATTAGTTCACTAACTCCAATAAATGAAGCAATCGAAGTTTCTTTTGTTAGCGTGATAAACTCATTAATAATAGCTGGTAGCACATTTTTTAATGCAATCGGAATTACAATAAACAGTGCAATATCTTTTTTAGAAACGCCCAAACTAACAGCTGCCTCAATTTGTCCTTTATCGATCGATTGAATGCCTGCTCGTAACACTTCAGATAAATACGCAGCAGAGTTTAATGAAAAGATAATAAAGGCTGATGTTAGTACATTTGGTACAAAACCACTTACTATTTGACTAATACCATAATGAAACAGTGCTAATTGAAAAAGAAGTGGTGTTCCTCGAAAGAAGTCAATAATGAATCTAAAAAACTTTGAGAAGACATTTTCTTTGCTTGTAATAAAACTTAACCCTAGACCTAATATCGTTCCAAATAAAGCACCCACACTAGCAATTTGCAATGTTACAAAGATACCTTGAAATATATATGGAATGTATGGAACGATTGTAGAAAAATCAATATTCATGTTTTTGCCTCCTAAAACAAAAAAACGCCCTCAAAAAAGGACGTGAATAACGCGGTACCACCTTACTTTCAATCACCATTGATTGACACTCATCGTTAACGCTGATCGCGAAATAGCCTCAATTTTCGACTATTTAGCTCCAAAGCACGTTCACACATTCTCTACTTCTTGTCTTTCACCAAACCCCAAGTCGCTGTGTAGTGAGTTATGTGTTACTACTCTTTATCAAAGCTGATGAAAACAATTATACACAGATTGAAAAGTTTTGCAAGTAGTTTATTTAATTTTCATTGTTATAATACTTAAAAAAGTCACGAGTATAAAAATAATCTTCATTCATTTGATCTATTAATTGCTGAACAGAATCAAATTTAACTTCATCACGAATTCGTTTATAAAACAATACAGAAATCTGTTGATCATAAATTTCTTCATTAAAATCAAGGATGTAGGCTTCAATTGATAAATCATTTTTAACATTAAAAGTTGGGTTATGACCAACATTGATCATTGCTTCATACTCTTTATCTTTAATTTGAACTTTCCCAACATAGACGCCTGTTTTAGGAATGATGTACTCTAATGGGAAGTCGACATTAGCGGTAGGAAATCCAATTTCTCTACCCTTTTTCTTTCCATGAACGACGATACCACTTACTTTATAAGGTCGACCAAGTAGTCGCATCGCTTCATCGACATCACCATTTTCAATGGCAACACCAATACGAGTTGTAGAAATTTTGTTGCTATTGTCACTTATTTGCTCAACCATAACTGTTTTAAAACAGCTATAATTGTCTAATAAAAACTGTGCATCACCTTCACCTTTATGACCAAAGCGATAATCAAAGCCTATGACTAATGTTGTTAGTGGTAACTGACATAACATTTCATCCACAAACTGTTGTGGTGTTAACTCTGAAAGTTCTTTGCTAAATTGAATAACAATCCAATAATCAATACCTGCAGCTTCTGCAAGTTTGACGCGATCGGCTAATGTCGTTAAATGAGTAACATGTTGTTGCTTCTTTAAAACAACCCAAGGATCTGGATGAAAACTAATCATGGCTGTTTTTGCTTGATCGACAATAGCATGTTCTTTTACTTTATCGATTAAACCCATATGTCCGATATGGAAACCATCAAAATACCCAATGCATGCAACAATGGGTTCTTTTATTTTATCTTTCTTATGTAAAGAGAGTACGACTTGTTTCATTAAAATAGTCCTCTTTCGCTTTTAAATATAGTGCCTTCTTTGCGAATATACATCGCCATTGGCTGATTGTTGTAAAAGAAGCAAACTCGATCTTCTTCACATTCTATGTTCGTTGTTTTACCGTGATAAATAAAGGTTGGATCATCAATATCAATCACACGATAATCACTAAGCAGCTGTCTTGTATCTAACGCATTCACTTGTTGCAATGCTTCTTCTAAAGTTTGTGTTTGTTCTAAAGAAACGTTGCTATTGCATGTTCGAGTAAGTTTTGATGTAGTTGCAATCATATCTAATTGCTTTGCAATACTTTCACTTAAGACGCGAATATACGTTCCTTTTGATACTTGTGCACGATAGGTGATGGTCGTTTCACTCAAATCGAGCAGTGTAAGATTGAAAATTTCAATCTCACGAACAGGTAGTTCTACATCATCGGTATGTTTGTACAATCGTTTACCATCCACTTTAATCGCAGATACTTTAGGAACGGTTTGTTGTTGTTTTCCAACACAGACACGTAATGCTTCTTCAACCTGTTTCTTTGTAAAAGCATGCACTGGTTTCTCTTTAAGAATATTTCCAGTAATATCTTTACTATCGGTACTTATACCAAGCTGCATCGTAGCTTCGTATGTTTTATGACTTGCCATCAAATACGGTAATAGTTTCGTCGCCTTATTAAACGCAACTAGCAAGACTCCCGTTGCCATTGGATCTAAAGTACCACTATGACCAGCCTTTACTTTATATGTCCTAGAAAGTTTTTTAACGACATCAAATGATGTCCATCCTTCTGGTTTATTGATTGCTACAACGATGTCCATAATTTCACCATGCCCTAAACATTATAGCAAATCATGCTATAATATGAAAGAAAAAGGAACAAGCATGAATGAGTTAAAAAAAGCAATTATAAAAGCAAACAAGCATTATAACCTTATTGAAAAGGATGATAAAATTGCAGTTGGATTTTCAGGTGGAGTGGACTCCTTTGCACTTGTAGAAGGATTGCATATCCTTAAGCAAATAGTCCCCTTTTCTTTTGACTTTGATTTGTTTTACATGGATATGAAATTTCATGATATGGATATTACTCAAGCAATGACTTGGTGTCAAAAAAAAGGATACCCTTTGCATATTATTGATACTGATATAGCCAATATATTGAAACTACATCCACAAAACAACAACAAGTACTCTTGTTCAATTTGTTCACGATTGAAAAAAGGAATCATAATTAAGCATTGCAAAGCGCTTAATTACAACAAAGTTGCCTTTGCTCATCATGGGGATGATGCGATTGAAACGTTGTTTTTAAACATGGTGTATGGTGCTAAGCTAGCTACTTTTCAACCTAAGATGCTTCTTACTAATCAAAACATGATTTTTATTCGACCACTTGTGTATGTGTATAAAGATTTGATTGAAAGTTATCAACAACATTACAAATGGCCAGTTGTAGCTTCAACTTGTCCAAACAACAATAATACCCAACGTAGTGAAATGAAGAAATTAATAGCACAAATGATTCACCATCATCCTAGTGCAAAGGCTAACTTATTAAAGAGTCTATACAATAATGAACATGTGGATTTATGGAAACCTCATCATGAAACAAAATATAAAAATGTAAAAAAAAGTGAAAACACTTGACATGCCTTTACAACTAAGGTAATGTGTAACAGAAAACAAAAGATTAGAGGTAGCGGTGCAGATGAGTACATGTCGGAGCTGGCAAGCGATGAACACATGGAAAGGCAACCACCGCCGAACGTTGGTTTTTGGCAAAAAACCATAGTGGGGTTACTAGAAATACTAGTAACACTCCTTCGTAAGAAGAGGCGCTACAACCCTTGAAAGTTATTTAAGGTCGTGGTAGCCACGATCTTTTGTCATTTTAAAGGGAGGATCTTATGAAAAGATTATTAACTATTTCTGCTCTTGCACTATTAGCATTAGCAGGCTGCACCAGCAGCAACAACACCAACGGCGAAGAAGCCACGACAATCACAGTCGGATTAGAATGTGATTATGCACCATTTAACTGGTCGCAAATTGAAGAAAGCGACACTGCTTATGCTATTGAAAGCAACATTACCTATTGTGATGGTTATGACATTGCAATTGCTGATGCGATTGCGGATGGCTTAGGATTAGAGCTTATCGTCAAGCAAATATCATGGGAAGGTTTAGAACCAGCATTAAACTCTAACGAAATTGACATGATTGTTGCAGGGATGACGGATACTGAAGAAAGACGCCAAGTTGTCTCCTTCTCTGATCCATATTATGCATCCGATATGGTGCTTATTGTACGAAGTGATTCAGATTATGTTAGCGCTACATCCTTAACTGATTTTGCAGGGGCAAAAGTAGTGGCACAACGTGGTACATTCCATGATGATCTAATTGATCAAATTGATGGTGTTATTCACCAAACTCCACTTGCTTCATTCCCATTGCTTGCTAACTCTGTAGTTTCTTTAGAAGCTGATGCTATGGTATCTGAGCGTCCTGTTGCAATTAGTATTGTCGCAAGTAATCCACAGTTAACAATTGTAAACTTTGCGGATAATCAAGGGTTTGAAACTAACTTTGAAGATACTACTGTATCTGTTGCTGTACGTAAAAGTGACACAGAACTTCTAGATTCTATTAATGAAATTTTAGCGACTATCTCTTCAGAAACAAGAACTCAATGGATGGAAGCCGCACTTGCTCGCCAACCTGAAGGTGAATAAAAATGTTTAGTATAGGAAATATCCCCACCGATTTACTCGGTGGGGCCTTATACATTTTTCAGCGCTATACTCCAATGTTTATTTTTGGTGTTCGAAACACCTTAATGATATCGTTAACAGCAACTATAATTGGATTGTTTATTGGACTTTTGTTTGCGACATTAAAAAACTTACGAGTGCTAAAACAAGATGCATTCTTTGTAAAGTTTATTAAATATGGATTAAAAACAATAGCGAATGTATACATTGAAGTGTTTCGTGGTACACCCATGATGGTTCAAGCAGTGTTTTTATATTATGGTCTACGACCAACTTTAGGATGGTCCCCTTTTTACGCTGCGATTGTCATTGTTTCAGTAAACACAGGTGCATATATGGCGGAAATAATTCGAGCAGGTATTCAATCCCTCGATGATGGACAATATGAAGCAGCACGGTCCATTGGTATGAAGCATTCTATTGCGATGATCACTGTGATTTTACCACAAGCAATAAAAAACTCCTTTCCAGCCATTGGAAATGAGTTTGTCGTCAATATTAAAGACACTAGTGTGTTAAATGTTATCGGCGTTACAGAACTGTTTTTCCAATCCTTTGCAATTGCAGGAAACATATATCGTTTTACCGACACATTCTTTGTGACAGCGATAATTTACTTGTTCTTAACTCTTACAGTTACTAGTATCTTACGTGTCATTGAAAAGAAAATGGACACACCATCTGGCATGGTTGGCGCAAGTTCAAGTTTTTCAGGAGCGTTTAAAGTATTTAGAAAAGGAGGCACATCATGATTACGATTCGTCATTTAAACAAAGCATTTGATACTAATATTGTGCTTTCAGATATAAACTTAGATGTTGCTGAAAAGGAAGTAGTTTGTTTAATTGGTGCTAGTGGTAGTGGAAAGAGTACCCTTTTACGTTGTGTAAACATGCTTGAAATACCTGATGGTGGTCAAATTATTGTGGATGGTGAAGAAATTACAGACTCTAAATTTGATATAAACAAATATCGAACAAAAGTAGGTATGATTTTTCAACAGTTTAACCTATTTAATCATTTATCAGTAATTTCCAATTGCACGATTGGTCAAGAAAAGGTATTAAAACGTTCAAAAGAGCAAGCAAAACAAATAGCTTTAGAAAACTTAAAAAAGGTCGGTATGGGAGATTTTATTAATCAATCAGTAAAGACTCTATCTGGAGGACAAAAGCAGCGTGTAGCGATTTCACGGGCGTTGTGTATGAATCCTAAAATATTATTACTTGATGAACCAACAAGTGCATTAGATCCTGAAATGGTTGGTGAAGTATTGGATGTCATTAAGCAATTAGCCTTAGAAGGATTAACAATGCTAGTTGTAACCCATGAAATGAGTTTTGCAAAAGAAGTTGCTGATCGTATTATTTTCATGGATCAAGGTGTAGTATGTGAGATTGATACCCCTACAAATATCTTCACAAATCCTAAAAATGATCGTACAAAAGCTTTTTTATCACGAATATTACGATAAGCCTTGCTACTTTGTGAAAAAAATAATATAATGAGTTCGGTGATACTTGTGCAATTTAAAACAATCTATATTGATGTGCAACATACAACCGAATTTAACGAAAATAATTCACAGCATCGTGAACTCTTTTTTATGAGTAAAGAGCAAATCAAAGAGACATTGTCTCAAGCTCGTGGTTTTAGTGATCATCTTAGTTTTGCTTTGTATCATGATGTAAATGATCATCCAGATATTAATTATATTTTTGATCTTGCAGCAGAACTGGGATTTCGTTTTGATGTACGTGTTTCTTCGATGAAATTTATTGAACATATTGAAGATAATATATCCAATAATGCGATATCGATGGTTAGTTTATGTGTGGCATCCTTAGAAGAGAAAGGTTGCTTAAAAGAAAAAAAGAACATTGATTTATTGTTGGATGCGATGAGACAATTAAGTAGTCATAACATTCAAGTACTAGTTGACTTACCTTCTAAAGAACCACAACACTACAATGAAAACACATTATCGTTTATAAGTGCGTTAGGTTTAGATTTAAACAATAAATTATGGCAAAAAGGATTTCAAGTTAACGTCGAAGATCACATAATGATTCGTTGTTGCGAAACAATCGAAAATGGCGAAGAGTTATCACAAAAGAAAATAGGACGATGTTATGGATCAGTGACCATGTTAGGCATCATGGGAAATGGTAATGTCATTCCTTGTAATCATGCAAATGGTCAAAAGATTATCTTTGGTAACTTATTTGAAGAAGCACTAAGTGATGTTTTAAATAAAGAACCTTATCTTTCAATTAGTGATGGTTTTTATAAAAACGAGTTAGTTCATCCTGTTTGTCAGCATTGTCCAAAACCCCGAAAACGATTTTAACAGGAGTCATCCTGTTTTTTTTTATGCCCTTTAATGAAACATAACCATAAAAAAAAGTACTTGCTCTAACAAATAATGTCATTAGGCAAGCACTTGTTTTAATTATTAATGTTTTTTAATAACTCATCGATACGATTTCCTTTGTCTAAAGTATCATCGTATTCAAAGATAAGTTGTGGTACTTTTCTTGTTTTAAGATGGGAAGAAAGCTTTGAACGAATAAATCCTTTTGCTTTTTCAAGCGATTCAAAGATCTCTTGATTGCTGCTATCATTTTGCATAAAACTTACATACATTGTCGCAAAGGATAAATCATTGGTAACTTTTGTATCAGTAATGATTACCCACGAAAGTCGAGGATCTTTAATTTCGTTTTTAATGATTAAGCTTACTTCTTTTTGAATGATTTGTTCCATTCTTTCAATTTTCACGCTACTCATACTCTCACCTACTCTCGTTCAACTTCTATTTCGCCATATGCTTCAATTAAGTCGTTTACTTTGATGTCGTTAAAGTTTTCAATGGTTAATCCACATTCATAACCTTGAGCAACTTCTTTCGCATCATTGCTAAAACGTTTTAAAGAACTCAATTTACCATCATACACAACTACACCATCACGAATCAATCGTACAAAGCTATTACGAATAAGTTTACCATCGGTTACCATACAACCTGCAATGGTTCCCACTTTTGATGCTTTAAATGTTTGACGAACTTCAGCTTGACCATGAATAACTTCTTCAAAGACTGGATCAAGCATCCCTTTCATCGCACTTTCCATTTGTTCAACAGCTTTATAGATGATGTTGTACAAGCGAATGTCTACACCTTCTTCTTTTGCTTTTTTACGAATAGCAGCAGTTGGACGAACATTAAATCCAATAACAATCGCACCAGATGCCATTGCTAGCATTAAATCTGATTCACTAATTGCACCTGCAGTGTTTCGAATAACATTAATTTTAACGGTTTCAACTTCAATTTTCTCTAATGAACTTTTAACCGCTTCCGCACTTCCTTGAACATCTGCTTTAATAATGACAGGAATCTCTTGTACTGTTCCTTCTTTAATCTGTTGTGCTAAATCATCCAGTGACATTGCACTTGATTTTACACGCTCAGATTCTATGCGAGTTTGATTGCGTTTTTCAGCTAGTGAACGAGCACGCCGCTCATCCGCAAAGGCTTTAAACACATCCCCTGCAATAGGAACATCATTAAGTCCAATAATTTCAACAGGTGTTGATGGTCCAGCTTCTTTAATTTCTTTACCCACATCATCATTCATGCGACGAACACGTCCAAATGAAGTACCTACTACAACAGGATCACCTGTTTTTAGCGTACCATTTTGAATCAGTAGTGTTGTTACTGGTCCACGACCTTTATCCAAGGATGCTTCAATAACAGTACCGGAAGCTAATCGATTAGGATTGGCTTTAAGTTCTTCAACTTCCATTAATACTTGTACAGTTTCTAATAAATGTTCAATTCCTTCACCTTTTAAGGCAGATAATTCAACATAAATCGTTTCACCACCCCATGCTTCAGGCATTAAACCTAAATCAGAAAGTTGGCTCATAATACGATCAGGGTTTGCTGCTTCTTTATCGATTTTATTGATGGCTACTAGTATTGGAACACCAGCAGCTTTTGCATGGTCGATTGCTTCTTTTGTTTGAGGCATAACACCATCATCTGCAGCAACAACAATAATAACTAAATCCGTAATTTTAGCACCACGAGCACGCATAGCTGTAAAAGCTTCATGTCCTGGTGTGTCTAAAAATGTTATCTTACTACCGTTAACTTCAACTTGATAAGCACCAATGTGTTGCGTAATGCCACCAAATTCTCCTTCAACAACCTTTGTTTTTCGAATGGTATCTAAAAGTGTGGTTTTACCATGGTCAACATGTCCCATAATGGTTACAACTGGAGGGCGTCCTTTTAAGTCTTTTGGATCATCCGTCATGTTATCCAATAAACTATCGTGTTCTTCTTCTTCGTCTTCTTTTGTGGCAACAACATCATACTCCATACAAACAAGCTCAACGAGCTCATCATCCATGATAGAGTTAATGGTTACCATCTTACCAAGCATAAACAACAGTTTTATAATATCACTCGCATTTTTATTTAGCTTCTCAGCTATTTCATTTACGGTAATACCTTCAAAATATGTTATCTCTTTTACAAGATTTTCATTTTTTGGTGTGAAACTTTGTCTAGGTTTGGTGTTGTTCCCCCTTTGGTTGCTTTTGCGTCTGTTGTTTGGTTTCTTCTTTGGTCTACTCATGACACCACCTCTTTCAATTGACTATAAACCTTTTTTGCAAAACCTTGATTATCAATAGCGACTGCAGCAATGTTATCTTTTTTAACAGCCTTCGATAAGTCTGCCTTACTTCCATAAATTACGCAGGGCACTTGATAAAAATGACATTTGTCTTGATACATCTTTTTTGTCTTAATCGATGCATCGGATGCAACAATAACTAAATAAACAGTTTTGTTGCGAATGTGAGAGAGTATCGCTTCTCCAATAACACACATACCAGCCTTTTTTATGATTCCTAAGTTTTGATAAATTTTATTCATCTTTCATCAATGCGTACAATTGATCATAGATTTCTTGTGGAATATCAATGTCTAAAGCTCGTGATATTGCTTTCTTTTTAATAGCAATTTCAAGTGCTTCTTTGCTTTTTTTAATGTACGCTCCTCTTCCATTTGCTCTACCTGATTCATCCACAATGACTTGTTTTTCAGGTGTTTTTACAATACGAATGAGTTGTTTTTTAGGATAGCTTTCTTGGGTCGCGACACATCTTCGTAATGGAATCTTTTTGGCCATAAAAATCACTCTTCCTCGTAATATTCGTCGAATTCATCGAAATCAATATCATCTTCAATCCAAGATGAAGCATACTCTTCTTCTTCTCTACGTTTGATTTCTTCTAACTCTTCCTTTGTGTATTCTGGTTTGATTTCATAATCTTTGTGTTTTAATAACTCCACCACATCAACTTTTGGTTCTTCACGCTCTTTGTCTTTAAAGTCTTTGTATTTGCGTTTTGCTGGTGCAGCATCTTTTTTACTTTCAGAAGATGAGGCATCTGCTAACTTTTCAAACTTAGAAACATACCCTGTACGTGGTTTGATTTCACGTTTAACACGTTTTTCAACTGGTTTTTTCTCTTTTTCTACTTCAACAGCAACCGCAGGTTTCACTTCTTTTTGTGCTTCTTTTTGATCACTGTCGTAATCAACTTCTTCAACCTCACTAGGTTGACTTTCGACAACATCACTATCCACCACTTCAACTTCACTTGTGCTAGGTTGAGCTGTTGTTTCTTCTGTTGTCTCTTCTTCTTTAACTTCAGGTTGAGCGGCTTCAATTTTCTCGATAGCAAGTTTTTCTGCAATCTCAGCTTGGTATTGATCATGCAAGCCCACCCAATCAATGCCTTCTTCTTCAACCTCAGTTTTTGATTTAATATCAATTTTAGCACCTGTTAGCTTAACGGCTAAACGAGCGTTTTTCCCTTTCTTACCAATAGCAAGGGATAATTGACTATCTTCGACAATAACCGTTAATCCTTTACCTTCAATGGCTGGATAAACAGCTAATATTTGTGCTGGTGCTAATGCATTTTTTATAAGTTCAGGGACATTTTCACTCCATTGGAAAATATCAATCTTTTCACCACGAAGTTCTTCAATAACAACCTGAACACGTGATCCACGTGGTCCAATACAAGCACCAATAGGATCAATGTTCTCATTTTTAGAGTACACAGCAATTTTTGTACGTTCTCCAGGTTCACGAGCAATCGCTTTAATTTCAACGATACCTTCATAAATTTCAGGTACTTCTCGTTCAAATAAACGACGCACTAATTTAGCATCTGCACGAGATACTAAAACTTGTGCTCCTTTGGTTTCTTTGTTAACCTCACTAATAACCATGCGAAGCTTTTGACCTTCTACATAGCGTTCATTTGGCATTTGTGCACCTTTTGGCATCATTGCTAATGTTTTACCTAAATTAACAACGACAAACTTGTCTTCTACTGATTCAATTTGTCCAATGACCATTTCATCAAGTTTATCAGCATATTCTTCAAAAATAGCTGTCTTTTCAGCTTCACGTATCTTTTGCTTCAATACATTTTTTGCAAGCAATGCGGCAGCACGACCAAGATTGTCTACTTCTTGTTCAACTTCATACACTTGACCAAGTTCATATTCTTGATCTACTTTTTTAGCAGAAGATAACGATACTTCTAATTCATCATCTTCAACTTCCTCAACAATGTTGTATTGTTGAAACAAGCGCACATCACCCGATTCTTGATCAATGTCAACACGAACAAGTGCATCTGGAATATCAATGTGCTTGCGATAAGCTTTAGCAAGTGCTTCAGATAGTGCTGACAATACAATATCTTTTGAAATGTTACGTTCACTTTCGATGGCAGTAATAGCCAATACTAATTCTTTTACATTCATGTTGTTTCCTCTTTACACCTTTACAGCCATACGAATTTTACGTATGTTACTTTTTAAAATACTTGCAGTTACTTCTTTTTGCTTTTTACGATACAAAACTTCAATGTTTTCATCATCTATTTTTGAAAGTTTACCTTCAATAACATGCATGTTATCGACTGGTTTATCTACCTTTACATGCACATGATGATACAAAACATCACGTAATTGGTCATCGTTTTTAATTTCCCGTTCAATTCCTGCAGAACTTACATCGAGTAAATAAGGAATATCCAATTCACTAACTTCATCAAGAAGTTCACTAACATCATAAGAGACATTCACACAAGTATCGACATCCGTAGGCATGTCCTTTTTATAAATTAAAATCTCCAGTACATGATCTTGGTTGCTTTTTTTCCAACTCATGTCATACAAAACAACATCGTGCTTGCTAAAAACAGGTTCAAGAAGTATTTTGATTTTCTCTATTTCCACGTGTTTCCCTCCAAACAAATCATAAGGAGTGGCGTAGCCACTCCCTTGTTTAATTCTATTCTACATGATTTTATCATACATTGCAAGAAAGTGCCACTCATTAGTGGTCCAGTGCCACTCATTAGTGGTCCAGTCTTATGATTGATACTTAGTCTATATGTCTTAATTAAATTGAGTTAAGATGTTGTATACTCTACTTTCTCTTAACTTCCATGATCATCATATCATCCAAATCTATTATCCAGTGTTTGTTATGTTTTTCTAATCTAGATAGCAACACATCAACGACACTTTTTACCATGATTGTTGCTATTATTGCTGGGGTATAAACAGGGTTACCTAACTCTTTTTCAATTCCTTGATGATGATTAGCGTACACCGAAAGGATATCATCATGATTATGAAAATAAATCATCACTTGACCTAAATGACCACCTATTGCTCCTACTACATACGTTTTGTTATGTTTTTGGCACATGGATGCAATACTTACTTTTGTCGCAATGCTATCTGTGGCGTCAATAAACACGTCAGTATCAGAAACATGTTGATTAAATGCTTGTTTATCAAACATAGATGAAAAACATTCTATCGAAATATCTGAATTGATAGAACGACACTCTTGTTGGGCAACAGTTGCTTTGTGTTGGTTTAGATAATATTCATTAGAAAAACGTTGACGATTTAAATTTGAAACATCAAACACATCATGATCATAACCAACAAGATGACCAACACCAACACGTGTAAGTTGCTCCAAAACAAAACCTCCAAGTCCACCTAAACCAATGATTACCACTTTTTTATGTGCTAAGGTTTGTTGATCACTATCACTTATTATGTTTTTGTTTTTTTCATACCGTTCTTTTAAAACAAGCTGCATTGATTTTCCTCTTGTAAATCATCCAAGACATTTAAGCTATCTAGTTTCTTAATATGATTATAATTCAATTGCGTACGATTTACCAAATCTTCTTTTGATAAGAAGATGGCTTGTTCTCGTGCTTCGACAACTGATTTAGCCACGTTAGCTCCAAGAGAATCCAACACCACAAATGGAGGTATTAGTGCTTTATCATTGTTTGGATCAAAAGCAAATTCAGTTGCTTTTGATCGATACAAATCAATGTTACTAAAGGTGTACCCTCTTAGTTTCATTTCCAATACTGCTTCTAATGTGTTGTACAACTCTTTTTCCTTGTTTGATACTAAAAATTTCTCATTAGGATCTTTTAACCGACGATTGATATCACTAAGTTTAGCTGACACCGCTTTATGGTCACTTAGCATTAAATCAATATCAAATGCATTTGCCCGTAAACTAAAATATGAAATATAGTAAGCTAGTGGATAGTATACTTTATACCATGCAACACGTACAGCCATAATGACATACGCAACGGCATGTGCCTTTGGAAACATGTACTTAATTTTTTGACAAGAATCAATGTACCAATCATCAATTTGATGACTTTTCATTAAGGCAATCCATTTATCGGTTAAGCCTTTTCCTTTACGAACCGATTCCATAATATCAAAAGCTTGTTTTGGTTTTAATCCTTTATGAATTAAATACACCATAATATCATCACGACAACCAATAACATCACCAAGTGTTAAACCTGACACAATTAAATCCTTGGCATTATTAAGCCATACGTCAGTACCATGAGACAAGCCAGAAATACGAACTAAATCTGAAAAGTTCTTTGGTTTTGTAATTTTTAAGATTTCACGAACAAACCCAGTTCCAAACTCTGGCAACCCTATTGCTCCAGTCTCTTCGCTTGTGTAACGTGTATCTACTGATAATGCAGAAATATCAGAAAAGATTGACATAACCTTAGGATCATTCATCGCAATTGTTTTAGGGTCAACCCCAGATAATTCGTGCAACATTTTCATAGCACTAGGATCTAAGTGTCCTAGTATATCTAGTTTAAGTAAATTATCATGAATATCCGCAAACTCAAAATGAGTCGTTTTCCATGCAGAATCAGGGTTGTTTGCTGGAAACTGCACAGGCGTAAATTCATACACATCCATATCATCAGGAATAACAATAATACCACCAGGATGTTGTCCGGTTGTTCGTTTAATTCCACTGACTCCACTTGCATACCATGACCAACGTGCATCTTTAACATCTGCTGGTAATTGCATTTCTTCGCCATATCCTTTGGCATAACCAAAAGCACTTTTACTAGCAATAGTCCCAATCGTTCCTGCACGATACACATTTTTTTCTCCAAATAATTCTTTGGTATATGCATGTGCAAATTCTTGGTATTGATTGGAAAAGTTTAAATCAATATCTGGTACTTTATCCCCTTCAAAGCCTAAGAAGGTTTCAAATGGGATATCTTGACCATCAACCTCAAAGTCACAGTGACAAGATTCACATTGTTTTTGTGGCAAATCATAACCACTTTGATAGTTACTATCATCAATAAACTCAATAGTGTGGCATGATGGACAAACATAATGAGGTGGTAATGGATTTACTTCTGTAATATCGGCAAAGTGTGCAACTAAAGAAGAACCAACAGAACCTCGAGAGCCTACTAAATATCCATCATCCAAGCTCTTTTTAACAAGCAAATGTGCAATGTAATAAATTACACCAAATCCATTGCTTTTAATGGCTTCTAGTTCTTTTTTAATTCGAGCTTCAATCATTTTATGTAGTGAAGACCCATAACGAGCTTTTGCATTAGCATACACAAGTGCTTCTAAATTTTCATCTGCTTGATCAATTTTAGGGGTGAACAAATCTGATTTAATGATTTGAATAGGTTGTATTTGCTTTGCTAAGGCATGTGGGTTATGAATAACTAATTGCTCTGCTAAAGCTTCATCTAAAAATGAAAATTCTTGCAGCATCGTTTCTGTATTCATAAAGTATTGATCAGGAGAAGTAAAGGTTAATCTTTTTTGAGCATCGTACATATACAGTGGATGACGAGTGCCCCCAATTCCTTGAGAAGCAATCATAATATCTCTAAAGATTTTATCTTTTGGATGAACAAAATGAACATCGCCTGAAGCAATAATTGGAAGTTGGAGTGCTTGAGCACCTTTAATGATTGCTTGTAAAATATCCACTAGTCGTTCTTGATTTGGCAAAGAATTTTGTGTGATCAGTGGCATGTAATGATCTAGAGGTTGAATTTCAACATAATCATAAAACTTTAGTTTTTCGTGTAGTTCTTGTTGTGTTTTGTTTGCGGCAACTTCAAAAATTTCACTATTAAAACAACCTGCACCAATTAGTAGATTTTGTCGATATTGTGCTAAAGTTCCTTTTTTAATACGAGCTTCCGCAACAAATTCATCTTCTTCTTTTTTATTGTTTGCCTTTTTATAAAAAGCTAATGTATCAATATGAGATATACTTACTAAGCGAAATAAATCAACTAACCCTTCTTGGTTTTTAGCAATGACTTGTACATGACTTTTCATCATGTTTTTAAAACTCTCACTATGGTCAAATTCACTTAGTTGTTTTAGTGTTGCAATGTTTTGCTCTTTTGCTAGTGATAATAAATGATAAAACACTTGATAGGTTACCATCACATCATAATCTGCACGGTGAGCGACATCTTCATCATAAGCTATCGAAAAAGCACGAGCAACACGACCTAGCTTAAATGATTTGCGATCAATAAGTAACACTCGAGAAAGTTCTAAAGTATCAATCACTGGTTGAGTGATTGTAGGTAGTTGGTGTTTATTAAATGCTTGATTTAAAAATGCAACATCAAACTGAGCATTATGAGCAACCAAAACACTATTCTCTATAAAATCTTTAATCGTAAAAATAAACGAATCGAGTGTTGGTGCATCCTTAATATCATGATCACTAATGTTTGTCTTTTCACTTATAAAGGCAGGAATCTCAACAGGTGCTTTAACAAAGCTAAACAAACGACCAATGATTTCTTGGTTTTTAACTTTAATGGCCCCAAATTCAATAATATGATCATATTGTGCAGACAAACCGGTTGTCTCTAAGTCAAAAATGACATACTCACAATCATCCAAAGGCATGGATGTGGGATTTAAAACAATGGTAGGATGATCTTCTACCATGTTCATTTCTACGCCATAAATAAGTTTAAAATCATCTGCATCGTATTTCTTTTTAAGTTTTCTTAGCGCTGCTTCTGCTTTTGGAAAAGCTTGAACATTGCTATGATCGGTGATTGCTAATGCTTTATGTCCATACACTAATGCCTGTTCGATGAGTTGTTCAACGTCACATATTCCATCCATTTCACTCATCTTTGTGTGTGTATGAAACTCGATTCGTTTATCAATTGCTTCATCTTTTAAGAAATGTTGTTTTTTGTTTATGGATAGTTGATTTGCGACAAAGCCAACTTCCCTTTTAAACTTATCAAATTGAACATTACCAATGCATGTTACATGAGAATTTTCTTTTAGTTTGTTAGCTTCTGTAATTTCACTTTCACCACGCAAAAAACGCTTCACATTAATGGCATCTTCATTATCACTTAACACGAAACTTTGAATCATTTGCAGATCATTGTTAATCATTCTTGTTTCTATTTGATACACATAACCCTCTATCGCCACATTACTCATAGATTCTTCTAAATTTGCAATAGTATGGGTCATAGTCGGCTTTTTACTTCTTCTTTGATATGGTTTTTTTACAGGTTTTGTTTCAATGGGTGTGCTTTTTTGATACTTTACTTCTTTGATATTTGTTTGATTCGTGACAATTTGACAATCAAGGTTGTTGTTAATACCAACTCGTTGTAATTGTTTGTGTATGCTCTCTAATTTTTCATCAATCACTTTTTTTTCTTGTTCATCACTTACCATGATTACAATCGTTTTGTTTTCTAATTTATAAAACGCATTTATGTTTACCTGTAAATGATGCAAAATAAAGTTCATCCATGGCGTTACTTGTTTAAAAACATCAAGTTGATACATCCCATCAACGTGCAACACTATGTTCATGTTAAAATAATGCTTAAATTTGCTTACTAATTCGTCATAACATTCAAAACTTAACCAATTAGAATTTTTTATATAAAAAACCATTGTCTTTGATTTTTCTTGAATCATCACTTTGGATATCGACAATGTTTTTAATTCATCCATGAAAACTGGATTAAGTTGACATAAGGATAGTAAATTTTCTTGATCTAATGAATTCACAGCTACCTTCCTTCTAACTTAACTATCATATCATATTTTACTTGTCTTGTTTAAACTCGATAAAATATGTTTCGCTGCCTTTTGCCCTTGCCCTAATGCTAAAATAACAGTAGCGGCTCCTAATACGGCATCCCCACCAGCAAAGACATTGGTCATTGTTGTTTGCATGTTTTCATCCACAACAATACAACCATATTTATCGGTTTTAATTTTATCTTTGTACTTACTCAATAATCGGTTTGGCTTTGTTCCTACCGCAATAAGTACCATATCTGCTTCAATTGTAACTAAAGGAGCATCGTTATCTTTGACAATAATGGAACGTCCCTTATCATCCACACCATCTACTTTGTTTTGCTCAAACTCAACTGCTTTAACATACCCTAATGGATCACTAAGGATGTTAATCGGACTTAGACGTTCTTTAATGATAACTCCTTCACTAATGGCGTGTTCTACTTCTTCAAGTCGAGCAGGCATGTCTTTTTGTAAACGACGATACACGATAATAACCTCTGCTTGTTGTCGAATAGCACTTCGTGCAGCGTCCATCGCCACATTTCCACCACCTATAACAAGCACCTTTTTACCTTGATATAAAGGCGTTGCGTGATCTTGTTGATTTGCTGCAAACACATTTAAACGTGTTAAATACTCATTGGCAGAAAACACACCAATGGCATCTGAGTTACTAATTTTTGGTAGTGAAGGAAGTCCTGCACCTGTCGCTAAAAAGATAGCTTGATACCCTTGATCAAAAAGTGACTCTAGTGGCATGGAAACCCCAATTATGATGTTTTTTTCAAAAGTTACCCCACGCTCTAGTAGTCGCTTGCTTTCTTTTTCAATCACTTTATTTGGTAAACGAAAGTTTGGAATCCCATAATACAACACACCACCACACTTATCCCATGTATCAAAGATTGTCACTTCTACATCTTCTAATGCTAATGCATTGGCACACGCAATACCTGCAGGTCCACCACCTACTACAGCTACTTTACCGTTGTTGTTTTTAGATTGATCAATACTTACATGACCATGATCACCAACATAACGTTCTAAATAACCTATTGCAATAGGCTGATTAGTTTTAGCATACACACATTTAGCTTCACATTGGATTTCCTGTGGACATACTCTTCCACATACCGATGGCAACGCATTTTTATCTAAAATGATATGTAAAGCGTCATCTATTTTATCTTCTGTTATCTTTTTAATAAAACCTGGAATATCAATATTAACAGGACAACCGCTAACACAAGGTTGGTGTACACATTGCAAACAGCGCTCAGCTTCAAGCTTAGCTTGTGTATAGGTTAATCCCTTGTTCACTTCTTTATAGCTTGTTTTAGAGGTTTCTACGTCTTCTATTGGCATGATTACACGAGTTTTCATAATTGCTTCTCCAACACACAAGGATGGGCAACGTAGGTGTTGTTTCGTTTAATGAGTTGCTCAAAATCCACAAGTGCACCATCAAACTCTGGTCCATCCACACAAGCAAACATTGCTTCATTATTGACATCCACTCGACATCCACCACACATACCAATACCATCAACCATGATAGGATTAAGTGAAACAACAACTGGTATTTGATGTTGGATAGCATAATCACTGACCACTTGCATCATTTTAAGTGGTCCTGCACAAAAGATTTGAGAAATATCCGAAACATTTATACTCTTTAATGCATCCATGACATTACCTGTGAAATACTCTAAACTTTCTTCTTCTACTACAACATGCACTTTATCACTCAACGCTTTAAGTTCATCAATGTAAAAGACATCCTTAATAAACTTATATCCCCCAATATAATCGATAGTATTGCATTCATCTACAACATGCTTTGCAATAGCATAAGCTATTGCATTACCAACGCCACCACCAATAATTAACGTGTTGTCTTTGGATGAAAGTATCGAAGGTTGTCCTAAAGGACCTAACACCTCATACAACACATCCCCTGCTTTTAATGTTGATAAAAGCTTTGTAGAAAAGCCAATAACTTTAAAAACGATTGTGATGCTTGTGTTTGTATGTTTTACAATGGTTAAAGGAAATCGTTCTCCTTTTTCAATGACTCTAAGCATAATAAACTGTCCAGCTTGTACATGGATTGCCCAATCCGGTACATAAATATCACATGTAAAGATATCACTGGTAAGTTGTTGATAAGATAAAATGGTGTTTTTTTCCATGACTATACGACCAACTTAGAAAACGCATCTTTTGCGGCTTCTTGTTCTGCTTTCTTTTTGCTATGACCGATGCCTTTACCATAAACAATATCATCTAACTTCACGACAACTTCAAATGTTGGAGCATTGGATGGTCCTTTGCTTGATATGACTTCATACACTACTGTTTTTCTGGTGTCTGCTTGAACATATTCTTGCAGTTTTGTTTTATAGTCTTCACTATCGCCATTTAAAACAGCAGAAAGCTCATCTAAAATCACTCGATTTAAACATCGATCGATATTGCTTTGATGATCTTGTAAGTATAAAGCTCCTAAGAAAGCTTCCATTAAATCAGCCAACACCGAATCGCGATCACGACCACCGGTTTTTTCTTCACCAACGCCAAGTCGAACTAGTTTGTTCAATTGTAGTTTTCGTGCAAACTTAGCAAGGGATTGCTCATTAACTAATCGTGCACGAATCGTCGTCATTTGACCTTCACTTAATGGAGGATTTATTAAAAACAGTTTTTTAGAGACCCACAATTGCAACACGGCATCCCCTAATAGTTCTAATCGCTCATTGTCATTTAAGCTCTCTTTTTGCTCATTGACAAAGGATGTGTGGGTAAAGGCTTCAAGCATAAGGTCAAAATCATTAATAATGTACCCCTGCTTTTTTAAATATTGTTTTAAATCCATAATTCACCTCAAAATTATTATACACTAATCTATAGTTGGAAACTGTTCAATGTTTTCTTTTTTTATCTTTTCTAAATACGCTTGTTCTTCATTACTTGAAGGTTGTTCAATGAGTTTTTTAACATCCTCTTTTGCTTGTAATAGCAGTTGTTGATCATCCATCACATTGCCAAAATGAAACGATGGTAAACCACTTTGACGAACACCGACTATTTCTCCAGGACCTCGATTTAATAAATCATGATATGCAATATCAAAGCCACTACTGTTGTTTTCTAAAATTGATAATCGCTTTAAAACAAGATCATCTTGGCTACTTGTTAGCATATAACAAATACTTTCTAATGAAGATCGACCAATGCGACCACGCAGTTGATGTAGTTGACTTAACCCAAAACGATCAGCATCGTAAATGACTAATCGATTAGCATTAGCCACATCAATACCAACTTCAATAACAGTAGTACTAATAAGCATATCAATTTTTCCAGACACAAAATCACGCATCGTCGCTTCTTTTTTGTTGGCATCCATTTGTCCATGCAACATGGCAATTGAAAATTGTTTGCCATACACCTTTAAAAGATTCTCATATACCGAAACAACATTACGCGTTGATAATTGATTTTCATCAATAGCAGGACAAATCACATACACTTGATGTTGTTGGTTTATTTGCTCAATCAAGTCATCCATAAATAACCGCATGCTGTTTTCATGCACTACTTTAGTTATGATTTGTTGGCGCTCATTTGGCATGCTAGCAATAGTACTAATGTCTAGTTCACTAAATAGTGCATTGGCTAAAGTACGAGGAATAGGTGTCGCACTCATGGATAAAACATCGACAGCTTTTCCCTTTTCAATAAGCGCTTTACGTTGTAAGACACCAAAACGATGTTGTTCATCGGTTATAACTAAACCGAGCTTTGCAAATTTAATGGTTTGTTGAAAGATGGCATGAGTTCCAATTAACACATCAATTTGATGATTGCGTAATTTTTCGATAATCTCATTTTTCTCTTTTACAGGTAAAGAAGAAGATAAAAATGCAATACAAATCGTTGGATCATCCAGTATTTTCTTGACATTCATCATATGTTGAGTAGCTAAAATCTCTGTAGGCGCTAAAAATGCGACTTGATGTTTCGATGCAACAGTAGCTAAAGCGGCAATAATTGCTACGATTGTTTTACCAGATCCAACATCACCTTGCAATAGCCTCATCATGACTTTCTTCGATTGTAAATCAGTCAATATTTCATCAACACTAGTTTGTTGATCACTTGTGAGTTGATAAGGGAGTTCATTAATGAACTGACTAATTAAAAGTGGATCAAATTTCTTTGGTTGTTTAAACGTTACTGCTAAAGAAGAGCTAGCAAGCAATACTTTTAAATGATAGTTAAAAAACTCAATGTATTTCATCGTTGAAATGGCTTGTAAAAGTGATGCATGATCATCAGGAAAATGAATTTGTGCCATGGCATCCATGTATGGTACATAGTTTTTCTTTGTCAGTAGTGAAGAAGGAAAAAAATCCAGATTTGCTGCAGAACACAAAGCATATACTTTTTTCATAATCGCTGCAATTTGCTTTTGTGTAATTCCCTTTTTTAAAGGATACACAGGAAATATTCCTGTTACTTCTTCAATTGGTTTAAACAGAAAGTTACTTGCCACAATACGATTGTTAGTTTCTAGTTTACCGATAACCGTACAAATTCGATGAGGTTCTGGTGTTTTAAGCCAAGGTCGATTAAAAATAGTGATATTATACTCATTGTTTTCTGTTAAAAACATAAAGCGAGACACACTTTTGTTAGTACTAAAGCGTTTAGTAGAAATTCTTGAAACTACTTTTCCTTGTAAAACAACCGGTGAGTTCACTTGTAAGTTTCGTTCATCACTTGCTTCAATTACATCAAAACGATAAGGAAAAACACGCAAAAAGTCGCACAGGCGATGCACATCATACACTTGTAACACTTGTTTTTGCTTGCTTGTTAAGCTCATAGATAAAAAAAGGGCATTGCCCTTTTATTCAACCCCAAAAAGGAAGGAGTAGATTGGCTGATTGCCGTAAATCACTTCCGTTTCGATAGGGTATTTTTCTTCAACATAATGAACGACCATATCAATCTCTTCTTGGGTTGCATCTTCTCCGGCGATAATTGTCAGTATTTCATCATCTTCACTAACTAAGCGATCAAGTAGTGTGATCAATACGTGTGTTTTATCTTCATGAGAAACTACAATTTCTTTATTAAGCAACCCCATAAACTGATTGGCTTTAATTTCAGTATTATTAATGGTTGTATCCTTTATTGCAAAGGTTACTGAACCAGTTTTTGTGCGTTTAATAGCATCGTTCATTTCTTGTAAGTTTTCTTCTAAGGTTGCCTCAGGATTAAACATAATGCAAGCTGCAAGACCTTGAGGAATCGATTTGGTTGGTAATACGTGAATGTCTTTTTCATCCAAAATTGACTCTGCTTGTTGTGCTGCTAATATAATGTTGGAATTATTTGGAAGTATAAAGATATGTTGAGCATTTAACTTTTCAATAACACCAACAAAATCTTCTGTTGCAGGGTTCATCGTTTGTCCACCACTAATTACGGTATCGACACGTAGTTCTTTAAAGGACTCTGATATTCCCTCTCCTGCCGCTACTGCTACAAGTGCGTATTTTTTAGCAGGTGCAACTTCTTGGACGTCATTTGCATGCATCGTATCATGATCAAGAATATTAGCATGCTGTTCTTGCATGTTTTCAATTTTTAGTTTAACAAATTCACCATGACGTTGTGCTAAGTTTAATGCATCACCAGGTGTCAGTGTATGTACATGAACTTTAACTAAATCTTCATCTTGAACAACGACAATAGAATCACCCAATCGAGCTAATGATTTACGTAAGTTATCTTCTTGGAAAAACTCCATTTTTTCAGGTGATAAACGAACAATAAACTCTGTGCAATATCCAAACTCTTCATTTTCTATGGATGCTTGTACAGATACTTGTTGTCGTTTTTCTTCCATTACTTTAACGGGTTGATCATTTAATGCGTATCTAAACCCTTCAAAAATAACCAAAAGTCCAGCACCACCACTATCAACAACACCTACTTCCTTTAAAACAGGTAGTAAATTTGGTGTGTTTTGTAAGGATATTTCTGCTTGTTGGATAAAGTAATCCATAAATTCATTGATTGTCATATCTTTGTTTTTATCAATGTGCTTTTTTGAATTATCCGCTGCTTCTCGTAAAACCGTCAAAATTGTACCCTCAACTGGTCTCATGACTGCTTTATAAGCAACTTGAGAACCTTTGACAAATCCTTCTGCCATAGCCATTGCATCAATGACTTCAAAGGTATCAATTCCTTGGTAGAATCCTCTAAATATTTGCGATAAAATAACGCCTGAGTTTCCTCTTGCTCCCATTAAAAGTCCTTTAGAGAGTGATTTAGCAATTTCAAATACTTTCTCACTATGCACTTTTAAAGCATCAGAAACACCTGCGCTAAAAGTAAGGTTCATGTTTGTTCCTGTATCTCCATCAGGTACCGGAAACACATTTAAAGCATCAATCTCTTGAAAGCGATTGGTTAAATGATTGGCCCCACTTTCAATCATCGTTTTGAACTGGCTACCATTTAATGTTGTTAATACTGCCATTATCCAATCACCTTAACACCTTGAACATAAACATTAATTTTGACAAAATCTTGATCCAATGTTTTTTCCAACATGTACTTGACTTTCTTTTGTACTTCAAAAATAACTTCTGAAATTTTTACTCCGAAACTTATAATAATATACAAGTCCAACTCATAGCCAGCATCTGTCTTTTTAACGACAACGCCTTTTGCATAATTGTCCTTTTTTAATAATTCTGCAATACCATCTTTAACAACTTTTTGTGAAGCCATACCGACTACACCGTAGCATTCTCCAACTACTCCGCCTGCTAAAGTTGCAATAGCTTCTTCAGAAACACTAAGTTTTCCTAAGCTTGTTACACGTTCAATTCCCATAAACAACCTCCATTTGTTGCTTGTAACATTATATCAGATATTTTTTGACAGTCAAAGGATTCATTACTCACACGGACTGCTTCTTGCCGAACGTGATGCATAATCTAAATAGATACAATCATTTTCAGGTGCAATTTGATCGACAAACAGTGGATAATTGTTTAGCAGTTCAAGTGAGCGGAAATCACTAAAGACTTGTTTTTGATCATGCAACAGCAACCATAGTTGAGCTTGATCATAGCTTGTTTCTACTTGATGAACATTGGATATAATCATTAATATTTCAGGCTGTAGTAAAGCTAAACTTTCCCCTAGTCGTTTTGATAACTCTTCTTCATTAAATCCACTAACCATCGGTACTTTTTGTAAATAATGCTCATTAAAGGAAGTGATTGGTGAATGTGCACCATTTTCTAGCCATAATTGCTCTTGATCAAACCCCACAACAGCTACTTCACTGACAGAGATCATTAGTACGTTGTCTTGTTTTTTAAAGCTAAAATCTTCAATGCTTGCAAAAGCATGTAGCTTATCTTTATTAAACCAATCGTAAATCAACCATAACCTGTCATTGATTTCAATATCTAAGGCATCAATAATCTCATGATCACTCATGACATGATTGTTTGAAACAGTAATGGCAGATACTCGAAACAAAGTGCTTTGATCAAGCTTATATAACCCAAAGATGATACCTATTAAAAATGATAATAACAAAAATCGAGCAAACCATTTCTTAAATGCACTCCTTCTTTTTTTCTTCCGTTTTCGTTTGAGCCCTTCACTCACTGTTTTTACAGGTTGGGTGTTGTATTCACTCATACTTATTTATTACCAATTGTAAAACATCTTTACATGCATTCTCTGTCGCAAAAATTCGCATGTTTTCTTTACATGTACTTGATGTTTTTTCACTTAATAAAACATCTATTTTTTCTTTTAAAAGTTCAACAGTTAACTCTTGTTCTTTTATCATCATCGCTGCATCTTTTTGTAGTAAAGGTTTAATGTTTTCATATTGATGGTTTTTAACGACATAAGGACTTGGTATAAACAGTGCTGGTATGTTTGCACCAATAACTTCACTTACCGTTGTCGCGCCACCACGACAAACAATCGCATCGACATAATGTAACGCTTCAGTTTGTGCAATATGATCGACGATAGCTAGTTGATCATTTGAGCTAACTGTGGATATAAAATCCTTATAGTGGTTTTTCCCTGTCACTAAAATAATTTGATAATTCATCTCTTTACTACTTGTGGCATATTGTTTAAGCACTTCATTAACAGTTTCAGAACCTTGTGAGCCCATCACAAACAAGACTGTCTTTTTTTCACTAGATAGTTTATAAGCGTTGAAAAAGGCTTCTCTATCCGTTTCAGGTGGCATAAGTGATCCACGTGGATTACCTGTAAACTGAACGTTTTTATGCTTAAAATCACTAACAGAATGCGGATAACTCACCGCAATGGCTTTTGCAAATGGAGCAAGTATCTTATTAGCAAGTCCAGGTATTGCATTTTGCTCATGTAAGATCAGAGGTATTTTTGATAATACTGCTGCAAAACCTACTGGAATACTCACATATCCCCCAAACACAACAACTTTGTCTGCATGCAACTGCTTTAGTATTTTTTTACTGTTAAACATTGGTTTTATTTGCGCAACAATAGCCATTACTTTTTGTATTGGATTTCCAACCAACCCTCGATTGACAATACCATAAAAAGCAAAGCCATGTTGTGGTATTAAAGTGGCTTCCATTTTGTCTTTATTTCCAATAAAGGAAACATCATGTCCCTTATCTTGTAATGCTTTTGCAAGAGTAATGGCTGGGTAAATATGTCCACCTGTTCCTCCTGTAGCAATGATAATTTTTTGATTTTTCATGATTTAATTATAGCATAAACAACCTAAATATTTGTTATAATGAGTACATGAAAACTCTAAAAAAGAAATGTTTGATTTTCGATCATGATGATACACTTATTAATTCTCAAGCAAGTATTCATTACCCTATCTTTTTAGAAACCTTGAGTGAACTTCGTCCACAAGAAAAACACCCAAGTTTTAAAGATTTTATTGTTTTGTCTAACCAATATGGATTTGAGGGGTATATAAAACAAGTGTATGGGTTTAGCGAAGAAGAAGTTGCACTAGAAATTAAGTGGTGGCGTAAAAAAGTAAAAGAGCGGCAAGCAAGCATCTTTGAGGATATAGCTACGATACTCAAAAAGTTTATGGATGCTGGTGGAATTTTAATTGTGTACACGTATTCCGATAGTAGTATGGTGATATCGGATTATAAACATTATTTTGATTTTGTACCACACAGTATTATTGGTTTTGATGCCATCAAACACATGCAAAAGCCAAACCGCTTACCAGTCTTACATGCATTATCAAACTATAATTTAACCGTAGCTGACTGTCTGCTTGTCGATGATATGCCTTTAATTGCAGAAACCGCTTCACGCTTAAACATGGACATGGTTGGTGCATGTTGGGCTGAAGGAGCTACGTATTTATGGAATAAAAAACACCATAACATACCATTATGTTATGATGCCTCTTCATTAGCAAATTATATCTTTATTGACCAGTAGATAGTGGATCTGGCCAATCAAAGACAGAACCAATATCAATCACTTGTGTATAGCCCATGGCTTGTAACATGCTTTGTGCTTGAGCACTTCGATTACCTGAGCGACACACAACATAAATTGGTGTGTCTTTATTTTCGACCACAGATGCGATGCTTGTTTTTAACTGATCTAGTGGAACGTTAACACTATCTTTAATATGTCCTTCTTTAAACTCAGCAACTGTTCTAACATCCACTAAAACAATATCAGAGGACGAAATAAATGTACTGTGTGCTTGTTGTGAATCTAAAGTGGTCATCTTTACCTCCAAAGAACTACACCCTGTTAGAGCTACAAGGAGTAATAATACAAATGCGATACTTTTTTTCATAGGTCACCTTCATTTTTTGTTTAACAGTGAAAGTATAATAAAAAAGACAAATCAATGATAGTGATTTGCCTATTCAAACAACGCTTGGTTGTATGCAATTTTTAAGTGTTCATACGCTTTTTGAGTCGCTACTCGACCTCGACTAGTACGATTAATAAAACCAATTTGCAACAAATAAGGCTCATACACATCCTCAAGTGTCATCGTTTCTTCACTTATTGAACTTGCAAGTGCATCTAAGCCAACAGGACCACCATTAAATCGTTCAATAATTCCTTTTAAGTATCGAATATCTACTTCATCTAGTCCAATCTCATCCACTTTTAAGCGATCTAATGCCATTTTTGTCACTTCAATGTCAATTTTGTTTTCATTGTATACTTGTGCAAAGTCACGAACACGTCGAAAAAGACGATTAGCAATACGAGGTGTCCCTCGAGATCGTTTTGCTATTTCCATTTTTGCTTGTTCATCAATGGGTGTTTCTAATACTCGACTTGAGCGAGAAACGATTTGTGCTAATTCTATTTGAGTGTAATAGTGTAGCTTTGACACAATTCCAAAACGATCACGAAGTGGTGCTGTTAAATCACCAGCACGGGTTGTCGCTCCAACAAGAGTAAATGGTGGTAAATCCAACCGAATCGATCGTGTTGTGGCATCTTTACCAACAATGATGTCAATGGCATAATCTTCCATCGCTGGATAAAGCACTTCTTCTACTACTTTAGGTAAACGATGAATCTCATCAATAAAAAGAATGTCTCCTGCTGATAACGAACTTAAAATAGCGGCTAAATCTCCACTTTTTTCAATAGAAGGTCCACTTGTTATTTTGATGTTGCTGTTCATTTCATGACTTAAAATGTACGCTAATGTTGTTTTACCAAGCCCTGGAGGACCATAAAACAAGATGTGATCAAGTGCTTCATTTCTCAGTTTCGCTGCTGAAACAAACACTTCAATGTTTTGTTTAAGTTCGTGCTGTCCAACATACTCCTTCAGTGTTGCTGGACGAAGTGTCGTTTCATCATCATTTAATGTAGGATACACACTCAGTACTTGTTCCATTAAAACCCTTTCTTGTTACTTAAAAGCCATTTTAAGCTTTCTTTAATCATCGCTTGATCATCTAAATCTTGATGAGTCGCTAAATAATTAGGAAGTCCACTTAACTCTGAAGCTTTATACCCTAATTGCTTTAATGCTTCGATTGTTTCGCTTATCTTTAATGAGTCTTTATACTCATCATTGTTATTTTTAACAAGTTTTCCTTTTAAATCTAAGATAATTTGGGATGCACTTTTTGCACCTATTTGTGGTAATGTTTTTAAATAAGCAACATCTTCACTTACAATTGCTTGTGTTAATTGCTTCATGGATGACACACTTAAGGCTGCAAGTGCAGTTTTTGGGCCAATTCCTTTTACATTGATAAGCTGTTCAAACATTCTTTTTTCATCAAGTTCTAAAAAGCCATACAAACTTTGACTGTCTTCTTTGACAATCATTATGGTATGTAAAAACACAGGAGCATTTAACTTCAATGCTTCTGGTTTATTAAATCCAACATAATAACCCACTCCATTTACATCGACAACAACATGGTCAATTCCAAGTGAGTATACTACTCCTTTTATAAATGCAATCATAGTTTCACCTGTACCCTATTATATCACGCTTACTCTAATTCTTCACTTTCATCAAAGACAAAGGTTACATCATCAATAGCAACGATATCGCCATCTTTAGCACCAGCATCACGAAGTGCTTGATCCACACCCCAACGCTTTAATAAGTAACCAAAACGACGAGCAGCATCTTCACTGTCTAAGTTAAACTGACGATATTTATTTAATAGTGCATCACCAGTTAGTTTAAATTGTCCATTACCAAGATTGGATACTTCAAACTTTGGTTTTTCTGGTTGGTATTTGTATGTAAAAGTTGGAGCTTCAGGTTTAATTGCTTCTTTTGCTTTAACTTCTTGTAATACAGTAGCCATTTTATACAATAACGGTTCTAATCCTTGATGAATAGGTGCAATAATTTCAAAGACTTCCACATCAGGATATGTCTTTTTAAAACGCTCTACATTATCTTTTGCTTCATCTAAATCCATTTTATTAGCGACAACAATTTGTGGACGATTACTTAAATCGACAACATAATTTTTTAGTTCTTCATTAATGATGGCATAATCTTCTAAAGGATCACGATGATCTACAGCACCCATATCTAAAACATGCACGAGTACTTTTGTTCGTTCAATGTGTCTTAAAAACTCAATACCTAATCCTTTACCTAACGATGCCCCTTCAATTAACCCAGGTAAGTCCGCCACGACAAAGGAAGGCATATCACCGACAGAAACTACGCCTAAATTTGGAGTAATCGTTGTAAAAGGATACGCAGCAATCTCTGGTTTTGCAGCTGAGATTACACTAAGCAGTGTTGATTTTCCAACAGAAGGAAACCCAATCAAGCCAACATCCGCTAATAATTTTAACTCAACGATGACTTCACGATGTTCTCCTAGTGCACCTTTTTCCGCAAAATCTGGTGCAGGGTTACGAGCTGTTTTAAAACGCGCATTACCTTGACCACCTTTACCACCAGCTGCTAAGATTGCTTGTTGATCAACATCCACTAAATCAACTAGAATCTCGTTGGTTTGTGCATCTTTAAACATCGTTCCTAAAGGAACATACAAAATAGTATCGTTTCCATAAGCACCATGCATTTTTTTATTTTTTCCGTTTTCGCCATTTTCTGCTTTGATCTTTTTTTGATAACGAAGATCCAATAGCGTGGACTTGTTTGTATCCACAGCAACGATAATATCGCCACCTTTGCCACCATCGCCACCATAAGGACCACCAAGTGGTACATACTTTTCTCGACGATAAGAAACAAGACCATCGCCACCTTTACCAGCGACTACTTCAATTTTTACTTTATCAATAAACATAGTTAATCTCCATTTTAAAAAATCCCCTGATTGGGGATTTGTTATGCTTTTGGATACACAGAAACTTTCGTTTTGTCTTTTCCTAAACGTTCAAATTTTACAACACCATCAATTAATGCAAATAAGGTGTCATCTCCTCCACGACCAACATTGGTACCAGGATGAATTTTTGTTCCACGTTGGCGATACAAGATCGAACCAGCATGAGTAAATTGACCATCAGATTTTTTCGCGCCTAGACGTTTTGATTGTGAATCACGGCCGTTTTTTGTAGATCCTGTTCCCTTTTTCGAAGCAAACAGTTGTAAATCTAACATGTATTTCATGGTTTACACCTCCTGTTTTTGTATAGTTATATATTTTGATTGCGCATGTTGCATTGTTTCTAATTGAATTAGCATTGTATCTAAGATGGTTTGAATGGTTGGTTTATATTGCAATACATCAATATGAATATACCCTTCACTCATTTGATCTTCGATATGTTCACTTACTAATACATCAAGCGCATTTAAGGTTCCAATAGCTATAGCACTAACTCCTGCACAAACTAAATCTTCACCTTTGTCTGCAGCATTTGCATGTCCACTAATCGTGACACTGCTTATGCTTAGCCCATCGTATTTGACAATAACGCGTATCATTATGCCTCAATATTTTCGATAGTTAATTTTGTGTATGGTTGACGATGGCCTTGTTTGCGACGAGTAGAAACTTTTTTAGCTTTGTATTTGAAAACGATAATTTTCTTAGCTTTGCCTTGTTTTTCTACTTTCGCTGTAACTTTAATTCCTTTGACATATGGTGTTCCGACACGTGTTGTACGGTTTGAATAAACCAATACTTTATCAAAGATAACTTCATCACCAACGTTGGCTTCTAATTTCTCAACGTAAATGGTATCACCTTTTTCTACACGAATTTGTTTTCCACCAGTTTCAATAACAGCATACATAGTTGTGCACCTCCTTCTTTTTCTACCCAGACTCGCCTGATTAGGTGGCTTGCGCACTTGAACCTTTTTAGAGCGGTTACAGTCATGGGGTACAACTGTGATAGTTTATCATACTTTTATAAAAACATCAATCGTTTATGCTTTATAAAAAGTGTGAAATAAGCAACTTCTAGCTTATTTTATCACACTTGATGTACATATTCTAATTTAAGTCATCGCAAAACAAATAGTTTTTATAAAAACATTCCAATAATAATCGCTACAAGTAACGATAAAATCATATTTGTTACTTTTAGCTTTGTCACATTGAGCATGTTTAAACCTAATGCCATAATAAGTATAGAGCCTGTCGCACTCATAAGAGCAATCGCTTGATTTGTAAGTATTGAACTTAATGATGATGCTAAAAGTGTGAGTGTACCTTGATAAAGCAAAATTGAAAAGGCTGAGAAAAAGACACCAACTCCAAGTGATGCACTTAAAAGAGCTGCCGCAATAAAATCAAGCATCGATTTTGTGTACAGTATTTCAAAGTTTTTATGAAGACCAGCTTCAAAAGATCCTACAATAGCCATTGCACCAATACCAAACAATAACGTTGCGCTAATAAACCCTTTAACGAACCATCCTTGTTCACTTTCATCTTTTGAAAAACGATCTTCTACTTTTTTTGCAAGTTTTTCTAAGCGATCTTCCAAAGCTAAGCTTTCCCCTAATAGTGTTCCTATTGCTAAAGAAACGATCATAAAAATGACATGTTCACTTGCCATTGCGCCACTAATACCAATAACAAGGACAACTAATGAAACTACGGATAATAGCGTCGATGATAAGTGTTGTGGAATTTTCTTTTTAAAAAGCAATCCTAAAATCGAGCCAACCATAATAGCTAGTACATTAATCAAGGTTGCTTGCATAGTCATCCTCCCCAGTTTCTGGTTCAATCGGTAATTCTACAAAAAATATTGTATACTCTTTTTCTTTGCTTACAACGCCAAACTGTACATCATGAGCTAAACAGATGGATTTTACAATGGCTAATCCAAGCCCTGAACCAGTATCGTTTCGAGTAAAGTTTTTGTCAATTTTATAATAACGATCCCAAATGTATGGAACATCACTTTCTTTTATGCCACTACCATGATCTTTTACTTCTATTCGGATAGCATCTTTTTTATGAGTTGCACTAATGTACACTGTTTTATCTTGTCCGACATGACTCAATGCATTATTAATATAATTAAAGAACACTTGTCCCATTTTCACTTCATCACAATACACCATCATCGCTTCATCCACATCACTTTTTATTGTTACATTTAAACTGGATGCTGTTCCTTTAAAGACACTTACAATATTGTCAATCATGGTTTTTAAATGAACCATTGTTGGTTCAATTAAAAGTGCAGGATGATCATATTGGCTTAACTTAAGCATATCGCTTACTAAGACATCAAGATGATTGGCTTCCGATAAGATAATGTCTAAATGCTCATTACGTTTCTTTTCTGATTTGCCTGAAATCTCTTTGATCATTTCCGCATACGCTTTGATCGTTGTTAGAGGTGTTTTAATATCATGAGATACATTGGCAATTAAATCTTTTCTAAGCTCATCCATTTTTGCAATTTCTTGGGTCGCAAAGTTAAGTGTTGTAGCTAGTTCATCAAACTCTTTATAGCCTGGTTGTTCAAACTCGACCTTAACATCACCAGCTGCTAAGCGTTTTGCACTTGCCACCATCGAATGTAGCGGTTTTGATAATCGTGAAGCAATGTATAATGCCACAAAACTACTAAGTACAAACACCGCAAAACTGACATAAATAAACTGATCTTGCAAGATTGAAATTGTGGAATCAAGTGGTTCGATTGGGGCATTGACAAAAACATAATAAGCCGCAAAATCAGCCGTAACTTCTTTTCCATAAAACATCATTTCTCGTTCAGTTGTAAAAGAATCCATGTAAAAGAAAAAGTCCGTTCCACTAACTACTTTAGCTTGTTCAATATACTCATCCATAAACTGAGGGTTGTCTTGGTGATTTGATCGTGCAATATAACAGTTAACACCTAATGTATCGACAAAATACACTTGTTGACCAGCTGCGTTGTACACTGATGCACACACATTATTATCAATAGCCACTTGGATGATGTTATCGGATAATTGATCATTGCGCAGTCCACTTTCAATAACACTAGCAACGATACGAACATCACTTATTTTCGTGTTACGATAAAAAGGTTTTAAAAAGACAACTTGAAAAACCCATAACAATACTAAAATTGCTATGGCAAAAAGCATCATATAGTTCCATGTTTTAAAGCGTATGCCTTTAATGCTCTGTCTCAAATTTATAGCCTGTACCTCTTACTGTTACAATAAAGTGACGATGATCTTTTAAGTTTTTACGTAACATTTTAATGTGGGTATCCACCGTACGATCATCTCCATAATAATTGTAATTCCATACTTTATTTAATAATACATCACGGGAAAGTGCTTGATTTTTATGATCGATTAAAAATACCAACAATTCATATTCTTTAGGTGTTAGATTAATTCGTTCAAAGTCAATCGTCACTGTTTTTGCATCATAATCAACAACCATCTTATCAAATACTTCTTGACGGTTGGATTTAATGTTACGACGATTAAGTACTGTTTTAATCCGTGCCATTAACTCTTTTAAGGAAAATGGTTTTACAATATAATCATCAATGCCCAATTCAAAACCTAATAACTTATCATGTTCTTCAAAACGGGCAGAAAGCATAATTACGGGAATATCTTTGATGGCTTTTATTTGCTTAATCGCACTAAAACCATCCAAGTTAGGCATCATAATATCCAATATAACAAGATCAATATCATGGTTTTTTACAAGTTCGATGGCTTGTAAACCATCATTGGCCGTATACACTTGATAATCATGTGCCATGGCATATTCTTTTATTACTTCACGAATGTTAACTTCATCATCTACGATTAATAAGCGACTCATGGTGTAACCTCCAAATGGGTTAATGGGGTAATGCTTGAAACTATAAAGGTTTGTTTTTGATCGACATGTCCTTTTACTAAAACAATGTCACCTTTGTTGATGGTTTCTTTAACCTTATTATACAAGTTTGGCCATAAAATGCCATCCATCGTATTGCTTTCATCACTTAAGAGTATAAAAGCCATCCATTCCCCTTTTTTTGTTTTAACTGCTTTAATTTTATCTATCATAACACAACTTTGATAAGCTTGTTGACCTTTTATGTTCACTAATAAGGTTAGGGGTGCATTTATTTTTTGTCGTATGGAAATTAAAGGGTGCTCACTTAAGTAAAACCCTAGCACTTCCCTTTCCTTTTCTAATAGGTAACTTGGTTGATCTTTTACATGGATCATTATTGGTTTACTTACTAAGTTTAAATCAATTTGCACATGATCGTTGTTTTCAATTTTAACTAAATTAGCATAATTTAACGCATCATCCAATGTCGCAATCATATCCAATCGTTTTAATTTAAACTGATCACAAGCACCAGCATATATAAGTGACTCAATGTTTTTGCTTGTTACTCTATACATGCTTAAGCGTGCCACAAAATCAAAGAAATCCACAAATGGTCCATTTTTATGACGTTCATTGACTAAGGAGGTCACAACACTACTACCAATACCTTTAATGATACTTAAAGGTAGTAAGATACCATTGTTGTGTAATCGATATTTTAATCCGCTTGTCTCTATGGATAGTGAATGAACTGTAATATTTTTACGCTTTGCTTCCATTAAATATTCAATTGTTTTTGTTTCTGATTGCAACACTCCATTTAATAGCGCACAATAAAAAGATAGTGGATAGTTGGCTTTTAAATAAGCCATTTGATAAGAAATAAGTGCATACGCAACTGCATGAGATTTATTAAAGCCATAATTAGCAAATTTATTAATCATATCAAACAACACTTCAGCTTCTTGTGTATCAATTTTGTTTTGCTTAGCACCTTCAATAAAATCACGTTTTAAACTTGTTAGTTGCGCTTGATTTTTTTTGCTAATGGCTTTTCTTAGTATGTCTGCTTTTGCTAAGGAGAAATTTGCAATGCTTTTTACTGCTTGTAATATTTGCTCTTGATAAATAAGTATGCCATAGGTATCTTTTACAATTGGCAATAACAGTGGATGAACATCAAAGGACTGATGGTTGTTATGTTTAGCTTGTAAATACAGTGGAATGTTTTCCATAGGTCCAGGACGATAAAGGGCAATGGTGGCGACAATATCATCAAAACTATCGCATTTCATTTGCACTAGTAATCGTTTCATTCCTTCTGATTCTAATTGAAAGATACCAACTGTATCACCTTGTTGAATTAGAGAGAATGTTTTTTTATCATCAAGTGGTAGTTTTAACACATCAATCTCATCATCAATCGTTGATACAACTTCATCAATGATGGATAAGTTTCTTAGTCCTAAAAAATCCATTTTAATAAGCCCTAAATTCTCCAAGTACTCCATGGAATATTGTGTTGATAAAATTGATTCTTCCACTTGAATAAGAGGCACTACTTGATCAAGAGGTACACTTGATAAGACAACACCTGCAGCATGAGTAGATACATGCCTTGGGAAGTTTTCAATGGCTTGTGCCATACTAAATACTTCTTGCAATGTTTTGTTTTCACTAATTAACTTTCTAAAAGCACTGGATTGCTCAAATGCTTGAGCAAGTGTAATGTTAAGGCTAGTAGGAATTGTTTTAATTAATCGATCCATTGTTTTTACATTGACATCAAAAACTTTACCCACATCACGTAAGCTCATTTTTGCTTTCAATGTTCCAAATGTAACAATGTGAGCGACATGGTTTTTACCATATTTATTAACAACATAATCAATAATTTCATCTCGACGTTGATCAGAAAAATCAATATCAATATCAGGCATAGAAAGACGATCAACATTTAAAAATCGCTCAAACAACAATCCATACACCATAGGATCAACATGAGTAATACCTAAGCAATACGCCACCATAGACCCAGCTGCAGAACCACGTCCTGGACCAACAGCGATGTTTTGGTTTTTTGCAAAGCGAATAATATCAAAAACAATGAGAAAATAATTTTCATATGCCATGTTGCAAATAACATCCAACTCAAATTCTAAACGTTTTTGATGATTCTCTTTATGTGAAACATGTTGATATCGTTTATTAAACCCTACTTGTGCTAATTGTTTTAGGTAAGTTTTATTGTCGGTTTGTTGATTGTTTTTGTATGTTGGTAATGTTGTTAAATCTTTTAGTGAATATTCACTAACTTGATTTGCAATTTCATCGGTCATTGTTACATCATCATGATCATACAGTTCACTCATTTGTTGCGCACTTATCATATGACGATGATTTTGTTGAATTAATGAAGGATCTGCGACACTTTTTTGCTTTTTAATCGCTTGTAGCGTCAACAAAACTTGCGCATCTTCTTCTTTATCATACAGTACCTTTGAAAGTGCAACTGTTTTAATATCATTGTTTTTAAGTATTTCTTTTAAGAAACTATTTTTTTCTTTCCAATACGATGCTTCATTAAGGGATAAACCAACCACAAAGCTATCAAGATACTCATTAAGCATAGCGATAATCTTTTCAATTTCGTGTTTATCATAGTCAATCATTGCTTGTTCAAAAAGTCCACCTTCACTTAAAAGTATGATCGTAGTATCTTGCTGGTGATCAACAACATCTTCTATGTTTAATGTAAACTCATCGCTATTGATTTTGCTAGTTAAGGCACATAAGTTTTTATACCCTACTAAAGTATGGGCAAGCATAACAAAAGGAAGGTTATGATCTTTAATTTGACACTCTAATGTAACTCCAATAATCGGCTTTATGTGATGCTTTTTGCACGCTACAATAAAGGGCATCACACCAAACATTGATTTATCATCGGTTAAGGCAATGGAAGTAAATCCTTTTTCTTTTGCACATACGACGAGCTTTTCAACTGGTAACACCGACGACAATAAGGAATACACACTGTGAGTCATTAAATGAACGGCCATAATACCTTCCTTTGTATGTTTATGGGTTGTAATTAACACCTAAATGATCAAAGCCTATTGCTTCTACTATCATTTGGTCACTTTCATAATACGTAATTTCTACTTGATCATCAATAGTCGCAAAGATAGCTTCAATGTGATCTTTTACAACAACTTTAAATAGTCTTGGATCTTCATTAAGGGTAATGTATAGCACCGTATCCCCTTCTGAGATAACACTGTATACTCCTGCAACAGTTCCAACAACTTGATCCATTAGCGAAGGTTCATCAATAATGACATCAAACTCACTTAAACGATTGCTATAGTCAGTTAAAGCTAGTTGAATGTTTTCTCCAACACCAACCGCATCATAATTGCTAACGGCCACAAAAGAGTACATTTTAACCAAGCCTTCTTGATCTTTTAAAGAGATAAAATACGTTGGAACATTGCCAACATTAAGTAGCACTGGAAAGGTTGCTTGATAGTTTAAATGTTGTACTTGTCCTTGTGCAGAACTCATTGCTGAGTATTCATCTGCTCCACCTACTTCATAAAAGACAGCTTCTTTTGTTCGTAAGTTAATTAAAGCAAACCCTACAATCGAACGATCAGCACCAACAGAAGTCATTCCTGAATAAACATAGACTTGACCATCAATGGATACATAGTTGTACCCTTCTGTTGTTTGAAGCATGTCTTTTTGACTAAACAACGTATTGAAGAACCCATTGACATAATAACCCCAATTGTCGATTTGACTCCATGCAATACTCGATGGTTGAATACGATCTACCCATTGTGGTACATCTTCAAGATCGTAGTAATCACTTTCACCACTACTTGGATTCATGATGATTACTCCTTTTGCGGAAGGACCACCAAACCAACCAATCTCAGGTTCGACAACAGAAACGACCCAATATGGATTAAAATCATCGTCGACTTCTAATGAATATCCACCAATAATAGCAGTACGATGATTAAAACGAATTTTTCGCATTAAGTTTTCATTAAAGTACGCATTTGGTGTGTAACGCATACCATTAGGATAACTAATGAGTGACACATCATTTGGGTTAGTGACATTGACTGAAACAAATTGTTTAATCCCTTCAGAGCGATTGTTAAACCATTTAATAATGTCTCGATAATCTAGAGCAGATAAACGATACATTGAATCATCTATACTAATAAGTGAATAATCGTTGTGGACAAAAAACTGAGATCCAATGCCAGCTACCGTACCAATTTGTTTTTCACCAAGTTGAATGGCAGTTTGCTTATCGACTACGGGAACTCGATTTAAGTCCACTGTTTGAAAATCATTGGAAAAAGAACGTAATTCTCGTATTACAATTTGATCACGAAAACGAGCAGCATTTAAAAACTCAGAAGATAGTAAACTTAAAACAAACGTAACTATAACAAGCAATATACTGATACCATACGCGTTTTTTGCAATTTTGTTTGTAGAAAAAGTTAACGCTTGATCTAGTGTTGCCCAAAAAGCAATCGTGATGGCAATTAAAATAATAAAACCAGGACTGCGTAAGTTATAAACAGGCAATACGATATAATCCACAATACCATACACGATTAAGGTAATAATCAAAGCATACACATGACCAATTTTTCGTTTTTTCTTAGTCACTACAGTTGGTTTTTTTTGATTGAACAATTGTTCGAAAATCTTTTGTAAATCAATATTCATGTTGATCCTCCTTAATGGCTTGATCAATTTTATCAAGTATTTCATACACTTGTTGCTTACTCACATGTTTAACTGCACACGCAAGTGGATGTCCACCACCATTGTATTGCGCGGCGATGTGATTGATTGGTGTGTTTTTTGATCGTAAGCTTCCATTGTAAGCATAATGTCCGTTTACTTTTATTTGAATAAATATCGCCCACACTTCAACTTCAAAAATATTCGCTAATGCATACACATATTCTTTGGCTAAGTTTGGATGTATCTGAAACTTTTCAAGGTCTTCCACATCAATAAAGGCAACCAATAAGTTTTCATGCACTAGTTTTGCTTTGTTGCGGACAAAGGAAATAAAGGAGAAGTCTTTGTAACTAATGTGGTATAGCTTTTGATGTAGTTGATTAATATCGACGCTGCTTTCCATTAGCTGTGAAGCAATTCTTAATGTTTTTGCGGTTGTACTTTTAATCGAAAACATAATAGTATCACTTAACATACCTGCCAATAAATACGTTGCGACATCTTTATCCAATGGTTGCTTTTGTGCATACAACAACATTTCTCCTACCATTTCACAAGTAGAAGAACTAGTAGTATCCACCCATTTAATATCCCCATAATCATCCACCAATGGATGATGATCGATTTTTATAATCTTTTTAGCCAATGCAAATCGTTGATCATCAATTCGTTCTTGATTAGCACTATCAAGTACGATGGCTAAAGAATCTTCAATCACCTCTTCACTTGTAGGTATCGGCTCTGGATACTCAATCCCTTTTACAATACTATGAAAACCACAAGCAATGACTTGCTTGTTTGGATAAACGCTTTTAATGTACGTTGCTAATCCAAACTGTGATCCTAAAGCATCATGATCAGGGTTGATGTGTCTAAAAATGGTGATTGTTTTTGCTTGATGAATTTCCTCTAAAATCGCTTGTATATTATTAGTCATTAATTAGTTTTAATGTATCTTGAGCAATAACTAGCTCTTCATTGGTTGGAACTAACCACACTTGAACTTTGGAGTTTGGCTTAGAAAGCAAGGTTTCCTTACCACGAGTTTTAAGATTTAACTCAATATCAAGCTCAACGTGCAATGCTTTGGCAATTTTCGCCACAACATCATAGCGTACACCATAGTCATTTTCACCAACACCACCAGTAAAGACAATTGCATCAACGCCACCCATTTGGACAAAATAACTACCAATGGTTTGGGCAATACGATTGGCATAAATATCACGTGTTAAACGAGCACTTGGATCGCCTTCATCAATTGCTTTTTCAATATCACGAGCATCACTAGATAATTCACTAACACCTAACATACCTGATTTTTTATTTAAGATATTAATAACATCCTGCGCACTTTGACCTGTTTTATCCATAATAAACGTTAAAATTGCTGGATCAATATCACCCGAACGTGTTCCCATCATAATACCTGCAAGTGGTGTAAACCCCATTGAAGTATTCACGGATTTACCTTGACTAACAGCCGCAATGGAAGCTCCATTACCTAAATGACAAGTAATGATGTTTAACGTTTTTATTGAAGCTCCCATAAGCTCTGCAACACGGTGCGCAACATAAAAGTGAGACGTTCCATGAAAGCCATAACGACGTACTTTATACTTTGTATAGTATTCCTTTGGAATTGGGTACAAATACACATCCGGTTCCATGCTTTGATGAAATGCTGTGTCAAATACTGCAACATGGGTTGCATGTGGTAGTTGCTTTTTAAAAGCACGATAACCAACAAGGTTAGCAGGATTGTGTAGTGGTGCTAAATCTGATAACTCTTCAATAGCATCTTCTACATCCTGATCAATAATGACGGAGTTTGAATACTTCTCACCACCATGAACCACACGATGACCAACACCAACGATTTCTTGTAAAGATGCGACGATGTTTCGTTTAACTAGTTCATCCAACAACATTTCAACCGCAACTTTATGATCATTGAAGTCTTGATGAATTGTTTCTTTCTTACCATCCACTTTAATGGAAAAAATACCATCATCAATTCCTATTCTCTCAAATATACCATTACATAATACCGTTTGCTCAGGCATTTCAAACAATTGAAATTTAAGTGAAGAACTACCTGCATTTACAGAAATAATTTTACTCATATTTTTCCTCCTATAGTTTATCTAGTTTTTCAATAAGTTCATCGATTTCTTCGATATTTTTACTTTTAAGCTCAACAAGTAACCTTTGAAGTTGTTGATACATTTCTAAAGCACCTACTTGTCTTTCAACCTCTTCTAAACGTTTGCTTGCCCTTGTAATTGTATCATACACAGCATTGTGTGATATGTTTAACTCATCGGCAATTTCACGCAACGATAAATCTTGTTGATAATAATAATGCATGATATCTCGTTGCTTTTTTGTTAATAAGTTTTCATACCAATCCAACAAATCATTCATACGAGCTGTTTTGATTATCATACAACACTCCTTCAAACATGCTATACAAATACGCTTCTTTATCAAAGATGACAAGATCATCCATCTTTTCACCCAATCCAACAAAGATAACACCAATATCTGTTTCATGTTTTACACTCAATATGACACCACCTTTAGCTGAACCATCTAGTTTCGTTAATATAATGCCACCTACTTCACATACTTCCATAAATACTTTCGCCTGATTTAATCCGTTTTGACCTGTTGTTGCATCAAGTACTAACCATATCGCATGTGGTGCACCAGCAATCTCACGATCTAACACACGAAACATTTTATTTAACTCGTTCATTAAATTTGTTTTATTTTGCAATCTTCCTGCAGTATCACACAAAAGGATATCTAAGTTTTGTTCTTTTGCGATGCGAGATGCATCCACAAGCACTGCGCTTGGGTCCATTTGATTTTTTGCAGGACCAATAAAAGTGACACCAATTTTCTCAGCCCATATTTCAAGTTGCTTAATGGCTCCTGCTCGAAAAGTATCCGCAGCCACAACCCCAACCTTTAAGCCTTCTTTTTTATATTTGTTGGCTAATTTAGCAATGGTTGTGGTCTTACCACTTCCATTTACACCAACAATTAAGATGACAGTTGGACCTGTTGCACTCATCATTACATCAAGTGGAAAATCGCCATAAAACTGAGAAATCACTTCCATAAACAACGATTTTAACGATTCATCCACATGTTTATAGTGACCTTTAATTTGTGTTTTAAGTTCATCCACAATTGCATTTGCAGTATGCAAAGATACATCACTTTGAATAAGGGCAACCATCACATCTTCAAACCAATCTTCATCAATAATTCGACTATCTAAAAACAAACCATCAAACACTTCATCGGTTTTCTTTTTAAAAGCATTAAGTCCAGAAATGTAAGCATCTTTGTCTTTCTTTTTAAAGAAAGATTGCTTTAATTGATCAAGAAAGGCCATCTTTATTTTCCTCGCTATCATCACTCATTTTCATCGCATCGACAAGTTGTACTCGAATCATTTCACTAACACCATCTTCTGGCATCGTAACACCATACAAAACATCACATAAGCTCATCGTTCCAGGACGATGGGTTATAACAACAAACTGCGTCAAATCAGCAAAATTGTTTAAGTATTTAGCAAACCGTTCTACATTTCCTTGGTCTAAAGAAGCTTCAACTTCATCAAACACACAAAGTGGAACATGCCTTACTTTTAAGATTGCAAACAACACTGAAATTGCAATTAAGCTTTTTTCACCACCAGAGAACAAATTAATGCTCTTAATTGTTTTTCCGGGAGGAAATACTTCAATATCAACACCACTATTTAATAAATCATCGGGCATGTCTAAGATTAGTTTAGCACGACCTCCACCAAATAAAGCAGAAAAGATCGTTGGTAATTCTTCATTGATTTTTTCAATCATGTCTTTAAAGCGAACAATCATCTCTTGATCCATTTCATCGATGATTACTAACAACTCATCTTTTGCTTGAGTTAGTTGTTCTAATTGTGTCACTAAAAATTCATATCGCGAGTTTACTTCTTCATACTCAGTCGGGGCATCCATGTTAATGTTACCCATGTTGTTTATTTCTTGGCGTAAACTCATTACTTCTTGTTGTGCTTCTTCTATGTTTTCTAAAGTATCTAAGGTTCGTGCATATTCAATGGTCATTTGATAATCGCTATTTAGACGTTCTACATAATGCGCATAATTGGTTTTCATTTTTGACAACTCTAACTCAATCGCACGTTCTTTTGATAGCACATCGTTGTACTCTTTACGGAGTTGATGCAGTTGTTTTTCTTTACGATCAACTTCAAAAAGCAAGTCTACTTTTGATTCACGTTTACTATTAATGTCACTTGTTATTTGATCTCGTTTATAATACACATCATTTAGTGCTTTAATTAATGATTCTTCAAAGTTCTCACTTGAATTTACAAATGATGGAGAAAGATTTTCTAACTCCCCTTTTAATCGTTCATATTTTGATCGCTTAGCATCCAAAACTGGTTCAAGTTGCGCTAAGGAAATACGTCGTTGCAACAAAGTTTCATGAAGCGTTGCTTTTTGTTGTGCTAACTCTTCTAATTGAGCTTGTTGAAGCTGTTGTTTTTCTTTTAAACTTGCAACTTTCTCATCCATGCTTGCTAATTCTGCTTTAGCACCAATTAGTGAAGAATGTTCTTTTACTTTTCCTCCACTCATTGTTCCACCTTTATGAATAACATCACCATCTGTCGTTACAATTTTATAGTTGTAGTTTAGTAGTGTTGCTAGTTTGTTTCCTTTTGCTAAATCATCAACCACAATCACATTATCCAAAAAGGCTCTTGATAAAGGGTCATCCGTTAATGATTCTGTAACAAAATGACTTGCCACACCTAAATATCCTTCACTGTTTTCACAAACAACAATTGCTTCATTGGACAAATAGCGATCTTTTAACACTGTTAAAGGAATAAAGGTTGCACGTCCACTTTGATTTTGCTTTAAAAATGAAATGGCATTGCGTGCTGCTTTTTCATTGTCACACACAATATGAGATGCAGCAGCACCAAGGGCTGCATCAAGGGCTAATTCATAGCCTGATTCAACTTCTAAACATCCGACAACACTATCGATAACCCCATATAAACTAGCTTTAGCGGATAAAACCGCGTTTGTGCCCGCCTGAGATAAAAATGGTCGCTCTACCATGTTTTGCAACACTTCTTTTCTAGAGCTTGTTTTTGATAGTTGATTGTTAATTAAATCAAGGTTTGTTTGTTCATTAAGTACCAGTTTATTAATTTCAATCAGTTGGTTGTTGATGGATGCTATGTCTTGTTTTAGAGTGTCTCTACGCGCTAGACGATCATCGTATTCTAGTTTAGCTTCTGAAAGTAGTGTTGATAGTTGTTCACTTTTTTGCTCAACATTTCCTACTTCTAGTTCATATTTACGACGCTCATCCAACTCTATTTTTCGTGTTTCTAATGTTTGAATTTCACTCACTACATTCATTAGTTCTTCTTGTAAAACAGCGATATCTTTGTCTTGTTTGTTTGCTTTTTCTTTATGCTGCATCATGGATGTTTCATTAACATGCATCGCTGTTGCTTTTAAAGAACTTTGTGTTTGCAAATCAAACAAATCGTTTTCCATTTGATCAATTTCTTTTGTTAACTTATCAATTAAAGACACCAAAACAGCAATTTCAATTTTTTGTAAACGCTCTTTTTTCTCTTGGTATCGTTTCGCTTTTTTAGCTGCTCGCTTTAAAGGATTAACTTGCTTTTCCAGCTCATAAACAATGTCATTAACACGATCAATGTTTTCTTGAGTACGATATAGTTTTGAAACAGACTCATTTTTACGCTTTTTATACTTAGAAACACCAGCAGCTTCTTCAAAGATAAGTCTTCTCTCATTTGGCTTAGCTTCTGCAAAATTGCTTACATTTCCTTGTGAAATCATGCTTAAGGAATCTTTACCAATACCACTATCTGATATCAAATCCACAATATCTTTTAAACGCACTGGATTATTGTTAATAAAATATTCGCCCCCAGAAGCATTACGATGCAACTTACGTGTGATCGATACTTCTTCATAAGCAATATCCATAATGTGTGAACTATTATCAAAAACAAGTGTTACTTGCGCTAAGTTCACCATTTTTCGTTTGCTTGAACCATTAAAAATTACATCACTCATGGATGCACTTCGCAATGACTTTACCGATTGTTCCCCTAGTACCCATCGAATGGCTTCTGCAATATTGCTTTTACCACATCCATTCGGTCCTACAATCCCAGTAATGTTGTTGTTAAAATTTATAACGGTTTTATCCGCAAAGGATTTAAATCCTGACATTTCTATTCTTTTTAGAAACATGCAAAACCCCCGTTCTACAAGATAACATTATACCGTATATCCACTCAAAAATAAATGAAAACATACGATAATCGCAATACTTTAAAAGTGTCTACAACAAAAAAAAGAAAGCGTTTCGCCCTCTTTAGTTTTTCGTGTAAATATTATGTGATGGAAATGGAATGTCAATTCCAGCTTCATCAAATCTTCGCTTACAACTTTCTCGTAAATCGTTAATCATTGCCCAACCACTTGAAAAGTCTTCTGACCATAAGTTAGCTCGTAAATCAACAGAGAAATCGCCTAAATTAAGCAAAATAACTTTCGCTTTAGGGACGTTATTGGCAATGTCTTCTTGTGATCGCATATCGAGTACGGCTGGATGTTTTTCGATTTCTTCAAGCATAATTTTGCGAGCCAAATCAAGATCACTTGAATAGCTAATCGACATAAGCAAATGATTTACTGCCCGTTTATCCACTGAATCTTTGTTTTCAATAATTGCGGTGTTCATGATGCTATTTGGAATAATAACTACTTGATTTGTAAATGTAGTGATCACAGTATGTCGCAAATTAATATCATTTACCGTTCCAAAAACACCTTGAGCACGTAATTCAATCAAATCACCTACCGAATAAGGTCTGAAAAATGAAATGAAAAACCCAGCTATAATGTTTGAAAATGCTTCTTGTGCTGCAAAACCAACAACCAATACTGCAACACCAGAACCAGCTAATAGTGAAACAGAAATATTTCTAAGTGGAATAACTTGAGTTATAATACCAAAGATTGCAAAGGCATAAATAACTGCAAAAATCATTCGACCTGCAAAGCGTGCTCCTGTTTCATCGATTTTGTTTTTTATTACCATTTGACGAATAACTTTACGAATAAATATTCTTAAAATCTCTACAACAACCAAAACAATGGCTAGTGTGATTAAAAATCCTACCAAACCTGCTTGAAAATATTGATTGGTTGCATCTACAATGTTTTGCCACATATTTTCTTACCACCTCGAGTTTTATTGTAACAAGTAAGCTGTGTCGTTTCAAATCATTCGATACCATTGATACTATTAAAAGATGCAGAAGTATTGTTCAAGTTATAGTTTAATGCGATTGTGCAAGACTTTGCCTAATATCATAATTTCTTTTGTGTTTATTTGCGATAATTCGTATTCCATCGGTGTGTAATTATCATTTTCAGGTTTTAAAATAAGTTTGTCGTTTTTAATAAACACACGTTTGACAGTAGCTTCTTGATCAACTAATACAATTGCGATATCGCCATTATCCACCATCGCTTGACGACGCACAAAAAGTTCATCTCCAGGATGAATACGAGCGTTAATCATTGAATCACCAATAACTTTCAAATAGAAATATTCTTGTCCATCATCAGCCATCATTACTTCATGTTCCCCCATGTACTCTTGAATAGCTTCAAGTGGTGATCCACCAACAACAGTCCCTACTATTGGAATCTTACGTTTTTTGATGGGATCATTAAAAAAATCATTGACTGAACAATCATACAACACGGCTAGTTGTTCAAGCACCTTTATTGGTGGTAAAGCATCGTTGCTTTCCCATTTTTGAATGGTCGTAAATGATTTATACCCTAAGTGATGTGCTAAATCTTCTTGGCTATAACCATGTTTTTTACGAAGCGCTTTAAGTCGTTTTCCAAGTGTCATCTTTACCTCTCCATGTTCAGTATACAAAAAACTTGAATTAAATTCAAGTTATCTCTTGATGCTTGAATTAAATTCAAGTAGAATGAAGGTGGAGGTAGATTATGAAACGCGTTATCTTTCATTGTGATATTAATCATTTTTATGCCGGTGTCGAAGAACTCTTTCATCCTGAGATGCGCCATGTTCCAATGGCAGTTGGTGGTGATAAAGAGCGTCGTCACGGCATTATTTTAGCTAAAAACCCCCTAGCAAAGCGCTATGGTGTTAAAACGGGAGAACCGTTATGGCAAGCAAAAGAAAAGTGTCCTGACTTGCACATTTTGCCTGCTCGATTTTCATTATACTTACGTTTTTCGCAATATATTTTCAAAATATATGAACGATACAGCGATAAAATAGAACCTTTTGGCATTGATGAGGCTTGGGTGGATGTAAGTGAATCAATGCTTTTATACAACGATCCAATGACATTAGCACAAAGAATTGCACAAGATATTTATCGTGAATATGGTCTTAGTGTTTCCATTGGTATTAGCTTTAACAAAATCTTTGCCAAGCTTGGATCGGATTATAAAAAACCAAGGGGGATTACCTTAATTGAACCTGATTCTGTCGCTAGTATTGTTTATCCGTTGCCTGTCAGTGATTTAATTTATGTTGGACGAGCCACCACTAAAAAATTAGCACGCTATGGTATTTACACCATTGGTGATTTAGCTAAAAGTGATCCTTTACTGCTAAAACGCCATTTAGGAAAAATTGGGACGATGCTGTGGCATTTTGCCAATGGTGAAGATTATAGTCCTGTCGTTCCTTCTACTGCACAATCACTCATTAAATCGGTTGGTAATAGCATTACCACCAAAATAGACATGAAAAACCTTGATGATATTACTATTGTCGCTACAGTATTGTCTGAAAGTGTTGCCTCACGATTAAAAGCGTATGGATTTTTATGTCGTTGTGTAAGTGTCTCTATACGTGATGAACATTTATCAAGTATTACCCGACAAAAAGTGCTTTCTACTACAACCAACATAAGCAAAGAAATACTTAGTGCAGCCATGGAGTTATTTAGACAAAACATTAATGAAGGCACAATCATTCGTAGTATTGGTATTAAAGCAGAACATTTAGTAAGTGATGTAACCCCAACGCAAACCAATCTTTTTATCCCCTTTACACATCAAATAAAAGAGCATAAAGTAGATTGTGTCATGGATGATATTCGCAAGCGCTTTGGGTTTAATGCCGTTGCTCGTGCTTCACTTGCCTTAAACAAAACATTGAGTGATTTCAACCCTAAAAATGATCATGTTATCTTTCCAGTAAGTTTTCTTAAATAATGAAAAAAACATACGTTAGTGTTGTTGCGTTGTATGATCAAGATGGCACCATCACTCCAATAAAAATTGTATGGAAAGATAACATCATGTACAGCATTGATAAAATCACTCAAAAAACAGTAGCGGCTTCTTTAAAATCTGGGGGCTATGGCATGCGCTACACATGCATGATTCATGGACATATGAGATACTTATACTTAGAAGAAACACGATGGTTTATTGAAAGAAAAGAGGACTAGACAATGTGTGGACGATATTTTATAGACATAAAAGACACAAACATTAAAATATGGTTAAACGAAAACAACAACGATGTAAAAGCAAACGAAGTGTTTCCAACCAACAAGGGATTAGTACTTACCTATGATGAAAAAATAATAGCAAAAGCAATCCCTTGGGGATTTAAAAAATGGGACAATAAAGGGCATGTTATTAATGCTCGATCAGAAACAATTGCAACAAACCGCTTTTTTAAACATGCATTCAAGCAAAAAAAAGCCATTGTCTTAGCAAGTGGCTTTTATGAATGGAATGATGCGAAAGTTAAACATATCATAACACCAAAAGATACAAGTGTCTTTTATATGGCGGCATTAATTCAAGAAGAAGATCAAGGCTTTGCCATAATAACACAACAAGCTACACATCCTGTAGCTACTATTCATGATCGTCAACCGATCATGATTAGCGATGATCAACTAATTCCCTATTTAACACATCAACTAGACGAACAACTTGAACATTACGCTTCTAAGAGCATGGATATGCATAGTGTCGTCCATCAAACAGCGTTGTTTTAGCGAACAATCTTTAAAGAAACACGTCCCCTTTGTTTTTCAACATCGAGTATTTCCACATTGACTTTTTGATTGATACTAAAATGATCCATAGGATGGGCATGGTATGCAATATTACATTTAGAACGATGGACAAAACCATCGTTTTTTAGTCCAATATCCACAAACAATCCAAAATCCACAATATTAGATACAGAGCCTTGCAATATCATCCCACTTTTTAAATCATCCATATCCAACACATCGCTTTTTAATAGTACACCATCAAACTGTTGGCGATAGTCACGATTAGGACTTAGTAGTTCTTCAATAATGTCACTTAGTGTATACGCATCGACCGCTAATGTTTTTGATAATTGATCAATGTTAATATTTCGTAGTTTTTCTACTTGTTTTTCATCTTGAACATCATCAATTGACAAATGCTCACATAATCGCATAATAACATCATAACTTTCAGGGTGAATTCCCGTTTGATCAAGCCATGTATCACCATCAAGGATACGTAAAAATCCAGCGGCTTGTTCAAACATTTTTTCACCAAAACCTTTTATTTCTAATAATTGTTTGCGATTAGAAATCACACCTTTTTTATTTCGAGTATCAATGATATTTTTAATTGCTGTCTTATTTAAACCCGATACATGAGAAAGTAATGCATCACTTGCAGTGTTAACATTAACCCCCACTCGATTGACTACTTTATCGACCACAAAATCAATTTTTTCTTTTAATGAAGCATTAGGTAAATCATGTTGGTATTGACCAACGCCAATGGATTGAGGATCAATTTTAATCAGTTCCGATAAAGGATCTTGCAAACGACGTCCTATAGAAATAGCCGAGCGAAGTGAAACATCGAGTTTAGGAAACTCTTTTTTTGCGATGGTAGAAGCTGAGTAGACTGATGCTCCTGCTTCAGAAATAATAGCATAAGTAATGTTATCATTTCTTTCTTTTAAAACCTCGCTAACAAGCTTTTCACTTTCTCGTGAAGCTGTACCATTACCGATCGCTACAATATCGACATTATGTTTTGTTAGTAGCGAATTTAAGGTAGCTATAGCTGCTTCTACTTGATGTTGAGGTTCAAAAGGATAAATGGTATCAATGGCAAGCACTGCGCCAATTTCATTAATAACGGCTAACTTACAACCTGTTCGAAAAGCAGGATCTAAAGCAAGCACTACTTTGTCTTTTATTGGTGGAACACTTAATAATGATTCAACATTAAAAGCAAACAAATCAATGGAATGAACATGGGCTGATTCTGTAAGTTCACTACGAATTTGACGAACAATCGTTGGATATGTGTTCTTTTTGACAACTTTATCAAAGTCCTCTTTAATTAGATTTGCGATGTTTTTATTAGGGTGTAAAAAAGCGTCGTGTCGTTGAAACTCTAAAAACTCGTTAATATCATAATTGACACTAATTGTTAGTATCTTTTGTTTTTCACCACGGTTTAAAGCTAGGATATGATGATGCTGAAGCTTAGAAAATGCTAGTGTAAAATCATAATACATTTTATACACTTGTTTTTCATCTTGAGCATTTTTCTTAAGTTTGCTTGTTAATTGGCCATACTTAAAGACAAATGTTTTAAGTTGTCTACGAAATGCAGGTTCATTACTCAAGTTTTCACTTATAATATCACATGCTCCTTCAATGGCTTGTTCAACTGTTTGTACTTCTTCACTGAGAAACTCTTTTGCTTTATCATGTAAAGGTATACTATTGTCTTTACTAAGCATCCACTTTGCAAAAGGTTCTAACCCCTTAGCAATCGCTATTGAGGCCTTTGTATGCTTTTTTTGTTTGAATGGCTTGTATATTTCTTCTACTTCACTTAATCTCTCACAGCTTTGTATTAAGCTGACAAGCTCATCTGTAAGCAAGCCTTGTTCATCAATCAATCGTACTACATCTTCTTTGCGTTGCTTTAAGTTAATGCCATACTCATATTGTTTTGCAATCGAAAATATTTGTTCTTCATCAAGGCCTAAGGTTGCTTCTTTTCGATAACGTGCAATAAAAGGCACTGTGTTGTTTTGTTCTAACAGTGCCAAAGTATTTTCAATTTGTTTTATAGAAATGTTTAAATCGGATGATAATTGTTCAATAATGTCCATTCTTTACTCCTTGTTATCTTTACTTGTTTCACTTATTGGATCAACGGGTTTATCGTTGTCTTGGTTGTCTGTTGTATCTTTTGATAGTGCATCTTCTTGCTTGTCTAGATTTTCAAGTGTTGATGTGGATTCAAAAGATGAACTCAAACGTTGTTTTTTGATCTCTTGTTTACTTAATTGGTTTTCATTTTGTCGCTTCATGATTCGCTTTGTAAGCTTTTTTACTTTCAATAACAACAATAAGTTAGCAAGTAAGCTTAATGATAATGCAATCAAAACCCCCATTATCATCGCAAGATTTGCATCAAATGGCAAGTTAAAGTTAGCAAAGAACCCTTGTTTGATGATTGCAGGAGTAACTACGTAAATAGAAGCATGTTCCATTGTAAAGACAACATGATTATCTTCAATATTAATGTCTTGATGTTTTAAATCGAGTCTATTTCTTTCTTCATTAAAGTGATAGATTTGTAGAACTTCATCCGCATTAAAAGTGTCGTTTGTATTTAATACAAAGGTAACCGGTTTTTCAAAAGGACCACTATGATCAAAGTTGATAACGATGGCATTGGCATAATTTAATAAACTATTAATTGATTCAGGGATAGCCGATAAAATACTAAATCCATGATCAAAGGTATTTACAACATCAAGGTCTTCTGATTTTATTAACCAATACCCAAGGGAATTGCTTTCACTATCCAAGATATGAAAAGCAACGGATTTGTTTGTGGCTTTTAGTTGATTTAAAAGTGTTTGATCAAAACGACGACCTCGTGAAGTAATCACATTTAACACATCCGCATCTACTTCATCAAGTCTTTCAACTAGTTGTTCTAGTTCAAGTGGTGGTAGATTCAATGCTCTAAATACAGTTAGAACATATTGTTTTTCTCTTTCATCTTCAGCAATAACTGTAAACTCAAAACGATTTTCGCCAAGTTGTAGTAAATATTCATCCACGGTTACTAGTGTTGCTTTTTCATCTTCAATTTCAGCAGTAATAAATAATTCCTTAACAGGATGTTCGACATTTAAAAAGTATTCTAATGTCTCAGGATCAAAATCTATTTCATATCCTTCAACTTCTAAGGTTGCTAGATTGTTGTTTGTGTTTAAAGAACCAGCATATCCATCTTCATCACGACGTACCACATTAATCGTATACACTCGCTGTTGGTTGTTCTCAGCAACAACCACAAACTCAAAAATATTCGAATATATTTCTAAAGCTCTTGTTATGGTTGCATTACGAATAGATGCGGTATCATCTTCTTTTTCAACAGTAATGGTCATCTCCTCTACTTCATGATCAACAATAACCGTATAGTTGTTTCTGTTTTTATCAAATTGTAGTGTTCCTGAAGATAATGTTATGGATTCTAAAAAGTTATTTGTTGAGCGAGGGTCGTTTCTTGAAATATTAATAGTATAGGTTTTTCTTGCACCATTTTCAGCAGTAACTACTACATTCACAGTATTTCTACCATATGCCAAGTTAACAGTTCCAATCCCTGTAACTGTTGCTTTTGAATCCGCCACACTAGCACCAACATTAATACTTGCACTATCGGTTGCAGCTAGGTTATATGTCGTTGTGTTGGCATTAAAACTAGGCACTGATGTTCCATTAACAGTAAGTGCAGAAAGGTTGTTGTTGGTGGATTTTGGAGCTACATAAGCAACTGATTTCGAGCTATTTGAACCATTAATTCTAGTTGTTGCTGTTGGGTCAGAACCAACCACATTTGTTAATGACAAACTTGTAGTTGTTCCAACAGTAAAACTAGAGGATGGACGATATGTCACTCTTAAAAAGGCTGTATTACCACTAACTGGAGAACTAAATACCATGTTAAAAGCTCCAGTACCGCTATTTAGTGATCCTGTACCATTCACTAGCAACTCATGACTAACATACGTTAAACGTGCATCCCAGTTAACGGATGCTTGTATTCCACCTAATGCAGTGGATGAGTTTAGATTGTACGTTATGACAACATTTTGAGCTGACTCAATTTGTGATACACCTGATATGGATGTCGAAATCGTATTTGCATTTACTTTAATTGGATCTATAGTCCCAATAAGTAAAAGTACGACTAAAAATTTAAATACATTCTTCATAATTACTCCAATCCTGCTAATTTTCTTGATAGCTTAACCAAATCCAAAATGTCTACGATGTCATCTTGATTGACATCGCTAGCCAACATTCCTAAGTCATCTACTTTATCTATTCCAGCTAGTACTCTACTTAAGCGTACTAAGTCCAATATATCTACAACACCATCTCCATTCACGTCCCCTAAAACAACATCAGGTTGTGTACCTGGATCATCTACTGGTGGATTATTGGTAGCGCCAGTACCTTCTAATACACTGATGTTTATGACTTGTACCAAACTCGGATTAACTTTGTTGTATACAAATATCTTTGTTCTTCCTTTATGAAGTGGTGTCACAATACCCTCTTGATTGATGCTGATTATTTTATCGTTTTGAGCAATAAATACAAACTCATTATTAGACGCTACACTAGGATCTAAAGTAGTAGTAATGACTTCAACTTGATCCTTTTTTTCAATGTAAATATTGTTTTTATTCACTGTGAAGCTTTGTGCTTGAATTGCTACATTAACTCCGACAACTGCTTTTACTTCATTGTTTTGCTTTATTGTAATTTCGGTAGAACCTGAAGCTAACGATTTTACTACTCCAGAAGCACTTACACTTGCAATTGTTGGATGTTTAACTTCATATGTTAATCCAGTAACTTTAGGACTTAAGTTTACATCTTTGTTTAACTCATTAAAGATGATTAAGTTTTGATCTGTAATGGTCGCTTGTGTTGAAGGACTTACTTGCAAAATCAACTCATGATTTTGATTTGATTTGACTGTGTAAAGCTTGTTGTTTATTGTTGCTGTTAAATTTACTTCGGATTTTTTACTGGTGTTGTTGTATTGTTTATTCGATGTACTTATATCAACAATGGATTCATTCGTTATTCTGTATGTTCCCACAGCTAATGTTGCTATATCTAATGAACCTTTAAAACCCATGTTATTGACACTAAATGGTATGGTGTCCACTTCTTTAAGCAAGTTTTCATGATTGAAAGATGAAACATCATAACTTGTTTTTCTGTTATTGGCATCTACAAAAACGATTTTATGCTTTAACTGAGTGGTTTCATATGGTGTGATTCCACGGTTTAAGTGGTACCCTTCTATGTTTAGCTTACCTTCTTTAAACTCAAGTTTCTCTACGACTGCGGTTGATGGAATATTCACATTATTAAATGCACCATCATAAAGTATTTTAAGTGTTGGATTAATCAAGTATCCAACGCTGTTTAACCAATTGTATTCAATTAATTGGTTGCTTGTTGTTGAAAAGAGAATCGGTGATTTATTGACAACAGGCATTGGTGACATCACTTCTACAAATGACTGGTTCGTTTCATTTTTAACATCTGTTACAAGCATAACTTGTTGTTGAAGCGTGTTTCTAAGTGAAAACAGTTCATTATTGGTGGTGGACGAACTATCTTTTACGGATATAACACCACTTTGCTCAACAAGTGCGATTTGATATTGACCATAATCTTTAAATCCATGATATCGATCTAGACGATATGCATGACCTGCGATTTTATTACCCCAGTATGGATCAGAAGCATACTTTGTGTTAAAACCGTTGTTTTTGTTTCCATAAACTTGACCAAAATATCGCCAGTTTTCAGCGCTTAAATACCCACGTAGATTTCTTCCCATATGTTCATACACACTTTGAGTAACACTAGCAAACATATAAGCATCGCCAGGACTTGAATCAAAGGCACCCCATCCAAATAAATTGTTTCTAGTTCTAGCTAAATTACTCGTTCCATGACCACTTTCATGAATAGCTAAGGCATACACTAATAGTGCATTAACACCATATACATTTTGAGCATCGAAAAAGGCATTACCCTCACCATACATTGCACTTCTTGTTTTGCTTGTGTATCCTTGCGATTTTTCTAAATATTCATCCAAGTCTTGACCATTGTAATTTGACGATGAACGAAGTGGTAAATATTGGTAGTAGTTAAAATATTGCGCGACTTGATTATTGACTTTAACTACATCCTTCATTTGGATATCTTTATAAAATGTAATCGAATCCCAACTATAATAGGTTCCAACATCCAACCAATTTGGTGCTAAACCATAGGTATACCAACTGAAATTTCCACTACTAAAGTTAAATACATGATGCTGTATTTCTTTAACATTAAAAGATTGATTCACTATCACTCGATATTCACTCAGTTGTGGAACTCTACTAAAGACATCAGGTTGATTGGATAGCTTGTTGTAGTATTCATTATACGATTGACCACCTAAAGAAATTGGCCATTTCTCTTCGATGTATATCATAGGAATAATGTCTGTTTGAATTAAACGTATATAACCAACAAATCCAGATGTTTGTATTTTAATTGTTCCAGATCCATCACTTGGATTGTATGCTGTGGTTTCATAATAAGCCATGTCATAATGAGAAGATATATAGGTAGTATCTCCTGAACGATTGGAGTTTCTCCAAATATCTGCTGTAGAACTGTTACTAGTTCCTGAACCCCATCGAGGTGCATAACTCATTGCTATTGCACGATTAGAGGCAATAATTTTTGAAGGACTCCGTGAAGCTGTGTGAGTAATAATTAAATCAGGATGCGTTGTGTTTGCTTTCATTGCATTGTTTGCTTGTTCAAATGTGTCAAAACAACCAACCTCACTCACCGATTTATCTCTATTAATGTTTGATAGAACAAATTTATCTGTTGCACAAGTTGCGTTGGCAAAAACTTCCAATTGAACAATGTCCTTTGGAAGCATAGTTAAAACTAGTAAACTAATTAATAGTACGATTACCTTTTTCATTGTGCATCAACCACCACAGTAATCCACTGGTCTACTACATTAAGTTTAAACTCAAATTCAGTTACATTGTTAATAATGGAAGGATCAGGGACATATACATCAAAAAAGATAAAACCAGATGCTTCACTAATGACAGGAACATTGAATAAATTATCAAATTGAACTACTTCAATTGAATCATCAAAAGCTTGTGAAACTTGATTATCAGAAGGAATATTGAAACGTGCTCCTTCAATGTATATTGGATCTAGTCCTAATGTTTCGATTTCAACTAAAACACCGATAACACGTGCTGTCGATGGTAATACCATGTCAACTTGAGAGCCATCATCTAATGTTTCAATTATGCTAGAATATGTAATTTCACTTACTGAAATTATCTTAATGCTGTATAAATCTTCTTCGATAATTTCATCGATGTATGTATTATCATTATCATCATCTTTAAGCTGTGCTAATGAATTTGCTTGAGTTGTTAAATCAAAAAGCACTGAGACTTCTTCATCGCCTTGAAAGAACACGGTAAGTGTTTCTGATTCATTAACACGTAAAGGAATGAATAGATTTAATGTAATTTCATCGGTTGTTTCAAAAAATGTAAAATCTAGATCATATTCTTCACTTGTTAAATCAATTTCCATTGCAAGTAAATCATCCAAATACGATTGTACATCTGCTAAATTTACTTGCTGTGAAGTTACAAATTGATTAATCGCAACATTTTGAGGCTCATCTGAAGTTAATGTGATGTTTGCTAAAATAAAACGAAACGACAAATCTTCATCTTCATATAATGTATATTGATTAACAGTTAAGTTGGTTTCATTAATGGATGGATCATCATTTCCATTTGGATCATCTATGTCGTTATTGGGTGATAACCATACCATCAGTGTAGAAACCAATGAGATGACCAACAATATTCCAACAACAGCAATTAGCAGGTTGAGTACATTAATTTTTTTCATGGTTGTCTCCTTGTGCTTGTAATACGTTACTTATTTCTTCCCCCAACCATGGTTGTAATAAAATTTCAACTTTCTTTATTAAACGTAACTGACTTGCGTATTTAACAAGTCGATCAATGTTTTTATGTTCATCATTAATATAACCAGTAATGATTTTACCATAAATTCTAGGATCCATTTTTTTATTGTGACGAATACTATCTAATAAGGTTCTTTCTCTATCAGTTACATTAATTGTGAATCCTTCAAATCTTATTTGGCTATAACCAACATGATAATACTTCTCATCACGAACCATCATTTTCACTGGTAATACTTTGCTTTTGTATTTTTTTCGGCTTTCCATTTTAGAAGCTGCAATCATAACCTTTGGCGGTTCATGTTTTAAATAACCAAAAATATACGCTGCACTTTCCAAACAATATAATGCATCTTTAAAAGCAGAAAAGCAAGCTTTATGTGGAAATTGTAATGCGGCTTTGTGTAAGTAATGACCACGCTTAACACGAACAATTTTCTCTTGCTCAATCAATTCATTAATATTATCAAAATTTGCTCCAGATTTCTTTAGCATTTCTGTTGTTACTACTGGAAACTTTATGGTGTTTTCGCTCATATTTATCACTCACATTTCTTTGTTATTGTGTACATTAACTATATTATAAATCACATCAACTATAATTGCAAGCACGCAAAAAAAAGGTAAGATTTCCCTACCCTTTTGTGATTGTGTGTCTGTGTATTTTTTATAGTTGAAGTTCAGCTTTTAATCGTTTAGCCATGGCTAATGTTAAAAACAACGTGAGAAAGTCTGCAATTGGAATTGCTGCAAACAATCCATTGTAGCCAAACATTATGGGAAGAACAAAGATAAGTGGTATTAAAAAGAATCCTTGCCTTGAAATAGATAGTATAAACGATTCTCTAACTTTACCAAATGCTTGAAACAAGATCGTAACCACTTGATAGTAACCAACAAAAGGTAAACCAAGTGCAATGGCTAAAAACATTTTCTGTCCATAATATAGTACTTGTTGATCACTTGTAAACAGTAACAACAACTCTTTTGAAAAGACAACCATAATTATGGCTGAAACAACCGTAAAGACACTCGCCCATAAGCTAGAGTATGTAATGGCCTTTTTAAGTCGTCCATAGTTTCTAGCACCGTAATTATAACCTGCAAATGGTAAGAGACCTTGTGCATACCCAATTAAAACAAAGATAACAAGTCCATTGGTTCGTTGCACTATACCAATGGACGCAACAACATCGGTTCCATATCTTGATGCTACAAAGTTTAATAACAACAACGATATACTAACGAGTGCTTGTCTAAAAAAGACAACGATACCCATTGCAAATATTTCTTTTGCCATTTGTATATTAAACGCCCATACTAGCGGTTCAAAGTTTAATACGGACTGTTTGTTAAACATACGGACAAACAACATGGTTGTTGTTAACATATGTGCAATAATAGTCGCAATTGCAGCTCCTTCTAAACCTAAATTAAAACCCCACTCAAACATAAGTATTGGATCAATGACAATATTAAAAATAGCACCACTCATAATAGCTATCATTGGAAAAGTAACATCACCTTCAGCTCGCAATAAATTGGACATTGTCATATTCAAAATGGTGGATATCATACCGATAATCATCCATCGAGCATACGTAATTGTAAAATCAAGTGCTTCAGGTGTTGCCCCGAAATATGGTAGTATCGTTTCTAAGTTTGCGATTAATAAAATAGAACCAATAAGTGAAAAGACAACGGCGGAAAACATAACAGTAAACACTGTTTTACTAATCAGTTTCGTTTCTCTTTTTCCTAGTTGTCGAGCAATAAGCGATCCTGCACCTATACCTAGTCCTTGACCAATAGCACCCATGATCATAACCATTGGAAATGTTACCGTTACTGCAGCAATCATGGCAGTATTGTTAAGCATACCAACAAAAAGCGCATCGACAAAATTATAGATAGCATTGGTAACCATAGCTACAATGGATGGAATAGCTAAATACAACAATGCTTTTTGTACATTTTCGCTTTCTAATAAATACTGCCTTTTTTTATCCATGATATCTACTCCTAGTCTTTTTTAAATGTGTTTTAGTTTTCTATGATACAATACACCTATGAAAAAAATAAAACAAGAAAAACAAATGATTCAACTTTCTTTTAAAGAAGAAGTTGGCAACAGCATCACACATGGCATTATGGCCATCTTTATGCTGCTTTATTTACCTTTTGGTTCTGTGTATGCTTACATTCACGGTGATTGGATTTTAGCCATTTCTACTGGCGTCTTCTATATTAGTCTGTTTATTATGTTTTTAATGAGCACACTTTATCATGCCATGGCTTATAATAGCCCACACAAACGTGTCTTTCAAATATTGGACCACATCGCAATATACATTGCCATTGCAGGCAGTTATACACCAATAGCCCTATACTTGTTAGATGGTTGGCTTGGTTGGACTGTCTTTGCCATTCAGTGGATTATGGTTCTTATTGGTGTGCTTTATAAATCCATTGCTCGCAAATCGATACCAAAGTTGTCCGTTCTTATTTATTTAACCATGGGATGGATTGCTGTGTTGTTTATACCTACCTTACTTAGAGAAAGCGATTCTAACTTTTTATTGTTAATTGGATTAGGTGGTATTTTATACACGATTGGAGCGATGTTTTATATGCAAAAACATCGCCCGTACTTTCATTTGATTTGGCATGTGTTTATTAATTTCGCTGCCCTATCGCATTTTGTCGCAATTTCATTCTTTATCTAATCCTTTATCGCAACGTTTTATAATTAAACATATAAGTAACAATACCCATAATTAGCATGGTTAGCAATGTTGAAACAGGGCTTTCTAATGAAGGAAACAACGGTAACAATGATCCGATAATAAGACCAAAAATACCAGCGTATATAATATCATTAAAATTTTTCAACAAGTAAGAAATCGCCTTTGCACCTGCTATTAAACCAAAGATCATTCCTAATACTACAACAATTAATTGTGGAAAGACAAACTGACGAATGGTAAAGGTAAAGATAGCGTGATAATAACCAATCATCACTAACAACAATGATCCACTTACACCAGGTACAACCATTGTAAAGGTTGAGATACTTGATGCAAAAAACAACCCCAATGCCCCTACTACAGTAAGGGTTTCTACCGAAACCATTGGTGCTTGGTTATCCTGCATTAACCACATTCCAATCATAAATAAAAAGAAAACACTAAACGATACAACAATTGAAAGACGTATCTTTTTTATTTTACCTGTTTTAATTAATATCGGTAAACTACCTAAGATGACACCAATAAATCCACCGTATGTCTGATTTTCAAAATTCGTTAATAAATAGTTCATCACATGTGAAAACCCTAAGATACCAGTTACAACACCTAAAAAAACAAGCAATAAAAAAGAAAAATTCTTTTTTATGCTTTGTATGTTTAACGATAAAGCTTCTATCAGTTGATCATAAACATTAAACACAACAGCCATTGTACCACCTGATATTCCAGGTATTACATTGGATATCCCAATAAAAACACCTGCTAGAAATTGTTTAATTTGTCTCATGTTTAACCCCTATTACCCAAATATCTTGCTTAAATCTTGAAAAGTAATAAAAATAACGAGTGCTAAAATTAGTAGTGTACTCAATGAAATTAAAGCACCTTCTACCTTTTCTGGAAGTGGTCGTCCAATGATCCATTCTATAATGGTTAAGATTACTCGTCCACCATCTAAAATTGGTAATGGTAGCAAATTAAATATCCCAATATTTAATGACAATATCGCTGTTAAAACAACCAATGCACTAAATCCTGCTTGTGCTTGTTGGGAAGTCACTTCATATATACCAACCGGTCCTGAGAGCGATTCTAAGCCCATACCACGCAATAAAAAGCTCAAAGCCACTACAACACTAGCGACTGTATCAACTATTGTCTTAGCCGCATATCCGAAGGTTTCAAAGAAGGATATTTCTTTTGTTTCTTGTGGTGGTAAATACATGCCAAGCATGTATCGATTCTCATCTTCATTAAATCGAGCAGTGATGCTAACTTCAACTAGCTCTCCTTCACGTTCAAGAGTAAAGATCATACTATCTGATACCATTTGTGTCATGTTGATGACTTCAAAAAAATCTTTTGGTTCAAAAGATCGTCCATCTGAAAATGTAATTTTCACAATGCGATCATTGGCCAAAACACCAGCCTCTGCGGCTGCAGAATTTTCAATAACATCCGCAACAACTGGTTCAGGGGGAACATTGACTTGTCCTGCTAAACCAAATATCCCTACAAAAATAACAAACGCTAACACAAAGTTGGCAAAAACACCTGCTAACATAATTAAGATACGTTTAAAGGGGTGAATTGCTTTTAGTGTTCTTGATGGATCGATGTTTTCTTCTAATGTAACATCAGTTTCTCCAGCCATCGAAACAAAACCACCTAGTGGAATTGCACGTATTGAGTACACCGTTTCTTTTCCTTGTATCCTTTTAAGTATTGGACCAAACCCAATGGCAAATTCACGACAATACACATTAAAAGCCTTTGCGACTAGCAAATGACCTAACTCATGAACAAATACGATAACTCCTAAAATAACAATAAAATAAACAATTGTCATGACAATCCTCCAATATTAACAAACTCATTTTATCAAGGCTAACTTCACTTTGAAAATACGATGCTTCGATATAGCTGATTAACGATATTATTTTTACACAAATAAAACGATAATGGCATAAAAGAACATAAAATTAAACAATAAACTATCAATACGATCTAATACTCCACCATGTTCAGGAAAAATAGTTCCAAAATCTTTAATGTCTTTGTGTCGTTTAATGGATGAAAATGCTAAATCTCCAAGTTGACCTACAATTGGCATAATTAAGGATACAATAAGCAATAAAGTAAGATCAAATGTCCCATCCAATAATACAATCGAATACACTAAAGCAAGCAACGCACCAAACACCCATCCTCCGATCGCACCTTCAATGGTTTTATTAGGAGAAATCATTGGTGCTAACTTGTGACGGCCAAAACGCATTCCAATAAAATACGCAGCAGTGTCGGTCATGTATGTCGCAACTGCAACGTACAATATGGCAAGTGATCCATAAGAGAAAATAACTGAAAGTCCATGTATACTCACCCCTACGATCATTAGTAGTAAAAACCATAACGCGCCATCTTCAATCGTAAACCAATTAAAAAGTATTTTAAAGACAAACATCAGTGATAATACACCGATTATTAATAAGAATATATACTGAAAAGGCGCAATATAAAACAACATAATAATTACAAGTGTAACTAAAATCATGCTTTTTGGCCAAGCAGGTTCAAAAATAAAACTAATTTCACGTGATCCTAAGGATAGAAAGACAACAACAACAGCAAGAAAGAAGTAACCACCTAAATACAAAGCGGGACCAAGTGTTGCCGCTAAAATTGCTCCGGTTATAATTTTTTGTTTCATTTTAGACCTCCAAATCGACGTTCTCGATGTCGATACTTATTGATAGCTAATGCTAATTGATCTTTATCAAAATCAGGCCAAGCCACATCTGTAAAATATAGTTCTGCATAGGCTAATTGCCACAGTAAAAAATTCGATAATCGCTGCTCGCCACTTGTACGAATGCACAAATCGACATCCAATAAATCAGCTGTCATTAAATGTTCTTCAATATCTTGCATTGTCACATGTGTTTTCCCTTGTTTTAATAAGGTATTAACACTATGTACAATCTCATCTTTAGATCCATAGTTTAGTGCAAAATTCAAAATCATACCATCGTTGTTTTTTGTTTGAGCTATCGCATAATCTAACACTTTCACTGTTTCTTTTGGAAGTTTTTGATAGTGACCAATGGTTTGTATTTTAATGTTATTATCCATCAGTTCTTTTAAGTACTCATCAATAAACACTTTCGGTAGTTTCATTAAAAATGCTACTTCACTTTTTGGTCGAGCCCAGTTTTCAGTTGAAAATGCATACAACGTTAATACTTTCACACCAAAATCTTTCGCTGCAATTGCAATATTTCGTACGTTTTTAGTCCCTTCTACATGACCAAAGGTACGTTCTTTATTTCTTGCTTTTGCCCAACGACCATTGCCATCCATAATAATTGCAATATGTTTTGGCATAACATCTCCTTTATAAAGAAACTCACATAAGTGAGTTTATACTTTCATGATATCTTGTGTTTTGTTTGTGACTGCTTGATCAATTCGTTTTACAAAGTCATCGGTAATTTCTTGAACTTTATCCAATGCTCTTTTCTCTTGATCTTCTGGTAATGAGTCATCTTTTTTAATCGCATCATTAACATCACGTCGAATGTTTCTAATAGCAACCTTTGCTTCTTCACCCATTTTAGAAACGTCTTTTGATAGTTCTTTTCTTGTTTCTTCTGTAAGCTTTGGAACATTAATACGGATTAGTGAACCATCATTTTGTGGTGTTAATCCAATGTTTGCACTAAAAATTGCTTTTTCGATGTCTTTTACGATACCTGGATCAAATGGCTTAACAACTAACTGTGTTCCTTCTACTACTGAGACTTGTGCTAATTGGTTAAGTGGTGTATCTGCACCATAATAGCTCACCTCAACATCATTTAAGATGGAAGGATTAGCACGACCTGTACGTACTGTCGCAAAATGTTCATCCAGAGCAACTAGTGCTTTTTCCATTCTTTCTTTTGCTTGTTCTAAATAAGCATTCATCCTTTATCTCTCCTTTGTTATTTTGGTTCCTAAGGTTTCTTGCATAACCGCTTTTTTGATATTGCCTTTTTCATTCATGTTAAAGACAATTAAATCAATGTCGTTATCCATGCACATGGATGTTGCGGTAGAGTCCATTACTCCCAATCCTTTTTGCAACAAATCCATATAAGTAATAATATCATATTTTTTGGCATCTAAAACAATATTTGGATCCGCACTATAAACGCCATCAACTCCATTTTTCGCCATTAACACAACATCAGCTTTAATTTCAGAAGCCCTTAGTGCTGCAGTAGTGTCGGTAGAAAAGTATGGACTTCCTGTACCTGCACCAAAAATAACAACTCTGCCTTTTTCTAAATGTCGAATCGCTCTTCGAACAATAAAGGGTTCAGCAATCTTGTTCATTTCAATAGCAGATTGTACACGTGTTGGAATGTTAATCTTTTCAAAAGCACCTTGAATCGCAATAGCATTAATGACTGTTGCAAGCATACCCATGTAGTCTGCTTGAACACGATCAATACCTAAATTTTCAGCATTTTTACCACGAATATAGTTTCCAGCACCAACCACAATTGCTACTTGAACACCCATTTCAACAATTTCTTTAATTTCTTGGGCTAGTGAACTTAAAATATCAGGATCAAGTTGATGTTCTTTTGAGGATAAAGCCTCACCGCTCAGTTTTAATAATACGCGTTTATACATATTTCCTCCTTTTTTTGAAAAAAAAGGACACGAAAGTGCCCGTTATTTTCCAAATGCTTGGCTCATTACTTCTTCAACAAAATTGTCTGCTTTTTTCTCAATACCTTCTCCTACTTCATAACGAATAAAGGATAGTACTTTTGCATTTTCACTTTGTAAGTATTTACCAACTTTGATATCTTGATCTTTAAAGTAAATTTGATCGACTAAACACATGTCTTGTAATGATTTTGATAAACGACCTTCAACAATACCAGCAATAACTTTTTCTGGTTTTGTCGCTAAGCTTTCATCATTTTTCACAATTTCAAGTTGCATTTCACGCTCTTTTTGTACAATTTCTTGAGGCATAAATTCACGTGATACATAACTTGGTGTCATTGACGCTACTTGCATTGCAATGTTTTTAGCGACATCATCATTACCACCTTCAATTAGTGCTAATGCGCTAATGCGTCCACCATTGTGCATGTACAATCCAAAGTTTTGATCATCTGATTTTTCAACGATTTCAAAACGACGGAATGAAATTTTCTCACCAATCGTAGCGGTAGCGGAAATAATAGTATTTTCAATGGAATCATTATTTACTGATAAAGCCAACGCTTCTTCCATTGTTTTTGGAGAAGCAGTTGCTACAGCAGTAGCGATGTTGTCCATTAATTGTAAGAATTGTTCATTTTTTGCCACAAAGTCTGTTTCTGAGTTAATCTCAATTAATGCGGCTGTATTGTTGTTTACAACAACACGTGTTAACCCTTCTGCAGCAACGCGATCTGCTTTTTTTGCTGCCTTAGCAATTCCTTTTTCACGCAACCAATCGATTGCTGCACTAATATCGCCTTCAGTAGCTTCAAGTGCTTTTTTGCAATCCATCATGCCTGCGCCAGTTTTTTCTCTTAGTTCTTTAACTTGTGCTGCGCTAATCATTCACTCACCTCTTCACTGTTTGTTTTTTCTGCTGCTTCAGCTTTTGGTTTACGAGTACGCTTTGGTTTTTCAGTTTCAGTTGTAGCTTCTACAGATTTTGTAGCTTCTACAGGCTTAGCTGCTTCAACTGGTTTCGATTCTTCTACTGGTTTTGCAGCTTCTACAGGTTTTGTCGCTTCTGTAGGTCTTCTGTTTTCTGTAGAGCGGTTATCGTATGTGTTTTCACGTTTACCTTTGTAGTTACGACGACGTTCTTGACGTTGACGACGTTCTTCATTGCGTTGACGACGACGACGTTCGTTTTCTTCATTTTGACGTTCCACGTTGATAATTACATCAATCATTGAAATATCTTTTTCTTCTTCATCTTGTTGATAAGCAAACGCAAGTACTCCACCTTTTGCTTCAATTAAAGCATCTGCCATTAATCCAACAATGGTACGTACTGAACGTATTGCATCATCATTAGCAGGAATACCATAATCCAACATCGCAGGATCTGCGTTTGTATCCATAATTCCAAATACTGGAATTCCAAGTTTACGTGCTTCTAATACTGGGATAACATCTTCAGTTGGATCAACAATAAAGATCGCATCTGGTAATTTTTTCATTTCTTTAATTCCGCCTAAGAAGGTTTCTAAACGTGTTGCTTCTTTGCGAAGTTGAATGATTTCTTTTTTAGGATACACATTAATTGTTCCGTTTGTTTCCATTTCTTCAATTTCCAACAAACGACGAATGCTTTTTTGAATGGTTCTAAAGTTTGTAAGTAAACCACCTAACCAACGTTGGTTAATAAAAAAGGACCCTGAACGTAAAGCTTCATCTAACACGATAGCTTGTGCTTGTTTTTTTGTTCCAACAAACAATACTTTACCGTTTTTCTCACTAATTTCACGCATTTTAGCGTAAGCAATTTCGATTGCCTCCAATGTTTGGTTTAAATCGATAATGTGAGTACCTGCTTTTGAAGTGTATACATACGACTTCATTTTTGGATTCCAACGACGGGTTTGATGCCCAAAGTGAGATCCACTTTCTAGTAACTTTCTCATTGTTACTAATTGTGCCATAAAAAAATTCCTCTCTTTCCGTTTTACCTCCACCACTTCCAACATTAACAACTCAAATGAGCACGGGTTAATGAATCCATGGTGTGTGTAATAGCTTTCTTTTAGCCACTGAATAATATACCACAGTTAACACACAAATACAAATGAAACTGCTTATTTATAGCATTAAAACCAGCCAATTATTACTACTCTTTTTTTATTTTCACTACGTATATATAACTAGTAATTAAACTAAGCAACATGATGGCACCACTTATTAACATGCCATCTGCTATTTGTGCATAGTTTAAATCTCGAAATACACTTGCTACAAAAATAAGCACTACAATCGAAACATTAAAGCTTATATAGTATATTTTTCGATTAATTGATATTTTTCTTTCATCATTGTATTGAATAGTTATAAACTCCTTAAGCTCCTTATGCTTGTTAAATAGTCTTCTTCGATAGATGATAAACACACCTAGTGCAATAACTGCAGCAAAAAACTGGGTGATGATATACAGATCGGTCAGTAAAGATAAGATTCCACTACTAACAAAATAAGTAAATATCAAAGCTATAATTAATCGAATATCAAATTGTTTTTCACTCATGTTCTTCCTCCTCAAACTCAAAAACTTCTTCAATTGTGCAATTAAAATAAGACGCTATCTTATAAGCAAGAGTTACTGATGGATTATAACGTCCATTTTCGATAGCACTAATTGTCTGTCTTGAAACCTTCATTGCAAGTGCAAAGGTTTCTTGATTAATGCTTTTTTCTTTTCTTCTTCTCTCTACACTGTTTTTCATATTCACCTCATATGTAAAGCTAGCTTTACATTTAGTATAGCACAAAGAATGTCAATGTAAAGTAAACTTTACAAAAAAAAGAATGAATCGTCGTTCTTACAATGTTGGAAATTTCTTTTTATACTCTTCTTTCATCTTATCAATACTAACATGAGTGTATATTTGTGTTGTACTAAGGTTTTCATGACCTAATAACTCTTGTACTATTTTTAAATCAGCTCCATTATCAAGCAAATGCGTCGCAAAGGAATGCCTTAGCATATGAGGATGCAAAGCTTGCTTTAAGTTTGCTAGCTCTCCTGCTTTTTTTACGATGTATTGAATCGCACGGTCGCTTATTGGTTGACCTTTAGCATTGACAAACAAGTTTTCGTGATCATTTTTAACAAGTTGTTTTCTAACATTGTACACATAGTAATACAAATCATCTCCCATTTCTTTATAAAACGGGACAAGACGTTGTTTGTTGCCTTTACCATGGACAAAGACAACTCGTTGATTAAAATCAACATTGGATAATGTAAGTTCAGCACATTCACTCACTCGCAAACCGCAAGCATACAATAATTGTACAAGTACAAAATCACGATAACCTAAATTAGAGTTGCGATCGAAAACTTCAAACACTTTCATGATTTCTTCTACCATTAAGAAGGTTGGTAAATCACTTTTTTGAGCTGGTGCTTTGATATTAATCATAGGATGATGGTCCATGTGTTGATGTTTGATTAAATAATTAAAAAACGATCGTAGCGATGCTAACTTTCTAGCCATGCTCGAAGCTTGTAGCTTTGATTCTTTTTTTAATGTCGACACATAATTCATCATGTCATTTTCAGTTACCTTGTTTAAATCATCAATTTTTTGGTCGTTGACGTAACTTAAAAAATGCAAAATATCACGTTTGTAAGCTAAAAGCGTGTTTTTGGAATGATTAAGATTAAACTCACTGTTTTGTAAAAACAGATCAAGCAGTTGTTGATGATTCATACAATTGTTTTGTTAGTTCACATGCCCTTTGTGCATATTTTTCATTTTTATCTGGATCTTTATCAAAATCACTACGATCGGCTAAACCAAAGTTAGCATTCATAACAACAAAATGTTTGGGATTTGCATGGCTAACATAATATGCCATTGCTAACATCATTGTTTGTGGGTGTGGTTTAATAAGCGGTTTGTTAGTTAAATATCGAATCATGTTAAGTGCGGCATACAACCCACTTGCGGCAGATTCAACATACCCTTCCACTCCCATGAGTTGACCAGCAAAGAATAAGTCGTCTCTTTTTTTGCTTTGATAGGTTTCCTTTAGCGTTAATGGGGCATTAATGTATGTGTTACGATGCATCACACCATAGCGAACAATGTTGGCATTTTCTAGTCCTGGTATCATTTGAATGATTCTTTTTTGATCTGCGAACTTTAAATGTGTTTGAAAGCCAACCATGTTGTATAAGTTAGCCGCTGCATCATCTTGTCTAAGCTGCACAACAGCTTTAAATCGTTGATCATTGTGATTGAGTCCGACTGGTTTAAGTGGACCAAAGGTTAATGTTTTCTTTCCTCGTTTTGCCATTGCTTCTACTGGCATACACCCTTCAAAAAACTTTAATTTTTCAAAAGGTTTTTCAACGACTTCTTCAGCTTCTAAAAGTGCTTGATAAAAAGCATCAAACTGTTCTTGGTTCATACCACAGTTAATGTAGGAAGGTTCTCCTTTATCATATCGTGACTTAAAGAATGCTTTGCTAAAATCAATCGAATCTTTTTCTATTATCGGGGCTACAGCATCGTAAAAATACAACGCTTCTTCTCCAACATACTTTAATATTTCTAAAGATAGTGTTTCACTTGTTAAAGGACCACTTGCAATAATGGTTGGACCTTCTAGAATTTGTGTAACTTCACCATAAATAACTTCTATGTTTGGATGATTAAGGAGAGTTTGTGTAATACCTTTTGAAAAACCATCACGATCAACAGCAAGCGCTGAACCTGCAGGAACTGCATGTTTATCAGCTTGTTGAATGATAAGGCTATTTAAGATGCGCATTTCCTCTTTAAGTAGTCCAACAGCATTGGTTAACACATTTGAACGTAATGAATTAGAACACACAAGTTCTGCAAAGTTGTTGCTTTGATGCGCTGGTGTCGATTTAGTTGGACGCATTTCATACAAGCGTACTTTAAAGCCTGCTTGTGCACATTGCCAAGCCGCTTCACTTCCTGCAAGACCTGCTCCAACAATATTAATGGTTTGCTTACTCATTTTCACTGCTTTCTTTTTTTCCATTGCCATTTTTTTGAATGTATCGACACTTTGGAAATCCCGAACAAGCGACAAAATCTTTGCCATATCGACTTTTTCGAATAACAAGAGGTTGACCACACTCTGGACAGTTTTCACCGGTATAACGAGGTGGATCTTTTTTAATGTATGTACATGCAGGATAGTTTGAGCAGCCAATAAACTTCTGACCACGTTTGCTTCTTCGCTCAATTAACTCATGGCCACAATCAGGACATTTTTCACCTGTTTTGCTATTTTCATCAAACGTTGAATAATCACAATCAGGATAACCTGAACACCCAACAAAGGTTTCATTTTTTTTGTTTTTACGATACACAAGTGGTTTGCCACACTTTGGGCAATCTTCGCCTGTTAATACAGGAGCAATCTTTTCCATGTTTTCTTGCGCTTGATTGATCATTTCTTCAAACTGATCATAAAATAGCCGTAATGTTTCAACAGGATCTTTTTTTCCTTCGGCAATTTCATCAAGTTCAGATTCCATGTTTGCAGTATATTTTACATTGATTAAATTACTAAAATGCTCAGCTAATTTCTCATCCGTTAAAAACCCTTGTTCAGTAGGTTTAAATACTTTTGTTTTGGATGATTCACTTTGTTTAATTAGTTCAACATAATTACGATTGACAATTGTATCAATAATCGTTGCATAAGTTGATGGACGTCCAATACCATTAGCTTCCATCTCTTTAATTAGAGTGGCTTCACTAAAACGTGATGGTCCTTTGGTGAAGTGTTGTTTACCTTCAAGCTTATCATAATCAAACACATCGTTAATTTTAAGTGGTGGTAATAATTTATCTTTGGATTGCTCATAATTATCATACACTTTTAAATACCCATCAAATGTTTTGATTGAACCATTAATGGAATACTTTTGATTATTGGCTTGAAATATCACTTGAGTATTATCAAATGTCGCAGGAGCCATTAATGCAGCCATGCTACGATAATAAATAAACGCATACACTTTGTATTCATCATTGGAAAGTGATGATTTAATGTTTTCTGGTTTTAATGTTATATCGGTTACACGAATGGCTTCGTGTGCATCTTGAATGTTTTTATCTTCTTTTGGTTGCTTAAAATAACCAAGGTATTCTTTACCAAAGTCAGCTTCAATCATTTCTTTACTTTGCATAATAAATCCAGGACTTAAACGGATAGAGTCAGTACGCATGTATGTAATTAACCCGGTTGCACTACCATTAATTTCAATACCTTCATATAATTTCTGTGCAACACGCATTGTCTTTTTTGCTGGAAAGTTAAATTTATTCGCCATTTCTTGTTGGAGGGTGGATGTTGTAAATGGCATTTTTGGATTACGTTTGCTTTTCTTTTTCTTTGTATCCACAACCACCATATCCCCAGTTGAGGCTTTGATGATTTTATCAGCTTGTTGTTTGTTATCGACTTGAAGTTCTTTGTACTTATCATCAACTGCCACAGCATCAATATCAAACTTGCTAATTTTACCTAAAGCGTGAACTGTCCAAAACTCTTTTGGTACAAACGCTAAAATTTCCTTTTCTCGTTCGACAATAAGCTTAAGAGCTACTGATTGAACACGACCAGCACTTTTACTTTTTATTTTTGATTGCAACAACTTAGAAAGTTTAAACCCAATAATACGATCTAGAATACGACGGTTTTCTTGAGATTTAACTAAGTTCATGTCGATTGGATGCGCATTATCAAGTGCTTTTAATACTGCATCTTTGGTTACTTCATTAAAAGTAACTCGATTTGCTTTTGCAACATCCAATGATAAAACATCCGCTAAATGCCAAGAAATCGCTTCACCTTCCCGATCAGGGTCAGTAGCTAAGTATACTTCATCTACTTTTTTTACTGCTTCTTTTAATTCTTTTACGACATCTTTTTTATCTTTTGATATGACATAGGTTGCCTCAAAGTTATTTTCAACATCAACACCTAAACCACCTTTGCCTTTAATCGCTAAATCACGAATATGTCCTTTTGAGGAAAGTACTTTAAAATCATCCCCCACATATTTTTGGATGGTTTTAGATTTTGATGGGGATTCTACAATAACTAGTTTCTTCATATTTTTTGTGATGGACAAGCCACCAACTCCTTTCATACAACAACATCTTTCTTTATGATGAATAAATCTGCATCATTTGTCAACATTTGCGCGCCACTTGCAATTAATTCATTGCAACCAACACCAGATGCTTCATCAATGTTATAGGGTAACACAATTATCTCTTTATTTAAAGCTAAAGCGAAATCAACGGTTATTTTTGTACCACTTTTTGCTTTTGCACTCATGACATACACTTGATCACTCAATGCGGCTATGATTCGATTTCTTGCAATAAAATGATGCTTTAATCCTGGAGTAAATAAAGGATATTCACTAATGATTAAATGATCTTCTATTAAGTTATCATACAATGCTTTGTTTTCATAAGGATACACACGATCAATACCACAACCTAACACTGCAATGCAGGGATGAGTAGTTAATGCTGCTTGATGAGCAATCGCATCGATGCCTTTAGCTAAGCCACTTACAATTGCAATATCACGATCAAGATGACGCACAACTTTCTTTGTCATAGATGTTGCATAGTCATTGGGTTGACGACTACCAACGATCGCTACTTTTTTATCCATTTGCAAATACGATAGATTTCCTTTATAAAACAACACCCATGGGGGTTGTTCACTTTGTAGTAGACAATCAGGATATTCCTTATCAAGGATTGTTATAGCATAAGTAGTAGCTGGGATAGATACATTCACTTGTTTGTGATGTGCGATTGCTTTTTTTATACTATGGTACTCCCCTTTATAGACTAGTGCTAATTTAATCAAATCATGCGATGTTATTTTCATACTCCATGTTTATGAAAAAATCTTGACATTCCTATCAAGATGATGATTTAAAATGAAAACTTCGTCGATGAAGTGGACTTAAGCCGTGCTCATTCATTGCTTGTTTGTGTGCTTTTGTTGGATACCCTTTGTGTTTTTTAAATCCATATTGAGGATAAATCTCATCGGCTATTTCCATGATCTTATCACGCATGACTTTCGCAATGATACTTGAGGCAGCGATTGATATTGATTGCTGATCACCTTTAATGATACTTAAACTTCCACCATCACTATGCACTGGCATTGCATCAATTAGTGCAAACACTTGTGCTGTATGCATAATCCTTTCCATTGCTTGTTGTGTGGCTTTGTATATGTTTACTTTATCAATATCTTTAGCAGACACTATTTCTACAATAATAAGGAGTGCATCTTTTTTAATGTCTTTATAACAGTGCTCTCTTTGTTTTGATGTAAGCTTTTTAGAGTCATTAATAAGGGGATGACTATAGTGTAGTGGTAAGACAACACCGCACACCACCAAAGGGCCAGCCATTGGACCTCGTCCTGCTTCATCAATACCGATAACAAGCTGATTTACCTTCCAATAAGAGATCTCAAACTTGTTCATCTGGACGTTCCCATGACACTTTCCCAAGTTTATGTGCTTTTACTTGAGCAAAGAAAAACTGTTGTGCTTTTTCAACATCAAGTTCATCTTTTAATAACTTCATGTTTTTTTGTAGAGCTAGGTGTTTTAAAAAGGCATGATAGGTTAACTCTTTATCTTGGATATCAAAATGGTTTTTCATTTTATGTGGATAATGCTTCATTAGGTAATTGTATCCAACCTCGCAAATTATTTCTAAAGGCAACACTTGTTCTTTGATTGCGTTGGTTAATGCTAGCTTAACGCCAATCATTTGATCATCAAATTTAGGCCATAAGACTCCAGGAGTATCCATCAACACTAGTTGTTTACTTATGTTAATCCATGTTGTCGCACGTGTAATACCTGGACGATCGGCAACTTTTGCCATCTTTTTTTTGGCCAATAAGTTAATCATCGTCGATTTACCAACATTAGGTATACCCATAATCATTACTTTAAGTGCTCTGTTTTTAATGCCTCTTTTTGCATCTTTTTCTCGTCTTGGTGCTCCTGCTTTTTCAATCACATCGACAATCATTTTCTTTGATAATTGTGCTGTTGAATTGACAAAAAGAACAGGAATATTTTGCTTAGTAAAAAAATCCTGCCACTGCGCTGAAATAGTATCATCCGCCAAATCGGCTTTACTAAAAATAATCACTTTCAACTTATGTTGTGCAAGTTCATTTAATAGTGGATTTTCACTAGCCAATGGGATACGTGCATCTCGCAACTCCACCACAATATCAATTGCTTTAAGTTGCTCCTGCATTTGTCGTTTGGCTTTGGTCATATGACCGGGAAACCATTGAATACTCATGTTATCTAAAATGAAACCTTATTTGATTAAAAGGATACAATATATAAATGTGTTTACTTACAATATTGTCAACTGGATATGTTCCACGTAGTCGTGAATCGGTTGAATTAACACGATTATCGCCCATTACAAACACATGCCCTTCTCTTATTTTTAATGGACCAAAATCATTGGTAAAAGAATACGTATGATTGTTTGTAACTTGGTTTATGTAGTCTTGATTTAAAAATGGTTGTTCAACTACCTCATCATTGATGTACAAAACATCATCAATCACTTGAATCACTTCATGTTCAAGTCCAATAACTCGTTTAACATAATAATCTTGATCTATGTCATCGTAAATAATGACAATATCAAAACGATCCACACTTCCAATGGTATAAGCAAGGATGTTAGAAAAACCACGCTGGCCATCAAGTAAGGTTGGTTGCATGGATAACCCATCTATTTCAATTGGTTTAATGACAAACTGCGTCATTAAAACAACCACGACAACACTAATGATTGCCGTTTTAAGTAAATCTAGAATTTCTCTACCTATTTTCTTTTTGTCTAGTTTCATAAGCCCCCATTTAAAAGAAAACGCCTTTCGGCGCTTTTTATCGAATTTCTTTGATACGTGCAGCTTTTCCGGAACGGTTACGTAAATAAAATAGCTTATTTCTGCGCACTTTACCGTGTCGTAAAACTGTAATCTTCTCGATGATTGGAGAATGAATTGGGAATGTACGTTCAACACCAATTTGTGATGATACTTTTCGCACGGTAAATGATTCCGCAATACCTCGTCCTTTACGAGCTATAACAATACCTTCAAATGCTTGAATTCTTGTTTTTTCTCCCTCTTTGATTCGTACATCGACGCGAACGGTCGCACCAGAACGAAACTCGGGAATGTCTGTGCGAAGTTGTGCTTGTGCAACTTCTTCCAATAGTTTTGTGTTCATGTTTCTCACTCCTGTTTTTTAGTTTGGTTCTTACATCGATGCAGCGGAACCTCTTTGCCTTTATTGGCCTTTATAATCTATCATAGATTAAGCTAAAAATCAATGATTGTCTTCTTCTTTGATGACTTCTGCTAGTAATTGTTGAGCATCATCATCCAAGTTAGCTTTTTTTAATAAATCTTTGCGATAACGGTATGTTTTGCGTAAGGACTCTTTTAAGCGCCACTGTTGTACGTTTTTATGGTGACCACTTAATAAGATGTCAGGAACCTTAAGTCCCTCTATCTCACTTGGACGAGTGTACTGAGGATACTCAAGTAGTGATGATTCAAAAGATTCATCGAGAGTCGATTCTTTTGAAATCACACCATCAAGTAAACGAACTACTGCATCCACAACAACCATTGCCGCAACTTCTCCACCAGTTAATACATAATCACCAATGGATAATACTTCATCGACCTGTGAAAGAACACGCTCATCCACACCTTCATAATGACCACAAAGCAAAATCACATCTTCATACGTTGCGATTTCTTTTGCTTTTTTTTGATCAAATACAGGGGCAACGGGTGTTAAGTAAATCACTTTCGAATTGTTTGTTTTAATGTCTTTTAGCATGTCCAAAATCGGTTGTGCTTTCATCACTAATCCAGCACCGCCGCCATATGGATAATCATCCACACGATTGTGTTTATCGTCTGTGTAATCACGAATGTTAACAGTTTTAAAAGTGACATGATCTTGTAAATTTGCTCGTTTCATTATCGATGTCATAAAAAACGGTTCAAACATTTCTTCAAACAATGTACAAATGGTTATTTTCATAATAATCCTTCAATACTTTGTATATGGATAACACGCTTTTGCTTGTCTACTTTTACGATAAAAGCATCCACATAAGGAATCAATACTGTGTTAGTTGGTGTTTTTACACGCAAGATTGCATGTGCTAAGGTGTCCATCACTTCAATGACCTCACCTATTTTTTCACCATTTTCATTCACATCACAACCCATTAAATCAAACTGGGCTATTCTTTCTTCCTTATCACTATCAACTTCTACCATGATGGTATCAAAAATAAACGACGTAACATCATCAATATTGTTGAATCCTTCAAAGGTTAGTAGAGCATGATTTTGATGCATCCGAAAATTTGATACAACAAGTTGTTTTTTACTTTTTTCAAGATGAACATGACGTCCAACTTTAAATCGCTCTTTTGGAATATCGGTATAAAGCTTTACTTTTACTTCACCCTTTAAACCAAATGCTCGCACAATTTGTCCAACACGTACTTGTTTAATCATGACTTAGTAAGATTCAAATTTAATCGAAATCTTCTTATCATCTAAACGTGCAGGTATTGACATCATATGACGAATGGCACTTGCCATTGACCCTTGACGTCCAATTAAACGTGCTGTGTCTTGTGTTTTAGCATACACCATTAATACTACTTCATCATCGGATAAGCTTGGCATTTCTTTTACTTTCAAGCTATCTTGCTCTTCTACCATTGGAGATAGCAAATCAAATAAAATTTGTTCTAAATGATTCATTACTTCTTCTCCAATTTAGATTTGTGGTGTGTTTCCATAATGCCAGCTTTTGAAAACAGATTTTTAACAGTATCAGATGGGATTGCTCCATTTGATAACCATTTTAGTGCGGATTCTTCGTTGATTTTCACTTCTTCTGGTTGAGTAGTTGGATTGTAATATCCAATGCTTTCAATGAAGCGACCATCTCTAGGTGAACGAGAATCTGCAGCAACTATACGATAAAACGGATCTTTTTTAGAACCCATTCTTTTTAAACGTAATTTTACAGCCATAGTGACCTCCTTTATTTCCTTGTAAACTTTACCATAAACCCATTAAGGTGTCAAGGTAAAAACCTTACCACATAAAAACAATCCTCTTGGATTGTTTTTAGACACTAAATTTTCTTTTTATGCTCGGCCAAGTATGAGCAAAGATTACTTTAACTGTTGCATACACAGGTACAGCAATAATCATACCTAATATACCCGCCATTCTTCCAACTAGTAAAATAAGCAACATGACTGTTAATGGGTGAATTTTCATTTTCTTTCCAATAATTTGCGGCGACACTAAGTTACTTTCAATTTGTTGAATAACAACAATCGAAAGAATCGTTAATAATGCTGTAAAAGGAGAAATAAACAACGCAACAATCACAGCAGGGATTGCACCAATCCATGGTCCAAAATATGGAATAATGTTTGTAGCTCCAGCAATAACCGCCAGTAGTAATGCATAATCTAATCCTATGATTGCATACGCGATTAAATCTAGAATTCCAACTACTAAACAAACCAAACCTTGACCTTGAATGTATGAGCTTAGTGTTGTATCGATTTGCTTAAGCATACTTTTTGCTTCATCTTGTTTGTCTTTTGATACTAAGTTAAGCAAACCTTCAATTAGTTTTTCTTTGTCTTTTAAAGCATAAAACAAAATAAATGGAATGATAAAGATAACTAAAACAACATTAGCAATCGTTGTTAAATAAGCAGTTATGTTGTTAGCAATCGATCGTGCAACATCGCTTAATCCATCATTAAGTTGTGTAAGTAATTCTTCAAAATTAATCATGCCTTGAAGTTGCAAATTTGCAATAAAATCGTTGTATTGGAAATCTTCAATAATAACCATAATGCGCTCAAATATCGATGGTAAATTTTCCGTTAAGCTAATAAACTGCACTGTTAGTATTGGAACAATATAAGCTAACAGTCCGCCAATTAAAACAAGACCACCAACATAAATGACGAGTATAGACATTGTTCGTGACATGTTGGTTTCTAGTTTAGCAACTAAAGGCTTGAGCAAATAAAACAAAAACACAACTAAAACAAGTGGCACAAACAACGTTTGTACAATCACTAAAATGGGTGTAAATACCCACGTGATTAGAGAACCAACATAAATAATTGCGAAAACAAGTAAAACGGCTAGTCCAATGGTGAATAGTTTCTTTTGCATACCTTGCTCCTAATGTTATCTTTTTTTCTTTTTCTTCTTCTTTTTATTTGGGTTACGCTTTGTATTAGAACCAGACATATTATTAGGTACACCTGCTCCTTTTAACATCATTTGCATTTGTTGTTTTGTTTTTTCAAATTGAGAGATAAGCTGATTGACTTGAGCAACACTAACTCCACTACCATTTGCTATACGATTTTTGCGTGATGCCTTTAGTAAGGATGGATCTTCACGTTCTTGTTTAGTCATACTTAAAATGATGGCTTTGGATGTGTTCATTGATTTTGATGCTTGATCATCATCTATTTGCTTCACTAAATCTTTTGAATTTGGAAGCATTTTAAGCATCCCTTTAATGGACCCCATTTTATTCATTTGTTCGATTTGCGCTAACATATCATTAAAGGTAAAGGTTCCTGCCATTAATCGTTGCATGCCACTCATAGATGTTTTTTCATCAAGTTTTTCTTGCGCTTTTTCAACTAAAGAAACAACATCACCCATCCCTAAAATACGATTAGCCATACGATCAGGGTAAAACAGTTCTAATTCATCAATCTTTTCACCTACACCAACAAACTTAATCGGTACATTAGTTAATGAGGCTACTGAAAGCACACCACCACCACGAGCATCACTGTCAAACTTTGTGGCCATTAAACCAGTGATTGGTAATGATTCTTTAAATCCTTTTGCTACATTGACAATATCTTGTCCACTCATCGCATCAACACTAAGCAATATTTCTTGTGGCTGAATCGCTTGTTGTAGCTCTGTTAGTTCTTTCATTAATGCTTCATCGATTGATAATCGACCAGCAGTATCGACAAGAACAACATCATAACCTTCTTTATTGGCATGTTCAATCGCTGAAGTTACTGTTATTAATGGTGTCGATGATAATCCTAAGGAAAACACATCCACATCAATGGATTGTCCAAGCACTTGAAGTTGATCAACCGCAGCTGGTCGCTGCAAGTCAGCCGCAACTAACAAGACTCTTTTCTTCTCTTTGTTTTTTAAATGATACGCAATTTTCCCTGCTGAAGTCGTTTTACCACTACCTTGTAATCCAACCATAAACACAACAGGTAACGGTGCTTGTAAATTAAGAGCAACTTCTTTATCTCCTAAAAGCGAAACCATTTCATCATAAACAATCTTAACAACCATTTCTGAAGGAGCTACTTTATCAATTAAAGACACACCTAACGCTTTTTCTTTAATGGATGCTAAAAAGCGTTGAATGACTTGTAAATTGACATCCGCCTCTAATAACGCCATACGAATTTCTCGCATGATATCATTCATGTTTTGTTCATTTAGTTTTGGTTGACGCTTAATTTTACTTAATACACTACTTAAACGATCGCTTAACTGATCAAATGCCATATTCTACTCCTTCTCCACTTTAGAAATCGATGTCTCATCCACCATGTATCTTACAGTATGTGCGATGGCTTTTTCGATTTTTTCTTGATAATCATAAAAACTTTCAAATCGAATTGTTTTCTCTTTTAACGGATTGGTAATCGGTTTATCAGGTGTAAACACACTACAACAATCATCATAAGGCAAACTGGATAAATCAAAGGTATCCAATTGTTTTGCAAGTTCTATTATCTCAGTTTTATCATAGGTTGCAAGTGGACGCAACACTAAAAGCTCACTTACCTCATTAATTCGCTCCATGCTTGATATTGTTTGCGAAGCTACTTGTCCAACACTTTCACCCGTAATAATGACTTTGGCTCCATGGGCTTTTGCTAGGTGGTTAGCGATACGCATCATCATTCTTCTCATAATAATAATACGATAACTTTCAGGGACATACTCATTGATCTTTAACTGAACTTGTACAAAAGGTACAACATACACTTCCATTTTGTTTTGATACACACTAATTTTCTGTGCTAAGTGTAATACCTTATCTAAGGCTTGCAATGAAGTAAATGGAATTGTTTCAAAATGAATCGCAATACACTCTATCCCCCGCTTGTTTGCTAAATAGCCAGCAACAGGCGAATCAAACCCACCGGATAACATTAGCGCACCACGATTTGCCATTCGTACAGGCATTCCCATTAACCCTTTAAATGTTTCTACTGAAACATAGCCATGGTGATGTTTTATTTCTATTCGTATTGGTATAGCAGGTTGATGTACATCGACTTTATGATTAGTGTTTTTTAAAATCGAGGCCGCTACAGCACGATTAATCTCATCTGAGTCGTACTCAAAAAGTTTGTTTGACCGTTTAGTAATTACTTTGAAGGTTGTTGCGTCTTTTTCTTTCATAAGTTGTGTTGTAACATTTACAATCGTTTCTAAAGACAGTTCTACTTCTTTAATGATTGAAAAACTGCTTAAGCCAAACATTTTCCTTAATTTCTTAACAATAACTTGTTCATCTTTTTTATCATAATGAATAATTAAGCGATCAAATGTTCTCTCAATCTTTATATCATCACAATCAGAAAGTGCAACTTGAATGTTTCGTTTTAATATTTTAATAAATTCTTTTCGATTGCCAACTTTTGTTGAAACTTCACCAAAGCGACATAATATTTTATGTGACATATTCACTAACCTTTTCATATGCATTTAAAAATGCGATAACTTCTTCTTTTGTCGTATCATAATGAAAACTAACACGAATCATACCTTGGGCGACATGATCATCATAGCCACATGCACGTAGCACATGCGATGGAGCTTTTGATTCACTTGCACATGCACTATGACTTGAGACATATACTTGTTGTGCACTTAGAACATTAAGAATAATTGAACTATGTACCTTTTCTTGAAGAAAACTAACAATGTATGGTGAACCTAATGGATCTGAAATAAGTGTAACATTAAATCTTTTTTGTAGTTCATCTTTTAAATACTGAGATAAAACCATGATTTCAGTTTCTTTTTCACGCTGCATATTAAGTGCATCCACTAGTACATCACCAAAAAGAATATTAGCTATAGCAAAAGGAGTTCCTGCTCGCATATTAAATTCTTGCTGTCCACCAGAGATTAATGGAACCATGGCAACGTGTTGTTTTTTAATAAGACAACCGCTTCCTGATAATCCCCCTAGCTTATGTTGGCTAAACACAAGTGCATCAAAGGATAGCATGCTAATATCTATCTTTCCTACAGCCGCAACACCATCAACAACAAACATAGCTTTCTTTGCGTGTCTTTTTATGGTTTTTGCAACATCATTGATAGGATGAATTGTCGCAATCTCATTATTAACCAACATCATACTAACCATGATCGTCTTTTCACTTAGTAAACTTGTAAAATGTTGCATATCTATTCTACCGTAGCGATCAACATTAACATAACGAATTACAAAATCATGATGTTTTTTTAAATAAGTTAAAGACTCTAAGACACATTGATGTTCTGTTTGAACACTAATAATCTCATTGCCTTGTTGTTTATGTGCAAGTGCAATCCCTTTGATTGCCATATTAAGCGCTTCACAACCAGATGCAGTGAATATAACTTCTTTTTCAAGTACATTAAATGCTTTTGCAATCTTTTGTCGGCTTTTGCTCATTAATTGAGCAATTTCATAACCTAGTATATGTTGAGCACTTGGATTCGCATAAAAACGAGGCAACATGTCTTTCGCTGCCTCTGCAAACTTTTCGTTAATCTTACTACTACTTGCGTGATCTAAATAAACCATATTAAACTCCTGCAGCACTTTTAGCATTATCCTTTACAAGCTGTTCAAAGCTTTCAGGATGCAGTTTCTCTATTGCGCCTAATACAATACTTAAAGCTTGAGTATATTCACCATTTCTAAAGCTTAACTCTGAGCGAGTTAGTTCGCTATCCATAAACTCCATGGATGATCGATACTTATTAGCAAACACGATACCACTTTCAATCATATCGACCATACCAACAATGTTGTTTATGTTGTTATAAAGCTTGTATGTAAAATCAATGGATTCATTGACCAACGTATTTAACCGTCTTGTATCTAGTGGATCTGTTTCTAGTATCGCATGAATTGTTTGTGTCATTTGCTTCGCTTTGTTTAAATCACCACGGTAGGAATCACTAATCGCAGGCAGGCGATGTTTCGCAATTTTAACTTGAATTTCGTTGACGATTAAATGTAGTTTAAGCAGTTGTTTATTTGCACGTGCTTCATCATGTTTTGCTTGTGAAAACTGATGGACATGATTGGATAAATCATGATTAAGTTGTTGCATAAGGTTAAGTTGTTCTTTAACTGACATGGTTATACTGGATGCTGGTACTTTATATTCATCTAGCAATGCCCCTAAAGAATCAAAAGCATCGTTTGTTTTATCTAGTTGTAGTTTACTTGGTTCAATAATGCTTTGAGATGCTTTTAACCCATATCGATAACCAACATTATTAACATCATCAATCAGCGTTTCATACAATGCTGTGTTTTCACTTATTGCTTTGTGTAAATCTTCTAAGAGATTGCTTGATTCATCAAACGCTTTTTCCTCGTGAATGAGTGCTTCCTTTAATTGTTTTAAACGCTTTTCACTTTCATCACAATGTTCATCAACTTTAGTAGTGACACCGTTTCTTAATTGCACTAAATCATCTTTTAAGGTTGATGATATCATTTCAATGTTGCGTGGTATATCAAGATGGTCCACATGAACGTTTTTCGTTTTTAATTGTTTGTATTTATCATTAACATCATCAATGTAAGCTGGTAGTGTCCCCTTCGTTCGTGAGATTAAATCAGGAAGTATTTTTAATTGCTGTTTTAAAAGATCAATGTTTTGTTCGATTTCATTAGCTTTTTCCTTAGCTTTATCAAATTCAGAGGCATACATCCATTCTTCAAATGACGTAAACATATTTTCAATCGCTACTACTTCATCTTGCAATACTTGCATACTATGTGATAATACGTTTGATTGATTAGCCAAAGTTGATTTACACAATCTAAACTCGTCTTTTAATTTAGTTATTTGTGAGCGTTGCTGAGTTTCATCTTCTAAAATCGAATCAAATTCGTTGTTTAAATTTTCTACTGAAGCAAGCAACGCATCTAGAATTTCTTTTGTTTCTTCAGACCATGTGTTTGCTTGTTTTACTTTATTAATCAAAATAGCATCTTCAATGTCAGCTAACATAATTGAAACTTGTTTTAATTTTTGCTCAACATCCTTAAAATTATCTTGAGCATGTGCAACCTTGTCAAAAAGATGTTCATTTGTTTTTGCCAAAGCGATGGCTTTATTAAGTTTAAACGATAGTGGTACACTTTTTGCTTTGTTGTATAAAATCTCTAACTCTTTAAGTTGTTTATCTGAAGACGATTGCCTAGCCTTAAAGAATATTACAAACAAAATCAACACTGCAAAAAGTGCTGCTAAGATAATTAAAACTTGCTGTTGGGCAAAAAACTCAATAACTTGATCCATCATATACACTCACCTCAATGACATTATTTTATCATAAAACACAACAACAACATCAATGAAATAATATTTTGTGTTGTTTCACCATGTTTGACCCACGTTTTTACAAACCATCTATTAGTAGTTTTAGATAGAGTACTAATTGACATCACCCAATGGTTATGATATTGTTTATGAGCGTTAAATAATAGCAGAAGTCAATGCAGTAAGATTAGGCGTTTATCGCACAGAATTGTGAAGTAAAGTAACTGTCTGCTAACAGCGAAATACTTTAGATAAACACCCCTTGATGTAATTGAACCCTGTTATTGTTTTATAGCCATAAAACAATAAAGGAGGAAACATGGCAAGAATTACAGGACCAGTATGGAAAAAGTCCAGACGCCTTAGCTTCTCGGTACTAGAAACAGGCCAAGAGCTAAAAAGACGTCAGTACGCACCAGGGCAACACGGCCCAAATCGTCGCATAAAACTATCCAACTATGCACTTCAATTACGCGAGAAGCAACGTATTCGCTTCATGTATGGAGTCACAGAACGTCAGTTTTACAACACATATTTAAAAGCAGACAAACTAGGTGGTAACACCGGTCACGACTTCTTATCACTATTAGAAGCTCGTTTAGACAATGTAGTGTATCGTATGGGGTTATCCCGCACACGTCGTGGCGCACGTCAGTTAGTTAACCATGGTCATATCTTAGTGGATGGTAAAAAAGTTGATATTCCATCATTCTCAGTAAAACCTGGACAAACAATTGAAGTAAAAGAAAAGTCAAAAAACTTAGCAGTGATCGCAGATGCATTAGAAGCAACATTAAACACCGTTGAATTTGTTACTTTTGATAAAGACGCGAAAAAAGGAACATTTGTTCGTTACCCAGAACGTAACGAGTTAAACGCTGAAGTAAACGAAGCACTAGTTGTTGAGTTCTACAGTAGATAATCCTAAGCAAGCATTCACATTCGTGAGTGCTTTTTTTTACCATAAAAAAACACCGCATGTACTCTAACGGTGTTTTACTGTGGCAAGACAGGTTCATAATAATCAATTTGCTTTCGAAGTTGTTGGATTTTCTCTTCTCGTTCTTTAGAGAAATCAAATAGATTCTCTAGTTCTAAGGAAATAATTTCATCAATTATTTCAGCTTTAGGATCATCATCAAAAAAGTCAAACATTGTTTCTCCTATCGTTTAAATATACTCTTTAATGTCGTAACGTTAAATATTGTTTGTGGGATATTAAAAAACCAAGTTAAACCAACATACATAATGGTACCTAGTCCACCAAAAATCACAATATACAACAGTGTTAACAATCGATTACTATAATAATCAACTTGTAAAAACACTGACAACTGATAGCTTAAATAAAAGACACCCATGCTTAATAACAACACCATGGTTCGACGAATCATGCCTTTATATCGTAAGTTAAACTGTTTTTTAAGAATCCATAAGTTGGCCACAATAACAAGCACATGCGCTATATAAGAAGCATAAATGGCTCCCGCATATCCTAGTAGATAAATCATGGGGAAAATCAAAGCTAAGTGAACCACAAACATAATAATTAACGTAACTATAATTTTTTTACGTAAACGCACAATAATCATAATACTTGAAGTAACAGGTGCAACCGCTAAAAGCATACCGCCACTTGCTGCATACATAAGAACTTGCCCACCTAGTTCATAGTTGCTTTGAAAAAATAGATAGTATATTGGTGTCGCAAAAAACAACAACCCTGCAGATAATAAAATCGAAAAATACAAAACAGATTCAATAGCATCAAAAATATGTTTTTTTAACTGTTTTATGTTGTTTGTGTTTAGCGCTTCACTAATGTATGGTATAACAGCTGCAGAAAAGCCGATTGCCAATACTTGCGGAATTGAGATAAGCTTTTGGGTACTAAACATAATCATTCCATAAAGTAAACCAATCAAATCAGCGTCTTCACTAATCATAAACATCGCTCGATTAAAAAATAATAAGTTGACAAAAGAAGTACTTCTACCTAGCAAACTAATAATCATATAAGGAATAGAAAATAGAAATATTTCTTTAATAATTGTCTTAATCGGGATAGCAATGTTGTTTGTTATTTGTTCTTTTTGTTTTAAATGTTCGATAATTGGTTTTTCTTTGATGTGTAAATGTATGATAGCTGCAACACCTGCTATTGATGCTGCTAAAATTGCCATGTAAACTGCCCACATTGGATCTAGTCCAATAATCACAACTAAAACATAACTTAAAAGCAATAAAAACCCTACACGAACAAACTGCTCTAACACTTGAGATGTAGCGTATTCATCAAAATATTTCAATCCTTGAAAAATCGAACGATATGAACCTAATACTGGTGTGATTAGCATCGCAACTGAAATTAAACGTAACACATTGCTTGTATATGCTATGGTTTGATCAGAAACATTTTCAGTCACTATAACCTTAGCAAGAGGAGTCGCAAAAAAAACAATGAATACCATGGATAACAAACCGATGATAAGCAATAAAATGCGTGCAATTTTACGCACTAAAAGAACCGTTGCAATATCATCATTCGCATAGTATTTAGCGATAATAACAGCAATGGCCACAGGTATTCCGGCGATGGTTAGCTGTAGTGCAATGTCATACAATGTATATCCATAGGAATAATAGGCAATATTGGCATCCGTTGCTAATGTTTGAAATGGTGAAACATACAAGATACCAATTGCTTTAGATATAAAGATACCGGCAGAACTTGTAAGTCCACCGGCTATAATCGAACGATGTTTTTGATGCAATGGTTTATTCATCGTCTTGATTTTGCTCCGATTCTTCATCCTCATCATCAGGCTCGATTGTGTTTTCATCTTCTCCACCAATGATATCAAAGTCATCATCATTCATGCGTTCATAGTCTAAATTACGAATGAAAAATTCACGAAAAGAATTCAGTTTTGAATAATCTTTCCAACTTACCATGATTTTTAGTTCTACTACAGGAACATCAACAAGTCCACTTACAACAATCCCTTTTACATAGTTTTTTTCTACATCAACTTGATAAGGAATCATGTTAATTTCATCTGTTTCAAAGATACCAAAATTTGGCATCATTTTATTAGCTCGTTCAAAAGATATATCATTTTCAACGACCATTACTTCAATGTCGTACATGGCAATAATTGGATTATCGATAATAATGTCATAACGGTATTTATTTTCCACTTGAGTAAACACAACACTAAGTTCGTATTGTGAAGATTCACGAATAAAACGATCATTATCAAATATTGAAATGTAATGTGCTTGATATCGAGAAAAGTTTTGTTCTTCTACGATTGAATTGATATCGTTAGTACACCCAACAAGCAGTACTAACAATAAAGCAATAAACGCTTTTCTAATCATTCTAACACCTCGTTAGTAGTATATCATAAACTGGAATTTTGATGTATAATATCACAGAGGTGAACATATGACATCAAGACAACGTTTAGGAATTATATTAGTAATACTGGGTGGATTTATGTTTTTAAACAACGTATATCCTGAATTTTTTAAGAATATTTTATCGTTTATTACATTCCCAGTCGTATTGGTGGTAATTGGACTTTATCTTATATTAGTTAAAAAATAACTAAAACACACCAACAACAAAGTTCTTTTTACCCTTTTTGATGATAGCATATTTTTGATGATATGCATCATCTTTTTTTATCATAAAATCTATGTCATTTACTTTTACATTGTTTACACTTATTGCTCCATTTTTAATTAACTCCCGCGCTTGACGATTACTAGATATAAGCTGTGCAGCAGTTAGTGCAGCAATAATCGGTGTTTCATTTTTTAGATCAATCGTTGGAGCGTCTTCAAAAGCCATTTCAAATTCAGACTTTGTTAACTTCTCAAATTGCATACTAAATAATATATCACTAATGGAAACAGCCATTTCCATTGCTTCTTCACTGTATACAAGTGTCGTTAACTCTTTTGCTAAAGCGATTTGAGCTTCACGTAAATGAGGCTGAGTTTCTACTTTGTGTATTAATGAATCAATTTCTTGTTCAGTTTTAAATGACAAACGTTTCAAATAACCAACAATGTCTTCATCCGCAACATTAATCCAATACTGATAAAATGCATAAGGGTTTGTTTTATCTGGATCTAACCAAATGTTTTTCCCTTCACTCTTACCAAATTTTGAACCATCCGATTTCATGATTAGTGGTGATGTCATACCAAAAACTTGTACAGGTTGATCATTCATTTTACGAATCAATTCTGTACCACTTGTTAAATTACCCCACTGATCAGATCCACCAATTTGTAATTCACATTGGTAATTTTGATGCAAATGATACCAATCGGCAGCTTGCAATATCGTGTATGAAAACTCGGTGTATGAAATACCACTTGATAAGCGACTTGCGACAATGTCTTTAGCAATCATTGTGTTGACATTAAAATGTTTTCCATAATCACGTAAAAATGTTAGTACATTAAACTGACTTAACCAATCGTAGTTATTTAGTACTTTTATACGATCTGATTGACCTAAAACATGTTGTATTTGCTTTTTAATAGCGATGACATTGTTAGAAATTTCTTCTAATGATGTTAAACTGCGCTCTGATGTTGGTCGAGGATCACCAATCATGCCTGTTGCACCACCAATTAAAGCAATAACGCTATGGCCTTGCTCATAAAAACGCTTCAGTAACAACAACTGCTGTAAATGTCCAATGTGTAAACTATCGGCTGTTGGATCAAAGCCACAATATAACACAATCGGTTTTTTCAAGCGATTTATAAGTGCATCTTGATCAGTTGTATCCTTTACTAAATCTCGCCACATTAATTCATTAAAAAACTCCATATTTGCCTCCATCAATCTATCATAAAAAAAGAATTTGTAAATTAGTGTTTCTTTTTACAAATTCTATTATAACTAAATTTTCGTTGATTGTCTCGGTGTAAATAAATAACTTAACTCAATTTCTCGATCGTCTAGTGGTTCATTGTACAACATTTTTGTCATAATTCGCATTGCTACAGCGCCTAAGTCATACGATGGTATCGCAAATCCACTAAGTTGTGGTCTAACCATGGCATTGTATTTGGTATCAATAGCACAAATGACTTCCAACTGTTCTGGTATTTTTATGTTGTTTTCACTAGCTGCATTGATTGTTGCTAAAGCTTGAGAATCACGATGTGAAATGATTACATCATGTTTATGCTCTTTAAAATAGTTCTTTAAAAACTCATAACTAGAACGATAATTATTCGGAATATCGATGTAACTAAAGCCTTCTACACCGTATTCTTTAAATGCTTTTTGTGCACCATCAATCATTTGCTTAATTGCAAATGGATTTTTACGATCTTCAATAATAGCAATATCATTTGATCCACGATCTAAATACTTTTTCACAAGTTCATAGGTTGCTTTTTCAATATCAACATACACACACGCTACATTATCATCAGACATACGATTACCAATAAGAACAATTGGATACTGATACTTTGTTAATTCTTTTAGTTCATCATACAATAATTTATCGTTATAGATAATGACACCATCGACACGTGATTTAATAATGTTTTCTATAATTTCGTTAATTTCAACAATGCCTTCTGTCGTTGTATGCAACATAATGTTGTACTTATAAATCTTCGCGACATCTAGCAAGCCATTAATTATTTGACCAGTATAATTAAAACTAGCTTCAGGTACGACTAAGGCTAATGTTGTTGTTTTTTGAAGTGCTAATCCTTGTGCAATCGCATTTGGTTTATAACCAAGCTTTAAAATTGCTTCTTGAACTCGCTCACGTGTGTCTTCACGAACAATGTCTAAGCCATTAATAACACGAGAAACCGTTGCTAATGATACATTTGCCTCTTTTGCCACATCATAAATTGTTACTCTTTTCATCGATTGTTCCTACTTATCTTCTTCATCAGGTTCAACAACATTTACTTTTTTTGGCTTAAGCCATTGCTTCAGTTTGTTGACTCCTTTTTCAGCAACCTCAACGGTTTTTGTTTTTGCTTTTTCAATGTTTTCTTGTACATCTTCACGATGATAAAATTCACTCACTTTTTCTTTAGCTGCTTTGGCAGTTTCTACCGTTTTCTCTTTTGCAGTTTCAACACTACTCATTAATTTTTCATTTTCAGTTATTCTACTTTTTAATGTTTTTGTCGTGTCACTCGCTGTTTCTTTAACATCTTGCCAACGCTCTTGCCATTTTGGATCTTGTTTAATGTCGCTTATTTGCTTATTAGCATGATCAATAGCTTCTTTTGTTTTTAACTTCACGTTTTCCAATGCTTTTTGGATTTTTTCATCATCTTTAACTTCACCAATAGCTTCTTTTACTTCATCCATTGCTTTTTCTAAGCTTTTCTTTGTAGAAGAGAAAATCTTATCAATGTTTTCCTTTTGTTTTTGAGTAAATTCTTTTACATCATCGAATTTTTCTGATGCTTCTTCACTAAGATCTTCAAAAACTTCTTCACCTTCTTCTTTTGTTTCTTCAACGAACTCTTTTGCATCTTCTTTAAACTCTTCGAACTCTTTTTTTACATCATCATTAAAGTCATTCATCAAATGTTCCTCCATCTTCGGATTTTTTAAATTTGTCCATAATCATTTCTTTAATCCAATCAAAGTTTTCCATTACAAATGATATGATTTTCGAAATGACATTTTCTGTTGTGTTTACTGCCGTATCGACACCTTTTGAAACTTTCAACACTGTACTTACAGGCGCTTCTAGATCGGTGACATACTTATCAACTTGTGTCAGTGTGTGATCAACTGTCTTAAAACTTGATTGTAAATCTTGCAATAATTTGATTACTCGATATAGCAACAATGCTAAAAAAAACAGAACCACTGCACCTAAAATTGGTAACAAGATTACTGCAACTTCGTTTAATACTCTAAAAAATTCATCCATGACTTCACCTCACGAATATTGTAACGTGTTTTGAAACAATTTTCAAGATTTTTGATAGCGCTTATAATAATTGAATAACTTTATTTTAAAAGCAACAAAAAAAAGATTTTCATTTACATACATCATGTCTTTATTGATCCAACTAGTCACTTGTTGATTTAGCAACGTCTTGGTAAACTACCATAAAAAAACGACTTTTAATGTCGTTTCAGGATGTGAATGATTACAAAATTTTCTTTAAATGATCAGCTAGCACATAAATGTCTTTTGAACTCATAAACAAATAGACAGCTGGTGCAATCTTTGCTAGCTGCTTTGCTCCTACTTCATCTTCGCTTACAACAATGCTATTATCAATCATGTTTTGTAAGTATCGAATATCAATATCGTATCCATCTTCAAAATCATCGATACTATTAAAGTCACACAGTGCTACATGATCAGCAAGCGATAATGCTTCTGCAAATGGTTTAGCAAATGTGAACAATCTTGAAACACGATGTGGTTTAAATATAGCAACCACTTTTCTATTTGGAAAACGAGTTTTTGCAGCTAATACTGTCATTTTAATTTCGGTTGGATGATGTGCATAATCATCCACAAAAATATTCTCCCCAACATGTTCAATAACAAATCGTCGCTTTGCACCCATAAACGTTGCTAGTCCATCTTCAATCTCATTTATGGACATATTCAGTAGTAAACCAACTGCAATACTTGCCAAACTATTTAAAATCATATGCTCTCCCACAAAAGGAAGAACGATGTTTTTTAAAAGCTGTTGATGATACATCACATCAAATGAAACTTCATTTTCTTTTGCAATGATGTTGGTGGCATACAAAGTATTGTCGTTGTTTAATCCATACGTTATTGTATTTTTAGCACTTGACAAACTCCGTGATTTAAAATCATCTCCGTATACTATTAATGTGTCTTTTACATTGTTAACAAATTGCTCAAAAGCCAATTGGTAGTCATTTTCATCCTTAAAATAATCAATATGATCCAAATCAACATTGGTTATAATGGCAATATCAGGAAAATACGATAAAAAGTGTCTGCGATATTCGCATGCTTCAAACACAAAGTATTCATCATCTTCATGAAGTGCACCATTACCATCCCCAATTAAATACCCTGCTTTTTTTGTTGGTGAAAGCATGGATGCAATCATCGATGTAGTGGTTGTCTTACCATGGGAGCCACTAATAGCAACACTTTTGTATTTGCTCATTAGATCCCCTAAAAAATCATGGTATCGAACTACTTTGATCGTTGGATTTGCTCGTGCAGCAATTACCTCTTCAAATGAATCTAAAAATGCATTACCAACAACAACAGTCCAATTATCCTCAAGTTTTACATGATTAAAAGGATATATTGGTATATCCCTTTTTACAAGTTCATCTTCAGTAAAAATATGTTTATCAATATCACTTCCACTTACTTGATAACCTATATCGTGTAACATGCATGCCAATGATGCCATGCCTGCTCCTTTAATACCGATAAAATAAATCATTGAGCATCATCCTCTTCAAATAACTGCATAAGCACTTCTTCTTTTGGTTTTTCTTTATCTACGGGTTTTTCATTTTCAAACAATTGATTATCAAATTCAAGTTGTTGAGTATTTTGATTAGATTCATCACTTACACCTAAGATATCCTCAATACTCATCGATTTATTGACTGGTGGCGTTTTTTCAGTTTTTGCTGTTGTTTTCGCTCTTTTTCTCACACCATAAATTGGTGAAATAACTGTACCAATGACACTATTTTCTTGTTCAAAAATAATTTTTGGTTGCATTAACATTTCTTCTTTTTGTTTTTCTGGCATTTTCCCAAATATTGGACTAATGGAAGAAGAAAACTCATATTCTAAGGCTTTGTTTTTGTCAATTTCAACTTTTTTTATTGGTTGACTAACATGCTCTGGTTCTTTTGCTTTGTAAGTAGGTTGTGGTTTTACTTCATCATCAGAGTCAACAAAAATTGATTTAGGTTTCACTTTTTCTTGTAAAGGGTCTTCTAAAGTAACCTCAGGTGTTTCATTTTGTGGTTTTCTAAAATCAGAAGGTTCCCTCTTTTTGCTTATATCTTCTTTATATTGAGGTACTTCTTCAACAATTTCTTCTTCCTCAAAAAGGAACGACATCAATTTTTTAAACATAGTGAATCTCCATATGATGATTATTCATCTTCTTCCTCATTTTCTTCTTCAATTACTGGTGGTTGTTCTTGTAATGGCTCATCAAACTCAGGTTCTAGAAAATCAATAAAACTTCCACCTTCTGTTACAAGTCGATTCATATCCGCTAACGTTCCAGTTGATGGAGCAACCTGCTCAAATATTTCAAGTACTTGTTGTTGATAGTCTATAACTTGTTTGTTTGAATATATCGAAACAATCTCATTTTTATCTGCTTTAGCAGAACGTAAGATTACCAACATATCATATAAAACTGGTTGAACATCAGCTAACTTAACCGTACTTGTTAAAACAAACTGATTACTTTGTAAATAAATGACGTAGTTTTCTTGTTGTTGTGTAATGCTTATGTCTAAATTTTGAAGATCTTTGTTTTGGTTTGTAAATGTTGTGACATACGTAAAGAACTCATCCGTAAAATCTAACGTCTGCATGTTGTTTTCTAAAGCACTTCGATAGTAACGCTGCATAATGATCGTTGGCACATCCACTCGCAACACTATTTCGTGTTGATTAGAAACAAAAACAGTTGCGATTTTATTAGAAAACCGTATGCCCATATGGGGTGGTAAATAATAACTATAATAAGGTGTATTTACATTTAATACACTTGGTGTTTCAGCTTGTAGTGCCTCATCAACTTTTAGTTGTAGATTCTCGGATACTTGTTGAGCATCTACGCTACATCCCATAAGAAAAACAAGGAAAACTAAAACGATTTTCGCCATAGTATCACTCCTACTGATTACATTTTATCATATCAATGATAGTATCGCTACTTAACTCACTTAACAAATGATACGCAGCTTGATATGCATGGTTTAAATCATTCAAATCCAATATAGAATGATTGGTATGAATATTACGAGCACATACACACAAACTTAAGGTTGCGACTCCAATGTTGTTTTTATGTATCGATCCAGCATCGGTTCCACCCAATGATAAATAATATTGATGAGGGATTTTATGTTGTTCACATGTTGATTTTAGTAAGTTTAAAAAGCAACGATTAGGCATCATGCTGCGATCAACAAACCGCAACAAAACCCCTTTACCTAAATGCCCTAGTTCTGTTTTGTTGCCATCTGCATCATTGGCAGGAGAACAATCAAAAACAACCGCTACATCAGGATTTATCATGTAAGAAGCTGTTTGAGCGCCACGCAAACCTACTTCTTCTTGTACGGTTGCACCAATGTATAAATCATACGGTAACTCTACGTCTTTTAAAGCTTCTAACAGTGTAATACTCATTGCACAACCGTAACGATTGTCAATGGCTTTTGCCATAATACGTTTGTTGTTAGCTAACATTTCAAACTCACCATCTAAAACAATCATATCCCCTACCTCAATGTTCATTTGCTCTACTTCTTCTTTTGAAGTAGCTCCAATATCAACAAGCAAGTCTTCTATTTCAACCACTGCTTTTCTTTTTTCTTCAGTAAGTAAATGTGGTGGAATAGATCCAATAACACCTTTAAATCGTCGATTTTCTTTGTTATAAAGGGAAATTGGTGAAGCCATCAATACTTGTGACCACCAACCACCAGCCGGAGAAATCTTTATTGAACCTGCACTGTTTACATCTTTAACAACAAAACCAACTTCATCCATATGACCAGCAACCATAACTTTTAGTGCGTCTTTGTTTTTACTTTTTTTAAGTGCAAAAACACTACCTAAATTATCTTCCACAATCTCATCAGCATACGCCAACATATTCTCTTTCATGTATTTCGCCACTTTTTCTTCATGATTAGGTATTGCTGGTATACTAGTTAGTTGTTTTAAATGTTGCAATAATTTTTCTTGTAAGCTCATTGTTTCCTCCATGTTGCTCGATAAATTGGTTGATTTAAATCAATAAATCGTTGTTCATATTCACTTATAGCATCGTATGTTTGAACGCTTTTTTGATGCTGTTCATCTCTAAAATTGACGGATACATCTTCTAAAGTATACGGATGTTTTGCAAAGGTAAGCAAAGAATATTCAAACAATGTTTGATTATCCGTTTTCATAATAATACTTCCATGTTCTTGAATAAGTGTGTGATACATTTTTAAAAACGAATCAGAACTTAAACGACGATTTCGGTGACCTTTTTTAGGCCAAGGATCACTAAAGTTTAAATGCAACACATCAATTTCATTAACATCAAACCACGCATCCACATCTTTAGCATCTCCAATGATGAGCAGTGCATTATCAACATCGTATTGATATGATTTTCGAAGTGCCACAGCCCCAACGGTTGCTTCTTTTTCTATAGCAACCCATAAGTGATCAGGATAAGCCTCAGCCATCTTTAGCCAGTAATCGCCTTTTCCAGCACCAATTTCTACATGCATCGTTTTAAAATTGTATTCTTTTTTCCATTGTCCTTTTAATAGATCCGGTTGTTTAATATAACGATCATGATCTTCTTCTAAGAAAGGTTCAACCCATTTTTTCTTACGAATTCTCATACGCTAACTTGTAAAGTGCTTCCGCATAAATAACACTTGCTAAAAATAAATCTTCTAAGTAGATTCCTTCATCTTTTTCATGTGGTCCCCCTACATGACTTGGTAAAGGATGATTGATAAAATTCATACCATACGCCACAAAATTAGGAAGCGTACGAGCATACGTACCACCACCCATTGTTAAAGCTGGTGTAAAGGTATCATTGCTATACTTTTGATACACTTGTGTCAGTGTAGTTACAAGTGTTGACGAAGGATCAACAAAATGTGGTGGTTTATTTTCAATTATACGTACATCCATCTTTTCATTTACTGCTTGTACAGAACTTTTTATGGTTTCTATTAAAGTTTCACCGTCCGTGTCATTAGGATAACGAATATCCACAACAACAGAATACTTGTTTTGTTCTATGGAAACAATCCCTAAGTTAGCTGTTAAAAATCCCATATGAACACCATCAAGCATGATGTTTAATCCTTCTCCTAAGTAACCTTTTGTTAGCTTAGCTAAGTTTTGCGCTAATGTGTCATTGTATGTTGTACCAACATAATTTAGAGCATGATAGGCTGCATTTAGACCCTTTTCTGGCATTGATGCATGAGCATATTTACCATAAAAAGTAACCGTTGTGTAAGATCCTTCCATCTTTGCATCCGCAATTACATCAAATGCTTCACAATAATAATCCAATTTTTCTGGATTGTGCATTTGTGTAATTGTTACTGATGCTTCTCCAACCACGATATTTGGTCGCTCACCAGCATGCATTGAATGAATTACCGTATCCATTTCACCATTTAAATCAATGTTCAAAATACCTTTTTCTCCATAGATTACAGGAAATGAAGCATCAGGTACAAAGCCTTCATTTGGAATAATACGATGATTTTTATAATACTCCATACATCGCATTCCTGTCTCTTCATCGGTTCCAACAATGAGTTCAATTTTCTTTTTAGGTTGAATATCAAGTGATTTTAGAAGTTTCATCGCATAATATGCTGCTATCGTTGGTCCTTTATCATCCCCTGAACCACGTCCATATAAAATACCATCTTCAATTTCACCACCAAAAGGATCTTTAGACCACCCTTGCCCAACAGGCACGATGTCTAAGTGCCCTAAAACACCAATGCTTTCTTTAGCATCAGAATTAAATGAGCAAATACCTGCATATCCATCGACGTTATCGACATCAAATCCATCTGATTTTGCTTTGTTTAAAAACCAAATAAGTGCATCATTAACTGCTTCACCAAATGGTGCTTTAGCGCTAGCGTTTGCCATATCATTTAGTGATGGTATAGCAATTAATGCTTGTAAATCTTTAATCATATCTTCACGATATTGCTCCATCAATTGTTTAAAATCCATAATTTTCTCCTTTTATAGTGAAAGAAACGGTTCCCCGTTTCTAGTTTTTACCTTTATCTTCTTCTGATTTAGGTGCTTTGTTTTTAGCATCTTGTGCGGGTCTTTTTGGTCGTTCTAATAAATCTTTACGTGAAACATTTACACGACCTTTATCATCGATGTCAATGACCTTAACTTTTACGATATCACCTAAAGACAGTACATCTTCTGGTTTTTCAACTCGCTCATGAGCAATTTTTGATACGTGCAACAAACCATCAGTACCTTCAAATAATTGTACAAATGCCCCGAATTTCTCAATTCGTACTACTTTAGCATCATAAATTTCACCAATTTCAGCTGTCTTTATGATTGCTTCAATACGAGCTTTTGCTTTAGTAATGGCTGCTAAGTCTTGATGGTAAATTACGACACGACCATCATCTTCAATATCAATTTTCACATCATCACATTCAGCGATAATTTGATTAATGATTTTCCCACCAGGACCAATAATGTCTCTAATTTTATCAACTGGTACTTGTAGTTGAGCAATCTTAGGTGCATATTGACCAACATTTGGACGAGGAGTATCAATCGTAGCAAGCATGTTTTCCATAATTTGCTCACGACCTACTTTAGCTTGTGCTAATGCTTCTTTTAAAATTTCAGTAGTTAAACCTTCAATCTTAATGTCCATTTGAAGCGCAGTAATACCTTTTGGTGTACCTGCAACTTTAAAGTCCATGTCGCCAAAATGATCTTCCATGCCTTGAATATCTGTTAATACTTGATATTGATCTCCATAGGTTACTAGCCCCATAGCAATACCTGCAACCGGAGCTTTAATAGGTACTCCAGCTGCCATTAGTGCCATTGATCCTGCACAAATGGATGCTTGCGATGTAGAACCGTTGGATTCCAATACTTCCGCAACTAAACGAATCGCATAAGGAAATTCTTCTTGGGTTGGTAACACTTGTGCTAAAGCACGTTCTCCAAGAGCTCCATGTCCAATTTCACGACGACCAACCGGTCCAATTCTTCCTGTCTCACCAACAGAAAATAATGGGAAGTTGTAATGATGCATAAAGCGTTTGTATTCAACGAGTGTCAAATCATCAATAATTTGATTATCCCCCATCGCACCTAATGTACATATTGACATTACTTGTGTTTCACCACGAGTAAACATCGCACTTCCATGAACACGATTAAGTAAATCAAGTTGTGAATTAAGCGCTCTTAGCTCATCACCTTTTCGTCCATCAGGTCGAATTTTTTCAATTGTAATTAAACGACGTACTTCATCATACACAATCGATTTAAGTACATCTTTCACTTGCTTAACTAATTTATCTTTGTCTTTTTCTTGTTCGAATTTTTCAGTGTAAAATTCTATTGCAGCATTTTCAATTTGTTCAATTGCATCATAGCGCGCAAGTTTTTCATTAATAGCCACAGCTTTACGTAAATCACTTTCATATGCGGCTTTTACTTCATTTTCAAGTTCTTCTTTAACTTTGTATAATGTGATTTCACGCTTTGCTTTTCCAACTGCAGCAATAATCTCTTCTTGAAACTCACAAAGTTTCTTAATAAACTCATGCCCAAAAAGCATCGCTTCTAGCATATCTTCTTCTGAAACTTCTTTCGCTCCTGCTTCAACCATGTTAATTGCTTTTTTTGTTCCAGCAACAACCAAATCAATATCAGAATTTTCTAACTCCTCTATTGTTGGATTAATGATGTACTCACCATTAACACGACCAACATTTACTCCAGCAATTGGACCATTAAATGGAATATCACTCACTCCTAAAGCAAGGGATGATCCAACCATCGCGGTCATATCAGGAGAGCAATTGTTATCAGCAGACAATACCATGTTAACAACTTGAACTTCATTTCTAAAACCATCTTCAAACAATGGACGTAATGTACGATCAATTAAACGTGACGTTAGTGTAGCATGTTCACTTGGTCTTCCTTCACGACGTAGAAATCCTCCAGGTATTTTCCCTACAGAATACAGCTTTTCTTCAAATATAACCGTAAGTGGGAAGAAATCCAAATCTTTCGGTTGCTTACTTGCGGTTGCTGCTGTTAAAACAACCGTGTCTTCATAACGGACCAACACTGATCCGCTGGCTTGCTTAGCTAATTCACCTGTTTCGACCACAAGGGTACGACCGGCAAAATCCAAAGCAAATTTTTCCTTAGCCATCTTTTCACCTCTATTTTTTCACTCATTAATAATATCACACTTCGAACCTTTTGGATAATTTTTTTGTGTCTTGCTCTTTATATATAATCGATACAAGTACGGGAATGATGATAAGTGTTAGTACTGTTGAGGATATCAACCCAAAGAATAACACTAATGCCATAGGCGCAGTCATTGGATCATTAGCAACAATCAGTGGAATTAATCCAATGGCAGTTGTAGTCGTAGTTAAAATAATCGGTCGATATCGTATCTCTACACTGTAAATAATTGAATCAAGAAGCGAAAATCCTTCATGAATGTGTTCATCGATGACTTCTAGTAGAAGAATACCATTGTTAACAACAATACCAATTAAACTGACCGCCCCTAATAAAGACATTGCTTGAATATCGACATTATACAAATACAACCCTAAAAAGACACCAGTAAGTGATAATGGAATAGACACTAAAATAATAAGTGGTTTATTAAACTTCACAAACTGAATAAGCAAAATCATGTAAATAACAATAATAGCAGCTAAGGCTGAGATACCTAAATTTTGGACTAAGTCCATGATGTTTTTAAGTTCCCCTTCTGCATACACATTGATTGAGGGATCAATCGCCAATTGATCAATTTCTTTTAACACATTATTTTCAATAACGGCCGCAACATACCCTGGATGAACATCCGCCAATACGGTTATGGTGCGCAATCGATTTTGACGAGCAATTGAAGGCACACTCAAAGACAAATCCACATCAGCAATCTGATGCAGTTGCAAATAAGAATCCGTAATAGATGAACTAATAGGTAATCGATACAACTCATCTAAACTGTTTATATTTGCTTTTACTTTTATGTCTAATTCGTTTTGATCAAGAATTAATGAGGAAGCATTTGCACCCATCAAAGCCGTATTAATTTGCTTAACAACATCGTATTTTAATATCCCTGTGGTTGCTAAAAAGTCATTATCAATGTTTACTTTATACTCATATTGGTTAGCTACAAAATCATTACGCACATAAAATGTACCTTGTTGTTGTTCTAAGACATCCGTTACTTGATTAACCGCAACCATCATTTGATCTAAATCGTTTCCTGCAACCTTAAACACCAATTTCGCATCACTTGGCATAGAGTATTCTAAATACTTTACTTCTGCCTTTGCATTAATTAATGTTTCATCTAAATGTTGTTGAATGGCAAACCCTAACTGTTCATTGGTTGAATAGCGATCATCAGGTTTTACTTTTAAGAGCAGTTGACCACGATCTTCCGATGGGGTCATAAGTGGTGTTGTGATAAAAAACTTCGGTAAACCACCTCCTGAAGCACTATAAACATCTGATACTTGTTCAAACTGTTGTAGTTCATCTATTATTTGATCAATGATGTTGTTGGTAACATCAATGTTCATTTGCTCTGATTGAACATTGATATATATCATCGGTTTATCCGAATAAGGAAAGAAACTCATACCCAATTGAAAAAATAGTCCCGCAGAAGCGATTAATAGCACAATTGCCATTACAATGAGTCGTTTTGGAAATTTTAATCCATATTCTAATCCTTTTTCAAACGCTTTTCTTAGAAAACTCTTTTTGTACGATTTTCCCTTTTCTACGCTTTCTTTCTTTAACAAAAACGTTGCTAAGACAGGAACAATAAACATAGCAACCAAATAGGATGCTAATAATGCTGTAATAACAACAGTAGGAATCGTTGCTACTGTTTTTCCAATAACTCCAGGAACAAAAAACAAAATTGCAAATGTCACAATCGTGGTTAGTGTGGATGAAAAAACTGGTCGTGCTGTTTCTTTTATTGCTGTTAAAATAGCTTTATTCATTGAATAATCTTGATTTAAACGATATTGTATTGCTTCAGTTACCACAATGCTATTATCGACTAAAATACCTAGTGAAATAATAAGCGCTGCAATAGAAATAAAGTGAAATTCAATATTCAATAAAAACATAACAATAAAAGTCGCAAAAATTGATAAAGGTAACGAAATAGATACAACAATAGCGTTTTGAAATTGAACACCAATCATTACAATGACGACAATTAAAACAACACTAAAAAATAAATCACGAATAAATGAGTTAATGGATGCATCAATGTCTTGATATGATAATACCATCGCATCATAGGTAACATCACTTGGTAACTGCTCAACTAATGAATCTAGTTTACGATCAACTTGATTACCAATCAAAACAGCATTTTGATTAGGATTAAAGTAACCGACAATAAAAATTGCATGTTCATCGTTGTGTTGATAATATCGATCATAACTTGTCGCTACAGATACTCTTGCGACATCTTTTAATGTCACAAAGCCGATTTGTTCTGTCGAACCTGAAATAACTATGTTTTCAATGTCTGATAGTGATTGAAAGGTTGCTGGAGTTAGTACATTAATTTTACTATTGCCATAATCAATCGCACCTGAAGGAATCGTTAAATTTTGTGCTTGTAGTAGTTGAACAATGTTTTCAATAGAAATTTTATACAAATACAAATCATCAATGTTTACATTAACAACAACCTCTTTAATTCCTTGACCAACAACATTTACCTTTGTTACTCCATTAACAAGCAAAAGTTCATTAGCCATGTTTTTAGCGTATTCATTTAAATCAGATAAATTATAATCATTGTTGGATAATGACAAAATAAACTGAGGTACTTCATCCAAATCAGCTTGAATCTCAGGTTCATACGCAAGTGGTGGTAAATCATTAGCAATTTCTTGCAATGCTTGACGTACCATGGACATCGATTTATCTGGATCAGCACGCACATCAAACATAATGACAACAATGGAAGCTGAGTTGTACGAGTAAGAAGACAACATATCAATATCTGGTAACTCGACTAACTTGTTTTCAATCTTTTTTGATACAAACTCTTCTACTTCACTCGATGTCGCTCCTGGATAAATGGTTGTTATTAAAGCTGCTGGTAAATTGGTGTTTGGGTTTTCTTGTTTTGGGATAATCCAATACGTAACAAATCCTGCAAGCACAAAAAAGACAAGCGACAATATTACTATATGACGAAATTTTATTAGTTTTTCAACAATCTTACTCATAAGTGTCCTCGATAATGTTTACTTTATCACCAACTTTTACTCGTTGATAACCTTCGATAATCACGCGATCATTTTTTTCTAAGTTAGAAACTAACACTAAATTGTTTTGCATTGCTAATCGTTCTACTACTTTTTTACTCACTCGATTATCTTCTACGACAAACACATAATCTTCGCCATCGTTTTTTAAGATACTTAAATCAATCCAAATACCTTCAGTTTCTTGTAAGTTAATGATCACGGACACTGTTTCACCTATATTTAATGTATCTTTAATGCCTACATTAACCTTTGCTTCATAAGTACGAGACACTTCATCAGGCAACAAAGAAACATCACTAACAAACCCTTCAAAGGTTTCTTCATCACTTTCAATAGTAGCAATCATGTCTTTTAACACACGATTAACATTGCTTTGACTAAGACCAAACACCGCTACCTTTTCATTGGATGCAACAACTACTGTAGGTATTAGTGGTGTTGCTAGTTCTCCTTCACTTTGTACTACTGCCACAACAGTGCCTTCAATTTGAGACAGTAGTCTTGCTTGATCAACTTGCTGTTGGGCAGCCACAACATTGTTTTGAGCAATGGTTGTTTGTGTTGTTGATGCTTGATACGCTGCTAAAGCAGCATCATATCGGGATTGTGCAATCGAAATACTAGCAGGATCTTCACTGTTTAAATCATTGAGCAGCGTTGTGGCGCTCTCTAGTTGAATCTCTAGAGCAAGTAAGTTTGTTTCAGCTTCAAGCACTTCTTGTGAGTCTGCTTCTGCATCTTGTGATACTTCTTCAAGTGTCTTTTTTGCTTGTTCTACTTGAGCTGTTAAATCATTGACTTGATTGCTTGCTTGTTCTCTTTGCTTTGCTATCGTATCTTTTTCATTTTGAACATTTGCAGCTTCAGCATCCATAAGTGCTTTTGCTTGTCGTTGATTGGCTAATGACACCGAATAGGACTCTTGTGCATTTTTTAAATTAGCTTGTGCACTTTCATCATCAATGGTGGCCAAGACGTCGTCTTTCTTTACTTGTTGATTAACACTCACATGTATGTTTTTTATCGTTCCTACCGTAGAGAAAGTTGCTTCAAAAAGATCGTTTGGTTGAATAAACCCAACAAACTTCATTTGTTCTTGATTGGTTGATGTTTCAATCTCAAGTACACGAACATTCACTAAACTTTCAATGACTTTATCATCATCTTCTTGATTTAAAAAGATAACTGCAAGTATAAGTGCAAGAACTAAAACACTAATGCTTGCAATGGTTTTTTTATTTTTCATACGATATCCCTGCCTCTAACATTGTGCTAAACAATTGTAAATATGTATTAATCACCTTTTGTAGTTCCATCGGTTTATCATGAAAATCAACTAAAGTTTCATTTAACCCTTTCGCAAGCCCACTCATAATGGCTTGTGCTAACATCATGCTAAGTTGTGGAACATAAGGTATGTTGTTTTGATCAAGCTCCCATTTGTCAATTAGTTGTTGAATAAGCTGATACAACCATAATACGGTTTGTTCATAAAATCTTGGATAATTTAATAAAATTAGACATTCTTGTTTGTAGTTTTCAAACACATGTAAAAAACCATCACTTAACTGACCTACTTTTTGTTGAAACAAAGTAATCGCATCTTGATTATTGTTTTGATTTTCAATTGGGTAAAAAATTGCTTCATTTAACAATGTTAAGGTTGGCATTATAATTTCATCGGCTAGCTCTTCTTTGTTAGTGAAGTAGCGATAAATATTCCCAACTGTAATGTTTGCTTTTTTAGCAATGTTTCGCATCGAAGCGTTTGCTATTCCATAAAGGATAAACTCTGATTTTGCAGCATTGACAATTGCTTGTCGTATTTCTTGTTTTTGAATTTGTGCCATATAATGAACTCCTGTTTACAAATAATAGTATACACGTGTTCACCATTTAAAACAACAAAAAACCATGAGATTTTTCATGGTTTGTTTGTATGGTTAAGTTTACTTTCTTAGTCCTAAACGACCAACAAGTTCACGATAGCGGTTAACATCGTTATTACGAAGATACGCTAACATATTACGACGACGTCCTACTTTTTTAAGTAGTCCACGGTTTGAGTGGTGATCTTTTTTGTGAATTTTCAAATGTTCGGTTAATGTATTGATTTCATACGTTAACACAGCAACTTGAACTTCCACAGAACCAGTATCGCCTTCTACTCTCGCAAACTCTTTCATAATCTCTTGTTTCTTTTCTTTTGAAATCATGATAGCTCCTCTCTTTCTATGAGTCCTTTTAATCCAAGTAAGAGGTTGAGGAACACCAAAAACCTAGAATAAAAGCATGCTTAGTTTACCATGTTTAACAATGGTTTGCAATAATTTAGTGCTTTTTGTACACTATTGCGGGAGTTTGACACTTCAATCAATCATAAAAATCAAGAAGTTCTCTCTTAAGAGGACTTTTTTAGTATTTTCTTTGTCAAATTTGCATGTTTTGCTTGTAGTACTTTGCCGTACTGTGTTATAATAGCACTATATGGAGGTGCTTCTATGAGAGTTAAAAGCACAAAATCAAAAAACGCAGAGTCTCTTTATGTAATTAAATCCATTCGGGTTAATGGTAAAAGCACTTCAGTTATCGTCGAAAAACTTGGTACTCTAGAAGAAGTTAGAAAAAAAGCTGGTGATATGGATCCCTATCAGTGGGCTAAACAACGTGCTGCTTTTCTTACTGAAGAAGAAAACAAAGAAAAAAGAGACGTTAAGATTACGCTTTCTAATTACAAACTTATCGAGCCTAATACTCAGTCCACCTTTAATGTGGGATATCTTTTTCTTCAGAAAATCTTTTACGAACTCAAACTGGATCAACTTTGTGAATCAATCTCTGCTAGTTCGAAAATAGATTACGATTTATCTTCAATCCTTGCCTCACTACTCTATTCACGAGTGCTTTATCCTTCTAGTAAACTATCTACATTTGAATCAAGCAAGAAGTTTTTAGAACCACAGTCTTATGATTTACACCACATCTATCGTGCTTTGGATGTCCTTGCAGAAAACAACCATCTATTCCAACAGCACTTATATCAGCACAGTGAAAAAGTTATCGAACGAAACAGTTCCATACTTTACTATGACTGTACTAACTTCTTCTTTGAAATTGAGACTGCGGATGGGGAGAAGCAATATGGTAAAAGCAAAGAACATCGACCAAACCCGATTATTCAGATGGGTTTATTTCTTGATGGTAATGGTATTCCTTTAGCCTTTGACATGACTCCTGGTAATACTAATGAGCAGAAAACCCTACAACCACTAGAGCAACGCGTCATTAGAGACTTTGAACTGTCAAAACTGATTGTCTGTACCGATGCTGGATTATGTTCTACTAACAATCGTAAGTTTAATAACATTGCCAATCGCGCCTATGTAACGATTCAACCTCTAAAGAAGTTAAAAAAACACTTAAAAGAATGGGCATTGGACCCTAAAGGTTGGCACTTACCCAACCACACTAAAGAAATCAACCTTCATGAAATCGACCACGAAAATAATGAAGCAGTTTATTATAAAGAGCGGTGGATCAATGAAAACGGATTGGAAGAACGCATCATCATTACCTTCTCACCTAAATATAAACGTTACTGCGAGAAAATTCGAAATGGACAGATAGAAAGAGCCTTGAAGCAAATTGATGCGGGTAAAAAACCAGGAAAAAGCAAAAACCAAAACGATCCTAGTCGTTTTATTCAAGCAAGTCATACAACTAGCCAAGGAGAAGTGGCTAATGAGTGCTACTTGTCTTTAAATCAAGAGATGATTATGCACGAACAGAAGTATGACGGTTTCTATGGTGTGATCACCAACCTGGAAGATGATATCACTGAAATCATTAAAATCAATCAACGTCGCTGGGAAATTGAAGAGAGTTTTAGAATCATGAAGTCAGAGTTTAAAGCCAGACCCGTCTATGTCCGTAACGACAATCGCATTCATGCACATTTCCTTACATGCTTTATGGCATTGACTCTATACAGAATTTTAGAAAAGAGATTAAAAGAAAAATACACAGCTGAAACATTGATTAAAACACTTAAAGAAATGGATGTACATCATATTCGAGGGGCTGGTTATATTCCCTTATTTAAAAGAAATGAGTTAACTGACAAATTGCAATCTCTGGTCAATTATCAGCTAAGCACTGAAATTATCGATAGCACAATGATGAAGAAAAACAAAAGAATTTCTAGAAGCAGAAAAATTACTACATTTGGGACATAAAATTAAAAGTCAGAAACCCTTTATTTTAGCGGATTTCTGACTCTTTTTATTCTTTAAGTGTCAAAGATGAGATGTTTAACAATGGTTTGCAATAATTTAGTGCTTTTTGTACACTATTGCTAAAGGAGATATTCAACCAATGAAAATAGCATGGATAGGAACTGGAATTATGGGCTATGAAATGGTAAGCCATTTATGTGATGCTCACTATAATGTGTCCGTATACAATCGTACATTATCTAAGAGTGAACGTTTAAAGGATAAAGCAACGGTATGCACGTCCATTAAAGAAGTCGTAAAGGATGCGGATGTCATTTTTAGCATCGTGTCTTTAGTAGAAGATGTCAAAGACATTTATTTAAAAGATGGCATATTAGATCATGCCAAAAAAGGTGCAATATGTGTTGATATGACAACTTCATCACCTTCACTAGCCCAACAATTACATTCATTAGGATTAAAGCAAGACATACAAGTGTGTGATGCACCGGTTAGTGGTGGTGATGTTGGTGCTAAAAACGCAAGTCTGACCATTATGTTTGGTGGTAGTAAAGCAGCATATGATAGTGTGTTGCCTTTGCTACAACACATGGGTAAGACAATTACGTATGTTGGAAAAGCAGGACTTGGACAACACATGAAGTTAGCAAATCAAATTGCTGTCGCAAACAACTTGTTAGGAGCGATAGAAGCGCTTAGCTATGCCAAACAGGTTGGAATAGACCAAACTATGTGTGTGGATGTATTAAGCGGTGGTGCCGCTGCTAGCTGGCAGTTAAAAGTAAATGGGCCACTTATGATTAATCATGATTTTAAACCCGGATTTATGAATCTTCACTTTATTAAAGACTTAAAACTTGTTTTAGAAGAAGCAGATAAAAACAACCAATCCCTTGTTATGGTAAAAAAAGTGTTGGACATGTATTTAGCGCATGATGAAGAAGAATTTTTAACACAGTCCACCGTAGCAATTTATAAAGACTACATCACTTCATAAACAACATTAAAACATCGTGTAAAAACAGTCTGCCATGGTAGGTTGTTTTTAATTGCATGTCATTTAAAGTAAGCCATTGTTGGTCAATGCCATGTACTATAGCTTCTTGATACAAACTTAAAACATTCATATCAAATTTTTGTGATAAGAAGTTTAAATCTATTGGATCATTTAATCGTAGTCCCATCATCAAATGTTCAAATAAACAATCAAGTGGTTGTAAGTCAACTTCTTCAAATAAAAGATGTTGTTTAATTAAATAGTGATGGATGTTTTTAGTGTTGATTGTTCGTTTACACCCAATTTTTGAAGCAGCACCAGGACCTATTCCAATAAAATCTTCGTATTTCCAATATCCGGTATTATGAATGCTTCGTTTATTGTTTTTTGCAAATGAACTTACTTCATAATGATCATACCCTGCTTTTTTTAATGTGTTATGAGCACACTCATAAAACAACCCTTCTAACTCATTATCCACTGGTTGTACATGTTGAGCATAAAACGGTGTGTTTTCTTCAATGGTTAGTGCATACAGTGAAACATGATCCACTTCTGCATCAATAAAAGCATTTAGTGTTTCTTTAAAATCTTCTAATGTTTGATCTTTAATACCATACATCGCATCAACACTTATATTATTGATGTTATGTTTACCTAACCAGCCAATAACCTTTAAAGCATCCTTATAGGAGTGCTTACGAGTTAATGTTGTAAGTAAGTGAGGTTGAATGGCTTGCACACCAACGCTAACTCGGTTAATGCCCATCTTGACTAACGTTATTACTTTTTCTTCATCCATTGTTTCTGGATTAAGTTCCATAGTGACTTCTTGTGCTGTATCTAAAAAAGGAGCAATTGCATCTTTTAATCGCAACAATTGCTCGATGGTTAGTGCACTAGGAGTTCCACCACCAATGTATATGCTTTTAAATGGACCTTTTTGCTTGGATAAATCTTCAATAATACGATCCAACACTTTATCAGCTAGTTCTTGATGATAACCAACTTTGACAAAATCACAGTAACCACAAATATGTCGACAAAATGGAACATGAATATACAGAGACTTAGAGGTTTTCATATTTTTTTATGACATGCACCATTTTCTTTTCAATGATCGTATGCACATCCAACTTTAAATCATCAGCTAAAGCAAGAGCAACCATCAACACATCAGCTAATTCCTCTTCAATCGCTTGATAATCAAGCACTTCTTTGTTTATTTCTTGATTAAGTTCTGCCACCTCTTCATTTAGATAACCCATTAATGAAACTAAATCATCGGTTTTATCCCAACCTAATCGTGTTCGCATGGCATTAATCGCTTGTATTGTTTTTCTCATTGTATCACCATGCTTATTATACATTAATCCAACACTTTAAAGCGAGCATTAAAGAATCGTAGCATTTGTGGTTCATACTCAAACTCTAATCCTTTAATATTGGTTGCATGATTAAACAAATGAATAATACCATCAGCCACAACATCAAGATGAGCATATGTATACACTCTTCTTGGAATTGTTAAACGAACAAGCTCTAGTTTTGGTCGATGATGTTCACCAGTTTGCTTATTTCTACCTGCAGAAACAATCCCTCGTTCCATCGCACGCACTCCACTTTCAACATAGATTGCGGCTGCTAAAGCTTGAGCTGGTAATTGATCTTGAGTAAGATGAGCACAAAAAGCACGAGCATCTAAAAAGACAGCATGACCACCTGCTGGTCGAACTATTGGGACATTTGCTTCAATTAATCGATCAGCTAAATATTGTATTTGACTAACACGATGATGAATGTATGGATATTGGACTGATTCTTTAATACCAATGGCCATCGCTTCCATATCACGACCTGCCATACCACCATAGGATGGCATCCCTTCATAAACAACAACTAACTCTTTTGCTTTAGCAAAAAGATCATCATCGTTGGTTGCTAAAAAGCCACCAATGTTTACTAAACAATCTTTTTTACCACTCATTGTGCAACCATCACTATAAGAGAACATTTCATGTAAAATATCTTCAATGCTATGATGTTTGTAGTTTTCTTCACGGATTTTTATAAAATAAGCATTTTCAACACAACGTGTTGCGTCCATATATACATCAATGTTGTATTTTTTTGCTAGGTTGTATACATCTTTAATGTTGGCCATGGATACTGGTTGTCCACCTGCCATGTTCACTGTTACTGCTAAACTTATGTATGGAACATTTTCAGGTTTTGCTTCTAGAATTACTTTTTCAAGTTTTTCTAAATCCATGTTTCCTTTAAAATCCACAATCGCATTTGGATCGTGTGCTTCATCAATAATAACATCTTTAAAAATTCCACCATTTGCTTCTTGATGATAACGAGTAGTTGTAAAGTACATGTTTCCTGGAATAACATCATCTTTTTTTATTTTTATGCGACTAAGTAAATTTTCTGCACCACGTCCTTGATGAGTTGGAATAACATGTTTATAACCATACACATCTTGCACTGTTTTTTCTAGATGATAGAAATTACGACTACCTGCATAAGCTTCATCACCTGAGTTTAAACCTGCCCATTGTGCATCACTCATGGCACTTGTTCCTGAGTCGGTAAGCAAATCAATGTACACATCGTCGCTTTTTAAAAGAAACGTATTGTAGCCCGCTTCTTTAATTTTTTCTTCTCTTTCTTTTTTTGTTAACATCTTCATCATTTCGACGCTTTTAATTCGAAATGGTTCTGCCGGATATTTGTTCATAGTCCACCTTCTTTCTCCTTTAATCTACACGAAGTAAAACACCCTTTCAAGGGTGTTTGTTAATGTAAATATGAAAGTTATGTAAAGTGAATCAAGAATGTTTGTAACCGATTACAATCTTTTCATCCTGCTAGTTTTCATCCATGGATAATACGGCTAAAAACGCCTCTTGTGGCACTTCAACATTACCCACTTGTTTCATTCTCTTTTTACCTTCTTTTTGCTTTTCTAGTAATTTTTTCTTACGAGAAATATCACCACCATAACACTTAGCGATAACGTTTTTACGTACAGCTTTAATGTCAGTGCGAGCAATAACTTTATGATTGATGGAAGCTTGAATTGGAATTTCAAATTGTTGACGTGGTATAAGTGTGCGTAGTTTTTCTACAATTGCTTTACCACGATTATACGCAAAGTCTCGATGAACAATAATCGACAAGGCATCGACCACTTCATGATTAAGTACAATGTCCATTTTCACTAATTTAGATGATTGATATCCAGCCAGTTCATAATCAAACGTCGCATAGCCACGAGTTGCGGATTTAAGCCGATCAAAATAGTCATACACAACTTCTGCTAATGGTATTTGATACACAAGCTTCATTCGATTACTATCGATGTTGTCCATTTCTTTGTATATACCACGCTTTTTTTGCGTAAGTTCCATAACAGGTCCTACATACTCATTAGGAACTAGTATTGTTGCATTGACAAAAGGTTCTTCAATATAATCCACCACTCCAGGAGGAGGCATTAATGAAGGGTTATCTACTTTTACCATAGAACCGTCTGTTTTATACACTTGATAAATAACCGAAGGTGCTGTCGCAATTAGCGGAATCTTGTATTCACGTTCAATTCTTTCTTGAACAACATCCATGTGCAACAACCCTAAAAACCCACATCGAAAGCCAAAGCCTAAGGCAGCCGATGTTTCAGGTTCATACTTTAAAGCAGCGTCATTTAGGTTTAATTTTTCTAAGGCATCTTTTAAATCGTTGTATCGGTTTGTTTCTGTTGGATACAACCCACAAAACACCATCGAGTTTAGTTGACGATAACCAGGTAGTGGTGATTTTGCTTTGCTGTTTGCTAATGTAATCGTATCACCAACACGTACATGTTCAATTGATTTAATCGCAGCAGCAACCCAACCAACTTCCCCACAGGAAAGTTCTTGTTTTTTAACTTCTTTTGGATTTCGTACCCCAAGTTCTACTACTTCATAAGAAGCATTAGCAGCCATAAAATGAATGGTATCTCCGATTTTTAAGGTACCTTCTTTAATTCGTATAAAAGCAATAACACCTCGATAAGGATCAAACATACTATCAAACACCAGTGCTTGAAGTGGAGCATGTGGATTACCTGTTGGTGCTGGTACTTTCTTTATAACTTCTTCAAGTACTGCCTCAATATTCAATCCACTTTTCGCACTAATTTGTGGAGCTGCTAATGCTTCTATCCCAATGATGTCTTCAATTTCTTTCGCAACTTTTTCAGGATCAGCAGATGGTAAATCAATTTTATTAATAACAGGTATAATTTCTAAATTATTCTCTAAAGCTAAGTACACATTCGCTAATGTTTGTGCTTCAATACCTTGTGCAGCGTCCACTACTAAAACAGCACCTTCACATGCTGCTAGTGAGCGAGATACTTCATATGTAAAGTCAACATGCCCAGGAGTATCTATTAAATGGAAAATAAAATCTTCCCCACTTTTCGATGTGTAGAGTAGTTGAACAGCATTTAGTTTAATTGTAATTCCTCTTTCACGCTCTAAATCCATGGTATCTAGAACTTGAGCAACCATTTCTCGAGTTGACACTGTTTTTGTCATCTCTAAGATTCGATCGGCTAATGTTGATTTACCATGGTCTATGTGAGCAATGATGGAAAAGTTTCTTATATTTTTCTGATTCAAAAAAAGCCCTCCTAAAAAGCATCCCTATTATATCAGAGCTACACGTTAAAAAAAAGTGCTATGGAGCACTTTCGATTTCAATCACAATGTTATCTGATTCATTGACAAGCAAATACGTCCCTTGTCTTTCTACTAAAGCAAATGTTTTATCTGCTAATGTGACATTGCCAAGTACTTGCCAATTTACAATATCCAAACTAGCAAACTCACCTTCAAATGAATCATCGTTTGTTTTAGCATACTCCGATGCAATATCCACAACACTATCTCCTGCGTATGTTCTTTGCTTAGAAAAATCAAGGGTATTATTAGTAGCAAGTGGATTAACATACACAAAAGTAAATGCTAAAGCACTAACCAACAAATACGATGATTGCTTAACAAGAATGCGGTTATTCTTATTTTTATTCAACAAAAGATGAGGAGCTAATTTCTTTTGCCAGTACAAGGTTTTTATTAGCATCGCTAAAAGTAATAATGTAATCCCTGCAAGAAGGTAAAGTAATACGTTGTCCATTATACCCCTCTTTTCTTTTTCAGCATCTCTTTAAAGGATTTGCTGTAACTGCGATTGACATACACTTTTTGATCATTTTCAACATACAATAGCAGTTTACCATTATAAGCAGACGCAACTGAATCAATTTTATTGGAATTTATGAGTGTGCTTTTACCAATTCGAATAAACCCATCTTTGCTTAATTCTTCTTCAAGCTCATACAACTTTTTTTCCAATACAATGACTTTTTTATCCACCACGGTTTCCACGCTATTTCCAAAAGCTTCAATAAGCACAACATCATTTGCAGAAATACTAACTTGACCTCGATGGCTTTTTCCTATGAGTGTCGTTGAAAAATCAAACAATTGTTTTGAAATACTTTGATAGTATTCGACGGTTTGCTCATTGACATAAATATCGATGGTTTCTGATGCATGTTCGATGATGTTCACATCAATAAATGTTGATGCATCATGAGCTAACGTTTTTTTTGTTTTTTCAATAAACGCTGGTTTACCCGTTATCTTAATGGCCATGCTATCTGCCTACTTTCACTATAATTACTTCACTTTCACAATACAAAAAATTATCGATAAGATGCATTATTCTTTAATAACTTGCTTAATTTAGGTGTAATAATCCCGGTTAGTAACCCTGCGATAATAGCACTTGAAAGTCCTTGAATCAAATTAATCGATGTTGAAGCTACACCAACACCCCAATCACTATATAAAAATGCATCCACTGCCCCATAGCCAATGGCTATCCAAAGACCACCGACTAGAAAAGGTATTGTCTTTTTCGCGTTGATTCTAAAATACACAAACAAATAACCTACGATTATACCTTCGAAACCTTTAATAAAAAAAGTAAAGAGAGCATACTGGGAATACCCTAAAAAAACATCGGCTAAAGCACTGCCTACAGAGCCAACAATAAAAACATGAGTCGGTGCTAAAACAGTCGCTAAAAGCATGATGATGGAATCACCTAAGTTTAAGTATCCCCATGCAATTGGAATCATGCCATACATGGTTATCAATGTGATCATCGCTATAAACATGCTTGTTAGCGCTATTGTTTTAACATTACTCATTATATTACCTCTTTATTCATCCAATTTTTCCCAATACCATGCCATAATTGACTGGCATGCATTCTTTTTTTGCTTTCAACTTGCAACTCTGATACATAAAGCAAACCATGTTCAACGGCAATCACACATGCTTCTTTTGTAAAAGAAACTACGGTGTTGATAGGGTGCTTGTGTTGTTGTTGCTTGTATATTGTATCAAAAAGTTTCACCTTTTGACCATCAATAATGACATAACCCCCTGGTTGATTAAGCAATGCACGAATATGGTTGTAAATTTTCTCCCCAGATTGATTCATGTTAATGTGTTCAAGCTCTCTTGTAATGATGGGCGCATAAGTCACTTTTGCTTCATCTTGAGGTATTGGATGTAGCTTTTGATCTAAAATATCGTTTATATGACTTAGAATCATTTGATACGCTAATGTTGATAATCTGTCCAACAGTGATGATGTAGTATCACTATCTTCAATATCAATGGATTGAGCAACGTACATATCACCAGCATCCATTTTCTTCACCATCTTCATTATCGTAATGCCTGTCTTTTTTTGACCATCCATAATAGCATGATGTACAGGTGCTCCACCTCGATAGTTCGGTAATAAGGATGCATGAACATTGATCGCATCTATTTTTGCAAGATCCAACACAGATTGAGGTAAAATCATACCATAAGCGCATGTTATGATGGCATCAATATCATGATCAACAAGAGCCTCATAAAGTTGTTGTTTGTTGGTAGGTTGAACAACACTTAATCCATGTTCAAGTGCCACGCCTTTAACAGGTGGTGCTTCCACAAGTTGTTTTCTTCCAACTTTCTTATCAGGTTGAGTCACAACTTGTACAATATCCACATCACACTTTAACAAGGCTTTTAAAACAGATGCACCAATTGATGGTGTGCCCATAAATACTATTTTTCGTTTCATCCTCATCCCCTTTTCTTTCTGTTCTCCCTCATTGCATTTTAAAGTTCGCTTTGTTATAATAGGTAAGCAATTAAGGAGGGTATCATGCCAAATATTTTAAATCAAAAGAAGCGCGCAATTACTAATGTAAAACGTCAAGCTGCCAACACCGCACAACGTTCAGCACTAAAAACTCAAATGAAGACTGTTGCTAAACATGTTGAAGCAAGTGACAAAGACAACGCATTAGTTGCATTAAACAAATTGAACTCACTTTTGGATAAATCAATCACAAGCAACATCCATCATAAGAATTATGTTGCTCGTCAAAAAGCAAGATTTGCAAAATTAGTCGCAACATTAGGATAAACCGACCCACAAGGAGCGGTTTTTTTATTTTAGTTTCACAATGGTTGCTAAACCACCTAAAGAAGTTTCTTTTAACTCTACAGCAAGTTTACTACCTGTGTAGTTCATTGTTTCGACAACATCATCAAAGTTTACCACATTGTCTTTGACAAGCGATAAGTTTTCAGCCATAAACACTGCATCAAATGCTCGTAGTATTGCATTGCCATTACGTTCAATACAAGGTATCATCACATATCCACCAATTGGATCACAGGTTAAACCAAGATGATGTTCCATGGCGATCTCGGCTGCTGTTTCAATAACTTTTATAGAATGCCCATCTAAATATGCTTTTGCGGCTGCTGTCATTGATGTTGCTGAACCAACTTCAGCTTGACAGCCACCCTCAGCTCCTGATATCGTCGCATTGCGTTTAATTACATTACCAATAACACCACCTACAGCCATCGCATCAATTAAACGATGACGTGAAAAACCTAAATCATTGTAAGCATAATACATAAAAGAAGCCATCACACCGCATGCACCCATGGTTGGTGCTGTTACTACTACTTCATTAGAAGCATTTTGCTCATTGGCTGCATACGCATAAGAAATGAGTTTTAGTCGTTTCTTTTTTTCATTTGAGTCAAGTGTATTTGCTTTAATATTAAGGTTTTTAGCGACACGTGGTAATTTAAGCGTCCCTGGTAAAAGCCCTTCTTGTTCAAGCCCTATGCGGACAGAAGAAAGCATGGCATCAAACATTTTATTTAAGTGCTCTTTAATATCTGGTTCATAATGATACACATAATCAGCTAAACTAAACTCATGTTCTTTACAAAATGCAACGATTTCATTAAAGTCTTTTTCTTTGTATATTTGTTTTTGAAAATCAAAGTTTTCATTTAACACTTCAATGGATCCCCCACCTAAGGAGTAGACAACCCATTCTTTGATTACTTGTTCATACTCATCCAGTGCTTTTAGTTTTAAACCATGAGGATAAGCGTAATCCCAAGTTGCATAAAACTTCACTTGGGTAGGCACTGGATCAAGTGACTTAATAATAATGTGATCAGTAAAGTGACCTTTACCAGTTAGTGCAAGTGAACCGTATAACTCCACAAGATAACTTGAAGCTTCTTTGGTTTGCTTTTTAAAGAGTTCACAAGCCCTCATTGGAGCGAGTGTATGTGAAGAAGAAGGGCCATACCCTGCTTTGTATAATTCTCTTAGTGATTCCATATTATCTCATCGCCTCCAATAAAAATCGTTCGAATCCAATTTTCTTATCTGTTTTACCAATTTTGATGGATTGATCCAACGTAGCTAATTGATCCAACAACCCCATTACTTTGTTTTTTGTTGTTTTGTTGGCGTATTGCCACGCCTTGTTAAATGTGTATTCATGTTCATCTAGCTGTTGAGCTATTTCATGTTGACTTAGTTTTTCTTCTTTGTAATGTAAAATTTGAAACATAATACGATATTGCCATGCAATAGCTGGAATTAATGAAGTTGGATCATGTTTTAAAATAAGCAAATCTTCATACACATTCCATGCTTGTTTATGATCTTTTAACATAATAGCTTTAGAAAGTTCAAATACACTATCTGCCATTGGTTTGCTAATGAGTTGATTGATTACATCAATTGTAATTGTTTGTGGATAATTAGATAACTTGTTTATTTCACTTTGCAATGTTATCACATGCATCGGTAAACGACTAATTAAATGTTCAAACACAACTGAAGAAAGTTGAATGTTTTCTTTCTTACACAACTCTCTTACCATGTTTTTAAAAGACAATGGATTTAACGATGCAATCTTATATGCTTCTTTTGCTTGTAAAAAAGGTTTGTATATTTTTAGTCGGCGATCAAAAGATGGTGTCTCTACCATTAAAAACAAAATCACTTCTTCAGGTAAATTTTCTAAGAGTTCAATAAGTAATTTACTTTTAGATTCAGTAAGATCTGAATAGGCTGCTTGAGGATTTAATAGATAAATAATTTTATGAGATTCAAAAAAAGAAACTGTCATCAATTCTTCAAAAAATTGATCCCAGTCAAACATATAACGCTCACAATCATACAGTAGAGGTTGCACTAAAAAATCTAGTGAACATTCATCTTTCACTATTTGTGTTGCTTTTTCTTGTAAGAAATATCGTTCTGCTCCATATAGTAAGCGTTTCATTGAATCACCTACTTTATTATACCAAATAACCCTGATGATGTTAGTATAAAATCTCGATTAAATAATGAAACAAAAGCAATATCTCCAAAAGTTTCCGTATCTAGTGCAATGACTTTATGTTGAGTTAATGTTTTTAGTGTTTGAATATGAGGGTGGCCATAAACTTTTTTCTCTGCACTTATGATGGCAAATGTTGGTTGCACACTTGCCACAAGTTGCTTTGATGTCGAGGTTTTTGAACCATGATGGCCAAGTTTTACAACATCTACTTGTAGATTTGGATACTCTCTAATTAAATGACGTTCTCCTTGTTGATACAAATCACCTAAAAAAAGAAAAGTTAATGAGCCTGATTGAACAACACCAATAACACTATTATCATTATCATCTTCACCTTGATAAGATTTATTTAAAACCTGAAAATACAAACTTTCATCAATTACGTCCTCATTTGTTAAATGAACTTGAGTATTTGATGATAGCGTTAATAAATCATTTAACCCACCACTATGATCATCATCGTCATGGCTAATGATGATGTGATCTAATGATGCAATACCTAATCCTTTTAATGTTTGAGAAACAAGCACATGATTGGATGAACGACCAACATCAATCATCATTGTCTTTTTATTAAATGCCTTAGTCACTAAAGCAGCATCTGCTTGACCCACATTTAAAAACAACACCATATCATAAAGTGGATAGCGTATGAGTAGAAAATGAATAAGTAAAAGTAAAACACCACCAAAGCGATAGTGTTTTTTATAAAAACCATTTGCAACAGTCCATGTTGCAATAATTAAAGAAAGCACTAGCGAAAAACGACCAACATAAATGAAGCTTGTTATTTGAGGAAGTGTTGTAATCATCATAAAAAAGCGATTGTAAATTGGTAAAAAAACAGGAAAAATAAGAACCACGCAACTAAATATATACAACAGTCCACTTACATGGCGAAAAAACACAAAGAAAAAGACCATCAATAAGTTGCTAGAATATAAAAGCACATGCTGTAAAAGAGTGATAACAAGTGCTCTTTGAAATAGATTTGTCTTTTGAAAAGAAAAGAACAACTGAAAAACCATAGGAAAAACAAAAGCAACATGACTTGCCTTTGAAAAAAACATCATTAAAAGTACAAGATAGGCCAGTGGCAAATAAACACTTCTGTTTTTTACAAACATACAACATGAGGTTGTTAAAAATACACGCCACCAAATAAAATCAAACCCCCAAACCCCACCAAAGAAAAGCCAAAAAACCATCAAAATTACATGAGTAATCTCTTTATGCATAAACTTAGACAATAATTGTTTTAGTGTGTATAAAAAGTACGTGTATTGCAATCCACTAGATAAAAGAAGCACTCCAAAAAAAGACGTTGTTTCTACGTTTTTATAAAACAAAAAATCAACGACATGTTCTGATTGCTCTAATGATAACGCTCTATTTAGTATTTTGCCTTTCAACGAGTTTTTACTTGATGTTTCATAAACAATAACATCATTAATACTTCCAATATGATGGTTTGTCATAACCCATTTTTCTATGGGATTATAAAAGAAATTGCTACGAAGTGATGGTGCTTTAAATGTACCACTCACACATACTTCATCCTTGTAATTTAACGTGTGCTCCATAAACAAAGCCACTTGTTGATGCTTAATTTTAAGTAGTACATAGCCATCTTTATGTTGAATGACTTCACCACAAAGCGGAAACTTAACTTCTTCTACTAGTGGTGGTTGAAGCACAATGCACGTTATCGAAAGAAAATAAACGATAATAAAAAGAATGCCACTAATATCTTTTTTAAAATACAAACCACCAACACAAAACAACAAGCTTGATAATAAAACATGAGAAACAAGAGCACTTATCCAAAATAGCACAAACAACACAACAAATTTTTGGGCTACAGACATAAATAGTCCTTCATCTTTTCGAAGGTTTTATCCCCTATTCCTTTAACTGCAGTAATATCCTCAATTTGTTGAAATAAACCGTGATTATTTCGATGTTCAATGATTCTTTGTGCTATAACTTCACCTACGCTAGGTAAACTTATGAGTTGTTTTACAGTAGCTGTATTGATAGAGACACAAACCTTTTCTGAAATTGTTGGAATAACTATATGATCATGATGATGCAATATCATCTTTTTATTAAACATAGAAATATCACTGTCTTCTTTTAGTTGAAGTTGAAGTAGTAACTCTTCAAAGTAAGCATAGGCTGAAACACTAAACTCTCCAGGGTTGTACAACGCACCTTCGACATTCACAACAAAAACATCCGGTTTCTCAAGCACAACAGATGGTATAGCAGTGCATCCAACTAAAAGATACAAATAAAAAAAGACGAGTGTTTTTGATAAGGTTTTCATACCTTATCATTAAACTTCCGTCTTAATTTTCCTTATTTAATTTTTAAGATTTTAACATCGTATGGTTCATTCGCATTAACTGTAACTACGTCCCCTTCACGATGTTCTAACACTGCAAGTGCTAAAGGTGTTTGATTGGATAAACGACCATGTAGTGGGTCTGCTTCAACCGATCCTACAATAGTGTATTCTACTTCATCGTTTGTCATTAAGTCTTTCATTTTAAATGTTGTTCCTAAACGAACGACTTTTTGACCACCTTTCTTTTCATCGATAATCTCAATGTTATTAAGCATCACTTCTAATTCACGAATTCGCGCTTCAACACGTGCTTGACGATCTCTAGCCGCATCATAATCAGCATTTTCACTCAAATCTCCTTGAGCACGAGCAGCTTGTAAATCTTCAATTACTTCTTTACGAACAACATGAATTAAGTGATCTTGTTCTTTTTTTAACTCATTTAAACCCTCTTGGGTTACAAATACTTTTTCTTGTGTCATATTCACTCATCCCTCTTTAATTGTGCCATTATACCATGTTTTCTTTGATGATACTACTAATCTTCGTTGTTAGTAAATCAATCGCTACTTCATTTTTCCCACCTTGTGGAATAATGATATCTGCGTATTTTTTACTTGGTTCAATAAACTGTTCATGCATTGTTCTCACGGTCGTTGTATACTGTTCAACCACTGATTCTAATGTTCTTCCACGTTGATGAACATCTCGCATTAAGCGACGAATAAAACGAATATCTGCCTGTGCATCCACAAACACTTTGATGTTTAATCGTTTACGAATTTCTTTATCTTCTAAGACAAACAAACCTTCTAATAAAATAACATCTGCTGGAAAGACTGTTTCAACAACATCTGCCCGTGTGTAATTAACAAAGTCATACGTTGGTTTTTCTATTGGCTGTCTTAAAATTAGTTGATCTAAATGTTTTACTAACAGTTCATTATCAAAAGCAAATGGATGATCATAGTTTACAAGTAGTCGTTCTTGCATATCAATATTTGATTGATCACGATAATAATCATCTTGTCGAACCGTGATAATAGAGTTTGATTTTTCAAATGCGTTTTTCAAACGTTTGCAAATTAATGTTTTACCGGATGCACTGCCTCCGGCAATACCGATTACAACTGGATTCATGGTTATCGTCCTCTTAAATATTTATCTACGTTAGCTTCATGTTCTGCTAAGGTTTCTGCAAAATAAATCGTCCCATCCCCATACACATCCGCCATAAAATACATGTAACTTGTTTGGGTTGGTTCTAAGGTGGCAATAAGTGCCATTTCTGATGGATTTAATATTGGCCCTGGTGGCAATCCCAATACAACATACGTGTTGTATGGTGAATTAATCTGTGTTTGGCGTTCACAATCCAACCAACTATCAAACTCATACAATGAATAACAAACCGTTGGACTTGCTTGAAGTGGCATGTTAATGTCTAAACGATTATGAAAGACACCCGACACCATCTTCATATCTTGTAAGCTTCTAGCTTCGTATTGAACAATAGAAGCTAATGTAAACACTTCATGAATGCTCATATCCGATTGATCAAAAAGTGCTTGGTTTCGATTAATAACACGTTGAGTTTGATCAAGTAAACGTGTTGTAATTGCTTCTGCAGTTGTTTCACTAAAAAAGTCATATGTTTCTGGAAATAAATAACCTTCTAAATAAACTCTTGCATCTTCAGAAAAGATACTTTCTTCTAAAAAATCATACCGTAACATTAACTCTCTAATGTATGTTTCATTATTCCAAAGTTCTAACAACGCTTCTTTGGAAACATTAGTATTTTCACTCATCCTTTTCGCAATATCTTTTGCCCAAAACCCCTCTGGTAAAGTAACACGAACTTGATCTGGTATAGCTAAGGAAGCGTTGTTTAAAACTTCTAAGATTTCCTTATTAGTCCAGGATTTATCAATGCGAAACTTCCCTGCTTTAATGGCCGTTAAGTTTTCTTGATTTGCAACAAAGCGAAACGCTTGTGTAGATCGAATGATATTATCTTGTTTTAAATTTTCTCCAACGATACTTAATGATTGTCCACTTTGCACTTCAAAAACAACCACTTCACTTTCATTTTGAACTGGTTGTAATGCTAAAACGACAAGGGTAATGCTTAATGAAAGAACAACGACTCCCATAAGCAAAATTATCTTAATGTACGATTTCTTCTTCATTTTCGTCTAAAAACGCTCCAAATACTTCTTCTACAAAATCCCATTCCGCTTCATCTTCGATGGTGGTTAAGTTTCCTTCTTCATCATAAATGGATGCGAAAACTTGGCCCTCTGGGTCTTCTGGATCAAAATAACAAACAATATTTTTATGACTAACGCTACTTTCTACCGTAAATAGCACCGTCATCTCTTTTTCTTGTCCTGCTTCATCAATGACAAAAATTGTTTTATTTTCCATAAACTTACCCTCTTTCTCGATGATCAAGGTAACTTTGCAATATAATTACAGCTGCAACTTGATCAATGCGTTGTTTTCTCTTTTTACGTGATACATCAAACTCAATCATTCGACGATTCGCTTCTTTAGAAGATAATCGCTCATCCCACATAATAATTGATGCATCACATGCTTGTTCTAGCAGCGATTGTATGTTTAATGCTCGATGAGCACTTTCACCTAACTCGTTATTCATGTGCTTGGGTAATCCAATCACTACATGACCTACCTTTTCTTGGTTGATAAGTTGTAGTAGTTGATGAACCGCACTTTCATAATCATCACGCTCAAAAACAACTGTCTTGTAAGGTTGTGCATAAAACCCTTGTGAAAATGCTATCCCAATTGTTTTTTCTCCAACATCAAGACCGAAATAATTGTTGTTAATCATCCAAGTACGAACGAACTAATTCTTCAATAATTTCATGACGTTCGATGGATTGAATAATCGTTCTTGCATTTTTAAAGGATGAAATATACGCTGGGTCATTGGAAATCAAATATCCTGCTAATTGATTAACCGCGTTATAACCACGTTCTGTTAATGCTTCAGATACTTGTGAAAGAACATTTTTAATATGTTCTTTGCGTACTTCTTCCGATTTAAACGCAATGGTTTGTGTATGTTGATTTTTCATGGCATTCTCCCTGTGCTTATTGTATAACACTTGTTTCGTTATTTAAAGGATTTCAAGCACTTTCTTTTTAACTAAGTCTAGTGCATCATCTACTTTTGACACATCTTTACCACCTGCTTGGGCAAAGTCTTTACGCCCACCACCATTACCACCTGTAAACATAGCGGCTTCTTTAACAATACTACTACAATCAATATTTTGATCTAATAAATTCTTTGTACACCCAGCCACAAACATAACCTTGTCATTTTCAACGGCACCTAAAACAATAAGACCTTTATCTAGTTTACTAATACCACTTTCTACCATCGACTTGATGGATTTAAGTGGTTGATTTTCAATCTTTTTAATAAGAATAGAAACATCGTTAATCTTTTCTACATTGGCCATTAAAGCCGTTGCTTGTTGTTGGTTTATTTTTTGTTCTAGTTGTGCATAATCTTTACGTAATGAATCGTAATTGTCTTTTAGCTGATCCACTTTCTCTTGAATGTTAACTAAACTTGCGACTGATAGTGTCTTACTAATATGTTCTAATTGTGCTACATGAAAAGTGAATTGTTGATAGGCATGTTCTTTACTAACACAAACAATACGACGAATTCCTGAACCAATGCTTTCTTCACTTACTAGTTTCGCAACGCCAATAGCTTGTGTGTTATCGACGTGGGTACCTCCACATAGTTCCATAGAAACACCACCAACTGTAACAACACGAACTTTCGCTTCGTACTTTTCATTAAATAATGCCATGGCTCCTTGTTGTTTTGCTTTTTCTAAATCCATTGTTTGAAAGCTAACAGGTAAACCTGCAAAAATTTGCTTGTTCATCCACGCTTCTATTTCTTTGAGTTGTGTTTGTTCCACTTTTTGAAAGTGAGTAAAGTCAAAGCGCATATATTCATCCCCAACATAAGATCCTGCTTGATGAACATGATCACCTAGTGTCTTTTGTAATGCTGCTTGAAGCAAGTGAGCTAAAGTGTGATTGGCTTTTATCTTTTCTCTTTTATCATAATCGACAGCCAATGTAATTGCATCACCGACACTGATTGGCATTGTAACATCAACTTTATGCATATGTTGTTTATGCACAGCTTTAACTACATCAATAACATCGATTTGCTGATTGTTAACCACTACATACCCACTGTCTGCAATTTGTCCACCACTTTCAGCGTAAAATGGAGTTTGCTTTGTGATGATAAAACCTACTCCAGTAAGTGTTTCTACTTGCTGGTTGTTGGCAAACAAACCAATGATTTCACTTTCAATATGCAATTGATCGTATCCTACAAATTCACTTTCTGTTGTGAATTTAAGCAAATCTTCACTTTGATTTGACATCGATTCACTATCCACACGAGCATTTCGTGCACGTTCTTGTTGGAGTTTCATTTGTTGATGAAAGCCGTCCACATCTACTTCTATGTCGTTTTCTTCACATATTTCTTGTGTCAACTCTAGAGGAAAACCATATGTGTCATACAGTGTAAATGCACTAACTCCATCTAGTTTGTTTCCTTTTATTTCCTTTAATCGATTTTTTAATAACATTTCTCCATCGTTTAGTGTGTTTTTAAAGCGTTTTTCTTCAGCTTCAATTAAGTTTTCAATAAGTGATTGATTTTGTTTTAAGTCAGTATAAAATTCACCCATCACATCTACAACAACATTCACTAAATCCTTTAGAAATAGTTTTTCAATGTCTAGCTTAATACCATAGCGAACAGCTCTTCTTAAAAGTCGACGTAGCACATAGCCTCTGCCTTCATTAGAAAAGAGTGCTCCATCACTTAATGCAAAGACAACGGTACGGATATGATCAGCAATCACTCGATAGGCCATTGTATTTTGCTCGTAGGCTTTTTTTGTTTTTGTAGCGATCGCCTTTATAATTGGCATAAATAAATCGGTGTCATAGTTCGTATCTACTTGTTGCGCTACACAACATAAACGTTCAAATCCCATTCCTGTATCAATGTTTTTTTGTGGTAGTTCTTTGTAAGATGAACGATCTTCTCCTTCAATACCGTTGTATTGAGAAAAAACAATATTCCATACTTCAACATAGCGATCATTTTCAATTTCATCAAAAAATAGTTTTTCCCCTACACCATCAGGATCATACTTCACACCGCGATCATAAAAAATTTCACTATTTGGACCACAAGGTCCATCCCCTATTTGCCAAAAATTATCTTCTGATTTTAAGATTTTTTGTGGGTCAATTTTTATTTGATTGACCCATATATCATACGCTTGATCATCACTTGGATGAACACTGACATATAGTTTATCTTTATCAAATCCCATCCACTCTTTGCTTGTTAAAAATTCCCATCCATAAGCGATCGCTTCTTCTTTAAAATACGCACCTATAGAAAAATTGCCTAACATTTCAAAAAAGGTGTGATGCCTTGCAGTTTTACCGACATTTTCAATGTCGTTAGTTCGTATTGATTTTTGGACATTTACAATTTTAGGATTTGCTGGTTTTGCACTTCCATCAAAGTACTTTTTAAGTGCTGCTACTCCTGAATTAATCCATAGTAGTGTTGGATCATTGTGAGGAACAAGCGATGCACCTGGCTCGACCATGTGATCTTTGCTTTTAAAATAATCTAGAAATAATTGTCGTATTGTTGAAGATTGCATTTGTATTTCTCCTTTTCCATAAAAAAAGTCCCTGTATCCAGGAACGAAATCTCGCGGTACCATCCTGATTCACTATAAAGTGCGACTCAATGCCTTAACGCGGCCCACGGGAAGGATTAGTTCCTTGACAAAAGTAGCTTCAATAGACACTTATGAAGATTCACACCAACCATCTTCTCTCTTGATTAAGCCATCTATTTACTCATCCTTTGAACATTTGTCTTATTATAACACAACGGCTTATTCACTCTCAACTGACAAACGTTCTTTTAATGTCGTTTTTCGTTTATGAAGGTGATCTCTTTCAACAGCTAGTTTAAATGCTTCAATCTCTCCCATGCATATTAAATAGTTCGCACTACGTGTGATTGCTGTGTAATACAATCGCCGTTGTAACATCCACCCATACTCATTAAACGCTAATAATATGACTATAGGATATTCATTGCCTTGTGATTTGTGCACACTCATGCAATACGCATGACTAATGTTAATAAACATATCGGATGTATATTCCACATAGTTTCCATCAAAGTCGACAATAAAACGATTTTGGTTGTTTTCATCTTCATTAGCATAAACAATTTCAACGAGTACCCCGATATCTCCATTAAAAACTTGATCATCGACTTGGTTTTTAAGTTGAAGAATTTTATCATTTTCTCGATAGGTTTTATAACCAACTTGAAGTTCACGTTTTGATGGATCTTTCGGATTAAACGCTTTTTGTAGTGCATGATTAAGTGCGTCTATACCTGCTAAACCATTGTATTTAGGAGCGAGAACTTGAATGTCTACCATTTGATAGCCTTTATTTAAAGCAGCTTGGATGGTTTGAATAAGTGGTTCTTTTAACGACGTTTTTGTGGTAGCTACAAAACGAACATCTTGATCAAAATGAAGATCAAATTTCTTATTTAAAACATTGTGTGCTAACTCGATAACTTTTGAACCTTTTTTTTGACGATAATTTACTTCTAGTTCTTTTATTGGACATACTTGTGCACTCATTAAATCTAGCAATACATTACCGGGTGCTACAGATGGTAGTTGATTATGATCGCCAATTAAGACAATTTTTGTATGCTTTGGTAGTGCTTTTAAAAGCTGGGCAAACAAAAAGACATCGACCATTGAAAACTCATCGACAATAAGGACATCAACCGTTAATGGATTGTCCTTGTTTCGATTAAATGTGTTGGTTTCTAAATCCCATTGCAACAACGAATGAATTGTGTTCGCTTTAAAATTACTCAAGTAGCTTAAACGTTTTGCAGCTCTTCCTGTTGGAGCACAACTTTCAATAACAATAGGCGGATCTGCCATTTGACATAGTTGAATAAGTGCTGATACAAGCGTTGTTTTTCCTGTCCCTGGTCCACCAGTAATAATAATGTGTTTGTTGTTAAAAAAGTCATCCATCACTTCTAGTTGTTTTTTATCATAGGTGATGTGATGTTTTTGTTGTATTTCTTTTAATCTTTGTTTATATTGATCCACATTGACTTCAACTGCAGGTGTTTGTTCAGTAAAAAACTCACTCACAACAACTTCACTTTCATATTGTGATGTTGGATATAAATTTTGTTGATCAAGAACTACTTTTCTTTTAGAAAGAACACGATCAAGAATATCCATCGCACTTACATTAAACTTATGTTGCTTATCAAAAAAAGTAATGTATTGATCAAGAGGTATATAACTATCCCCAAGTCGCATACATTGAGCCATTAAACCATCAATAAAAGCTGCCTCTTGTCGAAGTGGATCATTTTCATCAAACCCTAAAGTCATCGCAACTTTATCCGCTGTTTTAAAACCAATACCATCAATATCATCGATAAGTCGATAAGGATTATTGGATATTAAAAACATCGCATCATCACCATAAATTCGTTGAATCTTAAAAAGTTGACGAACATTTAGTCCGACCATACTAACAAAGTTCACCATTTGATCTTGTTGGGTTGTCTTTAAGACTGTGGAAATAATGACGTCTTGTTTTTTTATCGGCACACCATCAATATCGTATCGTTTATCTGGAAACTGCTTAATTTGCTCAATTAGCGTTAAACCTAGCGCATCCACAAATTTTTCAGCGGTTCTTTTACCAATACCTGCAAAAGAAGGTGATGATAAAAATGAAACCAGTGCTTGTTTTTCTTGCGGTAATACTCGTTTTACGATATCTGTTACAAATTGCATTCCGTATTTAGGATGTTCTTGATACAACCCTTCACATTCAAGCATCGTATCTTTTTCATAAACTGGAAAATGCCCTGTGACAAAGATTTGCTTTTCATTGATTTCGTGTAATGTAAAACGCATAACTGTAAAATAGTTATGTTCATTATGATACACAATGCTTTTTACTTTACCGATAATGGTTTGATTCATACATTCATTAACACAAGTATCGCCACAACACCAATCAAATTATTAATAAAATGCAATAGTATTGCGTTGGATAGCTTGCCTGTTTCCTCGTATATTTTTACAAAAAATAAGCCCAATGCCATATACACGATGATAAAAGGGAAATCTATCCAGTTTTGTTCTAACACAGATTGAAGCACATGCAAAAATCCAAAACTAAAGGCAGAAATAAAGACCGCCACTACATAGCGATTGACGTTTCTTATTTTTCGATACAACACACCACGAAAAACGATTTCTTCAACTACAGGAGCCATAATTAATGCAGATAAAATAACATAGAATGGTGCTTGTTGAATTCCATCAATAATAATTAACTGATTTTGGCTATCGCTTGTTTGTGTTAACCAAGCAATGAGTGGGTTTAATACAAGCATTGTTACATACATAAAGAAAAAGGTTTTACCTATCTTCTTCCATTTGTTATTTTCCACTACATTCGCTTCTGCTTTAAATAGTGGATATGCTAGAAAATATGTAGTCACTGTTGTGAAAATAGTAATTACAATGAGTATATTTTCTGATAGAACTTCCTCACCTTGTGTCATAAATAAAGTAATAATCGATCCAATGACTGGATAGACGATTAAATACCCTAAAAAATAATTCAACAATATTAACACAGCGTTTTTCGTTGGTAAGGCTGCATGACTTTCCATCTTATTGTTTTTTCTAATCATAACTTCACCTTTCTTATAATTGTATCATTTAGTGATTGTCCTTGTTTTAAGACATCGCATATTTGACCACCACCGACACATACATCATCAACATACAGTACCGCTTCTTGTCCTAAGGTAACGGCCGCAATTTGTTGTGGGTAAGAAACAATGATCTTTCCATCGCTTATCTTGCATGTAACGTCGTTGTCTTTTTGACGATAGCGAAACTTTGCACTACATTTTTCTGGTAACTCATCAACTAATAAATTAACGCGATCTAAGACACATTGATCAGAAAACAAATCCGGATGGGACGATGTAAGTCCAACATACAATTCATTGGATTCTAAATTTTTCCCTACGACAAACCAAGGACCGTGAAAATGATCAATGTTTAATCCTTTTCGTTGTCCAATGGTGTAAAACATCACGCCGTGATGTTGTCCAACAACTTCTTTTGTATCCACATCAATAATGTCACCCATCTTATCAGGTATATAATTATGGAGAAATTCACGATAATGACGCTCACCAATAAAACAAATACCTGTAGAATCTTTTTTGTTGGCTAATGGTAACTGAAGCTCATTAGCAATGGCTCTAACATCTTCTTTTTTATAACTACCTAAAGGAAACATTGTTTTAGACAAGGTTTCTTTTGGCATTTGTACTAAAAAATAAGTTTGATCTTTGTTTTGATCAACCGCCTTTTTTAAACAAGGTTTACCAGCTATCATTTCAATTTGTGCATAATGACCCGTCGCAACAGCATCAAATCCATGTTTTAAAGCATAATCAAAAAAAGCATCAAACTTAATAAATTTATTGCATAAAATATCTGGGTTTGGTGTGTATCCTTTTTTCGTTTCATCAATAAAGGTTTTAAATACATCTTCCCAATACTCTTTTACAAAATCGACACGGTGAAGCTTCAATCCTAATTGATTCGCAACCGCTAATGCATCCATATAGTCTGTCTCTTGAGGACAAACGTCTTCTTCTAAGGTAGGATTACCTAAAAAATCATTGTTTAATGATGCATCCCAATTGCGCATAAAACCACACTCAACATCGTAGCCTTGTTTTTTTAATAAGTATGCCGCAACAGCAGAATCAACACCGCCTGATAAACCAACAAACACTTTCATAACTACACCTCAACGGGTATTATACCATAAAAAAAACTGTACTTTCGTACAGTTAATCTTCAACAACTTGTGTCTTTTCAAAGCTATGCCCGCATTCTGGATAATTTGGACAGTTAGGATTGCAGCTGCTCATCGCAACTTGACGCAATTCTGGTGGTACAAATGCACCAATCTCTTCTTCATCGTATCCAACTAAGAAGCTTCGCTCATTTAAAATAATAGGTCGTTTTAAAACCGACGGATTATCTTGAACAAACTTAACCAATTCTTTAATGGATAGTTCATCAATATTTATCTTAGACTCTTGAATAATTTTTGACCGCTTTGAAATAATATCTTCCGTACCATTTTCTGAACGCATCAGTAAATGCTTAATCTCATTTTCATTAAGCAATGTGGTAAAGATATTTTTCTCAATAAATTTAAGTTGGTGTTCATGCATCCATTGTTTCACTTTTCGACATGATGCACATCCAGGAGATGTATAAATTACAATCACAATTGATTCCTCCTTGCCTCTTCATTATATTATAGTTGTCAAGCAATGAAAACAAATTTTTGAAAATTAACACAACTTTTACACTTTATTACAATAAATTTTGACACTAATCAAATTTTACTGCCTACTTGATGAAATATGTAAAAAGTGTTTAAATGGATATGGAATAAAAGGTAGGAAAATGTATGAAAAGAATGTTAAGTGGCATCAAGCCCACAGGTGAACTAACCCTTGGTAATTATTTAGGTGCATTAAAAAACTTTGTTTCGTATCAAGATGAATATGAAATGTTTGTTTTTATCGCTAATTTACATACTATTACTGTTTATCAAGAACCTGCAAAACTACGAAATTACTTAAAAGATGCTGTTGCCTTATATCTAGCTAGTGGCTTAAATCCAGATAAAGCAACAATATTTTTGCAAAGCGATGTATTAGAACATGCCCAATTAGGCTTTATCTTAAGCTGCAACACATATTTGGGTGAAATGAATCGTATGACCCAGTATAAAGACAAATCTAGCCAACAAGATGCTGCTATAACGGTCGGCTTTTACACATACCCAACCTTAATGGCTGCGGATATTTTAATTTATGACGCAGATTTTGTGCCTGTTGGTAATGATCAAAAACAACATGTAGAAATTGCGCGCGATATTGCAGAGCGCTTCAACAATCGTTATTCACCTACATTTACAGTACCTGAACCACTCATACCTATCGCTGGTGCACGTATTATGTCACTTAGTGAACCAACAAAAAAAATGAGTAAATCTGATCATGATGATAAAGGTGTACTTTATATGTTAGATAGCCCAGATGTGATTAAAAAGAAAATCATGTCCGCAAAAACTGACAGTATTGGTAAAATTAACTACGATCCTGAACATCAACCTGGCATTTCAAACTTGTTGCAAATTGTGGCAGCTTGTAAAAGTCTTCCGATATTGCATGTACTCGATCAAGTAAGTGACTATAATTATGGAGAGTTTAAGTCGTATGTTGCGGATGTTGTGATTGAGACATTACAACCTATCCAGCAGCGTTACAAACAAATTATTCAAAGTGATAGCATTCATGAAGTATTAGAACAAGGAAAAGAAAAAGTAGCGAAAATAGCTTATAAAAAACTTGCCAAAGTACAACGTAAAATTGGTATTGAAATTAGAAAGAAATAATTATGAAAACATTACTAATCTTTATTATTTTAGCCATTGTTCAAGGCTTAACTGAACCAATCCCTGTATCAAGTAGTGGCCATTTAGTATTAGCACAAGTTTTATTTAACATTGAATCCAATGACGCTACCTTAGAAATATTATTGCATCTAGGCTCACTAGTAGCCATTATTGTTTTTTATTATCATGATATAAAGTCACTAATTGTTGATAATATTGACTTTATATTTAAACAGAAAAAAGAAAAGAAAAGTGCGTTTGATTTTGCTATAAAACTAGTCATCGCAACGATACCAGCAGGGTTGATTGGAATTTTATTTCGTACTACCATAGAAGAAACACTTTCAAACCCTCGTGTGGTTGGTTATTCATTGCTACTTACTGCTTTTATGCTTGCTTCAACCTATTTGGTTGTTAAAGGTGATAAAAAGCCAATAACCCCCATCAAAGCGTTGATTATTGGTTTTGGTCAAGCAGTTGCTTTGCTTCCTGGAGTATCCCGATCAGGATTAACCACTTCGACAGCCATGTTAGTAAAAAGTGATCCTGCTGATGCGATGCGCTTTTCCTTTATGTTATTTATTCCTATCGCAACCTTAGTTATGCTTGTAGGAATACCTGAAATTATCGCTCAACCTGATTTTATGGAGTTTGCGTGGATGTATGTTATTGCGACAATCGTAAGTGGAGTTGTTACATTTTATGCTATGAGAGTATTAAAAATAGTACTAAGAAGTAGAAAATACCACTGGTTTTCACTTTATTGTGCTATTGTAGGGATTAGTGTCTTAGTGTTGTTTTAACAACAAGGAGAAATGCCATGATTGAAATTAGTAACATTACAAAAGTGTATTCAAAGAAAGTTAAAGCTGTTGATTCGTTGTCATTAAAAATACCAGATGGAAAAATAGTTGGATTTATCGGTCCTAATGGTGCCGGTAAAACAACCACTTTAAAAATGATGTGCGGTATTTTAAAACCAGATGAAGGACATGTTCTACTAAATGGCCATGATATTGTTAAAGAACCTTTACAGGCTAAAAAACAGTTTGGGTTTGTCGCTGATGATGCCGATATCTTTTTACGTTTAAAAGGAATTGAGTATTTAAACTTAATGGCAGACATTTATGAAGTGGAATCAACAGATCGAATGGCACGTATTAAAGAATATGCTCGTCAATTTGAAATGGAACATGCACTTAACGATAAGATATTGTCCTATTCACACGGTATGAGACAAAAGATTGTCATTATGGGTGCCATTTTACATCAACCTAGTATATGGATATTGGATGAGCCACTTACTGGCTTAGATCCTCAATCTTCTTTTGAACTTAAACAAATGATGCGTGAGCATGCCAAAAACAACAAAACAGTTTTCTTTTCAACCCATGTATTGGAAGTGGCTGAAAAGCTTTGCGATTACGTCATCATTATTAATTTTGGTAAAGTACTTTATGAAGGAACCCTTGAAAACTTAAAAAATGAATTTCCATCGAAGTCATTGGAAGAGATTTTCTTAGAGGTAACCAAGCGTGACTAAATACATCGCTTTAAGTAAAGCACTCTTTAAAAATTCATTTTCATTTGTCGATCAAGGGATAAAGAAGAAATCAAACAATTATCTTGTACTTGCCTTGTTTGCATTTTTACTACTTTCACTACTACCTGCTCTTGCAGGACTGTATCAATTAACTGGCTTTATACTTGAACAATTAAAACCGCTTAATCAAACAGGTGTGTTGATCGCTCTTACTTTTCAAGGGGCTGGGTTAATCATTTTCTTTTTTGCAGTGTTTATGATACCTGCTCTGTTTTATTTTTCAAAAGACATCGAGCAATTATTAAGTTTACCACTTAAGCCATTTGAGATTATCGCGGCTAAATTTACTGTGACGTATGTGTATCAAACGATCATTATGTTGCTTATTTTAGCTCCTATTCTTGTTTCATATAGCATAAACATGCCACTTAACACTATTGAAATCATTCTATTAATTTTAATAGTGTTAACACTTCCGCTATTACCACTTATCCTATCCTCTTTACTAGTAATGGTTGTGATGTGGTTAGTGCCTTTATTTAAAAACAGAGATTTATTTAACATGCTAAGTGGATTAATTGTACTTGCATTAGCACTTTTGGTTAATTTTTCAATGGGTGGATTAGAAACTTTGACCCAAGAACAGTTGATTGACTTTATTATTGAAGGAAATGATTCATTAATTCAAATGTTTCGGTTTATCTTCTTTACTTATCCTTTTGCAATTGAAGGGTTTTTAAGAATGAGCATTGTCAATGTAGTGTTGTACTTCACGTTGACCTTTGCAACATTAGCTGTGTTTTTAACTTTTTCAAACATCATCTACTTTAGAGGTGTATTAGGAGTTAATGAAACAGCAAGTTCACGAAAACACCTAAGTGAAAAGCAGTGGCAATCTTCAAGTAGAAAATCACCTGCTTTTATTCGCTATTTCTTTAAAGAGGTTATACTCTTAGTTCGAACACCAATCTATTTTTTAAACTGTGTCTCTATTCAGTTTCTACTACCAATACTGCTCATTGCATCTTTTGTGGCAGTTCCTGATCAACAAAAACTAATCATTGATACACTCTCTACCTTTGATTTTAGCGCACCCGCAACAATTAGTATGGTGTTAATCATTTCATTGTCTGTTGGACTAATACTTGGCTCTGTCAACATGATAAGTAGTACCGCTATCTCTCGTGAAGGACAAAATCTGTATTTTATGAAAATAATACCGATGCCAATCATGGCACAACTACACGCTAAAGTTGCTAGTGGCGTCTTCTTTTCACTTATTGGAGTGATTGTAACATTATCTATTTTCCTTTTTTACATCACGATACCAATATTGTTAATTGTTGCTAGTTTTCTAATGGCGTTTGTTGGAGTTGTGTTTATTAACTACTTTTCAGTATTAGTCGATGTTATTCGACCAAAACTTGTTTGGGAGTCTGAACAAGCTGCTGTTAAACAAAACATGAATGCCGTGTTTACAATGTTGCCATCGATGGCCATTGGAGCACTCATCATTTACGTTGCTATTAATGAATGGTTATCGTCTTATGTTTTCTTGTTTGCTTTGTTTATCATACTAGTCAGTGCAACTGCTTTTATCATTATGCTTCTACAAAGAAAAGTACATGACATTATCGTAGAACATTAAAGAAAAGGAACTTGATTATTCAGGTTCCTTTTTTTTCAAACCGCTTCATCATTTGATGATGATTGTAAATACAATGTATTTATATGCATCCAAGCCAACGGTATTTTTATATATATAAATGATTATTCCATCATTTACAAACAAACGTTATTTATTTTCTTGTTGTAAGTAATAAAACTCCACTATCTTATCCACAATTTCTTTTAATTTCATTGTGTCTTCTTTTCCTATATAAGCTAATAACTCTTCCATAAACTTGTGAGTTTCGATTGTCGAGTTATCCACTGCTGTTTTACCCTTTTTTGATAACTGAATTAGATAACTTCGATGATCATCTGGGTTTGCAGCACGAGTTATGTAGCCATTTTTTTCTAGTTTATTTACAAATTGAGTTGCTGCTGAAGCACTTATGTTGTAATCGTTTTTAATCTTAGAAAGTGGAATCGGTCCTTCTTCCGTTAACTGTTGTAATATCATCAAATGATGATAAGGGATTTGTTGTTTCTTATGTTGTGGGTGATTAAAAAGGCGCGCTTCAAATAGGCGTATTTTTTTAAAGTTAACAATTAAAGATTCTACTAGTTGTTTCTTTTCATCTTGCATTGTCTCACCTACTTAAGTTACTTAAGTAGTTTATCATTATCAACAATATAACTCAAGGTATAATTTCAAATAACATCAGTTTAATGGTTTTTGATAAAAATTACCATACACTTTTTCAATGTTGCTCATATCAATAAAGATCTCTGGGTCTACCCTTTTTGCTAATTGAATAACTTCATTAGCTTCATATGCATTAACAACCATGTATACCATCGCTCTTGGTTTTTTACTGTAGCCACCTTCACCCCATAACTTTGTAATACCATGTCGTGAGTGCTCTAATATCGCTTCTATCACCTTATCGGGTATCGACGTAAACATTCGCAACCCGACAAGTTTATAACGATTGTGCATGGAATTTATCGTTTGTGTTGCGACATATTGAAAAATCATCGAGTACAATGCTTGTTCCCAACCAAAGAGCAAACCAGCTACAATTAACAGTGAAATATTAAAGTACAAAATATATTGAAACGCTGATTGATGGGTCTTATTAGATATGTATAAAGCAATAAAGTCCGTACCACCACCACTAGCATTACCATATAGAGCCAAGGATGCTCCAAGACCAAGAATAACACCACCAAAGATTGCGATTAAAAAAACATCGTAAGTCAATGCAAGTGGTGGAATAACGCTTGTAAAAAAGCTTATAAGTAAAATATGCAGCATTGAATAACGAGTAAACCACTTACCTACGTATTTGTACACTAAAATGGTCGGGAAAACATTCAACGAAATATACAACACACCAAATGGTATGGATACATTAAACCAACGTAGCAGTGAACGTTGTACTAAAATTGAAATACCGGTAAATCCACCAGGAAACAAATCACCTGCTTCAATAAAAACTTGCAATGAAAATGACATTACAAAGGCTGATAGTATGACCAACACAACAGATCGAATGTGACTTGATAATTTCATGAATATTCCTTTCGATAATTCTCATTTTGCAGCAGTAACTCATTAAATGCAATGGGTGATGCGCTACGACAATCCCATTCTAATTCATTCTTAGTTAATATGTCAACGTATGCTTGACAGCGTTTAATCTGTCGTTTAATCATGCGTTGATTAACATCAAGAGTAAACTGATGATCTAAAATGTTTACTTGTGTTTGATGTTGATTGATCATTTTACATTTGATAGAAGGCACGTATCGAACCCACACAAGTTGATGATGATGTGCAAGTGGTAATGGGAAAAACAAACACTTATTAACCACACTAATTAAAACAGGACATTTTTGTCTAATTTTTAAATGATGTCGAATAGCATCAACACTACCTTTTATAGTATGACCATTCATTAAACAAGCCTCATGCAACACTTGTTGAGCGCTAGATGAATAATGAGTGGTTTTTAATGTGAAATCAACGCCCATGCATTGGTTGTTGTTTTCAAATAGAAACATGATTTTGTTTATGTTCATAAGTATCACCATCCCCACTATCATTCGCAACTTATTTTAAAGTTCCTTATAAAAAGTAAAGTTGCGGATTATCCGCAACAGTTTCCTTCACATTCTTGTTCTGGATGCTCATGATCATGGCAGTCACAGTTATGATCATGCCCACAATCGCATTCGTGATCGTGATCATGGTGATGATGGTGTTCATGATCATGATCGTGGTGATGATGGTGTTCTTTCATTGCTTTTTCATACTCTAATGTATCGATAACAACACATTCTATTTCAATCTTTGCATCTTTAGGTAATCGTGCAACTTGTATTGTAGAACGAGCAGGATAAGGGTCACTCATTAGTGTGGCATAGATTTGATTCATTTCTTCAAATTCGGATAAGTCACTCATAAACACGGTCATCTTTAAAATATGTCTTAGTTCTAAGTTCATTGCTTCAAGTACGGCCTCAATGTTTGCAAACACTTGATATGTTTGTTCCATGATGTTACCAGCTACAATCTCTCCACTAACTGGATCTACTGGTAGTTGTCCCGATAGATACACAAAATCACCTAATTTAACTGCTTGGGAATATGGTCCAATTGCTTGTGGTGCTTTGGTTGTTTTAATTTCTTCAAACATGTTTTTCTCCTTTTATTCCTCATCATCCATGCGTGAGTATACATTAACTTCAATTTTATGTGCTCGATAATCTTTTACACCAAGCACCCTAAGCGATATATTTTCATACATAAATTCTCTGTTTTTTCGAATTTTTGTATCTTTGGCTAATTCATCAATCCAATCCGCAAATGTTTTGGCGGATGTTTTGGGTTTTGGTTCTTCCTCTAAATAATCATCAAAGAATTGTTTGATTGGGACAATACCATCAACTTCAAAGGTGTGATGCCCGATTTCGATGACAAACCTTGGAAGATCATCGTATTCATCGTATATTTCCCCAACAATTTCTTCTAATATATCCTCTAATGTAATCAACCCAACAAAGTTCATGCTCTTCATGTTCTCAACCACAATAGCCATGTGTTCTCGTGATTTTTGAAGTTTTTCAAGTGCAGTTTGTAAACGATGCCGTTGAGAAACAAAGGTTACTTTTCTTAGTAAGTAATCCATTTCAATCGGTTTGTCTCCCAATAAACAATCTAATACATCCCGTTCACGAATAATTCCAACAGCGTGCAACCCTTCATAACTAATTACAGGAATACGAGAATATTTATGTGTGGAAACAACATCTAAGATTTGTTGGCGAGTGGCGTTATCATATAAAAAGACAACTTCATCCCTAGGTCTCATAACCTCACGTACATTTTTATCATCAAATAAAATCGCACTTTCAATTAGCTCACGTTCTTCTTGATCAAGCACACCTTCCATTTCAATGGTTTGTACAATCTCTACAAGTTCATCTTCGGTGGCAGTTACTTTTTTATTGTCTTCATCAACAATTCTACGTTCAACACCAGATGCAATCTTTACAATTGGATGTAACATTGTTTTTAAAACATGCAATGGATAACACATAAAAAGCACGATATCTTCCGCGTGTTGTTTCGCAAGTACTTTCGGAATAATTTCTCCAAAAAGCAAAATAAAAACGGTCATAATGACAGTGGCATATAGCACACCTGCTTCATTAAACCAAACTGAAAAAATATACGTTGCCAATGATGTGGCAGTAATATTAACAATGTTGTTTCCAATCAATACTGTTGTCAATATTTGTGTGTATTGGGTTACTTGTTCTAAGGCAAGTTTAGCGCGTTTGTTTTGACTTTTAGCTAACTGCTTTAAGCGTATGCTATTAGCACTAGAATAAGCCGTTTCACTCGCAGAAAACACACCTGAAAGTATAAGTAAAATTCCTAAGGCGATATAAAACCCTATCTGAGGACTATCCAACGATTACCACTCCTTATAATATTCAATTTCCTCTTGAATTTGTTTAGATATTCTTTGTTTAATAAAAGCTCGGATTAAACCACCGACAAAAACTATGACAATGACAACGATGATTGCCAAAGATATAAAATCATTAATGTTGCTAATCATCTCATCACCTCATTGCTTATTATAGTAGACTTTAATAAATTATACAATCATCACTCATTAAAATCCTTTTTATAAAAAGTATCGTATTGCATAAACAATCGTAGCATGTATAACAAATGAACTAATAAAAACACAATGGACATACCCATCGCAAACTGACCACTTAATACAACTCTAGCTAATGCTGTGGCGATACTACCTCCTAAAAAACCATACAAAAATAAAAGCAAAAACACAAAGTGACACACAATCAATAATAACGTGTATATTAAAATGATCTGTTGATAACGATAGAAAGGATGTTCTTTATTAAAGATATTTGAACCTAAATACACAATTAACATCACACTTATTATCATTTGAAGTGGTACTGATCGTGTCAATCCAACAACAACCATGGACAAACTTAACTGTGTATCCATAACATGAGCAACAACTGAAATTGGCCAATATAGCTTAACAACACTAGGCGAAGTCAAACTCATTAAATCTGCAGTTGAGCTAAGTGAAATAAGATGTTGACTAAATAGGAAAAAACGATAAAACGAAACATACAAAATAAGCCCTAGCACAAAGCTAAAGAACATAAATCGTTTTTCTTTACTACTTAGCATGTTATCAATCATTTGTTGTACTCTTTCAACCAATCTTTCCCTTTTTGAACTTCCACTTTTGATAATCCTTCATAATTTTGTTGGGAAATAACTTCATACAAAACAATAGCCACGCTATTGGATAAGTTGATACTACGAGCGGATGATACCATCGGGATGCGAATACAATCCTCAAAATGATCAGATAAAATATCCAATGGTATACCACTGCTTTCCTTACCAAAGACTAAATATATATCTTCATCGGCCATGGAAAAGTCTTTTTCATTTGGGGCTTGTTGTCCATAGCGAGTAACAAACACAACCCTTCCCTTGGCTTGATGAATAAAAGCTTCCCAATCATCATGCTGAATAATGCTAGATATATCTCCATAATCCATTTTGGCGCGTTTAAAGGCTTGTTGACTCAACAAAAACCCTAATGGGTGAATAACATGTAACTGAGCGTTAAATGCGATACATGAGCGTAATATGTTCCCTGTGTTTTGTGGGATTTCTGGTTCATACAAAACGACATGAATCATAACTCGCTCCTTAAGCTCATGGCTTTTACAAACAAAAACCACAACCCAACACTAGCAATCCAAGTTAACACAATACGGAAAATAAGTTGTTGAAAAAAGTGTAACGGTACCATGACTATCATACGATCGGTTAATGGATTTAATAACCACAAATCATTATCAAACAACACATGATGAAAGGTATTCCAAAAACTATTAAAATCAACAATAGCCATAATTGCAATTGTTCCAATCACAAATGCTAGAAATATTATCGCAGCCTTGCTTGCATCAAGAAGCACTGAGAAAAATTGTTTTTTAAGGATAAGATAACCAAGTAAGCTACTTATTAGAAAAATTGCATACCCACTTACCTGAGCGATAACCATTGCATTGTACAAATCCTTTACATCAACCATATGGTCAATTTCCCTTTGATTAAACATTTGCGTTTGCTCATCATTGATCGTTACTACAATGTCTAAGTCTTCTTTATCACCTACTATATACGACAATAAATGATCAGTTGCTCGATTTAAATCTTCAAGTGACATTTCTAAAGTTTCTGCAGTTGCATTTTTAGTATAAAAATCGTTAAATAGCGAACGATTAAAAGAAACTAGTACAATACTACTAGCTATATTAGCAATAAAAAATGCAATCATCGAAATTACTAACCAACGCTTCATTTAACTGTTCTCCAAATATTGTACTAACGCTTCAATCGCTAAGGCACGATGCGATATTTTATTCTTTATGGATCGATCCAACAATGAAAATGATTTATCATAGCCAAGTGGAATAAAGATTGGATCATAACCAAAACCATTGGTTCCTTCAACTGCTTTTGCGACAGTTCCAAAAGATCGATTTATCGTTACCCATAGTTTATCATCTTTTAAACAAGCAATGCTACAAACAAACGCGCATGAGCGATCTTCAATATTCCTAAGTTTTTCTACGATCGCTTCATTTCTTTCATTTATCGAGTACTCTGGCATAAATCGGGCTGAATATACACCAGGCTGAAAGTTTAGCGCTGCAATTTCAAACCCACTATCATCACCAATAATAATACCATCATAAACATGTTCTAGTGCTTCTACTTTTGCAATAGCATTGTCTTTGTATGTGTTGTGTTCTTCTTTAATTTCTTTGTTGTAGCCAATGTCTTTTAAACTAATGACATCATACCCATAGGGTTGTAAAATTTCTTGAAATTCTTTTACTTTATGTTGATTATGGGTGGCTAATAGTATGGTCTTGTTCATAAACAAATTGTGCTCCTTTCAAATAATAATACCGTTTTTTCACACTATAGACAATCCATTGATAACCTATTTCATCATAGACATCACAAACATACAACCAACTGTTGGATCGCCACATAGATAGTGGCAATGATAAACGTTCACTGATATCAAGTTGCATTTTCATCACATCATCACTATCAAACTCAATAAACGGTAAATCTTTCACTTTTTGTTTGCTTTTTTTACCAAAATCTAGTGCCAGCAAGGCTAGTGCCTTATCAAAAGAAACAACGTTTGTGTTATGCAATATACACATTACTACATCTTTAACTTGATAAGGATGCTTTAATTTGCTTATACAACGGCCCACATCAACAAAATAATCCAACATATCAATGTCTTTGCTTGCCACATGTTGAATTAGTGAAAGTGCGAGTGGTTTGTTGTATATTTTATCCACACCTAATGAAGCATGTTGCATATCCAATAAATCATCTTCACTCATCCATGGACTTTTTATAATGCTATATGGAGGTTGTGGATCAAACACCATGTTTAAACCTATGGCTTGTTGTTTAAGTTTTGTACCATGCAAACCTTTGAGTATCCCTAATTGTATTTCACTTGGATAGAGTTTAAGTAGTTCATTAAAAGATTGTGCAAACTGCACTTTATTTTCATAAGGTAACCCACTAATTAAATCTGCATGGACGACATAACCTGCTTGTGTTAATGAGGCAATGACATGTTTTAGTTTTTCATTGTTTTGTTTTCGTTGAATACTTCTTAGTGTTGTTTGATTAAATGTTTGAATACCAATTTCAAAGCGAAAACGATCTTTTTTTCCATGTTTAATAAAAAAGTCATGCAACAAATCATCCCAAATAGACACTTCTACTTCTATTTGTACTGATAATGGTCGTTTGATGTTGTTTAATGCTTCAATAAGTTGCAAGGCTCGCTTTGGTGAACTATTAAATGTCCGATCTAAAAATTTGATTGACTTAACATTAGAATGTTCAATCTGAGATAGGATATTTTGCATGTAAGTTAGAGAAAAAGAGCGAACGCCATGTTCTATCGATGCCATACAATAGGTGCATGAAAATGGACATCCTCTAGATGCTTCCACATACAAATATCGAAACTGCTCATCCTTTTTATCAAAATCTAAAAAATACGGATTAGGATAGTTTTCTAACTCATGCAAGTCAACTTGTAAAACACTAGCGTTTGGTTTTTCTTTTGTTGCTACACCAGTAATATCATCTGATTCAATTGCTTGCCAAAAGGCAAACTCACCTTCTCCTTTAATCACTTTGTGCGCACCATAATCTAACCACTGCTCCACTTGATAAGTTACCTCAGGTCCACCAACAAGAATAAGGATATGTGGCAATTGTTCTCTAATAGCTCCAATTAGTTGCTTACATTTTTCATGATTAAAAATATACACACTTAACCCTACAACATGTGTATCACTTTCTCTTAACTCTTCTATTACTTGATCAATCGATGACTTTAATGTGTACTCTTTGATAAAAGCATGATAAAAAGGGTTGGTTACATACAACCAACGAAGTGCCAAATTTTTATGTATAAACGACACATTGAAGGTCATTAAACAAACATTTTCATACTTCACTTTATTATTCTATCAAAAAAGGGTAAACTTTACTATGGGAGGTATTTATGATTGAATCACTTATCCAACAAATCTTTAATAAAGACGCAACCAATATCGTTAAACTTGAAAAAGGATTAACGAATAAAAACTATAAAATTACAGTAGATAATAAGGACTATGTATTACGAGTTCCTTATGAAGATAGTGCTCATGTTGTCAATTATGTCAACGAAGAAAAAGCATTACAACTTGTTAAAAGCCTTGATATAGATGTGAAGACAGTGTATTACAACCCAAACAATGGTATTAAAGTAACTGAATATGTTGATAATTTGTTAGGCTTTAATGAATATACATCTTTTGATAAATATGAAAAAGTAGGCAAACTAATGCGCAAACTTCACTCTTTAAAGACGTTATCCCACCATGAGTTTGATCCTATAAAAATATTTAAAACCTATCGCAATCATATTGAACATCCAATGATATCCGATGATCGGGCATTGCTTTTTATAAACTATGTACAAGAAAATCGACAAGTATCTACCCTATGTCACAACGATTGGGTAGCTGATAACATTGGATTTCACACTCATAGAGAATACTTACTCGATTATGAGTATGCTGGTGATAATGACCCTATGTTTGATGTTACTTCATTTTTAAGTGAGAACAACATTACTAACCCGATATTTCGTCATCAATTTTTAGAGGCATATTTTGATAAGCAATACCCTAAAAACTTAGAAATTACATTACTGTATTGGGAAGGCTTTCATCATTTGCTGTGGAACACATGGGCAATTATGATGTTTAACCAAAGAAAAACACCTGTTTTTTTAAAGATTGCTAATGAAAAGAAACAGGCGTTTGATGATTTATTCTCACAATTAAAGTAAGTTACAGTACATGCTTTTCATACCATGAAGTAGCTATGATTAACTCATTTCTAGTTAGCTCATGGCCAGCATCTTCAAAGTGTAATGTCGTATTAATATTTGCTAATTCTAAGCGGTCTTTTAAAAGATCGCTTTCTTGTTTTGGACATAATGGATCATACAATCCAGCTCCAATAAACACATTTGCACTATCATTGCTTGTAAATGACATTTGCTTTTTTACATTCATGGGATGATGCATCATGATGTATGGATAAGTGTTAGGATAGTGCAACAATAAACTTTGTGCTATGTTTGCACCATTTGAATACCCTAATAAGACTACTTTTTCTCTCGTTATGTTATTTTCATCAAAAAAGTTTTGTAAAAATTCATGCAATCGGTTTGTACGATACACTAAATCTTCTTCATCAAAGACACCCTCTTCTAACCGTTTAAAAAAGCGTGGCATTCCATGTTCACTTACTTCTCCTAGTACTCCTAAATAACTTGCTTTTTCATCAATCATTTGAGCCAGTGGTATTAAATCTCTTTCATTCCCCCCGGTTCCATGAAGTAATACAAATGTTGGACGTGTTGGATCATTTTCTTGATAAATATGTTTCATAGTAATCTTGCTCCTTCGAAATAATTTTAGCACAATGATAACGTTGTGTTGACTTTGGTGCATTAAAAAAGACCGAATAAATTCGGTCTAATAATTTTCTTTAAAATACTCCATAATTTTTCCTAAACTACTGATTAATGCTTGATCTTGATCGACATGTAAATCTTTAATAAAAGCATCAATCATCTCTTTATGAAAATGATCGTGTATTTGTAAGACTTCTGTTGCTTTAGATGTAAGTGTTAAGCGAACTATGCGACGGTCATCTGTATCTTTTTCACGAGTAATATACCCTTTTTCTTGTAATCGATTAACAGCCACCGTTAATGTTCCTTGTGTAACTAAAGAAAGTTTCGCTACATCAGACATTGTTTTAGTTTCGCTTTTACGAATATTTTCTAAGGTATGCACTTCGCTCATTGAAAGCTTTACGCCTTTTTCTTGCAAGTTTTTTTGTTCCAACACTAAAATGTGATTAAACATATCAACTAACAAATCATTAAGGACTTTTCGTGCATCTTCCATGTTGTTACTTCGCTAGTGCCTTTTTAGCTTTTTCAACAATTCCACTAAATCCAGATGGATCAGAAATAGCAATTTCAGACAACATCTTACGGTTTACTTCAATTTTAGCAAGACGTAAGCCGTGCATTAATTGAGAATAACTGATGTCATTTTGACGTGCAGCTGCGTTAATACGTGTAATCCATAATTTACGCATCTCACGTTTTAGTTGTTTACGATCACGGTAAGCATAACGAAGTGAACGCATCACTTGTTCGTTAGCTGTTTTGTACAATGTATGTTTTGAACCAAAATAACCTTTGGCTAATTTTAATACTTTTTTACGGCGGGCTCTAGTGGCCACACTATTTTTTACTCTTGGCATCCTACTCTTCCTCTCTAATCATTTAGCAGCAATTTAATGCGTTTGTAGTCACTTTTTGAAACTAAAGTACCTTTTCTTAGTTTACGTTTTTGTTTTTGCGATTTATTTGCTGCAAAGTGGGACACATAAGCATGTTGGCGTTTTAGTTTGCCTGATCCCGTTCTTTTAACGCGTTTTGCCAACGCCTTTTTTGTTTTCATTTTTGGCATAATTGTTTTCTCCTTTTACTTGCTCTTTTTCGGCGCCAAAATAACATGCATCATGTTACCTTCTAGTGAAGGGGCCTTTTCAACATTGGCAATATCGGATGTCGCATCCATAAACTGCTTCATCACTTTTCTACCAACCTCTAATCGTGTAATTAAACGCCCGCGAAAGCGCATATCCACTTTTACTTTCATACCATCTTCTAGCCATTTACGTGCATGTTTTAACTTTGTTTCAAAGTCATGCGTATCAATAACTGGGGATAGTCGAATTGGTTTCATTTCCGTCACTGCTTGATTTTTCTTTGCTTCTTTAGCTTTTTTCTGTTGTTCAAAGCGATAACGTCCATAATCCATAATTTTACAAACTGGCGGTTTTGCATTTGGTGCTACACACAGCAAATCCAGTTCTAACTCATAAGCTTTTTCAAGTGCTTCACGTCGCAATAAAATCCCAAGTTGTTCGCCTTCTGGACCAATAACTAAGACTTCTTTAAAGCGGATGTTTTCATTGACTAAATCGTCATTTCCAACTTTTTTTATAATATGTTCACCTCCGGGTATTTTCATATAAAAAGGGTACTCATAGAGCACCCAGCAAAACATTTCACCCTCAAAATTGGTAAGATGTTGCGTCGACCTATTTCCTAAAGAAATCAGGTGAGAAGAGTGCTTCTACTTTCAACTAATTAACTGCGTTGTTATAATAGCACATCAGCACATGTTAGTCAAACACAAACTCTTTTCATACTACTATCATAACTCTTTTCATACTACTATCGTATGTATTGCTTAATAACATTACTCATCAACTTGATTTTTCAACAAAAACAAGATTGCATGCTGTTTTTTATCACACAAATGAGTTGCTATGATATAATCAATTAGAATGTAGAGGTAGATTATGAAATTAAACAACAGTTATTTTTTCACATTAAGAGAAAACGTGAAAGATGAAGAAGCTACAAGTGGAAACTTACTAGTACGAGCTGGTTTTATTAAAAAAAGTTCTTCTGGTGTTTACATGTATTTGCCACTTGGACTTAAAGTACTAAGAAAAATTGAAAATATTGTTCGTGAAGAAATGAATGCCATCAACTCTTTAGAAGTGTTGATGCCTTCACTAATTCCTGAAGAAGTTTATATTGCTTCACAACGAAGAGATCTTTTTGGTGATAGTATGTTTTCGATGAAAGATCGAAACAACCGTTCGTTTGTTTTAGGCCCAACCCATGAAGAATTGTTTGCTCAAGCAGCAAACTCTCATATTCGTTCATACAAAGATTTACCAATCTCACTTTATCAATTTCAAAACAAGTTTAGAGATGAACCACGTCCACGCTTTGGTCTTATTCGAGTCCGTGAGTTTATTATGAAAGACGCTTATACCTTTGATAAAGATGTAGAGGGATTGAATGTAAGCTATCAAGCTATGTTCAATGCTTATAAAAAGGCTTTTGATAGAATGGGTATCCATTATCGTATTGTGACAGCAGATACTGGTGTGATGGGTGGATTGCTTTCTGAAGAATTTCAAGCAATTACTGAAATTGGTGAAGACCATATAGTATATTGTGATGCATGTGACTATGCAGCAAATGTCGAAATTGCCATTCAGCATCAAGAAGCTTCTATTAACAGTACATTAAAAGGCAAGTACAAAGAAGTTAGCACACCAAATCAAAAGACCATTGAGGAAGTAAGTCGCTTTTTAAATCGCTCTTCTTCTGATTTTGTAAAAACACTTGTTTATAAAGCAGATGATCACTTTGTTGCAGTATGTGTGGCTGGTGATGATGAAGTTTCCACGACAAAACTTGCCAAAATTACAAAAGCTAATCATGTTGAGCTTGCATTAGCTTCTGAAGTATTGGAACAAACAAACACAGAGATAGGATATTTAGGGCCTGTAAATTGTCCTTTACCATTGTATGTCGATCAAAAAGTATACACAAAAGAAAATGTTGTCACTGGTGCAAATAAAAAAGACATGCACTTTGTGGATGTGAATGTACTCGATTTTGTTGATCATAGTGTAGTAGATATTGCTATGGTTAAAGCTGGTGCATCATGTACATGTAAAAATGGCACACTTCATTTACAACATGGAATTGAAATAGGAAATACCTTTAAGCTTGGAGAAAAGTATGCGCAAGCGATGGATTTATTTTACAATGATGAGCACAATAAACTAAAACCAGTAGTGATGGGCTCTTATGGCATTGGGTTAGGTCGTTGTATGGCCGCCATTGCAGAGCAAAAACACCACGACAATAAACTAGTTTGGCCATTAGCAATCGCTCCTTATGAGGTAGCCATTGTAACCACCAATCAAAAACTACATGAACAAGTTGAACTTAGTGAAGCCTTATACACCCAAGCAAAAAACGAGAACATCGATGTTGTCCTTGATAATCGAAATGAGCGCGCTGGCATTAAGTTTAATGATATGGAACTCATAGGTGTCCCATTTATGATTGTTTTAGGTAAAGCCCTAAGTGAAAATCAAGTAGAGATTAAAAATGTGTATCAAAAGACATCCATACTTGTCCCAATCGATGAAGTGATGACATCCTTAAAAGAAATGATAAGTCAAACAAAGCAAAACTAACAGCATAAAAAATGCTGTTTTTTTGTAACTTGTAGGTTATTTTTGCATCCTATCACATTTTTAATCTTTAACATCCACATAATCTTTATAATGTGATTAACAGGATGGTGATCATCATGAAAAAAATAATCGTTGTATGTACTTTAGCACTTCTTTCTTTTACACTACTTTCATGTTCAACCAAACAACCAGCTGCTTTTTCAAAAATATCAAGCAAGCACCAACTATTAAGTATTATCTCAAAAGTAGAAAAAAAACAAAAGCAATCTTATGTAAACTTCAATAGTAACCGCGTCCCTGCATTTAATGATATTGCACAAAGTGACGAAGCTTTAGAGTTTACACAAACAAACAATCAAATAGCTACCATTGATGAGGCAGATTCTCTAAAGACAAATGGTGATTACACATTCTTTATTTATGATAATGTGTTGCATGTCTATCAAACTAATCCAAATCAGCCAATTAAAAAAGTAGTTACACTTAATCTAACCAACGATGACTTTATTAACTATACCCATCTGTTGCTTTACAACAATGAGTTACTTGTTTTTGGCCATGAAAGTTTCATCGGTTTTGTCGATGATGTTGGATATAGAAATGATCCTGGCGTTAGCGAAGGTAGTGAAACTGGCGAATCTAAGCCACAAGATTTTGATGAACTACCACCTTCTTTAGAACAGCCCGTAGGATTAGATTCAATGCCATTTAACAACGATATGGCGATGATCTACTTATTTCCTCAACAACAAACAATGCTCCATTACTCCTTTGATAACGAGTCATTAACATTGCAAAACTCATACTCTATTGAAGGTTATTATGTTGGAGCGAGATTGTATAATGATCAAATAATTTTAGTAACAAATAAACTAAATGATGTTATGGCTTATAAAGAACAAGCGACTAAAAATGCGTTGGATTATTTACCAAATACAACACTAAATCAGCAACCTATCGAAAAAAATATACGTGATGTGTATGTCAATGATCCAGTTTCAACACAAATGATGAGCATCACTCGATACAACCTATCCAATTACTCAATCGACACAATGCATTACATGAATCGAGTCGATGCGATGCTTATTACTGATGAAACACTATTTACTGCGACCAATGATTATAATGACTCTAATACATCCACTATCACTAGTTTTGATTTACGTTCTTTAACACCACTACACTCTGTGCAAGTTATGGGTACATTACTAAATTCTTTTGCGATGGATTATTATGATGGTTATTTACGACTTGCGATTACTAAAGTTCAACATGGTATTTCAAACAATGAACTTTTAATAGTAAACAAACAATTAAGTGTTGTTTCATCCTACGATAACTTAGCAAAAGAAGAACGAATCTATTCGATTCGCTTTAAAAAAGAGAAAGCTTACATTGTAACCTTTAAAGAAGTTGATCCATTTTTTGTCTTTGATCTATCAGACCCCTATTCACCAAAGCTTTTATCAGAATTAAAAGTACCTGGTTTTTCAAACTATTTACACGATATTGATCAAGACACTGTTTTAGGCTTTGGTTATGATGTTGAAATTGAAGATGAGTTTGTAAGACAAACCTATTTAAAAGTTAGTTTATTTGATGTCAGTGATCCAAACAACACAAGTGAAGCAGACACTTATGTTGTTGATAATCATTATGCATATAGTGATGTCATGGTAGATCACAAAGCATTGCTTGTTGATTATAACAATAAAAGAATTGGATTTAGTTACCACACATACGCAATGGATGATGGTAGAAGTGATGTTGTTGTTAGCAGTGACTATTTTATGACTTATGTATTGTTAGGTGTTAACAATCACACCATTACACCTTTGTATACTCAACAAACAACACAAAACCAAGTATTTGTACGTTCTCTTATTATCAATGATACGTTATTGATTTTCTCCTCAGTTGATTTATCCATTATTGATTTATCATCATATTCTATCAATTTTATCATTCATTTTTGAATTATCCATTAATTGTCAATTTTCCCTTTGTTAAATATACATCATCGCTATATAATTAATGTATAGAAAAAGGGTGTACATTATGAATGAAAAATTTTTTATAGGAAAAGGAAGTCAATCCGTTTTTCTGCTACCATCGATGGCTAATCGTCATGGCGTCATTGCAGGAGCTACAGGAACAGGAAAAACAATCTCATTAAAAGTATTAGCTGAATACTTTTCAGATGCGGGAGTGCCTGTTTTTCTTTCTGATGTAAAAGGTGATTTAGCATCTTTAGCACAAGCTGGAGAACCGAATGAAAAAATAAGCGAACGCTTAGAGTTTTTAGGTGTTGAAGGTTTTGACTTTAAAGCCTTCCCTGTTCGTTGTTGGGACGTTTATGGAGAGCTTGGTCATCCTTTACGAACAAGCATTTCAGAAATGGGACCAATTTTATTAAGTCGGATTTTAAACTTAAACGATGTACAAAGTGGTGTGTTAAACATCGTCTTTCGAGTAGCGGATGATATGGGCTTGTTGCTGATTGATTTAAAAGACTTGCGCAGCATGGTTCAATACGTTGGTGAAAATGCTAAAGAATATCAAATGGAATATGGAAGTATCGCTTCTGCTACAATTGGTGCTATTCAGCGTTCTTTGTTATTATTAGAAGATGCTGGTGGCCATCACTTCTTTGCAGAACCTGCTATCGACATTGAAGATTTATTGCAAGTTGATGTGTACAACAAAGGGTTTATTAATGTACTTGCTTCACAAAAGCTCATGCACTCACCTTCTCTTTATTCAACATTCTTGTTGTATTTGCTTTCTGAGTTGTATGAAAGTTTGCCAGAAGTTGGAGATTTAGATAAACCGAAACTCGTCTTTTTCTTTGATGAAGCTCATTTGTTGTTTGATCAAGCACCAAAGGTGTTGTTGGATAAAATTGAACTTGTTGTTCGACTTATTCGATCAAAAGGTGTTGGTGTCTACTTTATAACTCAAAATCCAATTGATATTCCAGATAAAGTATTGGCTCAACTTGGTAATCGTATTCAACATGCTTTACGAGCTTATACACCAAAAGAGAAAAAATCAGTAACAGCAATGGCTGAAACATTTCGCTTAAATCCTGAAATTGACATAGTTCAAGAAATTACTGAGCTAAAAACAGGTGAAGCACTTGTGTCCTTTTTAAATGAACAAGGAAAACCTAATGTGGTTGAAAAAGTTATGATTGTGCCACCAAAAAGTAAAATTGGTGTCGTTGATTCATTAGTACGTGAGTCACTCATAAAAAATTCACCATATTACTATAAATATCATCAAATAGTGGATAAAGAGTCTGCTTATGAAATACTAAAAGAAAAAGTTCTTCAACAAAAACAAGAACAAGATAAACTACAACAATTAAAAGCAGAAGAGGAACTTTTAAAACAACAACAAAAGCTAGATCGTGCAAAAGAAAAAGCAACAGGCAAAAAGCCAACCAACGATTTACAAAGAATGGCTAAGTCATTTTTAACAACCATGAGTAGTTCCGTTGGTCGAGAACTTGCCCGAGGTGTGTTTGGAAGTTTACGTCGTAAATAAAAGATTTGAGTCGCTTGACTCAAATCTTTTTAGTTTACGCCTTGTTGTTTACTTCTTGTTGAATCATACTAATGAATTCATCAAGTCCTACTGTGTTTGCTTGTTTTTGTCCGTATCGACGTACATTAACAAGGTTTTTTTCTACTTCTTGATCACCGACAACAAGTTGTAATGGAATCTTTTTAATTTGTGCTTCTCGCATACGATAACCTAACTTTTCATTTCGATCATCCACAACAACACGATAACCTAAAGCTGTTAATTGTTTTTTAAGTTGATCGGCGTATTCTCCATGATACTGTTCATTAACAGGCAATATCGCAATTTGCTTAGGTGCTAACCATAATGGGAACGCTCCTGCATAATGTTCTATTAAAATACCAATAAAACGCTCAACTGAACCTAAAATTACACGATGAAGCATGATTGGTTCTTTTTTACTACCATCACTTGCAATGTAACTTAAATCAAAACGAGAAGGTAAGTTCATGTCTAATTGAATCGTGCCACATTGCCAAACTCTATTAAGTGAGTCTTTAATATGAAAGTCTAGTTTTGGACCATAGAATGCGCCATCACCTTCATTTATTTTGAAGTTTTTGTTTGCGGCAATGCATGCTTGTTTTAATGCTTCCTCCGACTTATCCCACATTTCTATCTCTCCAATGAATTTTTCTGGACGAGTGGATAATTCAATCGTATACGTTAAATTAAACACCGCATAAAAACGATCGATAAATTCAATTAAACGCACAACTTCATCTTGGATTTGATCTTCTCTCATAAAGATATGCGCATCATCTTGAGTAAAGGCACGAACTCTAAATAAACCATTTAATGCACCCGATGCTTCATGTCGATGAACTAAACCTAATTCAGCGACTCTAAGTGGTAATTCTTTGTATGAATGCAAATCATTTTTGTACACTAAAATACCACCTGGACAGTTCATTGGTTTAATAGCAAAGTTTCTCTCATCAATGGAGGATGTGTACATGTTTTCACGATAATTGTTCCAATGACCTGATACTTGCCATAAATCTTGCGATAACATGGTTGGTGTTTGAATAAACTCATATCCTTCTTTGACATGCTCATCCCACCAATAATCTTCTAATATTTTTCTTAGTGTCATGCCATCGGCTAACCAAAATGGAAAACCAGGACCATATTCTGAAAGCATAAACAAACCAAGTTCACGACCTAGTTTTTTATGGTCGCGTTTTTTTGCTTCTTCTAACCAATCAAGATGAGCTTGTAAGTCGTCATTGTTTTCAAAACAAATCCCATACACACGTTGTAGCATGTCATTGTTAGCATCACCTTTCCAATAAGCACCTGACACTTTAAGTAGCTTAAAGTTTTTAAGTAGTTTTGTAGATTCTACATGAGGGCCACGACACAAATCCATCCAATCACCTTGACGGTAAACGGAAATTACTTGCTCACTATCATCCATGTTGTTAAGCAAGTCCTGTTTGTACTTGTCATGTTTAAACATGTCTAATGCTTCTTTTTTGCTCACTTCTTCGCGAATGATACGTTTGTTATCTTTGGATAACTTTTTCATTTCTTTTTCGATTTTTTCTAAATCTGACTCTGTTAATACATCATCTTTTAGATCGATATCATAATAAAACCCATCAGTAATAACAGGTCCTACCCAAAATTGTGCATGTGGGTACAAATTCGAAATAGCTTGTGCCATTAAGTGTGCACAAGAATGGTTTAATACACTTAATTGAGGATGTTCTTTAATGTTAATCATCTTTCTCTCCTTCTCATAAAAAAAAGACCTTGACTCTAAGGACGAAGATCTCGCGGTACCACCTTAGTTCACAGTTGCCTGTGCCCTCTTTGTTATAACGTTACAAACGGAATCTTTTCAAAGATTCAACTCCAAGGTGGTAAATTATGGTTCTGCGATGTTTTTTCACCTACCAAACATCTCTCTACATTCGAACGTCATAGCTATTGTCCTTGTCTTTGTTTATGGATACATTAAAACAATTTGTGCTGCCTTTGTCAATAAAAAGCCACAAAAACAATCAACAATTTACTCATTAACAAAACAAATAGTGAATATAATTAAACTTACGCTACTTTTTCTGGCATTGCTTCTTTAAAAATTCTTTTTGCTTCTGGAATCAAATTACCTTGAGGATCAAAATACAGTTCATGTTTTTCTCTAATAGTTTCAATGGTAACTTTAACGGTGTTTTTCTTACTTCCAAAAGTTAACATACCTGGAAATTTAACTTTTACAATGTCTTGATGTTTTATCGCAAAACTTTCTGGACTTAATGCTAAGATATCTGCAATCGACTTATCTTTAAAAAATGGTGATAAGCGATTACTTGCACTTAAATTCTCTTTTAAACGCTCTTTAAATCCTTTGCCTTCCAATGTTTTTGCAAATGTTTCCATGATTTCTTTTTCAATCTTACGATTGCTGTAAAAGAAAACCACATTTTCAGAAGTAACAATCAAAAATATCCCACGATATTTTAGCATTCCTTCCTTTACTTTCACATCAGATACAATTCCTACAACTTGTTCACTGTTTGTGTTTTCAACATTGTTTGAAACGTCATTTAAAACTTCTTGTCCACAACTTGGACAAAAACGATCCAACTTACTTAGCTGACTCCCACAATTACTACATGTGTTCATAAACTACCCCCTTTGGATTTCTCCATTAGTCACTAAGATACTCTGTTATTATATTCACTATTTATTTATACCATCATATCATAAAATGTTTTGTGCTTCAAAATAGTATTAAAAAAGATAGCATCTGCTATCTTTAGAGTAATTTAACTTTAAATAATGAAGTTTCCATTTTCAAAAATAACCACTTCTTTATCGCCTTTAATTCCAACAATTTTCATGTCAGCACTACCAAACATAAAGTCCTCATGGTTCATTGAAAAATTCATTCCAACTTCTTTTAGTTGTTCTTCATTTTTCTCTAATCCGCCTTCAACATTCATTGGATAAGCTCTACCTAGCGCTAAATGGCATGACGCATTTTCATCAAAGAGTGTGTTGTAAAACAAAATATTCGTATTGCTTATTGGAGAATCATGCGAGATGAGTGCTACTTCTCCTAAATAACGACTTCCTTCATCGGTATTTAAAAGTGTATCCAATGTCGCTTGCTCTTTTAGTGCAATCGCTTCAACAACTTTCCCATCTTTAAATGTTAAAGTGAAATCTTCAATTAATCGTCCTTGGTAATTTAATGGCTTTGTAGCTACAACTTTCCCATTTGTCTTTTTAGCATGAGGCATTGTAAATGTTTCTTCTGTTGGAATGTTAGGATTAAACACAGCATTGTTTTGCGCATGTTCCATTCCTCCTGCCCAACGATGATTATCAACTAATCCTACTTTTAAATCGGTACCTAAAGCATTTGTAAAGTGCAACACATCAAACTGATAATCATTTAGTTTTTTATTAATACGAGCTAAGTTTTCATTGTGTTGTTTCCACTCTGCTACTGGATCATTGTCTTCACTGACACGCACGGCTGATAAAATAGCTTCCCATAGTTTCTTGATACCATTTTCAGTTGTCTCATTAGGAAATATTTTCTTTGCCCAATCTTGAGTTGGCACAGACACTAATGACCATTGAGATTTATTAGCCATCATGTGTTCACGATAGAAACCAATCGCTTTTTGCATCTCTTTTTGAACAGCTGAGACTCTCTCACCATCCACATCTGCTAACAAGCCAGGTGAAGGTGCATAGATGGATAAAGCACATGCATTTTCATCCACAAAGGATTGATACTGGTTTACAACCCATTCATCAACTTTCTTTAAACGATCTAAATTAGCATGTTGATAACTAAGTTTGCTTGTCTTATCATCGTTCCATCGTACATACACATACCCCGCTTGCGCTTGGTATGCCGCATCCACAACATAACGAACAAATTCTGCTGCTTCAACAGGTGCATTGATTACTAATGTTTGATCTTTTTGAACATTAACACCGACTTCTACCGCTAGTTTTGCATATTTTTTTAATAACTTCTCGTTCATTCTAAATTCCTTTCGATTTTGGTAACATTGCTGCTCCAACAATGCCTGGTTCTTCAAGTTGAGCAAATAGAAACTCAGTGTCTCTCATGTGTTTATGAACATGATTTTTAAAGTATTTAATAACCTTATCAAAATAAACATCTTTTGATTTGGTTACTCCTCCACCAAAGACAAACGCATCTGGATCAACAACATGAGCAATGCTTGATAACATAATTGCAAAATCATGTGCAATTTCATCAACCAACATCATCGCTTGTTCATTGTTTTCTCTTGCTAAATCAAACAGCTCTTTTGTATTTTTAATGTCTGATGATACTTTTTCTTGTGCACGTCGTAAAATGGCTGGTCCACTTGCTTCGGTTTCAATTGATCCAGCATTCAGATTATTTATTTTTTTACGTTGACGATCAATGATGATGTTTCCAATCTCTCCTGCATGACCATGAGCACCGGATATACATTGACCATGTACAATAAGTGCACCACCAATTCCTGTAGAATGCGTTACAAAATACACAATTGGTTTATCCTTGCCTGCACCAACAAGCGCTTCAGCCAATCCTGCAACATTTGCATCATTATCCATAAACGTCGGTAAGTTTAATCGCTCTGAGATTGCTTGTTGCATATTGTAACCACTAAGTGCTGGAATGTTTGTGGCCATGACCATTTTCCCATTTATCGTATCAACAGGTCCCGGAACACCTAATCCTATCCCTACAACAGAATCATCTAAATCAAGTTGTTGAATAGTACTAACAAGATTATCGACAATGGTTTGTGCATCTTCTTGTGCTTTAGAAGGATTCGTTACAATTTGTAATATTTTTCCATCTTCACTTACTAATGCAGCACGTGCTTGTGTGCCACCTAGATCTACACCTATGTATTTTTTCATGTTGAGCTCCTATTTAACATCCACAACTTTAAGCATATTGGCAGTACCTTCTCCCGTTGGATAACCTGCTGTAATTATAACTTGCTTTCCAATTGGGATACCAAAGTTTTTTGCAATAATACTAGCTAACTCATCATCATTTGTCATTTCATTTTGAACATCTGAATATATTGGAATAACTCCCCAGTTACATTCTAGTTTACGTTGTGTACTTTTGGTAAATGTAACAGCAAATATTGGTACTGGTGGTCTAAATTTTGATACTCGTCGAGCAGTAGAACCACCTTGAGTAAAGGCTACTATACCTTCAACATCATCTAAGTTTAGTGCGGATTCACACACCGATATACCAATAGCATCTTGTACTGTTCGATGACTAGATTGAATTGCATGTTCTAAATTTTTGCGATATGGAATAATTTCTTCTACTGATTTTGCGATTTTATCCATCGTTTTTACTGCTTCAATTGGATATGCCCCAACTGCTGATTCTCCAGAAAGCATGATGCAATCTGTACCATCTAAAACAGCATTAGCAACATCATTTGCTTCCGCACGAGTTGGACGAGGGTTATTCATCATCGACTCTAACATATGGGTTGCAGTTACAACTGGTTTACCAAACTCATTGGCTGTAGCAATGATTTTCTTTTGATAAATAGGTACTAATGCTAAACTTACTTCAACACCTAAATCACCACGAGCAACCATTACACCATCGGATATTTCAAGAATTTCACGAAGGTTGTCAACACCTTCTTGGTTTTCTATTTTTGAAATTATTTGAATATTCTCGTTGCCTTCTTCTTTCATGATTTGACGAATTTCGGCAACATCCTCTGCTCTACGTACAAACGATGCGGCAATAAAGTCTACATCTTGAGCACAGCCAAAGCGAATGTCTTCATCATCTTTTCTTGAAATAAATGGCATTGATAACTTCACATTAGGAACATTGACTCCTTTACGAGTTTTAATTGTCCCAGGGTTTTCAACACGACAAACTAGTTTATCATTGTGTTTTTCAATAATCGTTAAACTAATTTTCCCATCATCAATAAGAACGGCTTGATTAGCTTCTACATCATCAAATACTTCATTTGGAGTAATGGAAAAGCGTTCTTTATTTCCTACAACTGGTCCTTTTACAATATCAATCATTTGACCTGTCTCTACTTCCATGCTTCCATTTTCAATTTCATCACAACGAATTTCTGGACCTTTTGTATCAAGCATAATGGCTAAGTTAAAACCAGTACGATCCGATACCTCACGAATCATTTCTATTCGTTTTGCATGTTGTGTATGATTTTCATGAGAGAAGTTTAATCGACAAATATTCATTCCTGCTGTTGCTAAAGCTTCGATCATCTGCGGATTATCACTCGCTGGTCCTATCGTACAAATAATCTTTGTTTTTCTAATATCTTGCATGTTTCCTCCTATACAATGCGTTCATGTAACGCGATTAAATCATTTCGATCGGCCATTGGAATTTTTAACGCTTCCATAATTGGCATCGAGACAATATGATTATCTACAATCCCCACACAATGCCCTACTTTACCTTCTAAGAGCACTTGTACTGCTTTATCACCCATTCTTGTGGCTAACATACGATCAGAGGCACTAGGTGATCCTCCACGTTGGATATGGCCTAAAACAGTAGCACGACCACTAAAACCAGTGTGTGTCGTTACTTTCTTTGCTAAATGTTCAACATCCGTAATCTTTTCAGTCACAATTACAATAGCATGACGTTTCTTTTTCGTCTTTTCATAATAATTGATTAACTCAAGTACTGTTTGTTCGTTGTAAGGAACCTGTGGTGTCACAATTAGCTCAGCACCACATGATAACCCCGCAAAGATAGCCAAATCAGCACATCGATTTCCCATTACTTCGATTATTGAACAACGATGATGACTACTTGATGTGTCACGTAGTTTATCAATCGCTTCAATAATTGTGTTTAGTGCGGTATCAAATCCAATCGTGTAATCAGTCGAAGAAATATCATTATCAATAGTACCTGGTAATCCAACGGTATTGATGCCATATTTTACTAAAGCATACGCTCCTTTGTATGTTCCATCACCACCAATGACAACTAATGCATCTATTTCTCTTTTTTTAAGTATTTCCACAGCCTTTTTTTGTGTTTTCTCAAACTTAAATTCCTCAAGTCGAGCTGAACCTAATATAGTTCCACCTTTTGCAGAAATATCACTCACTGAAGATCGGTCCATTTCAAACATATCGTCTTCAATTAATCCTTTGTATCCATTGTTGATTCCCATTACTTGAATGTTGCTATGTAAAGCGCTTCTAACAACTGCTCGAATTGCGGCATTCATACCAGGAGAATCTCCACCAGATGTTAGTACACCAATTTTTTTAATCATATTGACCTTCCTTATACTATCATATCATGCTATTAAATGTTTGTTGAAATGTTTCTTCGATTATCTTCGACGAGTTGATATGGCTGTGCACAACCAACGATACGCTCAATCATTCGCATCGCTTTTGTCAAGGATGTTTTTCCTTTTTGATCGATTGCATAATGTTGTTTCAATGTCTCAATCGTCTCATTGCTTGTAAACCAAATACTCTTTTTACTTTCTAAGCGATAATTTAAAATTGGAAATAATAGTTCATCTCGTGACCAAGCGGTTATATTTTCAGCTCCGATATCATCTAAAATAACGACATCCGCTTCTTTAACTTTCTCAATCATTTTTTGCATTTCATCTAAATTATCAAAGTAAAGTTTTGCTTTAGAGATAAAGGCAGGTACCGAAACAAAAGCAACGGTATTATTTTTCAGTGCTAGTTCATTGGCTAATGCACTTAGTAAATATGTTTTACCTGATCCTGGTGTTCCATGTAAAAACAATGTTTTAAATGTTGGCTTTTTACTCCATGAAGAAACAAAATCAAACAATTTTAAGTACTCATATGTTTCATTGTCCAACTTAAAATCCTTTAATCGCAAGTTAACAAGATTGCTTGGCATATCGTTGATGACAAAGTTTTTTAAATGTGCCTTTTTATTTTCATCTTCTAATAAATAATCACATTTTAAAATCTCATTTACTAAAACGCCATCATCCATCGTTAAAGAAAGAATATGGCCAGTCTTTAATTGGGCACAAGCAAACAATCCTTTGCAATTTTCACATAACGATAAATCATCAACATATCTCTCAAAACGTGAAGCATGAGCAACGATAAAGTCAAAATCTACGTTGTGTGTACGCATAAACTTATCAATGAAAGGATGATCTTTTAATTTTTTAATTATTTCATCTTTCTCTTGTAATGCTTGTTTTGGGATTTTGGGTTGTACATTGATTCTTTGCATTTTTTACTCCCCTTTTTTTAACTTATCAAGTAATTCTTGACGTTTGTCTTTATCATGTGCTGTTGTCTTTTTAGTTGTTGTTTCTTTCATATACGCTGGTGTTTGAAGCTCCACATTTGATGATGCACTTTGCTTTGACAAATGCTTTTTCACATCCGCTTCACTTTGAATGTTCGCTCTTAGCCACGAATCTGCAATTTGTTGCACAAGATTTTTAGTGAATGATCCATTAAATCGAGTCAAAACATAGTCAATGAGTCGGTTTTGTACTTCTTGTGAAAACATATAATGCTCGTATAAAAAGGCAATCGTTTTTTTATCACGAACCCCAAGTGCTTTTCCCTTTTGCTTTGAGGAAAAAAACATGTAACTATCTTGTGTATATTCACTTTTCGTTGAGGTTTTATGGTTGTTTATGTGCGTTAATATTAAATGTTCTAACTTTTGTTTGTTTAATGTTTTATCATTAATTTTTGTGCATTTTCCAACAAAACTTTTCATTGTAATAACATCGATTCCATACAACGATCCAAAATACTCGATAGCTTCAATGTTTTCTTTGGTACGAGCAATATTTGGAAACAACAGTTCTGGAGTACTTTTTAAAAATAGCTTCATGTCAAAGGCAAGTGTTGATGGAAAATGCTCCTTGTTTTCTTTTTTATTGTTTTGATACATTGATTCTTTATCGTATTCCCAATACTCTAGTAAAGAGCCATCAAAAGAAGCAGTTATATCATTAAAGTGTGTTAATGATTGCACTGTGTTTGCTTCTTTTAGTTGTACAAGATAACTTTTATCCAACACTTTCATTAAATATCGACCAAACACATCATGATGGATAAAATCATGTATCGACAGTGGCGCTTTACAAACAAAGGCATACATATTTTTGTCTTCTTGTTTTTTAGTATATGTAGAACAAAGTTGAAATTGCTCATTCTTATTAAGCGCTTTTTCAAATTGATCAAGTGTACAATTTAGAAAATCGAGCAATTCACGCATGTAAAAGACACTTTTTTTATGTTGAGAAAAAGCAATCATCATCAAATAAACAGACACTGCAAAAGAACCCATACTTGGTGTATACACTAGCATTAGGCTATTTAACTGGTCATTGGATAGACTCAGTGATGGTTGAATTAAGCATGTATCACTACTGTTCATTGTTTATCGTTTCCAATCGTTGTAAATGTTGATCGACTTGTTTTTCTAAATCGCTTATCTCGTTATTATTATAAAGGACAAACGGTGTCATTGCACATTTTTTTTGAGGATCTAATTGCCACTTTAGCATTGTATTGATTGTTTTATCATCTAATTTACGATGTTTTTGTAATCTCTCTTTGACAACTTGAACATCGGCATACACAAACCATACTTCATCAAAGTAATGTTGCCAATTAATTTCAAACAGCAATGGTATTTCCGCAAAGAGTACATCATCTGGATTTTTTCGTTCAAACTCATAAAATGCCTCTAATACTTTGGGATGAACCAATGATTCCACAACTTCTCTTTTGCTTGGATCATCAAACAACAAACCTTTAAGTTTACGCTTATCAATTTCGTTGTTGCTAATGACATCACCAACAAGTTTACTAAAGGTTTGCTTGAGTTTTTTATCATGTTTGTATAAATAAGCAACACATTCATCCGAATCAAAAACAGCATACCCTTTATTAATAAGAATGTTTTTTAACGTGCTTTTACCACTGCCTATACTACCGGTAATGGCTATCTTCTTTTTTGACAAGTTGGACATAAATACGTACCTCGATTTGCGACTACTGTTTTTATAATTGTATCATGGCATACAACACACGATTGATGTTGTCTCATATGAACTTTGAGTGACAATTGAAATCGTCCACTTATACCTAGTGAATCGGTGTATGAACGAATTGAACTACCACCACATTGTGTTGCTTGATGTAAGATTTCTTGGATTCCTAATGCAATGACATGCCACTTCTTTTTGCTTATTTTGTGACATGCTATAGCAGGATGAAGCTTTGCAAAAAAGCAAATTTCATCAGCGTATATGTTACCAATACCTGCAACCACATCTTGTGCTAACAAAAATGATTTTAATGACCTTTTTTTAGTTTTAGCATGCTCATACAAATACTCACCAGTAAAGGCTTCATCAGTGGCTTCTAAACCAAGATGAGAAAGTGCTTGATCAAGTTGATCTTTATTGATGACGTATTTCATCGTGCCAAATTTTCGTGTATCTTGATAGTGCAATACTTTATTGTTGCTTAAGATAAAGACAACATGAACATGTTTGTTTTCTTTAAGATTTTCTCGAATAAAGAATCGACCTTCCATTCGCAGATGGATAATTAAATAACCTTTTGTTAACTCTAATAGTATATATTTCCCCCGACGATGAAATCCAACAATACGTTGATTTTTTACTTGGTTTATAAAATAATCGACATCGTTTTGAATCATTTTAGGATAATAAACAATAACATCTTCAATCAATAATTGATCAATTTGAGTTTGTAAAGTTGAAACAACCGTTTGGACTTCTGGTAATTCTGGCATACTTATTTCGCTTGATACCAGTTATCACCAACAGCTAACGATAACTTTAATGGTACTTTTAACGCTACAACATTTTCCATTGTTTCTTGTACTAATTTTTCTACCCACTCTAACTCATCCTTTAAAACATTCAACACAATTTCATCATGCACTTGAAGTAAAATTGTGGATTTCGCCTTTTTCTCTTTCAGTTTATTATCCACTTGCAACATAGCCATTTTCATTAAGTCAGCTGCACTACCTTGAATCGGAGCGTTCATTGCTGCTCGTTTACCAAATTCACGGACACTATACACATTAGAATACAACTCTTCAATGACACGTCTTCTTTCAAAGATTGTTTTTACATAGCCATGTTCTTGCGCAAAAGCTACAATGTCTTCCATGTATTGAGCAATGTTGGGATAAGATTCATTGTATGCTTTCATAAATTGAGCAGCTTCTTTTCTTGAAACATTAATTTGATTAGCTAAGCCATAATCACTCATTCCATAAATAATACCAAAGTTAACTGCTTTTGCTTGTCGTCGCATAATCGATGTTACATCATCAATCCCAACATCAAAGATATCCATTGCTGTTTTGGTGTGAATGTCGATATCGTTATTAAAGGCATCGATCATGTCTTTTTCATTGGCCATGTGTGCTAATAATCGAAGTTCAATTTGTGAATAATCCGCTGCTAATAAAACAGAGTTTTCTTCTGCGACAAATATTTTGCGAATGATTGCAGTTTCTTCGTTTTTTATGGATATGTTTTGCATGTTTGGATGATTGGATGATAATCGCCCTGTTTGCGTAGCGCATTGGTTGTAGTCGGTATGAATTTTGTTGTCATCTTGCACGTACTTTTTTAACCCTTCGGTGTATGTGCTATAAAACTTTTGATATTTACGATATTGCATGATTTTTTCAATAACAGGATGTTTAGATATTAATGACTCTAACACATCAATGGCTGTCGATCTTTTTTTCACTTGTGGTAAGTTCAGTTTATCGTACAACACTTCAGCTAACTGTTTTGGTGAATTAATATTGAATGTGTGTTTACTAATGTCAAATATTTCTTGTTCATACTGTTTTACTTTTTCTTCTGTTTGCTCACTTATTTCATACAAGGTTTGTAGATCTACTGATATTCCTTGTTTTTCCATACGATACAATGTATCAATTAGTGGAAATTCCACATCGTTATATAGAGCAAACAACTGCTTTTCTTTTAAGGCATCTATTAGCTGTTCATACTTTTTATTGACCATAAAAGAGAATGCCACATCACTTTCAATCTTATTATTTTTATCAATCGTTATTTGCCACTTGTCTTTTATTTTATCCAACGAAGTTAAACTTGTGTCATCTAAAAATGCCATAACCCAAACATCGTCAATAACATTTTTTAGTTCACCATCGATTTGTGAGAACAAATGATACAATGTTTTACCATCAAACACAATTTTCTTAGTATCATTTTTTGCCCAAGCTATAAACTCATCGGATACATTGTTGTACTCAATTTTACTAATACACTCATCTTTACATAGTAAAAAGTAATCACACGTTTTGCTAGTGTCTTCAATTTTAGCATTTACAGCCATCACAAAGGTTTTATCATCATACAGTGTTGGTTTAAATGTAGTAAATTCAATATGCTTTTCTTTTTGTTTGTTCTCTTCAAACTTACTAATAAACTCAACCATGGAGTTCATTTCATATGTTCTGAAAAATTTTGCTGTTTCTTGCCAGTTTGGTTGAAATGTTAATTGATGTTCACTTAAATCAAGTGGTACTTCACGATAAATAGTCGCAAGATCATATGATAAGTAAGCCAAATCTTTTTGAGTTTGTAGCTTTTCTTGAAGCTTCCCTTTTATATGCTTAATGTTTTGATAAACACCATCTAATGTTTTGTAATCGTCCAGTAACTTTTTTGCAGTTTTTTCACCTACTCCAGCAACTCCTGGGATATTATCCGAACTATCGCCCATGAGTGATTTTAAGTCCACGATTTGACTAGGATCTAACCCTTGTTCTTCTTTTAGCGTTTTTACATCCACCAATTGAGTTTCAGTTATTCCTTTTTTCATTAACAAGACCGATGTATTATCATCAATTAGTTGAAGCAAATCACGATCGCTTGTCAAAATGATTTTTTTAGCATCAGGATGTTTGGATACCATCGTTCCGATAATATCATCTGCTTCATACCCTTCAATTTCATATCGAATAACATCAAAAGCATCTAAGTATTCACGAACTAAAGCAAATTGATCAATAAGCTCTTGAGGTAATTCTGCTCTTGTTCCTTTGTATTGTTCATATTGTTTATGCCGAAAGGTTTTTGCTTTAGAATCAAAAGCAAACAACACACATTCAGGCTCTAGCATTTCTAGTGCTTTAAACACCATATTTGCAAAACCAAACAACGCATTGGTTGGTTGTCCTGATGAGGTTGTCATCATGCGAGTATATGCAGTTGCATAATATGCCCTAAACACCATGGAATTGGCATCCACAAGTAATAATTTTTTCATAATAATCCTCCGCATCTATTGTATCATATTGCCTATTAAAGCTTGAGTGAAATCCTTTATTAGTGTTTATAAACAAAAAATGATGAGTTCATCATTTTTTGTTTTATTCTTCATCACTAATTTCTTCGATTATAATGTTGGAATCTTCTGCCATGGATTCTAAAAAGGATAAGTTATCGTACATAATAGACAAATAGTCTCTTCCCTCTTCTATTTCATTTGGTGTTAGTGACATTAAGTTATGTAAATTCACTTGTGTTAAGTTAAGTTCTTCTTTTAATGTCGTGTACAGTTCTCGAAGTTGTGGTGTTAAATTTGGTTCAAATGCAATGTATTCTACTCCATCTGACATGATTCTCTCTTTGATAAGTTCAAGTTGTCGCGCATTTGGCAAAGCACCATAACGAGATAACATGATTGGATATACTTGCACATTGTATGCCTTTTGCCAATTACCAAAACCTGGTGTTAATGACACAAAAGCAATTCGTTCGCCTCTGTTTTTCAAAATCTGAAATTCAGAATCAAGACGAACTAAATCATTTTCAAGTTGCAAGAAGTTTTCGTTAAAAAAACGTTGATCTTCTGGGTAGTAATCTATAAACCAATCTCGAATACGACGAGCCATAGAATTCATCGCAATTGGGTCCATCCAAAGAATAGGGTCCATATCATACGTATCGATCATGTTAAAATCAATACCATCATAATAATCTGACTCTAAAATAACTACACTTCCACCAGCACTGACTTGTGTAAATCGTTTAAATTCATACACTGCACTTGTAGTTACTAAATCTATAATTTGTGCTGAACTTGCACGTGCCTCACTTCGAATAAGCTCCCAATATGGTTCTAATTGACCCATAGTAATAATTAACTGTGCATCATCAATAAGTTCACTATAGTCTTGCACAACGGAAGCTTGTTGAATGATGTCACCGTTGGTTAACATGCAAAGATCCGCACGATCACCACCAATTCGTTGCACTAAATATTGCACCGGATAATTGGTAACGCATATGGTGGGACGTCTAGTTGTACACGCTGTTAATGAAGATAAAACAACGATTAATATAATAAATAACAACGATTTTTTCACAGAGAAAACTCCCTTCTTCTGCTAATTATAGCACAATGAAACGTATTGGATAATCAATCTTTTAAAAATCCCCACAGCGTTGTTTCATAACGTTTTTTTGTGGTTTCAATTCGTTTAATTTGCTTGTTTAATTTGTTTGCTAACCAATAAGCAACAAGAATAAATGGTATGTTACCAATTAAAGTCACAAACAAGCGTGACATATACCAACTTGCAACACTCATGTTTATTTCCTGGATAAATTCAAGTAAAACAAACAACATCATTTCCTTTAAAAAGATAATAATGATTCCCATAAGCACAATTTCAAGCAACGTATCTGAAAAATGGCGTTGATACTCTCGTAAAATGATTAGCACTAACACATAAATAATGGCTTGAGAAAACAAAGGAGTGTGATTCATTAAATCAACAATCAATCCTACCATAAAACCAAACCATAATACTTGTTCATCTGGATTGTTCATCATCATAAACAACAACATTAATAAACTTGTCATAGGTATAAAAACAATATTTGACCACGCAAAAGAACTTACAATAAACGTAGAAACAAACACATCTATTAATAAACTAAGAAAAACAAACAATATAATCATGGTTGATCATCCTCAACTTCATCTTCATCGAAACTAATCGCTCTAAAGACGACCATTGCATAGTCAAACCGATAAAAATCAGCTGCAGGATCAACATAAACTAACACAGCCAAACTATTGGGTTGTTCAACTACCTCACTCACTTCACCAACAAGTAAACCAGCAGGAAATACACCGCCTAAACCTGATGTAATCACTGTATTTCCAACATTAATGGTTGTGTTAGTATCAAGTAATGTTAACTCAAAAGCATGCTTATCGGCGTTGTAACGCTGTAAGATAGCCTCTGCTGTTACTGATGGTGAAACTTGAATCTTAACAGCCACTCTATTGGTTTGATTTTGTGTAGTCAGTAAACGAACAATCGATTGATTTGCTGTAGTGGATTCAATTTTCCCTATTAATCCCTTTGGTGTAATAACTGCAGCATCTTCAAAAACACCGTCATCGCTTCCAATATCTAATACGATGCGATTTAAAAACACATCACTTGGTCTATATATCACAGTTGAAGCCACCATTTCATACTCATTGGAGCTTATTCTAAGTTCATTTAACTGTTTTAACTCTGCGATTTGACGATACGATTCTTCAAGTTCTGCTTTAAACATGTTTAATGTATCAATGTCACGTTGTATAATTCTCTCTTGGTCTCTTTCTAGTAAAAATAAGCGGAAATCATCAATAAACGTCGTTGTTGTCTTTATTGGATACTCTATCAGTGTATACCGCAACGAGGCAAAAAACCCAAATCCTGCCTTTGATATATCAGAGGCAATTTGGGTTGCATTGAATGTAAAGAATAAGATGGAAACAACCATCACCACTATACCTGCTTTAAGAAGTGGATTTTTAAATGTTTTTTTGTTCATAATACGGTTTCATTATAAAGAAAAAAACGATGTGATTCAATCAATTAGTAACTTTTGTCGTAAACTTACATATCCGTTGTTTGTAATAATAATATGATCGAGTAATGGAATCCCCATCATTTTCCCAGCATCAACTAGTATATTAGTGACATCAATATCTTGTGAAGACGCCTTTAAACTCCCGCTTGGATGATTGTGTACAGCAATGATTTTTGAAGCACTTAATGCAACAGCTTCTTTGAATATTTCTCGTGGGTGAACAATGGATCTATCCAAAGTACCAATAAAGAGCGTTTTATACGAAATAATCTTATTTTGTACATTTAAATAAACAACTAAAAAGTGTTCTTGGTTTTTATCCATCAGTTCGCTAGTTAACCACTCAATAAGATTGGATGGATGTTCAACAATATTAACATCACACACTTGTTGGCGGAGGACTCGTTTTACTATTTCAAAAACTGCGAGTAATTCGAGTGCCTTCGCTTCTTTGATTCCATTGATTTGCATGCACTGATACAAACTAAGCTTGGATAAGTTTTCAATTCCTTGGGCAACTTTGAGTAAAGAAGAGGCGATGGTATACACATCAGCCCCTTTTGACCCCGACCGCAATATAAGCGCAAGCACTTCAACATCACTTAATGATGAAAACCCATGTGTCTTCGCTTTTTCTCGAGGCCTTAAATGCACTGGAGTATCTTTAAATGACATCACCTCTTTATTTACCCCACTGTGCTGTAAAACCAGGTAGTACAACTCGTCCACTTGAAGAAAACAAAATCTTAATAATTGCAGCAATCCCAGCTGCTATAGCTAAATATCCTAATGCTGCGGTTGTAGAAATCATCGTTTACCTCCTAAGCTATCATTGAAAGCAAAACCTTTTTTTCCTAATTGTCTTTACAGTTTTCTTACTTTTGCTTACACTAAAGGAAAATAACGAGGTTACAATGATGGAAAAAGTACCAAAAAAGGAAAAACTGTCTTTTGCCTTAGCAGGTCTTGGACAAAATATGATTTATAATTTCTCAAGTGCATACATTATAATTTTTTACACTGACTTTTTAAAGCTACTCCCTACAGCTGTAGGAACACTAATGTTAGTCGCACGTTTGTGGGATGCTATTAATGATCCAATCATGGGCAGCATTGTGGATAAAACAAGCACTCGTTTTGGAAAACTTCGACCTTATTTGCTTGCTGTACCAATACCCATGATTGTGTTTACAATCTTGACCTTTGTGGCTGTTGATTTATCGTATGGTATGCGCTTGTTTTACGCATACACTACTTACATCATATGGGGAATGATCTACACAGTGAGTGATGTACCTTATTGGGGATTATCGGCTGTCATGTCCAATGATCCGAAAGAACGCTTAAACATCATTTCTTTAGCACGCATCTTTTCAAACATTGGTTTAGCGATTGCCATTGTAGTACCTCCAATTATTATTGCAGCATACGATGGAGCTAAACTTGGTTACACCGTTGGAGCGATTATCATGAGTGTCATTGGTGGAACATTATTTTTCTTAGCTTTTTTTAATACAAAAGAACGTGTAATATCCACTTCAACCAATCAATCGATGATAAAAAACTTAGCGCTTATCAAGCAAAATAAGCCACTACTCACCTTGCAAATTTCACGAGTACTAGGATCGATGAGGATGGGATTAGCTGCAGCTGGCACTTACTTTGCAAAGTATAACTTAAATGATGAACTTTACTTTTCACTACTAGGTGGAATATTAATTGTGTCTATGATTGGTGCCATAACCATTACCCCATTATTATCGAAACGTTTTAGTAAAAAACAACTGTATCAATACAGTTTGTTGTTAGGTGTGATTGCTCATATAAGTATGTTTGTGGCAGGATACGATAATTTAGTTGTGCTATTTGGGCTGCTCTTTTTCGCAGGTGTTTCCATGGGTATTAATGATGTAATTATGTATTCAATGGTTACTGATTCTATTGATTATTTGCAAAAGCAAACTTCTTTTAGATTAGAAGGAGTTAGTTTTTCATTTCATACATTCACAACAAAACTACAAACAGCCATTGCTGCTTTTGTCATTGGTGTTGTTTTGCAACAATTTGGGTTTATTGAAAATGTAAGCCAGAGTGATTCTTCACTCTTTGGCATATTTATCCTTTTATCACTACTTCCAGCAATATCCTCGCTACTTAGCATGATTCCAATGTTTGCTTACTCATTGGATGAATCTCAACTTCAATAAATAAAAACCTCGATACATTGTGTGCATCGAGGTTTTTGATAATTATTTGATTTATTTTTTAGGTAAGATTAAGTTTAGTATCACACCAACAATAGCCGCCAAGGCTGTTCCTGATAATACAGCTAAACTACTAATTCTAAATATTGCTCCACCTAAACCTAATACAAGCATTGCTGAGGCAATAATTAAGTTACGTTGTTTAGAAAAATCAACCTTTGCATCAATAAGCACACGCAATCCATTGGATGCTATAACTCCATACAACAATATACTCATACCACCTAATACTGGATCTGGAATTGTTGAAATCGCTGCAGATATTTTACCAAAGAAACTTAATAAAATTGCGATTGTCGCTGCTCCACCGATAACATAAACTGAAGCAACTTTTGTCATTCCAACAACACCAGTGTTTTCACCATAGGTTGTGTTTGCCGGTCCTCCAACTAAAGCACTAAATGCAGTTGCAATACCATCACCAACAAGTGTTCTTTTTAATCCAGGTTCTTTTAGAAAGTCTTTGTTACAAATTTTGCCTAATACCGTATGATCACCGATATGTTCAGAAATAGTGACAATGGCTATTGGAACGATCGCCCACATTTCAGGACCAAAATATAAATCGTAGGTTGCAAAATTCCCTAATGCAAATGGTAACACCAATTCTGGCATTGATAACCAATTTGCTTCTGCAATTGGACTAAAATCAACAATTTGAAACAGTACCGCAACAATGTATCCACCTGCAATCCCTGTTATAAACGGAATGATTTTAAAGAAACCTTTTGCGAATGTAGAAACAAAGGCTGTAATTAAAAAGGTAATAATAGCCACTGAAATGATTCTAGGATCATCACTTGTTGTTAACCCTGCTTGTCCAACAGCTACCGATGCTAATCCAAGACCGATAATGGCAATCATTGGCCCAATTACAATTGGTGGCAATAAAGTATCGATCCATTTTGTGCCTAAAAATCGAATGATAATCGCAACAACCACATACACAAGCCCAACTAAAATTAATCCTGTTTGTGAAGCACCAATATCCCCACCTAATGCTTCTCTTGCAAAGATCATTGCTGTTATATAAGCAAACGATGATCCTAAATAAACTGGAACTTTAGCTTTTGTAGCAATGATATAAATTAAGGTACCAACTCCAGATGCAAATAGTGCAATCGAAACTGGAAACCCAACAATGATAGGTACTAATACCGTTGCACCAAACATTGCAAAAACATGTTGAACACTAAGTGCTGCCCATTGTAACGGTTTGGGTTTTTCATGCACATCCAACAACAACTCATTCTTTTCCATGAACTTTCCTCCTATAGTTGGTATAGGCCACAAAAAAAGGACTCACATAAAGTCCTTTTAAAATGTTCAGGGTTACTTTTTGATTCGCCTTGTTGATCTCACAGGATCACATTTAAAGGACCTACACTATGCGCATTATAGCATATGACTTATTTAAATCCAATATGTTTTTTGAAAGTTTCTCATTTTTTGCCAGCTAACTCTGTATTGTTTCTATCGTTTATCATGTGACTTTTAGGTGTAAGTAGGTTATAATCATCAATGGTGATAAAATGAAAGAAACATTCTTTTTTGATTTGGATGGAACACTTATAGATCCTGCGCAAAATGCTGTTCCAATATCCACAATAAATGCGCTCAAACGATTAAAACAACAAGGACATTTTTGTGCAGTAGCGACTGGTCGATCACTGCCTTCTTTAAAAGAGTCCAACATACATACCATTATTGATTGGGATGGTTTTGTTTGTTCTAATGGACAACAAGTGTTTTTAGATGAGAAAACAGCGTTGTATCAACATTATCTTGATCCTGTCTTAATTAAGAAGGTAGTTGATTATGCAAATAAGCATCATTTAAACATTCAATTTCAAGCAGAACATTCTTTTTTATTAAGGGAAGTAGATGAGTTTACAAAAACAGCACATAGTTTTTTTCATGAACCAATTCCTACCACAATTAAAAATTACGAGAATGAAAACATCGAAATGCTTATGGTGTATACCGATAATGATGAACATTTTAAACAATTAAATAAAATTGAAGGATTAATTGTTTATCCCGGACAATCTACATATTGTGATATTGTTAGCTCAACCTCTTCTAAACATGTTGGTATTGTAGAACTACTAAAAGCAAAGTTTAAAGACCCACATGATTATATTGCTTTTGGTGATTCTACCAATGATCAAGAAATGCTCGATCATGCAAAACATTCCATCGCAATGGGCAATGCAAACAGTGAACTTAAAAAAACTGCGGATATAATTACCCGCAGTGTGCAACACGATGGAATATACAGTGCTTGCATGATTTATAATTGGATTTAATCCACATATACTTTGATTACATCTCCATCTGCAGATTGTACATCCACTATTTCTCCGGTTGCTCCTTCTTCAATGGCTTTCATAATTAAGTCGATGTCTACTCCCTTTGAAACAAGCGACTCGCCATCAATATTAATTGATTTTGTTAAGTCTACTCCCGCTTTGATGAGGGAAAGCGGTACATTTACACGTACTTTATCGCCATCCCCACTATCTACTTTAACGCGCAACATCTTTGGTTGGGCGTTTTTTGTTGGCATCACTGGTGTTTCATCTTCATTTAATGCTTCTAAAAGTTTAATCGCTTCGTCGATATCAATGATGTTGTCTTTCACCATTTGTAAAATTCTTTCTTTGTTTTTCATGTTTGTTTATCCTTTCAATAGTTGTAAAGCTTCTTCCACTGAGATTTCTTTACTTTGTAATTTTTGTAGTATTTCATCTTTTTCATTGTCATCTTCGATTGACCGTTGATCATATCCCATTTTCTTAACGATGATATCTAAGTTTTTCTTTACAGTAGGATACGATATGTTTAATACTTTTTCCATTTCTTTGATGCTTCCATACACTTGTATAAATGTTTCTACAAAATACAGTTCATCCTTTGTTAAATTGCTAAAACGTGATAGTTCAAATTCTCCACTAATCTCGGTGTTACATACTTGACAAGTAAGTTTAGTAGCAATTAATTTGTTTGAACATACTGGGCATGTTCCAATAACTTCTTTTCTCATGTTACTCCTTCTTTCTATTTCACTTCAATTAATATGTGGCTATCACTTGATTGCACTTCTACTAAGGTAAATGGTTCATACGACTTTAATTCTTTTGATATTAAGTGAAGAAAATCGATAATTTGTTCTTTGTTGTTGATAAGAAACTGTTGCATTTCTTCATCACTATCCTTAAAGAATTTTGTAGACCATAATCCAAAGCGGACAAAATTTGTGGCTGTTTTAATGCCAATTTTGGGTAACCGTATATTTTTTTCGGGAGTTAAAATCGTAACTTTAATTTTTTTAGCCATTGTTAATGTAAAATCCTATCTTGAATTTGCTTATATACCATATCACTATCGTATCGATAATCACATTTACTTTGAGAAACTTTTTTGTATTGCTTAAATTGTGAGTTATCTTTAATCAATGATGAAACATTTTCTTTTTGATGTTTGAATTGTTCATTCAATCGATTGAAGATACTTTGTGAATGCTTAAGGTGCATTGTTTGGTTTTTCATGTTCATCCTCCTTTGTATCGATTACCCACCTACAATATAAACCCTATACTTGATTATGTCAATATATTTATTAATATTTTTAATATATTTATTAATTTATTTAATTTTATTGGAATTTATAATAAAAAATACACTCTATGAGTGTATTTTACTATTTATTCGTTAATAATTCACTTAATTGTTGGATATGGTGTTCATCTAAATCGCTATGATAATCAGCGAATGTTTCATCCGCAAAGATATCCAACACAATATATTGCAAAAAAAACGGATTGCATTTTATGACACTAACACTACCCTCAATTGGTATTATTAATTTGTTATTGATTAATAAGTTAGCATCAGAAACAACTATCTTTTGATTAAACAATTGATGTTGCCCATTATCTACTATCGTAATAATACCGAGTTGATGCACCATCTCTTTAAACTGACTTATCATCGTTGTATTAGCATTTTTTACACCACTAACAATAATCGCCTTTGGTTTATCTTTCACGATATGTTGTGCTAATCGTTTGCGTACTGTTTTACATCGATAGCTGCTTTCAAATAATGTATGGTTTATATAATATAAGTTCATAATCTCACCTTAAATCAATTCTATCAATTGTAAGCAAACTGTTCAAAACATATGCATGAAAAAAGGGCGATTGCCCTTATCTACTTTTAAAGAATCCTGGAATATCATCATCATCGTCGTTATCATCGTTTTGAACAACTTGCGGTTTAACATAACCATTAGATACTGCTTTTGACTTTTGCACTTGCATTGGTAAATCAAAACCAGTTGCAATTACTGTTACAATAATCGCATCTCCTATTTGTTCATTGATCGCGACTCCAAAAATAATATCAACATCATTGCCAGCTGCTTGACGAATGTATTCAACCGCTTCATTAGAATCGTACAACGACATGCTAGTACCACCTGTCACGTTGACAATGGCGTTTGCAGCACCTTTAATCTGTGCTTCTAATAATGGTGATGTTATTGCTTTTTGAGCAGCCTCTTGGGCTTTATTATCCCCTTCAGCCATTCCAATACCAATCAAAGCAGACCCTTGATTTTTCATAACAGCTTTAACATCCGCAAAATCAAGGTTAATAAGTGCAGGAACAGCAACTAAATCAGTAATCGTTTGTACACCTTGTCGTAAAACATTGTCAGCTTCTTTAAAAGCTTCCACAAATGGTATGCGTCCAATCACTTCTAATACTTGATTATTTGAAACAATGATAAGTGAATCAACGTACTCTTTTAGTTCATCCAAACCATTAAGTGCTTGTTCCATTCGCTTACGACCTTCAAAACTAAATGGTTTTGTGACTATACCAACTGTCAGTGCTCCAAGATCTTTTGCAATTTTTGCAAAAGTTGGGGTTGCCCCAGTTCCTGTACCACCACCTAAACCAGCAGTTAAAAACACCATGTCTGCACCTTCCATGGCATCACGAATCTCAGCTTCACTTTCTAAAGCAGCTTTTTTACCTACTTCAGGATTAGCTCCAGCTCCTAAACCTTTGGTTGTTTCTTTACCTAAAACAATTTTATTTTTAACCATGGAAACATTGAGTACTTGCACATCGGTGTTACAAACAAAAAACTCGACACCTTGCAAACCTTCATCAACCATACGATTAATCGCGTTGCAACCTGCCCCACCAATTCCAAATACTTTTATTTTTGCTACTTGTTGATACATTTCTTCATTCATACTTTAATCCTTTCATTAATCTCTTTTGGTTTGTAGAAAGCTTTTTATTTTTTTGCCAATTGCAAGTTCTGCAGTTGGTTCTTTTGCTTTTTTAGTACCTATCATTTCCTCAAATTCTATCACATTTACGGACTGAAATGGTTTTTTACGCCAACTTTCTAAATCTTGATACGCATAAAATGCCCCCAGTGCCACTGTAAGTGATGGATCACGAGCACCAATGGTTTCTGGAACGTATATTTTTGTTTCTTTTTCAAAGGCATCTTGAACAAACTCGTCCAATCCTTCAAGCAGTGCACCTTCACCACTAATTAATATTTTCGTTGTTCGTTTTTCTATAATTGGTTCACACATCCGTACAATTTGTTTTCGCCATTCTTCAATTTGAGGATAAACTACATCCATGATTTCTGCTTGAGAACATGTTTTATTTTGCTCATTCACAGCCCATAAATATACTGGATTGCTTGAATATTCCGTTGATTTTAAATCCGTATTGTACGTTAATAATCGCGATGAGACTTCATAAGGAAGTGTAAAGGTTCGTTTAATAGACTCCACCCATTGACGATACCCTATTTCTAACCATTCACTGGAAATTAATTTTCCGTGATAATATAAGTTTAATTGGGTTGCACTTTGATCTAATCGAATCGCAATCATGACATCTTTGTTGGATTGCTCAAGCAGCGCTGTTTCTTTTGCTAATGCCCATCCATCCAATACAATATCAAGGATTTCACACCCTGCTTTTTCCACTATCGAAGCTAACTGATAGGTTAATGCCTTATCCGCTGCATAAATATCTGCCTCCACAACCATCTTTTCAACTTTTTCTGTGGTTGGTGCTTTTCTAAATGGGATCCCATTCACTAAATATCGAGCAATGTTTATAAAAATAACTTCTTTGTCTACACGTACTGACTGAGACATTAATTGGCGGTATGCTTTTTTAATGTCTTTAACTTGAATACCCTCATCTACATTAGAAATGACAACATCTAATTTTTGAGAATACTTTTGTAGTCCCAGACTTGGAACAACGAGTAACACTCTCTCTATCGATGCTTGTAAGTTTTTTGACGCATTTAATATCGCTCGTTGAACAGATTCAATTAATGCTTGTTCATCCAACACAAAACGACCATCAAATCCACTGGTGGTCACTTGTTCTACTTTCAAAATGTTCAGCGAAGTATGAAAAAACTCCGCTACGATCAAACGCACTTTATGATCGGCAATTTCACATACAGCAAGTATTTGTTTGTCCATCGAATAAGCCTTTCATCATTGCTTATATCATAGCATAATAACACAGTATAAATAAAGTAAAATTGTACCTGGTTTATCAAAACGGGAGTTTGACACTTCAATCAATCATAAAAATCAAGAAGTTCTCTCTTAAGAGGACTTTTTTAGTATTTTCTTTGTCAAATTTGCATGTTTTACTTGTAGCATTGTGTGGCATTGTGTTATAATAGTACTATAGGAGGACTTTTATGAAAGTCAATGTTGTCCGTTCTAAAAATGCTGTGTCACTTTATATTGCAAAATCTATTCGTATTAATGGTAAAAGCACTTCTGTTATCGTCGAAAAACTAGGCACTCTAGAAGAAGTTAGAGAAAAAGCTGGTGATATGGATCCCTATCAGTGGGCTAAACAACGTGCTGCTTTTCTTACCAAAGAGGAGAATAAAGAAAAAAGAGACATTAAGATTACACTTTCCAATTACAAACTTATTGAGCCTAATACTCAGTCTACCTTTAATGTCGGGTATCTTTTTCTTCAGAAAATCTTTTATGAACTCAAACTGGATCAACTTTGTGAATCAATCTCTGCTAGTTCGAAAATAGATTACGATTTATCTTCAATCCTTGCCTCACTACTCTATTCACGAGTGCTTTATCCTTCTAGTAAACTATCTACCTTTGAATCAAGCAAGAAGTTTTTAGAACCACAGTCTTATGATTTACACCACATCTATCGTGCTTTGGATGTCCTTGCAGAAAACAACCATCTATTCCA